>Ga0315336_1000101_pt1 | contig 410551 bp, 359 predicted proteins | sample ASW5metaG_FD_204512 | JGI IMG/M metagenome (GOLD analysis project Ga0315336, IMG submission 204512) | Ammonia-oxidizing marine archaeal communities from Monterey Bay, California, United States - ASW #5 | ecosystem: Environmental > Aquatic > Marine > Intertidal zone | place: USA: California... | reverse complement strand
AACTTTCTTCGAAGAAAGTTTCATCTGACCCCACTTTCTTTGAGATTTTGCATCGGCCCCGGAGTCTTTCGGGGCTTTTCGTTTCCGGACGGGATGCGTAGACAATCTGAATAACGGCTGGATGGCAGAGTGGTTATGCAGCGGCCTGCAAAGCCGTGTACGCCGGTTCGATTCCGGCTTCAGCCTCCATTCGACGACGACGCCGCCCGGGTGGTGGAATTGGTAGACACAAGGGACTTAAAATCCCTCGCTTAACGGCGTGCCGGTTCGATTCCGGCTCCGGGCACCATCCTCGTTTTTTTCGACGCTTGCGGCGTCTCCCCGCTCACCGCTGTCCGACTTTGGTGCGGCTCGACAGAATCGCCCCATCTTCTTGTTTCTGAAACGGTATCACGCGTGTCTCACGCACGTCCGGAAGGCCTCTCTCGCTCAAGTTTTCGACGTCAGCCGCCGCTAAAACCCTTGTATCGTCGGCGTCGACGGTAATTCTGCGAAGTTCCGTCGCGATTTTGCAGCGTTTCTCAACCCAAAAGTCGACTTGCCCTGGAGCGTCGCGGTTACGAAAGTCGCCGCCACCAATGGATACCAACGCCCGCATACAGTTCGACGCGACGGCCGACAGCGATGACGCGCACCTCGCCGCCCAGTCCGATGTTCTCGAGATATTGTTGATCGAAGACAATCCGGGCGATGTCGTGTTGATCCGTGCGATGGTCGCCGAGACCCACGCGAACGACGTCGTGATGACACACACCGCAACGCTTGCGGGCGCGTTGGCGCTGCTCGACGAACATCGCTACGCCGCGATTCTCACCGATCTGAACCTGCCTGACTCCGACGGGATTGACACGCTGCACCGGATTGTCGGTTCCGGGGTGGAGGCCCCGGTCATCGTCCTGACCCACTGCGAGGACGATCCCGCGGCCATCGAAATGGTCAAGCTCGGTGCGCAGGATTACCTCGTAAAAGGCCAAAGCGACGGTGCGTTGATTCTGAAGACCGTACGCTATGCGATCGAGCGAAAACTCGCCGATCAGCATATGAACTATTTGTCTCACTACGATCGGCTCACAGGGCTCGCCAACCGGGAACTGTTCCAGGACCGCCTCGCCCAGGCAATCGTTCGCGCCGATCGTAACGGGAGTCTCGTTGCGTTGCTGTTTCTTGACGTCGACCGATTCAAATCGATCAACGACACCCTCGGGCACAAAGCCGGCGACGAGTTGCTGTGTATTGTGGCCGAGCGACTCAACACGTGTGTGCGCAAAGTCGACACGATCGCGCGTCTCGGGGGCGATGAATTCACGATTGTCATCGAAGACGTGGAGGCACCGTTCGACGCCGAAATGGTTTGCCGCAAGATCATCGAGTCGTTCGAAAAGCCGCTGCACATCGGGGGACAGGAGATTTATGTCACTGTCAGCATTGGCGTCACGTTTTTTCCGCACGATGCTGCCGAAGTCTCAGATTTGCTCCGTAATGCCGATACGGCGATGTACCGGGCGAAAGACGAGGGACGCAACAAATATCAATTGTTTACGGCCGATTTGAACGCACGGGCGGTGGAACGGCTCAGCCTCGAATCAGCGCTCCGCCATGCCATGGACCGGGAAGAGTTATTCCTGTGTTACCAGCCGAAGATCAACCTTCAGACCGGCAGCGTCGCCGGTGTCGAAGCACTGCTGCGGTGGTCGCACCCGCACCGGGGAATAGTGTCGCCGGTAGAATTCATTCCCGTCGCCGAAGAAACCGGTTTAATCGTGCCGATCGGGGAATGGGTATTGCGCCAGGCCTGCGAGGACGCGCTTCGTTGGGCCGAATTGGGCCTCGACGATGTCGATGTCGCGGTCAATTTGTCGGCGCGCCAATTTCGGCAAGGCGACTTGCTGAAGACGGTTGACGGTATCCTGTCGGAATATTCGTTTGATCCAAACCGGCTTGAACTCGAGATTACCGAAAGCCTGTTGATGCACGATACCCGGGCGAGCCAGGGCGCACTCTATGACCTGAAAGCACTCGGGCTCGAAATTTATCTCGATGATTTCGGCACCGGTTATTCTTCCCTGGCCTATCTGAAGAAATTTCCGATCGACGCGTTGAAGATCGATCGCTCGTTTATTCGTGATATTCCCGGCGATACTGATGACGAGGCGATCACCCGCGCAATAGTCGCGCTGGGGCAGGCGTTACGACTTAAAGTTGTCGCCGAAGGGGTGGAAACGGACGCTCAGCTCGGCTTTCTCAATCGCGAAGGATGCGACGAAGTACAGGGATTTTTGTTCAGTAAGCCATTACGCTACGAGGAATTCGTCGCGTGGATCGATAAACGCAACATTCCGCAGAGCGGTCTGGGCACGACTATCGCCCTCGACTAGACACCCCCGCGGTCCCGAACCGCTCCCACGGGCGAAAAGCGCCGAGCCCTGCACTGTTGCTATTTTGCAACGTGTGGCGTCGATGCGGGCAAAATCGCTCGTCAGAAACCTTGCAATCAAGCTAATAATCAATAGAATAGCGGTGCGTCGGTGCATCTGGTTGTGGGGGAAATCGCGAGGCAGATTGGCAACAATCGCTACGCTGCAATGCACCACCGCGAGCCGGCGTACGATGCGATCGAACAGCGTCAGTGAGCGTCGCGGACGCGACAGGTATGGCGCGAAGAAGAATGTCGGACCCGAGAGCCCGGCACCAGCAAAGGGGAGAAGTGTGCGACAGAGTTCGCCACCGACAGCATGCGCAGCGACAGTAAATTGAATCGCGCTATCGCAGCGCAGTCCCATACGGTGACCTTAAGGCGCCGACATGCTTCCAATACAAACAACAACGCCCGGAAACACGATACGAATTGACGACATCGTATGAACCCGGCGGTCTTTGAGCTCTGTGCTTCCGAGACCACTGTCAACGTGACGGACGACATAGAGATAAAGATGAGAAAACTGGAAGAACCGATTTCCGAGATCCTGCTTGAGCAATCTGCCGACGAGGTCGTCGACGTGCTCGTTGAGCAAGCAGTTCACCCGCTCGAACTCGCGAGCGACCCGGTGCAGGTCGCGATGAATCGCGCTGCTCAGGCGTTGTCTTCGCGTCAGGCCGAGAACGGCCACTGGTTGTTCGAACTCGAGGCGGACGCCACGATCCCGTCGGAATATCTTTTCCTGCAGTATTTCATGCGCACGGTAGACCCGGAGCGCGAGCGCAAGATCGGCGTCTACCTTCGTCGCCAGCAGCACGCAAACGGCAGTTGGGCCCTGTACGAAGGCGGGCCTGGCAATATCAGCGCGACCGTCAAAGCTTATTTCGCGCTGAAGCTCGCCGGCGATTCGCCGGACGAGCCACATATGGCGCAGACCCGCAACTGGGTGCGTGCCAACGGCGGTGCCGAAGCTGCGAATGTGTTTACCCGCATCACGCTGGCGATATTCGGCCAGATTCCATGGCGCACGGTTCCGGCGATGCCGGTCGAAATTATGTACCTGCCGAAATGGTGGTTTTTCAACCTGAGCAAGGTGTCCTACTGGTCACGCTGCGTCATCGTGCCGTTACTGATCATTTTCGCAAAAAGGCCCGTCGTGCACCTGAGCGAGGAGCAGGGCATCAGTGAACTGTTTCTCGGTAATCCGCAGGAATTACACCATATTGACCGCTTCAAGCCGGGCAAGCCGATGCAGAATGCGTTCATCCTTTTCGACCGTCTGTTGAAAGTGATCGACAGCGTCACGCCGAAGTGGATCCGCCAGCCGGCACTGCGCAAAGCTGAAAACTGGATGCGGGAACACGCTCAGGGCAAGGGCGGAATTGGCGCGATTTACCCGGCCATGGCGAACGCAGCGGTGGCCATGCGCAGTCTGGGTGCGTCGGAAACGGATCCCGACTTCATTCGCACGATGCAGGCGATCGAGGACCTGGTTCTCGAGAAGGAAGAGGAAGCGTATTGTCAGCCATGCGTGTCGCCCATCTGGGACACGTGCCTGTCGCTGACCGCGATGACCGAAGCAGGCGCACAACCGGATCACCCTGCGGTCAAAAAGGCAGTCGACTGGCTGCTCGATGAGCAGATTTTTGTCAAAGGCGACTGGTCGGATCAGGCGCCGGACCTCGAGCCGGGTGGCTGGGCCTTCCAGTTCGAGAATGATCGTTATCCCGACGTCGACGATACCGGCATGGTTTTGATGTCGTTAATTCGAGCCGGGGTGCACGACAAGGAAAACAAGGTGAAGCGCCTCAACCAGGCGGTGAACTGGGTGCTCGGCATGCAGAACGAAGACGGCAGCTGGGGCGCGTTCGATATCGGCAACGATCACGAGTACCTCAACAATATTCCGTTTGCCGACCACGGTGCGCTCGTTGACCCGGGTACGGCCGACCTGACGGCGCGTTGCGTCGAACTGCTTGCGATGCTTGGCTACGATCAGAATTTCCCGCCATTGCAGCGTGCGCTCGAGTTTCTCGAAAGCGATCAGGAAGAATTTGGCGCCTGGTATGGCCGCTGGGGTGTGAACTATATCTACGGCACCTGGAGCGTACTCTCGGCCGTCGGAATACTCGGCGAAGACGTCGCGAAGCCCTACATCCGCAAAGCGGTGGAATGGCTGAAGGAGATCCAGGGTCCGGATGGCGGTTGGGGCGAGAGCTGCAACAGCTACGACGACCCGATTCTGCGCGGCAAAGGTGAGAGCACGGCCTCGCAGACCGCGTGGGCGCTGCTCAGCCTGATGGCTGTTGGCGAAGTCGATTGTGTTCAGGTCGAGCGGGGCATCGACTACCTCGTGCGCACGCAAAACGATATCGGCGAATGGGACGAGCAGGAATACACCGGCACCGGGTTCCCCCGCGTTTTCTATTTGCGCTACCACGGATACAGTCGCTATTTCCCGTTGTGGGCTTTGGCCTCGTACGCTCGTCTCCGGCGCGGCCTGCCCACCCGGCAGTTTGAAATCATGAATCAGGGCCCGATCGACCTCGGCCCGATACCGGTGCTGGCGACAGCCTGATCTGCTCCGGCGACACCGGCAAACCACAGCCGGTGTCGCGTCGCTGACGCGGCAACTTCACGCGATACCCGCGTCGCCGCCCGCCCTGCGCTCAAAATCTTATCCGAGTATTGGTACTATATGCGGCCATTTGCGCGCCGCGAGAATGCGCGAACGCCCGAATTCTGTTGGAGACCCTGATTAATGTCTGAATACGTTGCCCCGATTGCGGATATGAAATTCGTCATTGAAGAGCTTGCCGGTTTGTCCGATTTGACCGCGCTGGCGAGCTTCGAAGAGGCGACGCCGGAACTCGTCGATGCCGTGCTCGAAGAGGCGGCAAAACTGGCCACGGAAGTTCTCTCGCCGCTCAATCGGGTCGGGGATGTTCAGGGCTCGCGTCTGGAGGGCAACGTCGTCACCACACCCGAGGGCTGGCGCGAGGCGTACACGACGTTCGTCGAGTCAGGCTGGGGCGGCCTGGCCGGCGACCCGACGTTTGGCGGGCAAGGTCTGCCGAAGCTCGTTGCCACGGCGGTCAGCGAGATGTGGAACTCCGCGAACCTGTCGTTTGCGCTGTGCCCGATGCTGACGCAGGGCGCGACGGATGCCATCGAACACCATGCGACGGACTCGCTGCGGGCAACCTACCTGCCGAAACTCGTATCGGGCGAGTGGGCCGGCACGATGAATCTGACGGAACCTCAGGCGGGATCGGATTTGAGTGCGGTGAGGACGAAAGCCGTGCCCGAGGGCGATCATTACCGGATTAGCGGGCAGAAAATATTCATTACCTACGGCGAGCACGACCTGACCGATAATATTATCCATCTTGTACTCGCGCGCACGCCGGATGCGCCCGAGGGGACGCGGGGAATGTCGTTATTCGTCGTACCCAAGTTCCTCGTTAACGCCGATGGTTCGCTCGGCGAGCGCAACGATGTGAACTGTGTGTCGATAGAACACAAGCTCGGAATCCACGCGAGTCCGACGGCGGTGATGTCATATGGCGAAGACGGCGGGGCTATTGGTTATCTCGTCGGTGAAGAGAATCGCGGCCTCATGTATATGTTTACGATGATGAACGCCGCGCGTCATGCGGTCGGTCTCGAGGGCGTTGCGATCAGTGAGCGGGCTTATCAGCAGGCACTCGAATTCGCGCGCGACCGGATCCAGGGCCAACCGATCGGACCGAGTGGCGGCGAACGCGCCGCGATCATCGAACACCCCGACGTGCGCCGAATGTTGATGACGATGAAATCGCATACCGAAGCGATGCGCGCTGTCGCGTACGTCTGTGCCACTGCCTACGACGTCGCGGCGAACAGCGGCGATCCCGACACCGCGGCTTACGCTTCACGTCGTGGCGACTTCCTCACCCCCATCGTCAAAGGCTGGAGTACGGAAACCGGAATCGAGATGGCATCGCTCGGGGTTCAGGTGCACGGCGGCATGGGCTTCATCGAGGAGACCGGGGCTGCGCAATACCTCCGCGATGCACGCATCACGACGATTTACGAAGGCACGACCGGTATTCAGGCGGCTGACCTCGTCGGGCGCAAGACACTGCGCGACGGCGGAGCCGCGGCCAGCGAATTGCTCGGCGAAATCGAAGCGGTTGCCGGCGCACTCGAAACCGACGACGTCAGGCTTGCGGCGATTAAATCGGCTCTCGACGAGGCGTGTCATGATCTGCGCACTGTGCTCGAGTGGATCATGGCCGTTCAGGGCGACGATCCCCGCCTGCCGGCGGCAGCATCAAGCCATTATCTGAAGCTCTGGGGAATCACCTGCGCAGGATGGCAGATGGCCAATGCCGCACGCGTCTGTTCGGTCCATCTTGCGTCGGGTACCGGAAACGCCGCCTTTAACGAGACGAAAATCACGACGGCGCACTTTTTCGCCGCGCAGGTCATGCCACAAACGACGGCACTGGCGGCGACGATCATCGCCGGATCCGGGCCGGTCCTGACCCTGGACGCGGCCAATTTCTGAGTGACGTTGCCGTGGTGCAGCGATGGACAATCGACGCGCGGCCGTGTGCTCGCCGGAATGGCAACCATCTGTTATCGTCGGCTGCCCGTTCGAGCGTGAACTGATATGTCCTGGCCCTGGCTGGAAAAAATCGACCGAGCATTCGCGAACTGGCAGCTGAAACGCTGCCATAACATCAACGATTTGCGCAAAGCGGCCCGGATTCGTATGCCCAGTCCGATGTTTCATTACATGGACGGGGCCGCGGAGGACGAAGTCAACCTGAAGCGCAGTTGCGCGAGTTTCGACGATTTCGAACTGTTGCCGCGAAACCTGCGCGATATCTCGCACATCGATCCGTCGACAACGGTGCTCGGTGAGTCGATCGACATCCCCGTGATCTGTTCGCCAACCGGCATGTCGCGTCTGTTCCATCATGACGGAGAACTCGCGGTCTCGCGCGCCGCCGCGCGTGCCAGGACTATCTACACGCTGTCGACGATGGGGACGTATTCCATCGAGGACGTGGCCCGGGAGTGCAGCGGGCCGAAATGGTTTCAGATCTACGTGTTCAAGGATCGCACGCTTGTCAGCGAGTTCATTGAACGGTGCAAGGCCACCGAGTATCACGCGATGTGCCTGACGATCGACTTGTCGCTGACGGGTAACCGGGAGCGCGATCTTCGCACGGGCATGACGATCCCGCCGAAGTTCTCCCTGGCCGGCTGGTTCGATTTCGCGCTGCACCCGTTGTGGTCGCTCAGCTACCTGGCTAATCCCGCGTTCAGCCTTGCCAACGTGGAACACCGGGTGTCCGGCGGCAGCGGTGAGGACGTGACGACGCTGGTCGATTACATCTCCGGCCAGTTTGATCGAACGGTCACCTGGGACGACGCCGCCGAGATGGTGAAGGAATGGGGTGGGCCGTTCGTCGTGAAGGGCGTACTCACGGTCCACGATGCCGAGCAAGCCGTGGCGATCGGCGCCAACGCCATCATGCTGTCGACGCATGGCGGACGGCAGCTCGATCACACGCCGGCACCGATCGACGTGTTACCGGAAATAGCCGCGGCAGTCGGCGACAAAGTCGAAATTATCGTCGACGGCGGTATCCGTCGCGGCACGGACGTACTGAAAGCGATCGCCCTCGGTGCAACAGCGGTATCCATAGGCCGCGGGTATCTTTTCGGGCTCGGCGCAGGCGGTGAAGCGGGGGTCGATCGGACGCTTGCGATCCTGAAAGATGAAATCGTGCGCGACATGGCCCTGCTCGGTTGCCGCACAATAGACGAGATTACATCCGACTATGTCCGGCGTAGACCCTGAATTCGACTCCGATATTCCGACGCTGCGGCGCATACTCAACGAGGTGCACACGGTGGCCGTGGTCGGATTGTCCCGTAACTGGCATCGGCCGAGTAACTTTGCGGCGAAATACTTGCAGGACCACGGATACCGGGTTATTCCCGTCAATCCGGCCTATGACGAAGTTCTCGGTGAAAAATGTTTCGCGACCCTCGCGGACATCCCCGAACCCGTTGATGTCGTCGATTGCTTTCGTGCAGCGCCCGAAATTCCCGCGCTCGCCGAGCAGGCGATCGCGATCGGCGCGAAAGTATTGTGGACGCAACTCGAAGTAATTAACTACGACGCCGCGCGCACCGCGCGCGCAGCGGGCCTTGATGTCGTGATGGACCGTTGTATGAAGATAGAACACGCGCGCTTGTTCGGGGGGTTGAACTTCGTTGGGGTCAACACGAAGGTGATTTCGGCCAAACGTCCGAAAATCGTGGCCAACTGATCGGCCGGACGAGCGGCGGAGAACACACCATGGCTGATCGAGAATTTGGCTTCGAAACGCTGGCCCTGCATGCCGGTCAAATCCCGGATGCCGCGACCGGCTCCCGTGTTACCCCCATTTACCAGACGACTTCGTACGTCTTTGACGACGCGGATCACGCGGCGAGTCTGTTCAATCTGCAGACGTTCGGAAATATTTATTCGCGATTGACGAATCCGACGAATTCCGTTTTTGAAGAACGCGTCGCGGCACTCGAAGGCGGCCGGGCGGCGGTGGCTGCCGGTTCCGGCATGTCCGCACAGATGCTCGCGCTGTTGACACTGCTCGAAGCCGGGGACCACCTCGTTTCGGCAAAAACTCTGTACGGCGGGACGTATTCCCAGTTCGACGTCACGTTTCGTCGCCTCGGTATCGATACCACGTTCGTCGATCCGGACGACATGGACGCGTTTGCGGCGGCCATTACGCCAAAGACGAAAGCGGTGTATGCGGAAACCCTGGGCAACCCGCTGATCAACGTTCTCGACATCGAGGCCGTGGCGGACGTTGCCCATGATGCGGACATCCCGCTCGTGATCGACAATACGTTTCCTACCCCTTACCTATGCCGTCCGATAGATTTTGGCGCAGATATCATCGTGCACTCCGCGACGAAATTTATGGGCGGACATGGCACGACCATGGGGGGCGTACTCGTCGAGTCCGGAAAGTTTCCGTGGGACAACGGCAAGTTTCCGATGATGACCGAGCCGTCTGACGGCTATCACGGGGTCAAGTTCTACGAAACGTTTGGCGACTTCGGATTTACCATGAAAGCACGCGTCGAGACGCTTCGCACGCTCGGACCGGCGCTCAGTCCGTTTAATGGCTTTATGTTGTTGCAGGGGCTCGAGACGTTACCGCTACGCATGGATCGGCATTGTGTTAACGCGCTCGCGGTGGCGAAATTTCTCGACGAACATCCGCAGGTCGACTGGGTGCGCTACCCGAGCCTGCCGGGCGATCAGTATTTCGAACGCGCGAGGAAATACGTGCCCCGGGGTGCGAGTGCGATCATGTCGTTCGGGATCAGGGGCGGGCAGGCTGCCGGGGTGCGCTTCATCGAAGCGGTGCAGTTTCTGAGTCACCTTGCAAACGTCGGTGACGCGAAGACCCTTGTGATCCATCCGGCCTCGACGACTCACCGGCAGTTAACGGAAGAACAGCAGCTCGGGGCGGGTATCACGCCGGACATGATCCGCATCTCGGTCGGCCTCGAAACGCTGGACGATATCCTGTGGGATATAGACCAGGCGCTTGCGGCCGCATCGCGCTCGAACTGAACGGCATCAACGGCGGTATCGCGAGGACAGCCATGAGTGAACTGATTTCAAAATTCGAAGCGATCCTCGACGATAACGGCATACTTCGCGGCGACGCGGTTTCGGAACGCGCCGTACACGTCTGGAACGAAGCTTCGATCGAAGCACAGGTGATATTGCGGCCGACGACGACCGAACAGGTCGCGGCGATTATGCAGGTCTGCAACGAGGCGGGCCAAACCGTGGTCGCGCACGGGGGCCGTACGGGACTCGTCCAGTCCTCGATCACCGACGCGAACGACGTGATTATTTCGCTTGAACGCATGAACGTGATCGAGGAAGTTGACGAAATCGGTCGTACGATGACGGTGCACGCGGGCGTGCCGCTGCAACTGATTCAGGATACTGCGGACGAAAAAAACCTGTTCTTTCCGGTGGATCTTGGCGCGCGCGGATCGTGCCAGATCGGCGGTAACGTTTCCACGAATGCCGGGGGAAATCGGGTCATCCGCTTCGGCATGATGCGTGACAATATACTCGGCATGGAGGCGGTCCTGGCGGACGGAACGATCGTGTCGTCGATGAACAAGATGATCAAAAACAACGCGGGTTATGACCTCAAGCAATTGTTCATCGGCACCGAGGGAACACTCGGCATCGTAACCCGGCTCGTTTTGCGGCTGCGCGAGGCGGTGACGGAGCAGGATACGGCGTTCGTGTCGTTCGACACGTTCGACCAGGTCACCGGGTTTCTCAAATACGTCGACGGCGCGCTCGGCGGTAAACTCAGTGCCTACGAAGTGTTGTGGCTCGATTATTACGATCTTGTGACTACCGCGCCGGCGACTAACCGGCCCCCGGTCGAAAAAACACGGCCGTATTACGCGCTCGTTGAATCGCTCGGATCACACAGTGATACGGAAGGCTTTGAAGCGATTCTGTTTAAAGCGCTCGAAGACGGACTCATCGCCGATGCCGCTGTCGCGCAATCGCGGGGCGACGCCGCCGCGATGTGGGCTATCCGCGACGATGTCGAACACTTTTTTCGTTATGGTCGACCGCAGATATTCGATGTCAGTGTTGCGATACGACACATCGGTGAGTACGTCGATGAAGTCAAACGGCGGCTCGCGGACAACTGGGATTTGCACTACTGCTTCACATTCGGACACGTCGGTGACGGCAATATCCATTTTGCGATTACCGTGCCGGAGTCGGGCCCCGAAGACCATCGAAAGGTGGAAGAATGCGTGTATGAACCGTTGCAGCCGTTTGGGGGATCCGTATCGGCAGAACATGGTATCGGGCTCGAAAAGAAGGATTTCCTTTCCATCTCGCGTAGTGCGTCGGAAATAGCGCTGATGCGCCGATTGAAACAGTCGCTTGACCCGAACGGTATCCTGAACCGGGGAAAAATTTTCGAATTTGACGGCGCGGTCTGAACGGCCGGGTCCGGGCAGTCGCTACCGTCGAGCGGTTTGTGAAAGATTACTCCGACACCCGCCGGTCCGACCTGCGTCGTGTACTCGGCAACCGCGACGTCATCGCACTGGCGTTTGGCGCGATGATCGGGTGGAGCTGGGTACTGCTGACCGGTGAATGGACCGCCCGGGCAGGAACCCTTGGCGCGGCCGTCGCGTTCCTCTTTGGCGGGGTGGCCGTCGTCTTTATCGCGCTGACGTACGCCGAACTCGCCGCAGCCATGCCGTCCGTCGGCGGCGAGCATGTCTACAGCCTGCGCGCCCTTGGACGCGGTTTGTCGTTCATTTGCTCCTGGTCGATTGTACTTGGGTACGTTTCGGTCGCCGCGTTCGAAGCCGTCGCACTGCCGTTCGCGCTGTCGCACCTGATCCCGGGAACCGACCTCGTGTATTTGTGGACGGTCTCCGGCTGGGACGTGCACTTGAGTTTTGTCGCCATTGGAATAGGGGCAGCAGTCGTGCTTACCGCGATCAATATCGTCGGTATCAAGCCTGCAGCGACGCTGCAGGGCATCGTTACCCTTGCGATAGTCGCGAGCGGGATCATGTTTCTGACGGGCGCTTCGCTCAACGGCGATACGAATAACATGGTGCCGCTGTTCGGTACAGACAGCGGCGGCATGTTCGCCGTGTTGATGATGGTCCCGATCATGTTTGTCGGTTTCGACATCATTCCCCAGACCGCCGAGGAGATTAATTTGCCACACGCCAGGATCGGCGCGCTCGTGGTTGTGTCTGTCGTCACCGCGGTGCTGTGGTATGTCGCGATTATCGTTGGCGTCGGGTTAACCCTCGATGCCCCCGCGCGCGCCGTCACGGCCATGACGACAGCTAATGCAGCCGGCGCCGCGTGGAATTCGGCGTGGGCGCGGGAATGCCTGATCATTGGCGGCATTGCCGGCATTATCACGACATGGAACGCTTTCCTGCTCGGCAGCTCTCGCATCGTCTATGCGCTGGCATCGTCCGGCCTGCTGCCGCAGGCGCTGGCGAAACTGCATCCGCGCTACGGCACGCCCTACGTGGCGTTGATCGCGATCGGCGCGCTTATCTGCATCGCGCCGTGGTTCGGCCGGCCGATCCTGGTCTGGTTGCTGAATGCGGGCAGTTTCGGAGTGATCACGGCCTATGCCATGGTTGCGGCCTCGTTTCTCGTCCTTCGACGCCGTGAACCCGACATGCCGAGGCCGTATCGGATTCGTTTCGGCGGATGGGTTGGCGGGATCGCACTCGTGTTGTCTGTTGCGATGATGCTGCTCTATCTGCCCGGGGGGCCCGCGGGTCTTGCGTGGCCCGAGGAGTGGGGGATCTGCCTCGCCTGGGTCACGTTCGGTGCCGCTCTTTATATTACGAGTACCCGGCGGACAAGATGAGTCGTTCACAACCCCGGGTGATGCCCGTACCTGCTCCCTATGAGGACACACTTGAAGTCAAGCCCGACTGGCTCGATGCGAACGGGCACATGAACGTCGCGTTTTATATGCATGCGTTTGACGACGGCGGTGAAAAATTCTTTCGCGATTGCGGCATCGGCTGGGACTACACGCGCGAAGGCGAAGGTTCGATTTTCATGTCGAACTGCGATCTCGATTTTCGTCGCGAACTGTTCCGGGGTGATACGATCCGGGTCACGACGCGGTTGATCGACTGGCGACCGAAGCTCGTACACACGTGGCAGGCGATTTATCATCGTGATGACGGTTACCTTGCCGCGACTGCGGAGATGCTGTTTGTCCACATTGCATTCGCCGACCGGCGGAGCGCACCCATGCCGGTGGCGACGCAGGCGCGTCTTGCGCAGGTCGAACAGGTCCACCACGAACTGGAAAGGCCCGAGAACCTCGGGCGAAAAATCGAGATCCGATAGGTAGAGACAGATGATGATTCGATCGCGCAGCCCGGGTTTCGGACGTAACGGTATGCTGGCAACCAGCCAGGTGCTGGCGTCTCAGGTTGGCGTCGATCTGCTACGACGCGGCGGTAGCGCGGTGGATGCAGCGATTGCGGCGAATGCCGTATTGAGCCTGACCGAGCCGCACATGTGCGGGCCGGGCGGCGATCTGTTCGCCATGGTGTGGGACCCGTCGACGACGACACTGCATGGACTCAACGCGAGCGGTCGGTCACCGGCATCCCTTGATTACGACACACTCCGCGGAGCGTTGGGTGATGCCGCGACAATTCCCGGGCGCGGACCGCTGTCACTGTCGACACCGGGCGCTGTCGACGGCTGGTGCGCATTGCATGAGCGCTTCGGGCGGCTGGAGTTCGCTGAATTATTCGCCCCGGTGATTGCGCATGCCCGTGCCGGGATACCGGTCGGGCAACGCACGGCCGAGATGTGGTCGGCCGCCGCCGACGGCATCCTGTCGGACCCCGGTCTTCAGGGCCTTACCGATCCGTTCCGCGATACCTACCTGACCGGGGGACGCGCACCTCGGGCCGGCGAGATCCACAAAAACCCCGATCTCGCCGAAACCTACACGCTGATCGCCGAGGCCGGTCGAAGTGGTTTTTACGACGGTGACTTCGCGCGACGAATCGCCGCGGCTATCGAATCCGCCGGCGGCTTTGTCAACGCGGCGGACCTTGCCGCGACCCGTTGCGACTGGGTCGAGCCGTTATCGACCCGCTACCGCGACTGTGACATCTACGAGTTACCGCCGAACGGACAGGGTATGTCCGTATTGCAGATACTCAATGTACTGGACACCTATTCGACCGGGGCGCTGTACGACGACCCGGCGAATTTCTGGCATACGTTTATCGAGGCAAAAAAACTGGCGTTTGAGGACCGGGCCCGTTACTACGCGGATCCGGCGGCCGCTTCCGTACCGATCGATGTCCTGACGAGCAAGGCGTACGCCGCCGATCGCCGCCGTCTCATCGACGATAACAACGCGGGCGGGGAGTACACCCACGGCGATGTTGCCCTTCGCAGTGGCGACACGACCTACCTGTGCGCGGCCGATTCCGACGGGATGATGGTATCGCTGATCCAGAGTATCTTCTCGCCGTTTGGCTCCGGGCTCATTCCACCCGGTTCCGGTTTCGGCCTGCAGTGTCGCGGCGCCGGATTCTCTCTCGATCCCGGGCACGCGAATGTCTACGCGCCGGGCAAGCGGCCGTTTCACACGATCATCCCCGCGTTTGTTATGCGCGACGGGCAACCGTGGATGAGTCTCGGGGTCATGGGCGCCGACATGCAGCCGCAGGGCCAGGTTCAGGTGCTGACGAATATGATCGACCGGGCAATGGATCCGCAGGCCGCGGGCGATGCGCCACGCATGCGCCACGTTGGCGGCAGTCAGCCGAATGGCGATCGGCTCGACGGACTCGGCATCGTCCAGCATGAATCCGGCTTTGCCCAATCAACCCTCGACGCGCTCATCGCGCGCGGTCACAGGATCGAATTGATCGACGACTGGATCGCGGGTTTTGTTGGCGGTTATCAGGCGATCCAGTACGACCGGCAGAACGCCGTGTATGTTGGCGGCAGCGAACCACGGCTCGACGGCTGCGTGCTCGGTTACTGAGATCCCCGGAATCGCCGCCCGATCATGAACTCATCGTTCGCAGCCTCTGCCCGTGTCGGTTTTGTCAGCCTGGGTTGTCCCAAGGCCTTGGTCGATTCGGAGCGCATCATGACCCAGCTGCGTCTCGATGGTTACGAACTGGTGGCGAGTTATGAGGATGCCGACATCGTTGTCGTGAACACGTGCGGGTTCATCGATAGCGCGAAAGCCGAATCGCTCGAGACGATTGGCGAGGCGCTGAACGAGAACGGGAAGGTCATCGTTACGGGTTGCCTCGGGGTGCACGAAGACGACATCCGCCGGGCACACCCGAACGTACTCAGCGTCACCGGTCCACAACAATACGAAGCCGTGGTCGGCGCCGTGCGCGAGCACGTTCCGATCGACACACCGCACGATCCACTGACCGACCTCGTGCCGCCGCAAGGCGTAAAGCTCACCCCGCGACACTACGCGTATCTGAAAATTTCCGAGGGGTGTAATCATAAATGCAGTTTTTGCATCATTCCCTCGATGCGCGGGCGGCTGGCAAGCCGACCGGTCGATGAGGTACTGAGGGAGGCCGAACGGCTCGTCGCGAACGGGGTCCGTGAACTGCTCGTCATTTCACAGGATACGAGCGCCTACGGGATCGACACGAAATACCGGACCGGATTCTGGCAGGGCAGGCCTGTCAAGGCGGACATGCTGGGGTTGGCGGCCGCGCTCGGCAGCCTCGACGCGTGGGTGAGACTCCATTACGTCTACCCCTATCCGCATGTCGACAATGTCATGCCGTTAATGCGCGACGGTCTCGTTCTGCCTTACCTGGATATTCCGTTTCAGCACGGCAGTCCCCAGGTGCTCAAAGCGATGCGACGCCCGGCGCACGCCGAAAACGTACTCGAACGCATCGCGCGCTGGCGCTCGGAAGTACCGGAACTTGTCCTGCGCAGTACGTTCATCGTCGGGTTCCCCGGCGAAACTGATCGTGATTTCGAAATTCTGCTCGATTTTATCGATGCCGCGGAACTCGATCGGGTCGGATGTTTTCAATATTCGCCGGTGGCGGGCGCAGCTGCAAATGACTTGCCGGATCCGATACCCGATGCCGACAAACAAGCGCGGTGGGACGCGTTTATGCAGCTCCAGCAACAGATCAGCACACACCGGCTTGAACGGTACCGGGGCCGGACACTCGAGGTACTCGTCGACGCCGTCGATGCGGATGGCGCGGTGGCGCGTAGCTATGCCGACGCCCCTGAAATTGACGGACTCGTGTATGTCCGCGGCCCCGGCTCAACATCATTGACCGTCGGCGAATTCTGCACCGTCACAATTTCGGATTCGGACGAGTATGATCTGTTCGCGACAACGGTCTGAGCGAAGCGGCTACGAATCGTGGTGAATAAAACCAGCACTGTCAGCGACGAAGCGTTTGCAGCATCGATAGCGGAATTCGATGCTGCGGCGGAAATTGTCTACGAGGGCTTGTCGCCGAGCCCGCAGATCCACTGGCCGTTGTTATCGCAACGTTGCGGTACGGAGGTCTGGGTCAAACACGAAAACCATTTGCCAACGGGTTCGTTCAAGGTGCGCGGAGGTCTGGTGTTCGCGCGACATATCGACGAAACCGGGAGTGCCGGCCGCGGATTTATCGCGGCCACGCGTGGCAACCACGGGCAGAGTGTCGCGTTCGCCGCTCAGCGCTACGGGATCGGGGCCGTTGTCGTCGTACCCGAAGGAAATAACCCGGATAAAAATCGGGCGATGATCGCCTACGGGGCCGAACTCATTGAACATGGCCGGGATTTCGACGCGGCTTACGAACATGCCATTGAATTGTCACGTGACCGCCAACTCACCCTGTTTCCTTCGTTCGATCCGTTGCTGGTTCGCGGGGTTGGCACTTACGGGGTTGAACTGTTTCGCGCCGTGGCAGATCTCGATACGGTCTACGCACCGATTGGGCTCGGTTCGGGGATTTGCGGCCTGATTGCAGCCCGGGATGCGCTTGGGCTCCGCACAAAAATTGTCGGCGTTGTATCCAGCAACGCCGACGCCTATGCGCGTTCGTTCGCGCAGCGCGAACCCTGCCCGACCGAATCTGCCAATACCATGGCCGACGGGCTCGCGGTGCGCACGCCGAACGAACGTGCGTTATCGATCATGCTTCGCGGGGCGGATCGCATCGTGTGCGTCTCCGATGCGGAAATCGAAGCGGCCGTGGTGGCGTATTTTTCCGATACGCACAACGTCGCCGAAGGCGCGGGCGCCGCGCCATTGGCAGCACTGATAAGCGAACGCGATCGGTACGATGGCGCGCGCGTCGGTTTGGTGCTCTCCGGGAGCAATATCGATCGCGCAACGTTTGCCCGTTTGCTCAAGGATAATTGACGAAGTCGCTCGGTTGGAAAAAATGATTGATTTCAATCTGTTCATGTATTGCACAGCCGGACGGCGCGAAGAACTCGAGCGCGGTATGGCGGGTAAAGATGCGGACCTGTATCGGCGAATGCTCGACGAGATTGCCGGCATCGCGACCCTGGCTGACGATCTCGGTTACACCGGCTTCGGGCATCCCGAACACCACCTGCAAATTGAAGGTTTCGAAGCGAGCAACGATCCGACCCTCATGGGTATGTGGCTTGGTATGCACACGAAGCGCATGCGCGTGATTACGTGCGGCTTTGTCTCAACGGTGCATAACCCGCTGCGCACCGCCGAAGCGATCGCCACGATGGACAATATGCTGAACGGTCGATTCTCGGTCGGCCTCGTACGGGGTTACCAGTCGCGCTGGGTCGAGAACTTCAAGGTTCTCCCTGAACTCGGGGCAGTCGGCCCGTGGAACAAAAACGAACCGGTCGACATGCTGAACAGGGAATATTTCGCCGAATACGTCGATATCGTGATCAAGGCGCTGACCCAGGATACGTTCAGTCACACCGGAAAATTCTGGCAGTTTCCGCCACCCGATTTCGTCAACCCGCACGACCAACCGGTCTATCACCGGTACGGTCAGGGCGTTTCCGAGGACATGCGGATCAGTGAAATCGGCATCGCGCCGCGCCCCATGCAGCGCCCGACGCCGCCGTTATACGGCGGCTTCTCGGCGTCGCTGCGGACGGCGAAATTCTGGGCGAAATATCTCGGCAAGCCCATCGTGCTCGCACCGGATCTGGAGCTGTGCAAGGTCCTTTGGAACGGCTATCGCGACGAAGCAGAAGGTGTCTATGGTCACACGGTGGAAGCGGGCGCAGAGGCTGCCTGGGGCGGCATAATGATCTGTGCGCCCAGCGACGCCGAGGCGCAGGCCTGGGCCGAAGAGATGAAATGGTTCTGGGATTTGTGGCCGACCGCATTCGGGCAGGGCGCCGTTAACTGGCTGGTCGGCTCGCCGGACACGATCTGCCGGCAGATCGAACGCGCCGCGGCGACGGTTTCGATCAACGAAATGTTTCTGTTGCTGCCGCAGGGTATCCAGGAACCGGAGAAAATTCATGCATCGCTCGAATTGTTTGCGCGCAAGGTGATGCCGCAGTTCCGGTAGCATCCGCCGACAACGGCAGCGCGGTAACAGGCGAGTGGAGGAGGTGAGGCGTGCAGTTGATGACCGATCGAATCGACAGCGAACTCGGACCGATACTTATTGCCACGACGGCAACACACCTCGTGGCTCTCGACTTTGCAGAGTTCGATGCGCGCATGAAGGACGTGCTGCAACATCGGTTCGGAGATATTGAATTGCGCGACAGCGAAAATCCGCTTGGCGTGAGCAGCCGCCTCAGTGCCTACCTTGCCGGTGAGCTCGACGCGCTCGATGAAATCGAGGTCGATCCCGGCGGGACTGAATTTCAACAGGTCGTGTGGCGTGAATTGCGCCGTATTCCGATCGGAAAAACTATTTCATACGGGCAGCTCGCCGTGCGTGTCGGTCAGCCGACAGCGAGCCGCGCTGTCGGCATGGCCAATTCGAAGAACCCGATTGGGATCGTGATTCCGTGTCATCGGGTGATTGGTGCGGATGGGACGCTCACCGGTTATGCCGGAGGCATCGTGCGTAAACAATGGTTGCTCGCCCACGAGCAAGTCAGCGGTCAGCTTCAGCTGAATTTGTAGTGACCCCGGGGGAGCAGGTCCCGAACGGCGTCCGTTGCGCCGCCTCTCAATCCTGCGATAACGGATTCCAGTCTCCCGCCCGGCGGCGGTCCCGGTTCCGACTTGTCCACCGGGTACTTGCGGTTAAGATAGTGCTCAACGACGAAGCTCGCACAATCACCCACAGGAGACCAACGATGAGTATGCCGCAGGATATTTCGCCGATTAATCCCGAGTTGATGGATACGCTGTTCAAGACGAGCGAGCACGACTGGATTCCGATCCCCGACGACCCGGAACGCGGGTTTTTGAAAGTACTGTGGACCGGATCAGAAACCGGTCGTTGGGCGGTATTATTTCGCTGGCTGAAAGGTTATGTCGCGCCCCAACACAAACATCTGACGGCCTCGCATACGTTTATTCTGTCGGGCAAGCTCGAAGTGCGGGACGGCACGCTCGATGCTGGCGATTACATCTACGAGCCGAATGGCATGCTGCACGGCGCGACGAAAGCCCTCGAGGATACGGAATACCTGTTTATCTGCGATGGCCCGGTGCTGTTTTACACCGACGACGGCTTTACGAACTACCTTGGCTGGGAGGAACTCCGTCGTCTCGAGGCCGCACACAAAGCGAAAAAAGCGGAAGCCGCCTGAGTCTCGAAGTCCGTGAAACTGTATTGCGTTGGCGTTGCGCCCAATCCAACCAAGGTCATGTTGTATCTCGCCGAGAAAGCTGCCGGCGGCGCGGCGATCGCCATCGAGCAGGTCACGGTCAAATTGATGCAGGGCGAGCAGAGTGAGCCGACTCACCGTGCGCGCACGCCGTTCGCGAGTGTCCCGGTGCTGGAACTTGGGCCGGATGATCACATCATCGAGTCGCTCACCATCATGGAGTACCTCGAAGAATTGCACCCGGACCCGTGCATGATCGGCGCAACACCGCGTGAGCGCGCCCGCTACCGCGAACTCGAACGGATAGCGGATTTGCGCGTATTGAACCCGCTGGGCCGGGCCATCCACGCGACGAATTCCCCGATTGGGCTGCCCGCCAGTGAGGACATTGCGGCGGCCGGCCGCGCGGTCTACACCGGCGGCCTCGGCTATTTCGATGAAGTGCTCGGCGATGGCCGGCCGTTTGTCGCGGGCGACACCGTATCCATGGCCGATTGTACGCTCGCGGCGGCGCTGCAATTCGGTCGCTTCGGCGGGGTGGAAGCCGGCGAAAGCCTCCGGCACTTGCGACGCTGGGACCGGGCTTATCGCGATCGCGCACCCGCGAAATCGGTTTTATTACGCTAGTCACTCATAGGTCGACGACGTGGGCTCGACGTCGTTGGTAATTTGCAATGCTGTGATGCAGCATTTTGATCTTGAGGGCGATCAGCGGTTCGTGAACAGAGTCTCTGCGCCGCTGGCACAAGCCGGACAGGGCCTCTACGCACCGCTCCCGGTCGCCATCGAGACGCCAATATGCTAAGCTTCGCGGCCCTGAGCAAAGCGTTCACCCCCGACCAGGACACCCGATCCCGGTGGGCCAGGCGAACGTTCTTCTCAACGATCAGCGCGCATTTTTGAGTTCGTGCGTGCCCCCGGGAGCGATCACGGGGCGGCAAACCGGCTAAGGGCCACAAGAGCCCGCGCTCGGCGATGCCATGCCGGGACGAACGGTCCCGAACTGACAGAAATAATAACGAACGAGGCCCACACGACCAGAAGAACTCGCATTAATAAAGCGCACCGTGCCCACCCAAATAATAATAACGCGGTGTTGCATAACAACTCATGGAGCATTGGATATGTCTGAAACCGCAGCGAAACTCGACACCACGAATGGTTACTACCGTGTTGCCCAGGTCGAAAAGATGCCGTCGCCGGACGGCGCGAAGGGTAACTGGTTTCAATACGTGATCGAAGGTGGTTATGCCCCCGTAACCGGCTCCCGGCCGGGGACTCAAAAGCAGGTTTCGGCGTATGCCAGGCAGCTTGCCGACGAGCTCAACGCCCGGCGTTCTTCCGGTGGCGCGAGCCCTTCGGCGCCACGCGGCCGCAAGAATCAGCTCGTTCTGAAATAGCTTCGGCGATTCCCCCGGCGACGCTCGTCGCCAGGGGTAGCGTCTGTCCGCGGGACCGGTGCCGGATCGCCAGTCCCATGGCAGGACGTTCGGAATGCCTGATAACGCTTACTATTCTCAGGAAACGCACGGTCCTTACGAGATCGGCGAACTCGGCGACTTCGATCTCGAAGACGGGGGCGCGATTCCCGAATTGCGGCTCGCCTATGCGACGTTTGGTGCGCTGAACAAGGCTCGCGACAACGCGATACTCGTCCCTACGTGGTACAGCGGTACCAGCAAAATCATGGAAGAAGTCTATATCGGGCCAGGTCGTGCGCTCGATCCCGCGAAGTACTTCATCATCGTCATAAACCAGATAGGCAACGGCCTGTCGAGTTCGCCGCATAACTCACCCGCGCCGATCGCCATGAGTCGCTTTCCGCGTGTTCGCATCGGCGATGACGTGCGCGCGCAACATCGCCTGATTACGGAGATATTCGGCATCGAGTCACTGGCGCTCGTTGTCGGCGGCTCGATGGGGGCGCAGCAGACCTACGAATGGGCCGTGCGTTATCCGGACATGGTCAGGCGCGCCGCGGCGATTGCCGGAACGGCGAAGAATACCGATCACGATTTCCTGTTTACGCAATCCCTGGTCGAGGCGATCACCTCTGACCCGAACTGGCGGGACGGCGAGTATGCCTCGCACGAAGATGTCGCCGCCGGTTTACGCCGTCATGCGGGAATTTGGGCCGTGATGGGGCTCAGTACCGAGTTCTACCAGCTGGAGGCCTGGCGTGGTGTCGAGCTCGAAAGCGTCGGGCAATTCATGACCGACTTCCTCGAAGCCACGTTCCTGGTGATGGATCCGAATGACTTGCTGTGCATGGCCTGGAAGTGGCAGCGTGGCGATGTCAGCCGCCACACAGACGGTGATCTCGCGGCGGCGCTCGCGCGGGTCAGCGCAAAAACGTTCGTGATGCCCATCGATGAAGACATGTTCTTTCCGCCGCGTGATTGCGAGCGGGAACAGGCGCAGATCAGGGATAGTGAGATCCGTGTCCTGCGCAGCGTATGGGGACATCTCGCATTATTCGGTGCCGAGCCGGCATTCCTCGCCCAGGTCGACGAGCATCTCAACGCTCTGTTGGCGGCGGACGCCTGACCGAAAGGCGACGGCGGAGGTGGTTGCGACATGTCGAAATTAACGCGCACCCCGATACGAGTCGAAGCGGCTGGCCGTGTTGACGCGCCGGCTCATGCGCCAGCAGCGTTCGCATCCTCTGAGCCCGGGATGATCCCGGCGCCACGTCAGGTAGCCGGGTAGAACGGGATGGTTGCCATCGCGTTTATCGGGCTTGGTGCCATGGGCTATCCGATGGCCGGTCATCTCAGTCGCGCGGGTCATGACGTTTGCGTCTTTAATCGTACGGCGGCCAGGGCGACGTCGTGGCTCGGAGAGTTTGCAGGCAGGGCCGCACCGAGTCCTCGCGACGCCGCTCGCGATGCGGAATTCGTTTTTTCATGCGTTGGCAATGACGCTGATGTGCGGGCCGTGAGCACGGGGCCGGACGGCGCATTCCCGGGCATGGGTCCCGGTAGCGTTTATGTTGACCACACCACGACGTCCGCCCACCTGGCGCGCGAACTCGGGGATGAAGCCCGTGCCAGAAACATCGAGTTTATCGACGCGCCCGTGTCGGGCGGCGAAAGCGGTGCGCAAAACGGCGCGCTGACGGTCATGTGCGGCGGTCGTGAAGCGGCGTTCGAGCGTGTACGCGCCGTGATTGAAGCGTACGCCCGCGGCAGCGTACTCATGGGAGAAACCGGTTCCGGTCAGCTGACGAAAATGGTGAATCAGATCTGTATTAGCGGTCTGTTGCAGGGGCTCGCCGAGGGACTGAACTTCGGGTCGAAGGCCGGGCTTGATATGGACAAAGCCATCTCCGTGATCGGGCAAGGTGCTGCGCAATCCTGGCAGATGGATAACCGCGCGTCGTCGATGATCGCCGGCGAATTCGATTTCGGTTTTGCCGTTGACTGGATGCGCAAGGATCTCGGTATTGCGCTCGATGCCGCCCGCGAAAACGGCGCAACGTTGCCGGTCGCAGCGCTCGTCGATCAGTTCTATGCGGAATTACAAAGACGTGGTGACAACCGTTCGGACACGTCGTGTCTGATCAGATTATTGCGTGACTGAGGGGGAGGTTACGATGACGGACGACGAAATCATCGATGTAGATAAACTTTTTTCCGAAGCGAAACAAGGCGATCCCGCCGCACAATTTACGTTAGCCGAACGATTTCGATCGCGTGCCGCGATTGATATCGACAAACAGCAGGCCTTTGTGTGGTACGAACGCGCTGCAAAGTCCGGTCACTCCGAAGCGCAGTACCGGCTTGCAAAATGTTACTCCGCGGGACATGGCGTCGAGGCCGATCAGGAAGTCGCCCTGATCTGGTTCGTCGCCGCCGCGGAGCAAAATGATGCACGCGCGCAGGCCCGCCTCGGTTGGTGCTACCAGACCGGTACCGGTACGGAACGCGATATGGATCGTGCACTGACGTGGTATTACGCCGCATCGGCCCACGGCAACGCGATGGCACAATATAACCTCGGCGACTTATACGCCCGTGGCACCGATATCGTTGGCGATATGAATGCAGCGCTGCGACATTGGGAACAGGCGGCGCAGCAGGATCACCCGCGCGCGCAGATGCGGCTCGCGCTCGCCTACGTCAACGGCGATACCGGCTTGCGGGATTACGAGCAGGCGATTTACTGGTGCAAGCGCGCGGCCAAGGCTGGCTACCACAAGGCCCAGTACAATCTCGGATTGATCTATGCGAATTCGCCGGCCCGATTCCAGGATTTCGATCGTGCCACCCACTGGATGGAAAAGGCGGCCGGCGGGGGGCTCGGTCCGGCACAATACGCGCTGAGCCGTTTTTACGCGCGCGGAATCGCCGAGGAATCGGTGCCTGGCGAGGCGATGAAATGGCTCCGACTCGCTGCCGAGCAGGACTACCCGAAAGCGACCTACCGTATGGCGATGGCGTTCGAAAACGGGGAGGGGGTGACCGCTAACCGGGAAATCGCGATGTCGTGGCTGCGGCGCGCGGCTGATCGCGGCTACAGTGCGGCCCAGTACGAATTCGCACGACGCCATGTGTTATTTGACGACCCCCGGTATTCGGCGTCTGATGGACTCGAGTGGTACGAGAAAGCGGCGCGACAGGGTCACTTGCGCGCGCAGTACGCACTCGCGGTTTGTTTTGGCAGCGGCACCGGCGTCGAGAAAGATCCTGCCGGCGCGTATTACTGGATGGCGCTGGCCGCCGAGGGGGGCTTTCCGAAGGCGCAGTACCGACTGCGTATCCTCGAAGAGGAACTTGATCAGCCAACCTTGAAAGAGGCGCGGCAACGCGTCGCCAAGAATCCGATCCAGGTCGCGATTGACTGAAATCACGGTCGCCGTTACTGCCTCCGTCCGCCATGCAGGGTCCGCCGGGGATTCCCGTCGATACGAGATCGGGTGCAGTATACTGATGATTATTCGACATTAGCGTTAAGGAGCCGACATGAGCCTGACCCCCGGAAGTATCGCCGCGCGCGACGTGGACAGTGTACTTCACCCGTACACGAATCCTGCACACATCGCCGAGCAGGGTCCGATGATTATGGACCACGCCGAAGGCATTCACATGTGGGATGACCAGGGCAACAAATTCATCGAAGGACTTGCCGGGTTGTGGTGCACGTCACTTGGATACGGCAACGAAGAACTCGCCCAGACCGCGTACGACCAGATGAAGAAGTTGTCGTACTCGCACATGTTCATCGGGAAGAGCCATGAGCCGGGCATCTTGCTCGCCGAAAAACTGAAGGAAATGGTGCCGATGGAAGCGTCGAAAGTATTTTTCGGCTGCTCCGGATCGGATGCAAACGATACCCAGGTCAAGTTGATGTGGTATTACAACAATGCCATCGGCCGGCCGGAAAAGAAAAAAATCATCTCGCGGGTCAAGGCCTATCACGGCATTTCTCTCGCGGCGACAAGTCTGACCGGTTTGCCGCCCGTGCACGCGTATTTCGATGTGCCCGTCAATGATCGCTTTCTGCACACGGACACCCCCCACCATTATCGTTTCGCGGAACCCGGGGAAACGGAGGAAGAGTTTTCGACCCGCCTCGCAGCCAACCTTGAGAAAATGATCCTCGAGGAGGACCCGGACACGGTCGCGGCGTTCATCGCGGAACCTGTCATGGGGGCGGGCGGCGTACTCGTCCCGCCGGCCGGATACTTCGAAAAAATCCAGGCGGTGTTGAGCAAGTACGACATCATGTTCATTGTCGATGAAGTCATAACCGGCCTCGGCCGCACCGGCAATCCGTTCGGGTCGCAGACCTACAATATCAATCCCGACACGATGAGCCTCGCCAAGGCGCTAACGTCCGCTTACCAACCGCTCAGCGCAGTGGTTATTCCCCAGCGGATGTACGAGGCGATCGTAGACGCGAGCGCTGAAGTCGGGAACTTTGCCCATGGGTACACGTTCAGTGGCCACCCGGTCGCTGCGGCCGTCGGACTGAAGGTTCTCGAGATCTACGAGCGCGATAACCTGTTCGACAAGGTGGCCGCGCTCAGTCCGCACTTCCAGCAGGGACTACAAACCTTCGCCGATCACCCGCTTGTCGGCGAAGCTCGCGGCGTTGGCATGATCGGGGCGTGTGAACTGGTCGCGGACAAGAAGACGAAGGCGACGTTCGATCCCGCGGGTAAGGTCGGGGCCCATTGTCTCTCGCGCTGCCACGCGAACGGGCTCGTGGTCCGTGCTATCGGTGATGTTATGGCGTTCTGCCCGCCATTGATCGTCAGCGACGACGAAGTCGGCGAAATCTTCGATCGGTTCGGCAAAGCGCTCGACGAGACGCTCGACTGGGCTCGCCGCGAGGGTCTCGTCAACGTCTGAGAGAGATGGGGGCTGTCGCCTTCGGCGGATATCCGACGGTCGACGTCGACGGGTCGGTGATCGAATACCGGCGGGTCGACGGCGACCCGGCACGTCCGACTATTGTTCTGCTCCACGAAGGGCTGGGCTGCGTCGCGCTATGGCGCGATTTTCCCGAGCGCATCGCCGCCGCGACGACGTGCCCGGTATTTACCTACTCGCGTCCCGGTTACGGCGGATCGACCCCGATTTCGCTACCTCGTCCACTCGATTACATGAGTCGCGAAGCCGCTGACGGACTGCCGCGCACGTTGCGCGCGGCCGGTATCGACGACTTTATCCTCGTCGGACACAGTGACGGCGCGAGTATTGCACTGGTCCATGCCGGCTCGGCACCGTCGGGGTTGGTGTCGGTCGTCGTGATGGCGCCACATATATTTGCCGAGCAAGTGAGTATCGATTCCATTCGAGCCGCCGACGATGCTTACCGGCACGGCGAATTGCGCCGGCGGCTCGCGAAATATCACGGGCCGAACGTCGACAACGCGTTTCGCGGCTGGTGCGACAGCTGGCTGCATCCGGATTTCCGGGCCTGGTCGATCGAACGGGAACTCGATGGAATCGTCGCGCCTGTCCTGCAAATCCAGGGACGGGGCGACGAATACGGGACGGGTGAGCAACTTCGCCGCATCGAACAGGCGGTATCGGGGCCGGTGGAGACGCTGTTATTCGACCGCTGCGGGCATGCACCACAGCAGGACCAGCCGGAATTGACCCTCGAGGCGATCGGCCGTTTCTGTCGATGAGCGGGCCGGCAGCGCGCGCTGCACTCTGAATCGCCCGCTGAATCGGGCCGCCGCTCATCCTGCACCGGGTTCGGAAACGCGGTAAACTCGGCGCTGCCTCCGGGACGCTCCCGGCGACCGGAAACCACACGACAGGAGCACGATTGAATGAGCTGGCAACGCACGATACTTCGGGTGAATTTGACGGCGGGCACTTGTACGCACGAACCGCTGAACATGGAATGGGCCGAGGAATACATCGGACAACGCGGTCTCGGGACGAAGTATCTGAGCGAGGAAGTGGATGCCGCCGTCGACCCGCTGTCCGAAGCGAACAAGCTTATTATCGCGACGGGCCCGCTGACGGGAACGGCTTCGTCGACGGGGGGACGCTGGTCGGCGATCACGAAAGGTCCGCTGACCGGTGCGATAGCGTGCTCGAACTCCGGCGGGCAATTCGGCGGCGAGTTGAAAAACGCCGGCTACGACATGCTGATTTTCGAAGGGCGCTCGCCAAGCCCGGTCTACCTTTACCTGGAAAACGAGAAAGCCTCGCTGGTTCCTGCGGATCACCTTTGGGGACAACGCATCTGGGACGTCGAGCCTGCGATCAAGGACGCCCATAACGATCCGTTGATCCGGATCGCCTCGATCGGGCCCGCCGGCGAGTACGGCAGCCGCTACGCGTGCATCGTCAACGACCTTCATCGTGCGGCCGGACGCTCGGGGGTTGGCGCGGTCATGGGGTCGAAGAACCTGAAAGCGATCGCGGTGCGCGGAACCGCCGGGGTCACGGTAGACGACAGCAAGGCTTTTATGGCCGCAGCACAAAAGGCCACAAAAGCGCTGGCAGAAAGCAAGCCGCGGATGGGGCTGTCCCGTCACGGCACGCTCTCCATGATGGATATCACGAATACGTTTGGCTCCCTGCCGACGAATAACAATCGTGAAGTGCAATTTGCCGGCGCCGAGAAGATGGGTGCCGCGGCAATGCAGAGCCCGAACGAAAACGGGCACACGAATCTCATTACGAACAGCGCATGTTTCGCCTGCACGATCGGTTGCGGTCGGATGAGCCACATCGATCCCCAGCACTTCTCGGTCAAGGACGATCCGCGCTATCAGACGGCTTCGGGCGGACTCGAATACGAAACGGCCTACGCGCTTGGTTCCGCCGTCGGGGTGGATGATATGGATGCCGCGACTTACGCGGGATTCCTGTGCAACGATTATGGTATGGACCCGATCTCGCTCGGCGGCTCGATTGCCGCGGCGATGGAACTGTTCGACGTCGGCGCTATCGACGAAACAACAACCGGCGGCATGAAACTGGAATTCGGATCGGCCGAAGCACTGTGTCAACTCACGGAAATGATTGGCAAGGGCGAAGGGTTCGGCAAAGACGTCGGCATGGGTTCAAAGATGTTGTGCGAGAAATACGGACGCCCCGAGTTGTCGATGGCGGTTAAGGGGCAGGAATTTGCGGCCTACGACGGTCGGGCGATGCAGGGCATGGGTTTGGCCTACGCCACGAGCAACCGCGGGGCCTGCCATCTGCGGGCTTCGCCGTATGCGCACGATTTCGGCACGACCGAGCCTGATGAAAAGCCGCAAATGGTGAAAGAGTCCCAGGACTTTATCGCTGCGATCGATTCGACGGGATTGTGCCTGTTTTCCAAGAACGTCGGGCTTGAACTCGAGCACTATACCGAGCAGATTCAGGCCGCCTGTGGCGGAAGCTGGGATGTCGAACGATTTACGACCGCCGGCGAGCGCATCTGGAACATGGAGAAGCAGTTCAATCTCGCCGCGGGGCTTGGACACGGCGACGACACGCTGCCGAAGCGCATCCTCGAAGAACCCGCGCCGTCGGGTGCGGCCAAGGGACTCGTTAACCGTCTCGACGTCATGCTGCCCGAGTACTACAAGCTGCGTGGCTGGGATCAGAACGGGGTGCCGACGGCTGATACGCTGAGCCGACTCGGACTTGGCTGAGCGCGGCGTCGATTGCCGAAAGACTGAAGCGGGCCGGTGCCTTTGTCAGTAAAACTGATCGGGCACTTGCTCGAGTACTTGCCCGATGGTGGCGCCGATTTTGATGGTCGGGCGTACCCCGCGTCCGACGATATGACCGTAACTTCGCTCGCGGCGAAGGTCGGACTACCGGAAGATGCCGAGTTTTTCGTGATGGTGAACGGCGACCATGTCGTCGAGGACGACTGGAAAACGCGATGCCTTAACCCTGACGACGAGGTTGTGTTCTGCCCGCCGCTGAAAGGCGGGTAACGACAACGACTCGCCTTTCGGGCGAGGCTAGAACGGTCGCCACATCACGATTAATTTCGCCATCAGTGTCAGTGCCGCGACGAGGGCGATAATCATGCCCACGGCCGTCAGGATGCCGAACAAAATCGTCGGGATGAAGTTTGACAAAATCAGAATAGAGAATCCGACGACGATCGTAATCGTGGTGTAGAACGCTGCTTTCGCGATATTGGCGTGACAATAATGCATGGTCTCGGTGTAATCACCGAGCACCGGGTATTCCTCCTTGAACCGGTAGAGATAGTGGATGCAATCATCGACCGCGATGCCTATGGTGATCGCAGCGATCGTAATCGTCATCATATCCAGCGGAATTCCGACCCAACCCATGAAGCCGAGAATGGATGTGGCGGCCAACAGGTTCGGGATGACGCCTATCAGCGCAATTTTCAGTGACCGGAACAGGATCCACAGCATCAGTGTGATCCCCAGCATGACCGCGCCGAGCGTTTTGATCTGCGATTCGAACAGACTTTGCAACATGTTGTTGTAGAGTACGAGCAGGCCCGTGAGCTGGTACTCGGCAGGCTCAAGTCCGACGGTGTTTTGCAGTTCGTTCTCGATTTGCTCGAGCAAGGCCTTACGGCGCAGATCCGGTAAAGAGTCGTAAATACGGACCGAGACACGGGCCTCGTCTTCGTAAATCGACACGTAAGGATCGATCATTGCCGCGCGCAGAACGTACGGCATGCGTTTGTAAATCACGTTAAGCTGAAAAGCATCGAATTCCTGGCCATCGTTCAGGTCTTCCGCAACCCGGACGACCGTGGCGAGCGACAGTACTTTGCCGATAGCGTCGAGACTGTCCAGATAGTCATGCACTGCCTTGATCCGATCGACCTTGGTCGGCGTAAACCACGTGTCGGCGTCGTTTGATTCGATTTCGCCGAACAGCTCGTTCAAATCCCCCAGTCCCGAGTCGTCGTCGAAAGCATCGTCTTCCTCTGCCGGGGTGCCGAATTTCAGAACAATGTCGAGAGGCGTCGTCCCGCCGAGGTTCTCGTCGATTTTCTTCAGGCCCCGGTAGATTTCCGTATCTTCATGAAAATAGTTGATGAAGCTGTTCTCGACCTCGAGTTTCCGCGCTCCGAACAACCCGGCAAGGGCGATAAGCACGGCACCGGCAAGAACGACGATGCCGAATTTCTCGGTAAATATTCCGAGTGATTCCGTGAGGCGGTAGTGATCGCCCTCGGGCCGCCGCATCGGCTTGCGCGGCAGAATCATGAGTAAGGCGGGGAACAGTGTGAATGACGTAATGAATACGACAACGAGTCCTATCGTCATCATCAAGCCGAAATCGATTACCGGTTTGATTTCGCTGAATACCAGCGACGAAAACGCGATGATGGTTGTCAGCGCCGTGTACATGCACGGGCGGACCATGTGCTGCATGGTTTCGCGGACGAGTTCGTGCTGTGTTGCCGATTCCGGCAGATCACGCATCAATTCGCGGTAACGGACGATCAGGTGAATATTCATCGACATCGTGATGATCAGCATCAGCGATATAAAGTTTGACGAAATGATCGTTACGTTCCAGTTCGCCAGGCCGAGAAAGCCCATCATGAGAAGTCCGGCGTAGGCGCAACTCAACAGCGGCAGCACGACCCAACGGGCCTCGCGAAATATGAGCGACAGCATGACGATGAGAAATAGCGCGACCCCGCTGCCGAAAATTACAAGGTCGTTGGCGATGAACGTGACCATGTCGTCGGCAATCATCGGCACGCCGCCGAGCGAAAGATCGGCGCGGTCCTGGTACTTTGCAATGACCTCGCGGACGTCCGCAATGCCGGCGTGGTTTGCCGCATCTGCTGCGTCCTTCAGGGCCGGATAGACGTCGAGTATACGGGTCAGTTCGTCTTGTTCGAGTTCGCTCAGGCCCTCTCGATCGCGTTTGACGACCAGCTCGTTGCGTCGGCGATGGGTATCGGTGAATGCTTCGTCGACCGTGAGAAAAATCTGCATCGCCGTAATGGTGCCGGCGGGGTTGACGACGAGATTGCTGTATATCGGGCTTGTCGTCAGTTCTTCGCGCGCCCGTTCGAGATCGACGTCTTCGTACTCCAGCAGGCGAAAGTTCTTGGCAATGTCAACGAGGCCACCGTCGACATTTTTCACGAGTGGTACATCGAGCATCGATATGACCGAATCGACAGACGCCAGTCCATCGAGTTCGTCACGTATTTCACCGACGAGATCGATCGTGGCCCGATCGAACAAGTCACCGTTCGGTTCGACCGTGACGAACAGGAAATCATTGACGGCGTATCGTTCGGCAACTTCCCGGTACACGCGAAGGTCCTCGTCCTCTTCGAGGAGGAGGGAATCCGACGACGCATCGAGTTTGAAAGCCGACAGCGACATCGCGAAGAACGCAAATATCGCCGCGAGGATTGCAACGACGATACGCGGATGAGCGAGGACGGTGTGGTCGTAGAGGGACGTGACGAGTCTGGTCATTGAGGGATCGCAAGCATATAGAAGACCGTTGAATGCCCACCGAGCAGAACGCTGCGCCCGTGGGGCCAGGAAATTGGATTAGTTTCGCGCAGATAGCCTGTTTTCAAAAATGGGCGTCGCATATCTTCGCGTCGGCCTGCGGATTCTAACCTGAGAACCCGGTCCGGACGAGCGCGGGGCCACCGAAAGGCGGTCGGCCGCGCCGTCCGGGCTGGTCAAATCCGACCGGCCAATTCCCGAAAACAGGAACTAGTACATAGCAGCCGTTCGCGGTAACGGTCAGACTTTGCCTGTTGGCACAGCGTCGCCCCCGATTTTTGGAATAAAGCCCGGACACAGCAGCACGAATGAACGAGCAAGCTACAGCCGCAGTCCCTGCCCGGTCGGTGACCGGCGAGGAATGGGGGGGATCGGTGAAAATGGCGGCGACGGGCCAGCCGGACACCGAGAGTCGCCTGCGCGATTGTCATTTGCAGGTTCTGAAAGCGAATGCGCGCCACGGTGCTATTCCCTTCATCCTGGCCTCTGTCGGGTTCGGGCTCGTGTTCTTCCACCACGCGATGGGTCCGGCCTATGCGATGTGGTTAATCGGCTTGTGCGCAGTATCGGTCATTCGCGCCGGCTTCGTCCTTCGCTACTGGCCGGATAACGGCAGTGCCGGACAGCGGGGCGCCAACTGGAATGCGGCTTTGCTCGGAGCACTCGGGTGCTTGTACGGATTCACCCCCGTGTGGATGCCGGGTATCGGGTCCTTCTGGTTCATCGCCACGGTTAACCTGTGGGTGATCGGCGTCGCGTTCGCCGTACTGTTGTCTCAGGGTATCGTGCTGAAAGCCGGGCTTGCTTTCGCAATACCTGCCGTCGTTCCCCTGCTTGGTTATTTACTGCTGTCAGGCGAGGCGACGGGCCAGGTAATCGGAGCAGTCGATCTCATCCTGATGGCCTACCTGTACTCGATCGTGAGGCGCACCCGGGCAACCATCATCGAGGAAACCCAGCATCGCGTGCGGTCCGAGCGTCTCGCGCGACATCACGATGAACAACGCCGCCGCAGCGATCGCCTCGTCACGGAACTCACTGAAGAGATCGAGCGACGCAAGATCGCGGAAGCCGCGCTGAGGCGCGCGCGTGATGAAGCGGAACACATGTCGAACCAGGACCACCTGACATCCCTTGCAAACCGACGCGTTTTCGATCGGGAGCTGTCGCGGTACTGGTCGGAAGGCGCACGGAGTGGTTCTCCGATATCGCTGATCGTCTGCGACGTAGACCTGTTCCGGTCATACAACGAGTATTACGGAAGTTATGCCGGCGATCGCGCTTTGGTGATGATAGGAAACATCATCGAGCGGTCGCTCGCCGGGAAACAGGGTCTTGCCAGCCGCGAAAGCGGTGACCAATTCTCGGTACTGTTGCCGCAGACGACGGAAAATGAAGCGCTGGAAGTGGCGGAATCGATGCGGATCGCGATTCACGAGTTGACCTTGTTGCACCCGGGCGCGGACGCGGAACGGGTTGTAACCGGTACTTTCGGCGTGGCGACATTAGTTCCGTCCGACGCTGTCGTTGAAAACGATCTCGTTGCCGCCGCAGACCACGCATTGCGACGGGCCAAACGCTGTGGCGGTAACTGCGTGTTCGCCATCTACGGCGACATCGCCTGCGACGAACGCTAGGCTGCGTCGTCGCTACCGCGGTCTGTGCCTGACGCGCAGATCAGGCTGGCAGGGCGCGCAGCGCCGTTATGCGTTCAGACAATGGTGGATGCGTTTTCAACAGCGCCCCGAACCCCTTTCGAATACTGACGTTGATCCCGAAGGCTTCCATCGAGTCCGGCAACTCGCCCGGTTGTCCTGTTTTCAGACGTTCGAGCGCTGCAATCATCTTGTTGCGACCGGCAAGACTGGCGCCGCCGGCGTCAGCCCGGAATTCCCGCCATCGACTGAACCACATCACGATGAGCGAGGCGAGGAATCCGAGCACCGCCTGGGCGACCATATAGGCGAAAAAATACCCGATGCCACTGCTGCGTCCGTCGCCGCCCCGGCTCATCGCCCCGGCGACGATGCGTGCAAATACGATGACGAACGTGTTCACCACCCCCTGAATCAGGGTCAGGGTCACCATGTCGCCGTTTGCAACGTGGCTGATTTCGTGGGCGAGAACGGCTTCCACTTCGTCGCGATCCATCGTCCGCAGTAAACCGGTACTGACGGCGACGAGGGCGTCGTTTCGCTTCGCGCCCGTCGCGAACGCGTTCGGGGCCGCGGAATCGAAGACGGCGACGTCCGGCATGCCGATTCCGGCCGCATCGGCCTGGCGGCGCACGGTCTCGACGAGCCAGGTTTCGCTGCTGTCGGCCGGCTGTTCGATCACCCGGGCGCGCGTTGAACGCAGCGCCATCCGCTTTGACATCATCAATGAAATCAACGAACCACCCATGCCGAAAACGGAAGCAAAGATGATCGTCGGCAACATCCCTTGTTGATTGAGGCCAAGCACATTCATAACGACCGAGAGCACCAGCACCACGGCGAAGTTGGTGGCGAGGAATAGAATTACGCGGGTCATGAATGCCTCCTGCTGACTGTGGCTAGCGGGTTACGCGCCGGGTACTGATCATGGGGTGGTCACCGGTTTTTTTCAAACCGATCACGGTTTCGCGACGCAGCGGTAATCTGGTGCCGTTCATTTACTGGAGCCGGGGTCGATGTCATCATGAAGACCCCATCCAACCATCATGATCGGTACCGCATTGGACCACAGTCTGGCAAATGAGTTGCGTAGTTTTCTGCGCGAATTGGTGACAATCGCAGCCCGGGCAGCACTGCCGTTCTTCCGTCAGCCCGTGACGGTTGAAAATAAATCCGGCAGCGGGTTCGACCCGGTGACGGTCGCCGACCGGGATACGGAGACCGCGTTGCGGCACGCGATCGAGCAGCGCTACCCGGCGCACGGCATCGTGGGCGAAGAACATGCCCCGCGCAATATCTCGGCACGGTACCAGTGGGTCATCGATCCTATCGACGGTACGCGCGCATTCGTCTGTGGCGTACCAACGTGGGCCACGCTGGTCGGTGTTTGCGATCACGGTGTGCCTGTACTCGGCATGATGAGTCAGCCGGTCGTTGGTGAATATTTCATCGGTGGCGCCGGGACATCACTGGGTACGTACCGGGACCGCGAGTCTGCCCTGACGACGAGCGCGGTCACGACCCTTGCCGATGCCAGCGTGTTTGCAACTTCTCCCGACATGTTCGCGCCGGGCGAGGAACAGCAGCGATTCGCGACATTGGCCTCGCGCGCGCGGTTGACCCGTTACGGCATAGACAGTTACGCCTATTGTCTGTTGGCCGCCGGCCAAATCGACGTTGTTGCCGAGGCGGGGCTCGGTTTTTATGACATCGCCGCGTTGATTCCGATCATAGAGGCCGCGGGCGGAATCGTATCCGACTGGTCCGGGCAACCGGTCAGAACCGGCGGCCGCGTTCTCGCCGCAGCCAACTCGACACTCCACGCTGCCGCTCTCGGCGTGCTCGGCGGGTGATCCGGGCGCGGTCGCGAGGACCTGTACGCGGATGAAATCCGGTGTGATTGTCTGAGATGTCCGGAGTGCTGATATTTCCCGGCCGGTTTCAACCACCGCACCGCGGGCATGTCCAGGCAATCCTGGCGGGGCTTGGTTTTGCCGATCGCGTGATCGTCGTTTGCGGTGGCGTCGACCTGTCGCCATCGATCCAGCGTCCCTGGAGCTACGCCGAACGGGCCGACCTGTTGTCTGCGATGCTTCCTGAGGAAATCCGGTCCCGCGTCCGGATTCTGGCCGTACCGGACAATCCTTACCGGCCGGCGCGTTGGGCCGATAGCATTCGCTCATCGATTGCCGCCGAAATCGACCGCGGAAGCGCTGACGCGGCGCACATCGGCATGCTGGCGGGGACGCCGGCTGAAGCACAATTTTTGGATGGACTTTTTCCTGACTGGACGTGCCGGCTCACCGGTCGGTTAGAACAGTGCGAATCGCACGAATTGCGCGCGCAATTTCTAGCGAACGGGGAGGCCCCGACTGACGGCTTTACCGAACCGGCTGCGGTGCTCCTGCGCGCCTGGCAGAACAGTGGCACGTATCGCGTTTTGCGCACGGAATTCGAGGCCAACGAGAGGTTTCGCGCGCGCTGGTCCGAAGCGCCATGGCCGCCGGTGTTCGTCACCGTTGACGCGGTTGTGGTGACCTGCGAGGCGCTACTGCTGATCCGGCGAGGTCGTTTCCCGGGCAAGGGCCTGTGGGCATTGCCCGGGGGCTTTCTTGATCCCGACGAATCGCTCTATCACGCGTGTCTGCGAGAACTCGCCGAGGAAACCGCCATCGATGTTGATTCCGGGGTCCTCGCGGCGGGTTATCGTGGCGTCGAAGTTTTTGATCAGCCGGAACGTTCCGCCCGGGGCCGTACGATTACGCACGCATTCCATTTCGTACCCGAAGTCGTCTCGGCGCCGCGCGTCAGTGCGGGCGATGACGCCGCGGAGGCGCGCTGGACGCCATTACGGGAGATTCGCCGGCAGGACATGTTCGAGGACCACTACGCGATATTGCAGGCGGTGTTGGGTGTAGAATGAGGCACACCGGCGACCACGGGCGACGTCGCATGCAGCGTTGCCGTCCCTGCGGTGGCCCGCGTCTCAATTCGCGGTTCGGAATGCCGCTACACAGGGAAGGAGACGGTTGTTGCGAGACTCAGCGATGCAGGTGTCTATTTCGGGGTTACGGCTCTTGGTTGCGGCGTCGCTGTTGCTCGGCTTAACGATCGACACGGTCGCTGCGCCGCGCCAGTTCACGGCTGACCTCGTTCATGGCGACAGACTCCGAATGTCCCGCTACCCGGAGGTCGTCGAGTTTATGTTGCACGCAGGTCCCGATGATCAGGCCCGGTTTGCCGAAATTGCAATCGAGCTGATGATTGCTGCCTATGAGGCAGAACTCCAGCCGGACACCGATACGCGGGATCGCGGCGCCGCGGAGCACGCCGGGTGGCGTGCGGGTACCCGAAATTATATTGAGCGACTCCGTCGCATAGGCGCGTCCATCGGGGCGAGGCCGCCGATGGACATGATCAGGGAGCCCCACGGCGATGTACGCCTCGTCATCGGCAACGAACAGGTCATGTTGAGTGCACCGCGGCTCCGGGATCAGGCCGCACTGGAGCGAAGTGTGGCCGAACATGTTTGCCGCTATGCGTACTGCGACAACGAAGAGAAAACGATCGAGGAGCGGGTCGACACCCGCGTGGCCGAAGTCGGAGGTGCCTGGGCGTTCAGTCATAACGCGCAACCCGTGTTCGAGAGCGGAGACGGCTTGCGGTGTGTGTTCGCCGACCGGCGGCACCTGACCCTGAAGAAAAACGCATGTATCAATCTCGTTCGCGAAATTCGCCTGCTCGCCGAGGCGCTGTCAGCGCTCAAGGCAAACGGGGTCGCGGTGGACTGGCGCTCACTGAAAATTGAACATGGCGGCAGCGGTAACCCGCAGAAACTGGTTTACACCGCCGACCGTCGATTCGTGCATATGCATGTGCCGAACCTGTTGCATGCCGACACCGTCTGGCGCAGTGCGATTCCCTGGATCCGTGCGCACGTGATCGGGCGCGCCATCCAACACGTGATCGACCTTCCTGATCAACTCGCTTACCTGTCACCGAGTGCCTTGTCTGACTATGAAACAAATTAAAGAACATCCACGCTCCCCGGTTTTGGCCGCGGTTGTCGTCATCTTTCTCTGTTTCACGACCATGGCGTCGGCAGAGCCGCGCTATCAGGTCGCGCCACTGCACCCGGGTTACGAGTTTGGCACTGAAAAGGCGCTGATCCTCGACACCGTGGCGGGGCACATGTGGATCTGGGTGGAAAGCCCGGCGGTGAACAATCACGAAGGCGGACGCTACGTAATTTACCAGGGACAGCTGACTCCAGGGCGGGAAATGGGCGACATCGTCGCAGAACAGCACTGGCCGGCCGATAAGAAAAAGTAGGCGCGGGCAGGACCGTACCGGGCCGAAATCAAATAAACGTGATGGAACGTTCGATCCGCTGACGTGCCGTGTCGGCTTGCTCGCGTGTTGCGGCGAGGACGGCAATACTGCCCCGCGGACACGGCGCTATGATGCCGCTGCCGTTTGTTGTCGTGAACGTAATGTCGTGCGGGGTGTCATTGTCCGGCAGGATTAACAGCGTGACGGGCCCGTCTTCGAGATCGATCACGAGATGTGCACCGTTTCGACGATCGATTACGCATGGCTCAACCGCTGAGACAGGCCCGACTGCCGGATCGAGCGTGACACCGATTGCCTGCAGGACGTGATCCACTTCGCCCGGTGCTATCGACGCCTCATGGCCGAGTTCTGTATTCTGGACGTAGGTCACGACCTGTCGGGTCCAGTGCGCGCTATCCGCGTCTTCCGATACCTCCCGACCGATCAGAATCGCAATGATGAGGGAGGCGGCCAGCGCTATCGACCACGCCCATGAGGCGGGTAGTTTCGGCTGGCTTGCCTGTCGCATGATGATCCGGGCGGGAAGGCATTCCGGCACCGGCACGCGGACAACCCGTTCGAGCTGGAGATCAAGCCGGATGACCTCACCGCGATAAGTCGCGCAAGCGGCGCAATCGGCAACGTGCGTAGCGACGGCGGCGTCGTTGTCGCGCGGCGTGGCCAGTATTCGTCGTCTGCACTCGAGGCAATCGATCATGGCATGGCCTCCGAGTCCGGCTCGTCATCGAGCACGGCGCGCAGTTTTTGCCGTGCCCGGAACAAGCGGGTCGTTACCGCGCCGGCGGTTAATTGCATCTCTGTGGCGATCTCGTTCACGCTGAATCCACCGATGATCTGTAACAACAACGGTTCCCGGTAATCGGGCGAAAGATTGTCCAGCGCGCGACCGAGAGCACGCGCTTCCGGACTGTTTTCCATTGCTTCGACAGCCTCGAGCGTATCGACGTCGATGGCAACCTGGTCGAGCGATTTTCTGGCGAAACGTCGTGCGTTCTCGCGTCTGAGGGTTGTGATCAACCAGCTTTTCGCGGCGCGCTCGTCGCGCAGACTGTCGAGCGAGCGCCACGCACGGGTAAACGTTTCCTGCACAAGGTCTTCGGCCACGTGTTTGTCGCCGGTTAACCAGATGGCATAACGGTATAAATCCGCGTTGAACGCTTCGACGAGCACTGTAAACCGAGACTTTTTATCCCACATGGTCTATCGGACCGTTGCTCGGGGGCGAATGTTTCATCCGCGTTTGCGCGGTTCAGGTGTCCGGGTCGGGATTTCGCACAGGCAAGGAGTGGCTCCGAGGTATGCTAACCTCCGGCGGGTCGAAGCAGGCAGATATACAATAAATGCGACTTGACGGAAAACATGCGGTCGTTACCGGCGCGAGCAGCGGAATAGGGCGCGCTATCGCGATCGCAATGGCGCGCGAAGGCGCCGGGGTCATCGTGAATTACAACGCGAACGAGGCCGGTGCGCAGCACTGTGTCGATGAAGTCGTCGGGTTTGGCGGCACGGCGGCGGCGGTTCGTGCCGACGTCACCGATGTGCAGGCGATAGACAGTCTCGTCGCGAACGCAAGGCAGAAGCTCGATTCTATCGATATCTGGGTGAACGTTGCCGGTGCGGACATCCTCACGGGTGCGGGCGCGCGCCTGAGCGACGACGACAAGCTGGCGCGACTCATCGACGTTGATTTGCGCGGAACCATGCGATGTTGCTGGGCTGCCGCGCCGGCGATGAGCGACGATGGCGCGATCATCAACCTGTCATGGGACCTCGCGCTCCGCGGCATGGCCGGACGTAACCCCGAAATGTTTGCCGCGGTAAAGGCGGGGGTGAGCGGTTTCACGCGTTCGTTTGCGCAAAGCGTCGCACCACGGTTGCGGGTCAACGAAATCGCGCCGGGGTGGATCGAGACCAGTTTCGCCGAAAACGACATGCAGCCGGAATATCGTGCCGGCGTCGTTCAGCAAACACCGTTGGCGCGTCTCGGACGACCAGAGGACGTTGCCGCCGCTGCAGTCTACCTTGCGAGTGAACAAGCGTCGTTTGTCACCGGGCAGACCCTCAAGGTAAACGGCGGCCTGTCGAGCTGACGAGTACTCAATCCTGCGCGAGCCGGATACCACCGAATTGCCAGCGGTTCGCGGGGTAGAAAAAGTTCCGATAGCTGGCGCGGATGTGATCGCGCGGCGTGGCGCAGCAACCGCCGCGCAAGACCATCTGACCGCTCATGAACTTCCCGTTGTATTCTCCGATCGCGCCGGCCGGTGTTTTGAAACCCGGATAGGCGGAGTACGCGCTCGCGGTCCATTCCCACACGTCGCCGAACAGTTGGTTGATGCCCGGCGATCGATCGCGGTCGTGCGATTGCGCCGGGCACGGATGAAAGCGCCCTTGCTCGACGAAATTTCCCGTAGGGTCGACCCCGGATGCAACCCGCTCCCATTCTGCTTCTGTCGGCAGACGGGCCCCTGACCAGCGCGCGTATGCGTCTGCCTCGTAGTAACTGACGTGGGTGACCGGCGCATCGAGGACGAGTTTGTGCTGCCCCGATAGCGAGAATTCGAACCATTCGTCGTCGCCGTCCCGCCAGTACAACGGCGCTCGCCAGGATTGCGCCCGCAGCGTTGCCCAGCCATCGCTTAACCACAGTAGCGGCGAGTCGTAGCCGCCGTCGTCGATAAACTCGAGATAGTCGCGGTTGGTCACGAGACGCGATGCGAAACCGAAGTCATGCAGCAGCGTGTCGTGTCGTGGCCGTTCATTGTCGAATGAAAAGCAATCATCGGTGGCGCCGATCGGGCATATGCCGCCTTCGAATCGTACAAATTGCTGCTCGGACGCCGCAGACGAGTCGAAGGGTTTCACCGAGACGTACGCCGGCATTGTCGGATTACAGGAAAACAGATGTTTGATATCCATGAGCAGCAATTCCTGATGTTGCTGCTCATGGTGAAGGCCGACCTCGATAACCGCTGCGACGTCGTCGCCGACGCCGTCTTCGAATAAACGGATCATGTGCTCGTCAACGCAGGCGCGGTAGGCAATGATGGTATCGAGCGCCGGCCGGGTCAGGAGTCCCCGGTGAGGCCTGGAATACTGTTCTCCGACCGCGTTGTAGTAACTGTTGAAAAGGAAACGAAAAGTGTTGTCGAAAACGGCGTAGTCGTGGACATTGGGAGCGAGCACGAACGTCTCGAAGAACCAGGTCGTGTGCGCCAGGTGCCATTTCGCGGGACTCGCGTCGGGCATCGATTGCACGCACGCGTCTTCAGCGGACAATGGCGCGGCGAGGGTTTCGGACTGGCTGCGAATGTCCTGGAAGCGCCGGGACTGGTAACTGAATTGCGGGGCCGGAACAGTGCTGCTCATACTGATGCCTCTGGGCTCGTGAGCCTTGGGATCCTAAGTCTCGTCAGTCTCGATATCAAATTCGAAATCACATTCGCCGATAAGCCGCCTGGCCGGACCAAAACGTCGCTCCCTGAACGAGAGGCGGCCATCGTAGTCGAGCAGCACGATCGACGAGCACCGTGTGCCGTAATGTTCACCGTTGATAAAGATCGGAGATAGTATCCGTTCGTAGGCAAGATCGAGTCCTGTTTCCGGAAGTTCGGGATCCGGGGCGGTTTGTTCGCTCACCAGTGCATCGAACAGCGCGTCCACTAAATCGGAGCCGGACAGTCGCTCAAGCTTGTCGAATGCATGTTTGAGGCGTCGTACTTTTGGCCACGGGGTGTCAAGCAGATGGTTGCTCAATCCGTAGACCCCGGGGCTGAGGGTTTTCTGTTCTTCGACGAAGTTCGAATACCACGAAAGTTCGTCGGGAGCGCTCGCGATGACATTGAATCCATTGTAATCATGACCACTGCGGGCGAGGTCTCCGACGAATTCCGACGGTGATCGGAAATCGTTCAGGTAATCGCTGATGATCAATCCGCGCGAACGGGGTGCGGCAACTTCGCCCGGCATGCGTACATTCGTAATGGCCGCGAAAGCGCCGCGTCGGTTAACTGCCAGCCATGTCCCCATACCCTGTCGATCGCGGCCGCCGAGTATGGCCGGCATGTCCGACCAGAAATCGGCGGCGTCGGCAGGTCGATCATGAAACTCGTCGCGATTTGCCGCGACGACGAGACGGTATTGGTGATGGACCTCGTGGGCCACGATCAAAAGACACATGCGATCAGCCTTGCCCGAATCGATTCGGCTCCGACTCGAGGTAAGCTCGCTCCGCCGCGGTCGACGGACGTTGCAGGACCGCATTGCGGTGTGGAAAACGACCGAATCGCTCAATGATAGCGTGGTGATCGCGGGCATAATCGAGGTTCTTCTGCGCCAAATGCCGGAAATCGCCGGGTGCGTCCTCGTACAATTTTTCGAATACCGCGACGCTGTCGCGTTGATCCTCGGCATCTTCCGAGTGCTCGAGGGGCATATGGAAAAAAATGCGTTCGATCGGGGTTAACGCCTGTTCGATGCCGGCGTCCATGCCCGTGCGGCAGATTCTCAATGCGCGGAGATCTCCGTCGAACGCCGCCGCGCTGCCACGATAGATATTGCGCGGAAACTGATCGAGCGTGATGATGTGTGCGAGCGCATCGCGGCCGGTCTCGCTATCTACGGAGAAATGCCCGGCAATGGCCTCACGAACCGCGGTGCCGAAGTGTTCAAGGATCTCAGCGTCGAACGCGGAGTCGCGAGAGAACCATTGCCTGGAACGGCTCTTTATAACGTCCGGGTCGCTCTGGTTCGAACCAAACCAGAACCCGAGTATGTCATCAACGGGCAGCATCAATTCAGAACCCTTGCGGAATTAACGCCGGTGAGCCGGGTGTGTTTGATCCTCATGGGGGATTCACTCATGCGGTGTGATTCAATAATGAATGAGGGAGTGAATTTCGCACTCGCCGAGCAGGTCGCGGCCATTGAGGAAATCAAGTTCAATGACGAATGCGCAACCTGCGATCGTTGCGCCGGCGCGGGTGACGAGCTCGCAACTTGCAGCCGCCGTTCCGCCGGTCGCAATGAGGTCGTCGACCATCAGAACGCGGTCGCCGGATCCAACCGCGTCGATGTGCATTTCGAGACTCGCAGAGCCGTACTCGAGGTCGTAGGCAACGTTGTGCGCGGCCGCGGGCAGTTTTCCCGGCTTTCTGAGCGGCACAAAGCCAACGCCAAGAGCGTGCGCCACCAATGCACCGAAAATGAACCCGCGCGCTTCCATGCCGGCCACGGCGGTAATTCCTCGGTCGGTGAACGGGTCTGCAAGTGCCGATGTAACGCGTGCCAGCGCCGGCCCGTCAGCCAGAACCGGGGTCAGGTCCTTGAACACGATCCCCGGTTCGGGAAAATCGGGTACGTCTCTGATGAGCGCTTTGACGTGTTCCATGTACGACCTCGGGTGATAGTGGAGCTGAAGATTGTAAGATAATAAGCGCTGCATGAGGGGCTGCGGCGGGTCAGGGCGGTATCCGGCAGCTGAGCGCGAATCATATGAGGAGGCGGGTGTGAAAGGGATCCGGGTAGCGGACACCGCGTGGCCGGAAATAGAAGCGCAGCTTGCTGCCGGTGCTGTGGCGATTCTTCCTGTGGGCGCGGCCAGCAAGGAGCATGGGCGACATTTGCCGCTGGACACAGACTGTCGTCAGGCAGAGTGGATCGCGACACAGGTTGCCCAACGCCTGTCGGCCGTCGTCTGGCCGACAGTCACCTATGGTTACTACCCGGTATTCGTCGACTATCCCGGCAGTATAAGCTTGCGCGAGGACACTTTCGTTGCGCTGGTCGCCGACATACTCGACGGCATTTCGCGCGCGGGCGCATCGCGCAGCGTCATACTCAATACGGGCATTAGCACGATTGCTCCGCTTGCATCGTTGATTGGCGAGCTGGCCGAAGCGTCCCCGTGTCGTCTCGTAAACGTTTACGCCGGCGCGGAATTCAACCGCATTGTCGAGGCGGTCTCCGAGCAGTCGTGGGGCGGTCATGCGGATGAGATCGAAACTTCGATCATGCTGGCGCTCGACCCCGCTGTCGTGCGACTCGACGCCGCGCGTCCCGGCATCCGGCAAATCGTCCGTGGATTATTTAGTCGAACGGATCGAGAGTCGGCAAACTATTCGCCGGACGGGGTCAACGGTGACCCGACGCTGGCAACCCGGGCAAAAGGCGAGCAGCTACTCGCGGCAATGGTTGCCGATGTCGTAGCTGCCATCGGCAGGCGTTAGTCTGGCGGTTCAGGATCGCCGCCGGAACGCGTGGTAGCGCTCGGCGACCTTCAACGCCCACCCGGGTAGGTGAGCGCGGCGCCACGCGCCGGCCGCCATCTTGTTCGCTTCGGCGAGTGTCGGGTAAATATGGATCGTTCCGAGGATTTTATTGAGGCCTAACCCGTGCTTCATTGCGAGCACAAATTCCGCAATGAGGTCGCCCGCGTGTTCTCCGACTATGGTGACGCCAAGGATCTGGTCCTTGCCCGGTTTTGTAAGCACGCGGACGTATCCCCGATCGACGCCGTCCGCGATGGCGCGGTCGAGATCGTCGAGGGGATAGATCGTGGTTTCATACGCTACGCCGGTTGCAATCGCATCCTGTTCCGATAAGCCGACGCGAGCAATTTCCGGATCGGTAAACGTGCACCACGGAATAACCGAATAATCCACCCTGAATCGCCTGAACTGACCAAACAGACTGTTCACCGCGGCGTACCAGGCTTGATGAGCGGCGGTATGCGTAAACTGAAAAGGCCCCGAGACGTCGCCGCACGCAAAGATATTCGGAAAATTTGTCGCCATGAAATCGTCGGTCGCGATTCCGCCGTTGTCATTCAGCGTGACCCCGAGTTCTTCAAGTCCGTATCCCTGCGCGTTGGGTCGCCGCCCTAATGCGAGCACGATGCGATCGAACGCAATATCAATGGCAGGATTGCCGCCGTCGCCGGCGTCTTCACAGGTGACGTTCCCGCCGGTTCCCGATCCCTGAAAAGAGACCGCGCGACGATTCAGTTCGAGGGTAATTCCGTCCTCGGCAAACACTGCATGCAGTGTCTCGGCGACAACCGGATCTTCCTTGATCAGAAGTCGTGGCGCCATTTCGACGAGGGTGACGGCGCTCCCCAGCCGGGCAAACGCCTGAGCGATTTCGCAACCAATCGGTCCACCGCCGAGCACGAGTAGCCGCCCGGGAAGCGCGGCCAGGTCCCACAGCGTGTCGGAGGTGAGGTAATCGATGTTCTCGAGACCGGGAATTCGCGGAACGAGCGGGCTCGCGCCGGCGGCAACGATGATGTTGCGCGTCGTCAGTTCGGTAGCGCCGACGCGCACGCGGTAGGGCGATACGATCGATGCTTCTCCGGCAAGACACTCGACGCCGAGTTCCGTATACCGCGCGACGGAATCGTGCGGTTCTATCGCACGAATAACGTCTTTCACCCGTTGCATGACGTCGCGGAAGTCGAACGCCAGCGTATGGTTTTGCAGGCCGTAACGCTGTGCCCCACGGGCGAGGTGACGAATTTTCGCGGAGCGCAACAAAGCCTTCGACGGCACGCACCCCGTATTGAGGCAATCGCCACCCATGGTGTTTTTCTCGATGAGCGTGACCGACGCTTTTGTGGCTGCGGCGATATAGGCCGCGACCAGCCCGCCGGACCCGGCGCCGATGACCACGACGTTGCGATCGAACGTGCGTGGACGGGGGTAGTTTTTCAGTGCGCGGTGCGCCTGTAACCGGTTGACGATTCGTTTTGCAACGAGCGGGAACAGGCCGAGTGCGGCAAAAGACCCGAGCAGCAGCGGCGAGAGCACGTCGGCGGGTGACGTTATGCGTCCGACTTGCGTTCCCGCGTTGACGAAGACCAGGGTCGCCGGAAACATGCCTGCCTGGCTGACGAGAGCGAATGTCGTCGCGCGAATCGCGGTCAGCCCCATGAGCAGGTTGATGACGAAGAACGGAAATATCGGCACGAGCCGTAAAGTGAAAAGATAGAAAGCACCGTCCCGTTCGATTCCTGCATCAATGGCAGACATGCGCGAGCGAAAACGCCGACCGACCGCGTCGCGAAACAGGTATCGAGAAATGAGAAACGCAACCGTTGCGCCGATCGTGCTTGCAAGGGATACGATCAGGACACCCCAGATAAACCCGAACAAAGCACCGCCGATCAGGGTCAGGACGGCTGCACCGGGCAGTGACAGCCCGGCGACTGCAACGTAGACCGCGAAAAACACCGCGCCCGCAACGAACGGTTGCGAATCTACGTGGCCGGCCAGCACGCTGTGCTGCTGTTTCAGGTAGCCGAGTTCGAGAAATGTGCCAAGGTCGAAGACGAAAAAAACCGCGATCGCAGCGGCAGCGACGAGCAGCAGGGCGAAGCGATACACCGCCGGAACCTCTGTTTCGCGTCCGCAGTGTGTGTCAGCAGCAGCCGGACGCGACGGCGGCGCCCGTCTCGGCACTGGCGTCCGTATCGAACGGTATGTTGATGCCACAGCCGTCAAAGATACCGAAATGCGAGTCGCCCGCGCCAACAAATTCGAAGTGGCGGGCAAAGCGGGTATCGCGGAGCATCTGCCAGGTATTGCCGCAAACCGGAAAGGCCCGTCCCGCCTCGAACGAATGATGCTTGTCGAGCACAAACACGTCTGGCGCATGATCGATGGTGCCGCGGTAAATCACCGCCTGGCCGTAGTCTTCACACGCGGGCTCCAGCTCAGCGAGGTTGAACAGACGGTAAGTTGCCGAATAGAACCTGAGACCGCCCAGGCGCGCCGCGATCGCTTCGTCCCGAACCGCGATCGGGCTGTCAGCGACGAGACGGGGATCCGCAAAACCGGCCTGTTTCGCCATGTTGAGGAAGTCGTTCCAGTACAGTGCCCCGCTCAGGCATTCACCGTACATGACGGGATCGGCCGCGAGTCCGGCCGGTATGCGCCTGTCCGCGTACACGTCGGCAAAGTACATCTCACCCCCGTCTTTCAGCAGGCGTTGAGCGTGGCGCAGCACGGCCGGCTTGTCGACGGCGAGATTAATCACGCAGTTCGACACGATGACATCGAAACTGCCCGGTTCAAGGCCGAGTTCGTCGAGTTTTTCGAGCAAGCCCTTTTTGAATTCGACGTTCGGTTGTACGTAACCGAAAAGTTCTGTGTGGTAGTCGATATGCCGCTGTGCTGTCTCGAGCGGCTTGTCCGTCATGTCGACGCCGGTGACCGAGCCGTGCTCTCCCACGAGCTGTGACAGCACGTAGCAATCTCGCCCGGTTCCGCAGCCGAGGTCGAGCACGCGCGCGCCGGCTAGTTCATGCGGGTAGACGAGGCCGCAACCGTAGTATGTCGAGGTGATATCCGGGTGAACCCTGCCGAGCAAATCGGCCAGGTGCGTCGGCGGTGCACCGGCGGTGGTGCAGGCGTTTGTTTTCAGGTCGCGCGAATGCTCGAGCACTGACCCATAGTACGTTTCGACCGCCTCTCGCATATCGCCTCCTCCCAATGTGGATGTGAATCGGAGCCTTGACGGTGCGAATGGGTTGTTCGAACCGCTAATCCCGGTGATTAGACCCGATTCCGGAGCGATTCGATACCGTCGCCCCGGGGCGCTAGATGCCGCTCAGATTTTTCGCGATTTCGCGCAGCGCGGGGTAGTCGATTTTGCCGCTGCCCAGTAACGGTATTGTTTCGTGATAAATAACCCGTTTCGGGATCGACAATTCAGGTGTTCCCGTTTGCCTGGCTGCATCGACGATGTCGCTGCGCTCACATTCGGGATTTTCCGACAAAAGAATGACCTGTTCGCCTTTGCGCGTATCCGGCAGCGCGACCGCCGCGTGCGTGAATTCCGGCCACGCCTGCTGCGCGAGTTCTTCGGTCTGCAGCAGCGACACCATTTCGCCGCCGATTTTCGCGAAGCGTTTATGCCGGCCGATGATCGATATAAAACCATCGGCGTCGATATCGACAATATCGCCCGTGTCATACCATCCTTGTCCGCGTTCCGTCGACGGTGGGTAGTGTTCCCCGTCGCCACCGTGGAACAGGTATCCGAGCATGACGTTCGGACCACGGACCACGAGTCTGCCGCCGTGAGCAATACCATCGACCGGTTCGATGTAGGACTCCATTCCGGCCAGCAACTGGCCGACGGTTTCCGGTTTGTTGGCCATGGGCGTGTTCACCGCAATCACCGGGCTTGCTTCCGTCGCGCCGTAGCCCTCAAAAATTCTGATGCCGAATTTTTCATTCCAGGCGCGTCGCGTTTCGTCGGTTAGTTTCTCCGCGCCGGCAATAACATAACGCATCGCGTGAAAATCGTACGGATGTGCATACTTGGCGTAACCCGCCAGAAAGGTATTGGTGCCGAAAATGCAGGTCGCGCCGAGTTTGTAACTGAGTTCCGGGATGATCCGATAGTGCAGCGGCGATGGGTAGCAATAGATCCGGGCACCGTCGCACAACGGAAGTAATACGCCACCTAACAGTCCGAACGCGTGGAAAGTCGGCAAGACATTGAGCACCGTATCGCGATGAGTCAGGTCGATGAGTGTTTGAACCTGCGCCCGGTTTGCGACGATATTCGCGTGCGTCAGTACGACCCCTTTGGGAATTCCTTCGGAGCCCGATGTGAAAAGAATAATGGAAATATTGCCGGGGTCGCGCCGCGCTTCGCGGAGGCGGTAGAAGAACAATGGCGCATAAGCGCAGGCCAGGGCACGGAGTTTCTTCACCACCGATACCCTCGGTCGCACGTCTTCCAGGTAGACAACCCGGGTAATCGCTTCCAGCGCGGCGGCCTGTTTTTCGAGCCCGGCCTGGCTGATAAACGCTCGCGCGGTGTACACAACCTTGACGTCCGCGGTTTCGCACGCAATGACCAATCCTCGTGCGCCCGCGGTGAAATTCAGCATGGCGGCTTTGCGGCAGCGCGACTGTACCGCGGTCAGCGTGACAATAGCCGCCGCGGTGCTTGGCAACATGATGCCGACAGCGTCGCCGGGTTCCGTGTCGGCCGCGATGAACTGGCCCAGCACGTTCGCGCGCAATAACAGCTGCCGGTAGGTCAGGCTCGCGCCCGTCGAGTCTTCGATGATCGTATGACCCGGCCCGTGGCGGGTCATTGCCGCGACGATAGTTTCATAGACAGTGGTCGGTTCATAAGCTGCCTCGTAAGCAATTTCGCGCATGATCCGCAGCATTTCATTTCGCGCCGCATGGCGTTTTGACAGACCCGCGTCCTCGTCCGGCAACATCGCGACGCGCGCCTCGAGAATGCGGATTTTTACCGGGGGAAAGCGCCGGGAGCGGAACAGGCCAGCCATTGCCGACCAGCGCGAGTACTGCAGACCTTCGATGGCTACAGGGAGGATCCGGGCATTGGCCAGTTCGGCCGCGATCACCGGGGCATCGTAAGTTTTCATGAGCGACCCGGTGCTCGTTACCCGGCCTTCCGGGAATATCGCGACGAGCGGGTGCTCTTTAAGGGTTTTCACGAGCCCTTTCAGACCGAGCGGATTCGACGGATCCATTTCGAACGTATCGACGAGCCGCATTAAATGCCGGGTCCAGCGTGTGCGCGCTGCGGTCGGGTCGATGACGAACGTGGGTGTGACCGGCAAAAACAGGTAAAGAAAAAACCCGTCCATCGTTGACGTGTGGTTCGTCACGATGAGCGTTCTGGCCCCCCGATCATCGAACTTCGATAAACCGATCACGCGAACACTGAACAATCGCCTGAACACGCCTCTGAGCAGCCAGCGAAACGGGCGCGCTAACGCTTTCACTTCGTCCTGCCCCGGGGTATGAAGCAATCGCCGGGCATCATATTTTCCGCAGGCCGTCTGCAGGGGGGTGGGACACGATCAGCGTTTGCCCGGGTTGCAGCGTCTGTTGCGGTCGTAACGAATTCCAGCGGCGTAAATCGGCCACGCTCACATCGAACCGTCGGGCAATATTCCACAGCGAGTCGCCACGTGAAACTTCGTAGTTCGTCGCAGTTTGCCGCAGTGACACGTTGAGCACCTGACCGGGTTGCAGCGTTGATTTCATCGTCAGTCCGTTACGCTGCGCCAGATCTCTGCTACTGGTGCCGTAACGGCTGGCGATCGTCGACAATGAATCTCCACTTGCGACGACGTACTCGGTTGACCCTGGCTGATCGCGCATTTCACCGGGAGTTGCAGCCGCGCTGCCGTTCGTGGGCAGTAGCAACTCACGGCCGGCCTTGATGAAGCTGCCGCGGATATTGTTCTCGCGTCGAATCGAGTTGATCGAGGTGTCATAACGGGCAGCGATGTCCGACAGCGTGTCGCCACGCTGAACCACGTGAATATGCGTAGGCAGGCGGCGCTCGGGCGGGATCTCCGCGAGTAACGCGACGATGCCGTCAGCGAGATCGTCCGGAGCGAGAATCTCGAATGGCCCGTCGGGGTCCGTGTAGCGTCGCCTGAACGCCGGATTGAGGCGTTTGAAGTCCCCCCTGGGCCATTGGCCGGTCGCCGATAACACCGTCAGATCGAGCGGGCCGCCGAGATCAACGACGCGGAAATAGGGTTCGTTCCCGATCGGATGCAGTTCGATACCATAGGTTGCGGGTGCCGTGATCATTGTCACCGCCGCCAGCAGGCGCGGAACATGCGAGCGCGTTTCGGCGGGCAAATACTTTGCGATGGACCAGAAGTTCCTTGCCCGGCTCCGGGTCAGCGCGCGTCGGACAGTCGCGGGGCCGCAGTTGTAGGCGGCGATCGCGAGTAGCCAGTCTCCATCAAACTGCCGATACAGCGATTCGAGATAATCGAGTGCAGCATCGGTTGACGAGACGACGTCGAAGCGCCCGTCATACCAGCGCGTTTGCTTCAGGCCGAAGGTGGCGCCCGTCGCCGGCATGAATTGCCACAATCCCGCGGCGCCGAACGGCGAGACGGCGTTGGCCGCGTAATGGCTTTCCACGAGCGGCACGAGTGCAAGTTCGGCGGGTAATTTTCGCTGGTCGAGGACCTCCGCGATGTACCAAAGGAAAGGTTCCGCCTTGGCGGACACGCGCTGGAAGCTGGCTGGTCGTCGGCCGAGACGCGCAATTTCCCGCTCGACATCGGCACGCTCGCCCCAGGTCCACGAGAAGTTGTCAGCGAGGCGCTGCCACACATCGGACGCCGCCTGAGCGTCGGGACCGGGGGCAGGCGACACCTCGGGTCGTATTACCGGTGCGGCCGCCGGCGCAGGCTCGGGCGATGTCTCCGGTACCGGACTCGTCGACGATTTCAACCACGGCATGGCGCAGCCGGATAAAACCAGCGGTAACAGTACGACGATTGCGACGCGGCGCATGCGGGCCCCCCAAATTGCGCAATGCGGTATGGTAACGAGCACCACAGGGGGCATCAATCTCGATTCGTTCCCCGGTGGCGGCCAGGTGACTGTTGCCGGGTTACAATGGCCCGTCGCCGGCGTGGTACACATCGACGGCGATGACAACGCAGGCAACGATGGCAGCCAAACAGAAAATTGCAATACCCAGACGCGACCAGTTATTGCGGCATCTTGCCGAGTGGTTTGGTGCGTCGGGTGGCGTATTCGTGCGCGAGGCTGAAACCGAGACCGTCGCCTCGATACTGCCGAATTTGTTCGGATATCACATTGTGCAGCTCGGCACTCACGTCTGCGAACGTTACATCGAGTCGACACGGATTTCACACACCCTCGTGCTCAGCGAATGCGCTGGCGAATCCGCGTCGACGAATGTGGTTGCGCAGTGCGACGCGCTACCGGTTGCCGCAAATTCGGTCGACGTACTCGTTGCGCCACATGTGCTCGAATTCGCGAACCACCCGCACGCGGTGTTGCGCGAGGCCGAACGCGTGCTCATCGGCGAAGGTTATATTGTGATCACGGGATTTAACCCGTGGAGTCTGTGCGGCATTTGGCGGCTCCTCGCCGGGTGGCGCGGCGTGCCGCCCTGGAGCGGACGGTTCGTCTCGGTCGTCAGGATCAAGGACTGGTTGAAACTCCTCGGTTTTGAAGTTGAATTCGTCAGAAAAACATCGTTCAGACCGCCGCTGGCGGGGGCAGGTATCAACCGACGGCTGCGCTTTATGGAGCAGCTCGGCGCGGTCGTATTGCCAATATTCGGGAACGTCTATGTCGTGGTCGCGAAGAAGCATGTGGCAACCGCCACACCGTTGAGGGCGTCGTGGAAAACGCGTCGTCGGATGATCGCGGCAGGGGTGGCAGAACCGACGACGCGGCTTGACGGGCGGGCGCCGAATAAGCGGACTGGCCCGCGTTGAGTAATCGTCCGGTTGTCGAAATCTATACCGACGGTGCGTGTCGCGGGAATCCCGGCATGGGTGGTTGGGGCGCTGTCCTGCGCTGCGAGGACATCGAGAAAACAATTAACGGCGCGACAGCCACGACGACAAACAACCGCATGGAGCTGACCGCCGCGATCGAGGCGTTGCGTGCGTTGAAAGTGCCGGCGCAGGTGCGATTGTGGACCGATTCGAAATACGTCCTGCAGGGTATTACCGAGTGGTTGCCAAACTGGAAAAAACGTAATTGGCGGACGAGCGCCAACAAGCCGGTGAAAAACGCCGACCTGTGGCAGAACCTGGAGGAAGCGCGGGCGCGCCACGAGGTTGAATGGTGCTGGGTCAAGGGGCATTCCGGCGACGCGGGAAATGAGGCCGCCGATGCGCTTGCCAACGAGGCGATCGATAACTTTGTTGCAAATAGTCGGGACGGAAGCTGATGCGTCAAATCGTACTGGACACGGAAACGACGGGGCTCGAGCCCGAAGCCGGCCATCGAATCATCGAAATCGGTTGCATCGAAATACAAAATCGCCGTATCACGTCGAGCAGGTACCACCAGTACATTAACCCCGAGCGCGAAATCGACGCCGGCGCAATCGAGGTGCATGGCCTCACCACAGAATTCCTCTCGACCAAACCGGTGTTCGCCGACATCGCGCACGATTTCCTGGAATTTGTCGACGGGGCTGAACTGATTATTCATAACGCTCCGTTCGACACCGGATTTATCAACAGTGAACTCGAGCGGCTCGAGGACGGGGGCAGTCCTATCGCCGGGCGTTGCGAAATTTTCGATACGTTACCGTTCGCGCGGGAGTTGCATCCGGGGCAGCGAAATTCCCTCGACGCGCTCTGCCGGCGCTACGAAGTGGACAATACGCACCGGGATCTCCATGGCGCTCTGCTGGACGCCGAATTGCTGGCGGACGTCTATCTCGCGATGACCGGCGGTCAGGTCGATTTGCAGCTTGCGGCGGAAGCGTCGTCGTCGGGGAACGAGGCCGCGCTGGCTGCGAGCCGTCCGGCTGTACGCCGGGACATTCCGGTTATCGCGCCAAGTGCCGAGGAACTGGCAGCCCACCGGGAAAATCTGGAGCGTGTCGATGGCGCGAGCGACAACGGGTGCCTGTGGTTGCGGCGGTCATCCTGAGCGTCGCCAGCCCCTCTTGAATATTGCCATGCTCTCATTGACAATTACCGGCCACAGCGTGAACGCCTCCTAGCAGGCCGCCGCGCCTTAATTCTGGGAGGAAATCCGATGAATCCACTTGATACTGTTACCGGGACCATTATTGCGGGGCTCGTATTGTCAGGAATACTCGTCGTCGTGGCGAAAGCGATCGCAGGCGCCTAGGCGGACCGGTCCGGGCGCTGAAAAGACACCGAATAATAACGACATAAGGGAGTTCACAATGGATATGACACTGGCTTTGCTTGACCGCTGGCTGCACATCGCGGCGGGCGTGACCTGGATCGGTTTGCTGTATTACTTCAATTTCGTTCAGGCGCAGGCGATGGCCGCAGCCGGCGCGGATACCGATGGCCCCGGTCCGGCCGCTATTGGCAAGTACGTCGCTCCGCGTGCGTTACTGTGGTTTCGCTGGGCGGCGCTGGTGACCTGGCTTACAGGTGCGTACTATCTCGCGGTCTGGCCCGCATACTCGCTGGGCGGCGCGTTCTCATTGGGGATCGGTGAAGGCAACCTGCAGCTGACGAGTATCGGCATCGGAGCATGGCTCGGTACCATTATGCTGTTCAATGTCTGGGTGTTGATCTGGCCAAACCAGAAAAAAATACTCGGTATCGTGTCGGCGACTGACGAAGAAAAAGCCAAAGCGCGGCGTACCGCATTCCTTGCTTCGCGGTCGAACGTACTGATGTCAATTCCGATGCTCCTGTTTATGCAGGGCAGTGTCCACGGATTACCCATGGGGTAATTGGAGAGTATCGCGTCGAGCGGGCTTGAATCAGTTCGCGTGAAGCCCGGCCCGGTGGCCGGGCTTTGCTTTTATAGGGTCGACCCTCGCGGACCTTGTTACGGCAACCAGGGTTGGCGGGGCGGGTCACCACAATTACGTTGGAAGTGTTTCTCATGAACGCAGTTAAAGGAAGTCCACTAATGTCGACCTACAATCGACAACAAGTCACGTTCGAGCGGGGCGAAGGCTCGTGGTTGTGGGATACGGACGGGCAGCGCTATTTTGATGCGCTCTGCGGAATCGCCGTCTGCGGCCTCGGTCACGCGCATCCGAGCGTCACCGAGGCGATTTGTCTTCAGGCCGGTGAATTACTGCATACCTCCAACCTGTACCGCATCGATCTGCAGGAAAAGCTCGCCGAGCGCCTGACCACGGCAGCGGGTCTCGATAACGCATTTTTCTGCAATTCCGGCGCCGAAGCTAATGAGGTCGCGATCAAGATCGCGCGACGATACGGCCATGATCGCGGGATCGATGTGCCGGTCGTAATTACGATGAACGGCAGCTTTCACGGCCGCACGATGGCGACTCTCAGCGCGACTGGAAATCCGAAAGTTCACGATGGTTTCGAACCGCTCGTCGCGGGATTCGTACATGTGCCGTATGGTGACGCCGGGGTAGTGGCCGCGATAATGCATGAACGCAATGACGTCGTGGCCGTACTCGTCGAGCCGGTGCAGGGAGAGGGCGGAGTGGTCGTACCTCCCGCTGGTTATCTGCAGCAATTGCGTGAGTTGTGCGACGCGAACAAGGCGCTGTTGATGCTGGACGAAGTACAGTCCGGTATGGGACGTACCGGTAAAATGTTTGCGTTTCAGCACGAGGATATGCAGCCGGACGTCATAACGCTCGCCAAATCGCTTGGTAACGGGGTTCCAATTGGCGCGTGTCTTGCACGCGCAGCCGCCGCCGAAGTGCTACAGCCCGGATCGCACGGGTCCACGTTCGGCGGCAACCCGCTCGCCTGTCGGGCTGCACTGGCGGTCGTGTCGACCCTGGAGCACGAATCGCTTATTGAACGTTGCCGCGACCTCAGCGCCAGAATTATGGACGGATTCGAGAATCGGCTCGGCCATCTCGACTGCGTCCGTGAAATTCGCGGTAAGGGATTGATGATCGGCATCGTACTCAACCGTCCGTGCGGCGAAATCGTCGGCCGCGCGCTCGACGCCGGAGTCCTGCTCAATGTTACCGCGGACAATGTCGTTCGGCTGCTGCCGCCACTGGTGATGTCCGATGACGAAGCCGGGCATCTCGTCTCGACGGTCAGCGACCTGATCGAGGCGTTCGGTCGCGAAGCATAAGTGATGAGCCTCAGGCATTTCCTTACGCTTCAGGACCTGCTGCCTGCCGAGCTGCGTCAGCTGGTGGCGCGGGGCAGCGAGCTGAAAACGATGCGCGAAAATGGCGAACGACCCTCGATCTTCGCCAATCGGATTCTTGCGATGATTTTCGATAAATCGTCGACCCGCACCCGCGTGTCATTTGAGTCGGTCATGATCGAAAGCGGCGGCGGCGCAATATTTTTGTCCCCGCGGGACACCCAGTTAGGCCGGGGTGAGCCGATCGCTGATTCCGCCCGCGTGCTGTCGCGTATGTGCGACGCGATCCTCGTGCGGACGTTTTCGCACGATTCGGTCGAAACGCTCGCCCGCCATTCGCGTGTTCCGGTGATCAATGGTTTGACGGACAGTTTTCACCCGTGTCAGTTGCTCGCGGACATGCAAACGTACTTTGAGCACCGTGGCGACATCGCGGGCCGGAAAGTGGCATGGATAGGCGACGGTAACAACATGTGCAATTCATATATAAACGCGGCCGAGCGGTTCGGGTTCTCATTGTCGATCGCATCGCCCGAAGGCTACGAACCCGATATGCTCGGCACATTGCCGGACTCGTTTGCCGTTGATTTTTCGCACGAGCCGGAACGTGCGGCAGCAGACGCGGATCTCGTGGTAACAGACGTCTGGGCCAGTATGGGGCAGGAAGACGAGGCGGAAGATCGAACGGAGAGTTTTCAGAAATTTCAGGTGAACGCGGCGCTGATGTCGCGCGCGCGGCCGGACGCGCTGTTCATGCATTGTCTGCCGGCTCATCGGGGCGAGGAAGTGTCGGCTGATGTTCTCGATCATCCACAGAGCGTTGTCTGGGACGAAGCAGGAAACCGGCTTCATGCACAAAAAGCGCTGCTTGAACTATTGATATGCGGCGCACATGGGTGAGCGGGTACCGAACAGCGTTTTGACTGTGCGACGCCGACTCGCTGGCAAGCCGGACAGGTCCACCTGGAAACCCAATCACGCGCGGCGGTGAATGTGACGGACTGGCGAGAATTCAAACGATGAACGCTGATTCACTCGGGATCGGAATGACGTCGCAACGGGCGCGGGATCGCCTCGTACGACAGATCCGGGAGATGGGTATCGAATCAGAACACGTGCTCGATTTGATCCGTACGACGCCCCGCCACCTGTTCGTGGATGAGGCGCTGGCGAGCCGGGCTTACGAAAACAACGCGCTGCCGATCGGGTTCGGCCAGACTATCTCACAACCCTACACGGTCGCTGCCATGACTGCGGCGCTGCTTGGTGGCCGCCCGCTCGACAGCGTGCTCGAAATCGGCGCGGGATGCGGCTATCAAAGTGTCATTCTGTCGCAGGTTGCGAAAACGGTTTACAGCGTGGAACGAATCGGGGCGCTCGCGAGCAAGCTTCGCGTTCGGTTGCACGAACTTCACGTCAACAACGTTCGGGTGTTGCACGGAGATGGCACGAAGGGCTGGGAGAAGAATGCGCCTTTTGATGCGATTCTCGTAGCGGCCGCGGCGATCGGGGTGCCGCAACCGCTCGTAGATCAACTCGCGCTCGGCGGCCGCCTCGTCATCCCGGTTGGGCAACCCGGCAAGCAGGAGCTTCGCCTGGTGACGAAAACGGGTGCCGGGATCGAGGAACAGACACTTGAGTTAGTCAGTTTTGTGCCGATGGTGGGCGGTATCGGGTAGGACACCCGCATGATGTATTCCAGGCAAGGGACTACAACGGCGGTCTTGTGCATAGTCGTGGCAGTGTCTGCCGGCTGCGCCAACCGGGTCGCTGCACCGATCGCGCAAAAAGCTCAGGTCGCGCGCAGCGAACCCACGATTCATCGGCATGGCGCGAAACAGTTACCCGCGAACACTTCCCGGCCAGCCTCCTATACCGTACGCAGTGGCGACACGCTTCACTCGATTGCATGGCGCTACCGGGTCGACTACCGGGAGCTTGCGTCATGGAACGCGTTAACCAATCCGAACCTGATTATCGTTGGTCAGAAACTTCGCCTGCACCCCGCGCCGAAACGCAAACCGGCGGCAGGTTCGCGCAAAAAGGCATCTACCCCGCCAACGCGGGCAAGATCATCGGTCGCACGCAGTTCGGGAAAATCCGCGCGGCAAAAATCATTGAAATGGACCTGGCCCGCGAAAGGCTCGGTCAAGCCGGCTGCCTCGGCGTTGGGTACGAAGGGGATCGAAATCCTCGGCCGACGGGGCGAACCGGTGCGCGCCGCTGCCGAGGGCGAGGTCGTGTACAGCGGCAGTGGACTCAGGGGATATGGACGGCTTATTATCGTTAAGCACAACGCGGAATATCTCAGTGCTTACGCTCACAACGAACGCCTGCTCGTGGCTGAAGGTTCGAAAGTAAAGTCCGGTGAACGGATTGCCGACATGGGTGATTCAGAAGCCAAGAGCGTCATGCTGCATTTCGAAATCAGACGCGACGGTAAGGCTGTAGAGCCGCTCAAATTGTTACCGCGACGTTGATAAAATGGCCGAATCTCCAAAAAAGACACCGACCAGGAAAAAGAAGGCCAAAGCAAGCGCAGCGCCCGCTGCAAAAGACGCTGAAGACGTCTCTAACGAAGACCCCGATCCCGACACCGACGAAAAATCGCAAGCCGACGAGAACGCAGACGCGGCACCCAAACCGTCCAACGCCGGTCGTAGCCGCGCTGCCGCGAAGGAACTGTCACTCGGCGACCTCGACGCGACACGGATGTATCTGAGCGAAATCGGTTATTCGTCGTTGCTCACCGCGGAGGAGGAGGTGTATTACGCGCGCCTGTCACTGAAAGGGGACGAAAGTGCGCGTAAACGAATGATCGAATCGAACCTCCGTCTCGTCGTGAAAATTGCGCGGCGGTACATGAATCGGGGTCTCGCCCTGCTGGATCTGATCGAGGAAGGCAATCTCGGGCTGATCCGGGCCGTCGAAAAATTCGATCCGGAACGCGGATTTCGCTTTTCTACCTACGCGACGTGGTGGATACGGCAAACAATCGAACGCGCGCTGATGAATCAAACCCGGACGATTCGACTGCCGATACATGTTGTCAAGGAAATCAATATTTACCTTCGCGCAGCACGGCAGCTGGCGCAAAAACTCGATCGCGAGCCGAGCCCCGAAGACGTGGCGGAAATGCTCGACCGCCCGCTCGAGGACGTTCGGCGCATGCTGGGTCTCAACGAACGCATTACTTCAGTGGATGTCCCGGCAGAACGCGATTCTGACCGATCCGTACTCGACACGATTCCCGATGAGCAAAACCCGGATCCATCGCTGTTGCTGCAGGATGACGACGTACAACGGCATATCGACACGTGGCTTGGCCAGTTAAACGACAAGCAGCGCGCAGTCGTCGTGCGTCGCTTTGGCCTGTACGGACGTGAAATCGCTACTCTGGAAGAAGTGGGTAACGAAATCGGCGTAACCCGGGAACGCGTTCGCCAGATCCAGATAGAGGCGCTGCGCAGACTCCGGCAGATTCTTGAGCGCGAGGGGTTTTCTGTCGACGCGCTTTTTGCAGAAATGTAACCTGGTCGCCTACGTCACGAAAAACGCGCCGACCACGGCGCGGTTCTCCCCCGTGAGCACGTTATAACTTCTGCATGCGGCCGGCGTTGTCATCACCTCGACACCAATCCCGGCCGCGAACGCGGGTCCGAGAATCGAATCACTGAGCAAATGCCGGGTCGGGCCGGTACCGAGCAAAATGATGTTTTGACCGAGCTCAATGAGTTCGTCAATGTGTTCCGGCAGAATGTCACGGCAGCTTGCGGGCAGCCGATCCAAATAGATCTCCTTACCGCAAACAATGAACGGTTTGTTGATCAGTTGACCGGCGACATTGATACCGTCTTCCGAATACCCGGATATCGTCAGGTTGGACGGACGTTCGTCGAAATCGAGCTTCATGCAGTTCCTGACTTTTTGATCGTGGCGCAGTACACCGGTTCCGGATCAATAGTGCGCCGCGCGTGTTGCCATCTCATGCAGCGCGCAAGGTGACCCGGGTTCGCCCTGACGGGTACTGTTAGTTTAGCATTGCGATATTACTACACAGTAACGCGTGGGTCGCCGGGGCGCCTGTCGTTAATACACGGTTTCGTGATGGGCAGAGTTCGGATCCACGGTGGAGACGATGGGCGGATCGTCTGCGATCGGTTACAAGCGCGCGAATGTATTTTTCACCATTGAGTTGTCCCGGAGGACAATTATGCGAGTCATTTTGTTAGGAGGGCCTGGCGCCGGAAAGGGCACCCAGGCGGATTTTATTTGTGAGGCCTATAACATCCCGAAAATTTCGACGGGAGATATGTTGCGTGCGGCAGTCGCGGCGGGGACGAAGCTGGGACTGGAAGCAAAAAAAGTAATGGACTCGGGCGGCCTCGTTTCAGACGAGATTATCCTTGGTCTCGTGGCCGAACGGCTGCGCGGTGACGATTGCGCAGGCGGTTTCCTGTTTGACGGATTCCCGCGCACGATCCCTCAGGCCGAGGGGCTGGTTGCCGCCGGCGTCACGCTTGACCGGGTCATTGAAATTGTCGTCGACGACGATGAAATCGTCAGGCGTATGTCCGGACGGCGGGTACACCCGGGATCCGGACGTACCTATCACATCGAGTTCAATCCGCCAGAAGTACAAGGCAGGGATGACGAGACCGGCGAAGAGCTTATTCAACGTGATGACGATACTGAAAGCACGGTACGTGAACGATTGCGTGTCTATCACGAGCAAACCAAACCGCTGGTCGGGTACTACACCGAAGCCGCGGCAGCGTCCGCTGCATTGTCGTTTCAATCTGTCGACGGGCAAGGCGACGTTGCAGTGATCAAGCAACGAATAACGGATGCCTTGTCCTGAACTTCAAGAATTTCTGAATTGCGGCCGATACAACAGGCGTTGATAGGTCGTTAATACGAAGTGCAACGGTTAGTGAGACAACTCATAACATCGATCAATGAATATTCATTGCGATTAAATTTGTTGTGATAACAATACAATTTCAAATTCATTGTTTGAAATTTGTACTATAATTGTTTGCACATCGTGGTGTTGTCATGTATATAAACGATCGTGGTGTTGCGTTTTAATCCCAACTAAATTTAAGGGGGGCTTTTGTTATGGCGAAAGCAAAGAAGAAAGCGGCTAAAAAGAAATCAACTAGCCGCAAGAAGGCGACTGCTAAGAAGAGAGTCGTTCGTAAGAAAGCTACCAAGAAGAAGGTAGCTAAAAAGAAAGCTACAAAACGTAAGGTTGCTAAGCGTAAAGCTACGAAAAAGAAAGCAACCAAGCGGAAGGCTGCGAAGCGCAAGGTAACCAAGCGCAAAGCAACCAAGAAGAAAGCTACCAAGAGAAAGGCGACCAAGCGAAAGGCCACGAAGAAAAAGGCCACCAAGAAGAAGGCCGCCAAGCGGAAGGTAGCGAAGCGAAAAGCAACGAAAAAGAAGGCGACCAGGAAAAAGGCAGCGAAGAAGAAAACTGCCAGACGTCCTGCAAGGAAAAAAGCCGCCAAAAAAAAGTAATATCTGAAGCGGCCGAAACGCTTGCAGCCGAGCGAGAAAAGAAGGATCGGTTGAAGCGCGAGGTCGCGGAGGCACGAGCTAAGATAGCTGCGCGCAAGGATGCGGCGCGTCAACGCCGGGCAGAGCAGCGCAAACGCGATGCGATGCAGAGGGCAGTTGATGCGTTCACCAGGAAGTGGGAGCGTGATTACGATCGCAAGCACCGCAGCTAGCGTGCCGCACAATCGGGCCTGTTGTGAAAACAGCAAGCCCGGGGCCAGAAAGCTCGTTCCCGAACCATTAAGCCTCGCCGGCTTCGGCGGGGCTTTTTTTATGGCGCACGAGTGTGCCCCGACTCCGGGTGGATCGCTCGGACGAACACAGGATCCATCGACAGACCTTGACCCGGTCGGTTTATTGCACTATCCGGATCATACCTTCCGCGTTCAACACTGATGGCCGCAAGACGCAAGCGACGTAAGCGAAGCAAGCCGTTACGCCGCGTTTTTTTTTACACCCGCCACCTGATGCTCTGGTTTGTGCTCGCCGGCATTACCTATTGGCTATGGATTGATTTCACGGTCGGCCGCACAAAGTCCCTGCGTGAGTGGCAGGTCCCGGCGCGAATCTACGCCCGTCCACAGGAAATTTTTGTTGGCGCGACCCTGTCGCGTAGCGAACTCGAATCGGTTCTCGTTCGCATCGGATACATCCGTAGTGCGTCGCTCGAAGGGCCGGGGCAATACGCATTGCGGGGTGATGGCATCGCTTTGTTTGTGCGCGAACACGCATTCCCCGACGGCGTGGAACCGGCGCGCAAAGTCACGCTGACGTTTAGTCGTCGATCCGTCGCGACGATTACCGACTTCGCCGGGCGCGGAAAAATCTCGTCCTTGCGGCTCGAACCCGAAGAAATCGGCATCGTGCATGGCGAGGTATTTGAAGATCGCGTGCTGCTCGAATATGAAGACCTGCCGCCTGAATTTGTCGACTACCTTATCGCCGTCGAAGACCGGCGTTATTTTCGGCACTTTGGCCTCGATCCCCTCGGGATTGCTCGGGCGGCTGTTAACAATATTCTCGCCGGCCGGATTGCTGAGGGTGGCAGTACGCTGACACAACAATTGGCGAAGAATCTTTATCTGAACAGGTCCCGCTCATGGACGAGAAAAATCCGCGAAGCATTGATCGCGATATCTTTGGAGCGCCGTTTTACGAAGCAGGAAATACTTGAAGCCTATGTCAACGAAGTGTTTCTGGGTCAATCCGGGAACCGGGCTATCCACGGATTTGGCCTTGCGGCCCGGTATTACTTCGGTAAGCCGCTGGCCGATCTCGATTTGCGGCAGGCGGCGATGCTCGTCGGGCTGGTTAAAGCACCGAGCGCTTACAATCCGCATCGTCATCCCCAGGCCGCGGCGGGTCGCATTCAAACGGTACTCAAGTTGTTGCGCGACCAGGGGCTCGTTTCCGGAGCGGACTTTGCGTCCGCACTCGACGCAAAGCTCGATGTGCGGAGCGCAGAATCGAACAAGCGCGGCGAATTTGGTGCCGTTGTTGAACTCGTGCGTAACCAACTCCGGCGCGATTTCCGCGATGATGATCTCCAGTATGAAGGCCTGAAAATAAACACGACGATAAATCCCGGCATGCAGTCGCTCGCTAACCGGATAGCAGCTGACGCACTCGCAGAGGTGGAGCGAGAGAGAAAGATCAGCGCCGGTTCGCTCGAGGTCGGCATCATCGTCGCCAACTGGCGGACCGCCGATATTGTCGCGTTGGTCGGTGGCCGGGCGGGGCGGGCGGCGGGTTTTAACCGCGCGCTGAAGGCGCGACGCCCGATCGGTTCTCTCGTCAAGCCGTTCGTCTACAGCGTAGCGCTCGATCGCACGGATGAGTACAACGTTCTGTCCATGCTCGACGACGCTCCGCTGACCGTGCCGCTGGATGATGGTGAGACATGGTCGCCGAAGAATTATGACGGAAAATTTCACGGTCCCGTCTCCCTCTTCGAGGCATTTACGCGCTCGTACAATCTGGCAACGGTGAACCTTGGGCTCGATGCAGGTATCGATGTGATTGCAAAGCGGCTGCGGGCGGTCGGTTTTGAAGAAGGCACCGGCGCGCTGCCTTCGTTATTGCTCGGTGCGGTCGACGCGACACCGTTCGCCGTCGCTCAGGCATACCAGGGGATCGCAAACGACGGGTTCAAGGTGCCGCTGCGCGCCATTGCCAGTGTGACGGACGCCGAGAACAATGGTTTGACGCGCTACCCGCCCCGGGTCGAGCAGGTCTTCTCTCCGCAAACGGCGTTTCTCGTGCAGTACCTCTTGTCCGCGACAGTGAGTGACGGCACGGCGCGTTATGCTGCCGGTGCGCTGTCCGACCTGATGCCGCTGGCAGGAAAAACCGGGACGAGTAATGATGGGCGTGACAGTTGGTTCAGCGGATTTGGCGGTGATTACCTTGCCGTTGTGTGGGTCGGGCGGGATGATAACCGACCCACGAATCTCACCGGCGCAAGCGGCGCGCTGCGCGTGTGGACGGCGTTGATGCACGAAATCGGTCCGGGTCCGTTTACTCTGACGCCGCCAACGGGTGTTCTGTGGGAGACCGTATCGTCGGAACTCGGCGCGATTGTGCAGGCATCTTGTCCCGACGCAGTTCGCATACCGCTGGCTTTGCCGACGGGGCTGGTCGAGGCCGAGACCTGCGATGCCCCGGACTCTTCAGTATCAGGCAGGGAAACAGTATGGGGACGGCTGCAAGGACTATTCAGATGAAGCGCCGCAGGCAATTCTCGCGCGCCGCTGTCGGCGTTGCCGTCGTCCTCCTTGCTGCGTGCGCAGCGACACCGCCGGCGCCGGTCGTCGATCGCTCCGGTCCGGACCGCGAATCGCCGGAACCGGCCACCGCAGTTGCGTTACCCCCGGTACCCGCCCGAGTTCCGGACGCTCGCGAGAAAGAACCGGAGGCGCCGGAACCCCGAGCGGTACCGTTTGCGAGAAACCCCGCTACGGTCGCGTTGTTGACGGCGGCGGAGGCTGAAATCAATGCCGGTCGCTATCCGATCGCCGGTGCAAAAATAGATCGCGCACTGCGGATTGATCCTAAAGACCCGTGGGTGTGGCACGGACTTGCGACGCTGCAGTTAGCATCCGGAGAGCTGGCCCAGGCCGCGGCAACCGCGCGTCGTTCAAACGCGCTCGCTGGCAGTACGGACGGCCTTCACGCCCGAAACTGGTATCTCATCGCTGAGGGCGAACGTTTGCTGGGGAATTCGTCCGCGAGTGAAGCTGCACTCGATGAGGCGGAGCGCTATGCGGAGCGCGCGCGGTTGACGGCAGAACGTAAATTATCCGGGAAATCGCCTTTGAGGGAGTAGGCAAAGGCGATGATTTCGGCCACGGCCACGTACAGGTTTTGTGGGATTTCTCTTTCTAGATCAACGAGTAAAAGCAGCTCTGTTAGTTCCGTTTCGTGCTGCAGCGGAATGTCGTGTTGTTCTGCTAATTCAAGTATTCGCGCCGCGGTTTCGCCCCGACCTTTCGCCGTGACGCGTGGTGCGCCGCTACCGTCCCACTTCAGTGCGACAGCGGCGTCCCCCGATTGTCGACCGCGTCGTTTCATGCGGTCGTGTCCACAAGTCCGTTAAATGTCCGGCCCCACTGGTCGAACGGTTTCAGCGCCGACAATGCGACGCTGACGTGGTCGAGTCCGTTTGCGCGAAGCCTGTCGAGCAACCGTTCACGACCATTCGACAGCGCCTGTCGCACCCACGTGTTGTCGGACCACAGACGTACGGCGAGATCGTCGGCATTCATCGTCACAACCGCGCGCACGCTTGCATCCTCACCGAGCGGGATCTCGAGAACGATGCTGTTGCTCTCGCGACCCGGGTCGCTATTCGGGTCCTCGTCCTGAAAAATTTGCAGACGGATATCGCGGTGGCCGTCCTCAAACCTGACGGGTACGTCGAGGTGGAACTGCGCGTCACCGTCGAGGAGGGCACCGAGCGTTTTGAGCTGGTTCGTTTCTATTTTTGCAACGGCCGCATCGACCAGCCGGGAAAACTGGCGCAACGGATCCGAAGCGTTGTCCGCGTCGTCCGGCAGCGGCGTCGTTCCTGTCGAGGCGTTTGCGGAACCGGCCCGCTGAGCGACGATGGCCGTCGGCGACTCCTGGACTCTTACCGGCGATGCGGTTGATGTTGCCGGAGCTGTTGTCGAGGCGGACTGCTTGTGTACAGGTTTCGTCGCGTCGGAAGCATCCGCCCCGGCGCGTAGCTGGAGCAGTTGCAATTTCAAATCGCCCTGCGGCACGGCTGCCGGTGCGGACGGGGTGACGATTGATTTGGCGAGCGTACTTTCTGCAAACACACCGGACTGACGAATAATTGCGGGCAGACGCTTCGGGTCTGTCACAGCACTCAGTGTTGCAACGCTCGAGAGCAGTCGTTCCGCGCCGCGGTGGACGACAGCGGGCAGGGCGGCCGCCGGTTTTTCACCCGCGTTCGTCGGTGCCGGCGGTTGCAGCGACATCCGAAGCTGGTCGAGCACTTTGCCGATCGGTCGTTGCAGCGGCAATGTCCGGTTGACAGTGTTCTGCAGCAGCGTTCTTTCCGGCGCCACCACCGGTTTCATCGGCGTGAGGGTCACGATCGGTCGGAGTTGAGTCACGCGGACAGTCAGATTCTCGCCCCTTCGAAGCGGCAGCGCCGTGGCCGCGCGGACTTCCGCGCCGGCGACGTTCAGGCGGATTGAGTTTTTTCCTTCGCGGCCGATAACGACAGCATCGAGAACCTGTCCGAGCATCCACCCGCGAACTGAAGCGGGCAGTTGTCTCGGTACTTCGAGGCTGATTGCGGGTATATGCGCCTGCATCCCAATTGGAGCGGCAACCGTGGGTGAAACTGAAGTGAGAGCGGCGTCATGGCAGCCCCGAAACGCTGGTATGTGAAGTCCGACACCCGGATTACAGGGCCGTTTCCGACGGCGCTGATTACACGCGACATCGTGCTCGGGAGGCTGCGTGACGGTGACTGTCTGAGCCCGGATGGCGCGGCCTGGTACCCTTATTCGCGCTTTGCAGAATTCAAGACGGCCAGACCCGCGGCGCCAGGATCGGCCGAGTTCGCCCGTTACGACGAAAGGGAGGGTGACCGTCGTCGAGATGGTCGCGCCCGTTCGCCCGATTCCGATCGCCGCGAAGACCGATCGGATCGGCGACGTTTCGAGGGCGACGGGATCCTGACGCGCCGGGCGAATGCCCGTATCGTGTGGCAGAGTCTTGCGAATCGGAAGCCGCGCACGGTCGCGACATGGCTGACACTCGCCTGCGCCTGCGCCGCAGCGCTGTACCTGGCCGTTAATCTGACGCCGCGGCCGCAACGCCACGCCGATTGCTCGGCAGTGGCCCAACCGCGGGTTAACTGGATGTCATGCGGACACGAGCAAGCGAATCTGCGCCAGGTCGACCTCAGCGGTGCGCGCATGAAAAATGCAAAATTCACCGCCAGTGATCTGGCTGGCGCGACCCTCGTTCGTGCGGATTTCGCCTACGCGGACCTGGCTGGCGCGAATTTGAAACTCGCGAACCTCGAGCTCGCGCGACTCGTCGGGGTCAATCTTCGCGGGGCGGATCTCACCCACGCGAATCTTCAGGCGGCCGATCTGCAGTACGCTGACCTGCGTCAAGCAGAGCTCAGTGGTGCAGAACTGCGCGGGGCACGGCTCGGCAACGCGATCTGGGTTGACGGGCGGACATGCGGCCGCGATTCCGTCGGTCGTTGTGCCATCCGTTGATTGGGGCGCATCTGCCGCGACCGACAGGTGGTTTCGCGTGGTCGCCGACAGCGACGGCCCGGCGGGTACGAATTCCCCTTGTGTTCACTTCGAATCCGCTTGAAAAAACAGCGGTTAATCATTACTATCCCCGACTGCTCAATTGCGGGGTGGAGCAGTCTGGCAGCTCGTCGGGCTCATAACCCGAAGGTCGCAGGTTCAAATCCTGCCCCCGCTACCAGTTTTTCGATAAAGGCCCCGGGTAATCGGGGCTTTTTGTTTTTGGAGCATTGGCGGAGTGGCGACTGACGCGCTTGTCGGAAAACTGGCGCCGACCGTTCAGGGCCTCGGTTACGAGTTGCTCGGGATCGAGCGCGGTACGGGAGACGGCGGTTCTCTCGTGCGCTTGTATATAGACCGTGACGAGGGCATCGGGGTCGAGGATTGCGAACTGGTGTCGCGCCAGGTCAGTGATTTACTCGACGTCGAATCGTTGATTAGCGGAGAGTACACACTGGAGGTGTCGTCACCGGGAATCGACCGCCCGTTGTTCACGCCGGCGCAATTCGCGGCACAGGTTGGTGAGCCGGTCAAAGTACGCTTGCGCACTTTGGTTGAAGGACGTCGACGGCTCGCCGGCACTCTGGTCGAGGCGAGTGACGAGTCGTTAACGATTCAAATTGGGGAGGAGCGAATTGATGTGCCATACAGCGTTGTCGAACGGGCACATCTGGATCCCCAGTGGCAGTAATGAAAAGCGCATAAGCGGTCCGGTACGTGGCCCGCGCCTGCGCGGAGCGGTGGATAGATCGCGGCGATGAACAAAGAAATTCTGACAGTTGTCGACGTTGTTTCGAACGAAAAAAGCGTTGGCAAAGACATTATATTCGAGGCGCTCGAAGCGGCGCTCGCCAGCGCCACGAAGAAGCGCTATTCCGACGATATCGACGTTCGCGTCGCCATTGATCGCGAAACGGGCGGTTACGAAGCGTTCCGGCGCTGGGAAATCGTCGACAAAATCGCGTTCGCCGAAGAAATCGAAGTCGAGGATTTAAACAACGTCATCCTCGAATACCCGGATCGCCAGATCTGGCTGACCGACGCTGTTCAGCAAAACCCGGAATTCGTCGCCGGCGACTACATTGAAGAACCCCTCGAAGCGGCTGATTTTGGCCGTATCGCCGCGCAGACCGCAAAACAGGTGATTGTCCAGAAAGTGCGCGAGGCCGAGCGCGCGCAGGTGGTCGAAGCGTTCCAGGATCGAGTCGGCGAACTCGTCATGGGGGTCGTAAAACGAGTCGAGCGCGGCAACATATTCATCGACCTTGGCGGCAACGCGGAAGCGGCGATCATGAAGGAACACGTCATTCCGCGTGAACTCGTTCGTCCGGGCGACAGATTACGTGGTTACTTATATGACGTTCGCTCGGAAAAGCGCGGCCCGCAGTTGTTTGTCAGTCGTACGTCGAAAGAACTGCTGATTGAGTTGTTCAAACTCGAGGTTCCTGAAATCGGCGAAGGCCTCATCGAAATCCTCGGCGCCGCCCGTGACCCCGGGCTGCGCGCGAAAATCGCCGTGCGCAGCGAAGATCCCAGAATCGACCCCGTAGGCGCCTGCGTTGGCATGCGCGGATCACGGGTGCAGGCGGTTTCGAATGAGCTTGGCGGAGAACGTGTCGACATCATATTGTGGGACGAGAATCCCGCTCAGTTCGTTATTAATGCGATGTCGCCCGCAGAAGTCGTCTCGATACTGGTCGACGAGGACGCCGGGAGTATGGATGTCGCCGTGGTAGAAGATCAGCTGAGTCAGGCGATCGGACGCAACGGACAAAATGTCCGGCTCGCGAGCCAGCTCACGGGCTGGGACCTCAACGTGATGAACGAAACTGACGCAGAGCAGAAGAGCGAAGAAGAGACTCAAAAGAACCAGAAAGTATTTATGGAACTGCTCGATGTCGATGAAGAAATCGCGGTGATACTGGTGCAGGAAGGATTTACTTCGGTCGAGGAAGTTGCCTACGTACCCGAGCAGGAAATGCTCGATGTCGAAGAATTCGACGAGCAGCTCGTGCAGGAATTGAGACAGCGGGCCAAGGACCTTCTGCTGACGCGTGCCATCGCCTCCGAGGAACGCCTCGGCGATGCTCGCCCGGCCGACGATTTGCTCGGCATGGACGGCATGGATGAAGACCTCGCCTATAAACTCGCCGCGGCCGGAATCCTGACTATGGAAGACCTCGCCGAACAGGCCGTCGACGACTTGCTCGAAATCGAATCGATGGAGGCGGAACGTGCCGGTGAACTGATCATGACGGCGCGTGCCCCGTGGTTTGCCGAGACGGAAGAAGCGCCCTCGGAGAGTGCAGATGGCTGAAGTTACCGTCAAACAATTCGCCGATGTCGTCGGGGTTTCCATCGATCGGTTGCTGGCACAACTCGAGGAAGCGGGCTTAACCGACAAGCAGTCGGAAGACCTGATTTCTGATGAGGAAAAGACCCAGCTGTTGACTTACCTCCGCCGGATGCATGGCAAGGAAGAGACCGGCACGGAGCCGACAAAGGTGACGCTGAAGCGCAAAACGGTCAGCGAGCTGAAAGTACCGACCGAGCGTTCCCGCGCCCGCTCGCGCCCGAAAGCAGGCCCGTCGAAAACGGTGAGCGTCGAATTCCGACGCAAAAGAACTTACGTAAAGCGCAGCGCCATCGCGGAGGAAGAGGCTCCCCGCGTCGAGGAAGAGAGCGCCGAGCAACAAGACCAGGCCAAAGCTGACGAAGAAGCGGTGTTGCTCGCCGAGGAACAGGCACGCGAAGCAGCTCTGCGCGAAAAAGAAGCTGCCGAGCAGGCGGAAGAAGATGCACGCGTGGCCGCCGCGGAGGCAGAAGCCGAAGCGAAGGCTCAGGCGGAAGCGGAAGCGGAGGCGGCTGCTGCGGCACGCACTGCTGAAGAGGCGGCTCGCGCAACGGCTGCCGCGGCGGCTGAAGCAGCCCCGGCGGCACCACCGCAACCACCGCCGCCGGCAACGGAACAACAGCAACGCCGAGGTAAGGCCGGCGGCGATAAGCGCGATGGAAAATCCACACGTTATGGGCGCAAGGAACTTCATGTTGCGAGCGACAAATCCGGTCGTCGTCGAAAGAAACCGGGCAGCCGCAGGGTTGTCGCCCCGGCCAGCGGAAAACACGGGTTCGAAAAGCCGACGGCACCCGTTGTTCGTGAAGTCGCGATTTCAGAAAACCTGACCGTGGCGGAACTCGCGCTACGAATGTCGGTGAAAGCGGCCGAGGTCATCAAGGTCATGATGACGCTCGGGTCCATGGCCACGATCAATCAAATCCTGGATCAGGACACGGCCGTGATCGTCGTTGAAGAAATGGGTCACAAAGCGAAGCTCATCCGCGAAAATGCAGTCGAGGAAGAGTTACTCGTAACGTCGCGTGACGACAGCGAAGCCACGTCACGCGCGCCGGTCGTGACGATCATGGGCCATGTCGATCACGGTAAGACATCGTTACTCGACTATATTCGGGACGCGAAAGTAGCGGCAGGCGAGGCAGGCGGTATCACACAGCATATCGGTGCTTACCGGGTCAACACGGACCAGGGCTCGATTACGTTTCTCGACACCCCGGGTCATGAAGCATTTACCGCAATGCGCGCGCGCGGTGCAAAAGTCACCGACGTCGTCGTGCTTGTCGTCGCCGCGGACGACGGTGTCATGCCGCAGACCGAAGAGGCCATTCAGCACGCGAAAGCCGGTTCGGTACCCATGATCGTAGCGGTCAACAAAATGGACAAGGCCGAGGCCGACCTCGACAAGATCAAGCAGGAACTGGCCAATCGGGAGGTCATTCCCGAGGACTGGGGTGGTGATATCCAGTTTGTCCCGGTATCGGCAAAAACCGGTACCGGTATCGAGGAATTACTCGAGGCAATCTCCCTGCAGGCAGAGGTGCTCGAATTGAAAGCGGCCGAGGCCGGCGCGGCGAAAGGTGTCGTCGTCGAATCACGCCTCGACAAGGGTCGCGGACCGGTGGCCACCGTACTCGTGCAGAGTGGCTGTCTCAACCGCGGTGACATTCTGCTCACGGGAACGGAGTTTGGGCGGGTCAGGGCGATGATCGATGCCCGCGGCGAACAGGTCGACACGGCAGGCCCGTCCGACCCGGTCGAGATTCTCGGCCTTTCCGGAACGCCGAACGCCGGGGACGAGGCGACGGTCGTCGACGACGAGCGCAAGGCGCGCGAAATTTCGAGCATTCGCTCCGACAAGGACCGGGAATCGAAACTTGCGCGTCAGCAGGCTTCGAAACTGGACAACATGTTCTCGCAGATGAAAGACGGCGAACTCTCTCACGTTCGCATTCTGGTCAAGGCGGACGTGCAGGGATCGAGCGAAGCGCTGGTTGATTCGCTGAACAAGCTTTCGAACGACGAGGTGAAAATCGAGATCGTGTCGAGCGGGGTCGGCGGCATCAACGGATCGGATGCGAACCTGGCGCTCGCTTCGAATGCACTGGTCATAGGCTTTAATGTCCGTACCGACGCGTCCGCCCGCAAGATCATTGAAGATGAAGGTCTGGATCTGCGCTACTACAGCGTCATTTATGACGTGATTGATGACGTTCGCGGTATGGTCACCAGCCTCCTGGCCCCGGAAATACGCGAAACGATCATTGGCGTTGCCGAGGTGCGTGACGTGTTCCGGTCCTCGAAGCTCGGTTCCATTGCGGGTTGTATCGTCTCGACGGGAGTGGTGAAACGAAGCAGCCCGATTCGGGTGCTTCGCGACAACGTTGTCATTTACGAGGGCGAACTCGAATCGCTGCGCCGGTTCAAAGACGACGTGTCGGAAGTCAAATCCGGTACGGAATGCGGGATCGGCGTCAAGAACTATAACGACGTGAAATCCGGGGACCAGATCGAAGTCTACGAACGCGTCGAAATAGCGCGCACCGCCTAGGGTTTGCGGTCGCCGCATGCCGCGCGAATTCAGCCGGAAAGTCCGCGTTGCCGAAGGGATCAAGCGGGCACTCGCTCCGATGGTGAGCGACTGGGCACGTGACAACCACGCCGGTATGGCATCGGTAACGGATGTCGACGTGTCCCCGGACCTCAAGAGCTGCCGCGTCCATGTGAGTCTGTTTGGATGTGACGAACCCGCCCCCGTACTCGCCGATTTGAACGAACAATCCGGCCGGCTGCGCCACGCGCTGGGGCAGGAATTGCGGCTTCGTAACCTGCCGGCCCTGCAATTCGAAATCGATGATTCGATAGAACAAGGTGACCGAATCGCACGGATGCTCGGCGATTTGGGCGGCGACCGCTAACGTGAATGCCGCGCCCGAGCGGATGCGGAAAGTGCGCCGCGACATCACGGGTATTCTGTTGCTTGATAAGCCATCGGGATTGAGTTCAAACGCCGCGTTACAGACTGCAAAACGGGCCTTTAACGCGGCCAAGGCCGGACACACCGGCAGCCTCGATGTTCTGGCGACCGGCCTGTTGCCCGTTTGTTTCGGACAGGCGACGAAGATCAGCGCATTTCTTCTCGATGCGGACAAGACTTACACGGCGTCGATTCGACTCGGGATTACGACCAATACCGGCGACAGTGAAGGCGAGATCACAAAAACGGCCGCCGTCGGTCCGCTTGGGTCCGAGGATATTGAGCGCGCGCTCGCCGGTTTACGCGGGCCCATTCAGCAAATCCCGCCGATGCATTCTGCGCTGAAACGTAACGGTCAGCGCCTGTACAAACTGGCTCACAAAGGCATAGTGATCGAGCGCGAGGCGCGACCGGTGACGATACACCGCCTCGAGGCGGTCGCGTTTGAGCACGAGTGCCTGACCGTCGAAGTCGATTGCAGCAAAGGCACCTATATCAGGACTCTGGCCGAGGACATCGGTGCAGCCATTGGTTGTGGCGCTCACATCGCTGCGTTACGCCGTACGCGCAGCGGGCCTTTCGATCTTGCCGATGCCACGACACTGGCGGAAATCCGGACTCTCGATGAGCGGGACGGACCGGAAAATGCACTGGATGCATTGCTGTTACCCGTCGACGCGGCATTGACTGCGTTAACCGCGCTCGATTTATCCGAGGAATCTGCTGTCTGCGTGAGTCGTGGACAGGCCGTTCGCGTGACCGGAGCACCCGGCACAGGCCTCGTTCGCCTGTACCGTCCCGGGTCACAATTCATCGGCATCGGGACGGTTTTGGACGACGGACGCATCGCACCGCGGAGAATGATGCGATAACGCCATCGCGTTACGGCGCAAAATCATGATTTACCACCGAAATTCCTTGTGGGTGACGATACTCACGGTTAGAATACGCGGGCTTTGAAATACGCCCAGTGCTGAAACCAGGAGAGTCATTGCATGGCTTTAACGAACGAACAGAAAAGTGCGGTCATTTCGGACTACCAGACCAGCGGAACCGATACCGGATCCCCGGAAGTTCAGGTCGCGCTGCTGTCAGCCCGAATCGACGATTTGTCCGACCATTTCAAAACGCACAAGCACGACAATCATTCCCGTCAGGGCTTGCTGCGCATGGTCAACCGGCGACGGAAATTGCTGGACTACCTCAAGGCCAACGACATTGAACGGTATCGCAATCTGATCTCCCGACTGGGCCTCAGGAAATAAACCTGCCGTTAAGAGAATTCTCACCGGGGCGCGAAGGCTTTTCGGCACCCGGTTTTTTTTGTCCCTTTAAATAATCTGACGATAGCAAGTATGGCGCCGATTACAGTTTCATTTCAGTACGGAGATTCGACGGTTAATCTGGAGACGGCCCGCGTTGCCAAACAGGCTTCGGGTTCGGTGATCGCAACGGTCGGAGACACCGTCGTTATGGCCAACGTCGTCGGTAACCGCAACTCGAGGGACAACCCGTACTTCTTTCCGTTGACTGTCGATTACCAGGAACGGACTTATGCGGCGGGCAAGATACCGGGAGGGTTCTTCAAGCGCGAAGGGCGACCCTCGGAAAAAGAAACCCTGACCTGCCGGTTAATTGATCGCCCGATCAGGCCGCTGTTTCCGAAAGGATTTCGCAAAGACGTACAGATAGTCTGCACCGTGATGTCACTGGATCCGACGGTCGATCCTGACATCGTTGCACTCATTGCGGCCTCCGCTGCAATGAGCATCTCCGGCCTGCCTTTCAAAGGTCCCATCGGCGCCGCGCGAGTCGGTTACATCAACGGTGGCTATGTCCTCAATCCGAGCTTCGCGGGGCTGGATGAGTCGGCGCTTAATCTCGTTGTCGCCGGCACGGCGAATTCCGTGCTCATGGTCGAATCCGAAGCAAACCAGTTGTCGGAAGAAGTGATGCTCGGTGCGGTCATGTTTGGCCACGAACAGATGCAGGCAGTGATCGGTGCGATTAACGAACTGGTGCAGAAAACCGGTGTTGAACAGTGGGCATGGGAGGCTCCGGCGCCGATCGAAGGTCTCCACGCTGCCGTTACGGCACAGACGAGCGATGCGATTAAAAGTGCGTACGCGATCGTCGACAAGCTGGCCCGGCGCGATGCGCTCGGCACGGCCCGCGATGAGGCCATTGCGGCGCTGACTGCTGATGAGAACGCGGCGTGGACGGCGGAAGACATCGGCGATGTGGTCGAAAAACTCGAACACGATATCGTTCGTGGGTCCGTGGTCGATGGAAACCCGCGGATCGACGGTCGCAACCCGGCGGATATTCGCGACATCAGCGTTGAGGTTGGCATGTTGCCGCGCACGCATGGATCGGCGCTGTTCACGCGCGGTGAAACGCAGGCGATCGTGGTGACGACACTCGGCACCGCACGCGATTCGCAAATTATCGACGCGATCGAAGGCGAGCGGCGCGACCCTTTCATGTTGCATTACAACTTCCCGCCTTACTGCGTTGGCGAAACCGGTCGGGTCGGATCGCCGAAGCGCCGGGAGATTGGTCACGGTCGGCTCGCTAAACGGGGCATCCAGGCCGTGTTGCCGGATATGGATGAATTTCCCTACGTTCTGCGAGTCGTCTCCGAGATAACCGAATCCAATGGATCCAGTTCTATGGCTTCGGTTTGCGGAACGAGTCTGGCCCTGATGGACGCGGGGGTGCCGATCGCTGCGCCCGTCGCCGGTATTGCGATGGGATTGATCAAGGAGGGCGATAAGTTTGTCGTCCTGTCCGACATTATGGGTGATGAAGATCATCTCGGCGATATGGACTTCAAAGTCGCCGGAACAGCGGCTGGTGTGACGGCGTTGCAGATGGACATCAAGATCGATGGCATCACGAAAGAGATCATGGAAGCCGCGCTGACCCAGGCAAAAGCCGGGCGCGAACACATACTGGGTGAAATGAACGCCGTACTCGGCAGTCATCGCGAAGAAATGTCGGAGCACGCGCCGCGAATTATTTCGATCAAGATTGACCCGGACAAAATCCGCGACGTCATTGGTAAAGGTGGGGCAACGATCCGCCAGATTACCGAGGAGACCGGAACCACGATCGATATTACTGACGATGGCATGGTAAAGATCGCGTCCGTCGACAGCGCTGCCGGAAACGAAGCGTTGCGCCGGGTCGAAGCGATTACCGCCGATGTCGAAGTGGGCACAGTCTACGAAGGACGCGTACAGAAGCTCATGGACTTCGGCGCATTCGTGAACATCCTGCCGGGCAAGGACGGCCTGGTGCACATTTCCCAGATCTCCCACGAGCGGGTCGAAAATGTCAGCGACAAACTCTCCGAAGGCGATACCGTCAAAGTCAAAGTGCTTGAAATCGACAAGCAGGGCCGTGTCCGGCTCAGCATGAAGGCCGTCGACGGCGACGAATAGATTCTCGCCGCTCTCCTCCTGGGCGCGCCGGTATCGCGTGCGCCCCGGTGTCCAAGGTTACTACCTGGCGGTTACCCGGATCGCGCGTCGCTCTGTCACGATGCAATCCATCCCCACATCGTGTGGCTCCTGGGGCAGTGAGTCGGTGATCTGGCAATCGAAGGCAACCCCGATTTTGAAGATTGCGGGGTGTTTGCCGAACCAGCGATCGTAATAGCCGGCCCCGAAACCAAGGCGTCCGCCGTCGGGAGTGAAACCCAGACCCGGCACGACTGCGACATCGATGGAATCTGCGCAGGCCACATCGCTTATCGGTGCCGGAATTCCAAGTGGACCGGGGCGCATTTCCGTCCACCCCGGGAATTCGACGGCCCGCATCTCTTCCCGGTCGACGAGGCGGGGTACCGTCACGACGATTCGTTCGGCGGCCAACTCGTCGATCAATGATTGCGTGCGGACCTCATCCGGTAGCGCGATATAGACGAAAACACCCGCCGGATGGATCCGGGAGATGATCGACAATACGCTCGCGCACACCTGTCCGCTAAAGGTGCGCTGGTCTTGCTCGGATAGTGCGTTTCTCGCCAGCAATAGTGTCTTGCGGGCGCTGGCTTTGTCGCTGACCTGACGTGCTCCGGTCTGATCCTGGGGTCGATAGACTAGCAAAATTGCCGCATCGCCTGAACGACCCGACTGAACGGGCCCCCCCGAGACCGCCTTTATCCGGTCGGGTTGCATCGCCCGGGGCTTACTTAAGTCGCTCTTTTGCCTTACAATACGCGCCCTTCAGCCAGAGTGAACTATCACGATGGCCGACCCAACAATCAGGTTTATATCAATGGTAACGATCAGACTCGCCCGTGGCGGCGCCAAAGCACGCCCCTTTTTCCATATTGTCGTGGCGGACAGCCGTGACAAGCGTGACGGCAACCACATTGAGCGCCTCGGGTTTTTTAATCCGATCGCGGCGGACAATGAGGAAGGCTTCCGCATTAACGACGCCCGCTACACGTACTGGTTGTCGGTCGGAGCGCAAGCGTCACCACGCGTTAAGAAACTCGTCAAACAGTTCGCCGCACAACCGGCGAGTGCCGCCTGACAGGTGCTGAACAGGGACGGCGCATGTCATGCGGCGCCGTCATGCTCCTCACTCATCTCACGATGCGTTCCCGGGACGCTGGCTGACATTGCCTGACGACGCCACCGTCACCCCGCTGCCGGGGCAAGCTGAAAACCCATCACGCCAGGCGGATGCCGCCCGGGTCGTGCTCGGCCGGATCGTCGGTGTTTTTGGCACGCGAGGCTGGCTCAAAATTTATTCCTACACCCGACCGCGGGACAACATATTTGATTTCGGGGTCTGGGAGATCGACAGCCCCAACGGCTGGGTAGCGCTTACCGTGACCGGCCATCGCCGTCAGGGCAATGGCCTCGTCGCCTTACTGGACCGCGTAACAGACAGGGACGCAGCGATGCTGTATCTCAATTGCGATATCGCGGTCGCGCGCGCGGCACTGCCGGTTGGTGAGCCGGGAGAATATTACTGGGCCGACCTCATCGGTTTGTCCGTTTTCAACCAGGACGGCGTTAATTTCGGCAAGGTATCGCGTCTGCTCGACACCGGCGCGCACGACGTACTTGTTGTCAGCGGCGAGCGTCAACGGTTGATTCCTTTCGTGCAGGGGGTCTATATCCAGGGAGTCGAACCGGAACAACAGCGGATCCGCGTCGACTGGCACGTTGATGACTGAGACGATTTACGCATTTTCCGTGGTCACGTTGTTTCCGGCAATGATCGATGCTTTTGCGAACGTCGGCATCGTAAGCCGCGCCGCTGCCCGGGGCATAGTCCGCATAGAGACACACGATCCACGGTCGTTTACCGCGAACGGACGCGGCCAGGTCGACGATGCGCCTTACGGCGGTGGTCCGGGAATGGTCATGTCCGTGCCTCCTTTACGCGCCGCTATCAAAGCAGCTCGCCACGGCATGGACGCCGATGCGTTGGTTGCGTACCTGTCTCCGCAGGGACGGCGTCTCGATCAGTCGCTCGTTGCCGACCTGGCGACGCGCAGAAACCTGATCCTCGTGGCGGGACGTTACGAAGGCATTGACGAGCGTGTCATCGAGCGGGATATCGATATCGAAATTTCGCTCGGCGATTTCGTCATGAGCGGCGGCGAGGTTGCGGCGATGGCCGTCATTGACGCAGTCGTCCGTTTGCTGCCGGGCGCGCTCGGCAGTGACCTGTCGGCGGACATGGATTCGTTCGCAGACGGGCTGCTGGAATATCCGCAATACACGCGCCCTGAAATCGTCGACGACCAGTCGGTGCCCGACGTTCTGCTTAGCGGTAACCACCGGGAAATCGAGCGCTGGCGGCGCGAACAATCGGTGGCGAGAACGGCGCAGAAGCGGCCCGACCTGCTCGCCAGGGCCGATTTGAGCGACGATGAACGGGACCGGAATCGAAAATCGCCCCGATAACCACAATTCTGTCCCGGGAATTGGCGTTTGGGGATTAAATTGCCTCGATAATGAGGTACAATCGCGCGCCTTTATGGGCGCTCGGCCCTGCATTGGAACAGTCAACATGTCGAACATTATCCAGGAACTAGAAGCCGAACAGATGGGTCGCGAAGTGCCCGAATTTGGCCCGGGCGACACCGTCGTCGTTCAGGTGAAGGTCAAGGAAGGTAGTCGTGAGCGGTTGCAGGCTTTCGAGGGCGTCGTCATTGCCAAGCGCAATCGGGGGCTCAACTCCGCGTTCACCGTTCGTAAGATTTCCCATGGAGAAGGCGTTGAGCGCGTCTTTCAGACTTACAGCCCGCTCATCGCCGAAATCGAAGTCAAGCGGCGCGGCGCCGTACGCCGTGCGAAGCTTTATTACATGCGTGACCGCCGCGGTAAGGCTGCCCGAATCAAGGAAAAGATCAAACGCTAGGTGTTATCGCCACGCTGCCGGGGGTAGCGTGGAATCGGCTTGTTCCGGCTTCGCCACGCGTCCTCATCCTAAGCGAATCGATCATCGAGATAGGCGACGATGTCGCTCGATTCGTAGAGCCATTCAACACCACCATCGCCTGTTTCTATTTGCAGGCATGGCACCGTGCCCGAGCCGCCTTCGCGTACCAATTCGGCATGGTATTCCCGGTCACGATGGATATTCCGTAGTTCAATTTTGAGCCTCAGGCGATCGATTTCTGCGCGTACGCGACCACAGAACCAGCAGCTGTCGTAGTGGTACAGCGCGAGTTTCTCTGTCGCGGCATCAACATGGCCCTGTTCCTCGGGAGTGCGGTCAACATTCGAGCCCGCTGCCTTGTTTTCACCAAACCATGATTGCATGATCGATCAGTCCCTCCGCATCTCCGGATTGTGCATGACATAAACCGACGAGCATGGTTGGAGCTCGTTCGGTCCGCACGTTAAAGTAACATCTTACAGACCCCGCGTGAAAACCGCGGCGAATTCCTTTGCCAGGACAAGCAGGTGAATAGCGGGCACAGCAAACCAGACGCCGCCGCTGAAAACGAGTATGCCGAACGGTTCCTCGACCATCTGTGGGTGGAATTCGGACTCAGCGATAACACCGTCAGTGCGTATCGGGCGGATTTGCATTCCGTTCGAACGTTTCTGGCGAAAAGGAATATCAGCCTGATCGGCGCCAGCGAAGCCGATGTCCTCAGCTATATGAGTGAGAACGTTGCACGCTCCCCCCGCACCGTGGCCCGCCGGCTGTCCGCGCTGCGACGTTTTTACCGATATCTTGTCCGCGAGGGGGTGACACAATCCGACCCCACCGCCGCGCTGAGTTCGCCCCGCCTCGGTCGCAAATTACCGAGGTCGTTAAGCGAAGCAGACGTTGAGGCGCTGCTGGCTGCGCCCGATGTAGCGACCCTCACGGGACTCCGCGACCGCACAATGCTCGAAATACTCTATGCAACGGGGTTGAGAGTCTCGGAACTCGTCGGCATTACGCTGTCGGAAGTCAATCGTCGGCAAGGCGTCGTACGGGTCGTTGGCAAGGGCAGTAAGGAACGCCTCGTACCGTTCGGCGAAGCTGCGCAGGACTGGGTTGAACGCTATTTGAGCGGTGCACGCGGCGAACTCGTCCGGGGTCGCATCAGTGACATCATGTTTCCCTCGACACGGGGCGGCGCGATGACCCGTCAGACGTTCTGGTACGCGATAAAGAAATATGCGCGGGTTGCCCAAATCGATCCCGGACTGTCCCCCCACACGTTGCGTCACGCGTTCGCAACGCATCTACTCAACCATGGTGCTGATTTGCGTGTTGTACAAATGTTGCTCGGGCACAGCGATATTTCAACGACGCAGATTTACACGCACGTCGCGGCCCAACGATTGAAGGATCTCCACGGCGAGCATCATCCGCGCGGTTGATTTCGGGGCGAGTCCTGTTCGCGCACGGGGATGGGATCGAAGAGTGGTGCTATGCAGCCGGCACAACGCTCAGTACTTCTTCCAGTGTCGTTTTCCCGGCAGCAATCTTCAGCGCACCGGCCCAGCGCAGCGGGTACATGCCATCCTTTAAAGCCTGCTGTCGCAGCACCTGCGCTTGCACATCCTTCTGGATGATGCGGCCGAGACCATCGGATATCGTCAGGATTTCGTAGATGCCCTGGCGGCCGTTATATCCCGTGTCGCGGCACTCATCACAACCGGCGGCGTGAAAAAAGCGCGGTTCAAAATCCAGACTTCGCGAGCCGACGAGCGATTCCCATGCGCCTTGCGGAGGCTCCCCGGGGGTTTTGCAGTGGTCGCACAATGTTCTGACCAGGCGCTGTGCGACGACTCCGAGGAGAGTGGCGCTGATCAGATAGCTCGGCACGCCAATATCCATCAGCCGCGTGATTGCCGATGGCGCATCGTTGGTATGTAGCGTCGACAGGACGAGATGCCCGGTAAGCGCGGCCTGGGCGGCGACGTCAGCCGTTTCCCGATCGCGAATCTCGCCAATCATGATCGTATCGGGATCCTGTCGCATGAGCGTGCGCACGCCGGCCGCGAAATCAAGTTCGATCGCCGGCTGCACCTGCATTTGATTAAATGAAGGTTCGACCATTTCGATCGGATCCTCGATCGTGCAGACGTTGATTTCCGGGCGTGCCAGCTGCTTCAATGCCGAATACAGTGTGGTCGTCTTGCCGGAACCGGTTGGGCCCGTCACCAGGATTATCCCGTGCGGTCGGCCTGTCATGTCGCGCCAGATACTTTCGTCGTGCGCGGTGAAACCGAGCGCGCTGAATGGCTGCGTCAGCTTGTCCGGGTCGAATATTCGCAGTACGAGTTTCTCTCCGAACGTTGTCGGCATGGTCGATAAACGCAACTCGACTTCTCGACCGCTCGGAGTCTTCGTCTTGATTCTGCCGTCCTGAGGGCGCCGTTTGTCTGCAACATCCATGCGCCCGAGAGATTTTAACCGGCTTGTAATCGCCGCCATGATCGCCGGGGCGAGTTTATGCACGACGTGCAAAACGCCGTCGATGCGAAATCGGATGTTGCCCTCGATACGTCGGGGCTCAACATGTATGTCGCTCGCGCGCTGATCAAATGCGTATTGCAACAACCAGTCTACGAGATGCACGACGTGGCGGTCGTTTGCGTCGAGTTCGCCAACCGTTCCGAGTTCAGTGAGCTGTTCGAAGTCGCCGAGTGAAATCGCATTTTCGTTAGCCGCCTTCGTCGCTGCACCAAACAGCGATCGGCTGACGCCATAAAATTCTTTGAGATATTTCGATATGTCAACGGGATTCGCGAGCACCCGGTGTATTTCACGTTTCAGGATCGGCGCGAGTTCCGCTTCCCATTCGCGTATGTACGGTTCGGCTGTTGCGATGGTGACAGCACTGGGACTCACTTCCACGGGGAGAAACTGAAAGCGCGTTGCGTAAGCCTGGGAGACGAGGCCGGTTACGGTTTCGACGTCAATTTTGAGCGGGTCGATGCGAACGTAATCCATGTTGCACGCGCCGGCAATCAAGCGCGTCAGAGCCTCCGTTCCGAGTTTTAGTTTCGGGTTCGATTTGTCGGTCAGACCGACCTCACCGAGCGCGATCAACGGATGTCTGCCGTCGTCGGGTCGGATGCTGCTGTTGGCGTGTTTCGCCGAATCCGGCGATATCACGCCACTGCGGACTAGCAGCCGTAAGACGTCAGCGAGCCGAATGGCGCGCCCTGGTTGGATTTCGTCAGATGTGGTGTTCAATCAATCGGTTTCCGCTCCCTGGAGCATTCGGGAGTTGATCAGATGGGATTATCGACGATGCGTTCCGTCGTGTATTCAAGTCGCTCGATCAGCGTGCACAGAAACTTCCGTTGAAAGCGTAACTGGCAGTTTATGGACGCGCGCTCGATAACGGGGCTGCGAACTTTCAGTGTTGTCACCGGAGTCACCGCTTCGATGGTCGCCGTTCGTCTCCGGCCTGCAGCCATGCCCATTTCCCCGAAGCAGTCACCCGGGCCAAGCCGGACGATTTCGTGCTCCGATTTCTGCACGGTGACTTCGCCGTCGACGAGTACGTAAAACGAAGGATCTTCTTCGCCTTCGACGATGATCGGATCGCCCGCGTCGACGCTGACCCAGTCGCCGGCGTTAATGATCTCCCACAATTCGGCATCCGGGAAATCGTTGAAAAACTCGACCTTCTGGATTCGGCTGAATTTTTCCTGTTGTGTCGGCTGGCCATCGGTAAGCCGGATGAAATCGTAGATTAACGTCAGGTCGCCAGCCATGTCGGCGCCGGTCTTGTAGCGATGCTCGGGATTTTTCGCCAGTGCGCGATCGATGATACGTTGATAAATTTCGGGGATATCGGCGCGGAGGTCGAGCACCGGCGCCGGCGGCTTGTCCTGAATCTGATGTCGAATGGCCTCGATGTTGCGACCTTCGAACGGATGCTTGCCCGTTAGCAGTTCATAAGCAACGACGCCGAGCGCGAACAGGTCGCTTTGCGGAGAGGCTTCTTCGAGACGGAGTTGCTCTGGCGCCATGTACAAAGGCGAGCCTGCGTGTTCGGCTGCTTGCCCTTCCTGCAGGTGCGGCACGACGGCAACGCCAAAATCAGTGATCTTCGCTTCCAGGTCGTCCGTGACGAGTATATTACGGGGCTTGATATCGCGGTGTATCACGCCTTTCGCGTGGGCGTAATCCAGCCCCATCGCGCACTGGTAGAGAATATCGGTAATGCTTTTCACGCTGAGCAAATTCTCCACGCTCGTAAACGTATCGAGCGTGGTTCCGCCGTGGATGTACTCCATGACGATGTAATACCGGTCCTGGTCTACGCCGGCGTCGAATATCGCCGTGATATTCGGATGCTTCAGCATGCCGGCTGCCTGCGCCTCGTTGAAAAACATCCGACGGTAGAGTGGTCCGCTGTCCTCGGACTTGACGTAATCGTCAAACGCGACCTTAATTGCAACCGGTCGGTCGATAAACGGATCCTGTCCGAGGTAGACCGTTGCCATATTACCCCGCCCAATCGTCTTCAGGACCTGGTATTTACCCAGCGCCTCGCCTTCCAGTGGACCGGGTGTCATCCGGCTCATCAGCGAGGGTACCGTCGCAGGGTGATGGCTGAGTTTGATGTCATTGATTTCGTGGAAAAAAAAAGCAAGCACCCGAGCCCGGGGTTGTAGTGTGCAGCCCTTCGGCCGCTAACTTCAAGTGGAACACTTTGTGCCCGCGAGAGTCAAATAACAACCGCACATCGTGGTTTTGCGCATTGTAAGCTTTTACAATTGGACGGTCCGCTGCGGCGGGCTTCAATATTCCGGGAAAACTCTATGACTATACGTACATTGGCCCTGTTTGCGGCCCTCAGTTTCGGCGCCGCCGCGGCGAATGCGGACGAGGATATCAGCAAGCAGCTGACGAAAGCGGTTGGAAAGGTATTGCCCGATGTAGCGGTGACGTCCATCGAAAAGGGACCGGTCGACGGGATTTATGAGGTCATGCTCGGACCCACCGTTCTGTATATCAGTGCGGACGGCCGATACATCTTCAAGGGAGACGTTTTCGATCTGAAATCGCTCGATAACGTGACGGCTCAACGCCGCGGGGCGGCCCGGGTGGAAGCATTCGCGGATATTGGCGTCGAACAGATGATCGAATTCTCGCCCGACGGCCCGGCCAAGCGCACGGTGTACGTCTATACAGATATCGATTGTGGCTATTGCCGCAAGATGCATCTCGAGGTGGATGAACTCAACGACGCCGGCATTGCCGTGCGCTACCTTGCGTATCCGCGGTCCGGCATCGGTGGCGAGTCCTACGATAAAGCCGTCGCGGTGTGGTGCTCGACGAATCGACAGGAGGCGTTGACCGCTTCGAAAGCCGGCAAGAAACTTAAATTGGCGACCTGTCCGAACCCGGTCAAGGAGCATTATCAAATGGGCGAGGCGATGGGCGTGCGTGGCACACCGGCAGTCTACTCCGACACGGGGGAATCGATCGGAGGATACGTTCCGGCGAAAGAACTGATCAGGATACTGGGAGCGCAGAAAGGCTGACACATTGGGTGATACTGTGACCGGAACAACGCGAATTAAACTCTCAAGACACCAGACGATGATCGAACCCGACCGTATTGCTCGCACCATCTTATTCTGTGCGCTGCTGCTCATAATTGCCGCGTGTGGAAAAAGTGAAGATCCCGCTGAAATCTTTGCCCGCGGAAAATCGCTGCTTGATAGCGGCGATGTGGCCAGCGCGGTCATAGAACTGAAAAACGCGGTTCAGGCCGCGCCCGAGGATGCCGTCGCGCGGGCGACGCTGGGGCAGGCATACCTCGTAGCGGGAGACGCGAGCTCGGCATTAAAGGAATTCCTTCGTGCCCGCTCGCTCGGTGACACCGGTGACGCGCTGAATCGGGGTGTCACGAAAGCCATGATCATGAGCGGGGCCGTGGAGGAAGCCGCGACGGAACTGGCGCTCAACAGTAAGGATAATGACGCTGAATGGCTGACGTTGCAGGGGCTGCTTGACCTGGGGGTCGGTCGATTTGAGGAGGCACGGGCAGAATTTGAGCGGGCGCTTGCGCTGAACCCGGACATCGTGGAGGCACGTCGTGCGTCGGTCCGTGCCGCCATTGGTCTGGGTGAGACAGCCGCCGCGCGTGAAGAAGTCGAAAAGGCACTGAAGCTGACCCAGGATGATTTCGATATCTGGATACTCAAAGGTGATCTCGACCGGCACGACAAAAAATTCGACGAGGCCATCGTTGCGTACACGAGGGCGCTAGAAATTGTTCCGGACAGCCCGCTCGCATTGTTGCAACGGTCCGGTGCGCGCGTCGCCAGCAGCGATTTCGACGGGGCGTTGGGTGATCTCGATGCCATCGGGGATGCTTCGAACGAAGATCCGCGCGCCGTGTACTTGCGGGCATTGATCGCGCGGGAACGTGGACAGGAAATCACGGCACTGCGCTATTTGCGCCAGATTCTGGTCGTGATCCCGGATCACCGACCCAGTCTCGTGCAAGCGGCAACGATTCATTTCGATGCGAATGAATTTTCACAAGCCGATGAGTACGTCGAAAGGTTGCTCGCGATCGATCCGGCGAATCTCGAATACCAGCGCATGCGAGGTGCCGTCCAGTTGGCGGCTGGGCGTCTTGATACACGGCTCGGGGATATGGAGAACATTGAGCTCGATGATTACTCCGACCCGACCTTGCTCGCGCTGCTTGGCACCGCGTACATGCGGCATGGAAAGCTTGCCGAGGGAACCCGATCGCTGGAGCGAGCGAAAGAACTGAATCCGGATTCCGTGCCTATTCGAACGCAGCTCGCGTTCAGCCGGATGCGGGCTGGAAAAATTGATGAGGCCTTGCGGGAGCTCGAAGGCGTCAGGGCAGACGACCCCGAGTTTATGCTGGCCGCCGTGTTGCAAGCGTTCGGTTATGCGTCAATGAAGGAAAAGGACCGGGCGTTGGCAATCGCCGATGAGCTCGTTACCGCTAATCCGGGAGCGGCGGTGGCTTGGAATTTGAGAGGTTATCTCTATGCCGCGTACGATGACGTCGATACCGCAAAAGACAATTTCGAACGTGCCGCTGACGTCGACCCTGAATTTTCCCCGGCGTACTTCAATCTCGCGCGGCTCGCGATTAAGCGAACCGATACGGCAGCTGCCGAAGCATTCCTGCAAAAAGTTCTGGATCGGGATCCAAACGACGCACAGGCACTCCTTTATGTCGCCTCGCTGCGACTTCGGGAAGGAGAACGTGATGCGGCAGTATTGCTGTGGCGAAAATCGAGCGAAAATAATCCGGACGCAATAGAACCGCGCGTCTTCCTGGCGCGACATTATCGCCAGAGCGGCGACGCTGACAGCGCGATGCAATATGCGGAAGCCGCTTACGAACTCGGTTCGTACCTGCCGGCGGCTCAGTTCGAATTCGCGACCTTGAAACTGTTTAAACGCGATCAAAAAGCTGCCATGCCGGCAATTGATGCGCTTGTCGCCCGTTTCCCCGACGCGCCGGTACCACTCGAATTGAAGGCCCGGGCGCAGGAAATGAACGGTGATATTGGTTCGCTGAAAAAGACCCTCACTCGGTTGATCGAAATTTCACCCGATTCACCGAAGCCGCGCGTTGCCATGGTCAGATTATATCTATCCCGGCAGGAATTCGATGAAGCACTGAAAGAGGTCGAAGTCCTTCGAGAAAGCGAGAAATTCGTGGCCGTAGCGTCTGCTCTTGAGGGCGACATACGCTTTGCACAGGGTGAAATGAAGCTTGCCGCGAAAGCTTATGCCCAAGCACATGAACTCAACCCGACGTCTCAATCATTGCTGAAAATGAATGCGGTGGAGCGTCGTTTAGGGGCAGCCGGAGACGCGAAGCTCGATCAATGGCTGTCCGAAAATCCGGATGATGCAAACGTACGGGTCGTCAAGGCAACCTCCGAGCTTGTTGCGGGAGATCGAAGTGCCGCGATAGAAAATTACGAGAAAGTGCTCAAAGCGGAGCCGAACAATGTCGTTGCGCTTAACAACCTTGCCTGGCTGTTTGACGAACAGGGCGATGAGCGTTCAATCGAGTATGCGCGGCGGGCCTACGAGCTGGCGCCGGGCCGACCGGAAGTTATGGATACCTACGGGTGGGCACTGCTGCGGTCGGGCAAGTTGGAACAAGCGCTCGGAGTCCTCGGTAAGGCGGCGGCCGCAGCGGAGGGAAATCCTGATATCGGGTTTCATTTCGCAAGCGCCCTTGCGGAATCCGGTGACAAGGAGGAAGCGTTGGCGCAACTCGACGCGATACTGGATGGGGACACCGAGTTTCCGTCACGCGCGGAAGCCCAAACGCTGCTGCAATCGTTGCGACCGTAAACAAATCGCGCGGTTCGCGCTGTTGCCGGAGCGGGCTACTCGTCGGTCATTGACTCCCGTTCGGTATTTTCGAGAATATTGACGGCTGTCAGCGTCACGATCGTTTCATTCCCGTTCTTTTCTCTGTGTGCAACCTGAACGGGTAGATAACCGAGGTCGGGCGCGCACCAGAATGTCGTTCGGCGCTTGTCATTTTTCCTGTCGCGTATCACCTTGATCGTCATGTAGTCGCCTGCCGGCGTTTTAATAACTTCTTCTCCCGCGACGACCGGCACATAGACCTTGTCTCTGCCGCGATCGGTAATCGCGTATCTCAGTTCCGTTTTGCCGGCCGCCAGGTCGTGCATCATCGCGGCCTGGTAGACGAGTTTATCGAGCACGTTGTCCTGCATTTCCGAGCGTCGTTGTTCGCCGTTATACAGCGTTTCTATCACCGCGTTGGCGCGGTCGAAGGTGGTGGCGACGGACCGCGGCTTGCGCTTGTTCTTGCGCTCGTAGGTGTAGGCCTCGGGGTAAAAATGCCCGGATTCGAAGCGGCCGCTACTCGTTTCGAGCAACTCGTCGCTACGCATGAACGAGGCAAGGCCGGTCGCGTGAATTTTCGACTTGAAGCGGTACTGTCCATCGGCGCTCAATTCGAACGAGCGCTGCATTTTGCCAACGGCTAACGGACCGAGTGTGAGCGAGTAGGTTGCCTCGTACCCGGGACCGGTTGCAAATACCGCCATCGGCACGAGCGCGGCTAGCAATAGAACAAGTATTCGCGGCATAAGGGGAAAATCGTCGCTGATTACATGAGTGCTTAGTGATAGGATTGCCCGCAAAGTTCCGGAGCGAACACCCGGAAACACAGCGTTGAGCGTGCAATTTAACATACCTGCGAAACAACATGGCTCCGTCTCCGACAGATTGGATTAAGGGAACAGTACTGGTAATCGGTGACGTCATGCTCGACCGATACTGGCAGGGTCCGACCCGGAGAATCTCTCCGGAAGCGCCAGTGCCGGTAGTCAGGGTCACACGCGAAAACGAACGTGTCGGTGGCGCCGCGAATGTCGCGGCGAACGTTGCTGCGCTCGGTGGAAACTCGCTACTCATCGGTGGCACCGGAATCGACGACGCCGCGCAAAGGCTCAGCACGTTATGCGCCGGGATCGGCGTTGCAGCTCATTTCGTTACAAGCGAATCCACCGAGACAATCGTAAAGCTCCGGGTCATGAGCCAGCATCAGCAATTGATTCGGCTCGACTTTGAGAGCGACGAGGTTGCGTATGACGAAGCGGCCGTTCGCGCAACATTCAGCGACCAGTTATCGTCTGCCGACGTGGTCGTTTTGTCGGACTATGGCAAGGGCTTGCTTCGTGGAAGCAGCGATCTGATAAAAGTCGCCCGCGAGGCCGGTAAGCTGGTTATCGTCGATCCGAAATCAAGTGATTTTTCGCGTTACTCCGGAGCGACATTGGTCACGCCTAATTATTCGGAGTTTGAGAATTGCGTGGGTCCTTGTGCCGACGATCGCGAAATCGTCGAGCGGGGCGAGTCGCTGTGTGCGGCGCATGACATCGATAATCTACTCATTACGAGAGGCGAACTCGGTATGATACTGATTTCCCGACAGCACAACCCGGTGACACTTGCGACCGATGCTCGCGACGTATTTGATGTGACCGGCGCCGGAGACACCGTGTGCGCCGTGATGGCGACCGCGCTGGCCGGCGGGAAATCGATAAGCGAAGCTGTTGTGCTAGCCAATACTGCAGCGGGTATCGCGGTCGGAAAATCGGGTACCGCAACGGTGTCGCGCGAGGAAATCGAACTGGCTTTAAGTCGCCGATCCGGACAGGCCGGCCTCGGTGGATCGATCGGCGCTCTGCTTCCGGATATTGAGGCTGCGCGTATGCGTGGCGAACGCATCGTCATGACGAACGGGTGCTTCGACGTCCTGCATGCAGGACACGTGACGTATTTGGAACAGGCGAAAGCGCTCGGTGCCCATCTGCTTGTCGCGATCAATTCCGACGCCTCTGTGACGCGGTTGAAAGGGGCCGGGAGGCCGGCGAACAGCCTGAAAGACCGGATGACCGTACTCGCTGCACTGTCCTCGGTCGATTGGGTCGTGAGTTTTGAAGAAGATACCCCGCAAGCGGTGATCGAAGCCGTGAACCCGGATGTACTGGTGAAAGGTGGCGATTACGCGATCGAAGAAATCGTTGGCGGCGAGCATGTGCGCCGTGCGGGAGGCGAAGTTATGACGTTGCCGCTCGTTCAGGGTTTGTCGACGACGGCTGTGATTGATCGGCTGATGGATCCGGCCGGAGCATCGAAGACATGATCATCGTTAGCGGCGGTGCCGGCTTTATCGGCAGCAACGTTGTACATGCCTTAAATGACAGGGGAATCGACGACATCGTGGTCGTCGACGATCTGACCGACGGACACAAGTATGCGAACATCGCCGGTGCTCGCATTGCGGATTACCTGGACGTGGAAGAGTTTCGCGCCTGGTTCCGCGAGAATCGACCACCCCCTGATCCTATCGAACGGATTTATCATCTCGGCGCCTGTTCCACGACTACGGAGTGGAATGGCCGGTTGATGATGGATTTGAATTTCGCGTATTCGCGTGATCTCCTCCGGTGGTCGGTCAATCATTCGATCCCGGTGGTGTACGCCTCCAGCGCGGCGATTTACGGCGGAGCGACGGCCTTCACGGAGACGGCGGATAACGAAAAACCGCTCAATGTATACGGGTACTCAAAATGCCTGCTCGACCGGTTTGTGCAAACAGAACTTTCGCCGTCGGGCAGCCAGATCGTGGGCTTGCGTTACTTCAACGTCTACGGGCCGCGGGAGCAACACAAAGCGAGTATGGCGAGTGTCGCGTTTCATTTTAATCGACAGCTTATAGATAACGGACGAGTTCGCCTGTTTCAAGGATCCCATGGTTACGCAGATGGTGAGCAGCGGCGCGATTTCATCTACGTTGATGATGTCGTGGACGTGACACTGTGGTTTGCGGAACATCCCGAAGTATCCGGGGTGTTCAATTGCGGCACCGGTAACGCACAAACATTTAATGATGTCGCCGCTGCAGTCGTTAACTGGCACGGCCGCGGAGAACTCGAGTACATTCCCTTCCCTTCAGAACTTGAAGCCGCCTATCAAAGTTATACGCAAGCTGACATCGGCAGGTTGCGGCGTGCGGGGTATGACCGCCCGTTTAAAGCCGTTGATGTCGGCGTGCACCAGTATCTGGATTGGCTGAACGATTGAGTACGGTCTACACGATCGCGTTCACACTGTTTGTACCCGTACTGTTGGTGCGCCTGTTCCTGCGGGGTTTTGTCACGCCGGACTATCGGCGGCGATGGCGCGAGCGATTCGGCCTCGAGACACCGGATTTCGGTCCGGGCGGGCGCCCGGTCTGGATCCACGCCGTCTCCGTCGGTGAAGCGATAGCCGCGACCCCGATAATCGACTACCTGACCGTACAACATCCGGACACTCCGGTAATTGTTACCACGACAACCGCGACTGGTGCGGCGACCGTTGCGCGGCGCTTCGGAAAGAATGTCGAACACCGCTACTTTCCCTACGACCTGCCATCGGTCGTAAGGCGGTTTCTGCGCCGCGTCGATCCGCGCATGCTGATATTGATGGAAACCGAATTGTGGCCGAATCTGTTGCAGGCCTGCGCTGTGCGGCACGTTCCGGTGATTGTCGCCAATGCGCGCCTGTCGGCACGTTCAGCATCGCGTTATGCATGGTTCCCGGCGATGACACGCGCAATGATCGCGGCCGTTAATTGTTTTGGCGCCCAGAGTGCGCGTGATCGCGAGCGGTTTATCGATCTCGGTGCCATCGAAGACGCCGTTGTCGTTACGGGCAGCCTGAAGTTCGATATTGAACTACCGCCAAGCATCGCGGAATCCGGGCAGGCAATAAGACGCCGCCTGGGGACGAACCGTACGGTTATTATGGGGGGCAGCACGCGTGAAGGAGAGGAGGACGTCCTGCTCGATGTTTTCGGTCGACTGCTTCCCCGCCACCCTGATTTACTGTTGGTGATCGCGCCCCGGCACCCGGAGCGGTTTGATGTGGTCGCGGAAATATGTCGAAAACGCAGCATTCCGGTTATCCGTCACAGCGAAGGAGGCGCGTGCACTTCAGCCGCATCGGTTTTCCTTATCGACGGGATGGGCGAATTACCGGCATTTTATGCGGCATGCGACGTCGCTTTCGTCGGTGGATCGCTGGTTCCCAAAGGGGGACACAACGTGCTTGAACCCGCCGCGATGGGAATTCCGATCGTGGTAGGGATGCATACATTCAATTTTTTGGAAATCGTCGATATGCTGCACGCGGCGGGCGCGCTCGAGCGGGTCCGAAATGTGGACGATTTGGCGGCGGCTGTCGACCGCTGGCTTTGTGACGGCGACGCTCGTGACCGCGCGGGAGCGTCCGGCCGGGCGGTCGTTGAAAAAAACCGCGGTGCAGCGATGAAGCTCACCGGGATAATCGAGCAATTGTTCGAAAATGAAGGGGGCTCGAGCGGGACAGGCGTCCCTTTTCCCGCAAATGGCCACGCTAAATTGCGAACTTAACGACGATTTCGAAATCGAAATACCGACGACGATGTGTTTATAATCCAGCGTGAGCAGTGCAGTCGAGCGAAGCTCGCTAATGGCAGCGGAGATCAGAGAAATGCTTAAAATCAACGTGCCCGCGGTTTTAATGACCGGGTTAGTTTTCGTGTCTGGATTCAGCTCTGAGCATGCCGGCGCGCAGGTTTTCGCGTATCCGAATATGGGGCAGTCAGAGGAAACCCAGTCTCGCGACCGATTCGAATGTCATCAGTGGTCAGTCAGCCAGACCGGATTCGATCCGACCACGGCGCCGCCGCTGCCGCAACGACAGGCTGCGGCGCCACCACCACCGCCGCCCCCGAACCAGGGTTACAGCGACTATCGCCGCAGACCGCAGAACCGCGGGTTCCTTGGCATCGGCGATGGCGGGTTTTTTGAAGGCGGCGGGATGATGGGTGACGCCGCCACAGGCGCGGCGCTCGGGGCTGCCGGCGGCGCGATCGCCGGTGACGCCGGTAAGGGAGCGGCCATTGGCGCCCTTTCATCGACGGTGTTCGGTGCGATGTCCCGGTCGAGCAGACCAAGCCAGCCGCCGCCGCAGCAGCAGTACCAACAACAACAGTACCAGCAGCAGCAATATTACCAGCAGCAGCAGGCTGACACCGATCGACTGTACCTTGAACGCCAGGACCGGGTCGCGGAATACAATCGTGCAAACGGCGCGTGCATGCGCAGTCGGGACTACACGGTTAACTAGGGACGCTCTGAACAGGTCGTGACGCGGCATCTTGCACGCGAAGTGCACGGACCCGACGTTGCGAAGCTTCGCAATAGCCGGCAATTACGTGCGCTTCGCGCCTTGATTCCGCACATTTCGCGAACAAGCCGCTCGACCCGGACTTATTCAGAGCTTCCCTGAATCGTTATTCGGCCGGGAGCCGGGGTGGCATCGACGGGGTGTGGCGCGCGTTAACTAGCGCAACATCGCGGAGATGGCTTTGAAATGCTCGTGCTTCGCATTGGTAAGCCATTCAAATATGACCGATTCCGCCGACACGATGGCGACCCCTGCCTGGCGGAGCCGATCGAGCGCATTCTGATAATTTTCAAGTCGCCTGGAGCACACGGCGTCTTCCACCACATAGACCTGGCATCCGCGATTGAGTAATTCAAGCGCGGACTGCAATACGCAGACGTGCGATTCCATCCCGGCGATAACAATCTGGTTGCGCCCCGAATCGTTCAGGGCTTCGACAAACCCGTCTGCGCCGAGCGCGCTAAACGCGGTTTTCTCAAACCGGGCCGTCGAAGATGGTAACCCGTCGACTACGGCGTCGACGGTCGGTCCGAGGCCTTTCGGATATTGCTCCGTCAGGATCACCGGGACATCGAGCAGCTCCGCGCTGCGCGAAAGCAGCCCGGTATTGGACACGACCCGGTTCAGTACCTTCGTCGGCATGGCGCCACCCAGGTTTTCCTGAATGTCGATGATCAACAACAAGGTCGAGTCGACCGAACACGTGACATGGGTAGCGGGGGAGTGCGTTACTTCGGCCATTGTTGGCTCCGGGACTAGCGCCACGTCGTGGCGGGCAATGATGTCGCCGACAGCGGCGGCGTGTGGCTCGATTATTCTACGAGCCAGCTGTTCGCGATTAACAGATCTTCGACGACGAGCGTTCCGGCTGCCTGCTTCAACCGCAGGATATCGACGATGTAATCGTAGCGCGCACGGGACAGATCCCGGCGGGCTTCAAACAATTCGCGTTCCGCGTCGACGACATCAACACCGGTACGCGTCCCGACCTCGAAACCGGCATTCGTTGAATCGACGGCGGTCTCGGATGAGAGGACGGCCTGGCGTAACGCTTTTACCGTACTGATCTGGGCGATGACGCCAAGATACGCCTGGCGTGTTTCCCTGAATACGGCGCGTTTCGCCTGCTCGAGGCGCTGGAGCGCGGCACTGTACTCATAGGTCGCCTGGCGCGTCGCTGATTCGATGCGCCCGCCGAGATAAAACGGGACGTTTAATTCCAGCGTTATGTCGCTCTGATGCGTTTCGCTGGCGCCAAAGCGTCCACCCTGGTCGTTGTAACTGTGGGTGCCGTTGATATCGAGTGTCGGGTAATGACCGGCCTTCTGGAATTTGATTTCGTCGAGCGCGATATCCGCGGCAACGTTCGCGGCAGCGACGTCAAGGTTTTGCGCGATCGCGGTCCCGGTCCACTCGTCAATGTCGGCCGGATCCGGCGGCGCGAGTCTGATTGAACTGCCGAGTTTGGACAGATCGTCGTAATAGATGGCCGTTGTTTCCCGCAACGCCTCGCGCGTATTGTCGAGTTCGTTTTCAGCGACGATTTCGCTCGCGAGCGCGCGGTCGAAACCCGCTTGCGCTTCCTGGACGTCGGTGATTGCGATCAATCCGACTTCAAATCGCTGTTTGGCCTGCTCGAGCTGCCCTTGCAGGGATTGTTTCTCGGCGGTCGCAAATTCGAGATTGTCCTGCGCCGCGAGCACGTCGAAATAGCGTTCCGCAGTGCGCACGACGAGGTCTTGCCTGGCGGCATCAAGCTCGTATTGAGCCTGTTGCACCTGCTTGTTTGCCTGCTTCAGTGCCACATACCGATCAAGATGTATCACCGGTTGGCTGAGGGTCGCGCGATATTGCTTGCCCGTGTAATAGCCGACGCCGTCCTGCCCGAACGCATCCTCGAGCGTAATGTCCTGGCGTACGCGCCCGATACTCCCGTTCAGTCTGATTTCGGGTAAGTACAGCGCCGCTTGCGCTTGCGGAATCTCTTCGGCGATGGCCTGTGCGTTGGCCTGGGCCTCGCGATATTGCGGGTCCGTTCGTATGGCCTGTTGGAGTATCGTGACCAGATCCGTGGCCCCGGCATAGAGCGGAATCACCGCAGCGAGCAGGCCCCCGGCGAAAGTAACCGTTCTGATACCCAGGTATTTTGTCATGCGTGATCGCGAAACCATCTTATCGTTTGGTGCTTTTAGCGAACGAGACCATCAAAACCTGAACTGTGGCGTGGATTCGCCGCCGACGAGCGGCTTCAGGTCGGTTTCGAACAGTGATTCGGTTGAAAACTCGTTCTCTCCGACGCGCGTCACGAGTAACGCCTCCATTGCGGGACTGTTCCCGACGACCATGAACAACCGCCCGCCGATGGTGAGTTGACGTTCGATGCTCGGTCGTTGCGTCGCCAGCGAGCCGGTGAGGACGATCGCCTCATAGGGCTCCAGCGCTTTCCACCCGTCAATACCATCGCCTTGCTCGTAGTTAACGTGACCAAAACCGTGGGCAACAAGACGTTGCCGTGCGGCTTCGAGCAAGGTCGGGTGTAATTCGACGGTCGTCACCTGACCCGCGCGACTTGCCAGCAGCGCGGTCAGATATCCGCTCCCCGTGCCCACTTCCAGCACGCGGTCGGTCGACAGCAGATTCAGAGACTGGACGATGCGGGCTTCAAGTTTGGGCGGCATCATCGCTTCGCCGTATCCAAGCGGTATGGCAGTGTCGGAATAGGCGAGGTTGCGATAGTCCTCGGGGACAAATTCGTCGCGCGGGATTGCGAAGACAGCGTCGAGTATGTTTTGGTCGAGCACGTCCCATGTGCGGATCTGTTGCTCGACCATATTAAATCTGGCTTGTTCGAAGTCCATTGGGTGTCAGTTATCTCTTCCGAATAAATAACAGCGAACAATAATCCCGGCGGCGCCTGATTGTAAGCTCCGTTTCACGTGTTTACCGCAGGAGCTCACGACCGTGCACACAAAACTTCCATATACTCGGTAGGTTAAAGCCGATTCTACAACTATTTTCGCATGATGCCTAACGATTTGACATGGCCGCTCCTAAGCGTTCGCCAGACAGGCTTCGACGCGCCGCTTGCGGCCGCGTCGCCGTCCGTTAAATTCGCTTCGCGAGGTGGAATTGCCGTTTGGGTCGAGCAGTTCCCGGTCGATCAGTAACAACCCGCTCTCCGGGACCCGGGCCCGCGCGACTTCCGGACGGAACAGCGCACGGCATCCTGACGCCGCGAACCTGTTCAGCGTCGGGTGTTTGCCGCGCCGCAACATTTTCTGTACGAGGCGGATGATGTCGATCGTGCAATCGATGTCGAGTGGGGTGTCCCGGTCGATCGCAACGGCTGCGTCGGGCGCCTGGCACCAACCGCCGTCCGGGTGTCCGTGGCCGTGTAAAGCCTGTTCCAGAAGGCCCGAAGCGTGTCCGAGCAAACGGCGATCGTTACAGCTCAAGCCGAATTCCCACGCGGCATCCGCCACTGCCACGGTATCGTCGAGGGTCAGGCTTTCGTCCGTATTCCGACTTGCCCGGCTCACCCGTGGCTGTGACGTCACGCGCTCGAGCAATCGGTCGAATATTTGACCGGCGTGGCGCTGCAGCGACGAATCGTCGTAAGCGCGCGCAAAAGCACGCGTAGCGAGGCAATACCAGGCCAGATCGCGCACCCGCGAGCGGGAGAATCTGGCTGGCTGTGCTTTCGTTCGCCCCCCGCGGGAGCGCGAATCGGAGCGTATGGCCACGAAATCGATGAGTCCCACTCCGAGCAAAAAATCCTCGCGTCGTCGTTCGACCCGGCCGGCTGAGGCGAGTGCCTGTATGGCGACGGCCTGCCCCGCCAGCGTCCGCACTCGAGTGGGAATCTCCCATCGCTCGCCGACGGCATATTGCGCCGCACCGCCGCTGCCGGCACCGACCAGTCGGGCGATTCCCCTGCAGGTCCTGTCGAGCATCGCGCGGGACCTGTCATCGCCGGATTCGGCGCGCGCGCTGGCGAGTTCAATCTGGTGAACGTCGATAAACTTGAAACGCCCGCGCGGTCCACCGTATTTCCAGTCAAAACTCGCGATATGGTCAGATTCGAGGTCGCGAATCACGCTGGCGTCGGTGTCGTGAAGGAAATCTCCGGTCGTATCGAACGACGAATGTGGCTGGTATCCGGCCGGTTTCAGTCGCAGGTACATGGTCAGAGGGTCCGTCGCGTTTGAAAAAAAGGGTCACGAACCGGGAGCCGGGAGAGATTGGCTCCCGGTTCGGACCGGAATGCGGCATGAAGCCGCAGGGGAGGGAACGTGTCGTTTAAACGCATGGTGCAGGGCCTACGCGAAGCAGATCCAGTGAGCGACGGCGGTGACTGAAAACAACGCGAATCCGATCAGGTTTGCGCTAATCAAACCGATCGACAGAACTGACAGCGAACCGCGAATGACCGATTGCCGGGTCGGGCGAAATACGGGCGTCGTACCGATGCCGTTCATGCGCGCGGCCGCCTCGACGCCAGCGAAATCGACACGCGGCGGTCATAGGCCTGGCCCGCGTGGTCATTAACATTCGCGCTCGCCCGGGTTTCGCCGTGACTCACGATAGCGATCTGGCGGATATCGACGCCGTTGCGGAGCAGAAAAGCGGCGACGGCCTGTGCCCGTTTGAAAGCGAGAGTGTGATTGTCGGTCCGCGAACCGCGCACGTCCGCGTAACCTTCGAGTTCGATGACGATGTCCGGATTTTGCCGCGCGAGCGCCGCCGCGGTGCGCAATACCGGCCATAATGCCTGTGCAATACGCACGCTGTTTTCGGTGAACAGGATGTTTCCGAGCGGGGCGCCGACGGTCGGACCCTGTGATGGCGGCGTGGCCAGAGTGAGCAGGGCGGTGATTGACGGAGAATCCGCAGCGGCATGTCCGCTGGCGAGACTCGATACCAGGCAACACGATAGTGTCAGGGTTCGTCGGTAATTCATGGCAGCCTCCAGGGCGTTCGGTGGAAAAATCGGACTCGCAACGTTGTCAGTGCGTCCGTCGGAACCCATTAAACCGCGCGATAATGCACCGGGATGTCGAACCCGGGTCGTTGGTGAGCCGAAATCTGGCAGAAATGTGGAATTTGCCGCGACTCACAGCGAACGGCAGCGGGTTCGGCTAAAGTAAATGCGCCGCCAAACTCAACAGGGAGCGCGCCACGATGACCCGCACAGTTGCCATCGTCGAAGACGATGCACCCATCCGGGACAATTACGCCGATGCATTACGTCGACAGGGATACCGGGTGCAAACGTTCGCGAATCGCGAGGACGCAATGGCCGCATTCAGGTCCCGGATTCCGGATTTGGTGCTGCTCGACATAGCGCTCGCCGATGAAATCGACGCGGGGTTCGAAATGTGCCGGGAATTGCGCGCAATGTCGCGCAAGCTCCCGATTATCTTTCTCACCGCGCGCGACAGCGATTACGACGTTATTGCCGGGCTGCGGCTTGGCGCCGATGATTACCTGACGAAAGATGTCTCGTTGCCGCATATTTCTGCGCGAATCAGCGCGCTGTTCAGGCGCGTCGAGGCGCTTGGCGATCCCACCGATCAGCGCCTTGAGCGGACGTGCGGCGATTTGACGATCGACCCCGATCGCGTTGTTGCTCGCTGGCTGGGAACGCAGGTTGATCTGACGTTAACGGAATTCTGGATCGTCAATGCCCTGACGAAAATTCCGGGGCACGTGAAGACGCGCGAACAACTGATGCACGACGCGAACGTCGTCGTCGACGATACGACCGTGACATCACACATAAAACGTATTCGGAAGAAATTCCACGCGATCGACCCGCAGTTCGACAGTATCGAGACCGTCTACGGTATGGGCTACCGCTGGACCCCGGGCAAGCAAACGACGTCTCGCCAATAATGCCAAGGATCACAATCCGCCTGAAGCTGCTCATGTTGTCGGTGGCCATGCTGAGCATCCCTTACGTGGGATTCCAGTACTTGCGGGAAACGGAGCGTTACCTGCAAAGCAGTCTCGAAGATTCATTGTTGGCCGTGGCCGGGGCCCTCGCAATATCCCTGCGCGATCAGTCAAACCTGTTTCGCAGTAACGAAAACGAAAGCAGTGCCAGTTACCCTTTGTTCGTCCACGCGCTCGGTTTTCCGCCGCACGTCGATGGCTACACCGACGAGTGGGCGAATTACCGTTCCTGGTCCGATCGATTCCCGGTCGCAGATCCCGAGCAGCCGTTCACGAGCGGTTTTGAACTCATCGTCGGCGAATACGATCAGTACCTCAACGTTCTCATCGATGTGACGGATGTCGATTACGTCTACCAGCAGGCAGGCCGGTTCGACCCTGCGTCCGCTGATACGGTCGAAATCATTACCATCGGCAACGACGGAAAGCCCCGCAGCATATATCTCGGTACCGCCGGGCCCGGGCCGGTTACTGCGTACAGCATTACGGAAAATTGGGATTTCAGTGAGACCCGCGTACCGGTGACCAATGTCGTTGGCGAGTGGCGCGAAACCCCGACCGGCTATGTCGTCGAAGCCCGGCTGCCGCTCGTGTTCATCGGCGATGCGATTGGGGTCGTCGTACACGACAAGGATGACGCGGCGGCGTCCGTCACGATCGCCAGCACGCGCGACGCTCCGGAGGTCCTTCCTAACAGTCTGCTGCGCACGTCCGCACAACTCCAGCAAATGATCGCGCGTATCGGGTTGAAGAAGGGACGTCGTATCTGGGTCCTGAATCGTAGTGGTCAGGTCCTGGCAAGCGGGGGCAGCCTTGCCAGTGAATCAAAGCGGGGGGCTATCAATTTCCTTTATACGTGGGTTCTGCCCAGCGCCAACGACTCCTTCGAAGACGATCTTCGGTCGGCTTCACGCCTGCGTGGCGAGGAAGTCCTCCGGGCACTCGGTGGGGAGTCGGCGACGCGCTGGCGCTCATCGCCGGATGAACGCGCCGTCATCGTTTCCGCCGCCCACCCGGTACGCACCGGAAACGAACTCGTTGGTGCGATCGTCGTCGAGGAAACGACGAACAGTATCCAGACGCTTCAACGCGACGCGATGGCGTCGCTGTTCAATCAGTCGATTGCCATATTCCTTGGCGTTTCGTTGATACTTCTTGTGTTCGCAAGTCGCTTGTCGTTCCGAATCGCCAAATTGCGTGATCAGTCTGAAAGTGCGATCGACGCTTACGGGCGCGTGACCGGTACGATCACCGGAAGCCGGGCGAATGACGAGCTCGGCGACTTGTCTCGCAGTTATTCCGCGATGCTGGAGCGTCTCTCGGAGTACAACGCCTACCTGGAAAGCATGGCGGCGAAATTATCCCACGAGTTGCGTACACCCCTGACCGTTGTTTCTTCGTCGTTAGAAAATCTCGACGCGATGAAGCAGGACGAAAACGAAACACGTTATCTCGAGCGTGCCCGCGATGGCATGGCGCGCCTTCATTCGCTGGTGTCGCGTCTGAGTGAGGCTTCGCGACTCGAACAGTCAGTGGCCGGTGCGGACCTCGTGCCCACCGACCTCGCGAACCTCGTTGACGGGTGTGTCGAAGGATATCGCGAAGCGTACAATGGGCGTTCTTTCGAACTCCAGATCGAATCCGGGGATTTCACGGTTTCAGCGTCGGGCGACCTGATTGCGCAGTTGCTTGATAAACTGATCGACAACGCCGTTGGGTTCGGGGATCCGACCCGGCCGGTGATGATTTCACTGCATCAAAACCGCGACGATGTCACTGTGCGCGTGACGAATTACGGAAGCTCGCTGCCGGACGCAATGCAGAAGCAAATTTTCAATTCAATGGTATCGCTGCGTCGCGAACGGAGCGATGGCCAGCCGCATCTGGGGCTCGGTCTCTTTATCGCGCGACTCATCGTGGAAATCCATCGCGGACGGATTGCAGCCTACAATCTGGACGACGACAACGGCGTCGTGTTCGCGGTTACGCTGCCGCGCCGCGTTTAGTGTTTTCGCTGTCGGGCGGTAGCACGCGTTCGACACAACGTCGCGCGCTGGCTAGGGCATCGATGCCTGCCGTCGGCGAGATGCATCGTTCGCTCAAATGCCGGCGCCACTGTCGCGCCCCCGGTTCACCCTGAAACAAATAGTGCAGCGGTTTCGCGAGGTGTCGGAGATAGGTTCCGGCCGCGAGTTCCGTTTCGGCGTAGCCGAGATAGCGTTCGAACACATCAAAGCGATCGAGCACCGGTTCATTTGAGCCGAAAACCGCGCGGTCAACCGCGCTTAACAGAAACGGTGTGTGATACGCCGCTCGTCCGATCATCACCCCGTCGAGATCAACGAGCAGGTCTTCGGTTGAGGAGAGGTCGACGATACCACCGTTAATTACAATGGTCAGGTGAGGGAAGTCCCGTTTGACCTGACGGACAACGTCATAGCGCAGCGGTGGGATCTCACGGTTCTCGCGCGGGCTAAGGCCGTCGAGCCAGGCCTTGCGGGCGTGGACGATGAGTACGGTGCAGCCGACGCGGTCGAGTGCTTCGACGAATCGAAACAATTCCTCGTAAGAATCGTTGCGGTCGATTCCGATCCTGGTCTTGACGGTCACCGGGACCTCGACTGCCTGCTGCATCGCCTCGATGCACCGCGCAACGAGCGCTGGTTCGGCCATAAGGCTCGCGCCAAATTTTCCGGATTGAACGCGATCACTCGGACACCCGACATTCAGATTGATTTCACAATACCCTTCCGCTTCGCCCAGGACCGCGGCTCGAGCCAGCGCCTCGGGTTCGCAGCCGCCAAGTTGTAACGCGACGGGGTGTTCGTCAGGCGAATGCCGGAGAAACCGGTCGCGGTCACCATGCAATAGTGCATCAGCGACGACCATTTCTGTGTACAGGCGTGCCTCGCGCGACATAATTCGAGCGAGGTACCGGAAGTGACGATCGGTGTACTGCATCATTGGCGCGACGCAAAAACGCCATTGAGAATGCGCCGCGACGTCACCGGCTGGTGTGTGCCTGGGCGGTGTGGCGCTCATCCTGCGGCTCCGAGAATCCGGCGGGTGAACAGCGTGCGCAGGTAGAACCCGCGCGGCAGCGATGCGGACGGTACACCCTCGGCATCGAATGTGGCTGTGAGGTCTTCACGGGAAAACGCTTTCGGGCGGACCTGCAGGTAAGTTCCCATGCGGGCATCGAGTTCCTCGAGTCGCCCGAGGGCGATCATCTCGATATGCTCTTCCCAGTCCTCCTGCAGGATTGCAGCGTCTTCCCGCGACGGACTCCAGAGCACGGGCGCGCCAACGCGCCTGTCGGCGACTTGCAGGACGTGGGCCGCTTCAACCGGGATCCACAGCACCCGATCGAGTTTCGCTTTTACCGTCGATTCGAGCCAGCTTAATCCGATGATGCTGGCCATGGGCACGGTGGACACGAACGTTGATTCCTGGGGTTGCTGCCTCGCATTCAATGGCACAGTTTTCAGTTCGATACCCAGGTTTTCAAAATCCGGTACCGGCCGCGAGCCGGCCGTGGCGCCGAGTACGTGTTCCAGCAGTTCGCCGACCCAGCCTTTCGCATGCTTTAAATCGACGGGTGTTGCGTAGCCGGCTTCGCCTGCTATCTCGCCGAGCGATCGGCCGGCGAGGTTGAACGCCCGCCCGAGCAGTTCCCGTTCGTCGCATGGAATTTCTGCCTTACCCGGTTTCACGAGTCGATCGGGATCGCCCCGTGTGCCAGTAACAGAGCTCTGCTGGAGTCATTCGCTCAACGCCTCGAGAACGGCCTGTTTCAGTTTAGGGAGCTCGTTATCCGAACCGAGGCGCCGGTTCTCGCGGTCCGTGATGTAGAAAAAATCTTCCACGCGTGCCCCGAAAGTCGCGATCCGTGCATCGTGCAGCCGGACACCGCATTCCTGCATCGCGTGGCCGATTTTCGACAGCAACCCCGGCTGATCCGTCGCCACGACCTGCATGACTGTGCAGTCGTGCACCTTGTCGTAGTCGAACTCGACTGCCGGCGAAATACTGAAGTGCTTCATCTTCGTCGTGTCGGCCCGGGTCAGCGATTTTTCGCCAATCTCGCCGCTTCGGATTGCGCTGCGAATTTTGCCGCACACTTCCTGTATTCGATTCGGATCACTGAGGGCCTCGCCGCTGTGTGCATCGACTACCGTGTAGGTATCGAGCGTATAGCCCGCGTTGGAAGTAATGATCCGCGCATCAAGGACGTCGAGTCGCAATTTGTCGAGGGCTGCGGTCGTCAACGCGTAAAGATTATCGACGTCTTTTTCATACACAAATACGGAACTGCCGCCGCGTTCCGTGAAACTCCGGATTGACACGATCGGCAGATCTTCGTGGTCCGTTGAGAGGATCGACTCGGTGTGCCACGCGACTTCTTCGGGTCGATGGCGAAAAAAATAATTATCGCTCAGCGAATCCCACAGCATATTGATTTCGTGTTCTGCCAGACCGCGGGTGGCGAGTTGTTTGCGCGCCTCGCGGCGCGTCGAGCGGATAAGTTCGTCCTTGTTCGGCGGTGGGCTGTCGCCGCGGAGTAACATACGCCGGGTCGCCGCGTAGAGTTCAAACAACAACGACGCCTTCCAACTCGTCCAGAGTTCCGGATTTGTTCCGCGTATGTCCGCAATGGTAAGCAGAAACAGGTAATCGAGGTGATTCTGATCGCCAGCGATTTTCGCAAATTCCTTGATCACCTCTGTGTCGTAGATGTCTTTGCGTTGCGCTGTCGAAGACATCACGAGGTGACTGCGCACCAGCCAGGCAACGAGATGGGTGTCGACATTACTGAGTCCGTGAGACTGACAAAATGAAACGGCGTCTTCGGCTCCAAGCGCCGAATGATCGCCGCCGCGCCCCTTCGCGATGTCATGGAACAATCCGGCGATATAGAGCAGTTCGAGCTTTGGCAGTTTTTCGATAACTTCGCGTATCAGCGGCGGCTGGTCGTCGTCATTCCGCGGGAACGAAAAATAACGCATGTTACGGATGACGAATAACGTGTGCTCATCGACGGTGTAGATGTGGAACAGATCAAACTGCATCAGTCCTTCCACTGCGGCAAACCCGGGAAGGTAAGCGCCGAGGACCCCGTATCGGTGCATGCGTTGCAGCTCGTGTCCAACCCGCCGCGGTTGGCGCATGATCTCCATGAACAGGCTGCGGGCCCGCAGGTCACGTCGAAAGTTGTCCCCGATTCGATAAAGGTTTCGTCGCAGTTCGCGTAATGTCGCGGCGCGGATCCCGGATACTTCGGGATGCTGCTGCAGCAGCAGGAATATTTCCAGTAATGAAGTCGGTGAACGCGAGAAGACGTCCGTGTTGGTAATTTCGATCGCGTTGTTGCGAACCTGAAACCGGCGATTGAGCGGTACGACCCGTCCCTTGCGGCTCGATTCGAGGAACGATTCGCTGAACAGGTTCAGCAGCATTTCATTCAGGCTGCTCACCTCGCGAACGGCTCGGTAATAGTCCTTCATGAAACCCTCGACCGCATGACTCGAATCGTCGTCGCTGTAGCCGAGCGTCGCGGCGACCGATTTCTGGTGGTCGAATGCAAGGCGATCCTCGCGGCGCCCCGCCTTGAAGTGCAGCGCACAGCGGATGCGCCACAGAAACGCCTCGGCCGCCAGCAGCGCCGCGCCTTCTTCTTCGGTGAGAAAACCGAGCTTCACCAGGCCGCGGAGTCCCGTGGAGTTAAAATGACGATTTGCGATCCAGGTAATCACCTGGATATCGCGCAAACCGCCGGGACTCTCCTTGACGTTCGGTTCGAGCTGTTGCAACGCGTCGTTGTAGCGCCCATGGCGGGCGACCTGTTCGTCGAGTTTCGCGGCATAGAACTTATCCAGTGGCCACATTTTTTTGACACCAATGCCTTCACGAACCGCATTGAGCAGTTCATCGGGGCCGCGTAACGTGCGTGCTTCCATCAACGTAGTTGCAACGGTCAGGTCGTCGCGCGCCGCCTTGAGCGAATCCTTGACCGTTCTGACGCTTTGTCCGACGTCGAGACCGATATCAAACAGGCTCGTGATCCATGCCTCGAGTGCTTTTCGTCTCGCGCCGTTGAGTTTGTCGCCGAGCAGGATGGCGATGTCTACATCGGAATGGGGGTGTAGCTGAATCCTGCCGTAGCCGCCGACAGCGAGCAGCGCGTGCGGGCCGCCGGCCATCTCCGAGGTGTCCCACAGATGGCACAGCAACACGTCGACGAGATCGGCCCGCAAGCGCACGATTGCCCGTACGTTCGTGCCGGCATCGAATCGCGATTCGAGTTCTTCGTTAACCTTTGTCAGATACCCACGGTAGGTCGCGATGTGGTCGCGCGTAAGCGCCTTGCCCGGCGGCCCTTCGAGGGATTCGAGTTCCGCGCGCATGACATCGACTACCGTCGACATCATTCCCGGCGCCGGTTCAATCCGCGAATCGTTCATCGGGCCGTACCGTGAGGACGTCGAAACCGGAATCCGTGACGAGGATCGTGTGCTCCCATTGCGCTGACAGGCTCCGGTCCTTGGTCACCACAGTCCATTCGTCGGGCAGCAGTTTGACGTGGCGTTTCCCCGCGTTAATCATCGGTTCGATCGTAAAAGTCATGCCCGGTTCGAGCGTAATCCCGGTTCCTGGGGTCCCGTAATGGAGAACCTGCGGCTCCTCGTGGAATCCCTCGCCGATACCGTGGCCGCAATATTCACGTACAACGGAGTATTTATTACGTTCGGCGTGCTGCTGGATCGCCGCGCCGATATCGCCAAGGCGCGCCCCCGGGGCGACCATTCCGATCCCTATTTTTAGACACTCATAGGCAGTTTCGACGAGGCGTTTTGCTTTCACCGAAGGTTGGCCGACGCAGAACATTTTGCTCGTGTCACCGTGGAATCCATCCTTGATGACGGTGATATCGACATTGACGACATCGCCGTCTTTCAACACTTTGTCGCCGGGGATCCCGTGGCATACAACATGATTGACCGAGGTGCAGATAGATTTCGGGAAACCGTGGTAGTTCAGCGGGGCGGGCACCGCAGACTGATGATCGACGATGTACTCGTGGCAGAAAGCGTCGAGTTCGTCTGTCGTGATGCCCGGCTGCACCCGGGGGGAGATGACTTCGAGGACGTCGGCGGCCAATTTCCCGGCCACGCGCATTCTCTCAATCTGCTCTCCGTTTTTTATCGTAACCGACATGTTTTCTGTGTTCTCAAGTCATTGTTGCTACAGCACTTATATGGTATAAAGCGCGCGCTCTACGAGCAATCAATATTAATCCGCACACGTGCCGTCACATAAGCCGGGGTGTCTGTCGAGTAAATCGGCGGATCGGCATATGGGGCATGTGGAGGCCAAACCCCAACAGGAGTATGACCCAATGTCTGACGTCAGTATGCGCCAGATGCTAGAAGCGGGTGTTCATTTCGGACACCAAACCCGGTTCTGGCATCCCAAAATGTCTCCGTACATCTTCGGAGAACGTAACAAGATTCATATTATCAATCTCGAACAAACTCTGCCCTTGTTTGAGGAGTCGCTCAATTTTGTCGGCCGCATGGCGGCGAAACGCGGCCGTATTCTGTTTGTCGGAACGAAGCGAGCCGCCCAGGATGCCGTTGAACGAGAAGCCAAGCGTTGCGGAATGCCGTTTGTGAACCGTCGCTGGCTTGGCGGCATGTTGACGAATTTCAAAACGGTGAAGCAGTCGATTCGCCGTCTGAAAGATCTCGAATCTCTTATCGAGGACGGTGGTCTCGAGCGGGTCACCAAGAAAGAAGGCCTGAACATGCGTCGCGAGCTCGAGAAGCTTAACCGTGGGCTCGCCGGAATCAAGGACATGGACGGGTTGCCGGACGCCATCTTCGTGATCGACGTCGGGCACGAAAAAATTGCCGTTGCCGAAGCGGTGAAGCTGAAGATTCCGGTCATCGCCGTCGTCGACACGAATAATTCGCCCGACGGTTGCGACTACATCATCCCGGGCAATGATGATGCGATCCGGTCGATTAACCTCTACACGGGTGCGGTCGCCGATGCGGTGCTCGATGCCAAATTGACGATGGCGGACACGGCCGGCGGATCACAGGACGATTTCGTGGAACTCGACGAAACTGCCGCGACCCCGGACGCCGCGGGCGAAAAAGCGGTCACGGCCGAAGCGCAAGCCGCGACGGAGCCTGAAGCGACCGCGGCCGAAGCGCAACCGGTGACGGGGCCTGAAGCGACCCCGGCCGAAGCGCAACCCGTGACGGAGCCTGAAGCGACCCCGGCCGAAGCGCAACCCGTGACGGAGCCTGAAGCGACCCCGGCCGCCCCCGCCCCCGAACAGGCGGCGAGCGCGGAGGCTGCGCCTGAGGCGGCAGACAAACCCGAAACACAGGCAGAGTAGTCCGGTCCGGGCGGGGCAGCATCCCGCCCTCGCGGACGCGTTTGAGGAAATCAGGAACATGCAAGTTACCGCCGCAATGGTGAAAGAAGTTCGCGAGCGCTCGGGCGCCGCGATGATGGAGTGCAAGAAAGCGCTGGTAGAAACGGAAGGCGATGTCGAGTCCGCGCTCGACCATTTGCGCAAATCCGGCGCCGCGAAGGCGGCAAAAAAAGCCGGGCGTGTCGCGGCGGAAGGTGCGATTATCGCGCTTGTTGAAGGGGACGTCGGGGTCGTTGTGGAAGTAAACAGCGAAACAGATTTTGTCGCAAACGACGACAACTTCAAGGCATTCGCGAACGCGGTGGCGGCAACGATACTGGCAGAACGTCCGCACGACGTCGGCGCGCTCAGCGAGCTGAATCTTTCCGGTTCGGGCGACACGGTGGAAAATGCCCGCACGCAGCTGGTGGCGAAAATCGGCGAGAATATTTCTGTGCGCAGGTTCTCTGTTGTCGAAGCCAGTGGCGGAACCCTGGCGGCGTATCTCCACGGCAATCGTATCGGCGTGATGACGGAGGTCGGCGGCGGGGACGAAGGTCTCGCAAAAGACATCGCGATGCACGTTGCGGCAAGTAGCCCTGTGTGTGTTGCGGAATCCGATGTGCCGCAAGAGCTGGTGCAAAAGGAAAAGGAAATCCAGGTCGCGCAGGCGGAGCAAAGCGGTAAACCCGCCGACATCATCGAGAAAATGGTCAGCGGTCGAATCCGTAAATTCATCGCCGAAATTACGCTGACGGGTCAGCCGTTCGTTAAAGACCCGGACAAAACCGTCGGCCAGCTGTTGAAGGACAATGGCGCGACGGTTAATTCCTTTATCCGCTACGAAGTGGGCGCGGGCATCGAAAAGAAAGAAGACAATTTCGCCGAAGAAGTCATGGCCCAGGCGAGAGCGGCTAACCAGGATAACGGGGGAGACGCGTAAGTTTTGGATACTGCCGCCGACGGTTACCGCCGCGTTTTGATTAAACTCAGCGGCGAGGCCCTGATGGGCAACGAGCAGTATGGTGTCGACCCGGCGGTGCTGAATCGTATCGCCGAGGAAATCAAGGACCTTATCGAGTCCCGGGTTCAGGTGTCGATCGTTATCGGTGGCGGGAATATCTTTCGTGGCGCCGGTCTCGCGGCCAAAGGCATGGACCGGGTTTCAGCCGATCAAATGGGAATGCTGGCGACGGTCATCAACGCGCTCGCGATACAGGACGGACTCGAGCGGGTCGGTCTGCATGCCCGCGTCATGTCGGCGATTAAAATTTACGAAGTGTGCGAAGACTACATTCGTCGTCGCGCTATCCGGCATCTCGAAAAAGGTCGGGTCGTTATTCTGGCTGCGGGTACGGGTAACCCGTTTTTTACTACTGACTCGGCAGCGAGCCTGCGGGCCATCGAGATCGGTGCGGATCTGTTGATCAAGGCGACGAAGGTCGACGGCGTCTATTCCGCCGACCCCGCCAAAGTCAGCGACGCCGTCCGTTACGACGAGCTCGATTACGACGAAGTCCTGACCCGCAAGCTGGGCGTGATGGATGCGACGGCGATCGTGTTGTGTCGGGATAATAATATGCCCCTGAGGGTGGTCGACATGACCCACCCCGGGTCTTTCGTCCGGGCCGCCCTCGGAGAAAATGTTGGCACTCTCGTGACGACGCAGGAGGAACCCCAATGATCAAAGACATCGTGGCGGATGCCGGTTCGCGGATGGACAAAACTGTCGAAGCGTTCAGGCAGGAACTGACAAAAATTCGCACAGGCCGCGCACATCCGAGCCTGCTCGATCATATCAGTGTCGATTATTACGGGGCCAGGACACCACTGACGCAGGCCGCGAACGTGACGGTCGAGGACGCGCGCACACTGTCGGTCACAGCGTGGGATAAATCGATGGTGCAGGTGATCGAAAAAGCGATTCTCGAATCGGATCTCGGCCTGAATCCGAACACTTCCGGCACGGTTATGCGCATTCCATTGCCGCCGCTGTCGGAAGAGCGGCGGCGTGACCTGATTAAGGTGACGAAATCGGAGGCAGAGAATTCGCGTGTTGCCGTACGTAATATTCGGCGCGATGCTATCTCGAGTCTGAAAGATCTCGAAAAAGCGAAGGATATTTCGCTCGACGAGGAGCGCAAGGCGGGAGATCAGGTGCAGAAGGCGACGGATCTGCGAATCAAGAAGATCGACGAGGTCCTCGCGGAGAAAGAGCGCGAAATGCTGGAAATCTGATGCGGACGACAAGCGGATGAGTCAGCCGACGACGAACGAACTGCCGCGGCACGTCGCGATAATTATGGATGGCAACGGGCGTTGGGCTAACCGGCGGCAGTTACCGCGCATCGCCGGTCACCGCGCCGGCGTCGAAAACGTGCGCGTCATCGTGGAGCGTTGCGCAAAACTCGGATTGGAGACGCTGACCCTGTTTGCTTTCAGCAGTGAGAATTGGCGGCGCCCGCCGGCCGAGGTTCGGTTGCTGATGGATCTTTTCTCTGTTGCCCTCGAACAGGAAGTCGAAAAACTCGACGAAAACGGTGTATGCCTGCAGGTGATCGGCGACCGCTCGCAATTTCCCCGTAAATTGCAGCGACGCATCGAGAAGGCTGAGGAATCGACCCGCGATAACACGGCGCTGACGTTGGTGATTGCGGCAAATTATGGCGGTCGCTGGGATATGACCCAGGCGACGCGGAAGATAGCTGCTGCGGTCGCGCGTGGCGACCTCGCCGTCGACGACATCGACGAGGATGCGATTGCCGGGCACCTTTGCCTGCGCGGTCTGCCGGAGCCGGACCTGTTCATCCGTTCCGGGGGAGAGCAGCGCATCAGCAACTATCTGCTCTGGCAACTGGCTTATACGGAGTTGCATTTCACGGAATGCCTGTGGCCGGACTTCGATGACGCAGAATTCGACCGCGCGCTGGAAAGCTACGCCTCGCGTCAGCGGCGTTTTGGTATGACCGGGGATCAGGTCGAACACGCGAAACTCCCGACCAGTTCGACGGGATAATTCGCGGGAAGTGGACCGGTGTCGGAATAGCCGCGTGTGCGTTAACCGCGGTCTGCGCCCGCGGCCACGTTTCCAATCGTGTTGAAAACCCGACTCATCACCGCCGCCATTCTCGCAACCCTGGTGATTTCGGGGTTGTTTTACCTGCCGCCGCCCGCCACCGCGGTCATACTCGGAAGTTTTCTCGTTGTCGGCGCCTGGGAATGGTCAGGGCTGCTCGGCTGGGGTGCCGTCGCGCGCAGCACCTATACCGTCGTCCTCGCACTGCTCGCCATTGCCGTGTGGCACTGGAACGACAGCGCCGGGATTTTCCCGTTAGCGCTGGTCATCGGCTCACTGTGGTGGTTGTGTGCCGGGCTGCTCGTGGTCGCGGCGCAACGAAAAAAAGCGGGGCAAGCCATTGTTCTTGCTGCAAATCCAATCAGTGGCGTGCTCGCCTTACTGCCCGCCTGGTCGGGTATCGTCTGGCTGATCGGTAACGACCGGACCATGCTGCTGGTGATGTTCGTGCTCATCTGGACAGCCGACGGGGCGGCGTATTTCGTCGGCCGCCGTTGGGGGCGGCGCCGGCTCGCATCGAATATCTCGCCCGGCAAGTCATGGGAAGGCGTCGCCGGTGGTCTCGTATTCGGCGGCGGCGCGGCGATCGCAGTCAGCTTTGCACTCGTGTTTTCGGACCAGGCGCGGATGGGGTTTATCGCCCTCGGATTGTTTACCATAGGCGCATCGGTGATCGGGGACTTGCTCGTGAGCTTGCTAAAACGACATATCGGCGTGAAAGACAGCGGTCATATACTGCCCGGGCACGGCGGAGTGATGGACCGTATTGACGGCCTGGTTGCGGCGGCGCCGGTCTTTTGCGCCGGCCTCTATTTTTGGGTGAACCGACTATGAATGGCCTCACAATACTCGGCTCGACGGGGACGATCGGGGTCAATACGCTCGATGTCGTCGAGAATCATCGGCCGGACACGGAAATCATCGCGCTGACGGCGAATCGTAACGTCGATGGAATGTTCGCCCAATGCGAGCGCTGGAAACCGCGCTATGCGGTGATGGCCGATAGCGCGAGCGCGGAACAACTGGAAGAGCGCCTGCGCGCCGCCGGACTTGAAACCGAAGTGCTCGGCGGCGTCGAAGGGCTCGAAAAGGTCGCGAGTCTGCCGGAAACCGATGCCGTCATGGCGGGGATCGTCGGTGCGGCGGGACTTCTTCCAAGCATCGCTGCGGCGCACGCGGGAAAAAGGGTGATGTTGGCGAACAAGGAAGCCCTGGTCATGTCCGGGCAATTGTTCATGGATGCGGTGACCGGCAGCGGCGCGGAACTGCTGCCAATCGACAGTGAACACAACGCAATATTCCAGTGCATGCCGGCGCAATTCGGCGCGGGGCTCGAGCAGGCCGGGGTTCGCAGGATACTCCTGACGGCTTCAGGCGGACCGTTCCGCACGCGCGCGCTGTCGGATCTTGAAACGGTGACCCCGAACGAGGCCTGTGCCCATCCGAACTGGGTGATGGGGCGTAAGATTTCGGTCGATTCGGCGACGATGATGAACAAAGGGCTTGAAATCATCGAGGCCTGCTGGTTGTTCAACACGACGCATGATCGCGTGACCGTCGTGATCCATCCGCAAAGCGTCATTCACTCGATGGTCGATTACATCGACGGGTCGGTCATGGCCCAACTCGGCAACCCGGATATGCGGACCCCGATCGCCTATGCGCTGGGCTGGCCCGACCGTTGCCATTCAGGGGTGGAACCTCTCGATCTTTTCGAAGTCAGAAAACTTGATTTTGAGCCGCCCGATGTCGGGAGGTTTCCGTGTTTACGCCTCGCGCGCGAAGCGATGGACATTGGCGGTACGGCGACGGCGATACTCAATGCTGCAAACGAAGAAGCCGTGGCGGCGTTTCTTGACGAACGGGTGCCGTTTACGGCTATCCCGGCGCTCATTGAGCAAGCCCTTGAAGCCGTACCGAACCGGCCCGCATCAAACCTCGACATCGTCCTCGAGGACGATGCGGCGGCGCGCAGATTTGTCGATGAGCAGTTGCAACAACGGGTAAGCTGATGGCTTTCGTACAAACGATCATCGCGTTCATCGTCGCACTCGGCGTTCTCGTCACGATCCATGAGTACGGCCACTTTTGGGTCGCGCGCCGGGTCGGCGTGAAGATCCTGCGGTTTTCTGTCGGGTTCGGCAAACCGCTGTGGTCCGCACGCCGCGGGCCCGATGATACCGAGTTCGTTATCGCCGCGATTCCGCTCGGTGGCTACGTCAAAATGCTCGACGAACGCGAAGCCGAAGTGCCGGAGTCGCTGCGTGCAAGAGCGTTTAACAATCAGTCGTTACGCGATCGAACCGCGATCGTGATGGCCGGACCGTTGGCGAACTTTGTCTTTGCCCTTGTCGCTTACTGGGCGATGTACATGGTGGGAGTCTCCGGCGCCACACCCGTGGTCGGTACGGTCGCGCCGGATTCGCTCGCCGAAGCAGCCGGGTTGCGCCACGGTGAAATCATTACGATGGTGAACGGCGAGCCTGCGCCAACGTGGGACACCTTATTCCGCTCGTCGGTGTCAGCGATACTCGACGATGGCGCCATCGTGGTTACCGTCAAAGGATCCGAGGGGCGCGAGCGCGAAGTGGTCCTTAATCTGAACAGTATTTCGGTCGACGATCTGAGTCGCGGCGAATTCTTCGACAAAGTCGGGTTCGAGCCGTTCCGGGCGCCAATTCCTCCGCTCATTGGCCGTGTCATCAAAGGCGAACCCGCGTCCGTTGCCGGGCTCAGGGTCGGTGATCGGGTGGTTGCGGCCGACGACCGGAATATCGCGGACTGGGTCGAGTGGGTCGAATACATTCGCGCTCACCCGATGCAGGCAATCCGGGTCACGGTGGTACGCGACAGTGTTCGCACCGACCTCACGATGACTCCCGCGGCCGTTGTGCGCGACGGCCAGCGCATTGGTCGAATCGGGGCGGAAGTGGACGTGTCGGGGATCGAGTCACCACCGACCGGACTCGAACGTTATGGCGTTTTTGAAGCGGTTCCGCGAGCGTTCGATCGCACCGGCGAGGTGGTCGTCACGACGTTGAAGTTCATGCGCAAGATGATCGTAGGAGAAGCCTCGGTCGAAAACCTGAGCGGGCCGATCAGCATCGCCCAATACGCCGGTCAATCGGCGAAATTGGGCTTGTCCCGATTTCTCGATTTTCTGGGGCTAGTCAGCATCAGTCTCGGCATACTGAATTTATTGCCAATTCCGTTACTTGATGGCGGACACTTAATGTATTACCTGTTAGAATTCGTCACGCGCCGTCCGGTGCCCGAAACGGTGCAAGTTTTCGGGCAGCAACTGGGGTTCGTTTTATTACTCGGTCTGATGGGATTGGCGGTATACAACGACATCATGAGAATGATGTAGCTGGTGGTGGGAAGAAAACGGAATCTTTGATCAGGTCCGGAACTGTCGCTCAACAGACAGGGACCATTCGCGGAGGAGCCCAGACATTTGATCCGGAATCGGACCGGGCGAGTGTGTGGCAGTTCCAGGTCGAATGGTGCAGTCGTTAGCAATGGCGCCGGCGGGTATCCACGATTCCTGGGTATCAATAATAAGATTTATGCACATCTCCCTCGTTAAGCGCTGGGTCTGCGGAATCGCCCTGCTGTTCGTCGCAGCAGCAGCAACCGCCATAGAATCGTTCATCGTCGACGATATTCAGGTCCAGGGACTAAACCGTATCGCCCCCGGCACGGTATTCAATTATCTCACCATTACCGTGGGCGACACGGTCGACGACCAGAAATCACGTGACGCCGTTCGGGCACTGTTTAAAACCGGACTTTTCCGGGACGTGCGTCTCGAGCGCAACAACGACATCCTCGTCGTTATCGTCGAAGAGCGAGAGTCAATCGCGGACATCACCTTCGAAGGCAACAAGGCGCTTAAAACTGAAAATCTCGTCGAAGGGCTGGGCGATGTCGGCTTCGCGAAGGGCGAAGTGTTCAACGAGGCAAAACTCGACAAGGTCAAGCAGGAACTGCAACGGCAGTACTACGCCCATGGTAAGTACGGGGTGCGCATCACCTCGGAAGTCGAACAGCTCGATGACAGCAGCGTAAACGTACATTTCACGATCTCGGAAGGTCAGGCGGCGCGGATCAAGGAAATCAACATTGTAGGCAATACCGTCTACTCCGACGGCGAACTGCTGAAAGCGTTCGATCTGACGACACCGACATGGACCAGCTGGTTCACCAAGGACGATCAGTATTCAAAACAGAAGCTGCAGGGCGATCTCGAGAATCTGCGCTCGAGGTACGTCGACAACGGGTATATCTACTTCAATGTCGATTCGACCCAGGTATCGATTACCCCGGACAAAGCCGACGTCTACATTACCGTCAACATTACCGAAGGAGACCGCTATACCGTCTCCGAGGTGAAGTTATCGGGTAAATTAATCGTCGAACCCGACGAATTATTCGACTACGTGCAGACCCGTAAAGGGATGATCTTCTCGCGTAAGGCGATGGAGCAGACTGCAAAAAACCTCACGGAACGCCTCGGCGACGAGGGTTACGCGTTCGCGAACGTCAACCCGATCCCGAAAGCGAACGAGGAAGACAAGACGGTCGCTGTTTCGTATTACGTCGACCCCGGTCAGCGTGTCTATGTCCGCCGTGTCAGTTTTTACGGCAACAGCAAAACCCGGGACGAAGTTTTGCGGCGCGAGATGCGCCAGCTGGAAGGCGGCTGGATATCTACCTCGAAAGTTGAACGGTCTAAAATTCGCCTGCAACGTCTGGGATTCTTCGAAGAGGTGAATGTCGAAACCCCCGCTGTCGCCGGGTCGACCGATCAGGTTGACGTCAACTTCGCGGTCAAGGAAAGACCATCGGGCAATCTGTTACTCGGCCTCGGGTTCTCGCAATCGCAAGGCCTGATATTCAACACGAACGTCACGCAGGATAACTTTCTGGGCAGTGGCAAAAGTGTGAGCTTCGCGTTTAACAACAGCGAGGTAAACCAGGTTTTTCGTCTCGGCTACATCAATCCGTACTGGACTATCGATGGCGTCAGCCGCGGATTCAACGTGGCGTACCAGAAGACGGATTCCGGCAGCAGCAGCAACACGACCGAATTCGAATCCGAAATTTACTCCGGCGGCGTCTCGTTCGGCATTCCCGTATCGGAGTACAACTTCGTGACGTTTTCGGGTGACTACGAATCGACGACCATCGATACCCCGCTGTTCAATCTGGATCCCCGGATCGCGTTCTTCATCCTTACCGAAGGTCGGGATTTCGACGTGATTCGTCTGAGTACCGCGTTCTCGTACGATACGCGTAACTCGTCGATATTTCCGACGCGCGGAACCCTGCAACGTATCCGGGTAGAAGGCGCTATGCCAGGTGGTGATCTCCGCTACTGGAAGTTCGACTACGACTCGCGACTGTTCGTACCGTTGATCAGGAATTACACCTTGTTGCTGAAAGGGCGTGTTGGCATAGGCGACTCCTATGGTGATACAGAGGAATTACCGTTCTTTGAAAACTTCTACGCCGGCGGTCCGCGAACGGTTCGCGGTTACGAGGAGAACTCGCTTGGGCCCGAGGACATCTACGGCCGCGCGCTCGGAGGCGATCGCATGGTCGTCGGTAATGCCGAGGTCATCATCCCGGTTCCGTTTCTCGAAGATTTCAAATCTGTCCGCCTGACCGGATTCTTTGATGCGGGCAATGTCTTCGGGTCGCGTGAGGACTTTGCATTTGATGACCTGCGCATGGCTGGCGGGTTATCCGGCGTTTGGCTGTCCCCGTTCGGATTATTATCGGTTAGTATTGCGCAACCGATTAATGACCAGGACGGCGACGAAATCCAGAAATTCCAGTTCACGTTCGGTACGTCGTTTTGACGGTCGGGCGTCGCACGAACTGAAAGGAAATTTTTATTGAAACCTGCGGTCTGATGGTCATCGGTCCCAGTACGGAGTAATACCATTGAATACAATTAGCAATCGTCTACTGTGTGTGCTTTTTTTCGCTGCCGCGTTGCTCGCAGGCAGTGCGTCCGCCGCGGACTACAAAATCGGCGTGGTAAACGCCGTCAGGGTGCTGGAAGCGGCACCGCAAGCTGACGTGGCGCGCAAAAAACTCGAGAAGGAATTCGCAGCCCGTGACCGTGAACTGGTTGCCGCGCAAAAATCGCTGAAGGGCCTCGAAGACCGTATGGTCAAGGATGGCGCCATCATGAGCGAAACTGAACGAACCCGCCTCGAGCGTGACATCGTCAACAAGCGCCGGGAGCTGAAACGTGATCAGGACGAATTTCGCGAAGACGTAAATTTCCGCCGCAATGAAGAGTTCGGAAAAATACAGCGGGATATTGTCGTAGCCATTCGCGAAGTCGCTAAAAATCAGAAATATGACCTCGTCCTCGGAGAGGGTGTCATTTTCGCGAGTAAGGCCGTCGATATTACGCAAAAAGTTATCGATCATCTGAAGAAATAGGCGAAGCTGGCGGTGCTCTCGGGGGGTGCGCGTCGGAGACTTCGACTCAGGCAAAGAAAACTGGCGGCACCGTCGTGCGCCTCGGTGAACTTGCGCGCCGCCTCGGCGTACAGCGGCCGCCATCGAGTGAATTGGATCTTGAACTGCTCCGGTTAGCACCGCCTGATCATGCCGGCGCTGGCGATCTCAGCTTTGTTCCCGACAAAAAATTCCTGAAACGGATACGCGGGTGTCGGGCAAGCGCCATCATCGTCGAACGCAATACACCATGTTACGGTGCAGCGATTCCGCTTGTTGTGTCCGACTCCATGCTCGCGTGTTCGAGGGCGTCTGAGTGGTTAACGCCGCTGACGCGGGAAACTCTCGCGGCAACGCGGCGCGTTCAACGGTACGAAAACGTCGATCCTGAAGCGACGTTCGGCGCTCGCGTGTCAATGGGGCGTGCCGTGTCGGTCGGGGCGCATACGCGGGTGGAGCCGGGGTGTGTCATCGGGGACGGCGTCAGGATCGGCGATTATTGCGTGATCGGGGCAAACGTCACAATTACCGCGGCGGCGACGATCGGTAACCGCGTGCGCGTTGGCCCGGGCAGCGTCATTGGTGGGGATCCGTTTTCATATGTTCGCGATGGCGGCCGTTGGCACCGGTTGCCGGGCTTTGGCAGCGTGTCAATTGGCGATGATGTCGACTGTGGCAGCAATACGACCATCGACCGTGGGACCATTGGAGATACCGCGGTCAAACGCGGTGCCAAACTCGATAATCACGTGCAGGTCGGGCACGGCACGGTTATCGGCGAAGACGTTGCGATCGCAGCCCGCACGGCAATCGCCGGCGAGGCGATGATTGGAGACGGCTGCCTGATCGGCGGTGCGGTCGGGATCAGCGAAGGCGTTTTCATTGCTGCCGGAATCAGAATTTCCGCGATGAGCATGGTCACGAAATCACTGTACGATACGGGCGGGAATTATTCGTCCGGTTGGCCGGCGATACGAAGTAGCGTTTGGTGGCGACAGGTAGCGGATTTCCGACGGCGGGGCGGGCGTCATGTATAGTTGCGCGGTTCCGAAGCTTCGACAGGTTCGCGCGGTGCAAGAGAGGTATCAGGTTCGATGAGCGATATTACAATAGCGAACATCCTTGAGATGCTGCCGCACCGGTATCCATTTCTGCTCATCGACAAGGTCCTCGAATGCGAAGCGTTTGATACGATCACGGCCGTCAAAAACGTCACCATTAACGAGCCGTTTTTTCAGGGCCACTTCCCCGAGAAACCAATCATGCCCGGGGTGCTGATCCTCGAGGCGATGGCCCAGGCGACGGGCGTACTGGCGTTCTATTCACATCAGACGCAAAAGAAGAACGATGCGGTCTACTACCTGGTCGGTGTCGATAAGGCACGCTTTAAACGACCCGTCGGGCCCGGTGATCAACTCATCATGCACGCGAAGCTGACCCGGCAGCTGAGGGGTATCTACAAATTTGACGCAACCGCGCACGTGGACGACGAACTGGTCTCCAGCGCCCAGTTTATGACGACGGAAATGGAGGGCGGTTCTTGATCGATCCGAGTGCCATTGTCCATCCGGATGCCAGAATCGGCGTGGACGTTTCGATCGGCCCGTGGACAACGATCGGCGCCGGGGTAGAAATCGGAGATCGCACCTCGATTGGGCCCCACGTCGTATTAAAAGGGCCGACGAAAATCGGTGCAAACAACAAGATTTACCAGTTTTGTTCGGTCGGTGAAGATCCGCAGGACAAAAAATTCCAGGCGACCGCCGAATCGGTGCTCGAAATTGGCGATGACAACGTCATTCGCGAATACTGCAGCATTAATCGCGGCACGCCTCACGGCGGCGGCGCAACGACGGTTGGAGATGACAACTGGATCATGGCGTATTGCCATATTGCGCACGACTGCCACGTCGGGAATCACACAATATTCGCGAACAACTCGACTCTTGCCGGCCATGTCGAGATTCACGATTTCGTAATACTTGGCGGATTTACCGGTGTGCATCAGTTCTGTCGGATGGGGGAGGGCTCGTTCTCCGCGATCGCAGCGATTATCGTCAAGGATGTGCCTCCGTTTATCATGGTTGAGGGCAATACGGCGCGGGCGCGGGCAGTGAATCGCGAAGGCCTGAAACGTCGCGGTGTCGATCGGACGGTCATTGCGGAAGTTAAGCGGGCGTACAAGACGCTCTACCGACAAGGCCTGACGTTGCACGATGCACTGTCAAAACTCGCGGACGACCCGAAGAAAACCCCCGAGGTTCTGCAACTCGTCGAGTTCATCGAGTGCTCGGATCGCGGCATCGTACGCTAGTTTCAATCGCGCCCGGCGATCGGTAGCGCGGGACGCCACCGCGCGATGTTGCACATCGGTATCGTTGCGGGCGAATCTTCCGGCGATCAACTCGGAGGCGCGCTCATCGATGCATTACGGCGACGCGAACCCGATCTCCGGATAACCGCGATGGCGGGACCGAAAATGCGCGCTGCGGGGTGTGAGGTAATCGCCGGGGTCGATGAACTCTCAGTAATGGGTCTCGTTGAAGTTGTACGCAACTATCCCAGGCTGCGGCGTCTGCGCGAACGGATTTACGACTACTACGCGACCGCGCGCCCTGACGTCTTTGTCGGCATTGATGTACCCGACTTCGTTATGAATATTGAAGCAAGGCTGCACAGAACCGGAATCAAAGCTGTCCATTATGTGGCTCCGCAAACCTGGGCGTGGCGGCAATCCCGGGCCGCCGGACTCGCGGACAACATCGATCTGCTGTTGACGCTGTTCCCGTTCGAGGCGAAGTTTTTCGAACAGCACGGCGTCACGACGACATTTGTCGGACACCCGGTCGCCGACAGGATTCCGTTGCGGCGCGACGCGATCGGCGAACGGGGCCGGCTCGGCCTCGACACGGAACGACGTTACGTCGCACTGATGCCGGGCAGCCGTCGGCAGGAACTGAATCGCCATGTGGACCTGTTTCTCGCCACGGCACAGGCGGTGCGCCGGGCGGAACCGGATATTTCGTTCGTCGCCAACGCGGTCACGGCCGAAGCAGCGCAATTCGTCAGCGCACGCGCCGCCGCCTGTGGGCTTTCGCTCACCGTCAAAACAGGCGAGTCTCATGCAGTATTACGGGCAAGTGATGCCGCGCTGGTCGCGTCCGGCACGGTTACGATGGAGGGGTTATTTGCCAAAACGCCGCTCGTCGTTGCCTACAAGCTTGCACCGCTGTCATTCTCTATAATGAAACGCATGGTCAAAGTGCCATTCATCGCTATGCCGAACCTGCTCGAGGGAGACGAGCTCGTTCCCGAATTTCTCCAGGGGGCAGCACAACCCGAACCAATGGCCGCTGCGCTGCTCGCCTGGTTGCGGGATGATGCGAAGGTCCGCCGCTACGAAGATCGGTGCACGAAGCATCACCAATTATTGCGCCGCGGGGCGGCCGATGTCGCTGCACAACGGATACTGAGTGTAGCCCGCGCAGAGGAGGGGCGTTAAGTGTTCCCCGCCGGTGTCGATGAGGCGGGCCGCGGCCCTTTGGCAGGGCCGGTCATCGCCGCTGCCGTGATTCTCGATCCGGACACGCCGATAGCGGGTCTTAACGACTCAAAGAAGATGACCGCTGCCGGACGCGAGTCCGCTTTCGAAAAACTCCGGTCCGGCGCGCTCGCGATCGGCATTGGTGAAGCCAACCGACGGGAAATCGACGACCTGAACATCCTTCACGCGACAATGCTTGCGATGCAACGCGCTGTCGATAATCTTGGAATCGCACCGTCCCGGGTCCTGGTCGACGGAAACCGCTGCCCCGATCTTCCGCTCCCCGCCGAGGCCGTGGTTGGTGGGGACGCGCTCGTTGACTGCATCAGCGCGGCGTCAATTATTGCGAAGGTGACGCGGGACCGGATCATGCTCGCGTTGCATGCGCAACATCCCGAGTACGGATTCGACCGTCATAAAGGTTATCCGACGAAGGGGCACCGGCTGGCGCTCGCGAAGCATGGGCCGATTGACGACCACCGTCGCTCATTTGCGCCCGTGCGCGCAGCGCTGGCCGCGCGGATAAACGAATGAACGAGTTCGTCCATCTTCACGTTCATTCCGAGTTTTCGCTCGTCGATGGTTTAATCCGGCTTCCGGATCTCGCCAACCGGGTGGCGGGTTTGAATATGCCGGCGGTCGCGGTGACCGATCAGACGAATCTATTCTCACTCGTGAAGTTTTATCAGGCTGTGCGGCGCTGTGGTATCAAGCCAATTATCGGTGCCGATCTCTGGATCGGCACCGGCGACAGCGCCGAGTCTCGTAGCCGTAATGTATTTCTATGCCGCAATGAAACAGGTTACCGGCAGCTGTCGGCACTGATCACGCGGAGCTTCCTCGAAGGTCAGATTCGCGGCGTGCCGGCGTTGCAATATGACTGGCTGGTTCCCGAGACGACGAGCGGTCTTATCGTGCTCTCGGGTGGTATCCATGGTGATGTCGGTGCTGCGCTAATCGACGGCAACGAAAGCCGGTCCGAGGAGTTATTGCAATTCTGGAAGCGGCTGCTAGGGGATGCCTACTACCTGGAAATAACCCGCACGGGTCGCGAGCCGGAAACGGTGCATAACGCGCGTGCCCTCGAGATGGCGGAAGCGACGTCCACTCCCGTGGTTGCGACGAACGATGTGCGATTTCTCGGCGCAGACGAATTCGAGGCCCATGAAGCACGGGTCTGTATACATGATGGGCGGACGTTGTCAGACCCGCGGCGTCAGCGTCGTTATTCGGCCGAGCAGTATCTGCGCAGCGGAGAAGAAATGGCCGAATTGTTTTCGGATGTGCCGCAGGCCATCGAGAATGCAGTTGCCATTGCCCAGCGCTGCAGCCTCGATGTCGAAATCGGCACCTATCATCTTCCGAAATTTCCGGTCCCGGGTGGAACCAACGTTGACGACGTTCTGCGTCAGAAAACACAGGAGGGTCTCGAGCAGCGCGAAAGAGAGATGGCCAGCGCACCGGACGCGGAAAAGCGCGGTGCCTATGCCGCGCGGCTCGAAGAGGAACTCGGCGTCATCATATCGATGGGGTTTTCCGGCTACTTCCTTATCGTCGCCGACTTCATCCAGTGGGCGAAAGACCAGGGGATCCCGGTCGGCCCGGGCCGCGGATCCGGCGCCGGCTCACTTGCGGCATTTGCGCTTGGTATCACTGAACTTGATCCGCTTGACTACGATCTGCTGTTCGAACGCTTTCTCAATCCGGAACGCGTATCGATGCCCGACTTCGATGTCGATTTCTGTATGGAGCGCCGCGACGAGGTGATTGATTACGTTGCCCGACGTTACGGGCGCGACAAGGTGGCGCAGATCATCACCTACGGGACGATGGCCGCGAAGGCGGTCGTGCGTGACGTCGGCCGCGTACTCAGCGTTCCATACGGATTCGTCGATCAACTGGCCAAACTGATTCCTTTCGATCCAAGTATGACACTTGGACGGGCGCTGAACGAAGAGCCGCTGTTGAAGCAGCGTTACGAAGATGAGGACGACGTTCGAGGGATTATTGATCTCGCACTGACGCTGGAAGGACTCGCCCGAAACGCCGGAAAACACGCGGGCGGGGTCGTTATCGCTCCGTCGACTCTCACCGACTTCATGCCACTGTACTGCGAGCAGGGCGCCCAAACGACCGTGACCCAGCTGGATATGGGTGACGTGGAGACGGTCGGACTGGTGAAATTCGATTTCCTCGGCCTACGGACGCTTACAATCATTGACTGGGCAGTGCGGAACATCAATGCAGCGGCCAACCCCGCGGTGGAACCGCTCAATATCGGAAACCTCCCGCTCGACGACAAGCCGACGTTCAAGCTGATCCAGGAAGCAAAGACCACGGCCGTATTTCAGCTCGAGTCGCGCGGAATGAAAGAACTGATCAAGCGTCTGCGACCTGATCGATTCGAGGATTTGATCGCCCTCGTCGCACTGTTCCGACCCGGACCGTTGCAGTCGGGGATGGTCGATGACTACATCGATCGCAAACATGGCCGGGCGTCCGTCAAATACCTTGACCCGAAACTCGAACCGATACTAAAGCCGACGTACGGCGTCATCCTGTACCAGGAGCAGGTGATGCAGATCGCGCAGGTGCTTGCCGGATACACGCTCGGCGCGGCGGACTTATTGCGCCGTGCCATGGGTAAGAAAAAGCCCGAAGAGATGGCGAAACAACGGCAGGCCTTTCTGGACGGGTCAACCGGGAACGGTATCAAGAAAGAAGTCGCGACGCAGATTTTCGATTTAATGGAGAAATTTGCGGGCTATGGGTTCAACAAATCGCATTCGGCCGCTTATGCGCTTGTCGCTTACCAGACTGCCTGGCTGAAAGCCCATCATCCGGCGGCTTTCATGGCCGCGGTGTTGTCGTCAGATATGGATTCGACGGACAAGGTCGTTCGTCTTATAGAAGAATGTCGGAGCATCGATATCGAGGTGGCTCACCCGAACATTAATAGCTGTGATTATCACTTCACGGTGGCGAGTGACGATGCAATCTACTATGGGCTCGGCGCGCTAAAGGGACTGGGGGAAGCTGTGATACGTGCGCTGGTGGAGGAGCGCGCGGCAGACGGCGCCTACAAGGACATCTTTGATCTGTGTTGTCGCAATGATGCGCGTAAAGTCAACAAACGTGCACTTGAGGCGCTGATCAAGGCCGGCGCGCTCGATTGTCTCGGTGCAAGTCGGCGCGGGCTCGCATCGATCGCCGCACACGCGATACAAATTTCCGAACAGCAGGCCAAGGCGGCGGCCGTAGGGCAGGGCGACATGTTCGGGCTCGGCAACGATAACCCTGAAGTTGAAAATGTCGACGCCGAGGCCTGGCAACGTGCAGTCGAAACCGAGGAATGGCCTGACAAGGAACTGCTGACGTGGGAAAAGGAAACGCTCGGACTCTATCTGAGCGGGCACCCGATCGATCGATATGAAAACGAAATTGGTGGTTTGTCGACCTGTCGCCTGGCTGATTTGAAACCGGGGAAAAAGCGACGCGTCGTCGGACTCATCGTCGGAGTTCGGATGACTAAAAGCCGGCGGGGCCAAATGGCTATCGTGACGCTCGACGACAAGAGCGCGCGGGTCGAAGTGACGGTGTTCAGCAAGGTGCTCGAAGAGTGCCTCGACCGGATCGTGAACGACAGGGTTTGCGTTGTCATTGGCGACTGCTCGCTCGACGATTTTAGCGGGGAGCACGCTATCAAGGCCGATACGGTACTCGGTCTCGACGACGCGCGTAACGAGTATGCGAGTTCACTGCTGATCAGCCTCGATTCGACGTTCGAAAACGGAAAGCTCGATCTGCTAAAGCAGGCGCTCACGAATTACGCGCCAGGCGGGTGCCCCGTCACGGTTGAGTACGCGAATACATGCGCTCGAGCACGCTTGCGCTTGTCGGATCAGTGGCGGGTTGCGGTGTCCGATAATTTGCTTGAGTACTTTACTCAGGAATTCGGGGACAATACCGTCCGAATCGAATATTGAGGACACCGGCTGCACGGTATGCGGCAGAGGAAAACTGACATGGCGGAAGAAAACGCCGAGCCCCAACAAATCAACCTGAAATTTCTCGATTTCGAGCAACCTATCGCGGAACTTGAAGCGAAAATCGAGGATCTTCGACAGGTCGGCCACGACTCCGAGGTGAATATTACCGAGGAAATAGAGCGACTCGGGGAGCGCTCGAACGAGTTGACGCGCGACATATTTTCATCCCTGACGTCGTGGCAGGTTGCACGCCTTGCGCGTCACCCGCTGCGCCCGTATACGCTTGATTACGTGGAACGGTTGTTCGATGACATCGATGAGTTGCACGGCGATCGCCTGTTCAGCGACGATCCTGCGATCGTCGCCGGAATCGGCCGGTTCGATGGTACGGGCATTGCGTTTGTGGGCCATCAGAAGGGACGAAATACGAAAGAGAACCTGCATCGTAACTTCGGGATGCCGCGTCCCGAGGGCTATCGCAAAGCGATCAGGGTGATGGAACTCGCACAGCGATTCAGACTACCCGTGTTCACGTTTATCGACACGCCGGGAGCCTATCCCGGTATCGGCGCCGAAGAGCGCGGCCAAAGCGAGGCAATCGCGCGAAATTTGCTCGAGATGGCGAGCCTGCGGACGCCGATTCTCACGACGATAATTGGCGAGGGCGGCTCCGGCGGTGCGCTCGCCATCGGGGTCGCGGATAAGGTGTTGATGTTGCAATACGCGACGTATGCGGTTATTTCGCCTGAAGGTTGTGCATCGATACTGTGGAAAAGTGCGGAGAAGGCAGCTGAAGCTGCCGAGGCGATGGGGGTGACGAGCGACCGCCTCCTCGCACTCGGTCTGATCGACACCGTCATCGAGGAACCGCTCGGCGGGGCTCATCGTAATATTGACGTCGCTGTCGATGCGCTCGCGACGGAACTGTCCGTGAACCTGGCGGAACTGACAGCCCTCGATCCGGACACCCTGATCCTTCGCCGTCGTGCGCGGTTTGAGGCGTTCGGAAATTTTGTCGAAAAGTAGCCTGCCGCGATGAGACGGGCGGCGTTTTGTGACGCTCATATGTCCCGTACCGTCTGCCGGCCGGTTTAGCGCGATGGCCGTTACCGGGTGCATCGCCGAGTGCATTCGCGCAGCGCTCGCCCGGAACCCCGGGGCGAGGATTATCGTCGCTTACAGCGGTGGACTCGATTCGACGGTATTGCTCCACGCGTCAGTTCATTACGGCGACGTCTCGCCGTCGTTGATCAGCGCAGTCCATATCGACCACGGTCTCGCTGATGCAAGTCGGCATTGGGCGGCCGAGTGTCGCAAACGAGCAGAAGAGCTTGGCGTCGCGTGTGAAATCCGCACGGTGACAACCCGACCCGACGCCGGGGCCAGCGTCGAAGCCTGGGCGCGGCACGTCCGCTACAGTGAGATCGAAGCGTTCATCGAATCGGGCGATGTCGTTGTCACTGCGCATCACCGCGACGATCTTGCGGAAACGTTTCTCCTGCAACTAATGCGTGGCGCCGGTCCCGACGGTCTTGCCGGCATACCGTTATCCCGGCCACTCGGCCGTGGGACGCTGGTGCGACCGATGTTGGAGATCAGGCGATCGGAAATCGTCGCTTATGGTGAGCACTACGGATTAACCTGGATCGACGATCCGGGTAATTCTGACGAATCATTCGATCGGAATTTCATTCGACATCGCGTGATACCGCTATTGCGCGAACGCTGGCCCGCCGCGAGCGATCGTATTGCCCACGCAGCAAGCCTGCAGCGGGAATCGGCAACACTGCTCAACCGTGCCGCGGACGCTGCGCTGGCTGAAGGCATGATTGATGAAGACGGCAATCTCGATATCGCGCTGCTGCGCCGTCACGATCCCGCTGAACGGCATCGGATCGTGCGACGATGGCTAAAACAGCGGGGGTTGCCTATGCCCGATACCGTCCATTTGCATGAAATCGAACGTATGTGCACTGCACGCGTGGATGCGAATCCAGTGGTCGAATTCAAACGGACGGTGATCCGGCGCTATCGTGCGCGCCTGTACGTTGAGCGAGCCCGTGAGGTCGCGACACCGTCGGAGCAGCGCGATTGGGATCTTTCCGGGTCGCTGGAATTGCCCGACGGCGAATTGAAAGCCTGCTCTGCCACGGGTGTGGGTATCGCACGCGCCGCCCTGCGCGGCGCGAAATTATCCATACGGTTTCGGCGCGGGGGAGAGCGTTGCCGACCGGTCGGTCGCGGCCATAGTTGTACGCTTAAACACCTGTATCAGGAATGGGCCGTGCCGCCTTGGCGACGCAACGGCACGCCGCTGTTATACGCGGATGAAAAACTTGTTGCAGTCGCTGATTTTTGCGTGTGTGAGCCATTTGCGGCCGCAGGCGACGAAGCCGGTATCAGGCTCGTGTGGACTGCCCGAAAGTAGCGCGACGCAGATGTTTTCCCGGCACGCAGTCCTTCATGTCGGTGTGATCGTTCGAACAAGAACCGTCGGCTCCTGGCGTTCGTAATCTTCGTCGTGGAACGTAAATATGAAACCGACGTCGCCGATTTCGACCCGGTCGCCTTCATCAAGGTGTTCCATTTGGACGGGATCACCATTAACGAAAACACCGTTCAGCGACTCGAGATCCTGTACCGTGAACTGGCCGAGCGCGTCGCGTCGAATTTCGGCGTGTAATCGCGAAATCGAAGTGTCGTTTAGCGGCAGTTCATTGTTGCGGCTGCGACCAATCCGCCACGGCGTATGGTCGATCTTGTAACGTACGTTCTCATCTTCTGCTGAAACAAGAAAGGCGTGAGGTGTCGGGTGCTGTTCCAGCGCCCGAATCCGGCTTTCCTCCCGGCGCCGTCTGCCAATCAGGGCATAAATTATTGCCGCCGCGAGTATGGCCGAGAAAATCATCGCGGGCAGTCCGTACCAGAACCAGCTCCAGGTTGGCTCGGCGGGGCCGCCCGCCACCGGCGGTCGCGGCGTCGTTGGTGATGCGGCGGTGGGAATCGCCGGCGCCGGCGATTCCGGTTGCGGAGCGGTTGCTACGGCCACTGCCGGGTCCGGTCGCGGAGAAATTACCGGCACGAGTACGACAAAGTTACTTTCCGTGGTCTGGAAGGCGAGCGAGACGTCGAGTGGTCCGCCGTCATGGCTGTCGGCCAGCGATTCGAGCGAGAAAACAACGCTGCCACCGTTCTCGATTGCGCCCAGTACGCGCGAAAAATAGGCAGCGGGAATTTCATTGTCGATATGGCTCGCCGCGGCGAATAACCCGCCGGTTTCTTCGCTGAGGCGCCGCAACGTTTGCAGCGCAATAGATTGCGCGACGGATCGCGGATAACCCATGGCCGAGATGACGACTTTTTCCTTGCGAGCCGCCCTGACGACGTCCTCGTGGTGATACGCGAGGTCCTCCGCCAGACCGTCAGACATGATAATGATCAGGCGCTGTTCAGCAGGGTAGTTTTTTATATGCTTTATTGCGCCGAGAACGTTGCGATAGAGTTCAGTCGTACGCCCCTTCGCCTCGAGGTTGGCGATGTGAGCGGCCATATCCTCTGCGCTGCAGGGCAGGTCACACAGCAATTCAAGATCGGAGTCGAATGCAGCGAGACTGAAGACCTGGTTTGCCGCTGCGGCGTCGATCGTTCGCATGATGTGCTCACGATTTTTATCCACGACTTCAGCACGTCCCGGGTCGCTGGTGTCGACGAGGAAAAGGATTGCGGTCGTGGATTCACCATCATCTGAGCCGCTCAGAACGCCGTCAACGACCGTACCGTCATACTCGGCGGCCGCGGATACGAGCTCGGCACCCGAAAGAATGCGGTATTCGCACGCAAGGACGAGTGGCTCCGGTTGGCGACACTCGATATCCATGTGTTCGGTGAGTGTCGCTGCGCCGGCTGCAACGTGCGCGAGCAACATCAGAACCAGTGCAGCCCAATGGTTTGACGGGCGGCGATGCGGCGTTATCGATTCCATTGCGATATCCGTCGAACGCCGGAGCGTTCGCGGTGTCTCTATTTCTCCGGAAACAGCGGGTCCGGCAGATCGAAGAACTCGATGTCGACGGTTTTCTGTCCGCCACGGCTCTCATCTGTCGGCCGGGCTTTTGGACCCAGGTTTTCATCGACGAGTTCCCCGAGTTGCGGTAGCCCTTTACGCATCTTCGTTCCGGCTTCCACAACTTTGGCGTGCAAATCGCCGTTAAAGGGCACACGGTACGCCCGCGGTTCATTACGCGCCGGACCCTTTTCCAGATCCGTCAGCCACAGGAAAATCTCGCCGGCGTCGCCGGTGGTCTTGTCCGGTTCCTGCACGAAGATCGCAACAAGGTTGAATCGTTTCGGTAACTCGGCTTCCGTAGGCCAACCCATCAACGGAGGGTAGGACTGGTAGGTAATAATGTAAAAAGCCGATACCGCGACGACAAGTATTCCCTTGATGCGCCATGAAAAACTCGTATAGAGAGTCACCGCAATGAGCAGCAGGGCAACGAGGACGTATGCCGCAATCAATCCGGCTTGACTCAAGATAATCACGTGGGGTACTCCGCTATCCGAAAACGACTAGGCTTTTACTAATGTGGTTGATTTGGCTGACGGTGCCCGATTTATCGATCACAAATCGAACAGCAGTTTTTTCGTCACCTTTTTGCTCCAGCAGCGTATCGCCATAGTAGACGATTTCGAGTGCCGGATTCACTTTCGACACCTTGACCGTGACGGGCAGCGGAAGCTGCGTTTCGGTCGCATAATAGTGGACATTAACCACATACTCGCCGGGAACAACTCCTCTTATTGTAATCACTTCCTGATTCAGCGGATTTTGAATTTCTTCGCCGTTGATGGTGATCGTATCGTTAACCTGACCCCGATCGTCGCGATCGAGGTGTACGAGCCCGGCTTCCCGGTTGCGAAACCAAATGAGGTTTCCGTTGGGGTCCTCAACCCATGTATCGACGTCGTCGGGGCTGTTGTCCGGCCAGGTAATGGTGATGATGTACTCTGCCTTCGGATTAATGATCCCTTTCTTCGCCACCGGATTCATAAACATGATCGCAATGAGAAAGAGAAACGTGAATCCGAGCAATGCATTGAACAGCAGGTCGGTAAACGGATCAGAAGTGGTCCGTCGCCGGTTCGAGTTGGATCCGAATAATGCCAACGTCAGCGGCTCCCCGACGGCTTAACGATCGGCTTGATGTCGATTTCGGCGACGCGGATGATCCGGTGGAGCAGTTCGTCCGAACCTTTATCGAGCAGCAGGTACTGCAATCCGAGCAGGATGCTTCCGATCAGCCCCGCCAATGTCGTAAACAGAGCCGTACCCATTCCGCTACTCATTTGCCGGAGAACCTTTTGCATGGTGTTCACGTCGAGCGAGGCCGTGTTTGCGACAGAGCCGAGCATGAGGATGAATCCGACGATTGTGCCGACGAGGCCGAGCTTCAACAGAATGTCGACGACAAACCAGCCAAGTTCATGGGCGCCCTTCAGTCTTTCGGCAAGCGCTTCGGAAAGATTGGACTGCTCCTGAGGCGCTTCGTTATCGAGCAATTCGTGGTTCGCGTTCATCACGTCGACGAGGTAATCGGTCATCACGCAACGCGGTAACTCGCCGCCGCCGACGGTTAGTTTGCCGTTACTCGGACGAATAGCACCGTGACCGCGTTCGGTCGCGATCTGTCTGGCAATGGTCGCCGCGTGGTTCAGTTCCCCGGACAGGAAAATGACGCGACTGGCGCAGTGAATAGTTGCGGCACCATAAAGCAACCCGATCACGAGACAGATATGGCTACGGTCTCCGTGCACGAGTTGCGCAATCAAGCCTTCGTTCCACGAAACAACGAGCCCGAATACGATCAGTCCGGTAACCACGAGCCACACAAGCAGCAAGTAGTGCGGGTTGTCCTGTAGTCTCATGGTTCCGGCGCGCTGTCCTGTTCAAGTACAAAATCGACGATTTCCCGCAATATAGCATTCATACGGTGGGCGAAAGCGTTTACCCGGGCATCGGCGTGATCTTCGGGCAAGAGGATCAGACTGATGACCGTTTTTCCGGCCGCCGTGTGCACCGTAATTCGGCACGGCATCTGCGCGACGTAGCCCGGATCGATTTCGAGTACTTCCCGGGCGTATTCGAGGTTGCAGAAATGGATGACCTCGACGTCCGGGAAATCTTCGTAGCCCCGGTCCCTGAGACCCTTCCCGATAGTATTGCGCCCGGTAATTCTGAAATTCCGCTCCGTTATGGCGAAATCCAGTTCGAATACGACATCGTCGAAGGATTTGTCGGTGCTCGTCCGGACGATCAGGTCGTCGCCTCGCGGCGGGCTTCCGGTGTCCGAACATCCGTGGAGGCCGCCGGCAAGAATGGCGGTGGCGAAAAACAACGAAGTGAACGAAAGGGCAGGGTAATTCATTCCCGGATAACGACTTCGGTCCCGACTGACACGTAGCTCCTCAGCTCGGAGATTTCTGCGTTCGTCATTGCGACGCAACCCTCGGTCCAGTTCATTTTTGAATGGATCTTGAGCTTGTTCGGGTTTTCCTCCCCGACGCCGTGGATGCCGATCGCGCCTCCGAGTGCCGTGTTCTGTGGCGGTAATCGCCCGTGTCGTAATGAGTCGATAATGCGCTCGAATTCGTAGCGGCTGATTACATTATTTTTCAGTCCGTAGAACGCGTCTTTTACATTTGGATAGTTCAGGCGCATGAACAGATGAAAGCGGCTGCTGTCATTGAAACCGACGATCCGGTAAATGCCGACCGGTGTGTGGTTATCTCCGGTCAGTAATTTGTCGCCGGGGCCACCGCGGCCCGTGGCGATCGGGAACTGCCGATAGATTTCGTCGTCGAACTTTATTCGCAGCATCCGATCGGATTTGTCGATCTCGATGTACAGAGGGATGTCGTCTGCATCGTCGATACCGTCGGCTTGAGTCTTGTTGCCGGGTATCGCCATCAAAATGAACGCAGCCAATACCGCAATGCGGGCCCTGGCCGTGCACGCTGGCGCGGCGGTGGGTGATTTAAAGTCTCGAGACGGCATGCCGGCGGCGTCGTGCGTCGGCGTCTTTAAAGCAGCTATCGAAGTAATCTTCGTTCCCCGGTTTGTAACCGTAGTGCGCGCGTCGTCGCGGCTTGGCCGCTTGTTATTGCCGCACTGTTTGGGCGCGAGAATTCTACCACAATGGCCGTGACATCAGCGCCGGCGTGTCGCCCGTTCGGGCCAAACGTCCGCTAAATTCGCGGGTGCGAAGTGGTACACTAAGCTACCCAGCCGAGGCACCGCCCGGTCGAAGGCGAGCCGAACGACCCGATGAATTCGAACAACCAAGCGCGATACACCACTACCGCCATACTGCTGCATTGGGTAATAGCCTTGCTCGTGTTCGCGTTATTTGCCGTTGGCTGGAATATGGTCGACCTGCCGCGGGGACCGGACAGAAGCTATAATTTCGCGTTGCACAAATCGCTCGGGCTGACCGTGTTCGGGCTCGCTGTTGTAAGGTTGGTGTGGCGATATTTTCATCGACCGCCGCCGTATCCCGAATCGATGGCCCGGTGGCGGATAACGCTGGCACGCAGCGCCCATTTGCTGTTCTACGTTTTGCTGATACTCCAACCCGTCAGCGGTTATATCTCATCTTCGTTCAGTGGTTACAGTACGAAGTATTTTGGCCTGCCATTGCCCGGCTGGGGTTGGCGCGATCCGCCCCTGAACGAATTTTTTACGGAAATTCATGTGATGAATTCCGTACTGTTTCTGGTCCTCATTGGCGTGCACGTCGCCGGTGCGCTGACGCACCTGTTTGATCAGGATCGGGGGATACTGCGTCGGATCCTGCCCTGGTAGTCACTGCTCCCGACCCGGCCGAGGCCGTCTTGCGGGCAAAAAAAAGGGGCTGTTCAGCCCCTTTTTCCGATTTTTCTTCGACGCCGCTCAGCGATTGTTGATGTACATCGTGACTTCAAAACCAAAGCGGATATCGTCGTAAGCAGGAGTTTCCCAAGCCATGTCAGTGTCCTCTGTTAAGTGATGTTGACCTGCCCATTACCACTGCAAACGCTATGCCAATCCGTCAAACATCGCGGAACTCGAATAAATAGCCCTATTAATTAGTCATATAACGCGGGCTGCCGGCACGGACGAATCACCCCGGCGTCGCCGGCTCGACCGCGATCGGCTGCTATTGGCCATCGTGGTGGTTGTCAGGAACCACAGGGTGTATCGGCATCCCCCTCAGGCCTGGCCATCAGCGGAAACCCGGATTGCCCACCGCACTATAATCGTCGGACCATGACCGGCACCCGATCCCAATCATTGCGCCAGCTGCTGTTCAGCCACGAACTCGCATTTCTCGTGCTCGTAGCCGTGGCCGGCGGAATCGGCGGCGTCTGGGCTTATTTCTGGCAGCAAACGTCATCCGAGTCGATTCGGTTGAACGGGCTCGCCCACGCGGCCCAGGAGATTCGCTCTGATCTGTTTCGCCAGGTGAAGGAAGCCACGTTCGCCCGCATGCGCGACGATCCCGCCGGTATAGAGGTCTACCAGACGTATACGAAAGGGATCAAAATCCGCTTCAACGAATTGCGCCAGAACTCCGATTCCCGCGCCGAAGCTTACGCGATCCAGGCGTTGCAGCAGGCGTACAGCACGCTCCAGGTCGATATGAACGCGATCTTCGACGACCCGTACCTGCTGAACCGAATCGTTCGTAGCCGGCTGCTCGATCCCCGCTATGAACAGGAACTCGTCGGCGGTTTCGAGTCCGCTTTCTGGAACCTGCGCGGTCTGATTAACCAGCAACTCGATGCTCAATCGAAAAAAATCGCACTGTGGAGCCGTTTCGCACCCCTCGTTATCCCCGTGCCGATTCTGATCGCGATCATTCTGTTGCTCGTCTCGCGTGCCAGCGTGCAGCGAGGTTTCGTGCAACCGGTGCAACGCATGGTTGCGGCGTTACGCAACGAGAATATCGCGGAGATGTCCCTCAGCCCCGATCCCGAGGGCGTCGCCGAAGTCACGGAAATCGTGCGTGGCATCGGCGATATGGCCGAAGAACTGAAACGCAGCCGGGATGCGCTGGTCGACAACGAACGGCAGGCGGCTCTCGGCGCGCTGGTCCCGGTCGTAGCGCACAACATCCGCAACCCGCTCGCCTCGATCCGTGCGAGCGCGCAATTACTCGATTACGACGGTGCCGATGCGGAGGTGAGAGAGAGTCAGGCGGGGATAGTCGAGACCGTCGACAGACTCGAGCGGTGGGTCAGCGCCCTGGTTTCCTACCTCCACCCGCTTAACCCGCACACGCGCCTCGTCACGGCAGCCGAACTGTTTGATGCGACCGTCAGGTTGTTACAGCCGCGCCTTGCCGAAAAACAGATTACGATCGTTCGCGAGCCGTGGGATGGTGAACTGACTATCGAGGTCGATCCGGACCTGATGGAACAGGCCATCTACTCGCTGCTGACGAACGCGCTCGAAGCAAGTTCGTCCGGCGCCACGGTTACGGTGTCCGTCGAGCGCGTCGGCGGTGCGGTCCGTCTCGGCATCAGTGATCGCGGCGGCGGCATTCCTTTTGCGCCGGAGCCGAATGGGTTGGAGCCGGGGCCGACGACGAAAAAACGGGGAACCGGCCTCGGCATACCCGTCGCGTACAAAGTTTGTAACGCGCATGGCTGGAATATCGAATTCGAGGTCGAACAGGGCGTCGGGACGCGTGTCGTCCTTTGCGCACCCGCCGAACCAACGCTGAACGACGACACACATTCGGTCATAATCGGCCAATGAGTACGAGTGAGCAGCCTACGGCTGGTGCGTCTGTTGCAGTGGAGACGACGCGCATTCTGGTAATCGAAGACGAGGTGATCTTCGCGAAAGCGGTATCGAGGCGATTGGCGCGCAACGGCTATCAGTGCGACGGGGTGACGTCCATTGCTGACGCCGAGGATGCGGTCGCCCGGTTGCAGCCGGATCTGTTATTGCTCGATATGCGTCTGCCCGACGGTTCGGGTCTCGACTTCCTCGAGAAACTCCGCGGCGAAATGGGCATGTCAACGCCGGTGATTGTGATGACCGCCTACGGCGAACTCGACGACGCGGTGACAGCGATGAAGCTGTCGGCGGCCGATTACCTCAAGAAGCCGGTCGATCTTGATGATCTCGTACACGCGGTCGAAAAAGTTTTCGAGACGCAGCGTCTGACCACCAAGCTCGCGTATTCGCGCGCGCGCGAAGCGCGCAGCGGTGACACGATAGATATTATCGGTCGTTCCGCGCCCATCGAGCAGTTGCGCATTCAGATTCGCAGGATCGCGGGCCTCTGCGATGCGGGTGACGGAACCCCGCCGACGGTGCTGATTACCGGAGAAACGGGTACCGGCAAAGACATCACGGCGCGCAGCCTGCATGCGAACTCGAGACGTTGCGACAAACCGTTTGTCCATGTTGACTGCGCGTCACTACCCAAAGATCTGATCGAGGCGGAGCTGTTCGGTCACGAAAAGGGCGCATTCACGAACGCACATGCGGAACGGACAGGCCTCATCGAAATGGCCGAGGACGGTGTCGTTTTTCTCGACGAGATTGGGGAGTTGCCGCTCGATCTGCAGGGTAAACTCCTGGCCGTGCTCGAACGTCGGCAACTGCGCCGGGTCGGCAGCAGCCGCGAGCGTCCGATCGCGGCCTGGTTTATTGCGGCAACGAATCGGGACGTCGATGCGATGGTGGCCGATGGCTCGTTGCGGTCGGATTTGTATTTTCGACTCAACGTACTGACGCTCGAATTGCCCCCGCTGCGGAATCGTCGCGAAGATGTCGTGCTGCTCGCCGACGCATTTGCCGAGAATTCCGCGCAACGCTATGCGCTGCCGGCCGTGAATTTTGACGCCGGCGCGACATCGCGTCTCGTGAGTTACGCCTGGCCTGGTAATGTGAGGGAACTACGACACGTGATTGAGCGGGCGGCGTTGTTGTGCGTCGATGGCCTGATCACCGAGGACGGCCTCATGCTACCGGCCGGCAGCCCGCCCCCGGACGGCGGCGATGTGGCCGACCTCGAGGGTCTGACGCTTGATGAGGCTGAGCGAATTCTGATTGTTGCCGCACTCGAACGCTGCGGGAACAACGTTTCCGCGGCCGCCCGCGAACTTGGCGTCACGCGGATGGCGATGCGCTACCGGATGAAAAAGTATGCCCTGGAGCAGAGCTGAGCGCCTAGTGCAGCTTCAGTCTCGGTTTCGAATGTCTGGTCAACAGATTTGCGGTGCTCAGTAGAGCGGTACGGATAACGCCCTGGACCGCGATCTGGTGCATTTTGTAAAGCGACAGGTAGGCCATTCTCGCAAACCAGCCCTCTATCGCGAGGGAGCCTGACTGGCGACCGAACAAATTTCCCATCAGCGAACCCACCGTGCTGTGCTTGCTCAGGTTTATCAGCGAACCGAAATCCTTGTAGGCGTAGGTCGGCAACGGGCGACCGCGCAAAACACTGGCGACAGATTTCGCGATCATGGTGGCCTGCTGGTGCGCTGCCTGAGCCCGGGGCGGTACGAACTGATTGCTCGCTGGCTCAAGTCGGCACGCCGCGCAGTCACCCAGCGCAAATATCGCATCGTCGTGCGTGGTCTGGAGCGTCGGTTTCACGATCAGCTGGTTGATCGCGTTGACCTCGAGCCCGTCGCATTGGCCGAGAACGGCCGGCCCCTGGATCCCGGCGGCCCACACCTTGATTTCAGCGTTGATGCGCGTGCCGCTGGCGGTGGTGAATCCCGTAGGATCCGCGCTCGCGACTCGCTCGCCGGTGTGAACTTCCACGCCGATACGTTCGAGCGCATCGAGGGTTGAGTGTGAAATCCGTTCCGATAAGCCCGGGAGGATCCGATCCGCCCCTTCGATCAGGTGGATCCGAACGTCGCGCTGCGGGTCTATCCGGTCGAGCCCGAAACCAACGAGCGCGCGGACCGAATGGTGCAACTCTGCAGCGAGCTCAACCCCGGTCGCGCCCGCTCCCGCGATCGCAATGTGCAGCTGTCCTTCGCGCAGCGGATCGGCCTGGGCATTAGCGGCGTAGCAGCTGTGTATGAGCTGCTGATGAAATTGATCCGCCTGATTCCTGCCGTCGAGAAAAAAGCAGTGATCAGCGACTCCCGGGGTACCGAAATCATTCGTCATGCTCCCGACCGCGAGCACGACCAGGTCGTAGGCGAATTCGCGCGCGGGTATATATTCCTCACCGGCGCCGTCGACCGAAGGCGCAACGGTGATGGTTTTTGCTTCCCGGTCAATGCTGCCGAGCGCGCCGAGGCGGAAATTGAAGTGGTGCCAGTGAGACTGGGCGAGGTAGCTCAATTCGTCTTCATTGGAATTGAGCGTGCCGGCGGCGACTTCGTGCAACAACGGTTTCCACAGGTGTGAATGGTTAATATCAACCAGAGTTACCTCCACCTCGTCGCGGTTGCGGTAACGATCCCCGAGTGTTGTCACGAGTTCGAGACCGCCGGCACCGCCGCCCACGACAATGATTCTGAAAGTGCTGTTCGTGGGCATGAAGTTCGGGCGATGCTGGGTGACCGGCGGGGAGGTTATACTAGCCCACGCCAACCCTGTGTACAAAGGCGGCGGGCGTGATGCGTGCCCGACCCCTCGAGACCGGAGAACAATGATGGATGACAAAACCCAGTTGGAACTCGAAGCGGCGACGTTCCGCAGACTTCGCGATTATCTGCGCGAGCATACCGAGGTACAAAACATCGATTTGATGAACCTGGCGGGTTTCTGCCGCAACTGTTTATCAAAGTGGTACCTCGCTGAGGCGGAGACAAAGGGCGTCGAACTCGATTACGACAGCGCCCGGGAACTCATCTACGGCATGAGTTACGGTGAGTGGAAGCAGAAACACCAGGCGCCGGCATCCGAGGAACAAAAGGCGTTGTACGCGGCGCGTCAGGCGGCGGAGAATAACCCGGAATAATCCGCCTGATCCGCGAGGTTCGGCGTCAGCCGACCATCGACCCGAACACCGTTAGTGCATGCACCGTGAGACGAGCGCACAAAGAATCCGTGCCTGAGGCCCCTTCGCCAACAATACGGGTTGCTGTCGTGTGCTTAACGTTGCTGTGCAACGCGGCAACCGCTGACGACGATGATTACGATGACCAGGGGTCCGGCACGTCGATCGAAATCGTCGATGGTAAACCCCGATTGCATATTGAACCCGACGCGTTACAACGGTTCGGGATCAAACTCGCCGCGCCAAGACCGCACCAACATTACCCGGAAACCCATGTATTCGGCACCGTGCTTGAGACCGCGCCGTTGCGCGAACTGCGCGATACCATTCGCGCGCGCACACGTGCGTTCGACACCGCAGGTAATGCGGTTGCGCGACAACGGGAGCTGCTGTCCCGCTTCGATCGGATGCGCGAGCGCGGCATTGCGGTCGACGCAATCGAAGCGGGGCGTGAGCAGCGTGAGCTGGAACGGCTCCTCGGTGCGCGCGCGCAAACGGAATTGTCGCTTGGCGCGGTTCGCGAACAGGCGCGGTACGACTGGGGGGCGGTTCTCGGCGGGGCACTGACCGAGCCCGCGGACGAATCGATCGCGGACCTCCTCGGTGGCCGTCAGTTTCTCGTTGCCGTGCCGGTACGGGATACCCGCAGTGTGGGTGCGCCCGTGTTTGTCGGGGGGACGGGTGAGCGACCGCTGGCGAAACCCGGTCGTTGGCTCGGTCCGGCCGTGCGCAATCTTGCGCCGCTGGGTACGGCGTATTTTATTATGGCACCCGATGCGGATTTACGCATTGGCATGCGTGTCAGTGTCTGGTTCTCGCGCACGAGCGCAGCTATCGAGGGCCAACTCGTACCGCTGCGCGCGCTCATTTGGCATGAAGGCGCGCAGTGGCTGTATGTTGAAATCGAACCCGGGATGCTGGAGCGGCGGCCCGTGGTCGTCGGGGCAGTGACAGGAGGGGACGCGTTTATCGCCGGGTCGGGCGAAAAATCGGGACGCGTTGTCGTCACCGGAGCGCCTAGCCTGCTCGGTGAAGAATTTCGCTGGTCCATTCCTGACGAAGATGACGACTAGGCGACGCGCCCGGCTGCGGCTCAGATGCTAGCCGCTGTTGTTCGCTGGTCGATTCGATACCGCGGCCTGGTCGCAGTCCTCGCGGTACTGATGACCGCCTATGGCGGACTGCAACTGACCCGCGCCGGCCTTGATATCTTCCCCGAGTTCTCGCCGAAAGCCGTCATCATTCAGACCGAAGCGCCGGGCCTGTCGGCGGAGCAGGTCGAGCTTAGGGTGAGTCGCGTACTCGAGAAAGCGCTGACAGGATTGATCGCGCTCGATCACGTGCGCTCGGAATCCATCGAGGGCCTGTCGATCGTAACCGCCGTCTTTCACGACGACACCGATATCTACCGCAATCGTCAATTCGTCGCCGAGCGTCTTGCGGCGGTGGCGGGGAACCTCCCGCCGACCGTTGTGGCACCCGTCGCCTTGCCATTGACGTCATCGTCGGCAACCGTGAGAACGATCGGCGTCCAGTCTGACACGCTGAACCTGATGCAGTTGCGCGACCTTGTCGATGGCACGATCGTGCCCCGCCTGCTGGGTGTTCCCGGGGTCGCCGACGTGAACGTATTTGGCGGCGACGTGCGTGCTCTGCAGATTCAGCTGTTGCCGCGTCGGCTCGTCGCGAACGATATCGGCGTCGGTGAAATCGTAGCAGCGTTGCGCGGCATTACCGGTGCTGCGGCTCTCGGTTTCATCGAAAACGACAATCAAAGGTTTTCGCTGAGCTTCGACGGACTGCCCGGCTCGATCGACGCTTTGCGGCGTGTCATCGTCCGCGACGATGGTCGCGGAACGGTCGCGCTCGGTGACGTCGCCCGCGTTACATTTGCCCCCGAACCGCCTTTCGGCGCCGCTCAGATCGGCGGCAGCCCGGCCATCGTGATGATGATCATCGGCCAGTTCGGCGCGAATACCCTTACGGTGTCGAACGAACTGCACGATGTCCTCGGCGAATTCGAACATCAACTCGGGCGTCAGGGCGTCGCGCTACACCCAAGCCTGTTCGTGCCGGCGAACTATATCGAGGCTTCGCTTGGCAACATCACCGAGCACATTGTATTGGGCGGCGGTTTCGTATTGCTTGTGCTGGTCCTTTTTCTGTTCGACATCCGGGCTGCGTTCATATCGGCAGTCGCGATCCCGCTGTCTTTGCTCGGCGCCGTCATCGTTTTGATCAGCGCCGGCACGAACCTGAACATCATGGTGCTGGGCGGCCTCGCGATTGCGCTCGGGGAGGTCGTGGACGACGCTATCATCGATACCGAGAACATTTATCGGCGCCTGCGGGAAAATCAGACAGCTGCGGTAAAACGAAGCGTCGCCCGGTTGATATTCGATGCGTCGATGGAAGTTCGCGGGTCGGTGGTCTATGCCAGCTTCATCGTCGTACTCGTGTTCGTTCCCCTGCTGACGCTGTCCGGCGTTGCCGGCCGGTTATTTGCACCGCTTGGCGTGACGTACATACTCGCTGTTTTGATGTCGCTTGTCGTTGCGCTGACCGTCACGCCGGCGTTGTGCGGGCTGCTCCTCGGCGGGCGGCCGATCCGCGCTAATGATCCGCCGCTGATTCACGCCTTCCGGCCCGTCTACGGCTGGATTTTGCATCGCACCGCTTCTCGGCCCACCTTTGCCCTATTGCTCGTTCTAATCGTGAGCGTGGCGGTTGGCGCCGCCTTACCTCGCTTCGCGGGGCAGTTTCTACCGCCGTTGCGCGAAGGGCATTACATCGTTCACACGACAGGGTTACCGGGTACATCGCTCGCGGAATCGATCCGGGTTGGTTCGCTGCTGACCCGCGATTTCCTCGAAATCCCCGGGGTGAAGTCGGTGTCTCAATGGGCCGGGCGGGCTGAGCGCGGGGCCGATACCTACGGCAGTCACTATAGTGAATACGAGGTCGCGCTCGACCGGCTCGACGGGACCGGCCAACAGGCCGTCCTCGATGCGCTGCGCGGTGTCCTCGCCGCGTATCCGGGCCTGCTGTTTGAAGCGAACACCTTCCTCACGGAGCGGGTCGACGAGACCATCTCGGGTTATACCGCCGCAGTTGTGATTAACCTCTTTGGCAAGAACCTCGATGCGCTTGATCGTAAGGCACTGGAGGTTGCAGAAGTGATGAGCGGCATTGACGGTGCTGTCGACGTGCAGGTTCGTGCCGTAGCGCGTGCACCGCTCGCGCAGATCCGGATCAATCACGAGCGCCTGGCCCATGCTCGCGTGCGGGTGCCGGACGTGGTCGACACCGTGGCGACGGCGTACGCTGGTACCGCCGTCGGACGCGTCATGGATGGCGACCGTGCGGCAAGCCTGACAGTGATACTCGATCCGGATAGTCGGGGCGATATCAATAATCTCGCCGGGTTACCGATCCGCAACACAGATGGCGCAATGCTGTCGCTCGGCGATATCGCCGATATTGCGCAGGTGACCGGTCGGTACAATGTGTTGCGTCGCGACGGTCAGCGACTGCAGGCGGTGACTGCGAATGTTGAAGGGGGCGATGTCGCAGGTTTTGTCGATGAATTGCGTCGGCGATTGCGCTCCGAAGTGAGTGTTCCCGGCGATATGCACGTCGAGTACGCAGGCTCCGCGGTGGAACAGGCGCGCGCACGAGCCGACCTCGTACTGCATTCCCTGTTCGGCGCTGCGGGCGTATTCATGTTGATTTATGTCGCGATAGGCAGTCTCCGGCATGTCCTGCTCATTGCGGTCAATTTGCCGTTCGCGCTGGTCGGTGGCGTTGTCGCCGTGATCGTTACCGGCGCGAGCCTGTCCGTCGGATCGATCGTCGGTTTCGTCACGCTGTTCGGAATAACCGTACGCAACAGCATCATGCTGGTTTCGCACTACCGTTTCCTCGTTGTCGAGCAGGGCGAAGCCTGGAATGTCGAAACCGCGATCCTCGGTGCCCAGGAACGTTTCCCTTCAATCATGATGACGACGCTCGTCACTGCGCTGGCGATGCTGCCCATCGCGATTAACAGCGACAATGCAGGCCGCGAAATCATGGGGCCGATGGCTGCAATTGTGATCGGCGGGTTGTTGTCGTCGGCCGTACTGAATTTGCTCGTTATGCCGTCCGTCATGCTGCATTTCGGTCGATTTTCCACCAAGCCGGCGGACGCCTGACAGAACTACTTGTCGTAGAGAGTCCAGACACCATCCCAGTCGTCTGCGGGCGGGATTTCGGTGTAATTCCTCGCCCGATCGAGGAATATCCGACAGGGGTCGTCGTCCGGTACGATATCCAGTGCGCTTTCAAAAGCAGCGGAGGCAGCGCTCCAGTCGCGGGCCCGGTAAGCCTTCAGACCTTTCGCGAAGCGCGACAGCATGCGCGCCCTGATATCTGGCAGTGGCTCATCGGCGTGGCCGAATACCTCGTATATGGGCACAGGTTTTTCCTTGCCCTTGACGCGGAGGAAGTCGAGTTCGCGCATATGGTAGCGATCCTGCAGCAGGTTCGCAGTCGTGCCGCTGATCAGCATCTGTGTGCCAAGCTGCTTGTTGGCCGATTCCAGTCGCGCGGCGAGATTAACGCCGTCGCCGATTACGGTGTAATCCATGCGCCTGTCCGAGCCGATGTTGCCGGCGACGATCTGGCCCGAGCTGATACCGATGCGAATCTCGATAGGTGAACGCATCGACCGTGCACGTTTCGCGTTGAAAGTCCGGAGCACGCGTTGCATGTCGATGGCCATACGCAGCGCGTTATCCGCATCGTCCGGGGACGTGAAGGGCGCTCCAAACACGGCCATGATGGCATCGCCAATGTATTTGTCGAGGATACCCTTGTGAGCGAACACGACCTCGACCATTTCGGTGAAATACTCGTTTAACAGGGATACGGTTTCCTGAGCGCCGACGCGTTCGGACAAACTCGTAAAGTCCTTGATATCCGTGAACACGATAGTCGCGAGCTGCGAGCGCCCACCGAGAACCGAAGCGCCGCTTTCGAGCACCTGGTCCGCAATTTCTCGGGTCATGTACCGCGCCATCGTGCTTCGCACCCGCTTCTCGTTCGTGATGTCTTCCAGCACCATCGTTGATCCGAGAAATTCGCCGGTCGAATCAACGAGTGGGCTCAGGTTCAGATTGACGGCCGTGTTCTCGCCAGTCGCGGTCGTGATTTCCGTGTCGAGAGTCACTTCAGAACGGGGCGTCACCGTAAGCTTCTTCAACGATTCGACGACCCAGTCGTTGTCGCCCCTGAAGATCGAGGTAGCGTTTGCGCCAAGTATGCGTTGCGGGTCCCGTTTCAGAATCCGCGCCGCCGCATCGTTGATCTTGACTACATTGAACCGCGTATCAAATGTGAGCACGCCGTTGGTGAGACTGCGTAATACGTTTTCACTGTAATTGCGCTCTTCGAGAACTTCTCTGAACAGACGTGCGTTGTCCAGCGCTATCGCGCTTTGTGCTGACAGCATTTCGAGGCGTCTCTGATCATGTACGGTGAATGGCCCGCCTTTATGGTTCAGCACCTGTACCACCCCGATCGGGATCCCGTGCTTGTCGATCACGGGTACGCATAATATCGATCGCGTGCGGAAGCCGGTCTGCAGGTCAATGTTCTGGTTGAAGCGCGAATCTGCATAAGCATCCGGAATATTCACGGGTTTACGTGCCGTGAAAACTTCACCGGCGATCCCCAGTGCCGACGGAATCCGGATTTCTTTTTGGTCGATACCTTCGGCAACGCGCGACCAGAGTTCGTCTTTCGCCGGGTCATGCAGAAACAGGGTGCTGCGTTCCGCCTCCAGCAGTTCTGTCGAGATGCTCATTATCTTGCGCAGCAGACGGTCTATATCGAGCTCGGAGGAGATCGCCTGCGTCACCTCCATGATGCGGGATTCCTCTCGAATCGCGACCTGCGCGCGCTCGCTTAACTGCATATTCTCCAGCGCAGATGCAACGTGGGTCGTAAACGCCCGCAGCAACGCGCTGTCGGCGCTGCTGAAATTCGCGGTCTGCTTGTTCAGTACTTCTGCGACGCCGATGGTGTCGCCGAGGCGCGTGCGCACCGGTACACACAGAATCGACTTTGTTTTGTATCCCGTTTGCGAATCAATCGCAGGATTGAACCGGCTGTCGTCGTAAGCGTCGTCGATAATGAGTGTTTCGCCACTCTGAAAGGCAGTTCCGGCAATACCGGCCGCGGCTGAAAAGCGAATCTCGTTGACGCCGGCGCCCTGAGCTACCCGGGAAAACAACTCGTCGGTTTCCGAGTCGTACAGGAACAGGGAACTGCGGTCGGCATCAAAAGCCTCGGTGATCAGCGCAACCAGACGCACCAGGATTACGTCGAGGGACATGGGTTCACGGGCCTTTTGCGTCGCTTCGATCAGCGTGTTCAGGCGGCGCGCAAGCGTATCGACGTGCTCAATTAACTCGGACCATTCCGATTCGGGGAACATGGCGAGAATTTGCTGAAGCGTTTCGTCCTGCGTACGACGCTCGAATACGTCCGCCAGATAACGGTCCACCCCGGACGTTCGTCTTTCGCTATGTTCCAATGTCACTTTCCCCGGATTAGAGGCATCAACAATCCCGATTTTCGGGCGCCGCGAATTTTCGTCGCATTCCCGTTACCATGAATTTTCGATTAATCTAAGCACCGGCGGGGTGCACGGCTCTGGAATTTTCAACAATTAACGTCACAGTAACAATTCGTCACAAACACGCGCCGCGATCCGTGTATTTGCACTGTCACCAATGAGCCTGCGTCTGCGGTTAAACGTCATCCTGACTTGCGTGTTGCTTGCGACGGTCGTGGTCGGGATGAGCTTTCTCATGCTCGACGTGCGCCGTTCGATTCGTGACGAACTGAACGCGTCTGTCGAACTGTCTTCCAAGTTGATTGCCCTGGCATTGCGCCAGGTTGCACCGGACGATCGGGGGCGCGTCACGCGCGAAATCGCCGGGCAACTCGCGCGCGTCGGTGATACACGGCATTTGAGCATTCGCGTGGTGCGCGGCAATCCGCTTGCGCAGTACCAGATACCGATCCCGCGACCGCCCGGGGTGCCGAATTTGTTTGTGCGCCTTGTGCATCCCGAACCTTTACAACTCGTCCGTGTCCTGACGCTCGGCGACGGGCCTGACAGCATTATCGTTACCGCTGATGCCGCGGATGAGATCAGTGAAACGTGGGGTGAGCTGAAACCGATACTCGTAATGCTGATGATATTCGCGGTGGTCGCGAACGTACTCGTCTATGTTGTACTTGGACGCTCGCTTGCATCGCTGAACCGGATGACTCTGGCGTTTCAGGCCATTGAGGCGGGTGAATTCGACGTTGAAATTGCAGGTACCGGGGTCGGTGATGTCGATGCAATTATTGAGCGGTTCAACCATATGTCCGGCGTGCTGAGGCAGGCCAATCGGGAAACCCAGTTGATCGCGCAGCGCTCGCTCGCGATCCAGGAAGACGAGCGTCGGCGCCTTGCGCAGGAACTCCACGACGAACTCGGGCAATCGATCAGTGCGATCAAGGCGCTCGCGGTATCAATCAGTCAGCGCTCCGGACCGGAACCATCCGCTGTCGCGACGAGCGCCGGGACTATCGTTGACGTGTCGACCGAGATCTACGATCAGGTGCGCCGCATGATGGCGCACCTGCGTCCTGTGGTGCTGGATGAGTTCGGGCTGGTCTCGGCGCTTGAATCGATGGTCGACGACTGGAACGCGCACCACGAAGACACTTTTTGCCGATTTGGCGTAGAGGGCGATGTCGGTGGTCTGCCCGACGACGTCGCGATAAATTGCTATCGCGTCGTGCAGGAAGCCCTGACGAATATGGCCAAACATGCGGCCGCGGGTGAAGCCTCCGTGTTTCTGGTAAATCGATCGGCAACGGCAGAGAATGCGAGCATGCTGACGATTCGGATTGAGGACAAAGGTTGCGGATTCGATCCGGCGACGACGCCGCGCGGACTCGGGCTCGTCGGAATCCATGAACGGGTAGAGGCCATGAACGGGAAAGTCGAATTAACCAGTGCGCGCGGTGAAGGCACGCAGTTTTTCATCGAAGTGCCGTGGACCAGGGAGCAGGCAGCGAATGAGTGAGGTCCAGACCCGGATCCGGGTTGTCATGGTCGATGACCATGCGGTCGTCCGAGCCGGTTATCGTACGTTGCTGGACAGCGCGAGCGGGCTCGAGATCGTGGCCGAAGCTGACAGTGGAGAAGCCGGGTTCCGTGCCTACACTACGTACACGCCGGACGTCTGTATCATGGACCTCAGCCTGCCGGGAATCAGCGGGCTCGAAGCGATACGACGCATTATTGCGCGTGACTCCGGCGCCAGGGTTCTCGCGTTCAGCATGCACGAAGACACGGCCTTTGTTGAGCAGGCCTTGCAGGCCGGCGCGCGCGGCTATATCTCGAAAAGCAGTGCACCGACGGTACTCGTCGAAGCCGTGCGGCAGATTGCGGCGGGCAATATCTTCCTCGAGCCGGACATCGCGCAGCGGCTGGCGTTTCAGAAAACCCGCGGGCCGAGTTCGCCGTTTGCCATGCTGTCGACCCGCGAGTTCGAAATATTTTGCCTGCTCGCTGAAGGGCTGAACGCCGGCGAAATCGGGGAACGGCTGTCCCTGAGCGCGAAGACCGTCGCCAACTATTCGACGCAAATAAAGAGCAAGCTCGAGGTTGGTTCCGTCGCCGACATCGCGCGGCTGGCCATTCGCCACGGAATCGTGACTGCCTGACATCCCCATACCCGGGAAATTTTCCCGCGTCTAAGCGCCACAATTCCCAAGGCGCTTCGATTCCAGCGCTATACAATCGCTTCGCTATACCATGCCACCGGAACTACATCGTCATGTCTGAATCATCTCGTCGGGTCGTACCGATGGTTGTCGCTTCTTATGCTGCTACCGCACTCGCATTGGCGCCGTTCGACGGCGCCAATGCAGAAGGTGCCGGATTCGACGAGGAGATTACGGTCGTCGCGACAACCCCGGCTGGTGGTACGGGAATCGCCCCGGAGAAGCTGCCGTTCAATGTCCAGTCAGCAGACAGCGATGCGCTGGCGCGATCGCAGAGCCTCGATCTGACGGACTACCTGGCGACGAACCTCGCCAGCGTCAACATCAACTCGGCGCAGAACAATCCACTTCAGCCCGATGTTCAATACCGGGGTTACACCGCATCCCCTTTGCTGGGGTTGCCGATGGGAGTCTCGGTATTTCAGAACGGTGTGCGTATCAATGAACCGCTCGGCGATTCCGTGAACTGGGACCTGCTGCCGGAATCCGCGATCAACAGTATTACGCTGATCGGCGGGGCGAACCCGCTGTTCGGTCTGAATACGCTCGGCGGTGCCCTGTCGGTAGAGATGAAAGACGGTTTTAATTTCGAAGGCCATTCCGGGGAGTTCAGTGGCGGGTCCTGGGACCGGAAAAGCTACGTCATCGAGACCGGCGGTAACGACGGCACGTTCGGGTATTATTTCAACGCAAGTTACTTTGAAGAGGACGGTTGGCGCGACCTGTCCGAATCTGACGCGTTGAACCTTTACGGCGCGCTTGGCTGGCGTGGTGTGGCAACCATGGTCGATTTCAGCGCCGCCTACGGCGACAGCGACTTACGCGGCAATGGCGCACTCCCCGTTGGTTTGCTTGCGATCGATCGCGCGGCGATTTTTACCGCGCCGGACATCACCGAAAACGACATGCACATGTTTACGCTCGAAGCCACGCATGACTTCAGCGAAACGGTCGAATTTGCCGGTAACGCGTTCTATCGAAAAAATGAGACGGACTCGTTCAATGGTGACGGTTCCGAATATCTCGAGTGCGACCTCGACGGCGGCGCATTTTTGATCGAAGGCCTTGAAGAAGACGATCTCGAGATGCTCGGACTGGATGACGATGACGTGTGTGAAGACAACGTGCTCGGTGGTGGCGCACCGATCGGGCCACCGCCCGGGATCGTGGTAACGGATCCGGAATCGCTGGAGGACGCGCTTAATGCGTTGTCCGGGGAAGACGAATTCAACATCGACGACCTTACCGACGAGGTGTCGGGGACCGGGATCCTTACCGGCGAGGCGATTAACAATCAAAGCAACCGCGACCAGGAAACCTACGGCACCGACATGGAAATCACCTCGACCGGTGACTGGTTCGGACGCGAGAACTATTTCGTCGGGGGCTTCGCCTATTTCAAAGGTGAAGCGGATTTCGTGTCGGTAACGGAACTGTCCAATATCGATCCGGTGACGCGCAGTACGGCAGGTCTTGGCGTTGGATCATTCGTCGACGGCGATGCAACGAACGTCAATACGAAAACAGAGACCTGGAGTGTCTATTTTCTCGATGCGCTTGATGTGACCGATGCTCTGACGCTCACCGTCGGTGGACGCTTTAACAGCACCGATGTGACATTGCGCGATCGCAGCGGCGCGCGTCCGGAACTCGACGGCGATCACGACTTCGATCGGTTCAATCCCTCGGTTGGACTGACCTACAGCGTGCACGAATCGTTGAACCTGTTCGGTGGGTACAGTGAATCTTCGCGCGCCCCGACGCCGATTGAACTGGCGTGTAACGAAGGTGTATTCCAGATCGCCCGCGACGCGGCGGTCGCCCGTGGTGAGGATCCCGACGATGTCGATTTTGAATGCCGGCTGCCGAATGCGTTCCTCGCCGACCCACCGCTCGACCAGGTCGTAGCGAAGAGCTTCGAAGCCGGGTTACGCGGCGAATACGGGGCGCTGAAACACCGCCTGGGCTATTTTCACACGACTAACCACGACGACATTATTTTTCAGACCACGGGGCGTGCGACCGGCCTGTTTGCGAATATCGACGAAACTCTCCGCCAGGGCGTCGAACTCGCGCTCGCGGGCAGTTGGCAGACGTTCGACTGGTCGCTGTCCTACAGTTACATCGACGCGGAATTTGGCGATGATTTTCTTGCGCTGAGCCCGGCGCACCCGTTTGCAAACGACGACGGTGAAATCCAGGTGAGTGACGGCGATCGAATTCCGGGAATACCGGAGCATCAATTCAAGCTTGGCGGTGATTATCGCTTCAACCTCGGCTTCAGCCTCGGCTTTGATCTTATCGTCAACTCCGACCAGGTCCTGCGTGGCGACGAATCCAATCAGCTCGACGAAGTGGACGGATATGCACTCGTGAATTTGCGCGCAAGCTATCAGGTCGAAGAACGTGTAAACGTTTTCGTTCGGGTCACAAACCTGTTCGATGAGGATTACGAAAATTTCGGCCTGATTGGCGAGGACCCGAGCGAAATTATCGAGGGACTTTCGGACACCCGTCCGTTTTTCCTCGGACCCGGGGCCGAACGCGGCGTGTGGGCCGGGATCCGGGTGTCGCTGTGAGCGTGCGCGCTATACTCGACCCTGCGATAACTGCCACCGGGCGCCACCAGAGGAAAGACAAGCAAGTATGAAATCTACTGACGCAGTCGTTCAAGCGCTCGCTCTGCTTGCAGGCCTGGCCGTTGCGGGCGTTGTGGTCGCGGCGGAGCAGGTTGATTTCCTCTACCTCGGCGAAACCGGCACACCGGCATATTTTGGCGCGCAGCAAGGCCTGACGGAAGCGAACGCGCAGGGTGAATTTCTCGGCGTCACCTACCGGCTCGTCGCCACGGACAGTGCCGGAGCGGCGCCGCGGGCGATCATCGCTTCGGTCGACTCGATTGCGCTTGCGGAGATTGCGGACCGGTATCCGCAGCTGCCGGTGCTCAACGTCGGCGATGGCGATACGGCGCTGCGCGAACAATGCCGCGACAACTGGTTCCATATCGGGCCGAGCCGCGCCATGCTCGCCGATGCCGAGCGACAATGGCAGCGCAAGAATCCGGACTCCTCTGCGCGTGCGCAAGCCTGGCACCGATCATTTCGCAAATACGCGGCCGCGCAGCTGAACAGCCGCTACCACGAACAGTTTGAACGGGACATGAACGATGCTGCGTGGGCGGGCTGGGCGGCCGTGAAGTTGCTCGCGGACACGATTGTGCGGCAACCGACGCTCGCGGGTGACATGTTAATCGAGGAATTGAAAACCAATCTCGCATTTGATGGTCAGAAGGGAACCGACATGAGTTTTCGTGAGACCGGACAGCTGCGGCAACCACTATTGTTGGTGGAAAACGATGAGATTGTTGGCGAGGCGCCGGTGCGTGGGGTGGTCAGTACGACGAACCTCGACAGCCTCGGACTGCCGTTTTGTCCCAAGTAAGGGAAGCGCTGAACAAGTCATGACTCGGCATGTTGCGCGCGACATGCACGGACCCGGCGTTGCGACGCTTCGCAATAACCCGGTACTACGTGCGCTTCGCGCCTTGATTCCGCGCATTTCGCGCACCCGCTGCTCGACCCGGACTAATTGACAGCTTCCTGAGGTAACCGATATGAGTAAATTTGAACTGACGATGAAATGGGCTGTCGCCGGCGCGATGATCCTCGCCATGACGGCCATACAGGCGGAACCGCCGAAGCGAATTTTCGTGACGAACGAAAAGGACGATTCCGTCTCCGTGATCGACGGCGCGACGAACAAGGTGGTGGCAACGATAGCGATTGGTGCGCGCCCCCGCGGCATCGGGGTGGCGCCTGACGGCAGCGAAGTGTACGTCGCCATCAGCGAAGCGAATGCCATCGCCGTGTTCGATCCGGAAACATTCAAAGTGACGCGCCAGTTCGAAAGTGGCGACGATCCGGAAACGTTCGCCGTCCATCCGAATGGCAACATCTATATTTCCAACGAAGATGACGCAAAAGCCTCGGTCTACAATCCACGCACGGGCGAACTCATCGCCGAAATCAAGGTGGGTATCGAACCTGAAGGCGTCGCCGTGTCGCCCGACGGCACGAAGGTTATCGTTACCAGCGAGTCGACAAATATGTTGCACGTGATTGCTGTGCCGGAGCACAAAATCGTGAACAACATTCTGGTCGGCGCCCGCCCACGCGCGGCGACATTTAATCGCGCCGGAACGCTCGCCTATGCGACGTCGGAAATCAGCGGTGAAGTCAAGAAAGTTGACGTCGAGAGCGGCAAGATAATCGGCAAAATGCCGCTCGCCGATGACAAGGCCAAACCCAAGGATGTTCTGTTGAGCAATGACGAGGCTCGCCTGTTCGTCGCTGGCGGGCGCGCGAATGCGATATTCGTGCTCGATGCCACGACGCTCGAAATTCTCGCCACGATCCCCGTCGGCAAACGAACGTGGGGACTCGCGTTATCGGGCGACGGTTCGCGTCTGTATACGACCGATGGTGTCAGCAACCAGGTCAGCGTGATTGACACCGCGGCGAACAAAGTCGTGGCGAGCATCCCGGTCGGCAAGTTTCCCTGGGGTGTCGCGGTCTACGAATAGTGCGTGGCCGTGGTCACGTCGCGGCGTCGCTGCCCGCGTGACCTGAAAAATAAATGAGAATAATTCTCAATAATGCCGATGGCCGGTCACTGGCGTTTTCGGTCGATTCTAGGTACGCTCAGGCGCTGTAAATAGCGTCGGCGTTGTCGTGAGAAATTGCGCGTGCCGGCCATAAAAAAAGAGACGGTTCCTGGCCTCGTGCCCGATTCCTGATTCAACGCGGTCGTGACGCGTGTTACACCCCGTGGCAAGTGCCGAGGGATGCAACGTGCCCCGTCGCGGACTGTTCAATCCGACTTGTGGGAGAGCATCAATGTTAAAAGCCCTGCAACTAGAACCGGAAAAGTGTACCGGTTGCTTGCAATGTGAAATGGCGTGTTCGTTCGAGAACGAAGGGATCTTCAATCCGAGCAAATCACGCATCAAGGTGTTCACGTTCCACGAAGAGGGCCGCTTTGCCCCCTACACCTGTTCACAGTGCGCGGAAGCCTGGTGCATGCACGCGTGCCCCGTCGAGGCCATCGTGCTGAATCCGGATACGGGCTCCAAGGACGTCCTAGAAGACGTCTGTGTCGGTTGCAAGGTCTGCACGATTGCGTGCCCCTTCGGGACCGTCAACTACAACGCCGACACGGGCAAGGTTATCAAATGCGATCTTTGCGGCGGCGAACCGGCTTGCGCCGAAGCCTGTCCGACCGACGCGATCACCTACGTCGATGCCGATCACACGGGACTCGGGCGTATGCGTGCGCATGCTGCTCAGAGTATTCCCAGCGACTAGGTTCTGGAGGTAATCATGGCTTGGACTAAAAAGATTCTGCGCGTCAACCTGACCGAGGGGACGTGCAAGGAAGAACCGCTCAATATGGAATGGGCGGCAAAATACCTTGGGCAGCGGGGCCTCGCGTCAAAATATCTGGCTGAGGAAATCGATCCCGCCTGCGACGCATTATCCCCGGAGAACAAGTTGATCATGGCGACCGGTCCTTTGACCGGTACCATGGCCGCGACCGGCGGGCGCTATTCCGTGATCACGAAAAGTCCGCTGACCGGAACAATCGCCTGTTCCAACTCCGGCGGTTTTATCGGCAACGAAATCAAGAACGCGGGCCTCGATATGATCATATTTGAGGGCAAATCGCCGAAACCCGTTTTCCTGCACCTGGAAAACGACAAGGCGACCCTGGTTCCGGCCGACGACATCTGGGGCAAGTCGGTATGGGAGGCGGACGAAATTCTGCACGCGAAGTACCAGGATCCGCTGCTCCGTATCGCCTGTGTCGGCCGTTCTGCCGAGCAGGGCTGCCTCTATTCGGGAGTGGTCAACGACCTGCATCGCGCGGCAGGGCGCTCCGGGGTCGGTACGGTGATGGCCTCAAAAAATCTGAAAGCCATCGCGGTGAGGGGAACGCTCGGGGTCGGCAACATCCGCGATCCGAAGAAATTCATCGAAACGACGAACGAAGGCAAGCGGGTTCTGGCCGAAAATGCGATGACCGGCGAGGGGCTCGCGGCGATGGGCACCCAGGCACTCATGAACGTGATCAACGAAGTTGGCGCGATGCCGACCCGCAATATGCGGGAAGTACAGTTCGAGGGCGCCAGCAGGATATCCGGCGAGGCGATGCTGGAACCGCGCGAGAGTGATGGCAAGCCGAACCTGACCACGAACGGCGCGTGTTTTGGCTGCACCATCGCGTGCGGGCGAATTTCGACGATTGATCCGCAACACTATACCGTCGTGAACAACCCCCAATACAAGGACAATTCGGGTGGCCTGGAGTACGAAGCAGCGTGGGCGCTCGGATCCGACACCGGGATCGATGACCTCGACGCACTGACCTACGCGAACTTCCTCTGCAACGAGGACGGTTACGACCCGATCTCGTTTGGCGCCACCGTGGCCGCCGCGATGGAACTCTACGAAATCGGTGCCATCACGTCGAAAGACACGGGAGGTCTTGAACTCAAGTTCGGCTCGGCCGAAGCGCTGACGAAATCCGCGGAACTCGTCTCCGTCGGCGAGGGGTTTGGTAAAGACCTCGGGCTTGGCTCGAAGCGCCTGTGCGAGAAATACGGCCACCCGGAACTGTCGATGACCGTGAAGGGGCAGGAGTTCCCGGCTTACGACCCGCGCGGCATTCAGGGGATGGGGCTCGCTTATGCGACGTCGAACCGCGGCGCGTGCCATTTGCGGGGGTACACGGTGTCTTCGGAATTGCTCGGGGTGCCGGTCAAGACCGATCCATTGTCGACGGAGGGTAAACCCGACCTCGTAAAAGCGTTTCAGGACGCGACCGCGGCGGTCGACTCTTCGGGCTTGTGTGTATTCACGACATTCGGTTGGACCCTCGAGGACATTGCGCCGCAGGTTGCGGCCGCATGCGAAGGCGAGTGGACCCCCGAGTCAATGGTGGAAGCCGGCGAACGGATCTGGAACCTCGAGCGGAAGTTCAACCTCGATGCCGGATTGACGGCGGCCGACGACACGTTACCCGAGCGCCTGTTGAAAGACGCCGCGAAAACGGGCCCGGCCAAAGGCAAGGTCAACGAGCTGGATAAAATGCTCCCGGAGTACTATGAAGTACGCGGCTGGACGGCGGATGGTGTGCCGACCAGCGACACACTGAGTCGCCTGTCGGTCTGAACCGGGTAGACACATCCGCTCGATGCGCGCGGGCGACACGTCGTCAGCGCGCATCCTACCGGGCCACGTGACAGCTGGTCCGGCGTTTAGGAGAAACATGATGAATCACGTAATCATTGGCGCCGGTCCCGCCGGGGTTGTTGCGGCCGAAGCGCTACGCCGACTGCAGTCCGACGCAAACATCACGCTTATCGGTGACGAACCCGAACCACCGTACTCGCGTATGGCGCTGCCTTACTATCTGATCAAGCAGGTCGATGAGTCAGGAACCTACCTGCGCAAGGATGCGGCACATTTCGCTGACGCGAACATCGATGTGAAGCAGGACCGCGTATCGGCAATCGATCGGAAAGCGCAACAGCTCACGCTGGCCGGTGGCGGCAGCGTTGGCTACGACAAGCTACTCCTGGCGACGGGTTCCTCACCGGTATCGCCGCCGATCCCGGGTATTGATTTGCCGGGGATATTTTCCTGCTGGACGCTCGATGATGCCCGCAACATTGCTGCCCGGTCGAAGCCCGGGGCAAAAGTTCTGTTGATGGGCGCGGGGTTCATTGGCTGCATTATCCTCGAAGCACTCGCGAAGAGCGGTGCGGATCTGACAGTGGTCGAAATGGAAGATCGCATGGTTCCGCGCATGATGAACGACACGGCCGGTAGCCTGATCAAGTCATGGTGCGAAGACCAGGGGGTCGCTGTCCATACGTCGACGAAAGTCACGGAAATTGCGAAGGCCGGCGACGGTTTTTCCGTTGCTCTGAGCACCGGCGATACGATCGCTGCAGACCTCATTGTCTCGGCGACGGGCGTGCGCCCGAACATCGATTTAGTCGACGGCACCGGGGTGGAGACGGATCACGGCATTCTGGTCAACCGCAATATGCAAACGAACGACCCGAATATTTTTGCCGCCGGCGACGTCGCCCAGGGTCGGGATTTTTCGACCGGCGAATATTCGGTCCAGGCTATCCAGCCGACGGCGACTGAACATGGCCAGCTATGTGCGCGAAACATGGCGGGACATGCCGGTGCCGTACATCGTGGCAGTGTCAATATGAATGTGCTCGATACACTCGGATTGATATCGAGTTCATTCGGGTTGTGGATGGGTAAAGAAGGCGGCGACAGCGGTGAGCTGTTGAACCGCGATCGTTATCGCTACCTCAATCTGCAATTCGACGACGACATACTCGTCGGCGCGACGAGCCTCGGCCTGACCGATCACGTGGGCGTGCTGCGCGGATTGATCCAGACGAAAACCCGCCTCGGGGCGTGGAAGGATCGACTCGTAGAGGATCCGACACGGATCATGGAAGCCTATCTCGGCAGTACCCAGGCCGTTGGATTCAACGCCGCCATTTTGTAGAGAGTCCGCCGCTGACGCTGCGTGAACGCCCGGTCTCATCCGGGCGTTCATTTTTACGCCAAAAGACAACCGTGAAACTCACTTTTAAGCTCTACGCGACCCTGACGGAATTGCTGCCCGAGACCGCGCGCAATCACGCGGTCGTGATCGACATCGAACCCGGCACTTCCGCCTACGACGTCATTGACCAGTTCCGCGTACCGCGCGAAAGCGCCCACCTGGTTCTCGTCAACGGTGTGTACCTCGAACCCGAAGATCGCGACAAGCCGTCGCTCAATGACGGTGACACGCTGGCTGTCTGGCCCCCGGTTGCGGGCGGCTGAGTAGCGCACAGCGACGAGTACGGGACGAATCCGGTGACCGAAGGGCAGAGCGACGTCGAGATTGAGCGGGAGTTCGGACTCTCGCACAGCGACTTTTTCAGGATATTTCCCCGCATCGAACCCGACTGGCGCGAAACCGGTCCATTGTCGGTTGAAGTCCGGCGAGCGGACGGGCGGCGGCTGGAAATCGAATTATCGACCGAACACGTCCGTAAACTGGGCATGCTGCGCATCCCGTATATCGATATCACGTTCAGATTCAGCGGCTGGAGCGAAGACCAACGTGCTGAATTCTTTGATCATTTCGACCGTTCGTTCCAGAAAGGCGGGGGATAGAACACGATAAACCTGCGCCGCGGGGCCAGGAAAATCGCCCCGTTCCATACGCGAGCGAATTGGGAAGTGGCACAAATACTACAAAAAACGCCGCCTAACCCGCTGTCTTTTGGTGTTTTTGTTGCAAAAGTGCTTGCGTACAACACTACAATGGTCTAAATTTCACAACTGAAATCCTGCACCGCATTTTTTTGTCCAAGGGGTTGGACTGGCTGGGACGCTAGGGGGATGCCGGGTAAGCGGGGGAGTTCGAGGACTTAAGCACAATTAAGATTCCTTATTTAGGAGGAAGTGATGGCGAAACAATTCAAAAAGACCAAACTGGCTACCGCGGTGAGCATCGCTGCTGTCAGCTTAGGTCTCAGCGCGACAGCAGACGCCGTAGTCGTTGTTGGTGGTGACAACGGATGGGAAGTCAGCTTCGACGGGAACATCAACGCGTTCTACACGATCACGGATGCCGATTCCGGTTATTCGGCACTCGGGTTCAGTGGTACAGCGCCTGATATCGACCAGCAGCGTGTACAAACAGGCTACCTCCCGGCGTTCTTCAGCTTCAATGTGAAGAGCCCGACGGTGAACGGCCTGACTGCAACGGGTCGCTTCAGTTTCGCCCCGCAGATTCAGAACGGAAACGTGAAGAACCAGATTCACGCACCAGGCGCATTTCGCTCCGCACCCGGAATTCAGGGCGCCAGTATGGACATGCGTGAAGTTGTCGTGAACGTTGACGGCGATTTCGGTACCTTCAGTTTCGGCCGCACGCTGTCCATCTTCGGACGTCAGGCCATCCTGAAAGACCAGACCCTGTTCGGTGTTGGTGCACCGACCGGTTCGAGCGGCGGCACAACGGCCGGCCGTATCGGGCGCGGTTACACGTATCCGAACTTCAATGCACGGTTCTCCTATAAGACACCGAACATCAACGGAATCCAGGTCGAAGTTGGCCTGTACGATCCGAGTCGTGAGCAAACCGCCGGTGCGTTCCTCCTCGACGAAACGGATACCCCGCGTTTCGAAGGCGAAATCAGCTACACCACGACGTTTGACAACGGCACCTTCCAAATCTGGATGGACGGTTTGTGGCAGGACATCGAGTCCTCGCTCACGGGTGCATCGAGTGACGTCACGGTCAGCGGCTTCGGCGCTGGTGGTGACCTGAAACTCGGTAACTGGAACGTGCTTGGTTACTACTACACGGGTGACGGTCTTGGCCGCTCGCTGCAGTTCGTCGGCGGTACACGCTGCGACGCTACGGGCAACTCGTGTGAAGAAGCCGATAACGACGGTTACATGGTTCAGGGCAGCTACACGTTCAACGGCAAGACGAAAGTCGCCGGGAGCTACGGTGAGTCGAATGAAGACGGCTACGGAGCGAACGTGAACGCAGGCCTCGCAGCCACGCGCGACGTTGAACTCAGCATGTGGACGGTTGGTGTCTACCATGACGTCAACTCATGGATGAAACTCATCGCTGAGTACAGCAATGTCGAGAACGACTTCGGGTCTGTCGGTACGAGCTCCGGCTTCAACACCGAAGCCGACGTGTTCAGCCTGGGTACCTTCATGTTCTGGTAGCCATTCGCGCTCGTCGCGACTTAAGAAAGGCGCATCGTTTGATGCGCCTTTTTTTATGCCTGGTGGAACGACAAAATATCGGACCCCGGTACGAATGATGGCCGCGGTCGGGTTCCCGACTCACACCGGAACGCGGTTACTCGCTAGAATCCTGCCATGGGAAAAAAACGGAAGCAGCGCGCACGCCGTGCGGGTACCGGCGGCAAACCCGTAGTCGCGGCAACCGTTGAACGTTGGTTGCAACTGGCAGCCGCGGCAGAACAGCGCGGAGCACTCGGCGAGGCGCGCACCTATTACCGAAAGGTTGCAGACAAGGTGCCGGACCATGCCGCGGTCTGGCATGCGCTGGCGGGAATTTGTTACCAACTTGATAGCCCCGCGGAAGCAATCGCAGCGCTGGAGCAGGCGTGCGGGGCAGAACCCTCGAACAGCACGTATCTGAGTGACCTCGGTGGAATGTACATGGCCGGCGGCGCACTCGATGAGGCGGAGCGGACATTACGCGCCGTCATGTCACTTGACCCGGAATTAAGCCAGGCGCGCTACAACTTCGCAACGGTTTTGTATCAGCAGGGGAAGATCGCGGAGTCGATCACCGAACTCAATCGGCTGACCCGGGATGAACCGGGTTTTGCGGAAGCGCATTTCAATCTCGCGGTGGCGCTACGGGACATTGGCAACCTGAGTGCGGCGCTTGCTTCATTTCAGGCCGCGAAGAAGCTGCAACCTGAAAACCCGCGCGTTTATCTCGAAATCGCGCGCCTGCAAAACGAGGCGCATATCGTCGTCGATGCGATTAAGCATTATCGTCGGTATATGGCAATGGTAGACGACGATCCGGTTGCCACCGCGGAACTGGCCGAGCTACTCCATCGACAGGGCGAGACCGAAGCCGCCGTCGCACTTCTCGGTGACTTCCCGTCCGATGGGGAATCGCAAGAACAAACTCGCTTGTCTCTCGCGGGCATTTTGCATAACGCAGGTCAATTAAAAGAAGCCGAGTCGGTCTATCTTTCGGTTCTCGGAGATTACCCGCGGGCGACCTCGGCCGCGGTAGGGTTGTCGAGGCTCCGCCAATTCGTCGATCCGGCGGATCCGGTCATCCTTAGATTACGTGCGGCGCTCAATGCGCCCGGTATGAGTGAGACCGGGGCGGAGCCGGTCCACTTCGCGCTCGGAAAAATCTACGACGACCTCGGTGAATATGACCGTGCATTCGAGCATTATCTTCGAGGCAATACAACGCATGCAATGAGCGTTAACTACGATCGAGCGGCGACTGAATCGTTCACCGATGATCTCATTGGGATTTTCAGTACCTCGGCGCTAACGCTGCCACGCGGCGGAACATCTGACTCACAAAAACCCGTACTGATCGTCGGCATGCCGCGTTCCGGAACGACGCTGACAGAGCAGATCATCGCGTCGCATCGGGACGCCGCAGGCGCCGGAGAGCTGGCTTTTTTTCAGGCGCTCGCGAAGCAACTTCCAGAGCTTGCCGGCACGGATGGGGCGTATCCGGACTGCTGGGCGAAGGTAGGTGACGGAACGATTGCGGAAATATGCGGGCAATATCTCGGCCTGCTGGACCGACACGGGCCGGAGTCGGCTCGCGTGACCGACAAGATGCCGGTGAATTACCGTCACGTCGGCTTGTTCCACTGTCTTTTTCCGCACGCACGCGTTGTCGTCTGCCGTCGCGATCCGCGCGACATCGCTTTGTCGATCTTTTTTCAGTATTTCCGCGAGCGCCACGATTACGCGTGGTCGCTCGCCGACATTGCTCACTATTATGTTCAGCACGAGCGCCTGATCCGACACTGGCTAGATGTCATTCCCGCGGTTGTCCACGAGATCAACTACGCCTCGCTCATCGAAGATAACGAGCCGACGGTGCGTACCTTGATCGATTTTCTGAATCTCGACTGGGATCCCGGATGTCTGAAATTCTATGAGCACGAGCGCGACGTAAAGACGGCGAGTAACTGGCAGGTCAGACAGCCCGTTTACGCATCTTCGCTGGCACGCTGGCGACACTACGAAGCTCAATTGGCGGAGTTCGTGCAGTCCCTGGACACGGAACGGCGTCGGTTCGGGCTGGCCTGAGACCGACACGGCCATCCGTGCGCTTGCGGCCGTGGCGTGCTGTTGCGCGGCAGCACTGATGTCGCTTAGGCGGCACGACGAACCTGACAGGGCAGGGGCGCGCGATGCTAACGGATTGATCGCGCATCGCGACGACCGGAGCGACCCGGGCCGGCGGCAGAACCTTCAGACGACGGGCACTCTGGGGCCAATGCGCGGTCCAACGCCTCGTCGAGGTATTTTACCGCGGGTAATTTTCATATAATCCGGGCATCGGAGGTCAGGTCTTTTTCATGCGTCCACGTTTCAGCAGTATCGCCATCTGCCTGGTGCCAGCCATCCTGGTTCTGGGCGTCGTATTCGGCTCGTCCGCAGTCTCGGCGGACCTGCTTCCCGATCTCTTTAAAACCACAAAGGTTAATCGATACGTTTGGCGTCTGAAAGAACAACACGTCGCATTGTCGCCGCAAAGCGGCGACGGTGTCGGAATACCGAAAAACCAGCATCCGATCATCCTCGACGTCGGCGAGGTTCGGGACGCGCTGCAATCACTGGAACTGTGGGTCGATGGTGGCTTTTTTCGCAATGAAGAAGCGGTCCCGGTGTTCAGTTCCGAGCAAGTCTCCACGATGTTTCGTTATGTCGTGGAAGGTCTCGCGCAGGCGAAGCCTGATGAAGATCTCGTGTTCAACGTCAAGGGGTACGGGACAGTCGCGTTCGACGTAGTCCGCGAGAAATACTGGACGTCAGGACGGATATTTTATGCCGACGACAAACTGAACATTATCATCGGCAGCTACCAGGTTCGAAAAGACAAGGGTACGAAAGCGGCCGAAGGCGCTTACGGCATACTGGACAACTACTCGGATCTGAATTTTGATCCCGGTGGCCGTAACAGCAAGGTGAAAATGCCCGGACGCATCGTAACGACGCCTGGCGTCACATTGAGTTCACAACGAGGCAATGAGCGACCCGACTGGGTACAGGTCAACGTCGCGATGGCAAGCGCGGCTTATCAGGAATCCCTGATCCCCGACACTGAGCGCAAGCGTGAAGCCAAGGTCAAGGCAGAAGCCGCCAAGCTCACGGTAGAGCGTCGGCAGATGCGGGAGGAAATGGCGCGGCTGCGCAAGGAACTGGACAAGCTGAAATCCGGCGGCGGCGGTCAGAGTCAGGGGCTCGAACGACGATTGGCGACGTTACAGGAACTGAAAGACAAGAACCTGATTTCCGATGCAGAGTTCAAGAGCCGTCGGCAGGCGATCCTCGAGGAGATCTAGGCTCGCCGACGGGCGTTCGCGCGTTCGATCACGGTTGAGCATTCCGCCGTTCACCCATTCCGCGGATCGACACCGATCCACAAGGTCAGGCGACCATTCACCACCTGATTGATTAAGAGACGAGTTCTTATGCGTTCACCCTATCCCGCGACGAATGCGACGCGGAGCGAGCATCTTGACGTTGGCGACGGCCACGAAATCTATGTCGAAGAGGGCGGTAACCCTGACGGATTACCCGTCGTGTTCTTACATGGCGGACCCGGATCGGGCTGTAAACCCGGCCATCGGCAGTTTTTCGCACCGGACAAGTATCGCGCCGTCCTGATCGATCAGCGAGGGTCCGGCAAGTCGCGTCCCTTTGGCGGCGTTGAGCACAACACCACCCAGACGCTCGTGACGGATCTCGAGCGCGTTCGCGAGCATCTCGGTATCGATCGCTGGGTCGTTTTTGGTGGTTCATGGGGCGCAGCCCTCGGGTTGTACTACGCGCAGAACTATCCAGAGCGCGTACTTGGAATGGTATTGCGCGGTACGTTTCTCGCCCGGCGACGTGACGTCGACTGGTTTTTCTCTGCCGGAGCCAACCGAATGCTACCGCGCGGATGGGACGAATTTGAACAGGCGATTGGTCGGCCCGACAACATGATCGAGTACCTTTACGAAACGGTGTTCGGTAGCGATCAGAAAGCCGCTGAAGCAGTCGCGCGCGCGTGGGCGAGATGGTCAGGCGAAGTGGTTTGTTATGCCATCGACCCCGTTGGTGGCGAGGGCGAAGAGCCCATGCCGACGGTCATGGCAAAAACACGGATCGAATTTCACTACGCGCGGCACGATTACTTTATTGCCGAGAACGAACTGCTCGACAATATTGGCAAACTGCCCGACATCCCTGTCAGCATCATTCACGGGCAGCGCGATTTGACCTGCACACCGGATTCCGCCTGGGCGCTGCACCAGGCTGTTCCCGGCTCAACCCTGAAAATATTGCGCACTGCCGGACACTTGTCCGGTGAGTCCTTGATGACCGAAGCGCTGCTCGACGCCGCAGACGACATGGCCAAACGGCTGACAGAAACCTGAGATGCCGCGGCCGCCCGCAGATTTTAACGGTGAAGTCGAATCATGGCGGTAACGGACCCGGCAATGCGAACGCAGCCGCGCATTATGGGGATACTGAACATCACCCCGGACAGTTTTTCCGATGGTGGGGATTTCCTTGATACGGCGCGAGCCGTGACACAAGCCCGGAAAATGGTCGAGGAGGGCGCGTCTATTATCGATATCGGCGGTGAGTCGAGTCGTCCGGGCGCCGAGCCCGTGTCAGTCGCCGAGCAGCTCGGTCGCGTCATTCCGGTGATCGAGACGTTGCGAGCCGAACTCGGGAGCGACATCGATTTGAGTATCGATGCGCGGGTCAGTGAAGTCGCCGAGCCGGCAATCGCTGCGGGCGCGACGATGATCAACGATATTTCTGCCGGTTCCGATCCCGGTATGCTTCGTCTCGCGGCGTCACGTAACGTACCGATCGTATTAATGCACATGCAGGGCTCACCGGAGACGATGCAGGACGAACCTCGCTACGACGACGTGGTCAACGAAGTTTGCACCTACCTGCGGGAGCGTGGCCGGTCCGCCGAAGCCGCCGGGATCCCGGCGCACAACGTGATCATCGATCCGGGCATCGGTTTCGGGAAGACGAAGTGGCACAACCTTGCCATCCTCAAACGTCTCGACGCGTTGTGCGACCTGGGCTATCCGGTGATGCTGGGGACGAGCCGCAAGCGATTCATGGGGGCGGTGTGCCGCGAAACCGAATTCAAGCAACTCGTGGGAGCGACGTGCGCAACGACGACGCTTGGAACTCTCGCCGGGATCGACATCTTCCGCGTACACGATGTTCGGGAAAACCGTCAGGCGATGGAGGTCGCGCTGGCTGCGTTATCCGTCCCGTCGGCGTAACGGACGGTTAAGGGCGGTTTACACTTATCCGGCGTAACGCCGGGAATTCTTCATATTCCGAAAGACGATAGGCTGTGATGCGGTCCCGGCATCGCCGCCATCGGCGATGAGTCGCTCTACTTCGGATACGAGGGCCGCGTGATCCGGCGATTTTTCGCAGACAGGATCGGCCGCCGTCGCATCACCCGCCAGCATGTAGGCCTGACATCGGCAACCGCCGAAATCCTTGGTTTTTTCCGGACAGCTCCGACACGGTTCCTGCATCCAGTCGAACCCGCGAAACTTGTTGAACGCCTCTGAATCATTCCAGATGGCATCGATACTCATGTCTTTCACATTCGGGAACTCAAGTCCGGGCAATTGCGCCGCGGCGTGACATGGCAACGCGGATCCGTCCGGCGCTATCGTGAGAAAAATTGAACCCCAGCCATTCATACAGGCTTTCGGCCGGTCTTCGTAATAATCGGGGACGACATAAATGATCCGCATCCGATCCTTGAACTTTTCCTGGTAGGTATGCGCGATCGCTTCAGCTTTTCGCAGTTGTTCGCGGGTCGGCAGCAGATGCGCCGCATTGAGTTTCGACCAGCCGTAATACTGCGTGCTCGCGAGCTCGACGTAGTCCGCATTCAGCTCGCCCGTCATCTCGATGATGTTCTCCATCTGGTCGATGTTTTGGCGATGGATCACAATGTTCAGGACCATCGGGTATTCGTAGTGTTTGACGAGCCGCGCCATTTCGACTTTGTGCTTGAACGAGTCCGTACCGCCGAGGTAGTTATTGAGTTCTTCGTCGCTCGCCTGGAAGCTGATTTGGATATGATCGAGTCCGGCTTCCTTGAACGCGGCAATACGTGCCTCGTTCATGCCGACGCCGGAAGTAATCAAATTGCTGTAGTACCCGAGCTGTCTGGCCTCGGCAATAATTTCTTCGAGATCCGGCCGCACCAGGGGTTCGCCGCCGGACAGGCCGAGCTGTGTCGCGCCCATTTTGCGCGCCTGGCGCAGCACCGTAATCCATTGTTCGGTGGATAATTCCTCGCGGAATTTCGCGATCTCAACGGGATTGGAGCAATACGGACACTGAAGCGGGCAGCGGTAGGTCAGTTCGGCCAATAGCCACAGCGGTTTACTCTGTTCAGACGCTTTTGAGCCAGCCGTTGCCATAAGCAACCTCCATGAATTTCATCACGTCCCCGGCAAGGTCGGCGCCGGGGAATGCACTGCGCAACTGCTCGATAATTTCGTCGACGGTGCGTTTACCGTCGCAACGTTTCAGAATCTCACCGGCACTCGGGCTCAGTTTTACCATGCCTTCGGGATAAAGGATGACGAAGCAGTCCTGTGCTTCTTCCCACTGGAAACGGAACGTCGGTGCGATGGCAGGGATCGTGTCAGCAGAGAGTGCGTCGCTCATGATGTGCAACAATAAAATGGTGGCTTGTGCTCAATATACGCCATCCAAATTGCGTCGAGCATCGTCCAGAGTATGTCGAGCTTGAACTGGAGGATATTGAGCGCGTATTCCTGCTCGTCGCGCGTCTGGAAATGATCCAGCGTTACTGCCAGACCATGCTCCACGTCCCGGCGTGCTTCGTTCAGCCGCTTGCGAAAATAGATATAGCCCGTTTCGTCGATCCACGGATAGATCGTCGGCCAGTTGTCCAGCCGCCGCTGATGTATGGTCGGCGCGAACAGCTCCGTCAATGATGAACAGGCAGCCTCTTCGAACGAAGCGGAACGGGCGAAGTTGACATAGGCATCGACCGCGAACCGGACACCCGGAAGAACGTGGCGCTCGTCGGCGAGTTCCGCGCGATCCAGTCCTACGGCTTCGCCGAGCTGTAACCATGCTTCGATGCCGCCGTCTTCACCTTCCACCCCATCATGATCGAGGATCCGCTGGGCCCACAGTCTTCGGGTGTCCCGGTCACGGCAGTTGGCCATGACTGCGGCGTCCTTGATCGGAATACTGGTCTGATAGTAGAACCGGTTTGCGACCCAACCCTGTACGGCTTCGCGCGGCAGGCCGCCGGAGTTCATCTCGACATGGAACGGGTGATGGATGTGGTAGAAACGTTCTTTATCCCGAAGCTGCCGTTCGAACGTGGCTCGATCCCATACGGGCTCGTCACTGGCGGCGGGTCTGCGGACGGCAAATTGCACCAAGGCGAATATTTCCTTATGGATTCAAAGCGGTCGGGTGGCGTTAATGTCAGGGACCGCAAGTGCGGCCCCTGAAACGTACGATCAACGGTTGTTGATGTACATCGTCACTTCAAAACCGAAGCGAATATCGTCGAACGATGGTGTTTCCCACTGCATTGTGCTGCCTCCTATTTTGCGGTCAAATGCCCCGTGCGAGACGGGCCATTGTATTGAGTGTTACTGCCGCCAACCGAGACGGCATCAGCGATGAGCATGCACCATGCGTGCCAGTCGTCGTCGGCTGAGGAATTTAATATTGCCTTATTATACAGTTAGTTACCGCCTCTCATTTTCGGCGCACCCGGTCAATGCCCGGCCTGCCAACCCGCTGGTTTTACACAACCGAACCGACTGGTCCAAATGGACCATGCACAACGGACGGAGCGTGGGTGAAAAATTGTCGGGGCAGCAATGACGCCCATGATCTATGAGGCCGTTATTTCGACATGTGATGCGGACGGCGGGCCGCATTTCACCCCGATGGGCTACCGGATCAGCGGCGACGAAATCGTCCTGGCCCCGTTTGTTCCGTCCCGGACCCTGGACAACCTGCGGCGCGAACAGCATGCCGTGCTTAACCTGACCGATGATGTGTCCGTGATTGCAGGTTGCCTGACGGGACGCCGCCAGTGGCCAACGGTCGCTGCCGAACGGATCGGTGGGTACCGCCTGGCGCAAGCGCTGGCGCACCGGGAATTACATTGCGTGCGTTGCGACGACGACCCGACCCGACCGGTATTCTATTGCGAAACCATGTTCGAACAAACGCACGGCCCTTTCATGGGGTTCAATCGTGCGCAGGCGGCCGTGGTTGAGGCCGCGATTTTACTCAGCCGCCTCGACTGGCTGGATCCCGATAAAGTATCGCTCGAGATGAGTTATCTCCGCACTTCGATTGAAAAAACCGCGGGCGCGCGTGAACTTGAGGCATGGCGGTGGATAACCGAGGCAATTCGCGGACACGCCCGCCACGATATTTCAGAGGCATTGGACGTATGAATGCATTTCTTGCCAGCACGCGTTGCGTTGAAGAAGCGGCGGTGGCGCTCGCTGGCGGTGCAGACTGGATCGATTTGAAAGAGCCGGCGGACGGGGCGTTGGGCGCCGTCGCCACCGATGAGATCAACCGGGTCGTTGGTTGGGTCCGGGAGACGCATTGTAATGTGCCTGTCAGCGCAACGATCGGCGATTGCTGGAACGATATCCGGACGATGATTAGCCGTGTCGGAGAACTGGCGGACACCGCGGTCGACTACGTGAAAATCGGTCTGTTCGCCAGGTCGCCGGGTGATGAATTACTCGAAGCCATTCGGCGCTGTTGCGACATCGGACCGTCGGTAATTCTCGTTTGCTTCGCCGAAAATCCGCCGCACGATGCCGACATCGATCATTTGGCCGAGACCGGTATTGCCGGGATGATGCTCGATACCGCCGACAAGGCAGGCGGCACGTTGACCGAGCGTCTGGGTTACCGAGAGTTGGGCAGTTTCGTGCGGGCTGCGCGTTCGCGCGATCTGCTCTGTGGTCTGGCCGGCAGCCTGAAGCTGGAAGATATCGATCGGCTGGCGCCGCTGCGAGCCGATTATCTCGGCTTTCGCGGCTTATTATGCGATACGGGAACGCGCACGGCGTCGCTGAACCCGGAGGCCGTCGCGATGGTCAGGGCGCGGCTCGACGATGTCGCGACAATCGCGGCAACAGACGCACCGGTCCAGGTGTCTCAGGCATTAAGTTCTTAGAGGAGAGTTCCGATGGGGTGGCGCAAGAAGCAGAACGATGAGGTGTACAGCGAATCGGAGATCGCCGCGCGGTTGGCGGACGAACTCCCGCAATGGACCTGCTCTGACGGCTGGATCCGGCGCAAGTATAAAACCAGTGGCTGGAAGGCGACGTTGATGGTGGTCAACACGGTCGGCCATCTTGCGGAGGCGGGATGGCATCATCCCGACATGACGGTGTCCTACGCATTCGTCAACGTCAAATTGCAGAATCACGCGGCTAAAGGTATTACCGACAAGGACTTCGAACTTGCACGCAAGATAGAGGAGGTTGTCATGTGGCAGCCCGGTGCGAGTGACGATTCGGCGCTTGAAGGAACGCCGGACGATGCGCGATTCAAATACCTGAAATACGATTAATCGAACGAATCCGCGCTGTTGCGCGGGCGGCGACAGTCAGTCCGGCTCGGACACCGGATTGCGATGCCAGGTGCCCGATTTGCCGCCGGATTTTTCGACCAGACGTATATCCGACATCGTCATCCCCCGGTCAACCGCCTTGCACATGTCATAAATGGTCAGCAGCGTTATCTGGACCGCGGTCAGCGCTTCCATTTCGACACCGGTCTGTCCGCGCGTCTCCACGGTGGCCCTGCAGTGGACCGACGAAGTTTTCGGGTTCGTTTCGCATTCGATTGAAACCTTCGTCAGTGCCAGGGGGTGACAGAGCGGAACAAGATCGGCAGTCTTTTTCGCGCCCATGATCCCCGCGACCCGGGCGACGCCGATCACGTCCCCTTTTTTGTGGCTGCCGGAGACGATCAATTCGAGTGTCGCGGGTTCCATCGTAATGCGACCTTCCGCGCTTGCCCGCCGATGGGTGATCGACTTGCCGCCGACATCTACCATGTGGGCCTGGCCCCGATCGTCGAAATGGGTAAGTTCCGCCATAATTTCTCGTTGTGGGTGCTTGCGCTAGAATGGCATCGATTGGGCGCCCGGCGCGCCATTGTTGCCGAACAGAAACTATTTATGAGTATCAAAATTAAGCTTTTTGCCAGTTTAGCGGAGTCTCTGCAGCGACGCGAGGCGACGGTCGAGTACCACGAAGGAATGACCGTGGCCGGCGCCTGGACGGCGATGAGCGAAGCAATGGAAATGCCATCGGGAATTCTGGTGGCGGTGAATATGGCTTACTGCGAAGTCGATGCGGTGCTGTCCGATGGTGACGAAGTCGCTTACTTTCCGCCGGTGACAGGAGGGTAGGGGTGGCCGTCAGGGTGACAGATCAGGCATTGAATCCGTGGCGCGAGCTCGCCGAGTTCGAAAGCAAGCATGACGGATTGCGGGGAAAAAGCGGAGCGAGCGCCGTATTCGTCGGGTCGATGCGCGATTTTAATGAAGGTGATGACGTTCGCGCGATGACTCTCGAACATTACCCGGGGATGACCGAGGGTCACCTCGAGGACATTTGCCGACAGGCGCGGGAACGCTGGGACCTGATCGAAACGCTGGTGATTCATCGGGTCGGCGACCTGTTGCCGGGCGATCCGATCGTCCTCGTCGCGGTCTGGTCTGCGCACCGCGCAGCGGCGTTCGAGGCGAGCCGCCATATCATGGAAGACCTGAAATCGCGCGCGCCATTGTGGAAGAAAGAAATACTCGGCGACGGACATCGATGGGTCGCGAAAAATACGCCGGGAACGACGCCCGGGAAAGACATTCAAAGCGGGTCGTAACGAATCCTTCGCGGCGGTCGTGACACCGCCGGGCCCGTGCCCTGTAACAGAACAACCGGACTACAACGACTATGCACATACGTGTACTCGGGTCGGCCGCCGGCGGCGGCTACCCGCAATGGAACTGCAATCATCCGAACAGTCGCCGCGCGCGGGAAGGCGATCCCGATGCTCCCGCGCGAACGCAATCGTCGATCGCGGTGAGCGCGGACGGCGAACAGTGGGTATTGTTCAATGCATCGCCGGACCTGCGCCAGCAGATTTTCGACAACGATATCCTTCATCCTTCAGGCGCCCTGAGGGCCAGTCCGATTCAGGCGGTCGTGCTGACGAACGCCGATGTCGACCATGTGGCCGGGTTGCTCAACCTGCGCGAATCACAGGCGTTTAATCTTTACGGGACACCGCGGGTGCAATCCGTGCTGGCGGCAAATTCCATATTCAACGTGCTGAACCCGAAATTCGTCGATCGCCGAGCGATGGCGCTGAACGAACCACTTCCGCTATGCAGACCCGACGGCGGCGCCCTCGGGATCACAATCGTTCCGTTTGCGGTCCCGGGAAAAGTTGCGTTGTGGCTGGAGGACGAAAGCCAGGGTGAGAATTTTGGCACCGTCGACGAAGATACGATCGCACTGGAAATCCGCGATGCGGACGGCAACACGAAGTTCTATTACATGCCGGCGTGTGCCCGAATGACCGTCGAACTCGAGCGGCGCTTGCACGGCGCAGAGCTTGTCTTCTTCGACGGCACCTTGTGGGTAGACGATGAAATGATCCGTGAAAACGTCGGCGTCAAGACCGGACAGCGCATGGGTCACCTTAGCGTATCCGGACCGGACGGAACGATGGCGGCACTATCGAATCTCGATATCGCGCGTAAGGTATTCATTCACATCAACACAACCAACCCCATACTGATCAGCGGCACCGATGAGCGTCGCGAAGCGGAGGCGAATGGTTGGGAAGTATCCTACGACGGAATGGCCATCGAGGTGTGATAACACCGGGGTAGCGCACGTAGATACGTGGACCGGCTCACAGGGGCGGGAATGACTGTTCCGATTCGGACAGGAAAAAGTATCGCCCGCCGAGTGGGCGCGAGGTAGCGTCGACCGCGCGAATCCGGCGTCCGCTTTGTGTCTTTAGCCCGTGGCAGGATTCACGCGAATTAGCCGGCATTGCGTCTGCTGCAACGATTGTGAGGCGGCCAATGAATCGCAATGCTGGAAATACTAGTACGCGCAGGCAACTGGTCCGGCTAATCCGGATCCGTATTCCGCATCACGAAAAAGGCATAACTGTAAAAATCAGAGAATCTGCGAAAAACTGAAAGCTCCTTTCTGGCTTCCTTTAACACTGACTCTCCGTCAGGATCGCCTGCCCATTCTTCCGCCTTCTCGGCGATACGGCGCGCCATTGGGTCGTAGTAGTGTTCAGTCCACGCCGTGGGAGGAAAAACAAAGTGATCCACCACCTCAAAACCAACGCGTTCGACAACGCCGAGCTTCGCGTCTAACGAATCAATTTCCGGATACTCCGTCCAGAACTCGACGACTTCGGCAGGCGGGTTCGGCTTCAACCAGACAACTTCGCTGACGGCAACGTAACCCTTGGGCTTTACAAAATGCTTGAATTTTTCGAGCCCGGCCTCGAAGCCTAACAGGTAGATCGCCCCCTCCGACCAAATGATGTCGAAACTGGAACACGGGAACGCCATTTCGCTCATGTCTTGTTCTAACGTAACAAGGCGATCGGAGACTCCGGCGGCTTCCGCCTCTTGCTGCAGCCTCGCAATCATCTCCGGCAACAGGTCGAGAGCGACTACCGTCCCACGGCTGAGATTCAAAAGCTCGACGGTCTGCATACCGGGACCACAACCGACATCCAGGATTTTTGGCGAACCCGGGATGCCTTCCATCATCCGAAACGCCTTGCGAGTCAGCTCATTTGAGCCCGGGCCCGCGCGCGGCAACGTTCCGTAAATTTCCAGAAATTTGTCCATCTATCGGTATTTGCTCTCGTTTGGAAAAAGCGAATAAACCGCACCGCGATTAACCTCACGGCCCGACTACGAAATTGCAGACAGGGCGTGGATATTACCGGAAATGAAAAGGTCCGCCCTCGCGCGAGTCGCACGGCGATCCCATGTGGTCGCTTTCAGGCGAGGAACTGACATTCGACCATCGCCAAGACCCTCGGATATGCTGTTTGCTGGTTGAGTCCGCGGGAGATTGAATGATGAACTGGGAAGCAATTGGGGCGGTTGGCGAGGTGGCGGGCGCGGTTGGTGTCATCGCGACTTTAGGGTATTTGGCGCTTCAAATCCGGCGCTCGAATTCGGCGACCTCGTCGGAAACGATTCATCAATTTCTTGGGGACTGGCGGGATTTTTGCCGGGAGTGGATGAAAGACCCCGAGCTTGTCGATTTACACATTCGTGGTACCGAAGACTTCCAGTCCTTAAGTCGGGAAGAAAGCCACAGATACTTTCTGTTTATGCTTCAATTCGTGTTCCAGGCGCAAATAGCGGATGAGATGAATGAACAGGGAACGCTTTCGAAGTATGACCGGGATGTCTGGGTCAACTTTGTGGTGTCCAGCTTCAACTCACCGGGAGGTCGGGAGGTGTGGCGTCAGTGTTCGCATATTTTTACTCCCAGAATCGCAGGGATCCTCACAGAAGGTTTAGAAAATATGGACCCTGGTAAATCATGGATGGCTCGAATGGAATACCTTGAACCTCGCGACAAGGTTTCGGCCACTTGACGTTATGTTCAACTCGTCCGGTCCGGGGACAGTTGACATAATTGATCACAGAATCGAGACGTAAAACAAGGTGGGGCCGAGATAAGTAAACTGTCCCCGCAACTCGCTGTCCCCGCAACTCGTGTAAGGGGTTCCGGGTTCCGGGGACAGTTTACTTAATTCAACACGGAATTGAGACGTGGAACGGGTCGGGGCCGAGATAAGTAAACTGTCCCCGCAACTCCTGTCCCCGCAACTCCTTCCGATGGGAAAGAGCGAGCTATTCCTCCGAGAGCAGCGTTCCTAATTCTTCCATGGAAGGAGTCTTTCCGAACTGCGCGACGCCTTCGGGAACAAAATCCCAGGGCTGCATACTGTCCGTCCAAATGTGCGCGATAACTTTCAAAATTGTCGGGTCGTCCAGGCTCGCCGCACAGATTCCGTGTACGTCCGGGAAGATATCTGCGAAAGCCGTTATCGAACAACCGCAACTGGGGCAAAATCCTCGTCGGGTCGGACTGCCACTTGTCCCGATTTCGCCGTGGGCTATGGGTGCTCCCTCGACAAATCGAACATCGGACTTTTGCAGGACGATGTTCGTCATGCCACCTCCGCCCGAGAAGCGCTGACATTCCCGGCAATGACAAATCCAGGTCAGTTTCGGTTCAGTGCTAATTTCGAAGCGCACCTCACCGCAGTTACAGCCACCTGTGACAGGAAGTTTCATATCCTTTTGCCTCTCGATTCAACCCGCATACGGCGCCGTCGATACTGACGGAGGTCCGGGGGGGAATCAATACTTTCGGACAGCGGCGGGATACCGTGCAGCACTGGCGGCTGGCCTTTATCTGCATTCCAGCCGTCGATTTCCCGAACGAGTAGCAATCGCCCTGGTAATGACTAACACGGGACACATCCTTGTCAGGGCCGGTTTCAAAATAGTCACTTCACTGCTAACAGTATCTATACTGTCTCGTTGCTCTTGTCCGCTCGCTATTAGCGCCGCGGGGAGTTCTGCGAATAGTATGACTGAGCTCAGGGTCACTTTCCCGGACAATGGAAGGAAAGCGGCACGCAAAAACCGGGTTTTACGGGAGAAAAAGATGACCGAATCGAACGACGAATATACGCCGCCGAAAGTGTGGAAATGGGGTGACCAGGATGGGGGCCGCTTTTCCAACATTAACCGTCCTGTCGCAGGGCCAACGCATGATAAAGAACTGCCGGTGGGCCAGCATCCACTTCAGCTTTATTCTCTGGGCACGCCCAACGGGCAAAAAGTCACCATTTTGTTGGAAGAACTGCTGGCGAATGGCGAAACGGGAGCGGAATACGACGCTTACATCGTTAATATCCTGGAGGGCGAGCAGTTCGGCAGTGGATTTGTCGAGGCTAATCCGAACTCAAAAATCCCTGTCATGGTTGACCGGAGTGGACCCCAACCGGTGAGAATTTTTGAGTCAGGCGCAATCATGGTCTACCTGGCGGAAAAGTTCGGTCAGTTTATTCCCACGAATGCCGCCGCTCGTGCGGAATGCCTGTCATGGTTATTCTGGCAGATGGGTAGCGCACCGTATCTGGGCGGCGGCTTTGGTCACTTCTACGCCTATGCCCCGAAGAAAATCGAGTACTGCATCGATCGCTTCACGATGGAAGTCAAACGCCAGCTCGACGTACTGAACCGCAATCTTTCACAGCGGAAATATTTGTGCGGTGACGAATACAACATCGCCGACATCGCAACGTACTGCTGGTATGGACAATTGTGCCTCGGCCGATTCTACGACGACCCCCGTGAATTTCTTGATACTGCATCCTATACCGAAGTGCTGCGGTGGACCGCCGACATTGAATCGCGACCAGCCGTCTTACGAGGGTTACGGGTCAATGCATTTTCCGGCCCGGAGGAAGAACAAGTACGCGAGCGACACGATGCGAGCGATATTGATAAAACCTTCGCCGCAAAGGGTTAAGAGAGGTGTGAGGAAACTTTCTGCCTGCGAAGGCGATCTTTTTGCGTTGAGGTCAATTCGGGGGTAGCTAACGGTGTTCTTTAAAAAGCTTCTGCCGTGAGAATGCCTGTGATGATCGCCCACCGATGAACCCGGGCGTTGCACCGGTCGCGGTCTTCTGGTTCCTCTACATGGCGGGCCTCGGGGTGATCTTTCCCTACCTGAGTCTCTACTTTCAGGAAAACGCCGGTTTGACGGGCACCCAGCTCGGTCTCGCCCTGGCCATGCATCCGTTGATGGGGATCATCGCCTCGCCTTTATGGGGACAATGGGCCGACAGGAGCGGGCGACGTCGCGGCGTCGTGTTTCTCCTGGCTTCGGGTTCGGCGGTGGGATATTTCCTCGTGCCTCATGCATCGAGCTTCCCGGTCTTGCTGTTGTGTCTGGCTTTTCTGTCGGCCTTCGCTGCACCGGCGATGGCGCTTGCATCGTCGCTGTCCTTCGCCGTACTGGGCGAGGGGGGCGCGGCGCGCTTCGGACGCGTACGAGTCTGGGGCACCGTCGGTTACCTGATGATGATCCTCGCCTTTCCGTCCCTGCTCGCCCGGATGGGAGGCGATGCGTCGGTGGTCGGAAGCACCCGCGGGCTGGATCTGATCTTTCCAATTGCCGCGATCCTGTGCCTTAGCGCGGCCGTGGTGTTGTTGTGGGTGCCATCCTCGAAAGCGATCTCGGTGCGCGCCAGGCGGGAAGACCTGGGCGTGCTTCTGCGACAGTCGTCCTATCTGCGGTTGCTCGTGCTGGCCTTTCTTGCATTCGGATTACTGTCGGGTCCGATCGTGCTCTTCCCGGTCTTCGTCGTCGAGCGAGGAGGCACCATCGAAACCGTGAGCCGCTTGTGGATCCCGATGCTTCTCCTCGAGGTCCCGCTCATCTACTACGCCGGCGCCGGTCTGCGTCGGGTCGGGGCGCGGGGCCTCATTGCGGGCGGCATCGCCTGCGACGGTGCGCGCTGGTTGGTCTCCGCTCTCGCGCCGAGCCTTTTCTGGATTTTCGGTATCCAGCTCCTCCACGGTGCGGTCGTGGTCGGGCTCATCATCGGCATGCAACTCTACGTCGAAGGGGAGGTCCCCGCTCGCCTGCGCGCTACCGGCCAGGCGGTCCTGGGGACCGTCATGAGCCTCGGCGCAGTGCTTTCTCATTTGTGGGCCGGTGCGGCCCTCGAACACCTGGGCGCCAGCGCGCCCTACCTGATATCGGGCCCGATTTCGATCGGTCTCGGGATCTACGCCTGGTTCTTTCTGCGGGCCGAGGCGGAGGCGGCTACTCGTAATGAGCCGGTTTGAATCAAGGGGGCAGACGCTGAGGTATCCCCAAACCAAAGTGATCAAAAACAAATAAACAGGTTTGTGGAATTTGCAGACTACATGATGCCAAAAAACGGCTGCACGTCGACCGCGGCGCCGGTTTCGACCCGTCCGCCATCCATCGGTAGCACGACGAAACAATTCGCATTCGACATGGAACTCAAAATCCCCGAGCCCTGGTCCGCTTCCGTGTGCACTACCGCGCGGCCGTCGCTGCCCATCGTGAGAAAACCGCGTTGATACTCGACCCGCCCGGGCCGCTTTTTCAGTACGTTGCCGGCCGCTGCCTTGATCAGCAGACTCGGCGCTTGCTCCGCGCCCATCACCTTGAGTAACGACGGTTGCACAAACTGGTAGAACGTCACCATGACCGATACGGGATTACCGGGCAGGCCGAAAAATACGGCGTCGCCGATGTGACCGAATGCGAGCGGTCGGCCTGGTTTCATCGCGACCTTCCAGAAACCCACCTGGCCGACTTCGCGCAGAATCTCCTTGATGTAGTCGGCCTCACCGACGGAAACGCCGCCCGAGCTGATCACCACGTCGGCCTGGCTGGCCGCGGAATTGAGCGCATTGCGAACGGCGTCCCGGTTATCGGCAACGACGCCGAGATCTATGATGTCGATGCCCAGGCGGGTAAGCATGCCGTGCAACGTATAACGATTGCTGTCGTAAATTTCGCCCGGCGCGAGTTGCTCTCCGACGCCGCGTAACTCATCGCCCGTCGACAGGAACGCGACGCGCACCCGGCGATACACTTCAGCCGTACCGAACCCGAGTGAGGCGATCAAACCGAGGTCTGCCGGTCCGATGACGCGGCCCGGTTTCAACACGGCCGTATCCCGTTTAATGTCCTCTCCGGCCGCGCGCACGTTTTGTCCATCCTTGTGGCGGTCATCAACGACGATATCGGTGCCGTCGATTTCGACCTGTTCCTGCATGATCACGACATTCGTTTCCGGCGGTACGACGGCGCCCGTCATGATACGGACGGCTTCATCTTCGCTGACAGTGCCGGGAAACGGTTTGCCGGCGAACGCGCTGCCGATAACCCGCAGCCGTTTCAGCGAACCGGTCCCCGGTAAATCCGAGGTACGTACGGCGTATCCGTCCATGGCTGAATTTCTGTGCGAGGGGACATCAATCGGGGAAACGATCGGGCGCGCAAGCGTTCGGCCCAGGGCCTCCCGAACCGGCAATACTTCGGTTGCGGTCACGGGCTTTACGCGTTCGAGTATTCGCGCAAGGGCATCGTCGCAGGTTAACGACGCGTCGTCATAGTCGTCTTCGCAGTTCGGGTCGGCCGTGATTACTTGTTTCACTATCTAATCACTCATTAACGTGGATGCACTGGGTCAGGACCCATTTTCCGGGATATTGCGGGTGTTTGTCACGCGCGCTCTGCTTTACGAAGCCGTCGTTGCCTGGCAATAGTCGACCACAAAATCCGCCAGGTCGGCGCTGTTTTCGGGGCCAAACACGGGAATTTCAGAATCTCCCGGCAACGCTGCGTCGCTGACAATCGCAATGATGTACGCGTCGTGTTTATAAAACGGACTGCGTGCTTCACTGGTTCGGAAAATTTCGATTTTTGGAAATGAGATATCCCGGAACCCTTCGACGAGAATGACGTCGGTAGAGAGAAGGTTCAGCTGGGCCAGAAATTCCGTCAAATCGGGTTCGCGACCGTCGCCGGATTCGGTAATCATCGCCCAGCGATGCGCCGACCCTACGATGATTTGTCCGGCACCGGCCTTACGCAGTTCATAGGAATCCTTGCCCGGATAATCGATATCGAAATCGTGATGGGCGTGTTTGATAACCGAAGGCCTGACGCCTTTTTCTTTCAGGGCCGGAATGAGGTCGCGGATGACGGTCGTTTTTCCGCTGCCGCTGTAACCGGCGAAACCAATGACGGGTACGCCACGGTAGCGCAGCGTTTTCATGGCCGCTCCAGTCGCCGGCCCGCATCGGCAATGTCGGCTGCGGTATTGATATTGGCGAACGCGCTGTCATCCTCACCAAAATCGACAGGTGTCGCATCGATCTGCCGATACCACGACATGATTCTGCGGCCGCCATCGGCGACGTAGTCCGACAGAGACTCGAGCAGGTCCGAGTGCAGCAGCGCGAAAACCGGTTGGGGTTGATCGCCGCTGACCGCGTAACTGACTCGCGAACCTTCCCGGACCATCGCCTCATGCAGACGGTCGACGAGATCGGTTGGCAGAAAAGGGGAGTCGCACGGAACGCAGGCAAGTATTTGCTCCCGACACGCCGCCAACGCCGCACCGATACCGGCCAGCGGCCCGGGGTATTCTGCGAGCGTGTCGGCAACGACGGGATACCCGAACGCGCTGTAACGTTCGACGTTGCGGTTCGCATTGATGGTGAGGTCGGTCACCTGCGGTGCAAACCGCTCGATCACGTGCGCAATCATCGGTCGCGACCCGATATCGATGAGGCCTTTGTCTTCGCCGGCCAATCTCGTTCCGAGACCGCCGGCCAGCACCACGCCGGAAACAGGCTTAACACGCATTCGGTGAAGGGCAGATCAGGTCGATTGCTGCCGATCGATCGGAATAATTTCCGCCGATCGGGTATCGGATGACAGGCGCCCGTTTTCCAGGCTGACATGGAAATCCGCGATGTCCTCGAACTGGCCTGTCTCGTGGCTCGCAACGACAATGGTGACACCGGCCCGGCTCAGTTCCGAGAGTAATTCATGGCATTGGACGCGCGATGCCGCGTCCATATTGGCGATAATTTCATCAACGAGCAGCGCCGCGGGGTTGAGCAATTTGGCCCGGGTCAGCGCGATACGCTGGCGTTCCCCGGTGGACAATGTATGGGTCGAACGATCGGCGAGGTGGTCGAGGCGTGCCCATTGAAGCGCTGCCTTGATCTGGCGATCGCGTTGCACGCGACTTTGTCCGCGAAGCTTGAGGCCGTAACCGATATTCGCGGCGACCGTCGTATCGAACAAATAGGGTTGCTGGTGCAAATAGATGTGTCGGCCACGCCAGTAGTCCATGGCGGCAGGTATCGACATCCCTGATCCGTCGCAACTGATAGCCCCGCCCTGCGGCGTTACGAGACCGGCGAGAACTTTCAATAGTGTCGTTTTTCCGGAGCCGTTCGCACCTGTGAGCAGCACGATCGAACCCTGGTTGAGATCGAGCGCGTCGATTGCCAGCACCTGGCGGCGACTGAACGCGACTTCGAGTTCCCGAAGGCTGACGGCGGGTGCCTGGCCGGCGCTTTTCATTGGGCGTGTATCTCTCCGCTACCCTGCAACACGTTTAATGTCACGTTAAGGGTCAGGGCGAATAACAGTAGCACTGCGCCAAGCGCGATGCCTTGTGCGAAGGCACCCTTACTCGTCTCGAGCGCGATCGCTGTCGGAATATTTCGCGTGTGGTGCAGGATATTACCACCGACCATCATCGAACACCCGACTTCGGCGACGATCCGGCCGAACGCCGCGACGATGGCCGCAATCAAGCCGAAGCGAACTTCATAGACCACTGTTCTGAGCGCCCGCCATGGGCCCGCACCGAGTGTCACCGCGGTCTCCCATGCGCGCTGATCACGGGATTGAAAGGCGGCGTGACTCATTGCGACGAGCAACGGAAAACACAGAACGATCTGCCCGATGATCATCGCCTGCTGGGTAAACAGGAGGCGCAGGTCGCCGAGTGGCCCATTACGCGACAAACACAGATAGACTGTAAGCCCGACGACGACGGCCGGAACCGCCATCAGCGTGTTGAAGGTCACGATCCACAGGCGTCTCCCGGGTACCCGCAAGTAGGCCAGTGCAAAGGCCAGCGCAATGGCAGGTGGTGCGGCGTATACGATGGCGCGCAGCGAGACGGACAGCGACACGCCGATTATCGACCAGAGCTCCGTATCACCGGCGAATAATAATGAGGCCGCCTCGGCACTCGCTGTCAATATATCGTCCATGGCCTGTGGCTGGTGTGACCGCTCGTTCGATTCTACCGTGCGGTCGCCATCGGGATGAAGGGGCGGTACCCGTCGATACGAAAATCGCTTATCAGTCGCGCCGCATCGCCGGATCGCAGCCATCTGTTCAGGGAGCGCGCGCCCGCCTGGTTCATTCCCGGACTGTTGTCGGGATCCGCGCTGATTACGCTGTAGATATTACGTAAATTCTTGCGGTCCTCGAATAATATTTCGAGCGGCATGGAGCGCCTGAACTTCGACCATGTCGCCCGGTCGCTGAGCGTATAAGCGCCCAGTTCGGCCGCAATTTGCAGGGTTTGCGCCATCCCTTGTCCGGCCTGTAGATACCACGTTCCGGACGGGATTGTGTCGGCGAGCATCCACAGGTGTTTCTCCCGGTCATGCGTACCGGAATCATCGCCGCGCGATATGAATGGCTGACGGCCCCGTGCAATCGCAGCGAGGGCTTGTGCCGCCGTATCGGTGCTACTGACGTTGGCGGGATCAGTCTGCGGGCCGACGATGACAAAGTCGTTATGCATGATTTCAAACCGGTCGATAGCCGTACCCGCTTCGACGAGTGGGATTTCGCGCGATGGGGCATGCGTCAATGCGATGTCAACGTCGCCGTTTACGAGCAGGCGCAACGCCTTGCCGGTACCGCCGGCCATGACGCGCACGGTGATTCCGCTGGTTTGTTCAAACGCCGGAATGAGGTATTCGATCAGGCCGGTATTGTCCGTCGTCGTGGTGACGGCGAGACGCACGACGCCGTCGCTGGCCATTGCCGGAGCGGTGAAGCAGGCCGCGAGGATCAGCAATCTGGCAATGAGACACACGCGTGCGGTCATCGCGCGCGCCGCGTCGGAGAGGCCGGAATCAACCGCCCGTCGCGTTCATGTGCCGAAAAATCAGGGGCTTCTCAGTCAGGCTGAATTCATGGCCCTGCGGTTTGAGGGCCATGGAACCGCGGATGGCATCCTTTAATCGTTCGGTGTCGCCGGGCCAGGTTCTCAGAACCTGGCGCAGATCGAGCGAGTGCTCCTGCCCGAGGCATAGCAGCAAACGCCCCTCGGCGGTCAGGCGAACACGGTTGCACGTGTCGCAGAAGTTGTGGCTGTGGGGAGAAATAAAACCGACCTTGGTGCCGGTTTCCGATACCTTGAAGTAGCGCGAAGGGCCGCCGGTGATCTCGGTGGTCGGCATGAGCGTGTAGCGCGCGGACAGATCCCGTCGTATGTCGTCGCTGCTGTAGTAAGCTTCCGCGCGATCATGGTCATCAATGACGCCGAGCGGCATTTCTTCGATAAATGAAATATCAAGTCCGCGGCTGCTCGCGTAGTCGACGAGCGGAATCACTTCCTGGTCATTTCTGTTTTTCAGAATGACTGCGTTAATTTTTATTTTGTCGAATCCCGCCTCCGCAGCCGCATCGATTCCGTCGAGAACCTGTGATAATTCACCGGTGCGCGTGATACGTTTAAACAGTTCGGGCTGGAGAGAATCGAGGCTGATGTTGAGGCGTGATACGCCGGCATCCCGCAGGGGGCGGGCGAGACGCCTCAGCTGGGATCCGTTCGTCGTCATTGTAAGCTCGCGCAGACCGTCGAGACGGGAGATGTCCGACATCAGTTTGACAACGTTGCGCCTGACGAGTGGTTCGCCGCCGGTAATGCGGATCCGTTCTACTCCGAGGTCGACGAACGCCGTCGCAACCTGGGCAAGTTCTTCGAGCGTCAATACCCGTGCACGCGGTACGAATTCCATATCTTCTGACATGCAATACACGCAGCGAAAATCACACCGGTCCGTCACGGAAATACGAACGTAATTGACGTGGCGGCCGAAATTGTCGATGAGTTGTTCTGATGGCATCGATGTGCTCGTGACAGTTTCCCGACCCCGGGGCCGGGCTGTTTGTTCAGGGATCGGGAATAATAGCACGGTTGTCGGGTTTGGCAGGGCAGCCCTACGGCATGGGAAACGGTCGGCTGTCACGCAGCATTCCGGCCCTAACGACTTGAAATCATTGGTTGCGCGCGTAATTTTCGAACCCGTACTGCGGCAAGGAAGTAGTCACAAATAATGATGATGCGAACCGTCCAGTCGCGCGCGACCTCCGGCTCGTCCAGCGGGATGACCCGGCGCCTTGCCGTGATCAGCGTACTTGGGTTCGCCTCCGGACTGCCGTTTGCGCTGACGGATGCGACGCTGCAGGCGTGGCTGGCCGTTGCGGAAGTCGACATCGAGACCATTGGCGTGTTCTCGTTGCTGACCCTGCCGTACGTACTCAAATTCATCTGGGCACCGGTGCTCGATCGCTTCGTTCCGCCGCTATTCGGTCGTCGTCGGGCGTGGATGCTCATCAGCCAGCTCGCCATTATCGTGTTGTTGGCCGCTCTCGCCGCCCGGGACCCGGTTGCGGAGATTGGCGTGGTTGCGTTGATCGCATTGCTGCTCGCATTCGCATCCGCAACCCAGGACGTCGCGGTCGATGCGTTCCGTGCCGAGTCGCTGCGACCCCGCGAGCGAGGCCTTGGTGCAGGCTTGTCCGTCGCAGGGTACCGGATCGCTACGATAGTTTCCGGCGCCGGCGCGTTCGTATACGCCGATCGCTTCGGGTTTAACGCGGCCTACGGTGCGGCCGCAGCCATCATGGTCGTCGGGCTATTCGCAAGCTTCGCGGCGAAAGAGCCGATCGCGGACCCACCGACCGGACTTCGGGAGGCCATCGTCGAACCGTTCCGGACGTTTTTTCTTCGTCGCGATGCACTCGCGTTCGTCGCATTGATCGTGTTGTACAAACTGGGCGACGCGGCGGCTGGTCGCCTCAGCATTGCGTTTCTCGTCCGTTCACTTGAATTCAATCTGAGCGAAATCGGTGCCCTCTACAAAGGTCTCGGTCTGCTGGCGACGTTACTCGGCGGCGTGCTCGGCGGGGCACTGATGATTCGGTTCGGGCTGTACCGGTCGCTGTTCGCTTTTGCGCTATTGCAGACGCTGACGAACTTCGGGTTCGTCGCGTTGTCGATGAGCGAAAAATCGCTTGGCCTGTTGATGGGTGTTGTTGGTCTGGAAAACCTGTCGGGCGGAATGGGGACCGCGGCATTCGTCGCGTTGCTGATCGCGCTGTGCGATCGTCGGTACACGGCAACCCAATTTGCCCTGCTCACAGGGCTTGCCAGTCTGGGGCGGGTTTTCAGTGGGCCGCCGGCAGGGGTAGCCGTTGAGATGGCGGGCTGGACTACATTTTTTTTCGCGACGGTCATTGTCTCCTTGCCGGTGTTGATACTGCTTTTGCGAATGCGGTCTGCGCTCGATCAGCTGGATGTCACGGATGGTGAAGCGAAAGCGAGCTGACCGGCTTGTCGAGGTCGACGCCGGCGAGAGCCGCAGTATCGGTATCCTGTCTGATAGTCATGGACCGATTGATCCCCGGATTGCTGCCGCGGTCGCGGCGTGTGATTGTGTCGTTCACGCGGGCGACGTGGGCGGTCCGGAGGTCCTCGCCGATGCCGGCGTCGCCGGGATATTAGCGGTGCGGGGCAACAACGATACGACGAAGCACTGGGGGCCGGCCGGTTGCGGTTTGCCGGACGTACTGCGCTTGCGCGTATTCGACGGAATCATGATCGTTGTTCACGGTCACCAGTTCCCGAATGCGAAGCGGCGGCATGAACAATTGCGCGCCCGGTATGCGGATGCAGTCCTGATCGTCTACGGTCACAGTCACCGGTTTTGTATCGACGATGGCATTGCACCCTGGGTACTCAATCCCGGGGCCTGTGGTCGGGCACGGTCGTTCGGTGGACCCTCTGCGGTGCTGTTGACACGTGTCCGCCAGCACTGGAAGCCCGAGAGGTTGCACTTCGAGCCCGTGGTGAAAGGACGTTGACGGGCGAGGTCTGATCGGAACAATGGCAGACCGAAAAAAAACGGGTCAGCGTATCTCGTCGTGCGTGCGCGCCTGGTCCGGGCCGAAAATTGACTGCCGCCCTCGCGGTCGATAATTGTCGTGATCGCGGCCGTAGCGGGAACTGCGCTCAGACCGGGAACGCCTCGCGGAATCCCGTCTGAGTTGATCATGGCCTTGATAGCGGGGATTGTAGGGCCGGTAGCTGTCCGATTCGTGATAGTCCCGGCCGACATTACCGTGATAGTCAATCGAAGGTCGGGCGTACTCTGAATAGGCGGGATAGTCCGGGGATCGGCCCGAGTGAGGGCCTGTACGATACCCGTCGTAACGGTGGTACGGATCCTGGCGGTGAAAACCGTAAGGGTGTGTCGAATAACCGTTTTGCGGGTAGCCGCGCGACTGTGGTGAGTAGGCTGTGTTGTTGCCGAGGAACGCTCCCGCGCGGTGTTCAGCCCGGGCAGCCGGAGCGGAATAATATCCGCGTTCCGCCAGCGCGGTGCCGAGGAAGGTTATCGCGATGAGGCCAAAGATGACTTGAAGGGTGCGCATGCTGCTTCCCTGTCTGCCGAAAGTAACAGTTTAGCGCCGGAAGCACCGTCGCGCCGGGACTGCCGCACAATTCCGGCACCGGCACCGGCACCGGCACCGGCAAGCATTACTGATCGCGGACGATCCTGATGCCGATACTGTCGTTGCTCTTGTTGTAGGGGAATTTATTGCGTGCCGATGATCGCAGCGCTCTCGGCCCGCTCGAGTAAGCGCCGCCACGTACCACCCGTACCGAACAGTCGCCGCCTTCGAAGACCGAACCGTCGCTCGGAGCGCCCTCGTAATTGGGGTTATAGCAGTCGTAAATCCACTCTTCTACGTTGCCGGCGAGGTCGTGTATGCCGAAGGCGTTCGGGTCGAAGCGTCCAACCTTGGTCGGACGACGTTGATCGAGGCCGGTGTCGCAGGCAAAACAATGGGCGTTGTCCCGGCCGAGTTTGCGGCCCCACGGGTAAGCCGTCGTACCGCCTGCGCGCATGGCATATTCCCACTCTGCTTCGGTCGGCAAACGGTAGCTCTGGCCCGTTTGACTGGAGAGCCACTTCGCGTACGCGACAGCGTCGTTCCACGAGACGAAAAATACGGGATAGGTTGCCGCTTCGAGGTCGCCGGTTTTCGGTTTTTTACGACTGTTGGTGCGGGCGAATTTGTTGTACTGCGCAATGGTGATTTCGTGGGTGCTCATCGCGAAAGGTTGCACGGTGACTGTGTGTTGGGGACGCTCGTCGAATATCGCGCCCGAATCGCGTGCGCCCATCATGAATTCGCCGCCCGCGACCCAGACCATTGAAGGCCCCTGGCCGCCCGACTTCAGCGAATCTGCAAAAGTTTCGCCACGACTGACTTCGGGGGCCGGTGCGATTTGCGGTTCGGGTTCCGCCGGTGTGTCAGGCTCATCGATGTCGGGTTCCGGCTCGGGTTCGGGCTCGGGTTCTGCCATCAGATCCGGATCGGTGTCGTCCGGTTCTTCCACAATCGGTTCATCGGGTATGTCCATGCTCACCGGCGGTCCCGGGTCGCGCGTCATAAACCAGTATCCACCGCCCGCAGCCCCGAGCAGAAGCAACACGACAAGCGCGATGATCAAACCGCTACCTGATTTTTCGGGTTCGTCTTCTTCGACGATAAACGGCTGGTTTTCCGGCGCAGTAGGTTCAGCAGCCTCCACTGTGGTCGGGATCGCCAGTTCTATTTTCGGTTCCGGCTCCGCCTTCTCGCCAATGTCGACGATGATGACCGTGGTGTTGTCCTGGCGCGGCATTTTGGCGCTTTCAACACCCTGCAGCAGCGCATCCACGCATTCTTTAGCGCTTTCCGCCTCGGCCGCGAACGACAGGATTTTCCCCTGGCTCAGCGTATCGAGTCCGTCGCTCGCGACGATCACCCGATCCCCGGCTTCGAGCTCGAGGGGCGTCTCGGGGCAGTCGACTTCGGCGATGTCCTCGCCGGTGAGCGCACTCATGAGCATGTTGCGTGAAAAGCCCGCTTCGGCTTCGACCGGCGTTCCTTCCGCCGCCATGCGATCGAGGAACCCGCCGTAGCTGTGGTCGGCATTCTTCTTCGTCAATTCGCCGTTGCGAATCAGGTAGAGATGGCTGTCGCCGACGCTGACCCAGCGAATAAAGCGGTCTTCGAGTACCGCGGCCACGAGCGTGCAACCCATCCCTTTGAGGGCGGCCGTTTCCCGGACCGTCTCGGAAATGGAATTGTTTGCCTGCGTGACGGACTCGCGCAGTATTTCTGCCAGGTTCTCGTTCGGAAAATTGCTGGTGACGTGTTTATTGAAGGTCTGGACCGCCATGTTGCTGGCGACATTTCCGGCCGCATGGCCGCCCATGCCGTCGGCGACGATAACAAGCGAGCCGCCTTCACTGTCCGAATCACCGAGGTGGGTGATCAGGAAGGCGTCTTCTTGGTAGTCTCTGGCACCATCGATTTGTGCGCCGGAAATGTCAAAAGTCAACATCGTCGAATACTTTTGAAGCGATAATTTGTAGGCAGTACAGAGGGTTATAAAGTTATTTTATCATCGGACATGAGAATTGGAAAGCATTATTGCCTCAGCGGCCCGATCGTCACCCGATGTCGTCATATGATGAGACGACCCCGGCCTGATGCCAAGCTAATTTTTGCTTCCCCAACGGGTTAATCGGCAGCAGGCTGTGAACCTCAAGTTCCGTGCGCTCACAATGATCGGTGGCCCCGCCGCCGCACTTCTTTTGTACGGGTTCCTGCCGTCGGGTTTCGCCGACCATAACGGTGCTGAAGTGGTGCTCGACGAGCACATACGCGGCGTCATCGCGCTCGCGCTGTGGATGGCCATCTGGTGGATTGGCGAAGTGGTGCCGATGGCCGTCACCGCCCTGTTGCCGGTAACCCTGCTGCCGTTATTCGGCGCAAGCACCTTCAAAGCGGCCGCGGCGCCCTATGCGCATCCACTTATCTTTCTGTTTTTAAGCGGGTTTTTGATTTCAATTTCGTTGCAAAAGTGGGGTTTGCACAAACGGTTCGCGGTCTCGTTATTACGCCGCATCGGGACCCGCCCGGTGCATCTTGTCGGCGGATTCATGCTGGCGACGGCGTTTCTGAGCATGTGGCTGTCGAACACGGCGACGACCATCATGATGTTGCCGATCGCGCTCAGCCTCGTGGGGCGCGGCGAAGCCGATGGCGAGTTTGCGACGTGCCTGCTGCTGGGGATTGCTTACAGCGCCTCGATCGGCGGCATGGCAACCCTGATTGGCACGCCACCAAACCTGTACGTGGCCTCCTATTTCAGCGACGTCCTCGGACGCGATATCGGGTTCATGGAATGGATGGCAATCGGGGTTCCGTGCACAGTGCTGATGCTTCCAAGCGCCTGGTATTACCTGACGAGGATACATTTTCCAGGTGTCGCGGCGATGACCCGGGGCATCGACCCGCCCGGCGGGCCGGGCCTCCACTGGAACGATCTCGACCGCGGCGGCCGCCTGTCGCTCGTCATTTTTTTAATGGTCGTGAGCGGTTGGATGGCACGTCCCTTTATCGCCGAAGTGTCCGTCCGGGGGCTCACTCCATTCGCCACTGTCAGTGACGCCGGCATCGCTCTGGTCGGTGCACTGATGCTGTTTTGCCTGCCGGTCAGGCTGCGGGAAAAGCGTTTTGTTCTTGATTGGGTCGACACGCAGGACGTGCCCTGGGGTACCCTGATTCTGTTCGGAGGGGGACTCAGCCTCGCCGCTAGTATCAATGCCACAGGGGCCGACCAGGTCATCGGTTTGTGGTTCTCGCGTATACCGGTGGTCGAACCTTTGCTGCTGGCCGTTGCGATCGCGGGGCTTGTGATCGTGTTGACGGAACTGACCAGTAACATCGCGACGACCGCGACGCTCGTACCGGTGCTTGCAGCGGCAGCGCCGCTGCTGGGCCTCGACGTCTACGCTATCGTCGCGCTCGTGGCGTTGTCGGCAAGTTGTGCGTTCATGCTCCCCGTCGCGACGCCGCCTAACGCGATCGTATTCGGCAGCGGGCGCGTCGGGGCGCAGCAGATGGCGAGCGCGGGCGTTATCATGAACCTCATCGCCCTGATAGTGATCAGCGCGATCGGGCATTACGCCATTCCGCACCTGTTGCATTGATAACCGGTGAATCGGCCATGATCTGAATTTATGCACAGCGGCTCCGTCATTTTCTCTATATTCCTGATTTTCGTCGGCGCCGCGACGCTGGCAACGGTCGCGCTGTATGCGCGTCAGGCCATGATCGTCGCCTACATCGTGCTTGGATTGGTGCTCGGACCGTTCGGCGGCGGCTTGATCGACGACGCCGGATGGGTCGAGGATGTGTCCGAGATCGGCATCATGTTCCTGCTCTATTTGCTGGGCCTGAACATGCTGCCGCGTCAACTGTGGCAGATGCTCGGCGAGGCATTGATGGTCACGCTGACCAGTTGTGCGCTGTTTACCGCGGTGGGCGTCGGCATCGCCTTCGCGTTTGGGTTCGAGTGGCACGAGGCACTGCTGATCGGCGGCAGTATGATGTTTTCCAGCACCATCATCGGTTTGAAACTACTGCCGACGACCGCATTACATCATCAGCATACGGGTCAAATCATCATCAGCATTCTGTTGCTGCAGGATCTGATCGCGATACTCGTACTGCTTATCATCCAGGGCTACGGGCTCGGCGAGAATCCGCTGGTCGGGGTCGCCCGCGAAATGCTGGCCCTGCCGATTCTGATCGCCATCGCCTGGATCCTCGAGCGATGGCTGATCGAACCATTGCTGCGGCGATTCGATCAGATCCAGGAATACATTTTTCTGCTTGTCATCGCCTGGTGTCTCGGCATCGCCCAGCTGGCCGCCGCGATGGGTTTGTCCCATGAAATCGGCGCCTTCATCGCGGGGGTGACGCTGGCGTCCTGTCCGGTTTCGCAGTTTATCGCCGACAGCCTGCGGCCGTTACGCGATTTCTTTCTGATCCTGTTTTTCTTTTCACTCGGAGCCGGTTTCGATCCGGGCATGGTGTCGCAGGTTATCGTGCCGGGCGCGCTGCTTGCGGTCATCATGCTCCTGCTGAAACCGGCGGTATTTAAATATCTGCTCGTCAGGGCCGGCGAGCGCAGACGGCTGTCCGGCGAGATTGGTGCGCGCCTCGGCCAGGTCAGTGAATTCAGCCTGCTGATCGCCGTGCTGGCATTCGAGTCCGGATTCATCGGCGAACGGGCGTCTTACGTCATTCAGCTTTCGACCCTGCTCACGTTCATGATTTCCAGCTACTGGATCGTTCTCCACCACCCGACGCCGATCGCGGTGCGAGACAGCCTGCGGCGCGATTGATCGGTCGCGGTGATCGGTTACCATTCAGCATGAGCGTGGAGAAACCCGACAGTGAGTAAGGCGCTAGATTATCTGAGCCAGGCGCGGCCGGAAGCGATGGAAGCTTATTTCAGTTTCCTCCGCTCCAACGGCAACAGTCTCGATCCGAAAACGCGTGCGTTGATTTCGATTATCACGAAAGTCGCCAATCAGACCGAAGCGGGCCTGCGGCAATACGCGCGCAAGGCGGTGAATGAGGGGGTCGACACGAACGAAATACTCGACGCCATCATGATGGCCTTCCCGGCGCTCGGCCTGACGAAAACGGTCTGGGCCGTTGATGTGCTCCTCGAGTGCGGGGTTTTTACGGAATCGAGCACAACGGCTGATGCCGATGCGGTCTGGCACGATGTTTGTGCTGCCGCTGAGGCTCGGGGTGTGCAAACGATCGAATGCGACGGGCGCGAACTATTTGTGGTTTGTCGCGATGCCGGCTGGCGGGTATTCGAGGCGCGTTGCCCTCATCACGGAACAAATCTCGCGATGTGCAGAATCAAGAAGGACACGGTTGAATGCCCCCTCCACGGGTGGCGATTCGATCTTGCAACCGGCGCGTGCATACGGTTTGGCACGGAAAACCTCCGCGAATTCGAAGTCCGGCTCGAAGCGCAACGTGTGCAGGCGCTGTGGTAGGAACCGTTCATTCGATCGAAACGCTCCTGCACGCCAGCCGTGAGGACATCGGGCAGATGCTCGCATCGACCCGCGTCGCGCCGCAGGGAGATCAAAATGCCCGCCGCGTCCGGATTGCACAGGCGCTCGGACTGAATTCGGCGCAACTTGTTTGCGGCTTCGGGTTTAATCGGGCGATCGAATCGTATCAGACCGCAATTCATTTCCTCGGCTTTTCCTCGTTCGACGCGCTCGCGAGCGAACGTAACTACATGCTGGTGCATGATCGCTACAGTAATCTCAGCGTTAACGACATCCTCGAAATTTATCGCGTGCTCGGCGGCGAAATCGAACAGCACGCATTGTGGTCGGACCTCGTCAGCAGTCGATTGATAACGATCGAATCGCAGCTCGAGGAAACGATAAACCCGATACTGATTGGGGGCTACAAACTGGAAATCCGCGGTGTGTACGAATACCATCTTGCTTCGCCGGCATTCGTCGAGCTCCGACTCAACCGGAATTACGCTGTGCTGCGCGACATCGCCAATGAGTGCGTCAACATGCTGAGTTCCGGATCTATTTCGCCGGATGCCTTTGTTCGTAGTCACGGTCTGACCACACGCGAGAAGTGCCGTATGGTGTCTGAGGGTCTGCTCGATCCGATTACGGTCGAGCGCTATCTCGCGGACGCCACGGATGAAAGCGAGAAAGCCGGTTTGCGCGCCGCTCTCGACGAGGTCGGTTAGCTTACTGAGTGATTCCGAGCTCGAGCCCGAGCTCGTCGCAACCGCGCCGGAGTTCCCGTCTCTCGTCGTTATCGATGCCCGGGGTCGAAAACCGGTAGCGGTTGTGCAGCAACAGCAACCGGTCCAATCGGTCCGTATCCGCGCCGGTGCCGAGGTGTCGTGAGAAAAACGTGCGCAGCGTGTCGCCAGGCACCATGGCGTATCCGCGCTCCTCGAGCAGCCGCGACAGAACAACCAGTTCGGAGTCGCTGATTACCGCAGCACCTGCTGGCGGGCTGACCGTGTCGTTTCGCGTCGCCCGTGCGCGCGAACGCAGACGCCACAGGAGATAGATCACGAGCAGCGGAATGATCCACAACGCCAGATCAGCAAAGAACTGGTTGTCGCTGCGCTGATAGCGGGCGTAGCGATTCGTGATCCACGACCACAGATCTTGTAGTCGCTGCCAGCCGGAGACATTTGCACTTTCCAGCGCATGCCACTCGCCGGGGGTCGTATCGACCATGATCCATTGGTCATTGACGTAGGCTTCGACCCAGCTGTGCGCATGACGCGCACGGGCGATGAATGATCGTTCAAGTTCTGAATATTCGTACACCATATAGCCGACGCTGTAGCGTGTCGGGATGCCGGCGTAACGCAGCAGCAGTGCGGTTGAGGTCGCGAAATATTCGCAGTGTCCCTTGCGTTCCTGGAGCAGAAAATGGGCGAGCGGGGTACGGCCCGGATAGAAACCCTTCTGGATGAGCGAGTATTTGAAATGTTGCCGGAAAAAATCGCGCGTGAGGTCGAGGGCGCGCACCGGGTCATCGGCCGGTATGCCGATTTCCTGTGCGACCTGTTTGATCACCGTGAGGTAGTTTTCGGGGATCGAGAGATCTTCATCTCGCGGCGGTGGCGCGGTGTAGTTGTCGGTTTGCCAGTTCACGCGGTAGCGAAGCTGGCCCGGCAGTGCTTCGAGTAATGTCGTGCCGTAGCCGTTGCGCTGGATTTCGATCAACTCGTCGCCGTCAATCCGTTGCGTTCCATAGGGTAGCGGTACGACCCCCACATCCTGCCCGTGCTCGATGATGATATCGGCGGCGCGCAATTCGCCGGGTTGCGTCGTAGCCGGATGGAGCTCCCAGGTCGTGGTTTCGGGCAACGGGTCTATGGCCTCGAAAACATCACCGTCAGGTGCTGACCACATGCCGAGATTAAAGCGCGAGTAGCTGGCTTCGCGTAGCGCGATTGGGAGTGGTATCGACAATGGCGCATCGAATCGAACGCGAATCCGGTCGGACAGCTTCAACCGGCCGATCGTCCCGATGGATGTTAATTCGCGTCTCGGATCCGTTTGTAACCAGGCGAATTGATTAACCCAGTAGGAAAATGAATCTTCGAGTTTCAGTTGTGTCGCCCGGATCCCGCTCTGAATGGCAAATCCGACGATGGCGATGAGGGTTAGTGTTGTTAGCCAGCTTGTGAGCCTGTAGCGGGGCGATCGCACACCGAACATCGCTCCCGCGACAAGGACGAACGCGATTGCGAGATAATAAAACCCTGAAACCTGACTCGCGCTCGCAGCCAGCACCGCAACAATGACGAACGGGAACCCGACGCCAACGTAACGCTCCTTTTCGAACCCCCCGCGCACCCGCCGACGCAGCGACAGGAACAGGGCGCTCAACGGCAGCGCACCGGTCGTGCTGTAGCGTTCGGCCGCGAGCAGTGGAAAAACGCAAACCGGCAGTAACGCGAGAACCCGGTAGATGCCGTAAATTGAATATTCGTTGAACTGGTAGATGGCGATCGCGGCGAACAACACGCTCGTCAGGTCGGCGACGCGGCAAAAGTGCGCTGTGGTCAGTTCCCACTTGACGGGGGTGAAAGATCCGAACTCCGCAACCACCGCGAGCAGGATGCCAAGTACGAAGTGGCCGGTTAAAACCCCCCAGGCCACCAGGCTGAGACCGACCCAGAGTGGCGGAACGGTTGGCGCATCGAAACGTAGCGGCGCAGTCATGCCGATACGGGCGCTGCAATGTCGCCGAGGTCCGCTGCCGTATGCGCGGGCCTGATGGTATGAATGGCGCGGCCGCCGTCGCCCGCTGCTGGATCGCCGGCCACGGCATCGACGGACGATTCGCCGATTTTGAGTACGAGGCTGCGAACGCGGCGGTGGCGGAGTTCCTGTACAAACGCTTCGCGTTTGGCGTCCCATGCGGTGCACACGACGACGACGCTGGCGAGACGCTCGAGAAACTGTTTCGCGTAGTCTGCGAGATGCTCGAATTCATCGGTCGACGCCGGTTTCAGTTCCGCGAGCTGCATCAGTATCTGGCGATTGTTCGATAACCCTCTGCCCGTCGTGAGCTGCCACAACTCGCCATCGATGAACACGAGATCGAGAATCGAGTCGCTTGGACGATCAGACTGGATCAGCGACGCTGCTACCGCGACGGCGGTCTCGAATTCTTCGGGCGTTGAGTCCGCGGCGAACGTATCGATTAGAAGAGCATGGCGATCAAAATATTCATCCTGGTGTTCTTTCACGACGGGTTTCCCCAGACGGGCAAAACTGCGCCAATGAATATGCCGCAACGGGTCGCCCGGCCGGTATTCGCGCAAGCCGACGAATTCCTCGGAGTCTCCGACCGTTGTCGCGAGTGTCAGTCCTCCCGGATGAAAGTGTCGCTCGGACTGCCACTGCAGGCGTGGTACGGGGAATCTTTGCGGGAGGGAGATCAATTCTCCGTAAAGGTCGTACCGGCTAATCGCGTAGAACACGCCCATCGGGTCCGGTCTTTTTGTCACGACCGCGTCGAACACGATTTTTCCGCGCCGCAGGGGTGTAAAAGCGACCCTCAGCTGGATCGTGTCCCCCGGTCTTATCGGCGGTAGTGGTTCGGCTTCGATTTTCCCGCCGCGGTTTTTACGCAGCAATTCGAGCCACCGGGGAAACCCGACGCGGCGGTCGAACCAGTTCAACCCGGCTTCGCGTTCGCCTGCAAGGGGGTGCCGGAACTCGTCCGCGTCCGGGTAACGCGTCAGGAGACGATCGACGACGACAAGGCCGGTTTCAATCCGTGTGCCCCGATTCGTGACGGCAATACGGTACTCGGTCTCTACCCCGACGGTGACCGTATCGGGAAGTAACCGTTCGAATTCAAGGCGCGGCCGCCAGCGAAGGGAGAACAGCATTGCCACGGCGACAATCGCGCCTAGCAGTGCGGCAAGCTGGAAGGCGAACGTCTGCCGCGGATCAATGCCAAATATTGCAGCAACGACAGCGCCACCGAGTGTCAGTCGTCCGACCCCGGTAAAGCGGGTTTCGAACCACAGGGATGTTCGCGATACGCGGCGAAACAATCGCAAGACAACGCGCTGGAGCCGCTCGTTCGCCATATTCAGCGAGGTGCGGCCACCTCGGTCAGGAGGTTTTCGAGGACCAGCTCCGGCGTCGTGCCGCTGTAGCGGGCATTCGAATCGACCACCAGTCTGTGCGCGACGACCGGATAGAAGAGTTCCTGAATATGGTCCGGGGTAACGAACGATGTGCCGTCGAATATCGCAAGCGCCTGTGCACACTTAATCAGTGTGATCGACGCACGCGGACTCGCGCCGAGGCTGAGTTCGGGGCGCGTTCGCGTTGCGGCAACCACGTCAACCGCGTAACGGCGTAACTCGGGCGCGACTTCGATGTTGCGCGCCGCGCGCCCAAAATCAATCACCTCGTCGCGACTCACGCACGGCTCAACGCGCTCAATAGGCGGCGCACCGATTTCGGCCGAGACGATTTCGACTTCCTGCTCGGGCGATACGTATCCGAGCGATAGCCGCATCGCGAAGCGGTCCATTTGAGCCTCGGGCAGCGGATAGGTGCCGTGGAATTCCACCGGGTTTTGCGTGGCAATGACGAAAAACAGATCGGCCAGCGCATACAACGTACCGTCGAGGCTGACTTCGCGCTCGGCCATCGCCTGCAGCAACGCGGACTGGGTTCGCGGTGACGCCCGGTTGATTTCATCCGCCAGCAATATTTCGGTAAATATGGGCCCGCGATGCACGACGAACTCGTGCGTTTTCTGATTAAAAACAGAGACGCCGAGGATGTCTGTTGGCAGCAGATCCGGTGTGAACTGAACGCGCCGAAAGTCGGCCCCGATGGACATCGCGAGCGCTTTTGCCAGTGTCGTTTTGCCGGTTCCGGGATAGTCTTCAAGCAACACGTGACCGCCCGTGAGAAACGCCGCGAGCAGCCGGCGCACCATGGCTTCCTGGCCACGTATGACGCTGGCAAGATTTGCACCGAGTCGATTGAATACAGTTCGGTGTGGTTCGATTTCGGGTTCGTTCGCCATAACGCTGTGTTATCGTGATCGGTCCTGCACCGGCCAAGCATAACGTACCTGCCGTTCCGGTAAACCCCGCGTAAAAATTTTGACGCGCCCGAATATCGCGCGGCCACGACGAACCGCCGAACAGCATCAGTATGTTTTCGATCCCATCGAAGCTTTTGCCCATCGTACGGACCAGCGAGCATCGACGACTATGGCGAATCGCCGCGCCGATGATGTTGTCCAATGTCTCGATCGCGTTCCTCGGTCTCGTCGATACGGCCGTTGTCGGTCATTTGTCCGATCCGAGTTATCTCGCCGGAATAGCGTTGGCGACGGTTCTGTTCGACTTCCTCTATTGGGGGGTGACGTTTCTGCGCATGGGGACAACCGGAATAACGGCGCAGATTCACGGCGCCGAGGATGCAGCGCGGTTACGCGCCACCCTGCGCGATGCGCTTGTCGTCGCGGCGGTACTGTCACTCGGCATGCTGGTGTGGCGCGACACTATCCTGGCGTTCGGTCTCGGCGTGCTCGACGGCAGCGACGCCTCCACGACGCACGCGTCGCGCTATTTCGTGATCAAAATCTGGGGCGCTCCCGGCGTTCTCGCCACGATGGTGTTCATTGGCTGGCTCATCGGGGTGCAAAATGGTCGTGCCGCGCTATTGTTGGCTGCGCTGCCGTGTCTGCTGCATGCGGTGCTCGATATCGTGCTGGTCGTATTACTCGATTTCGGTATCGAAGGCGCGGCAAGTGCCGCGCTGGTAACGGCCTATGTCTCTGCATCGCTCGGTGCCGCCCTGGTGCGGCGTGAACTACGCCGTTACCCGCCCGTCGCGACGTCGGGCTGGAGTTTTGCTGCGTTCAGAAAACTTCTGTCGCTGAACGGGAACATACTTCTGCGAACGCTGTGCCTGATCGCGACGTTCGCGTTTTTTACCAAGCAAGGCGCGAGCCAGGGCGATACGGTACTCGCGGCGAATGCCATATTGCTGAATTTCCAGATGTTGACGGCACTCGCTCTCGATGGTTTTGCGAATGCGCTCGAAGCCCTCGCGGGCAGCGCCATCGGGCGTTCCGATCGAACGGCGTTTGTTGATGCGATCACGGTCGCGAGCGTCTGGTCAAGTGTCTTCGCCGTGGGCTTTGCGTTCATGTATGCGGCTGGCGGCAGCACCTTGATCGCGATATTGACGGACATCGATTCCGTGCGTGGCGTCGCCGCTGAGTATTTGCCGTGGGCGGTCGTATCGCCACTGATATCCGTGTGGTGTTTTCTGTTCGACGGAATATTTATCGGCGGCACGAAGGGCAGGGAAATGAGGAACTCGATGCTGATCGCAGTGCTGGGGGTTTTCGTGCCCTCCTGGTACGCCCTGCAGGGCTACGGCAACCACGGTCTTTGGGGTGCATTCATGCTGTTCTTCGCCGCGCGCGGCCTGACGATGGCCTGGTACTTTTGGCGTATCGACCGGCGCGGGGATTTCGTCCGTCACGCGGAGCGGCCGGGGGACTAAAAGGAACGTTTCAGACGATCTCGCTCGTGCCGTTCCTTCCGGGTCGGTTTGCGCCCGTGTACGCCGTCGCCGGCGGCAGCGTGCTTCATCGACGCCGCCAGGGATGTACGACGCTCAAGGCTGGATTTCGTTTCGCGGTAAAGTGTGTCGACGAGGGCGGCGGCAACCCGTTGCTTGTTCAGTCCGTTTACCACCAGCGCAAATTCGTAGGGCGGTTTGCGGACCACGAGTTCATCGCCAACACGGACCGTCCGTGCCGGTTTCGCGCAACCGCCGTTAAGCGTAACCCGACCAGCCTTGATTGCATCGCTCGCCAGTCCGCGGGTTTTGAACAGGCGCGCGCACCACAGCCACTTATCAATGCGCTGGTCATCCATAGGGCGTGACTCGTATTGCTTCTGCCGGGTCAGGAGTTCGGTTAAAATGGTGCACCGCGTGACGCAACCGCCCACGCCCACTCAACGAGTGCATCCTATGACGAACGAACGGAAATTTCTTCCCCTTAATATCGCCGTATTGACGATAACCGATACGCGAACGGAGGCCGAGGACAAATCCGGTAAACTACTCGTTGACCGGCTGACCGCCGCCGGCCACGAACGTTGCGACAAGCGCCTCGTAAAGGATGATATCTACGCCATTCGGGCGGTCGTGTCAGACTGGGTCGCCAACCCGGACGTGTCGGTCGTACTGACAACGGGAGGAACCGGGGTCACCGGTCGCGACGGGACGCCAGAGGCAGTTACGCCGCTGCTCGACAAGCAGATCGACGGTTTCGGCGAAATGTTCAGGGTACTGTCTTACGAAGATATCAAGACCTCGACCGTGCAATCGCGCGCAGTCGCGGGTGTCGCCAACGGCACCTATATTTTCTGCCTGCCGGGATCATCCGGCGCGTGTGCGCTGGGTTGGGACGCGTTGATTTCGCACCAGCTCGACTTCCGGACAAGGCCGTGCAATCTCGTCGAGTTAATGCCCCGGTTGAAGGAAACCTGAGCGCCTGCGGGTGTTGTAGATACCCGCGCGAGGCGCGTTGCGATGTGGCAGGACGGATCAGGGAGTCGGAAATGGCCAACGGAATACTGGCAATCAGCGGAATTTTCGGCGCGCTCGCCGTCACTCTTGGCGCCGTGGGGTCACATGTACTGAAGGGACGCCTGCTCGATGCCGATTATGGGGTGTATGAGCTCGGCGTCGAATACCTGTTGATCCATGCGGTGGTGTTGTTCGGATGTGGCGTGTACGCCCACCGTGACTCCGCGAGCGTGTGCATAAAAATTGCCGGGGGGCTGTTGATTTGCGGAATTGTTTTGTTTTGCGGGAGTCTCATCGGCAGAGCGGTGCTTGGAATACCATCGTTGGGGCGGGTCGCGCCTTTTGGCGGTGCGGCACTCATACTCGGATGGCTGTCGATTAGTGCGGCCGGCGTCGCGAATTACTGGCGAACTCGATGAAAAACCAGGCAATGTTTCATAAGCGCTTGTGGGTGCTCGGATTGGCCCTATTGATGGTCACGGTATCCGGGCAGCTTGCGGCGCGGTCGTTCGAGGTTGCCGGCGACCTGATCGGCGAACTCGATATCGCGTCGAGTCTCAGGGCCGATACACTCTCGGACCTCGCGCGCGCCTACGACCAGGGTTACCTCGAAATGCGTTGGGCGAACCCGGGGGTAGACCCCTGGCTGCCGGGAGACGAGACCGAAATTATCGTACCGAGCCTGTACATACTGCCGGATGCGCCCCAGCGCGGGATCGTCGTTAACGTCCCCGAGATGCGCCTCTACTTCTATCCGAAATCCCGGCGCAAGAAAGAACTGCGCGTCAGCACGCACCCGATCAGCATCGGGCGCCAGCAGTGGACGACCCCGCACGGCAAAACAAAAATCGTGCAGAAAGTGAAAGACCCGAACTGGTATCCGCCGGAGTCCATTCGCGAAGAGCACGCGGCGGAAGGCGATCCGCTGCCGAAAGTCGTCCCCGCCGGTCCCGACAATCCGCTCGGTGCCTACAAGATGAAACTCGGATTGCCCGGCTATCTCATTCATGGCACGAATCGGCCTTACGGCATCGGTATGCGGGTCACCCACGGTTGCGTGCGCATGTATCCGAAAGACGTCGAGCAGATATTTCAGTCCGTCGCGGTCGGGACCCCGGTTTACATCGTTAATCAGCCCTACAAAGTCGGGGTGGCGCGAGACCGGGTCTACCTTGAGGTCCATCCGCATCTGGCCGAAGACGACGACAAATTCCGCGATCAGTTCTCGCATGTCGTCGAACTGATTGTGGCGCGTACCGAAGGTCGTAATGCGCAGTTAAACTGGCAGCAACTACGGGACGCGATCAGTGCGAAAAGCGGCATACCCGTCGAGGTCGGAACGATTCGGCCCGAGGCCGGGGAGGGCGTCGCAAAAGCAACGCTGTCGGCGGTCGTCGTGACGAACACCGACTAGGCTGCAGCGTCTGCCGGGAAAACGGGCAAAAAAAACCCCGCTGCAGGAGCGGGGTTTATTCAATTTCCGGTGTTTGCCCGAAATTATTTTTTCATCGTCTGTTCGAACATGCGCTCGATGCGATCTTTGTTCTCGCTGCAGCACGCCATGGCGGCATCAGCTGAACTCTGGGCGCTTGCTGCTGCGGCCCCGGCTGCAGTCGCCGCGTCCATCGCGGCTTTCGCGGCACTCGACGCGGACCGTGCTTCAGACATGGCGCTGCTGGCTTTTGCTTCGACAGCGGCCAGTTGCTCCGGCTTGACGGTGGCACAAGCGGAAAGCGCACCGAATGCGACCGCCACAACTGTCATTCTGACAGCCACGGAAAGTGTTTTTTGCATGTTCAAATCTCCTATCAACATAATCATTTATCCCCGGGTGAGGAATCCCTTACAGCAATCAAAATAATGAACTATTTTTGGAAAATTAGCAATTTACATTTGGTTAGCATGACGAAAAACTGACCGGCCATTCAGCTGCCGTTCAGGGTAGCGCCGGGCCTTCGGACGGTGCGCCGGTGGCGGCGCGACCCCAACCCCGTTCGCGCCCCGGAGGTACCCGCTGACGCGTCTCGAAGCGCTCGTCGACGAGCTGCTGAACGGCGCGGTCGAAGCTGTCCATCTGGTGGGCCCCGCAATAATCCGACAACCATGCGAGCGATTCATCGAGCGGTTGCGGGCCGGTGGCGCTGTAGGTGTCTTCACTGAGCGTATTGAAAGCCGTCAGGTACCCCATCAGGAATACCTTGTAGCGCGTATCCTCGGTCGCGTCCGCGGATTTGAGGTATTGGTGACAGGACGCCCGTCCGACCCCCCAAATCGCATAATTTCCTGCCGGATCGGCGGCGACGGCGTATTTGGCAACGGCGGACATGAGTAACACCGTTACGGTGAGAAATGTTGTTGATTTCATGGGGTTTCCAATGATTCGGCGCCGGCGCAGCGAGGGCGACGGGCAATGCAATACGGTTCAGTGGGCCGGAAGGTCCATTAACCGGTGTTTGCTGTTGAACTGCGAGCGCAGAAAATCCATCTGGTCGGCGAGGATTTTGCGGTTGGACAAGGCAAGGAACTCGGCCCAGTTCGGCACGTACGGCACCGCCAGCAGTGGCATACCGGCGCGCTCCGGGGTTCGAGAGCCTTTGCGGGTGTTACACGAGCGACAGGCCGACACGACGTTTGACCAGATATCGCGGCCGCCTTTCGATATGGGGATGATGTGATCGCGGGTCAGTTGCCCTTCGGAATTTTCGCTGCCGCAGTACATGCACATGTGGCCGTCGCGCCGGAACAATTCGTGGTTATTCAGTGGCGGGCTATTGCGCTGGACATGACGTCCGCGTGTCGACCGCTTGATGGCGATGATTGAGTGGACTGTGACGGAAGACTGTTCGCCGGTATCGCGACACGTGCCGCCGTAAAACGTGAATTTGTTGTCACCCGCTGTCCAGCCAACGAGTCCGCGGCTGTACAGGCAAACGGCGTCCTGCCAGGGGATCCACCTGAGTGGTGTACCCGATATGTCCAATCTGAGTATCAGTGGCGATCGCATTATTGTGAGTCTCCACGAAGTAGTCTATCGATCCGATTGCGTAAACGCTAATCTAGGCCCGGTACGCGCGAGGATTTCGCGGGTCGTGCAACTCACTCACTGAACGACCGTGATCTGGCGTCAAATCAAACTTCAACGGACCCGCGAACCAATGACGTCAAACACTCTCACCGCATCAAAGGTGTCCGATCTGCTCGAGATTATGCGTCGGCTACGCGATCCCGAGCGAGGCTGTCCCTGGGATTTAGAACAAACATTCGCCACGATTGTTCCCCACACGATCGAGGAGGCCTACGAAGTCGCGGACTGCATCGAACGGGGTGACCTCGTCGAACTGACCGGCGAACTCGGAGATTTGTTGTTCCAGGTCGTGTTCTACGCGCAGATAGCGAGCGAGCAGGGGGTGTTCGGTTTCGACGACATCGTGGATGCCATTGCGAACAAGCTCATCGAACGACATCCTCACGTTTTCGCCGATGCCAGTGTCAGCGATGCCGCGGAGCAGACCCGTCGCTGGGAGGCGGCAAAAGCCGCGGAACGCGCGGCACGCGATGAGAGCGCAAAAATCCTTGACGGTATCCCTCGTGGCTTGCCGGCTCTGACCCGGGCGCGGAAGCTGCAGCAGCGCGCGGCCGCGGTGGGTTTCGACTGGCCCGATTCGGCCGACGTGCGCGCAAAAGTCAGCGAAGAGTTTGCCGAGGTCGAAACTGCGATAGCGGGCGGAGAGCAGGCGGAAGTTGAAGAAGAAATCGGAGATTTACTCTTCGCCTGCGTGAACTGGGCGCGGCATTTCGGGGTCGATCCGGAGTCGGCCTTGCGGGCGGCGTCGCGAAAATTCGAACGGCGCTTCGGTTACGTCGAGCAATCGCTCACCGATTCCGGCAGCTCCGTAGCCGGGGCGACGCTGGAAACCATGGACGGGTTGTGGGAGGACGCCAAGGCAATCGAACGCGGAGAGCCGCCGTCAGGCAAAAAAAAACGGGTGCGTTGAGCACCCGTAAATGGACCAAAGGGAGGAGCGCAATGGCCAGTCGGGCCGTTTGCGTATCTTGTAGAAAGCAATCGTCGTGCCAGAAATTAAAGTATCAGAAAATCAATAAGTTGGAGGAATCGCAGTCGCGCCTGGCGACAGCAAACTGCCGTTTACGGCAGGGAACTGACAATTCTCGTCAGATTTCTTACGCGCCTGAGCACCCGGGGATTCGGGGTTGATTTGATGCTCGACTGAAGCGCCGGCGCGATAGCCTAGTCGAGCGTCGGCGCCGGGACGGACTTGTCACGTTCGACCATCGCGTAGGCCGAATGGTTGTGAATGGACTCAAAGTTTTCCGATTCGACCGTGTACGACAACACCCGGTTTTCGGCATTGAGTTTCAGCGCAACTTCGCGAACCATGTCCTCGACGAAGCGCGGATTGTCGTAGGCGCGTTCCGTCACATATTTCTCGTCCGGCCGTTTCAATAGTCCGTACACCTCGCAACTCGCGACTTCTTCAACGATATCGATCAGCTCCTCGATCCAGATGAAGTCCGTGACCTTGACCTGCAGCGTGACGTGCGAGCGCTGGTTGTGTGCGCCGTAGTCCGAGATGTTCTTGGAGCACGGACACAATGTCGTACACGGCACCACCACCTTGACCGAGATCGACGGGTCATCTGTCCCGATTTCCCCGATGAACGTCACGTTGTAATCGAGCAGGCTCTTGACGCCAGACACGGGCGCGGCCTTCTCGACAAAGTACGGGAAAGTCATTTCGATGCGCCCGGATTCAGCGTCGAGCAGCTTCGTCATTTCCCCGACCATCGCTTCGAACGTAGGAACGGAAATCTCGTATTCATGATGGTTGAGAATTTCAACGAAACGGGACATGTGAGTGCCTTTGAACATGTGCGGCAGACCGACGTACATGTTGAAATTTGCCACCGTGTATTGTTCGCGCCCGGCGCGATCCCGCACCACGATCGGATGCTTGATGTCCTTGATGCCAACGCGGTCGATGGCAATTCGGCGTGTGTCCTGGCTGCCCTGTGTGTCCGGGATCGAATTGGCGATGGTGGCGGGTTTGTTCATAAGCGGTGTCCGGTTTTTAACGGCGCGGCCCAGGGTCTGTCACGGCGACGGAAGTCGGGCCGATTCGGCTTCGTCGCTTGGTGAGCTTGTTATTTTTGGCGGTTGCCTGCGACGCACTCACCGGTCTTGCCATCGCAGCATCAGGCCTGATTTTAAGATTATTTCTCACGAGCCACCAGTTAACGGACTCGGAATCGCCGGGAAAGTGCCCCGAATTGCGCCCGTTTGAGGGATTCGATCCGAACCTGCGCCGGGATTGGCTGACCCGTACGGAGGATCAGCGGTCGCGATTAACGATATACGCCGCGAGTTGGCGGAGCGTATCGGCAGCGATGCCCAGGGGTTCCAGGCTCGACAGCGCTTCATCGCACAGATCCTGTGCCGTCTGTTTGGCCTGAGCCATGCCGAGTATGTTCGGGTAGGTGGGTTTGTTCCGGTCGATGTCCGAGCCTTGCGGTTTTCCGATGACGGCCGTATCGCCTTCCACATCGAGAATGTCGTCATGCACCTGGAAGGCCAGACCAACGCACCGCGCGTACTGATCGAGCCGGTCGGCTATCTCCCGGTCGTCAATGTCGCTGGCGAGGTAGCCGAGTCGGACACTGGCGCGGATCAGGGCACCGGTTTTATGCATGTGCATTTTTTCCAGTTCGGCGAGGCTGAGCGCGCGCCCGACCGCCGCGAGGTCCATCGCCTGGCCGCCCGCCATGCCTTCCGAACCACTGGCCTGGGCAAGCTCGCGCAGCATGTCGACCCGCCGGTCGGCGGTAACGTGAGCTGCGCCGGTTGCGATGACACCGAAAGCGAGTGCCTGCAATGCATCGCCGGCCAGAATCGCCGTCGCCTCGTCAAATTGTTTGTGGCACGTCGGCCGGCCCCGGCGCAGGTCGTCGTCGTCCATTGCCGGCAGGTCGTCGTGAATGAGGGAGTAGGCGTGAATCAGTTCGACCGCGACAGCACATGCGTCCAGGTCTTCCAGTGCCGTACCCAACGCCTGTCCGGTGGCATAGACGAGTACGGGGCGGACGCGCTTCCCGGGACCCAGCACCGCATAACACATCGCCGAGTGCAGGCCGACCGGGTCGGAATCCGCGGCCGGCAGGCGTGCGTCGAGCGCACGGTCCACCTGGGATTGGTATTGTTCGAGTGTTGCCGTGAGTGACATGGGTCGGATCAATCGTCTTCTTCTGATTCGAACGGTTCGAGTTTGTCGTCACCGGCCGGGTTTTGCGTGAGTTGCTGGACCTTTTGTTCCGCCTCGCGCAGTGCGGTCTGGCAGGCGCGCGCGAGAGATACGCCCTTTTCAAACTGCTTCAGGGATTCTTCCAGTGAAAACTCGCCGCCTTCCATTTTTTCGACGAGTTCTTCCAGCGCGGTAATCGACGTTTCGAAATTGAATTTCTGGGCTTTGCGGGCCATGAATCAGGATGCTCAGTTTTAAAATGACAACGGCGCCTGAACGGTCTCGTCCGCGCCCCCGTCCAGCGGGGCCGAAACTCTACTGACCACGGGGTACACGGTCAACCGCTGAACAGGGTACGGGACGCCCGCCGCTTGACTTGAACCGAAGCGCCAACTTAGACTTCGTCCAGTTTTAGAATAAGTCTAAATCTGGAATTGCATCACAACGATCTGGCGTACCACCAGTCACTATCGGAGGAGAGCCCAATGGCTGCATTGAAAGGCACAAAAACTGAACAGAATCTCAAAGACGCGTTTGCAGGTGAATCGCAAGCGAATCGACGCTACCTCTACTTCGCGCAAAAAGCGGACGTCGAAGGGTATAACGATGTGTCTGCAGTTTTCCGCTCCACCGCGGAAGGCGAAACCGGCCACGCTCACGGACATCTGGAATATCTCGAAGCGGTCGGCGACCCGGCTACGGGCGAACCCATCGGCAGCACGGACCTGAACCTCAAGGCAGCGATCGCCGGCGAAACGCACGAATATACTGACATGTATCCGGGCATGGCGAAATCCGCGCGCGAAGAAGGCTTCGACGAAATCGCCGACTGGTTTGAAACGCTGGCGAAGGCGGAACGTTCGCACGCCAATCGTTTCCAGAAGGCGCTGGACGGTCTGAACGGCTGATCCAGACACTTTTGAAGACTGCAACAAAGCCGGACAAGTGTCCGGCTTTGTTCTTCATTGGATTCAAAGTGATTAATCGGACGTTGCGTATGACACATAAACGCGCCGTCACGACGGTGAATTGACTTATGGCCCGCGAAGGTTCGCTCGAAGCTCCCACGAGACACCCGCTCGGTTGGAAAGAACCGGAATTCCACGACGAGGAAGCGTTATTTACCGAACTCGAACGCATCTACGATATTTGTCACGGTTGTCGTCGCTGCGTCAGCTTGTGCAACTCGTTTCCGACCTTGTTCGATCTCGTCGACGAATCGAGCACGATGGAAGTCGATGGGATCGACAAAAAAGATTACTGGTCTGTCGTCGAGCAGTGCTACCTTTGCGATTTGTGCTACCTGACAAAATGCCCCTACGTGCCGCCGCACGAGTGGAACGTCGATTACCCGCATCTGATGCTGCGGGCCAAGGCGGTCAGCCACAAAAAAGGCAAAACACCGCTGCGCGACAAGATCCTGACCTCGACCGACCAGGTCGGTATGTTCGCCTCGATTCCGATCGTTGCCGAGATTGTTAACAAGACGAACACGATCAAACCGGCGCGCCAGCTAATGGAAAAGGTGATCGGCATACACGCTGAGGCGCCGTTACCGAAGTTCTCCAGTAATACCGCGCGCAAGCGTTTGTCGAAAACGGACACCGGCAGCGTCAAGGTGACCCGGACCGGCGATACGACCGGGCGTCTGGGGATTTTTCTGACGTGTTACGGGAATCGTAATGCGCCGCAAATGGTCGAGGACATGGCCGCGATTTTCCGGCACAACGGTATCGACGTCGCGATGACGGAATCGGAGCGCTGCTGCGGCATGCCGAAACTCGAACTCGGCGATCTCGAGGCGGTGGAAAAACTGAAAGAACACAATATTCCGCAGCTGATGAGCCTGGTGCGCAGGGGTTACGACCTGACCGCACCGATACCGAGTTGCGTGCTCATGTATAAACAGGAACTGCCGTTGATGTTCCCGGACGATTTGGACGTTCAGGCAGTGGCCGCGGCGTTTTTTGATCCTTTCGAATACCTGATGGCACGTCATCGCGAACAACAACTCGACCTTAAATTCGAGCAGCCGCTCGGGAAAGTGGCCTATCACGTACCCTGTCATCAGCGCGTTCAGAAAATCGGACCAAAAACGAAAGACATTCTCGAACTTGTGCCGGATACCGACGTCACGATGATAGAACGATGCTCCGGACACGACGGAACGTATGCAGTGAAAAAAGAAAACTACGCCCACGCACAGAAAATCTGCCGACCGGTTGTGAGCCGGGTCGAGCAGGCTGAAGCGGATCATGTCATCAGCGACTGCCCGATGGCCGGGGACCTGATCGAGCATGGCATGGCGGCGGGAGAGGCAACCTCGGCGTTCGCGCTGCTGCGCCGGGCCTACGGGATTTAGGATGATGAATCTATCCCGCAAGGAACTGATCCCGCTCGAAACCTACCACGAGCAACGCGGAGATTTTCGCCGCAAAGTCATCGCACACAAGGCGAAACGCCAGGTTGCTATCGGTGAGCACGCAACGCTCTATTTCGAGGACCGTCTCACCATCCAGTACCAGATCCAGGAGATGCTGCGGGTCGAACGTATATTCGAGGCCGAGGCCATCGATGACGAGCTGAACGCTTATAACCCGCTGATTCCTGACGGGGAGAACTGGAAGGCGACGTTCATGATCGAATACGAGGATGCGACCGAGCGACAGGTTGCGCTGGAAAAACTCGTCGGTATTGAAGACCGGGTGTGGATGCAGGTCGGCGACGGGGAACGCGTATGGGCGATTGCCGACGAAGACCTCGAGCGTTCGCGCGAGTCAAAGACATCCGCGGTTCATTTTCTCAGATTCCAGCTGCCCTCGGCCGATGTCGCGGCGGCGAAAGCAGGTGCGGATATCAATGCCGGTATCGATCACCCGGCCTATTCGTATAACGTGATGCCGCTCGGGGCCGACACCCGCGCGGCGCTCGTCGCCGATCTCCGCTGACGACCTTCTCCGGGCGTGCGCCGAACGCGTGAGCGATTCGGCCTTGAGCGCTTGCCGACGCTTGACCGCGTGGCCTTGCGTGTAAGAAAATCGTATGGTTATTAGCAATTTGTATTGCTAATTTAATTTGATCTATACGCCCTTACGAGGGCTGGGACGGGGCTTTGGTCGCGAAATACGACGCAGCAGACATCGAGGTTTTAACCGGCCTCGATCCGGTTCGCAAGCGGCCGGGCATGTACACCGACACGAGCCGTCCCAACCACCTGGTCCAGGAAGTCGTCGACAACAGTGTCGACGAAGCGATAGCAGGTCACTGTTCACTCATCGAGGTGATCCTGCATCGCGACGGCTCGATTGAAGTGTCCGACGACGGTCGCGGTATGCCGGTCGACAAGCATCCGGAAGAGAAGATCCCCGGGGTCGAGCTCGTGCTGACGCGTCTGCATGCGGGTGGCAAGTTTTCAAACAAGAATTACAAGTACTCCGGTGGTCTCCACGGCGTTGGTGTGTCTGTCGTTAACGCGCTGTCGAAAAAACTGAAGGTCGCGGTAAAGCGCGGTGGCAAGGTGCATGAGATGGGTTTCGCCAATGGCGATCGACGCACGCCGCTTAAAGTCACCGGGAAAGTGGGCAAGCAGAACAGCGGCACGACGATCCAGTTCTGGCCCGATGCGAAGTATTTCGACACGGTCAAACTCTCGCTACCGAAATTGAAGCACGTTCTGCGTGCGAAAGCGGTGTTATGCCCGGGCCTGAAAGTGCGCTTGCACGATTCGGCTGCTAAAGCGAAAGAGGAATGGCATTACGAATCCGGCTTGCGGAGCTACCTCGGCGAAGCGATGCCGGATGCGGAATTATTGCCGGAGGCGCCTTTCCAGGGCGAAATGTCGGGCAACGACGAAGCGGTGACGTGGGCCTTGCAGTGGCGCGCCGACGAAGGCGAAATTGTGACCGAAAGCTACGTCAATCTCGTACCGACGCTGCAGGGTGGCACTCATGTGACGGGTCTGCGTCAGGGTTTGCTCGAAGCGATGCGTGAGTTTTGCGAGTTCCGCAGCCTGCTGCCGCGCGGGGTCAAGCTGAGCGCCGATGATGTCATCGAACGCTGTGCCTACGTTCTGTCGGTCAAGCTGACGGATCCGCAATTCTCCGGCCAGACGAAAGAGCGACTCTCTTCACGTTCGTCGGCGACGTTTGTCTCCGGCGTGGTTCGCGATGCGTTCGCATTGTGGCTGCATCAACATGCGGAGACTGGCGAACGTATCGCAGAAATAGCCGTGCAGCGAGCGCAGAGCCGTCTTAAGGCTGCCAAGAACGTGGTTCGAAAAAAACTTGGCGGCGCCGGTCCGGCGTTGCCGGGTAAGCTCGCCGATTGCACGTCGCAAAACCTGGACGAGACGGAACTGTTCCTGGTGGAGGGCGATTCCGCGGGTGGTTCGGCGAAACAGGCGCGCGACAAGGATTTCCAGGCCATCCTCCCGTTGCGCGGGAAGATCCTCAATACCTGGGAGGTCGAATCCACCCAGGTCCTCGGCTCACAGGAAGTGCACGATATTTCCGTCGCACTCGGCGTCGACCCGGGGTCGGCGAACATATCCCGGTTACGTTACGGCAAGTTATGCATACTCGCCGACGCGGATTCCGACGGTGCGCACATTGCAACGTTGATCTGCGCACTGTTCGTGCGCCACTTTCGGCCGGTCGTCGAGGCGGGGCACGTGTATGTCGCGATGCCGCCGCTATACAGAATTGACGTTGGGCAGTCGGTTTTCTACGCGCTCGATGAGGACGAAAAGAACGGTGTGATCGATCGCATTGCGGCGGAAAAAATCCGCGGCAAAGTTAATGTCCAGCGTTTCAAGGGTCTTGGCGAAATGAATCCGTTACAGTTGCGGGAAACCTCGATGGCCCCGGCAACGCGTCGTCTGGTTCAGTTAACGCTCGATGACGACGGCAAAACGGAACAGACGATGGATATGTTGCTCGCCAAAAAGCGCGCCTCGGATCGGCGGGCATGGCTCGAGAGCAAAGGCAATCTCGTTTCGGTGAACTAGCCGCGCGGTACTGAAAATAACTATGAGTGACGACATCGATATTGAACGCCGCGCGGTTGGCGACTTCACTGAGCAGGCCTACCTCGATTACTCCATGTACGTGATCCTGGATCGCGCATTGCCGCACGTCGGCGACGGGTTGAAACCCGTGCAACGCCGGATCGTGTACGCGATGTCGGAACTCGGTTTGAACGCCGGCGCGAAATTCAAGAAATCCGCGCGCACCGTCGGGGATGTCCTCGGGAAATTTCATCCGCACGGAGATTCCGCGTGTTACGAAGCCATGGTCCTCATGGCACAGCCGTTCTCGTACCGATACCCGTTGATAGAAGGGCAGGGCAACTGGGGATCGAGCGACGATCCAAAATCGTTCGCCGCCATGCGCTACACGGAAGCGAAATTAACCCCGTACGCGGATGTATTGCTCGCTGAACTCGGTCAGGGTACGACGGACTGGAACCCGAATTTCGACGGCACGCTCGACGAACCGATACTCCTGCCGGCGCGGTTGCCGAACTTGTTGCTGAACGGCACGACCGGCATCGCGGTTGGTATGGCGACGGACATTCCACCGCACAATCTTCGCGAAGTTGCCGCCGCGTGCGTGCATTTGCTCGAGAAACCGAAAGCGACCGTCGCCGATTTGTGTGAACACATACTCGGACCCGATTTCCCCACCGACGCGGAGATCATCACACCGCCTGAAGAGATCCGGGCGTGTTACGAAACCGGCCACGGCTCGGTAAAAATGCGCGCTCGTTACGAAGTGGAAAAAGGCGGTGTCGTGATTACGGCGCTGCCCTACCAGACCTCCGGGAGCAAGGTCATCGAGCAGATCGCCCAGCAGATGCAGGCGAAAAAGCTGCCGATGCTGGACGACATCCGGGATGAATCAGACCACGAAACGCCGACGCGCGTCGTGCTGGTTCCGCGTTCCAACCGGGTAGACACCGAGCAGTTGATGCAACATCTGTTCGCGACGACGGATCTCGAACGCAACTATCGGATCAATTTCAACGTTATCGGCAACGACGGCCTGCCGGCGGTGAAGAATCTGCAGGTTCTGCTCAGGGAGTGGCTCGAATTCCGCACCGACACCGTGCGCAAGCGGCTGCAGTTCCGACTGGACAAGGTTATCGACCGGTTGCATATCCTCGATGGCTATCTCATCGCGTTTCTCAATATCGATGAAGTGATCAAAATCATTCGCAACGAGGACAAGCCGAAGCCGAAGCTCATGAAGCGGTTCAAGCTGACGGGAACCCAGGCGGATGCGATCCTCGACTTGCGACTGCGGCATCTCGCCCGGCTCGAGGAAGAACGCATACGCGGGGAGCAAACCGAGTTATCCGAGGAAAGGAAAAAACTCGAACAAATCCTCAAGTCGCGGCAGCGGCTGAAAACGCTCGTCCGCGATGAAATAAAGGCTGACGCGAAAAAATTCGGCGACGAACGGCGCTCGCCGCTCGTTGTGCGCGAAGCGGCGCAGGCCATCGCCGAAGCGGATTTGATCCCCTCGGAGCCGATTACGATCGTCCTGTCCGAAAAAGGCTGGGTGCGTGCTGCGAAAGGTCACGACATCGTCGCGCGTGAACTGGCGTTTCGCAGTGGCGACGGGTTTAAGGCCGCCGCTCGTGGGCGAACGAACCAGACGGCGGTGTTTCTCGACGCCGGCGGGCGTTGCTATTCCCTGCCCGCACATTCGTTTCCGTCCGCCCGCTCGATGGGGGAGCCGCTGGGCGGTCGGCTGTCGCCACCCGACGGCACGGACTTTGTCGGCGCGATAGCGGGAACCCCGGACAACCAGGTGTTGCTCGCGTCCGATTCCGGCTACGGGTTTATTGGTTCCGTTGGTGAACTGTATTCAAAGAACAAGGCTGGCAAGGCCGTGTTGTCAGTTCGCGGCGTCGCGCGGGCGACCGTTCCCGATGCCGTCGTCGATCGAGATACGGACGAAATAGCGTGCGTGACGAACGCCGGCTATCTACTCGTGTTCCCGGCGGCCGAACTCCCCGAACTTGCCCGCGGCAAGGGGTTAAAAATGATGCAAATCCCTGCGGCTAAACTGAAAAACCGCGAAGAATATATGCTCGGGGTCGTCGTGATACCGGAAAAAGGCGCACTGAAGGTTACCGCGGGTAATCGGCACATTACGCTGAAGTCCCGCGATCTCGATCGTTACCGCTCTGAGCGCGCACGCCGTGGATTGAAACTGCCCCGCGGTTTTCAGAAAGTCGACGCTGTGGAACTTGCCTGAGTGCTTGCCCGGCGCTGCGCGTCGCTGTTGTACTGGATCGTGCCCCGTCCGCCGCTCGAACCCTGTCGAGCGCTTGATCCCAAATGGCCGCTCTGTCGACAGCGACAACTTGCGACCACGGGTGTAGCGTTCGAAATTCGAAACCGGATTCGGTCGAGCTGAACCGGCGTATTCGCCAGCGGCCGGCCGACTAACTCCTGGAGGTTGAGCCATGCGCGTGGGTGTGACGTCGTTCATTATCATCACTGTTGCCGTCCTGGTTACGGGTCATCACGACGACGCGCTCGCCGATACCGGCGGCGACGTGTACGCACGAGCCTGTGCCTCCTGCCACGATGCCAGCACCCCACGCACACCGCCAAAGACCGCGTTGTCGGCGATGCCGACGGCTCGCATCGTCAAAGCGCTCGAAACCGGTGTCATGCGCGTCGTCGGGAATTTCAGTCTCGACGGACCGGAGCGGATCGCCGTCGCCGAGTATTTGACCGGTCGACCGTTTGACCCGGATTGGCAGCGGTCCGGGCAAAACGATTGCGCCCCGGCGCCGTGGCCGTCGCCGGATCCGTGGACGGCACCATCGTGGAACGGGTGGGGTAACGGTGCCGCGAATCTGCGCTTTCAGTCCGCCGCTGCAGCGGGCCTGAATGTCGCCGGGGCTAAGAAATTACAACTGGCCTGGGCGTTTGCCTTTCCCGGCGAGACCATTGCCGAATCACAACCGACCGTGGTCGACGGCCGCCTGTTTGTCGGCGCACGTGATGGTTCCGTCTATGCATTGAATGCAACAACGGGTTGCCAGCACTGGCGCTTCGAAGCGCAGTCGCCGGTTAAAAACTCCGTCGTCATCGGGTCGGTCGACGTCGCGGGAGCGACCCGCCTGCTCGCGTTTTTCGGCGATTTGACCGGAACCGCCTACGCGGTCGATGCAAACGACGGATCACTCGTCTGGGAACGTAAGGTCGACCCGTTTCCCGCCGCACGGCTCATGGGCAGTTTCATGCTCGCCGACGGCCAGCTTTTCGTCCCGATCACCGCGACGGAATCGACGCTCGTTGCTGCGACCGATGCCGTGTGCTGCCATTTTCGCGGTAGCGTGGTGTCGCTCGATCCCGCGACCGGGAAAGAGCGCTGGCGCCGCTATACCGTCGCGGAGGAACCGGTGCTGACCGGCACGAACGCGCGCGGAAATCCCGTCTACGGTCCGTCCGGTGCGACTATCTGGTCGGCACCGACGTTCGATCCGGTGCAGGGTCGCATCTACGTTGGCACCGGCGAGAACGCGTCTCAGCCCGCCACGGATACGAGCGACGCAATTCTTGCCATCGACGTGAATACGAGCGAGGTGATCTGGCATTACCAGGGTCTTGCCGGCGACGCGTGGAATATGTCGTGCGGCACGGAGGACAAAACCAACTGCCCAGCGGATGCCGGACTCGATTTCGATATGGGCAGCTCGCCGAGTCTTGCGACCCTCGACAATGGCCGGCGAATCCTGATCGCGGCGCAAAAATCAGGGGTCGTGCATGCGCTCGATCCGGACGCCGGGGGAAAATTGCTGTGGCAGCGTAAGGTGGCGGCCGGCGGCATCCTCGGCGGTATCGAATGGGGTCCTGCCAACGACAATGAGCACGTCTACGTCGCGCTCGGTGACATTCGCTGGAACACGCCGGATTTGCTCGACCCGCATCTCGAACTCGATCGTCAGGCCGGCGGCGGCGTCGTGGCGCTCGATCTCGTTGACGGTCACATCGTATGGCAGGCACCGGCCGTCGAATGCGGGGATCGACCCATGTGTTCGCCGGCACAAACCGCGGCCGTCTCGGCGATTCCGGGCGTCGTGTTTGCTGGCGGCATGAGCGGTCACCTGCGCGCATTCGATGCCAGTAACGGTCACGAAGTGTGGCGGTATGACACGGTCAGGGAGTTCACGACAGTCAACGGTGCGGCCGGTCGTGGCGGCGCGCTCGATGCGACGGGGCCGGTCATAGTCGACGGCTGGGTTTATGTCGTCTCGGGCTACAGCAAGTGGGGCGGGTTGCCCGGGAACGTCCTGCTCGCCTTCGCCGTGAAGGGCGTCGAAGCGGCGAAATAAAAGAGGAGGGCCGGTCGTAAAACCGGCCCTCCCAGCGAACGGATAACAGGGAGGGGAGGGTCTCCGTTCAGGATCTGTGTCGGCGCGTCAGCGCCGAAACTTTAACCCTGATCGGGAGCCGGCGCGGGCTTTTTTTCGACCTTATCTGCTGGCCCGCTTCGCGGTGCCGGGGCCGCTGCCGCGGCCGCGGCCGCGGCCGATTCCGGCAGGGTGACATCGGCGATTTTGCCTAAGACTTCCGGCAGATCGATGCCCGCCTGGGCCGCGAGTTCGTGTACCGGTGGCAGGGCGCCGATCATGCCCTTGAGAAAACCGGCCGTTGTCGTGTCGCCGGAACCCTGATCGCCGGAATCCCAAACAGTAATCTTGTCGATCTGCAGGTTTTGTATGGCCTTGACCTGTTCGCTCACGAGTTGGGGCAGTTGTTCAATGACGAGCAGCGCCGGCGCAAGATCCTTGCGGTCTTCGCACACGGCCATGAGTTGTTTGTACCCTTCGGCTTTCGCCAGCAGTACTTTTTGTAAACCTTCTGCTTCGGCCGTGTAGCGCTGTAACACCGCATCCGCTTCACCGGCTGCGATACGCCGTAGTCTCTCGGCTTCTGCTTCTGCGTCGATCTCGATTTTCGTGCGCTCGACAACCTGTTGTGCGACCTGCTGCTTCTCGAGCAACGCTATCTCTTCTTCTTTTTGCGCGAGCAGAACATCGCGTTTCGCCTGGGCCATGGCGACATCACCACGGCGCTTCGCGTCGGCCTGGCGTTCTGCGAGACCGGCGTTGTAGTCGGCCATCTTCGCTTTCGATTCGTTTTCGCCCTTGATCGCTGCCGCCTCGAGTTCGGCGATCTCGACACGCTGGTGGGCTTCAGCTTTTTTCTTGCCTTCGTTAGCCAGTGCGCCCTGTTCCGCGACCGCGACCTCTTTGTTACGTTCCGCGGACGCTTCCCCGGCGACACCTTCGGCTTCGAGTTTCGCCACTTCGATACGCTGATTTCGCTCCGCCTGTTTCTGCCCGGTGGCCGATTGCGAGTTTTGTTCCGCGACCTGCACATCCATTTCGCGCTGCGCGGTGGCCGAGCCGATGGAGCCTTCGCGGTCCGCCGCTGCCACTTCGACTCTGGCCTTGTTGACCGCTTCCGATGCGGCTTTGCGACCGAGCGCTTCGATGTAGCCGGATTCGTCCGTGATGTCGCGGATATTCACGTTGATCATTTCGAGCCCGATTTTATTCAGCTCGAAATTCACGTTTTTGTTCACGAGGTCGAGAAATTTTTCGCGGTCCTGGTTGATTTCCTCGATCGACAGGGTCGCGATTACGAGGCGCATTTGCCCGAGAATGATGTCGCGCGCCTGGTTTGCGATGGCAACTTCATCCAGCCCGAGCAGGCGTTCCGCGGCGTTGTTCATGATTTCCGGAACCGTGGATATGCCGATCGTAAACGTCGAGGGGACGTTCACGCGGATGTTCTTTTTCGACAGCGCGCTTTGCAGTTCGATGTCGATCGTCATCGGTTCGAGCGTCATGTACGCATAGCTCTGCATCAGCGGGATCACGAACGTGCCCCCACCGTGTATGCAACGCGCGGCGCGTTGGCCGGCCACCTTGCCGTAGACGACGAGCACCCGGTTCGACGGGCAACGTTTGTACTGCAGCACCAGCATCACGAAGAAGAAGCTGATGATCAGGACGATCGAGACAACGAGCATTAAGGGTCCGGGAGATATGTCCATGAGGCGATCCTTTCGGGAATGACCGGTTTAGCGGTGTTAGTCGTTTATCGGTCCGGGAGGGCGTTCGGTTTAATCGGCGGCTTCGACCACGAGGGTCTGATCATCACGGACCTCGACAATCCGCACGCTCGAGAATTCCGTGAGTTTTCCGTCCGTACTGATCGCCTCGAGTACCTTGCGGCGTCCGGAGACGTCGACTTCGACCTGACCCCGGCCGTCGCCGTGCTTGGGTACGGTCATGTAGACCCGTCCGGTCTTGCCGATCGCGGTCGCCAGATCGTATTCGATGGTTCGATTGAGCTTGCGGGTGAGCAGCATCAGGCCTGAAGCCAGTAGCATCATGCCGAAGCCGAAGGCGGCCGAAGCGGCGGCGGACGCGAGCCCCCCCATATCCCAGTCGACCCGGCACGTGAGTCCCATCCACCCCGCGCCCATGAAGAACGCAAGGATGGAAAGGAGCGAAAAGAAGCTGAAGGACGAGTCCGAGCTGCCGTCGAAATGGTCGCCCGTGTCGAAGTCCGAGTCGCCGCCGAAGAAGAGTGCGATCAGCAGGCGGAGTGCGAAAAATGTCGTGCCGACCAGCGCCATGATGAGATACACCACGACGTCGGTGCCGAGACCGAAGGCCGCTTTCCAGTCGAATAGTAGTTCGAGCAAATCCAGTTCTCCCTAAACGGCGTGCCCGGAGTCACGCTATGTCATGGATCGAGGTCCGTCAAGCGGACCGGCTAATGGCGAGTCCCGTATCCGGACGTTGCCTTTGGCTATCAGGCTATCAGTGTTTTGGACGCGGCGCCGGGCTGTTCGCGCGCGAAGCGCGGTACCAGGTATCCGGGCAGCCTGTCCCGCAACGACGCGGCCAGTTGCTTTGCGGTATCGGCAGGAACGTCGAAATGCGCAGCGCCGGCCACCGGATCGAGCAGATGGACGTAATAAGGCAGCACCTGCGCTTCAAACAATTCACGCGAGAGGTCGGTGAGGACATCGGCACTATCGTTTACGCCGCGTAGCAGGACCGACTGATTGAGTAACGTAATCCCCTCGCGCGCCACGTTCTGCAGCGCGGCGCGCAATTCATCATCAATTTCGTTCGGGTGATTGATATGCAGCACGACGACCGCGGCGAGCCGGGTAGCGGTCAACGCGCCGATCAAACCCGGTGAAAAGCGGGACGGTATGGTCACGGGTAGTCGCGTGTGGATCCGCACTCGCCGGACGTGATCGATCGCGGCGATGCCCTCAATCATCGAGAGCAGCGCGGGATCCGACAGTAGCAAGGGGTCGCCGCCGCTCAGGATGACCTCTTCGATCGATGGTTCGGTTCGCACCTCGTCGATGAGAGTCTCCGTGACATTCGGCGCCGTCGTGTACGGGTAATGGCGGCGGAAACAGTAGCGGCAGTTTATTGCACACGCGCCCGTCGCAATGACGAGCGCGCGCCCGTGGTATTTCTGCAATACGTTTGGCGCGCGCTGACTGGCCAGATCGCCGACCGGATCCGGTCCAAAGCCAGGCACCTCGCGTGATTCGGCGGCGAGCGGCAGCACCTGGCGTAGCAGCGGATCGGCCGGATCGCCCGCGCGCATGCGGCGCGCGTACGGACGCGGAACGCGGAAGGCAAATCCGGCGCCGTCGCCAAGGTCCATGCGGGCAGGATCGAGACCGAGATCATCGAGCAGAGCGCTTGGCTCCGAGTAGGCCTGACGAAGCTCCTGCGTCCATTCGAGAGGCTGAACGTGCGCTGTGCTTCGCGTTATCATAGGCGGCGTTTTTCCCGGGGGTGGCCGTTGCTTGCCTTCGCTGCCGACGGAACGACACCGCGTGATTCACGTCCCCAGTCCCTGTGCCGGGACCGGTTAGCGTGATTTTGTCCATATTATCGAGAATTCCTTGCCATGGCGTCATTCAGTACCAGTCAGTTCAAACTCGGGTTGAAAATCATGCTCGACGGCGATCCTTACAACATCATCGAAAATGAATTCGTGAAGCCCGGCAAAGGGCAGGCGTTTAACCGGATCAAGGTGCGAAATCTGAAATCCGGTCGCGTCATCGAAAAGACCTATAAATCCGGTGAGTCGGTCGAGGCCGCCGATGTTGTCGAGACCGAGATGCAATATCTCTATACGGACGGCGACACCTGGACGTTTATGAATCCGGGCTCGTTCGAGCAGCTGGCCACCTCGGCCGCCGCAATGGGTGATGCGGTGAAATGGCTCAAGGGTGAGGAAATGTGCAATGTCACATTATGGAATAACGAACCCATCGCCGTCGTGCCACCCAATTTCGTTATCCTCAAAATCGCTGAAACAGACCCCGGCCTGCGCGGTGACACGGCCTCCGGTGGAACGAAACCGGCAACTCTGGAAACCGGCGCGGTGGTTAAGGTCCCCCTGTTCATCGAACAGGACGATTTGCTGAAAATCGATACGCGAACCGGCGACTACGTGTCGCGCGCGAAAGAAGACTGAAGCGGCGCAATTGGGGGCCGAACGCGGGCAGTCCTGGCGTCCCGCCGCCTCGATGGCGGTACTGCGTCGTCGCGCGCAAGCTGCCGCCGCCATGCGTGAATACTTTGCCGAAACCGGCGCGCTCGAAGTACACACGCCCTTGCTCATGCCGTCGGGGTCGACCGATCCCGCGCTGAACAACTTCGTTGCAGGACCCGACGAGGGCGCACAAGGCCCTTCGGGATATCTCCAGAGTTCGCCGGAATTCGCGATGAAGCGGCTGCTCGCTGCCGGTAGTGGCGACATCTATCAACTCGGACCTGCCTTTCGGGCGGAGGAGTCCGGTCGGCATCATCTTGCAGAATTCACGCTGCTCGAGTGGTACCGGGTCGGGCGCGACCATCACGCGCTGATGGACGACGTTGAACAGCTCGTCACCACCGTCTTGCCAGAGCTGCGTTTTACGCGGGCGCGTTACGCGGATCTGTTTGCGCGAGGTTACGGCGTCGATGTCCATACGACAGGCACGCCCGAACTCGCGGAAATCGCCCACGCCGCTAACGTTCATGTCGGCGGCGCGACCGAGCGCGCGGTACTGCTCGATGCGCTGTTCGCGGATCTGTTTCTGCGCACTGCACCGGCCCGAGAGGCATTGTTCGTCTACGACTTTCCAACAGAGCAGTCCGCGTACGCGCGCATACAACCCGGCCCGCCGCGTGTCGCGAGCCGGTTCGAACTGATTATCGGCGGAATTGAAATTGCGAACGGTTATCACGAACTCATCGATGCTAAAGAGCAGGCGGAGCGCATGGCGAGCGAGAACCGGCGGCGCGCCGCGGCCGGCCAGGCGCCGGTACCGTCCGACCCCGATTTGCTCGACGCGCTGGCGGCGGGATTACCGGATTGTGCCGGGGTCGCGCTCGGGTTTGATCGGCTGTTGATGCTTATGACCGATGCGCCGTCCATTGCGGCCGTGTCAGCTTTTGCGCCCTACCACCCCGGCGTCGCCTGACTGTGCGGGAGCTGTGTGCGAAAACTTGGCATCAAGCAAATAAAATCATATACTTATGACGATAATCTAAGATTGAATGTAGATGCAGGTGAGTCGATTTGCCGACACCAGAGCCCTATTCAGTTGACAAGCTGACCGCGGAAGCGCGGCGTTTGGCGGCGGATTATCGACGGGCGACCGGAAAATCACTGCCGTTGACCGGAGAAATCGCGGTGAATGACGCCGTTCGCCTGCTCGGTCTGGAAATTCCCGAACAACCGATTGCCGGCTGCGATGCATTGCGCCGGTCCGATGACCAATCCTATCGCGTACAAATCAAGGGACGCGTCGTGTTCGACGCCGGCAAGGGTGCACCACGAGTGGGGCAACTGAAGCTCGAACAGGAATGGGACGAGACGGTACTCGTGGTGATGGATGAAGACTACGAACCCACGGAAATTTACCGGGCGACCCGCGCCGCGCTCGAACCGGTCCTCGAGAAGAAGGCGTCGAACAAACGCGGCGCGATGACGGTGGCCCAGTTCAGGATCATTGCCGAGTGCGTGTGGACATCCGCGAGCGGATTTGATCAGGAAGCAGGCTGAGCGCCACCCGGCGCAAACTCCCAATGGCATGACCTCTAACGACGCCCAGAGCGCAGCACGCGCGAACGCGTTACTTGGTGATGAAGGACCGTTAGCTTCGGCACTCGAAGGTTTTTCCGTGCGTCCGCAGCAACAGGCCATGGCGGGGCTGATCGAAGGGGTGTTGCGCGAGACCGGCACACTTTTGTGCGAGGCAGGCACGGGCACGGGTAAAACGCTTGCCTACCTCGTTCCCTGTCTCGACGTCGATCGCAAAACGATTATTTCAACGGCGACAAAAACGCTTCAGGATCAGCTGTTCGAGCGAGACATTCCGCTCGTGGTTGATGCGCTGGGCGTGCGTGTCGACGTCGCACTGCTGAAAGGCAGGGCCAACTACGTGTGTCTGCACCGCCTCGATTTGGCCCAGGGCAGTCCCGAGCTCTTCGCAGAAGAGCAGTCGCAGCTGCGTTACCTCGCGGATTGGGCCCGTCATACCGACAATGGCGACATTGCCGGCGCCGCTGACCTCGCCGATGATGCCCGCATCTGGCCGCACGTGACCTCGACGGTCGACAACTGTCTCGGCCAGGCGTGCGATTTTTTCGACGATTGCTTCGTCGTCAAAGCGCGGCGCGACGCGGCCAGCGCCGACGTCGTGGTGGTGAACCATCACCTGCTGTTCGCCGACATGGCCCTGCGTGAGGAAGGTTTTGCGGAATTACTGCCGAGCGCAGAGGCCGTCGTGCTCGACGAGGCCCACCAGGTACCGGATGTGGCCTCAAAATTCTTCGGTTCGTCGCTGAGTTCGCACCAGTTGAGAGACCTGTGTCGCGACGCGGGGCTCGCCGCTGCCAGCGAGGCACCGGATCAGCCGCAGCTGGCTACATTAGCTGCCGAACTCGAGTCGATCGTTGCGCGATTCGTCGTCTCTCTCCGCCGCCACGGCAGCCGCGGAGAGTGGGCACACATTGCCGGTTCAAAGGCGATCGAAGACGCGTTCGACGCACTGAGAACCGCTTTGCACGCGCTACGCGATGCGCTCGAAATTGCGAGTGAACGCGGGCCGACCGCGGAGAACGGATACAACCGTTCGCTCAGATTTTGCGCGCGCCTCGATTTGTTCCTCGGTGATGAAGATGACGTCGACTTCCAGTGGATCCGCTGGTTTGAAACGACGACTCGGGGTGCGACGCTGCACGCGACCCCGGTCACGGTCGCCGAACCATTCCAGTCGATGACCGGAGCGTATGCGACGGCGTGGATTTTCACGTCGGCCACATTATCCGTTAACGGGGATTTCTCGCACTTCAAGCGTGAACTCGGGATCAGCGATCCGGTCGAAGCGTGCTGGGACAGCCCGTTTCGCTACGATGAGCAGGGCTACCTGCTGCTGCCGAAACTGGCGGTCGAGCCGCGCGACCCCGATTACGTCGAGGCGGTTGCGGAACTCGCGGCACCGCTGATCCGCGCCGCCCGCGGCCGTACGTTTCTGTTGTTCACGAGTTTCAGTGCACTGGCACGGTGTGCGGAACTGCTCGCTTCGACGGTCGATTTTCCGCTGCTCATACACGGGGAAGCGCCGCGTGCGGAACTGCTGCGTCAGTTCGAAAGTCGCGGTAACGCCGTATTGCTCGGAACGGCGACGTTCTGGCAAGGCATCGATGTGCGCGGCGCCGGACTGTCGTGTGTGATTATCGACAAGTTGCCGTTCGCGCCGCCGGACGACCCGGTGACGCGGGCCCGCATTGCGGCCATTCGCGAGTCGGGTGGCAATCCGTTTTTCGACTACCAGGTACCCGAAGCCGTTATCGCCCTGAAGCAGGGTGCAGGGCGCCTGATCCGCGACGACACCGATCGCGGTGTGCTGGTGCTCTGCGACCCGCGCCTCGAATCGAAAGGCTACGGCAAGGCGTTTCTCAAATCGATGCCCGGACTGCGGCGCACCAGCGAAGTCGAGGAAGCTGCGCAGTTTCTCGCAAGCCTGTAAGCAGGCGCTTTAATATGGCCACGCCAGTGGAATCAACCACACCGAAAGCCCCCATATGATCAGAGACAGTGGGCCGCCTATCCTCAGATAGTCAAAAAAATGATAGCCGCCAGGGCCGTATACCATCAGGTTCGTCGGGTAACCGATCGGTGTTGCCACGGTCGTGCTCGATGCAATCATGACCGCGATGACATAAGGCATGAACGACACCTCCAGATCGTTCGCGGCCGCAAGCGCGATCGGGAGCATGAGTACCGCCGCGGCCTTGGCCGTAATGGCGCTCGCGAGCAGCATTGCCAGCGCGAATATCGCGGCCAGCATGATCGTCGGATCGCCGCCGAACAGGACGCGTACGCCGGATCCGATTGTCCCGGCGAGCCCCGATATTTCCATCGCGCGGCCGAGCGCGATCGCGCCGGCGATGACGAGTAACACTTCCCAGTCAATCGCCTTGCGTGCCAGCGATGCGCCGCAGCACCGGCTCGCGACCATGAGCAATCCACCGAGGAGACTGGCGGTCATCATCGGTAACAAACCGAGGCTGACGGAGCTGACGATGCCGACCAATATTGCGAGCGCGAACGGCGCTCTGTCGGTATTGACGTGAGGTGCGCCTTCGAGCTTGCTGACGAGGAAAAAATCGCGGCTGTTGCGCTGCTGCTCATGGAAATTTGAGCGTGCTTCGAGCAGCAGGGTATCGCCGGCCCGGAGATCGATGTCGCCGATCTTGCGTTTCAATCGCTCGCCGTTGCGGGCGACAGCGATAATCGCGGCGTTGTAGTTCGTCCGAAAGCGGCCTTCCTTGATTGTACTGCCGATGAGCGGACACGTATTACTCACAACAGCCTCCACCATGATCCGGTTATGGCGCTTTTCGTCGAGCTTGAACACCTGTTCGTTCGCAGGACGCAATCCGTTGAATCGCTGCAGATCGACGACGGAATCGACAAGGCCGGCGAATACGAGGCGATCGTTCGCATGCAATTCGATGTTCGACGACACCGCGGGGATAAGAGCCCCGTCCCGGTCTATCTCTACGAGGTACAGTTCCGGCAGTCCACGCAGTCCTGCCCGCTCGATGGACTGCCCGACGAGTTCGCTGCCCTCATCGACTATCATTTCGACGACATATTCGCGCGGATCATCCGTTGGACTCAGCGCCGGCCGGCGATCCGGTAACGCGATCCGGCTGAACGCGATGACGAATACGATCCCGACAATGGCGATAGGCGCGGCAACCGCCGTGATCTCGAACATGCCGAGACCGGGATGCCCGGTTTCTTCGATCAGCCAGCCGTTCACAATGATATTCGTGCTCGTACCAATCAGCGTACACGCGCCGCCGAGGATCGAGGCGAACGACAAGGGCATCAATAATGTCGAAACCGGCAGCGCATGACGTCGCGCCCACTCCTGTACGACGGGCAACAACATGGCGACGAGCGGCGTATTGTTAAGAAATCCGCTCATGACCGCGGTCGGCCACAGGAGTCGGTTCTGCGCCGCAAACAGCGACGCCGGTTTGCCGAAAACATTGGCAACGAGCCAGTTCATGACCCCCGTTTCGCGCAGACCCGCGGCGACTAGGAACAGCGCCGCGATCGTAACCACGCCGTCGTTTGCGAGACCCCCGAGCGCATCGGCCGGCGCGATGATGCCAACGGACCAGGCGCCGTCGGCTCCCCGAACCGGGCATACGGCGAGTGCCGCCACACCGGCCCAGATCGTGAAGTCCGTCGCTCGATTGAAACGTACGAGCATGAAAAGAACGACGAGCAGGACGACGGCAGTGAGGAGCGCGGGGTTGAATACGGTAGTCACAATACTGACGGCGCTCCTGCGTTTGCCGGCTGATCCGACCGGTTGTAACAATTAATCCTGCGGGCCGCCGCTCCGGGGCCGCGCTGTCAGAAGCGGTTCCCGCGGTCGGAGTATTTTTTTCGAACGCGGCGCGATGGTAGTCTGCCGTATTGAACGGACCGGCGCGAGCGATCGCGACGGTGATGGACTACCGCAATACAGGCCCGGTGACAGAGAATTGAACGACACGGTATCTGGAAACGAACAACGCTCGCTGATGATCGCGAAAACGCAGGTCATGCTGGAAATGCAGGATGGCATGAACAGCCGGGTCGATCCCGACTGGCTGGAGCGCGACCGCGAGTGGTATCGCGCGATCTGGATCGAATGTGCCGAGCTGATGGATCACTACGGCGGGTGGAAGTGGTGGAAGGGCGGTGAAAAAGACGCCGAGCAGGCGGTGCTCGAGATCGTGGATATCTGGCATTTTGGCCTGAGTATGCGCATCGACAGTGCGCGGAATTACGCCGCGGCGGCCGCTGCGATCGTCGACGAATGGACGGTCGCTGCACCCTCGCAGGGATTTCTCCGTGATGTGGAACGTCTCGCCGGCGCGGCACTGGCCGAACAGCGCTTCGACATCCCGGTGGTGCCGACCCTGCTGGCCGATCTCGGACGCGGGTTCGATGATTTATATCGTTCGTACGTAGGCAAGAACGTGTTGAATTTTTTCCGGCAGGACAACGGTTATCGGGAGGGCACGTACGTCAAATCGTGGCGCGGCCGTGAAGATAACGAGCACCTGGTGGACATCGTGGCCTCGCTAGATGCAGACGCTGCGGACTTTCGCGACCGCGTGTATGCAGCGCTCGCGAGCCGCTATGCCGAGGTCAGCGCATAACGTTCAGTCGAGCGCGTCGAGATAACGCTCTACGTCAAGCGCAGCCATGCAGCCCGCGCCGGCGGAAGTGATGGCCTGCCGGTAAATTGCATCGGCAACATCGCCGGCAGCGAACACACCTGGCACATTCGTCGCCGTCGCGAATCCCGGTTCACCCAGACCCACCTCGATATAGCCGCCGTTCATCGCCAATTGCCCGTTGAATATTTCCGTATTCGGTTTATGGCCGATCGCGATGAAGGCGCCATGCACATCGACGTCGGTAGGCTCGTCAGTACGCGTGTCGCGGATCCGGATGCCGGTCACTCCTGCGTCGTCGCCGAGGACTTCGTCGAGTACATGATTCCACTGAATTTCGACGTTGTCGTTTTGCTTCTCGAGCAATCGCGTACTCAGAATTTTCTCGGCGCGGAATTCCTCGCGTCGATGCACGACCGTCACCTTCGAGGCAATGTTGGATAAATACAAAGCTTCTTCGACGGCCGTATTACCGCCACCGATCACCGCGACCGGCTTGTCCTTGTAAAAGAACCCGTCGCAGGTTGCGCACGCCGATACGCCCCGGCCTTTAAAGGTCTCCTCGGATTCCAGCCCGAGATATTTTGCGGTCGCTCCCGTTGCCACGATGAGTGCGTCGCAGGTGTACTCGCCCTGGTCGCCCTGCAGTCGGAACGGCCGTTCCGCCAGATCGACGGCATTGATGTGATCGTGGACGATTTCCGTGCCGAAGCGCTCCGCGTGGCGCTTCATCCGTTCCATTAACTCCGGTCCCTGAACGCCTTCGTCATCGCCGGGCCAGTTGTCGACGTCGGTTGTCGTCGTCATTTGTCCGCCGACTTCGATGCCGGTAACGAGTACCGGCTCCAGCGCCGCCCGCGCACCATACACCGCCGCGGTATACCCGGCGGGTCCCGAACCAAGGATGAGAAGTCGGCAATGTTTCGCGGTCATAATGCGTGTCCCGAGCGTGGCGATAATCGGCGGCGATCCTACCACGCCGGGGACTTCTCGCGGCACCGCGTTGAGACGGTGACAGTACGACTCGACTATACTCACCCGCTGCAAAACGGCGACCCAACGGCAGGCACAGGCATGACAATTCCCAGGACCATGAAAGCAGTTGAAATCACGACACCGGGCGGACCCGAGGTTCTGAAGTTATGCGATGCCGCAGTGCCCGAAACGGGCGCGCAGGATGTGCTCGTCCGCGTCGCCGCTGCCGGGGTGAATCGTCCTGATTGCCTGCAGCGCAAGGGCCACTACAATGTGCCGGCGGACGCGAGTCCGTTCCCGGGTCTCGAAATCGCGGGCGTTGTGGTCGCATGCGGCGCCAATGCAACACGCTGGCAGGTCGGCGACCGGGTCGTGGCGCTGACCCATGGCGGGGGTTACGCGGAATATTGCGTCGTCAATGAAGGACACTGCCTGCCATGGCCGGAACAACTGAGCAGCGTTGAGGCCGCAACCCTCCCGGAGACGTGCTTTACCGTGCAATACAACCTGTTGACCCGGGTCGGACTGGCCCGTGGCGAATCAGTGTTGATTCATGGTGGCAGTAGCGGCATTGGTTCGACCGCGATTCAGATCGCGAAGTCACTCGGCGCCACGGTCATCGTGACAGCCGGGACTGATGAGAAGTGTCAATATTGCCTCGACCTCGGCGCCGATCACGCAGTCAATTACAAGGCCGGAGACTGGCTCGAGGCCGCGACTTCGCTCGCCCCTGAGCAGGGCGTCGATGTGGTGCTCGATATGGTCGCTGGGCCTTATGTCGCGCAAAACCTCCAGATACTGGCGCTCGACGGTCGTTATTCGATGATCGCGTTTCTGCTCGGACCGAAAGCCGAGGTCGACTTTATCCAGATAATGAGCAAGCGGCTCACCCTGACCGGTTCGCTCCTGCGCCCGCAGACGCCGGCGCAAAAGTCCGCGATTGCAGAAGATTGTCTGAACGATCTCTGGCCGATGATCGGCCGTGGCGAGCTTAAATCCATCGTCCACGCGAGTTTTCCGCTGGCCGAGGCGTCGCGTGCCCATGAGCTGATGGAAAGCTCCACCCACATGGGCAAAATCGCGCTCGAGGTCGGCCCCGATCTGACGTAGGGTATCGCGCGCGAAAGAAAACCCCGCGATACCGGCCGATACGCGTTAACCGGTAGCGTAATTCGCCTCCGATTCCGGCATAATACGGCGCTTTATTTTGACCCAGCCCAGCCCCCGGAGGTAACGCGTGCGCTCAAACTATCTATTTACCAGTGAATCCGTATCGGAAGGTCATCCCGACAAGGTATGCGATCGGATCTCGGACGCCATCGTCGACGCGTTCCTCGGCGCGGATCCGCTGTCACGCGTCGCCGCGGAAACCCTGACGACGACAAACCGGATCGTCATTGCGGGCGAAGTTCGTGGCCCGGATTCAATTACGCACGAAAAAATCATTGAAATCGCGCGGGCAGCGGTCAAGGATATCGGCTACGAACAGGATGGCTTTCACTGGAAAAATGCCATCGTCGAATGTCATTTGCACAAGCAATCCGTCGATATTGCGCAGGGCGTTGATTCAGCCGGTGACAAAGACGAAGGCGCGGGCGACCAGGGCATCATGTTCGGCTACGCCTGTACCGAAACCGACGCGTTGATGCCGGCCCCGGTGCATTACTCTCACCGCATACTGCAGGATCTCGCAACGGTACGTCACAACGGCACGGAGCCCGGTCTCGGTCCCGATGCGAAAAGCCAGGTCACGCTCAACTACGTCAACGGAAAACCGACCGGCGCCACATCGGTCGTCGTGTCGACTCAGCATGATGAGTCGCTGTCGCAGGAAGACGTACGTGAAATCGTTCGGCCCTACGTGATTAAGGCGTTACCCGACGGCTGGATGTGCGATGACGCGGAGTTCTACGTCAATCCGACCGGGCGTTTTGTGATCGGCGGCCCGGACGGAGATGCAGGCCTGACGGGGCGAAAAATCATTGTCGATACTTACGGCGGTGCCGCACCACACGGCGGCGGTGCATTTTCGGGCAAAGATCCGTCGAAAGTGGATCGCTCGGCGGCCTATGCCGCCCGGTACCTGGCGAAGAACGTCGTGGCCGCAGGCCTTGGCGAGCGCTGCACGATTCAACTGGCGTACGCGATTGGCGTCGCCAAACCCCTTTCGGTCTATGTCAACTTGCACGGTACGGGGACGGTCGAGGAAGCCCGTCTCGAAACGATACTGCAGGAAGTGATGAACCTCAGCCCGCGCGGAATTCGCGAACACCTGAAGCTGAGCAATCCGATTTACGAACGCACGGCGGCGTACGGACATTTCGGCCGTGAGCCCGATGCCGACGGCGGGTTTTCCTGGGAGAAAACCGATCTCGTCGATGCACTGAAATCGGCGGCAACGTAACGCCTGATCCGGAATTCGGATGCCGACGCAAGAAACCTGTCAAAACCAGCTGATCCAACGAGGATACAAATTGTGAGTAGTGTGAAAGCGAACCGCTCGACGAAAGCGAAGAAATCTCCCGATTTCGTCGTGAAAGATTTATCGCTTGCGGCTTTCGGGCGCAAGGAAATTGACCTGGCCGAGCAGGAAATGCCCGGCCTGATGGCCATGCGTGCGGAATTCGGTAAATCGAAGCCGCTCAAGGGCGCGCGCATCACCGGGTCTTTACATATGACGATCCAGACTGCCGTGTTGATCGACACGCTGGAAGCGTTGGGTGCAAAGGTCCGCTGGGCGAGTTGCAACATATTCTCGACCCAGGACCATGCCGCCGCCGCGATCGCAAAGGCCGGGACTCCCGTATTCGCGGTCAAGGGTGAGAGTGTCGAGGAATACTGGGAATATACCGACCGGATCCTCGATTGGGGCAACGGCAAGGGTCCGAACATGATTCTCGACGACGGTGGCGATGCCACGATGTTCGTGCAACTCGGCTACAAGGCGGAGGAAAAGCCGTCGATACTCGACAAGATTCCCGGTAATCCCGAAGAAGCCGCGCTGTACAAGCAGCTGCGCAAGTCGCTGAAACGGGATCCTCAGCGATTCCATCGTATCGCCCCGGAAATCCGTGGCGTGACGGAGGAAACGACGACTGGCGTACACCGGCTGTATCAGCTGCATGAATCCGGCGAGCTGCTGTTTCCCGCGATGAACGTGAACGATTCGGTCACGAAATCGAAATTCGACAATCTGTACGGCTGCCGTCACTCACTCGTTGATGCGATTTTTCGTGCAACCGATGTGATGCTTTCCGGCAAGGTCGCCATCGTTGCCGGCTACGGCGACGTCGGCAAGGGCTGCTGCCAGTCTCTGGCGGGACAGGGCGCGCGCGTCATCGTGACGGAAATCGATCCCATCTGCGCATTGCAGGCCTCGATGGAAGGTTACGAAGTGATGCAAATGAACGACGCGTGCAAAATCGGCGACGTGTTCGTGACCACGACAGGCTGTTGTGACGTCATCACCGAGCGACATATGCGGCAGATGAAAAATCTCGCGATCGTGTGCAACATCGGTCACTTCGACAGCGAGATTCAGATCGAGGCGATCAAAAAGCACAAGTGGGATGAAATCAAACCCCAGGTCCATCGGGTCACGTTTCCGAATGGCAAAAGCATCATGGTGCTTGCCGAAGGTCGGCTGGTTAACCTCGGTTGCGCCACGGGCCATCCCAGCTTCGTCATGTCCAACAGCTTTACGAATCAAACGATCGCGCAGATCGAAATGTTCAACCACGTCGAGGATTATCCTGTCGGCGTCTACACCATTCCGAAACTGCTGGACGAGAAGGTCGCGCGTCTGCATCTCGGCAAGCTGAACGTCGAACTCGACGTGCTGACGAAGAAGCAGGGTAAATATCTTGGCGTTGCCCCCGACGGCCCGTACAAACCGAATCACTATCGGTACTAGTCCGTCGTTGTCGGGTCGGCGAGCTTCGTGAGTGATGCACCTGCCGGCCGATCCTTCTGACCGGCCGCGCTTCTTCGCAATTGCGGGGAAGCGCGCCCGAACGTCGGTTTAGCGACCGTGCGTCTGAGAAACTCTGCCGAAAACTACGGGCTCGTTTCCAAACTACTGCACTGGTCTATCGCGAGCACCATCATTGGCCTGATAGCGCTCGGCTGGTACATGGTCGACCTGAGCTACTTTGACCGCTGGTACAACCAGTCCCTGTCGTTACACAAGTCGTTCGGAATGCTGGTGCTCGGGCTGGCGCTGGCACTTTTTGCCTGGAAGCGATACTCCCCGTCTCCGCCGCCGTTAGGGTCGCTGCCGCGCTGGCAGCGTGTCAGCGCACACCTGATGCACATCGCGCTGATGATCGCGATGATCGTGATTCCGCTCTCGGGTTACCTGATCTCGACGTCGGCCGGGCAGCCCGTAGCGTTTTTCGGGATGTTCGAGATACCACCCCCCGCACCGAACAACAAAGGCATGCGCGACCTGGCCATCGCGATTCATTACTACAGCGCCTATGGCGTCGCGGGACTGGTTGTCGGCCACGCAGGCGCGGCCATCAAGCATGAGTTGATCGATCGCGATGGCTCGCTGGCGCGTATGATCTGGCGGTAGCCGGCCGATACACCGGACGGGGTCGGAGGAGTCCGCTACTGGCGGATACCCTCGATGAACAGATCGAATTCCATCGTATTCGCTGTCGGACCGAGGTTGTAGCTGATCCCGAACTCGGTGCGGTCAATCGTCGTGGTGCCGGCGAATCCCGCTCGATAACCGCCCCAGGGGTCCTCTCCTTCGCCCACCGCGCGGACGTCGAGCGTGACCGGTTTCGTCACACCATGGAGTGTCAGCGTCCCCGAAATCTGACCGCTTTGCGCATCACCGGTAAAACCCGTGCTTTTGAACGAGGCCTGCGGGTATTGCCCGACATCGAGGAAATCGTCGCCGCGGATGTGCTTGTCGCGTTCGGCCCAGTTAGTGTCGATGCTTGCCGTATTGACCGTAATTTCGATCGTGGACGCCTGCGGGTTCTCGCTGTCCCACGCGAATTGACCGCTGAAATCGTTGAATCGACCGGCCAGCACGCTGTAACCGAGGTGGGAGATTCTGAATTGAATGAACGCGTGACTGAGATCGACGACGTAGTCAGCGGCATGAGCGGCCGGTGCACCGAGTGCGGTCATCAACACGAGGGCGGGCAGGGGCGGGCGGGAGAAACGTGAAGAACGCATGGCGTGTTTCCTTTGTTTGTACAGTCCAAAGAGGGTGGGCGGGGCGCCCGCCTGGCAGCTTACCGTTATTACTGCGTCCGCAAAACAGGACCCTCGTCGCCCGGAAAACCTTTCCCCTCCGGCATCCGGTCCCGCCGCGCAACTGTGCGGGAGACGATCGAACGTGCCCGCAGCGCACCTTCAGCTTATAATCGCCGGTCGCGCGCTTCCAGCATTGACACCGGACCATGTCACTTCACCTGTACAACTCGATTTCCCGCCAGAAAGAAACATTTCGCCCGGCCGATCCCGAACGGGTGACGATGTATGCGTGCGGACCGACCGTCTACAATCCGCCCCATATCGGCAATGCACGCGCCGCCGTCGTGTACGACTTGCTCTACCGGGTATTGCAGCGCCATTACGATAATGTGATTTACGCGCGCAATATCACGGACGTTGACGACAAGATCAATGCTGCCGCGCGCGAACAGGACGTTCCCATCGAGACGATCACGGCGCGTTATACCGAGGTTTATCACGACGATATGCGGCGTCTGAATGTTCTGCCACCGGTGATCGAGCCGCGCGCGACACATCACATCGACGTGATCATCGATATGATCGAGCGTTTGATCGGCGATGGGTTCGCCTACGCCGCCGACGGTCACGTCCTGTTTAACGTCCCGGCGTATCCCGATTACGGCAGATTGTCCGGCCGTAACCGCGACGACATGATTGCAGGGGCGCGCGTCGAAGTAGCGCCGTACAAACGCGATCCGGCGGATTTCATCCTGTGGAAACCATCTGACGCGACGACGCCGGGATGGGATAGCCCATGGGGACGCGGTCGTCCGGGGTGGCACATCGAATGTTCCGCAATGGCCGAACGCCATCTTGGTGAGACGATCGACATCCACGGCGGCGGCAACGATTTGAAATTTCCGCACCATGAAAACGAGATCGCGCAGAGCGTTTGTTCGCACGGCGGCGCAGAGTTCGCCCGCTACTGGGTACACAACGGATTCGTGGAAATCGCCAGCGAAAAGATGTCGAAATCGCTTGGCAACGTACTCCTGGTCGAAAACCTGCTCGAACGCTATCCGGGCGAGGCGATCCGGATGGCGTTGATCCGAACCCGCTACCGCGAGCCGTTGAACTGGGACGAAGCGCTGGTCGCGGAGGCAAAGGCACAACTCGACCGGCTGTACGGCGCGCTGCAACGGCTCGAGGACGTGACGGCCGATCCCGAACCGGCCCCGTCGGCGGCATTTTGCAGCGCCATGGATGACGATCTCAATAGTGCGCTCGCGATTGCGACGTTGATGGAAACCGTCACCCGGGCCAACACAGCGACGGATCCGAGCGAACGGCGTGTGGCGAAAAACGAGCTCGTCGCCGCGGGGGCCGAGCTCGGCATTTTGCAAAGTACGCCGGAAGACTGGTTTGCGGGTGATCCGGGCGGTGAAATCGACGTGGCACGGGTCGAAGCCCTGATTGCCGAGCGCAATGATGCGCGTGCGGAACGCGACTGGGGCCGCGCGGACGCGCTGCGCGATGAGCTGGCAGAGATGGGGGTCCAAATCCAGGATGGACCCGCCGGAACCGAGTGGCGAACGTGAATGCCCGAGCGGACGACAGCGACGGGATCGAAGCGCTCCGGCGACGTTTGCGCGCGAATGAGAGTAACCAGGATTGACACTGCAATGGATTCTTTCAGGTACCTGACATCATGACGAAGCCGTCGACCCAACTGACGCCATCGCCCGAGATTCTCGAGACGCAAACCGAGATCGTCGAGACTTTTTCATTCTTCGACGACTGGACGGATCGTTACCAGTACATCATCGATCTCGGACGCGAGCTGCCTGATCTCGGGGCGGACCAGAAAACGGAGTCGAATCGCCTGAAAGGTTGCCAGTCGCAAGTCTGGATCATCCCGGAAACGCGTGGCGAGCGGCTGCATTTCGACGCGATGAGTGATTCGGCGATAGTTTGTGGATTGATCGCGTTGATGCTGAAGGTTTATTCAGACCGCAAACCCGCCGATATCATCGCGACGCCGCCGGAGTTCATCCGGGAGATCGAGCTGGAATCGCACTTGTCGCCGACGCGCAGTAACGGCTTGAGCGCCATGGTCAAACAGATCCGTCAGTTCGCGGTCGAAGCGCTCGCGGCTGCAAACGCGGGATAACCGGAAGCGGCGCTAATCGTCCTTGAGCCGTGCCCAGATGCGGTCGAATTCCTTGTGGTTCTCGCGGAACAGGTCGACGATAGCCGGATCGAAATGGCCCTTCGGATCGATACGCTCGTCGCCGACCGTGAGGATGCCGACGGATTGCTTATGGCTAAACGCCGGTTTATACGGACGTTCGGATCGTAGCGCATCGTAAATATCGGCGAGCTGCACAATTCGCGCCGACAGCGGGATCGCATTGCCACTGATTCCGTTCGGATAACCCGTGCCGTCCCATTTTTCGTGGTGGTACAAGGCAATTTCCGCGCCCATCTTCAGGCGCGGTGATTCGGCGAGGATTTGATAGCCATATTCCGTATGGCGATTCATTTCGTCGCGCTCGTTCTCGTCCAGTCGGCCTTTCTTTTTGAGTACGGCAGCGTCAACGCTCATTTTTCCGACGTCGTGCAGCTGGGCGCTGTAACGGACCTCGTCACACCACTCGTCCGGCTCGCCGAGGACCTTGGCGATGTAATAGCTGTATTCGTTGACCCGGATAATATGATTGCCGGTTTCTTCATCGTGAATTTCGGCGGCCCGGGCCAGTAACTGCGTCGACAGCTGGAATGCTTCTTCTGTTTCTTCCTGCAAGGCCGCAATGCGCTCGCGCTGTTGCGCGAGCATGCGATTGCGGTCTCGCAGCGTTTTGTTTTTCGTCTTGATCTGCTCCATCATCTCCGCCCGTTCGATGGAGTGACCAACGACTCTGGCGATCGGTGCTATGAGCGTTGCGACTCCGGGGGCGAATGGGACAGGTTTCCGGTTCTTGCGCGGCCGGCAGTTGATCAGCTGCACGACGCCGATCACCTCGTCCTGAAAATTCTTCAGCGCGAAGCAACACATCGAATGTGTTTTGTACTTGCGATGTTCCCGCGTCGGATCAAACGAATACGGTGCGCGCTTCGGAATCGCGTAGGCGTCGTCGATGAACACGGTCCTGCCCTTGTCGGCGACATGGCCGGCGATGGAGCCGGGGCCGATGGGTACGATGAAATCCGCACGCCGGACGGAAATGGCGTCGTTCTGAACGCTCGCCGGTTCGAGCCAGCGCTTATTGCCGCGCTTGCGGGCAATAAATATCGTCCCGGCTTCCGCTTTCGTCAGCAGCCGGCTTTTGCGCAGGATCCGGTCGAGCAGTTCGCGTACGGACTGGTTTTTCTGTCCTTCGACAAATTGCAGGAAATCAAGTACTGCATCCGAATTCACGCAGATTCTCCCGGGTCGGCCGTTCCAACCATCGACCGTGGCAACGATAGCACAATTGACCCGCGGACCCGGGGAACAGGGGTGACGGTTGTCACAGCTTTGAGTTCCGCATTGACGTTGTTCCTTGGGTTATAATCGCGCCGGTATTTTTTGGGGAATTCCCGAGACCCGTCACGTTTTATCGGCCATTTCGCGAGTCTGTTTAGTATCCGTTCAGTACCGGGTCGGCCGCTTCCGGCCGGCGGCGCCGAAATGCGGGCTCACACATGACAAACCTGATCACCACGATGAAAAACACATTTCCCGAGACCAAAGGCATCGATTTCGCCCGCCTTGAAGACGATCTGCTGGCCTGGTGGGCCGAAAACGACGTTTTTGATCGCTGCATCACCAATCGTGCCGACGCCGATACATTTACGTTCTATGAAGGTCCGCCGACCGCCAATGGTCGCCCCGGTATTCATCACATCCTTGGCCGCACGATCAAGGACACGTTTTGCCGCTACAAAACACTGAAAGGCTACAAGGTCAACCGCAAGGCCGGCTGGGATACCCATGGCTTGCCGGTCGAAATCGAAGTCGAAAAGGAACTCGGTCTTGACGGACGCGAGCAAATTGAGGCGTTCGGAATCGATGCGTTTAACCAGGCCTGTAAAGCGAGCGTCGCCCGGTACAAAAAGGACTGGGACGACCTGACGCGGCGGATCGGGTACTGGGTCGATCTCGATCAGCCCTATATCACCTATGAGACGAACTATATCGAATCGGTCTGGTGGCTGATCAAGGAAATTCACCGTCGGGATCTGTTGTACCGCGGACACAAGATCCAGTGGTACAGCCCCGGCAGCGGTACGGTTCTGTCGTCCCACGAGGTCAGCCTCGGCTACAAGGAAGTGACCGATCCGAGCGTCTACGTCCGGTTCAGGGCCACCGACGCCGAGGACGAATACTTCCTCGCCTGGACGACGACCCCGTGGACCCTGATTTCGAACGTCGCGCTCGCTGTCGGTCCCGAAATCGATTACGTGCGGGTCAAGCTCAGCGAAGGGCCGTTTGCCGGCGCGACGTTCGTGCTCGCCGAGGCACGTTTGTCCGTCGTGACGGAAGCACACGAGGTGCTCGATCGTCTGAAGGGCGCCGACCTCGTCGGGCGTCATTACGAACCGGTGTTCGTACTTCCGGACGCCGGGGATACGGCCTCGGCCTGGCGGGTGGTACCGGCGGACTACGTGTCGACTGAAGACGGCACCGGCATTGTTCACCAGGCCCCCGCGTTCGGCGCAGAAGATTACGAGGTGGCGCAGAACGAAGGGCTGCCGATGTTCAATCCGATGGGCCCGGACGGGCGCTTCGCCGCATCGACCCCGCTCGTTGGCGGTGAATGGTTTAAAGACGCGAATCGCATCATTAACCGCGACCTGAAAGAACGCGGACTGCTGTATCGCCAGGATTCCTATCGGCACAACTACCCGCATGACTGGCGCAAAGGCACGCCATTGATGAGCTACCCGGTAGAAAGCTGGTTTATTCGCACGACCGCGGTAAAGGATCGCCTGGTCGATCTGAATCGAACGATCAACTGGCATCCGGGCGCAATCCGGGACGGCCGCTTCGGTAACTGGCTGGAGAACAATATCGACTGGGCGCTCAGCCGAAAACGCTACTGGGGGACGCCGTTGCCCATCTGGATGTCCGATACGCCGGATTCGGATTACATCGAGGTCATCGGATCGATCGCGGAATTGCGCGAAAAATGCGGCGATACACTGCCGTCGGATGACGCAATCGACCTGCACCGGCCGCACGTTGATCAACTGACGTGGCCCGCGCCGGACGGCGGCACGATGCGCCGGGTACCGGATGTCATCGACGTTTGGTTCGATTCCGGGGCAATGCCGTTCGCGCAATGGCACTACCCGTTCGAGAACAAGGAAGCGTTCGAGCAGAGTTTCCCTGCCGATTTCATTTGTGAAGGGCTCGATCAGACGCGCGGCTGGTTCTATACGTTGCACGCCATCGCGACGCTTGTCATGGATGACGTGTCGTTCAAAAACTGCGTTGTGAACGGCCTGCTGCTCGACGAAAACGGCGAGAAGATGTCGAAGTCCAAAGGCAATACCGTCGACCCGTTCGAAACCGTCGCAAAGCACGGCGCCGACGTCGTACGCTGGTATATGCTGAGCAATTCGCCGCCATGGGACAACATGAAGTTTTCCCTGCGGGGATTGACGGAAACGCGAAACAAGTTTTTCAGCACACTCGAAAACGTGTATCGCTTCATGGCGAGCTACGCCAATATCGACGGATTCCGGTACGTCGAACCACGGCTTCCGGACGCGCAGCGCCCGGAACTCGACCGCTGGATACTGAGTCGCCTCAATTCGACGATTACCGTGGTCGACGTCTCATTTGACGGATACGACGCGACCCGCGCCGCACGCGCGATCGAAGCGTTTGTCGACGAGCTCTCGAACTGGTACATCCGGCGCTCGCGCCCGCGTTTCTGGGCGGCCAAAAAGTCATCCGAGGGCGGGTCGAACGTCAGTGAAACGGACAAGCTCGCCGCCTATCAGACGACCTGCGAATGCCTCTTCGCGGTGGCGAAGATGATGAGTCCGATTGCGCCGTTTTTTTCCGAATGGCTGTACCGAAGCCTCAACGAGGCGACGGAACGCGAATCCGTCCCATCCGTTCATATGGCCGATTTTCCTGTCGCCGACGCGGCCGCGGTGCAACCCCTGCTCGAACAGCGGATGGACATCGCGCGGACCATCGTCACGCTTGTGCTGCTGCTGCGTAACAAGAGCCATATCAATGTCCGACAGCCGCTTTCCCGGGTATTGCTGGTCGTTGGGTCAGGCATCGACCGCGACCTCGTCGACAGTGTCAAAGACATTATTCTTGATGAAATAAACGTTCGCGACATCGAATACATCGAAGATTCGAGCGAAGTCGTCAAGCGCTCGGCCAAGGCAAATTTCAAACGGCTCGGTTCACGTCTCGGCAAGAAAATGAAAAGCGCTGCGGCCGCCATCGGTGCCTTCGGCGAAGCCGAAATCGCCGCCCTGCTGACGGCCGGAACGCTAGTCATCAGCATCGACGGCGAATCCGTTGCCCTGGAGCCCGATGACGTCGAAATCCTCAGCGAGGAGCTCGGTGACTGGAGTGTCGCCCAGGACGGGCAGGTTACTGTGGCGCTCGATACGCAAATCACCCCCGAGCTGCTCGGCCAGGGCTTGTCGCGCGAAGTGGTCAACAGAATCCAGACGATGCGCAAATCGGCGGATCTCGACCTCGTCGACCGGATCAGCGTGACGTACCGTTGCGAGGGCGAGCTGGCGGACGCCGTCCGCCAGCATGCCGGCTTGATCGGGCACGAAACCCTCGCGCTTGAATTAGAATATTCAGACAATCCCGTGGGTGAACACGCCGAAACTTTCGAGATTAACGGGAGTCATTTGACTATAGCGTTCTCGATTGCGAAGGTGGCCTGAGCGGAGAGTGGTGCCATCACGGCAACGCCGTCCGCGAAATCGCGCTGCCGGCGGCAGGATGGCGGGAAGAACGAATTCGAAACGACACACGACAATGGGTATTTCAGGACAACAATGATGCGAATCAAGACCTTCTCCAAACCGGTGCTCTGTGTCGTCGTACTGAGCATTGCCGCCGTATACGTCGCGGGCGCCGCCACGGTGACGCCGACGGACAAGGTCCGCAGTGCTATCACGGATATTCTGACGGTACTGAAAAACGAAAATCTCAATCGCGATCAAAAGTGGAGCGAGGTCGGACGGGTCATAGACACCGGGTTTGACTTTCGCAGTATGTCGCAGAGCATCCTCGCGACAAACTGGCGCACGGCAACGGCTGAAGAGAAACGGCAGTTTGTCGAATATTTTTCGCAGTATCTCGAGGCGACATATCGGGACAAAATCGAGGCCTACACAAACCAGCGGGTCGAATATCTGAACGAATCAATCCGCGGAGACCGCGCGGTCGTCGATACGATCATCATGACGGATGCAACGCAGATTCCGGTGAGCTACAAACTGAAGCTGAACGAAGACGGCTGGTACGCCTATGACGTCGTCATTGAAGGGGTCAGCCTCGTTAACAATTACCGGAGTACGTTCTCCGCCATCATCAAATCGGAAGGCATGGACGGATTACTCACCGATTTGCAGGGACGGATCGAGCGCTACAAGGCCGAGCACGGCGGACTGCCGCCGGAGTAGCCGCACAAACTGAAAGCGGGAACCGGCGGGCAGGTCGCCGGGTTTAAGGATATTACTTCTGTGCCGGCAGCGACGAGCGCGCCACCTTGGTTTCGAGTTGCCCGATAAGCCCGTCGATGCCGACGTCCCGAACAATTTGCTGAAAGCTGCCGCGATAGTTTCGCACGAGACTCACCTGCTCAATGACGACGTCATAGGCGTACCAGCGGTCGTCGTCCCGCCGGAAGAGTTTATAGTCGACCGGGATTTGTACCGACTCGGTCACAATCATCGTCTTCACCGTGGCGAGCTTTTCGCTCCGCATCGATTCGCCGACATACTCGACGGATTCATTCTCGTACCCGGAAATTTTCAGCCAATAGGTGTTCGACAGTAGTTCCTTGAAGAGCACGGTGAACCGGCTGCGTTGCCGCTTCGTTGCTTTCTTCCAGTTCGTTGCCAGAACGCGACTCGACATCGCGCGGAAATCGAAGTGCTCGGAAATAATCTGTTTGACGCGCCGCTTTCTGGCTTCTTCGCTGGCGTCCGTCTTCAGTTCGAACAGTACGGCTTCGACAGTGGCCCTGACCGTGTCCGTTGGAGCCTGTGCCGCGGCAACGCCCATCAGGGCGGTGAGCAGCAAGGCAATCACTGCCCTGACCGGCAGGTTCGTGCGCATTCGATCGCTGGTGGTCAGAAATCGCATCGCGGTTCAGTCCTTGTCACCACTCTCGAATATGTACTTGCTGATCAGTTCTTCCAGGTTGATGGACGACTCGGTTTCGTAGATCTGATCACCGGCCTCGAGGTAAACGTCGGATCCGCCGGGGGTTATCTTGACGAATTTGTCACCGATAATGCCGGAGGTTCGAATCGACGCGATCGCGTCTTCCTGCAGCCGTATACGCGGGTCCAGTGCAAGCCGAACGATTGACTCGTAGCTTTCGAAATCAATGCCGATGTCTTCGACGATGCCTACCCGAACACCGCCGACTTCGACAAACGCGCCGGCGTTCAAACCCGACGACGAGACAAATCGCGCTTCGAGCGAATAGGTTTCTTTTGCGAACAAACCAACGTCGCCAAGCCTGACGGCCAGGTAGCTGAGTGCAAGCAGGCCGAGGACCATAAACAGGCCGACCGAGAATTCAAGGGAGGATCGTTCCGTCATATCAGATTAAAGCATCAGTGCGCTGATGATGTAGTCGGAGAAAAGTACAGCAATTGAAGCGGCGACCACGGCGTCAGTCGTTACGCGGCTCACCCCTTCAGCGCCAAATACCATACTCCGATTGAGATGCATGAGAAAGCTCTTGCCAGTGCAAATCCAGACAATGATCACCGAGAAAGCAACCGATTTCACGAAGCCCATGAGGAGGTCCGGCAACAGGACGCTGTCCGCCATGCTCTGAAAGTAAGCGCCCTGACTCAGACCGAAGATCACCACTCCGACGAGCCATCCGCCGAGGATACCGATCACGTTAAAAATTGCGGTTAACAACGGCACGGTGATGAGGAATGCGAGCAATCGCGGGACGATGAGGTAGCGGTACGGATCGATTGCCATCGACTCGAGTGCATCAATCTGGTTATCGCTGCGCATGATGCCGATCTCCGCGCAGGTCGCCGAACCCGCGCGTCCGATGATGATCAATGCGGTGAGCACCGGGCCGAGTTCGCGGATTAAACTGAGCCCCACGGCCGACCCGAGCAGGCTGACCGAGCCGAAGCGCACCAGCGTGTCGTAGAACTGCAGCGCAACGACCATGCCGACGAATGCCCCGGCGACCGAAATGACAACGACCGAACGAGATCCGACAAACCGGATCTGTTGCAAGAGCATGCGGAATTCGAACGGACGCGAGGCGAGTTGTCGCAACGCGAGCAGCATGAACAAACCCATCCTGCCGAGTTCTTCGACCCCCGCGAGCGTGCGTTGGCCGAGCGAGGAGACGCTTGCGCCGAGGCTGCCAATCATGGGTGTCGAGGCGTCGGTCGGGCGCGGGCTCGCAACGGGAGATCCTCAGTTCGCATTATTCGTCAACTGGTCGAGGTACTCTTCGCCGGTACGCTTGCGCTCCCGTGTACGGCGGTTCAGCAAGGCCTGGATCGATTCGACTTCCGAGCGCATGATTTCCTCGACCGTGCCAAGTCCGGCGATACGGCCATCCGCGATCACGAGTATCCGGTCGGCGATTTTCAGTGCGCTTTCGAGTTCGTGGGTCACGACGACAACGGTCATGCGCAACGCGTCGCGCAGCCCCATGATCAATTCGTCGAGTTCGGCGGAGGTCACAGGATCGAGGCCGGCGGATGGTTCATCAAAAAAAAGCACATGCGGATCCATCACGACTGCGCGCGCGAGCCCGGCGCGTTTCAGCATGCCGCCGGACAATTGTGCGGGCATCAGTTCCTCGGCACCTTCGAGCGACATCATGTCGAGCTTCATGCGGCTCATGATCCGAATCGTGTTCGTATCGAGATTCGTATGCTGACGCAACGGTAACTCGACGTTGTCGATCACGTTCATCGAGTTAATCAGTGCGCCACCCTGAAAGGCGACACCGATCCGTTTGCGCAGATCATAAAGCTCTGTTTTGCTCAGATTCGTCAGGGGTTTGCCGAGTAGTTCGATACTGCCGGACTGTGGTTGGCTCAGGCCAATGAGGTGACGCAGCAGCGTGGTTTTGCCGGATCCGCTCTCGCCCATGATGACGAAGATCTCGCCCTTAGCGACATCGAGCGAGATATCACTGAGAACCTGGCGTTCGCCATAGGCTGTGGACAGCCGGCTGACCTCGAGGATCGGTGCCTGGTCGCTTTGTGCTGATTGTTCGGTCACGGTGAGAGACGGAATTGTCGAGAAACCCGGTAAGTGGTGCTGCGCGTACAGTATACATCGATAGCCCGGCTCGGGACGCGTTCGGGCGCGCGCCTTCAGGCCTGTTTACGGGTGCCCGCCCAGGTTGGAATGAGCGATCGACCGACGCTTGCGCCAATAAGGTTGCCAGGCAAAAAAAACCCCGGCTGCTGGCCGGGGTTCTTTGCTGAACAGTCGCGCCGCCCAAGAGGTGGCGCGCGCAGCGGGTGGGCTGCGATTTTAGCTGAGTGCGGCGCGCCGCCTGCCTACCGTAACGAGCGCTGCGATAGCCGCCCCCATCATCCAGATGGCCGGCGGAATCGGAATCGCCGTCAGTCCCACTACCAGGGATGCGGCGGTTTTTGAGACTCTGGCTGTCTGTGTCGGGTCGAAAGCGAACGCAAACAGACTGTTCGTGATGTTGAGGCTGATGGATTCCTTACTGTCTATCAGTAGCGGCGTTGGCGTAATGCTCCATCCACTGTCGGCATGCGTCGGAAACTGCTGGCTGAGGAAGTTCACCGGTATACCGTCAGCGACCATTGAGCCGGAAGCGGACGCGACACCAAGCGTGGTCTTGCCGGTACCGGACTCGGTGTAGGAGACCGATGTGATAGTAAACCCTGCCGGCGCTGTGATCGTCATCGACAGCGTATCCACCGCCGAAGTGAGCGATCCGTCGCTGTCTGCGGTGAAATTATCCAGTCCAATCGTAATAATTTCGTCGAACGTTCCCGACTGGGTGATGCCCGACGGGTCAAAGAACATCGGTGAGCCGTTTCCGTCCATCACATTCGACAGCGTCACCGATGCGGCCGAAGTCATACTCGAAGCGAGCAGTAAAAGTAACGTAATCCCGGTGTATGTAAATCCCTTTTTCATGCGTGTGTCCATTTAGCTTTTACCCTCCGTTGGGTGCTATGAATTCCACGGACTTTCCATTCCATGGTTATCGACCGATCCCAAGCTGGGATTTAGTCAAGTCTTATTGTGTCTAATTATTGTGGAACTGTGAACTCGATGTGTAAACTTTGGTGAACTATTACCTAAATCTCCGGATTTGAAAATGATCGGGATCAGTCTTTGTCGCCGCATCCCGACAGCGGCACAGCGAAATTCGGACGTCGGAGGCACGCCATCGAATGAAATCAGTGGGTTACGGGTCGGGCGCAGATCTTGCTTCGGTTCGCTTATCAATCTTCAAACAGGCTGCCCCGATGGAAAACACGCCCAATTCGCCGCTGGACGAACTGCAGGAAGCCGTCGACGATCTCGTGGGCGACAGTTCCAAGGCCCAGATTGCCCAGTGCGCTCGCGTTCTTGCGACCTACGTGGCGTTGTACAAGCATCATTTCGGCGAGCTCACCCGGGAGCAGTACGAGGAACTGGGCGAGGAGATGGCGGCGAGCTTCGAGTTCGGGGAGTCCGTGTATCGCAACGGGCTGCGTGAGATGCTCGAGACGCTGAGCTTGCTGGAGACGCCAGAACCCGGCGAACTCGCTAACCACCCGCGCGGCTCGGTTCATTGATTAACTGAGCCCGCCGGTACATTCAGCAGCGGGGCAGCTTTTGGATCCCGGGTCAGGCGGTGGCAGCCTCTGCGTCGAGTTTATTCATCAGGTCCCCGATTGCCCGATCAAAGATGGGATCGGGCTGCGTCGCTACCCGGCGTGCAACCCCGCGTGCAAGCTGATCAGCGAGTCCGGTCAGGGTCGTGTCGAGGGCTTTTTCACCCTGGCGGGTCGTAAACAGGTATCGACCCGTTGACGGACTGATCCAGGTAAACCGGGCGCGCATCGTGGAGCCGTCGTCGTTGTCGAACTCGACCCAGTCGCCGAGGTCGAGCTGCGTGGCTTCCTCGACGAACGCCATGATCTCCGGGCTCAAATGCTCGGGTTCCGGCGTCGCCTCCGGATCCTCTTCAAACGCGGACAGATCGAGATCGAGTTCTTCCGACTCGACCCCTTTTTGTTCGAACAGCCTCGCGAGTCCCTGTTTCACGAAATCTTCGGAATCTGCCGTGTCCGATTCTGCAACGAGTGGCTCGTCTTCGGCCTGGTCGCTGAACAGGTGCTTTTCGGCAAGACCCGCTTCTTCGGTATTTTTTACCGACACGACATGCACGCTCGCGAGCATGCTCAGGAATTTGGAACACGTCCGCGGCTCCATTTCCAGCGTGGCCATGCCGCGTTTGATGTTTTTCAGTAACGCGGAGAGTTTCTGCGTCATGCTTTTGCGTTCTTCCGGGGTCGTTTTCGGCTGAATCGACCAGACGAGATCTTCGGCGGTCTGGAGCTGGTCGTGCCAGATTTCGCTCTCGATACCGTGTTCGATGTGCGTGATGATCATGAGCTGACGCCAGTAGTCGAGCAAAAACTGGCGGACAAACGCGCGCATTTCGTGATCTTTGATGCGGTCGTTGATGGCGTCGTCGACGGCCATTTTCGCGAGCTCGATTTGCTCGCGCACGCGTAGCGAGCGCGCGGAATCCGCCGCGCGTTTTTCGGCCTCGTTGGTTTCACGCGCGAGAAACGCCTCGAGATCTTCGAGCGCGTGTTCGAACATCGTCACATCGTTTTCGAACTCATCCACGATGGTGCGGACGATCCGTTCGACGACGTTATACAGACTGTCGTCGTCCCCCGGCGAGTCGCTCCAACCGATGGCCGCCGCCGCGAGCGCATCGAGCAGTCGCCGTGCGGGGTGGGTTTTCTTCGAAAAAAGCGCTTTGTCGAGTAGCGCAACTTTCAACATGGGTATCTGCAACCGCCCGATCAGCGCCTTCATGCCGTCGGGGATCGCGGGGTCATCGAGGATGTAGTCGAACAGGATACTGACAATGTCGAGCGTCAGGCCATCATTCTGGTTGACCTGACCGATTGCGCCGGTTTCCCGGATCGCGCGCAGGACGTTGACATTCCCGGCCGAGATTTGCGTCGGGTCGATCGGTAAACCTGCACCTTCGCCCTGCAGGCCACTCAGGTCGCCTTGCTGCAGTAACGTCAGGGTATCGACGAGGTTTTCTGTCGCGAACGCTGCCGTACCGCCGCCTGCAGCGAAGCCTCCGCCTCCTTCGCCGCCCGGTATACCGCCGGCCATGCCGCCGCCCGGTACACCACCGGCCATGCCGCCACCAGGGACGCCACCGGCCATGCCGCCGCCAGGTACACCACCGACCATGCCGCCGCCCGGTACACCGCCGGCTATGCCGCCGCCCGCTACACCACCGGCCATGCCACCGCCGGGTACGCCACCAACCATGCCACCGCCGGGTACGCCACCAGCCATGCCACCACCAGGGACGCCACCGGCGTAACTGCTGATCGCCTGGGCGAGGCTGCCGTTGGCACCGAGTTGCCCGTTCGACATCATCGATTGCAGCGTCGAGTACACGTCGGGGCCCGTTGCTTCAATCTGCTCATCTTCGCTTTCGATAATGACGCGGGTGCGCCGGCCCGAACCAGCCGAATTCGTGACCGATGCACTGATTTTCGGTAACACATCACGCCTGATCAGATGGTCGTTCAGGTCGTTGTACATCTGGTGAATGCCGTTACCGGCAAATTTGTCGAACATTTTGAACAGGGTCAGCTTTACTTCGATATCGGAATCGAGTTGCTGGCAGGCTGTTTTGAAAGCAGTGCCGATCACGTGAGGCCCAACCGGGTTATCCGTGTCAGCTAGATCCGGCTGGCTCAATAAAAAGCCCATGCGTCGATCGAGATGAAACAACTGCTCTTTGCATTTCGTGCGCATGCTTTCGACGAAGTTCGTCATGGCGAGAGATTCTTCGACTTCCTCGGTATCGACGAGCGAGAGTTCCAACTCATGCGCGAACTGGGCTTCTTTCGCCGCGGCTTTGTCGATGTCGATACTGTTTTCGAATTCCTCGTTGAAGCTCGCAACGAAACTCGTTTCGAACGAATCGCGTTTCAGTCGCAACTCACGCATGGCGTCGAAATACAGGTTCTGCCGCTGTGAGTTGTCCGCCTTGTTGGCGAGTTCAAACAGTGCGTCGTCCACCTTGTCGAGCACTGTTTTAAGCGAACCGGGGAGTCGCTCGGATGCCAATCTCTGGCATTCGGTCAACACTTCCGATGATCGGGCCGGCACCAGCCGGGTCACGTTAGCCATGTTCAATTCCATTTACTACGCTCGTACTGCCTTTTCGTACTGTTTATTTATCGTCCGTTCTGCGCTCGGACTTAATGCTTCATAATGAATTAGGAGAACGGCGCCGCCGGAGCAACGTAAATTGCAAACGAGTGTGAACTTCGTCACCGCGCCGGCCGTACAGATGTGACGTGGATCGCACTCGGCCGGCGCCCGCCTGTGCACGGCCCGACGGCGCGAAACCCGCTCCCAGGGCCATTGAGGAGGTAGCAGAGCGTTGGAAAACGTCGATTTGGCGGTACTCGAGACCGCGGTAGAGTGGATCCGCCAGGACGGAGAAATCGTGCTGGCCACGGTCGCCAAAACATGGGGTTCCTCGCCGCGCCCCGCCGGTTCGATGATGATCTGGCGGCGCGACGGTCAGTTTGAGGGTTCCCTCTCGGGTGGCTGTATCGAGCAGCAGCTACTGGAACAGTACGCGGCCGAACCGCCGTCCGAGCCGACCCGCATCACCTACGGCGTCACGAACGAGGAGGCGGTTGCCCGTGGTCTGCCCTGCGGCGGCCAGGTCACGGTGGTCGTCGAAGCGTGGCGTGCGGCGGCGGAGGGCGAAGCGATTCTCGAGCGCCTGCACAGGCGAGAGCGAGTCGAGCGCATAGTCGATCTCGATGCAGCGGGCGAATCGCGGATCGGAACGCCCCTGCGGGGTACGACCACGGATCTCGACGAGAGCTGTTTCCGAGCCGTGTTCGAACCGAAGTGGCGGTTGCTCATCATCGGCGCGGGCCAGCTCAGCGCCTACGTCGCGCGATTCGCCGACACACTCGGCTACGAAGTACTCGTCTGCGATCCGAGAGAGAATTACCGCGAGTCGTGGATGCATGACGGCATTGTCGTCAGCGCCATCATGCCGGACGATTTCGTTCTCGGTGCCGCATGTGACGCGCAGACCGCCGTGGTGGCGTTAACGCACGATCCGAAACTCGACGATCTCGCGATTATGGAGGCGCTCGGCACGGCCGCGTTTTACGTTGGAGCGCTCGGTTCGAGCCGTACCAACGGCGCCCGCCGCGAGCGCCTCGCCGAGCATTTCGCTATGAGCGCGGAGCAACTGGCTTTCATGAGCGGCCCGATTGGTATCGATTTAAACACCCGGACCGCCTCGGAAATCGCGCTCGCCGTGATGACGGAAATTACCGCGCGACGCAACGGGGTCAGCCTGACGAGCAGTCGCGAGGCCGAGCGCGCGCCCGCGACGGCCTGAATGAGCCGGGTCGTCGGCTTGCTCCTCGCTGGCGGCGCGTCCACGCGTTTCGGTGGTAACAAGCTGACCGCAATGCACGATGGAATCCCGGTCGGCATTCGCGCGGCGAGGAATCTCCGTGACGCCCTCGGCGAAATCTGCGTCGTCGTACCGGTCGATCGGCCAGATACCGTGGCGCTGTTTGCCGATGAGTTTCCGGTCTCGGTGTGCGCCGACGCACGGCAAGGGATCGGGCGCTCGATTGCCCACGGCGTAACCGTGAATCGCGAGGCTGAAGGGTGGTTCATCGCACTGGCGGATATGCCTGCCATCGCGACCGCGACGATGGCGGCGCTGGGGTCTCGCCTGACCACACCGACGGACATCGTCCGGCCGTATTACCACGGTCACGCCGGTCACCCTGTAGGATTCGGTGCAAACTATGCGGAGGAACTGATGGCGCTGCAGGGCGACAGCGGCGCAGCCGGGATCGTTCGTCGCTACCCGGATGCGCTGGCGCGGTTCGACGTGGACGATGCCGGCGTCGTGTACGACGTCGACACGCCGGCCGACCTCGAACGGCCGACGCCCCTGGAACGCTAGAACTGGTTTAACGGTTGCGGGCGGCCGATTTCAAAACCCTGCGCGTAATCGACACCGACCCGCTTCAGGATATTCAGCACCGTGGCGTCTTCAACGAACTCCGCGATCGTCTGCTTGCCCATCATGTGCCCGATTTCATTAATCGAGCGCACCATCGCCAGATCGACGGAATCAGTGCCGATGTCGCGGACAAAGCTGCCATCGATCTTGAGATAATCCACTGGCAGTTTCTTCAGGTAGGAAAACGACGAGAAGCCGCTGCCGAAATCGTCGAGCGCAAACTTGCAGCCACGATCCTTCAGCAACGTAATGAAATGATTGGCCTGCACGAGGTCCGATACTGCGGCCGTTTCCGTCACTTCGAAACACAGCTTCTCCGCCGGTATCCGACCATCGCCGAGCTGATCGAGGATGAAGCAGAAGATGTCTTCGTTCGACAGCGACTGGCCCGACAGGTTGATCGCACACATGTGCAGTCGCTCGGACTGGACCGGGTTGTCACGCAACCAGTCCATTGCGGATCCGATCACCCAGCGGTCGATTTTGTCCGACAGGTTGTAGCGTTCCGCGGCGGGGAGAAATTCCGCCGGCATCACGATATTACCGAGCTCATCGCGCATGCGGATCAGCAGTTCGTAGTGATCACCACCGGCGAGTGTTTCGTCGACCGGACGGATCGGTTGAAAATTCAGCTCGAAGCGATCTTCTGACAACGCGTCATTGATACGTGTTGCCCAGCGCATTTGCCCGCGGTGGCGGGTAACGACGGGGTTGTCTTTCTGATAGGAGTGGACGCGGTCGCGACCGGAGTCTTTCGCGGCGAAACATGCCGTATCGGCCATGCTGAGCACCGAATTCGTGTCTTCGCAGCGCGAATTCACCGTAACCAGACCAATACTGGCAGTCATCGGATGGCTGCGGCCTTCCCAGACGAAATCGTAGGCGTCAATCGTCTTGCGGATCGCATCGACGTCCACGCGGGCCTGCTCTGCGGAGCAGTCCTCGATCAATACGGCGAATTCGTCCGCGCCGAGACGCGCGAGCGTGTCGCGTTTGCGCACCACGGCTTTCAGTAATTTGGCAATCTGGCGCAGCAACTCATCCCCGGCGCTGTGACCGCTGATATCGTTCACAAACTTGAACTGGTCGAGATCGATCACCGCGAGCGCGTGCTCGGTGTTCTCGGTGTGGGCGGAATCGAGTACCTGCGTCAAACGGAGTTCGAGTGCCTTGCGATTCGCGAGTCCGGTGAGTTCGTCGTGCGTCGATTGATGCGACAGCGTTTCGGTCAGCAAATAGGTCTCGTTGATGTCCTCGCTGGTCATGAGGATCATGCCTTCGCCGGGACGACCCATCGCAATCGCGGTTTCGCGCACCCAGAAAATCGAGCCGTTCTTTTTTTGCCGCCTGATTTCCCAACGATGCATGCGACCCGGCATTTCGCCGACCCCGGCGATCTGCTCGGCTGCGAGCGCACGGTCTTCCGGCGCATACATCTCGAAAATCGACTTGTGTACGACATCATCACGCTGGTAGCCGAGGAACTGCAGGCCGAACCGGTTTGCATAGAGCACTTCACCCTCGTAGTTGAGCGTGAAACACGTCATCGGCGTGTTGTCGTAGATAACGTGGTAGCGGAATTCCTCGGTTGTATCGATATCGCCGAGGAGTTCTTCGTGCACGCGGTGGTGCGCGAGCTGGTCGAGGGTGCGTTCGATATCAGCCTTGTTGTGGCTGATATTCGTTGCCGAGAACTCCGCTTCGCGCAGTTTCTCGGCGGTCCGCTTCAGCGATAACTGGGTCTTGATGCGCGCGAGCAGCATCGGCAGGTCGCCGGGCTTCGTCACGTAATCGTTCGCGCCGAGGTCGAGCGCGCGACCAATATCGCCGCGATCGGAACTCGCGGCGAGCATAATGACCGGAAGCTCAGTCTGGGAGTAAGTCCTGCGCAGGCGCTTCAGGACTTCCTCGCCATGCATTCCAGGCATTTGCAAGTCGAGCAAGACAAGATCAAATGGACGTTTTTCAACGAGTTTGAGTGCGTCGGCGCCGTCCGAGGCCGTGACCACATCATAACCTTTGGATCCGAGGCGCATGGAAATCGCCTTACGGATCGTCGCGTTGTCGTCCACGGCGAGTACAGCTGCCGCGTAATCGGACAAGGTTCAGACCTCCTGCACGGTTGGGCTTTTAAATAGTTTTATACCGTGGGTTCGGGAAGTGTAGACACTGCAAACCTCAGAGCGCAAGCATTACCTTTGCGCAAATATCTGTTTATCCGGGAATTGTGACCCCGCGCGCGTTCTCAGTTTGAGAGCCGGTACAACGCCGGGAGCGCTGCAGCATTTTTTGTGACGCCGTTGGCACCGGTCTGCGACAGGTCGCAATGTTTGAATGCTTCCTTTAATGCGAACGCGTCCCAGGCGTCGTGGCCGCGCCCGTAGAGGCTCGCGTCGAGCACCCGGATTTCATCGTTGAGGGGCTCCGGAACCTGCACTGCGAGATCGCCGAGAGTGGCCAGGGACGGGCGTTCGAGGGCGATTCGTCCCCATTCGATGAGCGCCTGTTTCGCAGCCCGGGCGTTGTTCGCCTGGCACGCGCTGAGGACGTCGCGACGTGCCCTGCCGAGGGATTCCGGCGGTGTACGTTCGTCGGCTGTGGCCGCCGTCACGCGGGTACCACGGGCGCGTAGCCACCAGGCGCCGGCGGTCGCCATCCAGCCAATGAGGCACACGAGAGCAACCCACGCATACTGGCTGTCGCCGATCGGCGTGATCGAGGAGACAGGCGCGGCGCGGGATGGCGCCTCGGCCTCGGTCGGGACGATATTGTCGCTATCGGCTGCAGGCGGCGTGAGCGGCGCCGGCGCGCTCCCGGCATTGACGTCGAAACGGTGTTCGCCGAGTCGGGCCACTTGCAGTCGGTCTTCTACGGTGTTCCACCACGTCACGGCGATCTCGGGAAAAACGATCTCGCCGCCGGCATTCGGGATGATGGCGTATTTCTGCTGGCGGATCGCGGCAAACCCGTTGTCGGTCTGCTGCTCGCTCGTTTGTGGCTGATCGGGGTAGCTCTTGAGTCCCGATGGCAGCGCAATCGGGACCTCCGGCAACTGGCCGGCATTGAGGCCTTCGGCCCACAGAAAGACTGTGCGAGTCAGCGGTTCGCCGGCCTCGACGGTATCGCTTGCCGGTTCCCAGTCGTCACGGAGATTCAGTCGTTTTGCCGGCAGCCACGTGTCCCCGGTGTAAGCGGCGGGGATCGGCTTGACGTCGAGGACGATGGCGTTCGATTCGATCCGGCGCGTTTTCACGGCCTGTCTGAAAGGGTCGAACATGGATCGGGCCGAACGCACGAGCTGGGTGGTCAGAACGAGCGGGTTGATCGTCACCGCGCCGCTGGTCTGCGGGAACACGGCGTAGCGCCGTTCGAATACCTCGTAACGCTTCTCGTTGCGCATCGTCTGAAACGTCGTGTCTTTGCCCAGACGTTTGATGATGGCGTCGGCGTCGGTACTCGGATCGGTCATATTCGCATCGGACAATTCCACCCGACGTAACAGGCGCGCCGTCAGGATCACTTGTTCCTGAACGTAAGGGGTCGGGTTGTCGACCTCGATTTCGAGCAGCAGACCAGGATCGGCCGTCGTCGTCCCGCCGTCCGCACCGGACTGCACCTCGAGAGCCACGGCGCGACTCGTGTCGCTGCCAAAAGCAACCGCGGGCAGGGTGAGCGGGCCTTGTGTTTGCGCAATGACATCGAGCACCCAGGTGGTCGTGCGGCTGTTGCGCCCGTTGATCCACTGGATCGAGGTCTGCCGGTTACGCCCGAGGATTTCGACCGAAGTTTCGAGTTCGGAAAAATCCGGTTCGGCATCGACGGGACCGTCGGCGCGGAAGAACAGCCGGAACGACTCGTTCGCAACCGGGTTAATCGGCTCGACCGTCAGCGCGACGTCGATCGCCGCCGCCGGCAACGCCGTCACCAGCATCAGCAGCAAACTCGTTGTGATCAACCTCACCATGCCCGCACACGCCTCTCGCCGCGATTGTGTTTTTTCTGGTACTCGTATTCGAATTTCCGTCGCAGCAGTCCGCCGGGATCATCCGGTATCTGTCGCAACCATTGCTCGGTGGCCTGTTCGTTTTCCAAATCGGAATTCGCCTGCGCCATCGCATCTTTTGCCGTCTCCGCATCGTCCTCGCGGTCATTGATTTGCTGCTCCTCGGCCGTCTGCTCCTGCTCTTCGGCTTTGGCCTCGGCGTCGGTGTCCTGTTCGGACGACGTGGTCGATGCGGATTGTTCGTTCGCGCCGGGGTCGGGTTCGGCGGAATCCTGCGATTCGCTGTCGGCAGGTTCCGCGTCCGCCTGGTCGCTCGACTTCTCACCGCCGGATTCGCCGCTTTGCTCCCGGTTTTCGTTCTCGTCGGACGATTCCGATGAATCGTCCTGTTGCTGTTGCTGTTCGTCTTGTTTCAACAGTTCTTCGAGCAGCGCCTTATTGTGTATCGCATCCGCATGATCGGGCATCGCCGTCAGGGTCTTTTCGTAGGCGCCAATCGCATCTTCGAGCCGGCCGAGCCGGGCGAGCGCGTTACCTCTGTTGTATTGCGCCTGTGGCCCGGCCTCTTCAGGGATCGCGTTCACCGCGGATTCGAAATCCTCCGCCCGGTAACTCGCGGCCGCGCGCCAGTTCGAATTTTCAAACTCATTCGCCGCAGCAGCGTAGTCACCGGCATCGAAGCGTCGCTGCGCGGCCTGGTCAGGTGTTTGCCACCAGGCCGCGGTGGCCGGCGTTGCCGGTAAAAGGGAGCCGGCCAACACGGCTGCGGGAACCATCAGTACGCCGCGCCGGAATGCGAGCGGGGCAAACGGGAGCAGGACCAACAGCAACCACGGACCGAATTCGCGCCACCGATCGGCAAACAGATCCGTGGTCGCGGAATTGCGCTGATCGAGTTGATCATCGATTTGTGTCATCAGGAGATCCACGTCCTTGTCGTCGCTGCGGAGCACCTGGTACAGACCGCCGCTTTCGTTCGCGAGTTCGCGCAGTCCAGTCGGGTCGAGGGCGTTCAGTATTACGCCGCCCGCGGCATCGGTCATAAACCCGCCGGAATTATCAGGGATCGGGGCACCCTCGGTCGTGCCAACCCCGAGTACCGACAGTCGCACCCCGGTGCCGGCGAGTACAGCCTGCGCGCGGCGGCCCTCGTCGAGGGCGACGCCATCGGTGATCAGCAGCAGTTCGCCGGCCGCGTTGCCTGCCTGCTGGAGCAGTTCGATGCCTTCCGTGACCGCTGCCGCCGCGTCGCTGCCCTGGCTCGGCATGATGTTTGTTTTAAGCGCGGGCAAATGGGATTCGATGGTCGCAACATCGGTGGTCAGCGGCGTCACGACATACGGCTCGCCGGCGTAGACAACGAGTGCGGTCTGGCCTTCACGGCGCAGGCGCAGCATGTCCGTGATTTTGAACTTGGCGCGTTCGAGACGACTCGGGCTGACATCTTCGGCGTTCATGGAGCGCGATAAGTCGAGCAGCATGACGAGCGCGGACTCGTCGCGAAACACCGGTGTGGGCAGACGTTCCCACGTGGGTCCGGCGAGTGCGGCGATCGCGAGCAGGCCGCTTGAAATGAATAACACCGGGCTCATGCGGCTTTGCGTTGCGGCGCGTTGCACGAGCACGTAGGGAAGCAGCGCGTCGTCACAGACCGATTGCCACACCCCGGCCGCTTCGCCGCGCCGGAACAGGCGCCAGCACAGGACGATGAACGGCAGCAGCAACAACAGCCACAGCGGTCGCAGAAAATGAAACTCGGCGAGTTCCGTCGTCACGCCCGCCGCCGGGTCAGTAGAACGACCGCCACCGCGCCGAATAACAGCGCAATCCCGAGGGGCCACGGATACAACGCCGTCGTTGGACGGAAATGTTCGCCACCGCGCTCGACCGGTTCGAGCTGATCGATCTCGGCATAAATCTGTTCGAGTTCCTGGACGTCGCGCGCGCGAAAATATCGGCCTCCGGTTTCAGCGGCGATAGCGCGCAACGTCTTTTCATCGAGGTCGCGCGACGGATTGAAACGAAACCGTCCGAACAATCGACGCACGATGATTTCGTCCGCGCCGATGCCGATGGTGTGGATCGTGAGACCTGCCTGGGCGGCGAGCTCTGCGGCCCTGACCGGCTCGATCACCCCGGCGGTGTTCGCGCCATCGGTGATGAGGATGAGGACTTTATCTTCCGAATCATTCGTGCGCAGCCGCTTTACCGCGAGGCCGATGGCATCGCCGATCGCGGTACTGGGTCCGGCGAGACCGATCAGCGATTCATCGAGCAATTGCTGCACGGTTGGTCGGTCGAACGTTAACGGCACGTGCAGGTAAGCCTGGGTTCCGAACAACACGAGCCCGACCCGGTCGCCGACCCGGCGCTCGATAAAGTCGCCGACGACGCGCTTCGTTGCCGTCAGCCGGTCGACCCGTTGTCCTTCGAGGATGAAATCGACCTCCTGCATGCTCTTCGACAGATCGACGGCCAGCATCAGGTCGCGACCGCTGACCGGGATCTCGATCGCCTGGCCGAGCCACTGCGGACGCATCGCGGCGAGCAGAAAGAAAAGCCAGGCCAGCAACGCGAGCCACAATGCCGCCTTCGAGCCCGCGGCCCCGCCGGCATCGGCAGCGATGACGGAGAAGTCTTCAAGTGCGGGCACGCGCAGTGCGGTGCTGGTCGCGGTGGTATTTGCGCGCAGCAGGCGCCGGTAGAGCAACGGCAGCGGCAAGGCGAGAAAAATCCACGGCCAGGCGATCTCGATCATCGGGCACGTACCGGGACCGTGCGCAGTTCGCCGATCCACTGTTTGAATGCCGCGATGAGTGCGTTGCCGTCGATCGTCATGTTACGGCGATAGGGTGCTTCAATGAGAGCACGCTTTAAAACCTCGCCGGCCTCGCCGGTCGTCGTGGCCCGATCGAGCGCAGCGTGCCACCGATCGCCGGTTACGGCGGCGATGCCGCGTTCAGGTTCCATGGCGAGTGTCGCGCGCCGTGCGAGACGTGAGAGTTCACGCGCGAGTTCGTGCGCATCGCCGTGTTCCGTGTAGCGTTGTTCGATAGCGGCGAATTCGCGCAACGTTGCGCTGATAATGCGTCGTCGCCGGCTTCGCCACCACCACCCAAGTCCGATCAGCACGCACGTGAGCACGCAGCCGACGAGCACCCACCAGCCCGGCGCGAGCGGCCACCAGGACACGGGATCCGGCAGGTGGATGTCGCGCAGCGGAATGTCGGCCGGGTCCATCGTGCTCGCGCTAGCGTCCCAGCACCCGCTGCAGCACGCCGAGCGGTTCGTCGGTCGTGGCGAGCTTCGTGAACAGAATGCGATAGTCGCGGCAGAGCTGCGCGATACGCTCGTGGCGCGCGGTGAAATTCGCCGCGTATTCGCGACTCGATCGATCGACCCCCAGTGTGATCTGCAATTCACCGGCGCCATCGGTGACGCGACCGGACGCGTGGTTGTCGGGAAGCGCCGCCTCGAAAGGATCGAAGACAAACACCATCGTCACATCATTGTGGCGCGCGAGATGCGCAATGTCGGATTCGCACGCCTCATCCGCGTCGCGGAAGTCACTGAGGATGAAGATCAGGCTGCCGGGTTTGGCCATACGCTTGAGGCGCGCGACGGCCTTCGGCAATGAATTCGGCCACGGCGGCTCGGCGCGCGTGGCGGGAAATTCGCCCGCTTCGACGAGTTTCTTCACGAGCCGGATCACCGCCGGCTTGCCCCCTTCGGGCGGCAGTTCGTGATGCGTATTGGCGGAGAACACGAGCCCGCCCACCCGGTCGCCCGACTGTTGCGCTTTCCACGCGATCAACGCGGCGGCGCGTGCCGCCTGGACGCTTTTGAATACGCCGCGGGTGGCAAAGAACATCGATGGCGAAAAATCGCTGCAAATGTAGACAGGTCGTTCGCGCTCTTCGCGGAACACCTTCGTGTGCGGTTTGCCGGTGCGGGCGGTCACCCGCCAGTCGAGCGTGCGGAAATCGTCGCCGGCCTGGTAGGGGCGTGATTCGTCGTATTCCATGCCGCGGCCTTTCAACGCCGAAAGGTAGCCGCCGGCCTGGTTCGCGCGGATCGAACGCGCCCACGACGGGAGTAACGCCGCCGGCCGGGCGAGCGCCATCAGATCCTTGGCCTGCGGTTCGATGCGCTGGCGCACGGCCTGCTCGCCGGCGGTGCGGTCCGGTGCGCTCGAAGACGCTGCGGCAGCGGTGCTCACCATTGCAACACGCCCCGGATCAGGGGACCGCGATGCGATTGATCAATTCATCGACGAATTGATCGGCGGTGACCCCGTCGGCGACCGCCTCGTAGTTCAGTATGACCCGGTGGCGGAGCACGTCGCGGGCAATGGCCTGGATGTCTTCCGGACCGACGTAGTCGCGCCCGTCGAGCCAGGCGTGCGCGCGCGAACACCGGTCGAGCGCGATACTCGCGCGCGGACTGGCGCCGAACTCGAGCCATTCGGCGAGATCCTTCCCGTAACTTCCCGGATCCCGGGTCGCGAGGACGATTTCGAGCAGATATTGCTCGAGATCGTCGCTCAGATACATATCGAGTACCGCGCGTCGGGCTTCGAACACGTCTTGCTCGCGGATGATATGCGGGCTGTCGCCGTTACTGGCACTGGCATTGCGCGCTTCGTCGCGGGCGAGGTGCAGGATTGATTTTTCATCCGCGTTCGTCGGGTAGGTGATGGTGACGTGCATGAGAAAACGGTCGAGCTGTGCTTCGGGCAGCGGGTAGGTGCCTTCCTGCTCGAGCGGGTTCTGCGTCGCCATGACGAGGAACAACGGCGGTAAATCGTAGGTGACCCGGCCAATCGTTATTTGCCGCTCAGCCATCGCCTCGAGCAGGGCGGACTGGACCTTGGCCGGCGCGCGGTTGATTTCATCGGCGAGCACGAGGTTGTGAAACATCGGCCCCTGCTGGAATTTGAACGAGCCGTCCTGGGGCCGGTAGACCTCGGTACCGGTGAGGTCGGCCGGCAGTAGATCGGGCGTGAACTGGATGCGGTGGAAATCGCATTCGATGCCGTCGCCGAGCACCTTGATGGCGCGCGTTTTCGCGAGCCCGGGCGGTCCTTCGACGAGCAAATGGCCATCGGCGAGCAGCGCGATCAGCAGCCGGTCGATGAGCTGCTTCTGACCGACGATGTGCTGTTCGATGTAGGTTTTCAGTTCGATGATGGCGGATTGGGTCGACATAGTGCTCTTTGGGATAACTTTCGGGAATTTAAGTTTCGGGAGGGTAATGATTTTTTCGAACAATCGGCGGCGCGGCGAATTTTATGCCATGCAGCCCGCAGCGAAAAGCGGCCGGCGGGACCTGAACGACAGTCAGTGGGTGTGTCTTGTACGCCGGAACGTTCAATTTGGACCTAAAATGCGCGCATGCGTCCACGTCCTAAACTGAATCCCGGCTGTAGTCGGTTTGCCGTGATGGCTTCGCTAATCGCGTTTACGCTCATCGGATCCGGGTGCGAGCGTTCCCGACAGGCACTCGAAATCACCGGCGTCACCATGGCGACGCAATACGCTGTGACGGTGGTCGAGCCGCGCCAGACGGATGCTGTAGCGCTGAAGCGCCGCATCGACGCCCGGCTCGCGGCGATCAATGCCGTCATGTCGACCTACGATCCCGACTCGGAATTATCGCGCCTCAACGCGAATGCCTCGACGGACTGGATTTCCGTGTCCGATTCGCTCCACGCGGTGCTCGCAGCGGCGCGCGCGATCGGGCGGGAATCCGGCGGGACATTCGACGTTACTGTGGGTCCGCTGGTGAATTTATGGGGTTTTGGTCCGGAGGAGCGGGACGGGGTGCCAGGGGACGACGAGATCGACATCGCGATGCGCCGGGTCGGGCTCGACAAGTTCGAGCTGCGCGGTGTGCCGAAATCGCTGCGCAAGCGGCGGGGCGACATTACGATCGATCTCTCCGGGATCGCCAAGGGTTACGCCGTCGACGAAATCGCCGGAATGCTGGAGGCCCAGGGCGAAACGGACTATCTCGTCGAAATCGGCGGAGAACTGCGAGCGAACGGACAGAATCGGACGGGAAATCCATGGCGGATCGGGATCGAAAACCCGCTCAGCGGCATCCGGGACATTGGCCGGGCGGTGCCGCTCACTAATACAGGGATGGCGAGTTCGGGCACGTATCGCAACTTTTTCGACGTCGACGGCGTGCGCTATAGCCATATGATCGACCCGAAGAGCGGTTGGCCAGTGCGCGACAGCCTTGCCGGGGTCACTGTGATCCACCGCTCCGCCATGATTGCGGACGCGTGGGCGACCGCGCTGATGACGCTTGGATTAGAGCGTGCGCAAAAAATCGCCGCGGCAAAAAACGTGGCGGCGCTATTTTTTAGCGTCGCGGCCGATAACCCGAAGAGCGTCCCTAACGCTGCGTTTAATGCGGCAATCGGAAAAAAATAAATGGACCCGATTCGACTACCATAGCCGAAGCGCGGAACTCACAACGGCAACAGGCCGCAACAATCAGGAAACACGACAAACGATGAAGCTTCTTCCCATCATCCTGGCCGGCGGCGGCGGTACACGGTTGTGGCCGTTATCAAGGGGCTATTACCCGAAACAGTTCCTCTCGGTCAGCGGCGATAAAACGCTGCTTCAGGACACGTTGACCCGTATGCAGATGGCCGACGATACCTCAGGCCGCGCACTGGATGTCGCGGCGCCGATGATCGTGTGTAACGAGGAGCATCGCTTCATGGTGGGCGAACAGGCTCGCCAGATCGGGTGCGCGCTGCATTCAATCGTACTCGAACCGGTGGGACGGAATACGGCGCCGGCGTTTACCTGCGCCGCGCTGCTGGCGGCGGCGGGCGGCGAGGATCCGCTGTTACTCATGATGCCGGCGGACCAGCTCATTCAGGACGTCGAAGGTTTTCGCACCGCCGTGGCTGCGGGTGCGACGCTCGCCGAAGACGGTGCGCTCGTCACCTTCGGCGTCGTGCCGGACAAACCCGAAACGGGTTACGGCTACATTCAGCTCGGCGATTCGCTTACGGCGGACGGCCCGGCGAGCAACGTGATCGCCGCGTTCAAGGAGAAGCCCGACCTCGCGACCGCGACGGAATACCTCGCGAACGGCGCCTACCGCTGGAACGCCGGTATATTCCTGATGCGCGCTAGCGTCTGGCTCGCTGCCATTGGTGAATTCAACCCCGCAATGCTCGGCGCCTGCGAGGCCTCGGTATCCAGCGCGGCGCAGGATGGCGAGTTCGTGCGTCTCGACAAGGACGCATTCGAGGCGTGCCCGAGCGATTCCATCGATTACGCCGTCATGGAGCCGGTGGTCGACAAGGATGGCTGGCGCGGCGGGGTGGTGTCGCTCGACGTCGGTTGGTCCGACGTCGGCTCATGGTCGAGTATCTGGGAAGTTTCCGATCGGGACGAAGCGGGTAACGTGTCGCGCGGCGACGTGCACCTGGAAAGCAGTCAAAACAACGTGGTGATCGCCGAACACCGTCTCGTTGCGACGCTCGGTTGCGAGGATCTCGTGATCGTCGAAACCCCGGACGCGGTGATGGTCGCCGCCAAGGACCGCGCCCAGGACGTGAAGAAGATCGTGGAATGGCTCGCCGATCAGGGCCGCGACGAGCGGTTGTTTCATCGCCGTGTGTACCGCCCCTGGGGCAGTTACGAGGGCGTGGATTCGGGCGATCGTTTCCAGGTGAAGCGCATCATCGTCAATCCGGGTGCCTCGTTGTCCCTGCAGATGCACCATCACCGGGCGGAACACTGGATCGTAGTCAACGGTACTGCGACGGTCACGTGTGGCGACAAGGAATTCCTGCTTTCTGAAAACGAATCGACGTACATCCCGATCGGCGCAACCCATCGGCTGGAAAATCCCGGCACGATTCCGTGCGAGCTGATCGAAGTCCAGTCGGGTAGTTACCTCGGCGAGGACGATATTGTGCGGTTCGAGGACAAGTACAACCGGGCGTAGTTTCGCGTTTGGGTGACGGTTCACTTCCGCGGCTTTCGGTCGGTTTCCGGATTGCCGTCAAGCTTTAGTCGCAACGGCTAATGCGATCGCGTTGCCCCGGTACGGCGTCGTCGAGGTGTGAAGAGTTCAACCGCATCGGATCGCATCAATAACGGCAACGCTCGCTCCCCGAACGCTCCATAAATTAGCAACTGACAACCGCTATACTATGAGAAGGGTGGCACACACCCGATACAAGCTGAACCCATGACGTCAAGGAGGACACAATGGCAGCGATAGGATTAGATACGTTGAAGTTTGCTCGCAAGCTCAAAGCGGCGGGCGTTCCCGAAGAACAGGCGGAGGCGCAAGCAGAAATCATGTCGGAAGCGTTTTTGTTCAATCTTGATGCGCTGGTGACGAAAGATTACCTGGATGCGCGGTTGGGAGAACAGGAAGCCCGGATTGACGCTCGTTTCGCGGAGCAGGACGCCCGTTTCGCAGAGCAGGACGCCCGTATGGACGCCCGCTTTATCGAGCAGGACGCGCGCAACGATAGTCGATTTACCGCGATTGATACGCGCTTTAACGCACTGGATAAGCGCCTTGCCCAGATGGATATCCGTTTCACCGAAATCGACGGCAAGTTTCGCCTGGTGATGTGGATGCTGGCGGTGATCATGGCCAGCACGGCCATTCCTGCGATTCATCAGCTGCTGTCCTGAATATCAGTGGCGACTCTTCAGTATTGGCATGGCGTTTCTCCGGCCTGACATTGGATTTCATCTGTATCTGCGAAGCTCCCGCCCTGAACGCTACAAAAAGCACCAACTCACAACCGCTATACTAGGAGCAGGGTGTTAAGGCACCCGGCAAAAGCTGAACCCATGACGTCAAGGAGGACACAATGGCAGCGATAGGATTAGATACGTTGAAGTTCGCCCGCAAACTCAAAGCTGCGGGCGTCCCGGAGCAACAGGCGGAGGCGCAGGCAGAAATCATGTCGGAAGCTTTTTTGTTCAATCTGGACGCGCTGGTAACAAAAGATTACCTGGATGCCCGGTTGGGAGAACAGGAAGCCCGTATGGACGCCCGTTTTATCGAGCAGGATGCACGCAACGACAGTCGTTTTACCGCAATAGATAAGCGCCTTGCCGAGGTGGACATCCGTTTCACCGAAATCGACGGTAAGTTTCGCCTCGTGATGTGGATGTTGGCAGTGATCATGGCCAGCACGGCCATTCCTGCGATTCATCAGCTGCTGTCCTGAAATTCGTCTTCGACGCCTGAGTTTTCAGCGGGCGCATGTGTCGCCCGGGCCCGCGATGGCGTCGAACGACCGAACGCGTAGAAGGTCGTCGACGGGCTGGATGAACGGGGCCTGATCTGGCGGCTCTGGCCCGGCCCTCTGGATACGCCCGTAGTAGGCCGTTGCGACGCGGGATACCGAATACGGCTTGAGCGAATCGCAGCCAATGTCTGTCCGTTTTTATCGTTGCAAACGCACCACGGCCGGGTCGGGCCCCACAGCGGGGCGCAGTAGCGGGAAAGTGACTCATGACGCGACCGCTTTCGGGCCCGCGGGGGACGAATCGACGACTAGCCCATTTCAGTCCCCATCGGCATCGAAAACCGGGTCCAATCCCAATCGACCTGAACCCGGTCGAATCCAGCAGCTACGCCGATACGAACGACAATGTACGGTTCGAGGATGGCCAGCTCCGGCGCGAATCCCCGCCGGCGCTGTGCCGCATCAAGTAGTTCATATTAGCGGCCGATAATTTACCGTGGTCGCAGCGTTTTCGAACGGTTCGAGGTGCTAAGATATGTGCGGTGCCATATCGAGCACCGGGCCAATCGCGGCCACGATAATTATATTTTTAAAATCATTGGCTTAAGTCGGGGGTTTCGCTGATTAGCCATGAGGCCACCGCCGGGGACACAAGCATGTACGAATCGTTCTTCGGTTTCACTGAGCCGCCTTTCAGTCTGAACCCCGATCCAGGGTTTCTGTTCCTCGGCCGGGACCACAGCAAGGCGCTGAGTATTCTCGAATTCGGACTCGCTTCCGAATCCGGCATCACCGTGGTCACCGGCGCGATAGGGGCAGGCAAGACGACCCTCGTGCGGCACCTGCTCAATACGATGCCCGAGAATCGCACCGTCGGCCTGATCTCGAACACGCACAAGTCTTTCGGCGAACTCATACACTGGATATCGATGGCGTTCGATCTCGATCATGAGGGTCGCGACAAGGTTTCTTTATATAATCAGTTCGTCCAGTACATGATCGACGAGTACGCGAAGGGTAATCGTACCGTCCTGATCGTGGACGAAGCGCAGAATCTCGACGAGGACACGATCGAGGAGTTGCGCGTTATATCGAACATCAATGCGGACAAGGATCTCGTGCTGCAACTCGTACTCGTCGGCCAACCGGAACTGAAAGACACGTTAACGAGTCCCAACCTCGTGCAGTTTGTTCAGCGCGTCTCCGCTTACTACCACCTGAAACCCCTGAAGCTCGATGAGACCCGCAAATACATCAAGCACCGGGTAAAGGTTGCGGGGGTTCCGCGAAACCCGTTTCGGGACGATGCCGTCGAACTCGTACACACGGCCAGCGGCGGAGTGCCGCGATTGATCAACACGCTGTGCCACCTGGGGCTGACGTACTGCTTCGCCGAGGGGCGGAAAGTGGTGACGGCGGAAATCATGCAGGAGATCCTGAAGGACCGGGAGGAGCATGGGTTGTTTGGGGTTGGGGAGACAGAACTTGATTCGACGGGGGATGTCGAGATTTTTCGCGACCATCTCATGGGTGAGCCTAAGTCTGCAAAAGCATAACGGGTCGTTGATTCGAGAAAGGCGCTCGATCGATGAGTTCCTCGCCCCACTTCATCGCGTTTTGATCGCTGTATGAAAGCGACACAAGACAGCGATGATCGGAAGCCGGAACCGGAGAAGAGGTTCTCTGAGCAGTTTGCTGATTATTGATTTTTTTTGGAACAAGCACATGACGACCATAAAATTTCATCTGGGCGTAGGCGCGGTCGCGCTTTTGCTTTCAAGTTTATTTGCTTCCTCCGTCGTCGCAGGTGAAGACGACTATCTTATCCAGCCGGGCGACATACTGGGTGTGTCGGTCTGGAAGGAAGAAGACCTTCAGCAGCAGGTAATTGTTAGGCCGGACGGCAAATTTTCATTTCCTTTGGCAGGGGACATTGTCGCTGCAAATCGGGCGATTGAATCCATCCGAAAAGATCTGATAATTGCGATAGAAACGTTTATTCCGGATCCGGTTGTAACAGTTCAATTGCAGCAAATCGTCGGTAATAAAATTTTCGTTGTAGGTAAGGTTATCCGCCCCGGCGAGGTAATAATGACGCACCAAATGGACGTCATGCAGGCGCTTGCCCAAGCTGGAGGGATGGCCACATTCGCTGAAGAGAACAAGATTTCTATCCTGAGGCGTAAGGAGTCGGGACAATTGGCAATTCCGTTTCGATACGGCGACGTTCAATACGGGAAAAATCTAGATCAAAACATTTTGCTAATGCCGGGCGACGTCGTCGTAGTCCCCTAACAACTGTAACGGAAGCTACTGTTATCTCAGTTTAGTCAAGCGTGAAGTTACGTTTATTTCAATTGGCACTAGTTCTGTTAGTTGCCGTTGCGGTACAAAGCGCGGCATCTGCAATGGAGTACTATTTCCAGCCGCGTGCGCTTTTTAATACGGCCGTAAACGACAATCGAAGGCTCCGGCTTGACCCGGGGCCTACCGTCTATAGGGGCCTGACCGATGTGAGGGTAAGGGCGCACGCTATCAGTGAAACGTTCTACGGCCTGATTGCGCCTCGTGCCAGGATTTCCCGGTTTGAAGGCGATTCGTTACTAAACAGCGACGAGTATTTTTTTGAAACGTTCGCGGATCAGATGTTTCAACAAGGCCGCTTACGGGTCGATGGTTCGTACTCGGACACCGCTACGATTAATAGCGAACTCGAGGATTCGGGGCGTTTCGGCACGAACGGCCAGAAGAGAAGTTATATCATCAGCCCCGCGTACACGTACTACCACTCACCGCAGTTGTTGTTTTCAGTATCTACGAGCGCCAACAAAGTAGATTTTGACGGGGAAAACAGAGGGTTCGTCAATTACGAATATCTTGCCGGTTCGATGGGTCTGACGTATCAACAAAGTGACAGAACGACTTGGACCGCGACGTTCGGGAAAACAATCTTCATTACCGAAGCCAATACACGAACGGAATCGGTGTCATTTATGGTCGGTTTGCAACACGCGCTGGCAGATTCCGTGGATGTTGCCTATTCAATTGGGCCAATTCGCAGTGATATCGAGTTTGTGTCGACAGTATTTGGACAGAGACCATCTGGCGCAATTTCAATTGCGAACGTCAAGGAAAGCGTTCACGCAGGAGGTGTAAGGATCGATATCAACGTCGAAAAACGACACGAAAGGGGTAGATTCGCCGCTAGTTTCAACCGAGATCTCGTTCCATCCAGCGTAGGCGAACAAACAGCAACGAACCTGGTCAGGGGGGAAACTACGTGGCGGTTTAATGATTATTGGGACACAGCTGGCGTGTTCGTGTTCAGGGAACAAAAATCCGAAGCGGAATTGAGGCCAGCTTCTAATCGGACTACGTATTTTGTCGAAGCATTGATCCGGCGGCGTTTATCTAGAACTTGGAAAGTCGCGCTTAAGTACCATCACAGACGATTCATCAGGGCGTTAGGGACCGCTGCCGACGCTAACGAATTATCTGTATCGTTTATTTATGACGGTGGGACACCCTCAGTCATACACCGCCGCTGACGGAGAGGAAAGTGCAAACCCTTTTTAGATCACTTTCCAATCCCCTGAATATTCGCTGCCGCGTCGTACGCTGCGTAATCGCGGTATCAACTTACATCCGGAGAAACAATGGATAGCACAGAAAACGACATTACATTAATCGATGTCGTGTCAACGATTCGTCGACGGCACCGTGTGCTTTTGACAGTCGCCCTTGGGATATTCTCCGTCGGTTTAGTTATCGCGATTACGCTGCCTTCAATCTACGAAAGCAGCGCTATAATTTTGATCGAAAAGCAGGAGATTCCATCGGACCTTGTACGGTCAACCGTAACGAGTTTTGCCGACCAGCGGATTCAGGTGATTGGCCAGCGAGTTATGAGTTCGCGGAATTTGGGTTCAATAATTGATAAATACGATCTCTACAGAGATGCAAGATCGAGAGAACCGATGGAGGAAGTGCTCGAACGAATGCGCGCTGATATTTCTCGCGAAATGATAAGCGCGGATGTCGTCGATCCTCGGAGTGGACGACCTACAGAGGCCACTATTGCATTCAGCGTCGCGTTTGAATACCGAAACCCGCAGAAAGCGCAACAAGTCGCGAACGAATTGGTGTCACTCTTTCTTAATGAAAATATCAAATCCCGTGCAGAATCTGCGGCCGAAACGACGTCATTTTTGGATAATGAGGTCGAGGATATCAGAACGACGGTACAAGGGTTTGAAGGCGAGATCGCCGCATTCAAGGATAGACATCTCCAAAGCCGGCCGGAACTGGAGGGTATTACGCGAGACATGATGAACAGGACAGAGCTCAGGCTGTCCGAAGTCGACCGCAGGGTACATGAAACAATCCAACAGAAAATATACCTTGAAGCAGAATTAGCACGATACGACCCGGTTCTTCCGGATGAAGGCCCGAGGGGGACGACGGCACTTTCTCAGCTTCGCGCCGTAGAAGCTCAATTAACAGCCGCGGAAGCCTCCTATGGCGCATTGCACCCAGATGTAATCCGGCTAAAAAAGCAGGCGGAAGCAATGCGAGCCACCGTTGAACCCAATGAGACGCGCGCACTGTACTCGCAGCAATTAACCGTTTCGCGAATGAACCTAGGGAATCTTTCGGAATCGTACGGGCAGCGGCATCCTGATGTAGTTCGTGCGCGTAAAGAAGTTGAAAAGCTAGAGAACAAATTGGCAGCCCTCCCGCCCGTCATGGAACAAGTTCCGAATAACCCCGCATTTGTTGCGTTAGCGGCGAGGCTTGAGGCGGCTGACGCGCAACTCATAAGTCTTAATACGAGTCGAGAAGGGTTAGTTCAAAAGATCGAGGAATACGCGGAGTCCTTGATAAGTATCCCCGATGCGGAGTCCGAATATCGCGCGTTGAATCGAGAATATGAAACTGCTCTGGCGAAGTATCGAGAAATTGTTACGAAACAAACGCAGGCAAGATTGTCGCAAAATCTCGAAACGGAACGTAAAGGTGAAAAGTTCACGCTAATTGAGCCGCCGCTACTACCGGCACAACCAACAAAGCCCAACAGGATTGCAATTGCTCTCGTTTCGCTAATGGCAAGTATTGCCGGCGGGCTCGGCGTTATTGGCGTCGCAGAAGCCGTCGACGACCGAATAAGAGGTCGCAAGGGATTAAGGGAGGTCATGGACGCCCCCCCACTAGCAGTAATACCTATCATTGAATTCGAATCGGGCCGCAGTACGTTTAGGAGCTACGCAATTGTTGCGGCAGTTACATTAGCGTTATTTGTGCTTGGTTTAGTCTTCATAGAATTCTTGGTGATGCCGCTAGATGTGGCGTGGTTTACGTTACTAAGAAAGTTGGGCATATAGCGGGAGTTCGACGATGGAAAAAATCAAGCAAGCGCTCGAACGTGCACGAAATGAGCAGAATGATGCTTCTACAGATACGGCTGTCGAAACCCCTCTTGCAGATGAGGAAGGACGCGTAGACCATCGGATAAAATACGAGCAGACGAGAGTTATACCGATTGATCCGGAAATTTTACGCGCCAACCGTATAGTCGTCGGGAGCAATATTCATGCCCCATCAGAAACGGCTTTCAAGATTTTACGGACTCAGATCGAACAGCGGCTCAGCTCTAAAAACTGGAACGCGATTGGAATCACGAGCCCAGCCCCGGGCGTCGGGAAAACCCTCACAGCGGTAAATTTATCCCTCGCACTGGCACAGGAAGTCCATAGAACAGTACTGTTGGTGGATCTGGATTTTAGAAAACCCGGCATTCATGAGTGTTTTGGGTATTCAGTAGAAAAAGGGCTAGTTGATTATCTGCTAGATGATGAACCGTTGCACAAAATCCTGCTTAACCCCGGGGTTGAACGGCTCGTATTGCTGCCCGTTGGTAACCAGTCGGTCGCCAATTCCTCGGAGCTTTTATCCTCACCGAAAATGATTAGATTGGTGGATGAGCTTAAGTCACGGTATCCCTCGCGCATAGTGATATTCGATCTGCCTCCGGCGCTTGTGTCAGACGATACCTTGGCGTTTGCACCCTACATAGATTCGACCCTATTAGTGTTGCAAGACGGGAAGACTACCAAGGAAGAACTTCGCCGAGTTTTGGAGATCATGGGTGATATTGATGTAATTGGAACCGTACTGAACAAAGCAACGGAGCAACAGAATACTTACTACACGACATAGCCGGACGAAGTGCTGAGTTTTGGAGTTCTGTAGGGTACGAACTTAAAGTTCCTGGAACATTCCAAACCGAAAAATTTCTGAAGCTCACCTACTAATATCTTCAGCGCTTGTTCCGCTAATCAAATCAACCTAAAACAAAACCCCTATCGAACCCTATGAAACGAATATTGCTGATTGCGGGGGCCCGCCCGAACTTCATGAAGATCGCTCCAATAGCGAGAGCGCTGGATCAGAGTTCTGATAAAGCTAGTTATTCGATTGTCCATACCGGTCAACATTACGATACCGCAATGAGTGACGTGTTTTTTGAAGAGCTTGGTATCCCGGTTCCACACTACTCTCTAAATGTTGGGAGCGGAAGTCACGCGCAGCAAACCGCCAAAATCATGCAGTTGTTCGAACCGGTTTGTGAAGAATCGAACCCCGATTGTGTTGTTGTTGTTGGGGATGTGAACTCTACGTTGGCTTGTTCTATTGTGGCAAAGAAGCTGAATATAACAGTTGCCCATGTGGAGGCAGGGCTGCGTAGTGGCGATCGCGAAATGCCGGAAGAAATAAATCGGATTGTTACGGATTCCATTTCTGATCTCTTGTTCGTCACGGAACCAAGCGGGGTAATAAATTTAGAAAACGAAGGTCATCCTAAGTCGGCTATTCATTTCGTGGGACATGTGATGATCGATAATTTGTTTCATCAGCTTGAAAAACTCGCGGATGAGAATACCCCAGTGGCGACACCCGCATCGAGCGATATCAAACGCAAATACCCCCGATATGGGGTGGTGACATTGCACCGACCGTCGAACGTTGACGACAGGGAGGCGTTGGGCAATTTGTTCGGTGCATTACAGAAAATTTCGACGTCAGTACCATTAATTTTTCCGGCGCATCCTCGCACTATGCAGAGAATTCGAGAGTTTGAACTGACTATTCCAGATCAAATTGAGTTAATCGAGCCGCTTTCGTTCATGGAATTTCTAAACCTATGGAAGGACGCGGATGTTGTGCTTACAGATAGCGGCGGACTACAGGAAGAAACTACCGCACTCCGCGTCCCATGTTTGACTCTGCGTGAGAATACGGAAAGGCCGATTACGATAACCAAGGGAAGCAATAGAATTGTCGGCACGGACCCGGATTTGATCGTTCGAGAATGTACGAAAATATTGGAAGGTCCGAACAGCGTATTTGAGACGCCTGACCTTTGGGATGGTCGTGCCGCATCTCGCATTGTGGACGTGCTGATAGAGGGATGATGAGCTTGCGGGAGATGACTTCCTCTGTTTTGCTTTTGGGCCTAAGCGCGTGTCTATTTTGCGGGTTACCTGCTTTGGCCGATAGGCCCGTGCGTGTCACTAGTAATGCTTCGTTTTTAACCGATTCGCCGTCTATGGAGACTGGGCTTGCCGACCGGTCACTATTGACCTCTGTTGTATTACAGGCCTGCCCTGGCGAAGCTGAACCGTTTAGCGTTGTTATCGAAAACACTTCGAACGACGCTGTTACTGTTTTGCCGTCGATTTCGGATTTTGTTGCGTCGGAAAGCGTGATTCCTTTAGCAAACGTCGACATTAAGTACATCCTTTGGTGGTACCAAGCGAGTGGCGCCTGGAATTCTCATCGAAGGGCGCGCGGCAAAGGTAAAGGGCCTGTGCTGGTGCCTGAGCTGGTAGCAAATGACCCAACCTTGGTCCGGACGCTGTCGGAAGACGCGGTTAATCACTTAAAAATTGGAGGCGCCGATTCCACAAGATACCGCGACATCAGTATTCGTAGCATTGCGACTAATCAAGATGTTCTCGATACCAACTATTACGAAATATTTGATGCTCCGGCACTGATGCCCGTATCCATTGGGGCACACGAGGCCCAGCAGATACTGGTAGACATTGAAATCCCAAAAAGCACCCCCGCTGGTAATTACTCGGCGGTTTTGTCGCTTCAGATAGATGGACGTGAGAAGGAAGTGCTCGTGCCGGTGAGCTTGCGGGTACTACCTTTTGCGTTGAAGGGGCCGGCGCTCGAATTTTCGATTTATTACCGAGGGAAATTGTCTCCCGGGAACCCGACCACTTCATCAGAATATAAAGACGAAAAGCAATTAGTCGCGGATTTGTTGGACATAAAGGCTCTTGGGATTTCGAATCCGGTTACTTACCAACGATCGCGCCCAAAAGGATTGTTAGGGCCGCGGTCAAGAGAACAGGCCAAAGCGAGGCTAAGGCGTGTTTTGGGTATTCGTCGAAATCTGGATCTTGTAGCGCCGAATTTCTACTATCTTGGTCGCTTGATTGGGTTCCCTAATACTAAAAAGCACTTCCGTCATCTCGGTGAAGAGATATCGGAGTTGCAAGATATGGTTCAGGAGTATGGGTTCGAACGTCTGTATTTGTATGGGAAGGATGAGGCGAAGGGTGAGCGATTAGCTTCGCAAAGAGAAACCTGGGAGTTTGTTAGAAGTCGAGGGGCGAAGGTGTTTGTTGCGGGGAGTGCGGGTCATACCGAAGCCATGGGCGGGTTGACGGATTTGCTAATTCAACATGGGCCACCATCTGAAACCGAAGCGGATTACGTACATACGTTTAAAAATCGGATATTTAGCTATTCAAACCCGCAAATTGGAACAGAGAACGCGGCATTGTTTCGCCGAAACTATGGATTTAATTTGTGGCGGGTCGGCTTCGATGGGGCAATGCCGTATGCCTATCAACATGCGATGGGCGACCCTTGGAATGATTTTGATCATAAAATTTACAGGGATTTGATGCTCGCCTATCCGAGTGCCGACAAACCGATAAGGACGCTTGCATGGTACGGACTGAGGGAGGCGATCGACGATACGCGATATCTCGCAATCCTTTTGGATCATCTTGACGCCGAATCTGAATCGCAGGGCAGCCAAGAAGAATTAATGCGCGTAAAGACGGAAGTCCTTCGCGGACCCGGAGATCGCCCAGTTGAAACCCGAAGCATGATCATAGATGTACTTGCCCCGCGACCGAGTTTTTGAATCAAAGTTAAATGCATCTGTCGCGATTATTCGGTACTGACAACGGTGGCGGCGGCGAAAGATGAGCGAGCTAGGCCCAAGAGATCATGCTTTGTCGAACCGGGCATTCCGAGGGTTAATCTGGTTGTTGTCTGGCGGGGTTTTAACATCCGCGCTACGACTCGTTAACCTCGTAATCCTCGCGCGCTTGTTGACTCCAGCAGAGTTTGGGTATTTTTCGGCAGCGCTGGTGTTCGTCGGGTTGTCAGCAGTGTTCGCAGAACTGGGGTTCGGACCGGCTGTCATACAAAAATCGAAGCTGTCCACCAGTGACAAGCATGCAGCGTACACGCTCTCGCTACTATTAGGCGGATTGCTGACTTTCGTATCGTTCTTGTCGGCACCGATAATAGGTCGATTCTTCGGCGAGATAGTTGTCGAAGACGTGATCAAGGTACTGTCGATCACGTTCCTGTTTCGCGGCGTAGGCGCGTTATCAATTGCATTGCTGGAGCGCCAATTAGCTTTCGGCCAGTTGATCAGGATTGAATTCTTCGCGTATGCGTTTGCTAATTTTATCCCGACAGTGGTGTTGGCGTCTCTTGGATATGGAGTATGGGCACTCGCGGTAGGTTATCTCCTTGAAGCAATCGCTAAAACGTCCGTGATGGTTTACCTAAATTGGCGCGATTTAGGGATTTCGCTGAATGGGTCGAGTGTCGCGCATCTGATCCGATTTGGAGCTGGTCATTCTTTAGCGAGGATTTCCAACTACGCGGCAAATCAAGGTGATTTCGCAATTGTGGGGAAGTTGCTCGGATCCGCGGCGCTCGGCGAGTACAGCCGGGCATACCAGATTATGGCGTCCCCGACACAATTGGTGGGTCAAGCGACGTCTCGGGTGCTGTTCCCAGCATTCTCTAAAATCCAACACGACCAGTGTCGGCTAAGGGAACATTATCAAAGGAGTCTTTCGGTGTCGGCGATGGTTTGCTTCCCAACGTCCGCATTTCTGGTGGTGACGGCAGACGACCTTGTTGCAGTGATTTTGGGTTCCGGTTGGGAGGGGGTAACGGCGCCCATGCAAATCTTAGCGGGTGTCCTGGCGTTTAGAACGGGCTATAAAATGAGTGACGCGCTTGCAATGGCCTGTGGTGCCGTTTATTCACGCGCCCTTTGGCAGTTTGTATACGCAGCAAGCGTTGTCGCCGGGGCAATTGCGGGGGCGGATTACGGAACAGCAGGTGTCGCAATAGGGGTGTCAATTGCGATAATTCTCAATTACTGCGTAATGGCAAATCTGTGTAAAAAACTCACTCGCATAGATTTTGTAACCCTTGTCGCCGTTCACGTACCGGGGCTGCTGCTAGGCATCGCTTGCGCCGCAGTATGCTTAGCAACAACACATGGGTTAACCGCGGTTGGCTTTTCACCTCTATTGATAGTCCTCGCGACCGTATTGGCGATTCCATTGACAATACTATTCGTAGTTCGGTATGCAAGCCAGATACTAGGAAAAGAGTTCGCTTGGTTCGTCGGGGTAATATCCGAAAATTTACACGGGCGTTCGAAAAGTGTGTTCCACAAAATCATCGAGCCGCGGCAGCAGTAATGACCGACCCGAACAATCAATCAGCACACAATTGTTTGCGACCTGTCTTCATATTCGGCTGTGATAGGAGCGGCACGACGATGATGGGCTCGATGCTAGGCGCTTCAAAATTCGCCATCACCACTCCAGAAAGTCAGTTCTTGGCTGACTGTTACTACGAGGGAAGTAGCGCAGAATCATCCCGCCGCGCTCGAAACGATCTGTTGGGGCATTCTCGGTTGGCGTTATGGAAGATTTCGTCGCTCGCTGAATTGCTGGAGTCCCATTTGGCGAACTGCGATTCGTATCGAGAGATTATTGAAGGCATCGTTCAAGCATATTCGACCGATCGAGGAAAGCACGGCGCATCAATTTGGATAGACCACACGCCGACAAATGGCAGTTACGTAGGACGATTGTCAGCATTATTCCCAGACGCCAAGTTTATCCATATCGTACGGGACGGACGGGCGATAGCAGGATCTATTACGCCTTTAGGGTGGGGGCCGAATACTCCCATTAGCGCTGCTGATTGGTGGGTCAAGAAGGTTTCGGTGGCGGCGGTTGCCGAAATGACATTGGGTAAATCCAGGGCGATGCGTGTGCATTTCGAACATCTCGTTGCGGATGCAGAAAAAACATTGCGAAGCGTATGCGAATTCTTGGATGTGAACTTCGAAATCGAGATGCTCGAAGGGGCCGGGTTTCACGTACCGGACTATACGAAGGCCCAACACGCAAAGGTTGGTAGCGGGGCCGACAAAACAAGAGTAGACGCATGGAAAGAGGAATTAACCATTCGAGAAATCGAGCTGTTCGAGTACCAATGCGCGGATGTGCTGGGTTATTTCGGTTACGAAACCGATTTCGGGGCCTACGCGATGCCCCCGACTTGGATGGAGAACCGGTATTATTCGGCGAAAGAGGCGTTTTGGTCCTTGCTCAACGCTATTCGTTCGAAATATCGCATCGTTGCCGCCGTGGCAAGAAGTCGCACCTAATACCGGATTCTGCTTTGTGATGAATACTTACGTCGGCAGAGCACCTAGGATTGATCGGCTTTTGTTTTTGCCCCTGCTGTACGTTTATGTCTTTGTCGTCCAAATGGGGAATTTTTTTCGAGTTTCTGACCAAGAGAGTGTTCCCGGTTTGTCGACTGGTATTGGTGTTGTCCTGATCTCCGTGGGCTTATTTAGAGTGTTGCGGACTTTTCTGAGTCAGGCATTGTACCAATTGATCGTAGTGCTTTTTGTTTGGATAAGCATCGCAAGCATTTTTACTCTTGAAAGCTATTATGAAGCTTATAGAAACTTAGGTGTGATGATTGGCTATCTTATGTTGTCCGCCGTGGTATGTGGCAGCCATGTAGATGACGCGGCACTACGAAGGTTGTGGTTGGCAATGGCGCTCGGGCTCGGAATTTCAAGCGGTCTTACGATAATTGATTATCTACACATAATCGATGTGCCGAGAAACAACGACGTTGGGATCGTCAGCAGACTCGATCTCGTAAACGTGGTTCAGGCTAGCGGGTTCTTTCCGCGGCGGTCGGCGATGGCCGCAGTTTTTTGTATATCGATTACCGGGGCCTTGATTAGCGGGTTGCTCGTCAAATCGATGTGGGAGCGGTTCTTTTTGCTCGGCTGCGGACTCGCAGGGACATTTTGCATTCTGCTCACCCACAATCGATCGGGAGTTCTCAGCGCTCTGCTCGCTCTCGTCGGATACGTCATTTTGTCGAAGCGACTGGGTCTGTCAAATCGCATCCGCATCGGACTCGGCGGAGTACTTGCTACCATCGTTACCGTTACGATCATGTATTACCATTTTCCAAGTCACCTCGATGTATACACGCAGAAGCTCGGGTTTCTATTTCCGGACGCGGAACGCGAAATCTCAAAGAGCGATTATGCACGGGTGCGGTTGTTCGTCGCTTCAATAGAGGCGCTGGGAACTCACCCAACGGGACACGGATTCGGGCCGATTTACTTAGCCGGTTATGGATTCAAAAATGCTCACAACATTTTCACATCGTTTATTTGGGCTTCCGGCGTTGCTTTCTTTATTTGGCTCCCAAGTTTTTTGTTTTTTTTGTCGCGTGAGCTGAAAAAACTGCGGTTTCTAATCCCCGCGACGACGCGATCACCGTTTCTCGATGCGACCCTTTGTGCGCTTGGCGCATGGGTTCTGAATAATCTAACCCACGATAGCTTGGCAACCGGCGCGGCATGGATTTTGTTTGGTGCGGCAATTGGGCGGGTTCGAATCGCAAAACGCGAATTTAGAGACTCGTGATACTTAACCGTATCGACACACTACTGAACACGTGGCGCACTAAAATTCTCTGAACGGGATCGACGATGAATACGCCGCGCAATATAACGCTGGTTCCAAATTACGCCATTAAAGACCACAGAGGTTGGTATGTTTTGGCTCCGTCCGAGAACGCTCTCGTTCGAGATCTGCTTGATTTAGACGTCAAAGTCCAAGTTTTCGCCTTGTGTACCAGCGATTCCTCAGAGCCGCCAACGTACCGTCTTCCGAAATCGCCGTCTCTAACTATCCACGGTGTGCGCGTAAATACGAGGCGAGGTCGAATTAGGAAAGTGTACGACTATATTAGGTTCGCGATATCGGCTCTACAAAACGTATTTAGGGATGACTCGACGCTCTATGTTTTTTACCCTGGTAACGTTGCGTTGCCGGTTTTGCTTGTCGCACTCTTGAGACGGCGGAAGTTCGGTATTTATGTCCGGGGTGACTGGGGATACCGAGTAGATTTCAGGTGGATCGGCGAGTTCGTGTTTCGTAGAGCCGAATTCATTGTTGCAACGGGGATGGGATTTGTTGAGCAATTGAAAAGATTTAACAAGCGTGTACAACCAGTGTCGCCGATGATTTCGTTTTCGGCAATAGGGTCTAGCAAAAAGAATTACGAGATTGAAGGTGAGGCAAATTTGCTGTACGTCGGTCGCATGGTTCGGGAAAAGGGTATTTTCGAAATTTTGGAAGCTGCGGCTCGTTTGAGGGACGCAGGAATCCCGATCAAGGTCACAATGGCCGGAGGAGGATCAGAGTACGAGAATGCGCTTGTTGAGACAGAAATAAGACGCCAAGGGTTGTCGGATTCGGTCGAATGTCTTGGTTTCGTCGCCGGTTCATCCGAGTTAAGTGAGTTGTTTAGAGACTGCGACATTTTTGTTTTCCCAAGCTATTACGTTGAGGGCTTCCCACGAGTGGTTTATGAAGCCATGGTTTTTGGTTGCCCAATTGTGTGCACGATTCTCCCTGGAATGAGAGGTTTAATGAGGAACCGGGAGAACTGTGTTGGCGTTCTGGGTGGACAACCGACTGAGCTGGTTCGTGAGCTTCGCAATATGATTTCGGACATTGAGTTACGCACAAAATTGGGTACGCAAGCTCAGGAGGACGTGCGGAATTACCTCGACAATTTCGAAGGTGTAACGCACGCGCGACAAATATGCGCCGAAGTAAGCTGAATTCGTGCGCTGAGCTGGAGGCAGTTGCGCCTACCTATGGAAGAATTAGAAGCGGGGCCCGATGGAACAGGGTTCTTAACGTGTCCTACGTGGTTCGTTACCGTGGTGTACCGATTTTGACTCGTACGGCCAGTAACCTTCTTGCCCCGCGGGTTTCGGGACCAGTTAATTCTCGAGAATACGACGCTCCGAAGGGGCGCGATGAAGAAGGGACGATAAACTGAAGAAATCAGGCAGGTCAAATCGTTGCACTATCGATTTGAAGGCCATGATTAGAGTAGATTTAAACCTCCTCCGGATTAAATATTGGGCACAGGGATTCAGTGCGAAGGTCGTCGTAAACTCCGCATATATATTGGGCCGGATTCAATCAGTCACATCGGAGATAATGAATTTGGTTTTTCCGCGGTCGTGCTTTATCGAGTCGACAATTTCAAGATTCACGGTTATTAGGCCGCCCGTCAATTCTTCAAGCGCTTGCCTCTTTTTTTCGCAAACGTTGAGGGTTTGGCTGTCTGAGTTCGCTTCGCAATAAAGGCAGAGATCGTACCTTGAATTCTGGCGGAGTTGAAAAGCGCGCACATGCTCCGGTGCGTCATCGAAAATTGTGGTTAGATATTCACCTGCGATGGATGTCCCGTCCGGTAGTTTTATCGTATCCGAGACGCGACCCTGTACATTCCTCATAAGGGGAAAGCGCATTCCACATTGACAGTTGCCGGGTTTAAGTGCCCCTCTATCGTCGGTCTTGTAACGTATGAGGGGAAATATGTAATTATCTAGATCGGTCAGGACGATGTCACCGTGCTCGCCGAATTCAACGGGTTTCGAATCGTCACCGAGGATCTCCACGTACCTGGAATCTGCAAGTATGTGCAGTCCGTCCCTAAATTCGCATTCAGCTGCAATCCAAAATATCTCGCTGCATCCGTATTGGTCATATACCGGAGCTTTGAAAACATTTTCCAAAAAACGACGCTGACTTAGTCCGAGAGGAGCCGATGTCACCCATACAGCTTTAAGAAAAGGAAAGCGAATTCCGCGTTCGTCGCAGTATTTCGCGAATTCGATAACTCCCCCAACGTAGCCTTGGAGGATCGGCGGTTTGTGCTTGGCTAGGCTTTCCACAAATCGCGACATGGAGTCGTCCGTTATCAGCGATGCGTCTAAAAAAAGCCGAATGGTCGGGAACCAAAGTAACTGGTTGAATCGCCAGCGCCAACCTCTTTTCTGAATTCGGTATATGAACGCAACGTTATCGCCCGGGTGAATTCCCCACCAACCGAGGGTCCGCCACCCGAGCGCCTCTAATGGGAATCTTTTGTCATGGTAGACCTCAAGCGGGACGCCCGTGCTTCCTCCGGTAGTTACTTTTTTAGCAAAAGATCTGTTCTGACCTATATCCAGAATCTGTTTGCCGTGGTTACGAATTTCATCCCTAGTTAAGAGCGGAATTCTTTCGATATCTTCGGCAAATCGAATGCAATTTAGATCCAAGCCAGAGTACTTGTCCCTATAGAATTCGATATTGGACCGCGCGTGCTGATAAATGGCATCGAATTTCTGAATTTGAAGCGCGGAAAGCTGACCTTCATCCATTTTTTGGTTGACCAGCAACTGAGCATAAACGGCGCGGGCGCCGGGACGAAAGAGATTTTGCTTCATCTCGAATGCCAGGTGCTTCATCTACTCAAGAACTCTTTTCCAGCATGATGCATTATTCAGTTAGAACCTCGAGATCTGGTCGTTACCGATTAGACCGTGCCAAAGAAATAGTCGTTGATGTTTCTAGCGCTGTTCTCGTGGCGAGGAACAGCTCCCCTATTTCTTGCACATAATCTGCTGAGCAATCGGTAGCCTCGCCCTCGGATATTGATTGGGATAGCTTGTAACTTGAGCATAGAGTGGTTTCATGCCCGTGATCACGAAACATTGGATTAACTCTAATTTTTTTGTCGACAATTTCAACAACGAGGTTTTTAAAATCGCTCATTGAAATGAGAACGTTTCCCCTATGCGCGGAGAAAAACTCCCGCACCCCTTCGAATGTGTGCCCCTTCGCTGAGAATGTTATTGCCGCGATTGAGCCGTCTCCAAAAGTATAAGTAATAGCGATATCGCAGTCGGACTTTTCGGAGCGGGTCGGGTTAACGACAATCGGGTATCTCCGTTCGTCATCGACCATCTGGTAGCAAAAGTCGATCCAATGACACAAATTCCCTAACACACGCCCGCCTTCGTTTTCGTGGAAGTACCAGTGATTGGGCTCAAGTTCGTGCCCAGCCACGAACCAATTCAACATCATCGCGCCATCCTGATCGTGAAGGTGCTTCTTTATCAATTTGCCTATTTTGCTATGAGGACGGTTGTACCCGACGGATAGAACGCGCCCGCTAGAAGACGTCATCGCTTGAATTAGTCGGTCTAATTGATCAGGGTGCACGACGTGGGGCTTTTCGATGTGTACGTGTTTGTTTCGTTCGAGTGCGGCGATTGCATACTCTGCATGCGAGGCGTGATTTGATGCTATGTAGATGGTGTCGATATTGTCATCTGAAAATATGTCGTCAGCATCAGTCGTGTAATAAGCAAGGTTGTAATTTTCATAGAGCGATGCGGCGCGATTGGCGTCGCTGTCCATGCAGGCTCTGATTACATTGCCGAAGTTCCTCGAGAGATAATATGCAATATTGCTATAGGCATAATTACCGCAACCGATTAGTCCTACAGTTCCGGGGTGATTGTCCACGGCGAGGGGCGTTGGCAGTTCGTCATAAATTTTCTTGGTATGGTACTGCCCCTTGATTTTTACTCGCGTTCGACTAAGTCCGTATAGACGCAAGTACCGAAGGCTCTTTTTTAGTTTGAAAATCAGATTCTGTTGTGTGTAATCCATTTGTACTCACTACCAGCGGGTTAATGCGGATAAGGTTTCTGTCGCGGTGGTTTCCCAGTTGAAATGCTTTGCGCGAATTCTCGCCCGTTTGGAGAGCTTGATTCGTAAATCCACATTGTTCAGAATTTGGCTAACGCGATTTGCAGCGCCTTCCTTGTCGCCAGGCACGTAATACAGCCCGGCGCTTTGAATGATTTCGGGCATAGGTTCTGTTTCACCAGCAATGATAGGGCACCCCGAGGCCATTGCCTCAATCGCGATATTTGGACACGCTTCTATCTCCGAGGCAGTAATGAAAACGTCAGCATTTCGATACAATACTTGCATTACATTTTTGTCGACGTGGCCGATTGCACGAATGTTGGAACTAAACGGTGAGGCACTGATCGCACGTTCTATCATATTCGCGTACTTCTGATCGGTGCCTTTGCCCGCAATAACAAGGGTGGATTCATCGCAACTCCGAATTCTGAACAAATTGAAAACATCGATTAAAAATTCGCATTTTCTGTAAGGAAGAATAGAGCCACAGGTAAATATGTATGGGGTGTTGATTCCGAATGAATTAAGTAAATTTGAGTCAGCGGCTTGGGATTTGTTACCGTAATCTGGATCCCTTCCGTGGTAGATGCGCAGGACCTTGGATTCTTGAACTCCGATTGATTCGACTGCGAATTTAGCGGTGTAGTCCGATACCGCAATCACACGGTCTGCGCGCCTTAGCGCATGTTTTGTGTACTGGCTTAATGCAATATTTCGTAATTTGGATTTGGCACTGTACTCGAATTTTGAATGCAGGAAGGGCTCCATATTACGTAGCATTAAGATATTTCGTCGGCCATCGATGTGCGATCCTGTTTGCGTGGGTGTAAAAATTACATCGGCCTCAATATCGCTGGCTAGGTGCTCCAGGCTGCGGCTTTCCCACAACAGGCGCCTTATGCCATATAGATTTTCGCCTTCGATGGGTAGCAGTGAGATATTGGAGCACCGTGGAATGTGTTCTTCTATTTCAGGTCGATGCAGGAGCGAAATGCGGTGGCCGGAACCAACCAAAGCGCGAGAGAGAGCTGGGACGACATTTGACAGGTATGTTACCCCGCCGCCGACAACCGCAGACAAACCGTTGATTAAGATTTTCAAAGTGCACGGCTCCCCATCAGCGTAGGATTCAATGAATCTCATTCAGCGTGTGGTAATTGCGCCCGATTTACCGATTAGAGGCATTACCTTGGCGCCAATCGACGGTACTGATTGGATCTCGAAAGATTTTCGTTATGCGGCGGATTGACGACGCGTAACAAAACGGGGACTTCGGCTAAAGTATGGCAACTAGCGAACCGATTGCCACCCATATTAGCGACCCAATTCGCATTTTAACCGAACGAGAAGAATTCCTTAAATGAAACAAGTACTTCAGGATTTGGCTACCGGTAAAACGATTGTCGAGGACGTGCCGGAGCCGCTATCCACACCTGGCGCGCTGCTGATCAGAACTTCTTGCACTTTAATATCCGCCGGCACCGAAAAGATGCTCATTGATTTCGGTAAGGGGAATCTCTTTTCAAAAGCTATGCAGCAACCGGACAAAGTAAGACAGGTTCTGGATAAAGTGAAAACGGACGGCGTGGGGCCGACGCTCCAAACCGTTCGCAACAAGCTTGGGCAGCCTTTACCGACTGGTTACTGCAATGTTGGTGTCGCCGAAGAAGTCGGGGACGAGGTAATTGGTTTTGATGTCGGTAATCGGATCGCCTCTAATGGAAAGCATGCGGGGGTCGTTGTCGTTCCACAGAATCTCAGCGCCAGGATTCCAGATTCTGTATCCGATGACGAAGCGGCATTCACCGTTGTGGGGGCTATCGGCCTGCAGGGGGTGCGCCTCGCCGCCCCGACACTCGGTGAATGTGTCGTGGTGATCGGGTTAGGCCTTATAGGCCTGATTACGGTGCAGCTCTTGAGAGCACAAGGGTGCCGCGTGCTCGGAATTGATTACGATTCGCAGAAAGTCGAGTTGGCCCGGGAGTTCGGTGCGACCGCGATCAAATTGGGCGAAGGGGCGGACCCAATCGCAGCAGCGACCACGTTCTCACGAAACCGTGGCGTAGACGCGGTGATCATCACGGCATCGACAAAGAGTAATGAGCCTGTCCATCAGGCGGCGACAATGTGCCGAAAAAGGGGGCGAATCGTCCTCGTGGGGGTCGTCGGTCTCGAACTATCGCGTGCGGATTTTTTCGAAAAAGAGCTGACTTTTCAGGTGTCCTGTTCGTATGGTCCCGGCAGGTACGACCCCCATTACGAGGAGGGCGGACAGGATTACCCCGTAGGCTACGTTCGCTGGACGGAGCAGCGAAATTTTGAAGCGTTCCTGGATATGTTGGCGGAACGCCGTCTCGACATGCGCCCGCTCATATCGCATCAGTTCGACATCGAACATGCCACCGAAGCATATGATTTGATCAGCGGGGATGATCCGTCTTTGGGTGTTCTCCTGCAGTTTTCGGCATCTGGTGAAGAACCCCGACGCGGGAAGTCGATTGCAATCGCTAGTGGGGAAGCGCAGAAGCAAGGGAGCGCTGTCTCCGTTGGGTTCATCGGAGCGGGTAACTATGCGTCACAAGTCCTAATCCCCGCATTCGCGAAAACCGAGGCGAATCTGAGTACCGTTGCTTCCGCGTCCGGCGTCACTGCTGTTCACACAGGTAAGACGTTTGGGATTGCGCGGGCGTCAACCGATGCAGATGGCGTAATTAGCGATACGGACACAAACACAATTGTGATTACGACGCGCCATGATTCGCACGCCCGCCTGGTTTGCGCCGCTTTGGCCGCTGGAAAGCATGTATTTGTGGAAAAACCGCTCGCGTTGACACTCGAAGAGTTGAATCAAATCAGAGAGGCCTACGAGGAGGTCGCGGTAGACAAGGCCAGCGCGCCGACATTGATGGTGGGCTTCAACCGGCGATTCGCTCCGCAAATCGTCGAATTGAAACGTTTAGTCCAGGCGGCAAGCCAACCAAAGAGCTTCATTGCTACGATTAATGCAGGTGAGATACCCCCGGAACATTGGACTCAGGATCCGCAAATCGGCGGCGGCAGGATTATTGGTGAGGCTTGCCACTTTGTCGACTTGCTTCGACACCTTGCGGGTGCGCCTATTACCGCAGTTCAGGCGGTCCGCATGGGCTCGAAACCCGGTGTGTCGAACCCCGACGACAAAATGACTTTTTCGTTGTCGTTCGACGACGGGTCTTTCGGAACGGTGCACTACTTTGCGAATGGCAGCAAATCCTTCCCGAAAGAACGCATCGAAGTATTTTGCGGAGGCGGCATCATCCAATTGGACAATTTTCGCAAGATGAAGGGCTACGGTTGGCCCGGTTTCAAGTCGATGAAATTAGGGCGACAGGATAAGGGCAATGCGGCGTGCGTGCAGGCGTTTGTGAACAGCATAAACGTAGGTGCTGCGTCTCCGATTCCGGATGACGAATTGTTTGAAGTCCACGCGCGGACGTTCGAGATTGCAGATCTGGTCGGTTGATTAATTTCGCCAGGCTACGCCGGTATTGGCGCACACTGAGACATCTCCGTAAGCGGCAGATAATCTACTACGGCATCCGTAGAGGGTTGAATTATCCGCGTCGGGTCTCCCCGCCCCGCGCTCCGCGAGTAAGACCCCGCTTCGCGTTGCAACCAGCGATGGACGCAGAAGCGTCCTTTCAATCGAATGGATCTTTCGAGTTCCTCCGTCGAAAAATCGAATTCGGAGAAACTATCGATTGGGATTGCCCGGAACTCCCCGCACTCTGGCAATACAACCTCCATTATTTCGATTGCTTGCGTCAGAAGGGTATGAGCTCCGAACAGGGCCTGGCCTTGATGAAAGACTGGATCGTGCGGCACCCAGGTTTTAGCGGCGTGGGCTGGCATCCGTATCCGGTGTCTTTGCGACTCGTCAATTGGATTTACTTCGTTGCCTCGAATTTCAAAGATACTGCGCTGGAACAGCAGTATGTTGACAGCATTGCGTTGCAGGCCGCGTGGTTGAAGGAAAACATCGAACACCACATTCTGGCTAATCATTTGTTTGAAAACGCGAAAGCTCTGCTGTTCGCCGGCGCGTTCCTTGATGGCGCGCTGGGCGACGAATGCGTCACCACCGGACTCGAAATCCTGCGTGCAGAACTCGACGAACAGTTCCTGGATGACGGGGGACATTACGAGCGGACCCCGATGTATCACGCGATACTAACCCTCGGCCTGGTTGATTTGAGTAACCTGTTTTCAAGTAATCCCGGGACGTTTTCAGCGGACGATCTGTACGTTGTAAACGTCCGTGCTCGAGCGGCGCTGAATTTTCTTGATGAGCTTGATCCGCCCGATCATTCAATGCCGTTTTTTAACGACTCGACGGACGGGATTGCTCCGGAGCGGGTTCATCTTGCGGGTTTTGCGCAGCGAATTTTTGATTTTCATCATCAGCCCAAAGGCGAGGAGCTGAGGTTTGCGGCGCTCGATAGTTCGGGCTATTACGTTATTCGAGAACCCGGGAATTTCCTGATGATCGATTGCGGTGATGTCGGTCCCGATTACCAGCCGGGTCACGCGCACTGCGATACGTTGAGCTACGAGTATTTCGGTGGCGGTCAAAAGCTGATTACGAATTGCGGTAATTTCGACTATGTGCAGAGCGCAGAGCGTCGCTACGCGCGAAGTACCGCAGCCCACAACACCGTCGTAATCGATGGTGCGGAACAGTCCGAAATTTGGGGAGCGTTTCGGGTCGCCCGACGGGCCCGCCCGATTGACCCGAAACTCGTCGCTGTGGGCGATTCACAGGTTAAATTCACCGGGGCACACGATGGTTATCAGCGGCTGCCAAGCGGCCTGATTCACCGACGGGAAATTAACTATTTCAGCGGTGGCCGATTCCGGGTTGACGATACAATAGAGGGGCGCGGCTCACACAGTGCCGAGAGTTTTGTTCATTTCGTGTCCGGACTGAATGTCCGGCAAACGGGCGAGGTATTTGAAGTCTCCAATGTATCTGGGCAGCAGATACTAAAGGTATCGTCGCCCGACGCGGATACAGTAGAAATCTTGTCGACAGAACGCTATCCCGAATTCGGTCTGAAAGAGACGGGTATTTCGTTACGTTTTCGCAAGCGGGGTGAAGCGCCGTTCCACTTCTGCTACGAAGTAGAACTTTGCGCAGCATAATACCGCCTCGAAATTATCGATAAGTCACGGTTTTGCAACGGTTGTTACTCTACAATGACTCGTTCGTTTCAGCAGTGGCGCCAAACGGGTAATCAGCGTCTCGACAACAATACTCTCAGCACGCATGCGCATTCTTTTCCTGTCCCATTACTTCCCTCCCGAGGTCAACGCGCCGGCATCGCGGACGTTCGAGCACTGCCGCGAGTGGGTTCGCGCCGGGCACGACGTGACGGTGGTGACCTGCGCTCCGAACCATCCACGCGGCGAAGTGTACGAAGGATACGAGAACAAGCTTTTCCAGCGGGATGAACTGGACGGGATCCGGGTAGTCCGGCTCTGGACTTACTTGTCGGCAAACGAGGGGTTTCTGAAGCGGACGATGAATTACGTCTCGTTTATGTTCGCGTGCATCCTGGCGACACCCTGGTTGCCGAAGACAGACATCGTAATTTCGACGTCACCTCAGTTCTTTAACGGTCTTGCGGGCTATTTTGTCAGCCGGCTTAAACGCGGCCCGTGGGTGCTCGAAATACGGGACCTGTGGCCGGAATCCATCCTGGCCGTCGGGGCGATTAGGAATCAGACGTTGATTCGAATCCTGAGGTGGCTTGAAGCGTTCGCGTATCGTAAATGCGATCGCATCGTACCGGTCACTGACGCTTTCGAGCGGCACATGGTCGAAATGGGCGTGCGTGCTGATAAAATTACGGTGATTAAGAATGGTGCTTCGCTCGATTTCTATGATGCAGATGCATCCGACGACGGGCTGCGCGAGGAACTCGGCCTCAAGGGAAAGTTTGTGGCCGCGTACTTTGGTACCCACGGGATGGCGCATCATCTCGAGACTGTCCTTGAGGCTGCGGCGCGGTTGGTTGCAGACGAGCGGGTCGTTTTTGTCCTGGTCGGTGACGGCGCGGAGCGTGTGCGTCTCGAACAGCAACTTGAATCGATGAAACTCGACAACGTTCTGATGCTTGGTCAGCAGCCGAAAGTGAAAATGCCTGCGCTGTGGGCAATGTGTGACGCGAGCTTGGTGTTGCTACGTCGCACCGATTTGTTTAAAACCGTTATCCCGTCCAAAATTTTCGAAGCCATGGCGATGGCGAAACCGATTGTTATTGGCGTCGAGGGAGAATCGAAAGACATTATCGAAGCGGCGGGCGCTGGTATTGCCATTACGCCGGAAGATGCCAAAGGCCTCGCATCCACGGTTGCAGCCCTCGCTGCCGATGCCGACGCGTGCGATGCTTACGGCCGCGGCGGCAAAGCCTATGTCCATGCGAACTTCGATCGTAAAGTGCTAGCCGGACGTTACGAAAACCTGCTGTCGGAAGTGCTGGAACAGCAATGAGCGCGGGAATAGCAGAGGATGCCGACTTGAATCAAACAGCCGATCAATACTGGAAAATATCGTCGCTGAGCTGGGCGACGGTTGTGGTTGCGGCGATCGCCGGCGGCTTCATATTCTACGAAGGTGTGGAATTGATGGTGAAGTGGTGGTCCAACCGCGAAGAATACAGCCACGGTTTCCTCATCCCACTGATCACCGTCTACCTCATTTGGCAGCGCAGCGACCAGTTGCGGAAAACGCCCTTTGAAGGGTCCTGGCTCGGGGTTCTTACGGTTGCATTCGGACTGTTTCTCTATTTCCTCGGCGAATTGAGCACAATCTATACGGTGATGCAGTACGGTTTCGTCATCGTGATATACGGGCTCGTGTGGGCATTTATCGGGACGAAAGCTTTCCGCATCGTCGCAATTCCGTTGCTCCTGCTCTTTTTCATGATTCCGTTCCCGAACTTTATCTACAACAACCTCTCATCCCAGCTTCAACTCATCTCCTCCGAAATCGGCGTCGCCGTCATCCGTCTCTTCGGGATCAGCGTGTTCCTCGAAGGCAACGTTATCGATCTCGGCACGTACAAATTGCAGGTCGTCGAAGCGTGCAACGGTCTGCGCTACCTGTTCCCGCTGATGACGCTTGGGCTCATCGTGGCCTATCTCTACCATGCGGAGCTGTGGAAGCGGGCGATCGTTTTCTTCTCCACGATTCCCATCACTATCCTCATGAACAGCTTCCGCATCGGCGTCATCGGTGTGATGGTTGAGCATTGGGGGCAGGGAATGGCAGAAGGTTTCCTGCACGATTTTGAAGGCTGGGTGATTTTCATGGCGTGCTTCGGGATCCTGTTTCTCGAAATGTGGGCGCTCATGCGGCTGACGAAGGACAAGCGCCCGTTGAAAGAGGTCTTCGGTATCGATCCGCCGGAACCCATCGATAAGAACGCGCAATGGCGGACGCGGGCATTGCCAATCACGATGATCGTTGCGGTCGTGCTCGTCGTCGCTGCGGTCGTTCCAGCGATAGCAATCCCGAACCGGGTGGAAACCGCGCCGGACCGGATGAGCTTCAGCGGTTTCCCGCTGACCGTAGACAACTGGAGCGGTAGCTCCGAGCCGCTTGAACAGATCTATCTCGACGCGCTGAAACTGACGGATTATTCACTGATCAATTACACGGACGACGCCGGTGATGTCGTTAATTTCTACACGGCTTACTACGCGTCTCAGCGCAAAGGGCAGTCCGCGCATTCACCCCGTTCGTGCATTCCGGGTGGCGGATGGCGCATCGAATCGCTGACACGGGTTGCCGTCGCGGACGGCGCGCCCGGCGGCGACGATCTCAACGTGAACCGGGTACTGATTTCCGCCGGCGATCACAAACAGCTCGTCTATTACTGGTTTCAGCAGCGCGGCCGGATCATCACGAATGAATATCTCGTGAAATGGTTCGTGTTCTGGGATGCACTCACAAAGAATCGAACAGATGGCGCACTGATACGGCTGACCATTCCGATTGCCCCGGGCAAGGACGTCGCAGCACTGGAGGCGACATTACAGCAGTTTGCCCGCGACGTGCGGGAGCTCCTGCCGGATTACGTTCCCGGCTAGGCCGCCATGCTTTCGTTCTTCACCTTCATCATCGCGATGTTCATCACGATGGTGCTCATCCCACCGCTGATGCGTTCTGCCGAACGCCTGTCGTTTATCGACCCGCCCGGCGAGCGCAAGGTGCACGAGAATCCGATCCCGCGGATCGGCGGGGTGGCGATGGTTGTCGGCGCCGTGACCCCCGTGCTCTTGTGGATGGATCGACCGCCACTGGTCATCGCGTTTTTGCTCGGGATTGGTGTCATCCTGTTCTTCGGCGCGTGGGACGACCGTAAAGCGCTAGATTTCCGCCTGAAATTCTTTGGTCAGTTTCTCGCCATTACGATTGTCGTGTTCTACGGCGGGGTCGAGATTCGTTATTTGCCGTTCCACAGCATCGACCCCGTGCCGGCCTACGTGTCGATTCCGTTTACCTATTTCGCGCTGCTCGGGGTGACGAACGCCATTAATCTGGCCGATGGTCTCGACGGGCTTGCCGGCGGCACGATGCTGCTCAGCATCGCCGCGATCGGCCTGCTGGCATTCCTCGCGAACGACAGCCTGCTGGTGATTTTCTGCCTCGCGGTCATGGGTAGCATCATCGGCTTTCTCCGTTACAACACCTATCCGGCGCAGGTGTTCATGGGCGACTGCGGCAGCCAGTTCCTCGGTTTCGCGGTCGGTGTACTCGTGATCATTCTGACTCAGGACAGCAATCCCGCCCTGAGTCCGTCAATGACGCTGCTGATACTCGGGTTACCCATCATCGACACGTTTATCGTGATGGGACAGCGGGTGTACGAACGGCGTTCGCCGTTCAAGCCGGATCGCAATCATATTCACCACCGCCTGCTCGCCATCGGGTTCGACCATTACGAAGCCGTATTGATTATCTATATCGCGCAGGCTGCGCTGGTGACGAGTGCCTTTGTGTTCCGGTTCGAATCCGACCTGTTCAATATGCTGTTGTTCTCCGGGTTTCTGCTCGGCATTGTCTTTATGTTCAACACCGCCGAGAGGCTCGGCTGGTCCGCCCACGACAAACCGGATTCGCAACCGCGAACATCGCTCGGCACGTTTGTACGGCGCCTGCGCAACAGCGGGGTCCTGACGGATTACCCGGTTATTTTCGTCGCAGTCACGGTGCCGTGTTATCTGCTCTACGCGATTTCGCGATCGGGTACGATTCCGACCGACGGCGCCGTGTCCGCGCTCGTTCTCCTGATATTCTCGGCCTCATTTCTCGCCCTGTTCCGGCAGTCAGTCGGCATTCGTATCATCGAGCGGGTCGTCGTCTACGTGATGGCGACGATGACGGTGTACTACTGGCACACGACGGTCGCGCGCTACCAGGGTCCGTACAGCTTCGAGAATGTTTATTTCCTGATCCTGACCATCGCGATCGTCATCAGCTACCGTTTTGCGCAACCGCGCCAGTTCACGGTTACGCCGACGGATTTTCTCGTCGTGTTCCTCGCCGTGATCGCGCCGGGACTCGTCGGATCAATTGTCTCGCAGGGCAACATCATGGCCATCGGCGCGAAAACCGTGATTCTTTTTTACGCGATTGAAATGCTCATCGCCCGATCGGCAGGGCGCGAACTCGCATTTCGCTGCGCCGTCGCCGGGATCCTTGCGATGATGACGCTGAAAGCCGGGATCAACCCGGTTCTGTTATAGCGTCGCGTTCGCTCCGGCATCGTCGACGGGCTTCGATCCGCGGGTCGTCAAAAACGTCGTAAAACCGCATTAACCTTCGCGAGTATCGCCCACATCTTGTAGAATCGCGCTCGGAATCCAGATTACGTTAAAGGGCCCATGTCAGGAAAAACTGCACTCATTACCGGCGTCACGGGGCAGGACGGCGCGTACCTGTCCGAATTCCTGATCAAGAAAGGTTACGAAGTTCACGGCATCAAGCGGCGCTCGTCGAGTTTCAATACGGGCCGCATCGATCACCTCTATCAGGATCCGCATACGCTCAACGCAAATTTCATTTTGCACCACGGCGATTTAACGGACGCGACGAATCTCATCCGCATTGTGCAGGAGGTCCAGCCCGACGAAATCTACAATCTCGCGGCGCAGAGCCACGTGGCGGTGTCGTTCGAAACCCCCGAGTACACGGCGAATGCCGATGCGCTCGGCGCGCTCCGGTTACTCGAGGCCATCCGCATCCTCGGTCGCGAGGAAACGACGCGTTTCTACCAGGCCTCGACGAGTGAAATGTTCGGTGACGTTCGCGAAACCCCGCAAAAAGAAACGACCCCGTTTTATCCGCGCAGCCCGTACGGTGCGGCGAAGGTGTATGCCTACTGGATTTGCGTGAATTACCGCGAGGCCTACAACATGTTTTGCTCCAACGGGATCCTGTTCAATCACGAATCGCCCATTCGGGGCGAGACGTTCGTGACGCGCAAGATCACGCGGGCCGCGGCACGGGTGAGCCTCGGTCTGCAGGAAATGCTCTATCTCGGCAACATGGATTCGTTACGCGACTGGGGTCACGCGCGCGATTACGTCGAAGCGATGTGGCTGATGCTGCAGCACGACGAAGCGGACGATTTCGTTATCGCGACCGGCAAACAGGTGTCCGTGCGGCAGTTTGTCGAAATGGCATTCGCCGAAGTCGGCATACGCATCGAGTGGCGCGGCGAAGGTGTCGAGGAAGAGGGCGTCGATGCAAAAACCGGGGTCGTTCGCGTCGCCGTCGATCCGCGTTACTTCCGCCCGACGGAGGTCGAAACATTGCTCGGCGACCCGACGAAAGCACTCGAGAAGCTCGGCTGGAGTGCACGAACGTCATTGTCGGTGATGGTGAAGGAAATGATGGCGGACGATATCAACGGCGCCGAGAAAGACGAGATGCTGCGCCGGGAAGGGTTTCAGACGTTCGATTACTTCGAGTAACCCGCGTTCATGGACAAGGCAGTTCCCATTCTCGTGGCCGGCGCCAGCGGCATGGTCGGCGCTGCGATCACACGTCAGCTACACGCGAACGGTTACACCCGCGTCCTGACGCCGCGCCGCGCCGAACTCGATTTGCGCGATTCAACCGCGGTCGACGCTTACCTCGGCGAACACAAACCCCACGCCGTCTACATCGCGGCAGCTACCGTCGGCGGGATCCACGCGAACAATACCTACGCCGCGGATTTTATCTACGACAACCTCATGATCGAGGCGAACCTGATCAAGGGTTCTCACGATGCCGGCGTCGAAAAACTCCTGTTCCTCGGCAGTACGTGTATTTATCCGAAAGAAAGCCCGCAGCCCATCCGGGAAGAGTACCTGCTTACCGGTCCGCTCGAACCGACGAACGAATGGTATGCGGTAGCAAAGATTGCCGGCATCAAGCTGTGCCAGGCGTATCGCAAGCAGTATGGCAGTCACTTCATCTGTGCCATGCCGACGAACCTGTACGGTCCGAACGACGACTTCGACCTGGAGCGTTCGCACGTTCTGCCGGCGTTGCTGCGTAAATTTCACGAGGCGCAGGAAGCGGGCCATGATGCCGTCACGGTGTGGGGCACGGGGACGCCGCTCCGCGAATTCCTCCACGTCGACGACTGCGCCGCGGCCTGCGCGTTCCTGATGGAACACTACGACGATCCCGGCATCGTCAATATCGGGGTCGGCCACGACATTTCCATCCTCGATCTCGCCCACCTCGTGCGCGACATCGTCGGTTTCGACGGCGAACTTCGGTTTGATGCGTCAAAGCCCGACGGCACCCCGCGCAAACTCGTCGACGTGACAAAAATCAACGCACTCGGCTGGCAGGCCGGAATTGAACTGCGTGACGGCATTGAAGCCACCTACCAGTGGTACCTCGAGGCGCTCGCGTCCAATACCGCGCGTTTGTGAGCCGCTCGCCGGGCGCTCGCGCTGGTTTCAATCGACTTCGCTCAAGCCGGGCCCGATGTCAGCCGACATGAGGGGTTGAATCGCCCGAAACCATACCCGCCCCGGGCGCGCCAGCGCCGGCGCGGGATTGCGAACATTGTTGCAGTTTTTTGGCGGGTGCCGAGTTAGAATTGCGCGCAAGTTCAAGCACATATCACTGGAAACCTTATGAGATACCTTCGCACTGCCCTGACGATCGTCGTTCTGGCGCTGCTCATCGCCTGTGGCGGCGCCGAAGACCGCAAAGCGGCGCACATGCAAAAGGGCCAGGACCTGTTCGACGCCGGCAATTTTGAGAAGGCGCGGCTCGAATTCAAGAACGTCCTTCAAATCGACCCGAAGGACATTCCCGCACGCTACGCGCTCGCGCAGACGCTCGAAAAAACCCAGAACTGGCGCGGTGCTGCCGGGCATTACCTGGCCGTGCTCGAGGCCGATCCCGAGCATCGCGAGGCGCTGTCGCGCATGGGGCAGATTTATCTGCTCGGCCGCAATCTCGAAAAAGCGACCGAGCATGCGGACAAACTGCTCGCGCAGAACCCGAACGACGCTGATGGCCTGACGCTGCGCGCCGGGGTTAAATCGGTCGAGGCCGATCTCGACGGGGCGCAAGCCGACGTGCTGCAGGCGCTCGAACATACGCCGGGACACCCGAACGCATCGGCGCTGCTGGCTTCGCTGTATTTGCGGCAGGGCGAGACGACGAAGAGCATCGACACGCTCGAAGCGGCACTGGCGGCAAACCCGGATAACGCGACCATACGGACGCTACTGGCGCGGGTGCATACGCAACTCGGTAATAACGAGGAAGCCGCACGGCTCTACAGCGAAATTCTCGAACAGGAGCCAGACGTACTCGGCCACCGGCTGCGACTGGCGAACTTCCACGTCACCGTGAAGCAGCTCGACAAAGCGGAGGCCGTGCTGACACAGGCCATGGCCGAGCTCGACGATGTGAACGCAGGTCTTGCCTATGCGGAATTCCTTGCGAAAAATCGCAGCGCGCAACAAGCCGCCGACGAACTGCAGGCGATGATCGAGCAGGATCCGACGGAGTACCGCCTGCGTTTTGCGCTCGGCAAGCTCTACGAAGTCGCGAACAGCATGGAGGATGCGAAAAAAACCTACGCCGATATTCTCGAGCGGACCGAAACCGAGGAAGAGAATCCGAATGCCCTGATCGCGAAGACCCGGCTGGCCGTGGTGGAAGCGCGACTCGGCGACCAGGCGGCAGCCCGCACGCTCGTCGAGGAAGTGCTCGTAGAGAACCCGCGCGACCAGGAAGCGTTGAAATTGCGCGGGACGCTGTCACTCGCGGGTGGCGACGCCGCGGCCGCGATTGCCGATTATCGCGCCGCGCTGCGTGACGACGCCAATAACACCGAACTCCTGCGTCTGCTCGCCCGCGCCCATCTCGCGAACAAGGAAATCGAGCTCGCGAAAGATACGTTACTGAAAGGCGTGGAGGCCGATCCGACCGCCGTGGCGCTGCGTGCCGATCTCGTCAATATCTACTCCCAGCAGCAGGAACTCGATAGCGCGTTGACGCAGCTCGAAGCCGTGGCGAAGGTGCAGCCGACGAACGCGAAGGCCTACGAGGGCATCTTTAAAGTCCATGCCTATCGCAAGGAGTGGGACAAGGCGCTCGAAGTGACGGAACGGATCAAAGTGGCGTTTCCGGATCAGCCCACCGGATTCTACCTCGCCGGGCTCGTGTACCAGGCCGAGAAACAACTGCCTGAGAGCATCGAACAGTTCGAATCGGCGCTCGCAGTGTCGCCCGATGCGGTCCAGCCGCTGTCGCAGCTGGTCAAAAGCCATCTCGCGCTCGAACAGCGGGACATCGCCGTGCAGCGACTCAAGGACGTCGTCGAGCGCAACGAGAAGAACTTCGTGGCCTACAATCTGCTCGGTGAACTCGACCTGGCGACGAAGCAGGTCGAAGGCGCGAAGGCATCGTTCAACAAGGCGATCGAGTTAAATCCGAAATGGGCCATCCCGTACCGGAACCTCGCCAGCGCCCAGATCGCCGACGAACAGCCCGACGCAGCCATCGAAACGATGGAGCGGGGCATCGAAGCGACGAACGGCTCCGCGCTGTTGGTCACCGGCCTCGCGGCATTTCTCGAGCGTACCGGCAAGCTCGACTCCGCCATTGAGCAATACCGCAAACTGCTGGTAGACGAACCGGAATCTACCCTCGCCGTGAACAACCTGGCCATGCTGTTGATCGAGTACAAAGAGGACGATGCTAGCCGCAACGAGGCGCGGGATCTGGCGAAGATTCTCGCGAACTCGACTAACGCCGCCTACCTCGATACGTTTGGCTGGGTCGAGTACAAATTCGGCGATTATGACCGCGCCATCGAAGTGCTGGAGAAAGCCGTCGCCCAGGCACCGAACGCTGCGATCATGCGTTACCACCTCGGCATGGCCTACATGGGGCAGGGGAATCAGGTGCAGGCGAAAGATAACCTCACCCAGGCGATCGAGGCGAATGTCGAATTTCGCGGACTCGACGAGGCAAAATCGACGCTGGCGAAGATCGACGCCAGCTGATTATCCGGGGATGGAACGTGGCGGCGGGCGGCGCGCGTGAGTGCGGGTCCCGCTGAGACTCGCTCTCGGTTGCGGATCAGCCGTGCTGCGGCAGGAATTAATCCAATATATTAGATAGTTACGCTAACCTATTAATATTTAAGCATTACTGATATATACTTCAAGTAGTTTCTTAGGTTGCTGCTTGAATGCTCCGTTTTGCATCGGTTTTTGTCCTGATCCTCCTTGGCCCGCCCGTTGCCAGCGCGGGTTCGTGGGATTTCAGCGGTTTCGTGGCCGGTGAGGTCCGTGCGTTCCCGCACGAGGCGGAATATTTTCGCCAGCGCAATCAAAACATCTCGTTTTCAATCCAGCCCGAACTCTACTGGGAGTCCGAAGACCGCGATCAGAGTTTCCTCCTCGTGCCGTTTGCACGCTGGGACAAGAGTGACGATCGGCGCACCCACCTGGATCTTCGCGAGTTCACCTACATCAAGTCCTCGCGAGACTGGGAGTTGCGCGCCGGCGTGCGCAAGGTGTTCTGGGGAGTAGCCGAGTTCAACCATCTCGTCGACATCATCAATCAGCGCGACCAGGTGGAGAACATCGACCTCGAGGATACGCTCGGGCAACCAATGATCAATTTCGCGTGGATCCAGGATTGGGGCACGGTCGATATATTCGCATTGACAGGTTTTCGCGAACGTACCTACCCCGGCGTGAATGGACGACTCCGTTCCGCGGTCCGGGTGGATACGAGCAGCGCGACGTACGATTCCACGGCCGAGAACAGTCATATCGACTGGGCCGTGCGCTATTCGCACGCAATCGGCGATTTCGACGTCGGGGTGTATCACTTCTGGGGCACGAACCGCGACCCGCGGCTGCGCCCGAAGATCACCCGTTCGAACGAACTCGTCCTCGCGCCGCATTACGACATTATTCACCAGACAGCGACGGACATTCAGGCGACCAAGGGCAACTGGTTATACAAATTTGAAGGCATGCGCCGCTCGGGGCAGGGCGATGCGTTTTTCGCGCTCGTCGGCGGGTTCGAATACACGTTCGTTGGCGTGTTCGGCACGGTCATCGATCTCGGCGTACTCAGCGAGTACCACTACGACGACCGGGGCGAGGACAGGAATGCGTTTCCGCTCAACAACGATCTGTACGGTGGCGGCCGCTTTGCTTTCAACGATGCGCAGGATACGGCGATCCTCGGCGGGATCGGGTTCGATCTCGATGGCCGCTCGAAATTCCTCAGCTTCGAAGCCTCGAGACGAATCGGCAGCCGCTGGAAAGTCGAGGCGGAAATGCGCGTTTTCTGGGACGTTGCGACGAGCGATCCGTTTTTCTCGATCCGCCGGGACGACTACCTCCAGATCGAACTCGCGCGCTACTTTTGAGCCGTCTTCGGGTTCCGGATTTATTCGGCGTTAGCGTCTTTTTTTGCCTAGCGCTGCGGATCGTCCTTTGCGGGAGGTGTCTCGCTTTCCACGGGGCTCCAGCCCAAAATACGCCGAAGCAGGATGCCGTCAGCCCGCGCGCCGCCCTGGCGGTCCGCGGTCGATCAGGGTGAATGCGATCCTTCATCGGTCCGCAGCGGTACTCGCTCCACCCAGCGCCACGTGATCGCTGCGGCAACGAGTGCGAGCAGGCCCGACATCATGATGACGATTTTCGCGGCGCTTAAAAATGCGTTGTCGATCACCGACCGGATCGCGGACCGGGTGTCGTCGGAAAGCGCTGCGGGGATCTCCGCAGCCGCCATGTTGACGAGTTCGTTGCGCATGAACGTCGCGGTGTCATCGCCGAGCGGGAGTGCGGCGAGACCGTCCGTTGCCGCGCGTTCAAAGGCGACAAACTGGATGGCTCCGAGCACGGCAACCGAGAGCAGGATCGCACTGCGCGCGACGGCGCTGTTGACACCCGACGCCGTACCGGAATAGCGCACTTCGACCGATCCCATGACCACGGTCGTGATCGGTCCGACGAGCAGGGCAATGCCGAGCGCGGTGACGAGCACGCCCGGAAAATATCCGAACCAGAACGACGTACCGATCCCGGGCACGGTCCAGCTCAGGAACCCGCAGCCGAGGCACAGCAAACCTGCGGAGAGCGGCAGCTTCGGGCCTGTTCGACGGACGAGGTGACCGACGGCGTGCGCGAATCCACCGGTGAACAGCATGAACGGGAGCGTGATCGTACCGGCCGCGAGCGGGGAATAGCCCTGGATCTGTATCCACGTCAGCATCATCACGTAGAAACCGCCGCCGATGGTGCAGTAGGCGAGAAACGTGACGAGATTAACGACCGCGAAATTGCGCGAACGAAACATTCCCGGCGGGATCAGGGGCGAGCGAACGCGACTCTGGCTGCGTGTGAAGAGCCAGCCGGCGATGACCGCGAGGCTGAACAGACTAACGACGAGCGGGTGTGTGATGCCGAACGTCGAGGATTCGATCGCGGCCGTTGTGAATAAACCGAGCGTTGCGACCGAGTAAGCCGCGCCTTTCCAGTCGAAGCGCTCAACGGCGTGGCGCGCAACGGGCGCGACATTCGCGCTCGACAGCAGCCACCAGGCCGCCGCGGCAACGGGAATGTTCATCCAGAACATGTACCGCCACGACAAAAACTCGATCGTGGCACCGCCGATGAACGGCCCCATACCGGCGCCGACGGCACTGAAACTCGACCATAATCCAACCGCGTGTCCGCGGTTCTCCGGTGCGTAAGCCGTATTGACGAGTCCGAGGCTCGACGGCACGAGTAACGCCGCGGCGAGACCCTGGACGACGCGGGCGGCAATGAGGATCGCGGGATCCGATGCCGCGCCACAAGCGATCGAGGCGACGGTGTAGAGCACGAGACCAAAGCGGAACGTCGCGCGGTGACCGATGCGATCGGAGAACGCGCCGGCGCTGAGCAGCAGCGAGGCAATGGCGAGGTTGTAGCCGGACACGATCCACTGGATATCGGTCGCATCGGCGCCGAGTTCGGTCTGAAAAGTCGGCAGCGCGACATTGACCACGCTCGCACCGATAAATCCGAGACTCGCACCGCAGACGGCCGCAAACAGGATGCGGCCGGGATGAGGTTCGCTGTGCGGGGAGGTGCGGGCGGTCACCCGGCGTGTCCTTGCCGAACGCCGCAGCGGGCACGGGTCACACGGCGCAGGCTAGTTGATGGTCGGAATGGAATGGGTGTCCGGCGAGGCGGTGGGATTGAGCGGAATCTCTGGCGCCGTCACCCGCGCCCGGCTGGACGCAGGTGGTAGCGGGGTGTTGTCAGGCGGCGTCTTTCGTCACCACTTTCGCGGTTTCGTTATCGACCACGATCGGGCAGTCGAGGTATTCAACGAGCGGGGCTTCGCCCCAGGCTTCGGTCATGTATTTGACCCAGTCGTCGTTGTACCAGGCAGCAGCCTGTGCTTTCGTTTCCCACAGGTAAATGCCGCCAGCATGTTGACCGTCTTCGGTCATCACGTAGTACTTGCGGGTGAGTCCTGCGAGGCCTTCGTATTTCGGCGTCGTGGCGGCCATCTTCTTCACGAAGTCCTCTTTGTCGGGGACGTTAACCGGGAATTGAACGCGGGCAACTATCATCGGTATCTCCTCAGTGGTTGATTAGGGAATTCGGTGTCGACGCATTGCGTCTTTGCGACGTTACCGCGCACGTGCCGCGGTCGCGGGGATGACGGCGTCCTGCATCCCGGTCCGGCCTGTCACAGCCCCGTCGCTACTGCCGGTATTCTACCATTGTTGCGGGCACTCGAAGCGGCCGGGTCGGACATTCGGCAAGCAGCGCCGGCACGACCGGCAGGGCGCAGGGCGGCGCGATTTTGAAGGTTCAAAATCGTGACGACGGGGATTTGGGACGCGCGCGCTGGCCCCTGCCAGCGGGTCTTGTCGACAAAGGTCAATCAAAATCAGCGAGTTAGATTCTCGCCGAGCGCGCCGCAGGGGCATGAACGGTCCACTGCCGAAAGACAGTGAACCGCCTGGACAAACGGTTCAGCCGGTTTTCTGAATCACGAAGCGGTACACATCGCCATGCTCGCTCGTTTCGAGCATGGTATGGCCCGTGGTTCTGCAGAACGCTTCGAAGTCAGCGACCGAACCGGGGTCCGTCGCCAGGATTTCGAGCGTGCCGTCGGCATCGACGCCGTTCAGTGCTTTTTTCGCTTTCAGGATCGGCAACGGGCAGTTGAGCCCCTTGGCATCGAGAGTTTGATCGGCCATGTGGTTTTCCTCCGCGCAGATCAGATAAACAGGTTGATATCGGACTGCGTTGCGCACTCGATGTACGTTGCCGCGCCGCCGATTTCCGGGCCGTCGATCATGTCACCGATATCGTATTCGAACAGATCGAGTGTCATCTGGCAGGCGATCATCCGGACGTCGGATTCGACCGCGGCGTCGCGCAGATCTTCGAGCGAGGCGACGCCTTTCTTCTTGATCAGGTTTTTCATCATCATCGACGCCGCAGCATCGGCGCCAGGAATGGCGGACACCATATTTGGCAGGCCCATGTGCATGCCGCCCATCGGCATTTTCATTGCCGGGTTGCCGAGCGCCGAGATTTGCGGCTTGAAATCTTTCAGTAAAAGACCGAGGCCATAAAACGTAAAGAACATCGTTACGTTGAGGCCCATCGCGGCCGCAGTGGTCGCGAGGATGAACGGAGGGTAACCCCAGTCCAGCGACCCTTTAGTGACAATGATCGACATACTTTTCGATTCTGCAGTCATCGTTCGATTCCCCTTAGGTGGACGAGATGTGTTCCGGACTATATCCGAATTTTCTTTATTAGTGAAATCGAATATATTAAACCCGAACACGTGGTCGAAACCGGCGGAGAACCTTCAGGTGAGCGCAGCGACGGCCGGCTTGCCGGCACCAGAAAACACCCCCGCCGAGGCTCCCGGCGTGGCGGGCATCGGCGTGCGCCGAGCGCTTTACGTCGATAATCCGATCTATGCCGAAGCCGCCTACGGGCCGAACCATCCGTTAGCCATTGCGCGCACGCAGAGCGTTCGCGAATTGTGCCGAATCAATGGCTGGCTCCCGGCGCACGCGAGCTGCGTCAGCGAACCGGCCGATCCACGCGACCTCAGCCGCTTTCACAGCCGCGACTATATTCGCGCCCTGCGCGCAGCCGACGAAGCCGGCCGCGCCTCGCGGGCAGTGCGCGAACGCTACGCCGTCGGCACGATGGAAAACCCGGTGTTCCGTGGCGTCTTCCGCCGTGCGGCGAGTACGGTCGGCGGTTCCATCACCGCGGCTCGCCTCGCGCTCGACGGCCGCGTCGTATACCACCCGGCCGGCGGTACGCACCACGGTCGACCGGATCGGGCGAGCGGTTTTTGCTACTTCAACGATCCCGTGTTCGCGATAGCCACGCTGCTCGACGCAGGGATCGGGCACGTACTGTATGCCGATCTCGACGCGCACCACGGCGATGGTGTCGAGGACGCGTGGCGCGATGATCCCCGGGTGGCGCTCTTTTCAATACACGAGGCGGCACGCTGGCCGCATACCGGCCCGATTGAATCGGCAGAACGCGAACGGATCTGCAACGTACCCGTCCCGAGAGGCTGCAATGACACCGAGTACGCGTACGTCCTCGACGAACTACTCGAGCCGCTGGTCGAGCGCACGAAACCGGAAGCTGTCGTCATCACGTGCGGCGCGGATGCCCTGCACGGCGATCCCTTGTCAACGATGGCGCTGAGTAACGTCGCGCTGTGGCAGGCCGTTGAGCGGATCGCGGCTTACGCGGACAGCGTCGTCGTGCTCGGTGGCGGCGGCTACAACCCGTGGACCGTGGCCCGTTGCTGGTCCGGGCTGTGGGCCCGCCTCAGCGGACAACCCATTGCCGACACGCTGCCTGCCGCCGCGGTGCACGTATTAGGCGAACTCGAATCCGATCTGGTCGACGAGGATGAACGCGATCCTGCCTGGCTGGACACGATAACCGACGAGCCGCGCACCGGCGCGATACGCCCGGAAATCGAAACGCTCGTGCAACAGTGTCGCGGGCAACAACCGGGACAAGGCGCTAGGATAGTGCAGCCCGCAATAAACGGAGATCGAACACACCCATGAGTTGGCTCGAATCCATCGGTGCGATTGAAGAATACGAGGACGCGGCGCTGGCACCGGCGCTCGTTCAGCGAATGGAAGAGGCGGCGGCATCGCGTCCGATGGCGGCGATCCGATTCTCCACCCCGACGTTCAAAGACTATGCCAGCGCCGAACTGAAGGGTTGCGGCAAGAACAGTTTTCCGGCGTTTTCGATCACGGCCGGTGCCTGCGCGCTCGATTGTGATCACTGCCAGGCGAAAATCCTCGAACCGATGTTGCCGGCGACGAACCCGGCGATGCTCGACGAGAAAGTCAGGCATCTCGTCGAGCGGCAGAATCTGCAGGGGTTTTTGTTATCGGGGGGTTCGAATCGCCGTAACGAGATCCGCTACCAGCGGTTCTACCCGGTAATCGAGCAGTTGAAGCGCGACTATCCGCACCTGCGCATTGCGATTCATACCGCGTTGACCGACGAGGCCGGGGCGAAGGCGATGGAGTCGGCCGGGGTCGACACGGCGATGATGGACGTGATCGGCGCCGAGGAGACGATCCGGGATGTCTACCATCTCGATCGTCCGGTCGAAGACTTCGAGCAAACACTCGCGGCGCTGTGTGCGACGTCGATGGAAATCACCCCGCATATTGTGATCGGTCTGCATTACGGTCGTCTGCTTGGCGAGGTGAATGCGCTCGACATGATTGCCCGGCACCCGGTGTCGGCGCTCGTGCTCGTGGTCGTGATGCCGTTCTACGCGCGGCCGGGAACGTTTGTTACCCCCGCGGCGGACGATGCCGGGGAAATATTTCTCGAAGCGCGCCGGCGCTTGCCGCAGCAGCAGGTTCTGCTCGGTTGCGCGCGGCCGCCGGGCATGCATAAACGGGTCACCGATGCGTACGCCGTGATGGCGGGTCTCGACGGGATCGCGTTTCCCGCTGACGGCGTCGTCGCGGTAACGGAAGCGATCGGTCGGCCCTATCACCAGGAACATGCGTGCTGCTCGATCAAGCTCGGCAGTGCGCTTTCGCGGGCGCGAACGACGGTCGCGGCGTAATGGCGGAGCAGGCCGACGTTCTCGTAGTCGGTCTCGGGCCGGCCGGTGCGAGCGCGGCACGTGCTGCCGCGGCGGCCGGTTGTAAGGTCATTGCGATAGACCGAAAGCAGCGCGCGGGACACCCCGTGCAGTGCGCGGAATTCGTGCCGTCGATGTTGAGTCCGACTATCGACGCCGTGACAGCGACGCGTTGCCAGCCGATCCGCGCGATGCAAACGTTTGTCGAGAACGAGGAGCCGGACTGGCAGGGACATTTCCCCGGGGTCATGGTCGATCGGGCCGCGTTCGACGCACACCTTGTGGAAAGCGCCCGCGAAGCCGGCGCGGAATGCCGCTTCGACGCGGGGTTGGCCATGATGACCACTGACGGAACCGCATGCGTTCACGACGGTTCACTGATCAGGGCCGACGTCATCGTCGGTGCGGACGGGCCGAGGTCGCGTGTCGGCAAGGCCATCGGTCAGGTCAATCGCGAACTCGTCGCCGCGCGGCAGGTTACGGTGCCGCTCTCGGTCCCGCACCAGGCGACCGACATATTTTTGTCCGCCGATTACCCCGGCGGTTACGGCTGGTTGTTTCCGCGCGGCGAGGTGGCGAACCTCGGTATCGGGGTGAACCTTGCGGCACGAGATTGTTTGAAGGCGGCGCTCGAAGCGCTGCGCCAGTCGCTCGTTCGCGAAGGCCGGATCGGCGACAGCATCGGCGCGACAACCGGCGGTTCCATTCCCGTCGGCGGAATGCTGGAACCCATCGGTCATCTCGAACAGCGGGTGGTTTTGCTCGCCGGCGATGCGGCGGGACTGACGAACCCGGTGACCGGCGCGGGGATCAGCGCGGCGGTGATGTCGGGAACACTGGCCGGAGAAGCTGCTGCGGGGTTGCGCAGTGGTGATGCCGAGGCCCGTACGGACTACGCGGAAGAACTGAATGACTTGTTCGGCGCTGCGATAGACCGTGCGCAACGCAGGCGCCGCGAGGTGCTCGGGTCGTACCGCTGCGGCGGCACGCCCGGCGAGCAGGAATTGCGCGGCGGCTGGATTGCCTACCCGGATTACTGGGCGGCATGAAGATAATAAACTAACAACGATTTTCGAGGCACAGACATGGGTTGTATCAAATCAGCGGATACCGGGTTATCGGACGCGGGCGCGGACGGACGCGATTTCAACACGGCGGCGGCGATGCAGCCGCGCGCACCGGAACCGACGCCGAAGGCCCTTCGCAACGGTGGCCGGGTGAAGGCCAACGACGTCGAGGCCGAGGGCGTATACCGCCCGAACAACAATGTTCTCGCGCCGCACATGCGCTCGCCCGATTACGTGCAAATGTCGACGGCTGCCGCGATCACGCTCGGCATCATGAACGGCAAAATGTATCGCTGCGATTGCACGCGTTGTCTGAACCTGTTGCTCACTTACCCCGAAGGCTGCCGCGCGAACTGCGCGTACTGCGGACTCGCGCGCCATCGGGAAGCGGAACGCGATTACGCCGATCGAAACTTCATTCGGGTCGACTGGCCCGCCGTGCCGGTCGCCGACATCGTCGACATCATCGCGGCGGACGTCGACAACACGCCGTTCCACCGCATGTGCATCTCGATGATTACGCACCCGAATTCCGATGCGGACACGGTGTCCGTGCTGCGCCGATGGACGGACCGGATCGATCCCGATGCGCTGCCGGTATCCATACTATCGAACCCGACGACGATGTCCCGCGGCGACGTCGTCAATCTGAAAGATCTTGGCGCCGATATATTTACCGTCGCACTCGATGCGGCGACCCCGGCTATCTTCGATCGCACGCGCGGTAAAGGCGTCCAGTCCCCGCATAAATGGGACAAGTACTGGGAAATTCTCATGGATGCGCACGATGTGTTCGGTGCGCAGAAATTCGGCGCACACATCATCGTCGGCATGGGCGAAACGGAGCACGATGTGCTGCAGCTCGTCCAGCGCCTCGTTGACCTCGGTGGCCACAGCCACCTGTTCTGTTTTTTTCCGGAGCAGGGCTCGCTGATGGATCACCTTCCGGCGACCCCGCGCGACCAGTGGCGGCGCGTACAACTCGCGCGCTACCTCATCGACTACCGCGATGTTCGGGTCGAGCACATGCGTTTCGACAGCGAAGGCCGGGTGACAGACTACGGTTTACCGCGAGCTGAACTCGACGACGTAATCGATGCGGGTATCGCGTTTCGAACGTCCGGCTGTCCGGGTAAATTCCAGGAAGATATATCGGCGTGCGATCGTCCCTACGGTGATTCTCCACCGAGCAATATCGCGAGCTTTCCGTTCCAACCCAAGAAAAAGGACTTGAAAAAAATCCGGCGGCAGCTGGATATCCCCGTCGTAGTCCGGTAGCGCTGTCGTGTCCAGGTTTCGAGTCATCGACACGGGCTTGCGCACCGGTTGCGCGAACGTCGCCTTCGACCAGGCGATGATCGATTTGCGACTGACCGGGCGCATCCCGAACACCATTCGTTTCATCCGCTTTCCGACCACCGTGTTAATCGGGCGGCACCAGGCGCTCGGTCACGAGATCGATCTCGATTACTGCGCCGAACGCGAGATCGGGATCGCGCGCCGTATTACCGGCGGGGGTGCGATCTATTTCGATCCCGGACAGCTCGGCTGGGCACTCGTTTTCGATCGCACCACCTTAGGCATTGGTTCACTGGCCGAGCTGACTCGCGAGATTTGCGAAGCGGCAGCCGAAGGTCTGAGTCGGCTCGGCGTTGATGCGCGCTACCGCCCGCGTAACGATATTGAAGTCGACGGCCGCAAATTGAGCGGCACCGGCGGGTTTTTTGATGGCGACACGCTGTTCTACCAGGGCACGGTGCTCATCGACATGGATCACACGGACATGGTTTCTGCGTTGCGCGTGCCGGCGACAAAACTGGACAAGCGCGGTCTCGACTCGGCCGCGGCCCGGGTCGTCACCCTGAAGGAACTGCTGGGTAACGCGGTGCCGGATATCGAAATCGTCAAGCAGGCCTTACTCGAAGGATTTGAAACGCGCCTCGGCATCGAGACCTACACCGGCGACATCGGCGACGAAGAAGAAGCCGCGGCGAGTCGGATAGAACGCGAAGAAATCGGTACGGACGATTTTATTCGCTCGATCGACGACCCTGCCGCGAACGCGGACATTCACAGCGGTACCCATCAGAGTCCGGGCGGGACGATATCGGCGCATGTTCGACTCGAAGGTCCGCGCCAGAACCGGATCCGGGAAGTGCTCTTCACAGGAGATTTTTTCGTTACACCGCCACGGGTAATCATGGATCTCGAGTCGGTGTTGCGCGGCGTGACCGTCGACGAGTTACCGGCGACGGTCGACTCGTTTCTCGACCGCGCCGACATCGGCACGCTCAGCGTCGCACCGGCCGATTTCACCGAGGCCGTGGCCAAAGCCCTGTCGGAGCCCCCGGACTCCGGTACCCAATGAAGCGGTTAACCGCGATCCAGCACACCTCGGCGGATTATCTCGGGTTGATCGAGGACCATCTCGAAGGTCGACGCATTGGTTTCAATTACGTTCGACCGTTTACCGAGCAGGGCAGGGTGCCGGCACCCGAGGCCGTGAAAGACGGTTTGATCCTGCTCGGCGGCGGGCCGTGGGGCAGCGCCGGCGTGCGCAATGTCCCGACCCTGGTGGAAGAAGTCGAACTGACCTACGACTGCCTGCAACGCGGGCTACCGATCGTCGGCATCGGACTCGGCGCGCAGATCCTCTCGCTGGCGGCCGGGGGCGCGACGATTGAATCACCGTTCGAATTCACGGTCAGTCATGCCGAGCGCACAACACCCGACGCGTTGAACGGCTACCTGCCGGCACGGTTTCCCCTCGTTGAATATGTGCGCGATCGGCCGCGGCCACCGGATGACGCGGCGATCCTCGCCCGCAACGGATCCGGCGATCCGGTCGTTTTCCAGATCGGCAACAACGCACTCGGTTTCACCGGCCATCCGGGTATGAAGCTCGCGATGGCCGAGGATTTGCTCATGGAGTTCGAGGAAAATCCGCCGGAACCCGCGGAGGCTCTGGCAGCGTTAGGCGGCATCAAAACAGAGATCGAAGACGCGCTCGTACAAGTGATGACCGGGGTTGTTCAGGTCACTTCGTTGATGGCTTGAAGCGTTTTCGGCCTGCCCGCGCTATGGAAAGATGGCCGACGTTCTTATCAAGAATCAAGCCCGGACGGAGAGTCGAACGGTCAGGCATTGCAGGTCACGTTTTTCGCCGTAATTCTGTTGCGTTCCGCAAACGTTAACGCGGTAGTTTCAAGCGTTCATGCATTTGGCGACAGCTTGTCCGGCGGCGGCAATCCCTGCCTCGGGCTGCTAGGAAATCGTGGCGACCGAATCAACCGATCCCTTACACCGAATCCGTCCCTTCGGCGCCCTGTGCGCCGTTCAATGCCTTCTTTGACGGCGTGATGCTTCGTGGTTGTTAAATTCGATAATTTGATTATAATAGAAATATGGAAAAGAAAATCGCAATTGACGCCCTCACGGCGCTCGCTCACGAAACCCGGCTGGACATCTTTCGAATACTCGTCCGCGCAGGACGGAGTGGTCTGGCCGCGGGTGCCGTTGCGCAGGCGCTTGACGTGCCCGCATCGACGCTGTCGTTTCATTTGAAAGAACTTAAGTTTGCGGGCGTTGTGAAGTGTTCTCGGGAAGGTCGCTCGTTGATTTACAGCGCCAATTTTGCCGCCATGAATTCGCTGATCGGTTTCCTGACCGAAAACTGTTGTGAAGGCGAAGCGGTTGCAGGTTGTGACCAGCCAACCGGAGCAGACGCCTCAGCAAGCACGTAGTCAAACAATCGACTCAGTGAGAAATCAAATAAACCCCTGAACAACAAAACCCGGAGCAATAATCATGAGAATTCAACTCGCACTCAACGTTAAAGACATCGAAACGGCTATCGATTTTTATTCAAAACTCTTCGGCGCCGAAGTGAATAAAAGAAAGCCCGGTTACGCTAATTTTGCAATCGATAGTCCACCCTTAAAACTTGTCTTGAATGAGCGCCCGGATGCCCCCGAACGTCTTGATCACCTGGGCGTTGAGGTTTTCTCCGAGGAAGAAGTGGCGTCCACTGCAGACAGGTTGCGGGAGGCGGGCATGATCAGCCTTGAAGAAAAAGACACGACTTGCTGTTACGCAAATTCAGAAAAAGTCTGGGCGACCGAGCCGGACGGGTTGCAATGGGAGTGGTATCGGATCAAAAGCGATTCGGATACTTTTGGCGTCGAACCTGACTTCAAAGCTGGCGCTCAGGCCGAACAGACAAAGAAGGGTCCATGCTGCTGACGGGGATTTTCGAGCGGTCGCTGAGCATTTCGTTCGTGCAGGCGATCGGGGGAGGAACGGCGTCAGTTGCTGTCTTCCCCGAAACGCTCGACGCATTCGGCGTCAAGCATTTCAAGCTCGAATGAGGTCGGTGGTCCCCCGGTTATTTGTAAAAACCCAGACCTGTTCTTGCATATATTGAACCCGAGTTTCGACCGGATCTGACAACCGGCGAACGTCTCTTGTACCCCGTAACAGACCTTCGGGGAGGCGGCACTGAGGGTCCGAAACGGACACCGTGCCGAGTGCCGGCGCAGCGGGGGCTGTTCGACGCGACAGGGTAACGCCACGATGACTTCGTTTGGGTTGTGTCGTCAGCGATGCGGCAACGGCGTCGCCTGTTCGGGAAACCGGTGGGAAGGGAAGAACTGCGCCAGCAAGGCCGTCGCCGGGCGGAATTCGGGGCATGACGCCGATTTGTGCGCCGATTGGCAAGCCGGCACAGCTTTCCCGACGGTCGGTACTAACGCCGGTCACGACATCCTACGCGCTCTTAACATGAAAAAGGCGGTTTATGCTGCCTATACGCTGACGCTCGTCAGAAATGCGCGCGATGGACCGCGCGAATTCCTCCGACGGTTCCATGAAGCACGACGACCGACGTTCACGTCATTCGATGGATAACGAGTGGCGAAATCCCGCGCGGACGCGAGCCCAGCCGGTCAAGCCCGAATTACTGACGCAAGTCAGAACGGCGAATGTCTTTGAACATGACAATGAAATAATGGACATTCGGCCTTTCCGAACGAGTAAACCATCCAGATACATTGCAGCAGCATTCGCAATGATGCTGTTGTTGTCGGCGAACCCCGATGCCGTGCGTGCGGAGTTTCCTTTTACGACCCAACAGCTCGGTGGTGACGGGGCCAGGGGCACGGGCGGTACCGGTGGTGAGAGGGGTCCGGGCGGCGCGGGCGGCACGGTCGGCTCCGGTGGCGTCGACGGCACCAAAGGTGGCGACGCGGGCGATGGCGGTCTCGGCGGAGACGGCGGTGACGGGACGTGGACCATCGAGAACACGACGCCCGGACAGAGCGTGACGGTGACGAATCAGGGTGTGGTGACGCTGGGCGGCAAGGCAGGCGTCGACGGCGTGGCGGGAACGATGGGCACGAAAGGCGGCAAGGGCGGAGACGGCGGCGGTTTCGGAGGCTATGGCGCCAAGGGCGACGAGCCGGTGGCGGACACCCCTGACGAGCAGGGCGGTGGCGGCGGTGCGCCGGCGCTGTGGATCGTCGTGCCCATCAACCACGCGACGCCGGGCGGCGCCGGAAGCCTTGGCGGCGGGGGCGGAGGCGGCGGCGGCAGCGCGCTGTTCATGGGCGGTGCGTCGGGCGGCAAAGGCGGTGACGGTGCGCCCGGAGCCGGCGGTGCGGGCGGCGACGGGGCGCATGGGCTCGCAGAATCGATGACCTCGTCATCGGACTTTGTAATCAGTTCCGCCACGCTCCAGCTCGGCGGCAGCGGCGGGGACGGCGGCGACGGGGGCAACGGCGGCAACGGTGGCGGCGGCGGAGGCGGCGCCGGAGAATACTGGGGCACCGGTCCGGGTGTCGGGGCACCGGGCGGAGGCGGCGGCGCGGCGGGTGTCGGCGGGGACAACGGCGATGCCGCGTGGGGCATCTTGACGGTCGGCGACAATGCGAGGTTCCTCAATGAAGGCACCTTGAATATCGGCGCCACCCGCAGCGTATACCTGGTCGACGGGAGGGGCCGTTTTACCGTCGACGCCGGTGGAAGGCTGGACAACGACGGCGGCACGCTCAACGTCAACGATTACAGCACGCTCGAATTCAACGCCGGCGCGGCCTTCGACAACAGCGATGGCGTGGTGAACGTCCACGGATACATCAACTCCTATATCGATCTGACCCTGGACGACAGCGGGTCGGTGAACCTGCACTTCCGCTCGAGGTTGACGAGCCACGCGGCCCTGACGAACGCCGAGGGTCACACGCAGCTCGGTGAGGGAACCTTGCTCAGCCACGGCGCATTCGTCAACGCCGGAACATTCGAGAATGCGGGCTCGATTTATCTCTACGCAGGGACGTTCGACAACACGGGCGGGGTGTTGAACAACGAGGGCAACGTAATTGCCAACATAGATGTCACCCTGCACGAAAGCGGCGTAGTCAACCTGAACCGGGATGGATACTGGAACAACTTCGGAAAGCTGACGATCGGCCCGAATCATACCCAGGTCAACGAAGGCACGATCGAGAACATGGGCACGATCGAGAACACCGGCACGCTGGAGAACTCGTACAGCGCCTCTGTCCTGAACAGGTGGGACGGCGTCATCAACAACGACGGCGGAACCATCGACAATCACAGCGTTCTCGCCCGGCCCGGATATGGGTTCGAACAGGGCTTCGTCAACGAGGGCGGGACGGTCAACAACCTCAATGGCGGCACGATCAACAACGCCGGTGCCATTCAGAATCAGGGCACGTACAACAACAGTGCCGTGATCAACAATCTGGGAGACGGTTACCCGGGCCCATCCCCGGACGGTGCATCGTTCCACAACGACTCCGGCACCATCAACAACACCGGCGGCACGATCAACAACTACAGCGGCAGTTGGAAGTACGCATTCGTCAATGACCGTGGCACCATCCGCAACGAAAGCGGGGGTACGATCAACAACGTCGGCACGCTGGAGAACAAGCAGGACTCCACGCTGGCCAATGGATGGTCCGGCACCATCAACAACAGCGGCACCCTGGACAACAACGGCAGAATCGAGAATATGTCCGGCACCATCGACAACAGCGGAACGCTGAACATAGGCACTGAGGCGACGCTCTTCAATGACTGGGACAGCACGATCACTAACGACGGGGGTGTCATCAACAACCACAGCTCCAGCTTCAGCTATGGCTTCGACCAGGGCTTCGTCAACGAGGGCGGGACGATAGAAAACCTCAACGGTGGCGAGATCAATAACAACGGTACCATTTGGAACCGGGGTGGAACGTTCAACAACAGCGCCACATTGAACAACGGGAGCGGCCACTACGATCCCACCGATGTCCGGCTCGAGATCGACTACGGCACATTCAACAATGAGCAGGGCGGCACGATTCGAAATGTGCAGGCGCAGATACGTACCAGGGGCACGATCAACAACCGGGGTACGATCGAAAATGAGGGTCAACTCGACATCGCAAGGCGCGGCGTGCTCCACAACTACGGCACGCTCGACAACGCTGAAACCGTGCGGATCCAGAGCGAGGGCACCTTCAGCAATATGAGCGATGGCGTTATAAGCAATTCCAACTACATCTCGAGCGAGGGTACCTTCAGCAACGCCGGCCGGTATACGGGCGCGGGCACGTTCGTCGGGCAGTTCGACAACGAGGGCGGCACCGTGGCACCGGGCGGCTCCCCGGGCACGACGACGATCTCCGGAGATTTCTACAACGGTGACGGCGGCGTGCTCGAGATCGAAGTCGGCGGGTTCGGGGCCGGCATGTTCGATTCCCTACAGGTGACCGGGACTGCGAGTTTCACGGAGCCGAGCATGATCACGTTCCTGACCTGGAACGATTACGATTTCTCGGACATTCTGCCGAAGGAATCCGGGACCCTGACGTTTCTGCGCGCCGCGGACGGCATATCCGAGTTCGACGTGTCGCTGACGTTCGGCGAAGGCTTCGTGCAGCCGGATTACGGATACGACGTCCTCAACGACGGCCACAGCCTGTCGCTCAAGGTGACGAACCACGTGCCGATTCCCTCAGCGGTCTGGCTGTTCGGATCGGCGGCGCTGGGTCTGGTGACCGTGGCCCTTCGGCGCCGATCGCGCACGTAGCGGCGACGCCTCATATCCGCACCGAGACCCGCACCCGGAGGGGCTGCCCATCGGGTCTATCGCCGTGGACCGCCCGCTCGCGCTCAGCCGGTCGTCTTCGCGCTACCGATGCCGCGTGCAGTACTCGGCGCGTGGCCGAAAGCACCGCGCTGCTGGTCGATGAAGTGTTCCCCGAGCAGCCGGTGCGCGAGTGGGTGTTAAGCGTCCCGTTTCCGTTGCGCTTCCTGTTCGCGAGCCGCGCAAAAATCATGGGCCAGGTGCTCGGCATGGTCTACCGCTGCATCGCCACGTACCTGATCAACAAGGCCGGCTTTTCTCGTAAGACGGCTCAGGCCGGAGCGGTTACCTTGATCCAGCGGTTCGGCAGCGCTCTGAACCTGAACATCCATTTCCTCATGCTGTTTCTGGACGGGGTGTACGTAGAGCGTCCCGACGGCTCCCTTTGTTTCCGCTGGGTGACGGCGCCGACCAGTGCCGAGCTTGCCCGGCTGACGCAAACTCTGGCGCAACGCATCGGCCGCTACCTCGAACGACAAGGCTTGCTGGAACGCGATGCGGAGCACGCCTACCTAGTTGGCGATGACCTCGAGGTGGGACCGATGGAACAACTTCTGGGTTCGTCGTTCACCTACCGTATCGCCGTTGGGCCGGCCGCATCAGGGTTGCAAAGTGTTCGCGTTACAGACGCTGCCGGCATGTGGCGAGCCTTTCGATGACGGAGTCGGCAAGGCGGCTGGATTCTCCCTGCACGCCGGCGTGTCGGCACGGGCGGGCAATCGCGCAAGCGGTCTCCTGCCCCCGGAAGTCTCACCGACCATCGAAGTCCGCTTGTGGCCGTTCGCGTCGATCTCGAACACTTCGATGACCGGCGGCTTCCGCCTCAGTATCGGTCGTTCGCCGATGATTGGGATAGGCCGGTATAGACAATAGACGTGATTACACCTATCGCGCTCGCGAATGCGTGGATATTTCCGAAATCAGAACGGCTCACGTTCTCGCAATATCGGTGCGTAAATGGGGACGTCTGCCGACATTGAGTAATTCGTCATGATCTCTCGAAACTTACGATGCATCGGCGGATAGCTGTTAATCCATCGGCTTACATCTTCGTAAAACACCTCGTACACGTTTCTGTCGATAAGCTTGTGGTCGAACGCCGTCTGGATCGAATACCAATGAGTTAGAAATCGGTTTGATACTGATTCTAGAAGCGTGTCTTCCTCGTCCGTTAGCGTTTCATTTTTCCGCAATTTGGTGAATAAATGCGTGAGTTCTGGACTCGCTATCATCACCTCTGGCATTCGGTTGTACTCATCAAGAATTCCGGCGCTCCTTCCGGCCGCGCTTTCCTTGGCACTTCCTTTTACCTGGGCCGCTAAATATATGACGGATACGACGACAGCCAGGGCTCCTACGACTTCTCCAACCGCCCCAATAGCATCCCGGTTCATCCTTCAATCCCCCACCGGTAAATCCCAGTGGGCAGCATATCCGAGGCTATTGGGGGGGTGAACGGCCGCTTGTGGCAGATTCTGTTGAAAAACTCCGTTTTTCTGGAGGACAAAAAATCTAAGGCCGCCTAATCGATTCAGGTTTCAATAGATACGAAGGGGTGTGCGGAACGGCTACTCTCTCGACCTAAATCTTCTTGCTCGCCCCTACGTAACACATCGATGGCTTTCCCAAACCGATTGCCGCTCGGCAGAAAATTTGCGGCCTCAATTTTTCGAGTTTTTCAACAGAATCGGCCGACTACCGCCATCCCGAATCCCGAGCCCTTGGTCTGTTATTGAGCGGTGAACTGCCGCTCACGTGGCGGGGCGGCACTCCCGGTGGGAGCCCCAAGCCGATCTTCGTCCGGGCCTCGGCCTGCTTCACAGGCGAAGTATCGTCTCCGATGCTCCTTCGTCCCCACCCTTGGCAAACGCCGCTCAGCACCTCTTAGGGAGTAGCGCTTTAAACGCTGCGTTGTCATCAGTAACGAGACTCGCCCCATGCGGCAGTTTACGCCACAGAATTAACCGCCGTCCCGGGTGTAATGAATACACCACGGGATATCTCTCCCCGGCGCGGCGAAATTCGCGTTGGCAATCTTGCGAATTGGCACGTACGCTATCTTTATCGATACAACTCACGACGGAGGACTATCGTGGTCGAACTAACCGTTAACGAGCAGATTCACAACATCGAGGTCGGCGAGGGGACGACACTGATGTGGGTGCTCAGGGAGGTCCTGAAGTTAACCGGCACCAAGTTCGGGTGCGGTATCGCTCAGTGCGGCGCATGTACGGTACACATTGATGGTGAGGCCGTCCGATCTTGCGTGTACCCGGCAGCCCGGGCCGCAGGCAAACACATAACGACTATCGAAGGGTTACATCCGGAGGGCCGCCACCCGTTGCAAATCGCGTGGGATAAAGAACAGGTTGTCCAGTGCGGCTACTGCCAGTCGGGCCAAATCATGCAGGCGGCGGCATTGCTCAAAAAATCGTCGAATCCGAGCGACGCAGAAATCATCCGACACATGGACGGCAACATCTGTCGGTGCGGTACTTACCCGCGCATCAAGCGTGCGATAAAGCGCGCGGCGAAGGAGGCGTAACTTCATGAGCACACACCTTGATCGACGCCAGTTTATCCAGGGTGGCGCCGCGGTTGGTCTTACGCTCTTCTTCGATGCCGCGCGAAGCCGTGCTACCGAGCTGAAAACCGAAGGGGCGGGGCTAGCCGAAGGCCTCGCGGATCAGGACTTTCACCCGAACGCGCGTCTGACCATTAATACCGACGGTAAAGTCGTCGTGCACATCGAAAAGGCCGAAATGGGACAAGGTGTGACCACGGCACTGTCGCAAATTGTCGCAGAGGAGCTGCACGCGGACTGGCGAGATGTAAGTTTCACGCTGAATACTTACACCACGGATCAAGGCTTCGTTTTCACGGCAAGCAGCCTCAGCATCTATACGTTGTTCGATAGTGTTTCGCGAGCTGCGGCATCTGCCCGCTTGATACTCGTGGCGACGGCCGCACGGGAATGGGAAGTCGAAGCCAGCGCCTGTACCGCCGCGTTGAGCACCGTTTCCTGCGATTCACGTCAGCTGTCCTATGGGGAAATTGTGAAACTCCGGCCGCACGTAAGAACGCTGTCGAACGAGGACCTCGCTGCAATCACGCTAAAGCAGCCTCGCGACTTCTCGGTCATCGGCCAGTCAAAGCCCTCGCCCCATCACGTTGAGAAAGCCCGAGGGGCACTGATGTACGGAATCGACGTAAGCCTACCGGGTATGTTGTACGCAAAGGTTGCTTATCCCCCTTCACGCGGCTCGCGGCACCAAAGTGTTGATGATCGCGCGGCACGCCAGGTGCCAGGTTTTTTGCAGACTGTGAATAACCAGCATGTAGTCGCTGTGGTTGCCGAGAACTACGGTGCTGCTGTCGCGGCTCGAGATGCCCTAACAGTGGTTTGGGCACATGGCCCCAATTCGAACGTGAGTACTAACCAAATCTGGGAGCGCTTCAAGCAGCGGATCACGTCTGAAGAGGGGCGACCCTGGGTCAAGCGGGGGGATGCCAACGCCGCACTGAAGCGCGCCGACAAAATCGTCTCACAAACATACGCGACGGACCTCGTTGCGCATTTGCAGATGGAACCCTACAACGCCACCGCGGATTTTCGCGACGGGGAAATGCACATGTACTGCGGGACGCAGTATCCGACGCGGCTCGCCTCGCAAATCGCAGAATGGTGCGGCCTCGATCCAGCCAAAATCTTTATTCATGGACAATACATGGGCGGGGGGTTCGGCGCCCTCTTGGAAACAGAGTGGCATGCACAGGCGGCAATCATTGCGAAGGCCGTCGGCCGGCCAGTAAAGCTTATGCTGTCACGTGAAGAAGACACGGCGAACGATTGTTTCCGGTCGCCAACCTACCAGAAACTGACTTGCGGCCTCACCTCTGATCGTTCTGTCTCGGGGTGGGAACATCGCGTGGTCAGTGCCTGGCCTTCTACGCGCCATAGTGTTTTTCTCGACCAGAACGGCCTCGACAGCTATGCGATGAGCGGTTCCGACCACCACTACGCTATTGCGGACCAGCACGTTCGCGCCATCGAAGATAATCTTGGTCCACCGGTCGGTTACGTACGCGGCGTAGCGTGTGGTTACATGTTTTTTGCTATCGAGTCGTTTATGGATGAAGTAGCCCATGCGGCGCAGCAGGACCCATTGGAATGGAGGCTTGCATTGCTGGAAGACCGGCCACGTCTCAAGCATGTTCTTACGCGTGCGGCGCAACTCGGCGGTTGGGGTCATGCACAGCCTCCCAATACGGGACTTGGCCTGTCGGCGATCACGGCTCAGGACAGCTCCCACAACACGACTCGCATTGGTGCGTGCGTGCAGGCGCGGGTTGATCCACCCAGCGGAAAAATCACAGTTGAAAAGATAGGCTGCGTGGTTGACTGTGGCATTGTGATCAATCCCAACGGCGCGATGGCGATGGCCGAAGGCGCCCTGCTTTATGGCCTGAGTATTGCGCTAAAGGGTGGTGGGACACTCAAAAATGGCCGGATCGTGGAGCGTAATTTTGATACCTACCCGGTGCTGAGGATGAGCGAAGTACCCGAACTGCAAGTCGAACTGGTCGAATCGACGAGTCCCGCTACCGGTATGGGTGAACCCACGATGGGATGTGTCGCGCCGGCGCTTGCGAACGCCTTATTCGCCGCAGCTGGCGCACGGGTGCGAAACCTTCCGATGACCCCGGAGCGCGTAAAGAGCGCAATGGATTCCAAGGAGTCGGTATTAACTTAAGAAAAGCAATCAGGTCAAGTTTCGAATAACCGAATAACGGGACGCACTTATTTAGCTATTGATACGCCGTCCTCAGCCACAGATTTTTCTGCCGCCCCGTCCGCTTCCGGCCGGTTTCTGTCCTACGGGAAGTTAATGCGACTGCCCGCTTACCGGCGATGTGGTTTTGCCCCGTGGCGTGCGGTCCGCCCACGTCCGTTAACGGGGCCTTACCCATCGCCCATATCTCACAACGGAGGAATACGATCCGTTCTTATGCGATAGGTGACCGTTTCGCGGACTTAATCTTCACGAGCATCGAGCACTTTGGCTACGCCCCGTTCGAGTTCGATCTTGGACTCGGGATGCAAGAACTGTTGATGACTCGAATACCACCACTGGCCGCCCGGGCTCGATAGTAATGTACTGAAGTAATTGACGTTCGGTTGGTATAACTCATCATCAAACATACCCCGAGCGTGATGATACGAGGTCGTATTGAACGAAGTCAGTAGGATCCGCGCCATCAACATATTGAAGATGTGACGCTCATGGTCGTTCAGTGCTTCAGGGGTAGAGTGGCCTTTAGTCCATATCGCACTATTTTCAGCCATATAGACTGGATCAAAGGCCAGCATGTTCGAGGTATCTACCGCGTGCGAAGAGGCGAGCTTTGCTTGCTCAGTGTTTTGTCTTATCTGACGGGCCACGTAAATCAAGCTAGCGACGACCGCAACAGCACCTCCGACCTCGCCAACCGCCCCGATTGCATCCCAGTTCATCTTATATCCCCTGTCAGGAAATCCAGTGGGCAGCATATCCGACGGGGTCTGGACCGCGAAGGTCGCTTATTGGCTGCTTTCTGCCTCTGGTAGCGTCGCAAGAGAACGGAAGATCAGCAGCGCAAAGCGGATGTAGGCGTGGGCCGATTGGCGATCCGTCGTGCGGATGCGCTGTACTGCCAAATTGTCCGATCAGGTTGGAACTTCAATTCCAGGTCGCAAGTCCGAGTCCAGGTTTTTACAGGTCATTTAACCGCGAGCCCCGCGGTGCTGAGGCCTACGAATGTGACGACCTGAGCAGTCAGGACGAGTCGGTCAAAGATAAAAAGCTCACGTTGTTGACGCTTTTTCCGCGCCTTATCCGCGCTACACATACCGCCTCGATCGAACCGTATCAGCTCTCCCGCCGCCAGCTGCGAATGTTGGTGGCGAGGTCCGAACCAATGTCCCGAGGCGCCCGGTATTCGCGACATTCCGGTGGCCGAATCAGTACAAATTCGTCTCGTGAGAATGCGCTTGCGCGGGCCGGTTTTAAATATTAGTATTATCTAATACGCACTCCCGCGCAGCAGACTGAAAGGTGAGGCAGATGGCGGAGAAACTGGTAATCGTGATGGCCAACACGGACCCACGTAATGGCGAGGAACTCGGCGCCCCGATCTTCCAGGCGAGTGTCGCCGCGGCGATGGAATACGACGTCGACGTGATTTGTACCGCCACGTCCGGCCGCCTGATGAAAAAAGGCGTCGCCGAGAATCTCTACATCAAGGAGGGGTCGCCGAAGTCGGTCTACGATTTCATCAAGGACGCCCACGAAGCGGGGGTCAAATTCTACTGTTGCTCACCGAACCTCGATTTGTTCGACATGACGAAGGAAGATCTCGTGCCCGAATGCGCGGGCATCGTCGGTGGCGCGCACCTGATCGAACAGATCATGGAAGAAGATACGAAGGTGCTGACGTACTGAGCGGAGGAACGAGGCCATGACTGCATCCACCGCAACCCGGGTTCAGACCTTCATCGGGGACCCGCTGTCCGGCGAGGCACCCGTCGAGCGCGACGAACTCGAGGAAATCTTCGCCGATATCCAGGCCGATTTCCGCTACGACCACGAACTGAACGGCTGTCTCAACTGCGGTATCTGTACCGCGACGTGTCCGGCTGCCCATTACTACGACTTTTCCCCGCGCGAAATCGTGCAGCTGCTGTGGACCGAGAATCTCGAGGGCATCTACGACGCGATGCAGGAGAAAATCTGGGCCTGCGCGCAGTGTTACACGTGTGCGGCACGCTGCCCGTTCGGCAATTCTCCGGGCGGCCTGGTCATGCTGATGCGCGAAGCGGCGATCAAGCACGGCATGGAATCGGCGAAGAACGTGCTGCGGCCATTCAGCCGGGTCATGCTGAAGCTCATTTCCACCGGCAACCAGCTCGCCCCCGACATGATCACGGCGGATCATTTCCCCGACTGGGGCCCGAATATTTCGAAAGTCGATGCGCCGTTGAAAGTATTGCGCAAGGCGATCCCGATGCCGACCCTGAATACGACGAAGACGGCGTGGGAAGTGAACCTGAAAACATCCGTCGAGTTGTACACGATCTGGGAAGCGACCGGCGTGCTCGATCAGCTCGAGACTATTGACGAGAACCTGTTTGACGTGATCACGGACATCATGGATGAGAAACGTGAAGACTGGGACGATTTCCTCGAGGAAGAAGAGGACGACGACGATTAGCGGCTTGCACGCCGCGGGAGAACTGCGATGAGTACATCCGACGATAATTCGTCCGGCGAACGCTTTACCGGCCACGGCGCGGAATGGCGCGACGCGAATCTCACACCGGGCGAGGCCGCGATCGCGACGAGCTGGGTCGAGCAAAAAATCGATAAGCGCTCGATGCTGACGAACAAGGATCGCGTCGAAGACGTCCGCGATATCATGTGGCAGCTCGAAAAAGAAGGTGAAATCGTCGTCCACCGGGTCAGTGACGAGCATGAACCGGTCATGGTGAAAACGCTGTACGGCTGGGACAAGAAAATTCCGACCACCCGGCTGTGGCACCACAAATCGTGCGGCCAGTGCGGCAATATTCCGGGCTACCCCGCCTCGCTGTTGTGGCTGATGAACGAGCTCGACATCGAATATCTCGACGAAACCGATCAGACATCCTGTACGGCGTGGAACTATCACGGTTCGGGCATCGGCAACATGGAAAGCCTGGCCGCGGTGTTCCTGCGCAACTTCCATCAGGCCTACGTCTCGGCGAAGGCGCAGGGGTTGCCCGAGAATTATTATTACCCGCTCGTTCATTGCGGAACGTCGTTCGGCAACTACAAGGAAGTGCGCGGTTACCTGATGCATTCGGCGACCCTGCGCGAGCGGACGAAGCAAATTCTCGGCAAGCTTGGTCGACTCGTCGACGGGAAGCTGCTGATCCCCGAAGAAGTCGTGCATTACTCCGAATGGCTGCACGTGATGCGCGACCGTATCGCGGAACGCCAGGTTATCGACGCTTCGGAAGTCCGCGCGACGATTCATCCGGCCTGTCACGTCTACAAAATGGTGCCGCAGGACGCGATCTACGATGACAACATACTCGGCGGCAACCGGGTGGCGGTGTCGACCGGAATTATCGGCGCGCTCGGGGCCCAGGTGATCGACTACAAAACGTGGTACGACTGCTGCGGCTTCGGCTTTCGCCACATCATTTCCGAGCGGGAATTCACGCGTTCGTTTGCGATCGATCGCAAGATCAAGGTCGCGGTCGAAGAAGCGCGGGCTGACGTGATGATCGGCCACGATACCGGTTGCATCACGACGATGGACAAGAACCAGTGGATCGGCAAGGCGGCCGGCAAGGGTTACGACCTGCCGGTGCTTGCGGATTGTCAGTTCGCGGCGCTCGTGTGCGGCGCGCATCCGTACAAGATCGTCCAGTCGCACTGGCATGCCTCCTCGACGGAAACGCTCATGGAAAAACTCGGTATCGACTGGCAACAGAAGAAAGCCGAATTCGAAGACTATCTGAAGCAAATCGAGGCGGGCGGCGAGCAGGAAAACCTGTACGACCCGCGTCGCATGATCACCTCAGGCCCCGGATTCAAGGGCATACGCATTGAGCATCAGGCATGAATAAACCGATCCTCGTCGTCGGCGCGGGCCCCGCGGGCCTCGCCGCTACCCACGCGCTGGCCGCTGTCGGGCAGCCATCCATACTCGTCGAAAAGGAAGACACCCTCGGTGGTGCACCGATCCTGTCCGGTTACGCGAAACTCGTACCGAGTGAGGAATGGGCGAAGGATGCGATTGGCGGCATGGTCGAGCGGAGCGTGCAACATTCGCTCGTCGACATTCGCGCCGGCACGACCGTCACCGCGTTTAACGGCGAACCGGGACAATTCACGGCAACGCTCGCGAACGGTGACTCGCTCGATGTCGCCTCCGCCGTGTTGTGCACCGGCTTTACGCACTTTGATTCCGTGAACAAACCGGAGTGGGGCTTCGGCACGTTCGAAGACGTTGTCACGACAACCCAGGTCGAACAGATGATTTCTTCCGGCAAGGGCGTGCGTTGCCCGTCGGACGGCAGAACACCGTCACGCGTGGCGATCCTGTTGTGCGTTGGTTCGCGCGATCGGCAAATCGGACGCGAATGGTGCTCGAAGATCTGCTGCACGGTGTCGGCCAACATCGCGATGGAAATTCGCGAGGAGTTGCCGGACTGCCACGTGTATATCTACTACATGGACATCCGCACGTTCGGTTTGTACGAAACGAAGTACTACTGGCGCTCGCAGGAAGAGTTCAAGGTCAAGTACATCAAGTCGCGTATCGCGGAAGTGACATCGGATGGCGAGCGCTTGATCGTGAAGGGCGAGGACACGCTCGTGAAGCGACCGATCACGATACCGTTCGACATGGTCGTACATGCGATTGGCATGGACCCGAACGTCGACAACAACGATATTGCCGGCGTATTCGGCATCGACCTCGAGACGCACGGGTTCATCGGCCGGGGCAATGCCTACGGCCAGATGGGCGAGACGTCGCGCCCGGGCGTGTATGTTGCCGGGGCGGCAACGGGTCCCGAGACGATCGACGACTCGATTGCGCAGGCAACCGCCGCGGCAATGGCTGCGCTCGGGCAGCAAACCGCACTCGCGGCGTCGGCCGGTTAACACGGCGATGCCCGCGGCACGCACATCCGAAGTCGTCCCGATCGGCGTCGCCCGGCCGCACCTCGATCTGAGTGGTCCGCGGCTGAAATCGGCCCTCGAGAACCTGGTTGCCGGCAGCGAAGCGCATGGTGGCATCGAACGTTATGTCGATGCGATCAAATTGAAGCATCAGCTGTTTGGCCAGGCACTTGGGGACAATGCCGCACTGCAACTCGAAACGTTCAAGGGTTTATGCGCGTTCATGGCCAGCGTCCGCCGCAGGGTCGGCGCGTATCTCGAAGAGGATCGGTTTCCGACCATGCGCGAAGCGGTGGGCGCCTTGATGAACAGCGCTGCCGATACGGGCGCGACCGACGAAGCCATCGCAGCATTTTGTGCACGGTTTCCGGACGACAAAGCGCACCGCTGGGTTCGCGACGTTGCCGCGGAACTGCTTCACAATGCATTTCCGGAGCGCTATCCGCTGATGTGCCGCTGGGTCTGGGACCGCAAGTCCAATACCGGCGTACTGCGCGAAATCTGGTTTGGCGACAACGTCGATCACATGACCATCGAGGTTGAGAGTAATTACGCTACTTTTCTGATGTTGCGCGAGGAACTGAGCCAGTTCCTGACCGATAACGGTGTTTTCGGCGACGTTTTGATTTACGTCGACCTCGTCTGCGCGCAGGTTTACGCCGATTACATCTGCGCCCAGGGCGGCAGTTATCTGCGCGCAGATTTCAGTTCGCCCGATGATCCGATGGAACACGCGCGGCGCCTGCTCGGACTCGACGGGGTACGGGCAGGAACGGGCCGAACACGGCTGAAAGCCATCGACGGCGAAGCGTTCGTCATCGATGAAGACCAGAATTTAATCGGGTAAGGCCAAACGACATGCCCATACATGAAAAATCGCTGATCCGTCCGGAAAACCTCGATACCCATGATGAACTCGTGATTGACGGGGTTGATGTGTCGGGACACTGGAGTACGTTCATCGAGCCCCGCGTCGTGACGGACTATAACGAGGAATTGGAAGACGAAATCGCCGCGCTGCCCGGTGGCGAGCACATCAATCGCTGCTGGCAATGCGGGTCGTGCACGAATTCGTGCACGGTCAACGCGCTCGATGCGGATTTCAATCCCCGCTTCTGGATTTACCTGATCCGCATGGGCATGGAATCGGAATTGCTGCGCGACAAGGATCTGATCTGGCAATGCGTGTCGTGCAACAAGTGCACGTATTCGTGCCCGCGCGACGTGTTTCCGGAAGGCGTGATGAAGGCGACGGCACACTGGCTGGAACTGAAAGGGCACACCCCGAAATCGCCGTCGATGGTGTTCGACGAGGTCTTCACAGAACAAATCGTCGCGACGGGGAAAATCGAGGAAGGGCGTACGCTGCGACGGTTCCTTGGCCGGACCGGCCAGCCATTGATGCAGACCTGGATCATCGAGATGACGAAGCGGCTCATGGTTCACCTGCCGATTCGACTGTTGACGAAAATGGGCATCGCCGGGATTTTTGCCCCGCGAACGCGCGGCTGGTCGAAAGCCGGTGCCGCGATTGCGGAGTACCAGGCGGAACAGCAGGCGAAACAGCGCAAGGCGCTGAACCTCGACGAACTCATCGCGGCGGCGGAACAGGAACTGGGCGGCTCAGCCGCGGGGACGGGTCATGGATAAGAAAACGCAGTATCAGAAAGTCGCTTATTACCCGGGCTGCGCGCTCGAAGGCAGCGCGACGGCCTACGACCGGTCGACCCGCGCGGTCGGCAAGGCGCTCGGCCTCGATCTCGTCGAGGTCAAGGACTGGAATTGTTGCGGTGCGATGGAAGTGAAGAACATCGACGCGAAGATCCAGACCTACCTGTCGTCCCGGGTGATGTCGATCGCCGCGAACGAAATGGACATGGACGTGGTCATGGCGCCGTGTAACGGCTGCTATCACAACCTGAAAAAGGCCGAGTACGACCTCAAGAACGATGCGGAATCGCGCGAGGTGGTCGGACGCCTGTCGAGCAAGGCCGGGCACGACACCTACGAGTCGGGCGGGGTGGAGACGATACATGCGCTCGACTGGATCCGCGAAACCATCGGTGAGGAAGGGCTCGGTGAGCGCGTGAAAAACTCACTGGCCGGCCTCAAAGTCGCGAATTATTACGGGTGCATGTACACGCGGCCACGGCACATATTTCCGGAGAAGGATCGCGGACCGGGCAGCGAATCGACGTCGAAGCCGCATTTCATGGACGACCTGCTTGCCGCGGCGGGCGCCGTCAACGTGGAATTCCCTCTCAAAACAGCGTGTTGTGGCGGAGCGCACACGCTGTCGGACAGTGATACGTCGACAAAACTCGTGTTGAACATCCTGCGGGCGGCGGAGGCGGCCGGCGCCGAAGTCATCGCAACCGAATGTCCAACGTGTCACTCAGGTCTCGAAATGCACCAGATTCGGGCGGAAACGGAGTTCGGTCAGAAAACGAACGTGAAAATTATCTATTTCACCCAGTTACTCGGTCTTGCGCTCGGATTGAAGCCGCGAAAAGTCGGTATCCACGAGAATATCTCCGATTCTTTGCCCATGCTGAAAGAAAAAGGACTCGCGTGAGCGCGCTGACCGACACCGAGCAACGCCTCGACGACATCGTGCTAGGCAGTGGCACGGATGCGGACGAATTACTGCGTCTCGGCGAATCGGTCCTCGAACAGTGGGTACTGGCGAAAGGCGAAGAGCCGACGAGCGACACGCGCGAGGGATTTCGGCTGCTCGGATTACACCGCCAGGGCGCGGCGGGCGATCCGAGCTTCAATGCGTGCCGCGAAACGTGCCGGGAACTCGTCTATCACCACAACCTGATGAACACGGCTGGCGCGGATCCGGACGTGCGGTCGCGCCATCTGACCATGATGGGCCTCGTCGCGAATCATCTGTGCCTGTTTGTCAGTGGTAAACTGTCGGAACATCAACTGGGCGATTTCTGCTGTTCGTCGAAACCGATCAGACATCGCCAGCCCCTTGAATCAACGACGGAGACTAACGATGCCTGACGTGCGTGGATGCCACTTACCGGACGATCGCCTCTACGATGTCGAGAATCACATCTGGCTGACAGAACTCGGCGATGGCCGGGTCAAAATTGGTATGACGGCGGTCGCGACCGCGATGGCCGGCCAGCTGGTCGCTTTTACCCCGAAAAAGATCGGCCGAACGGTCAAACCGGGCAAATCCTGCGCCACGGTTGAATCCGGCAAATGGGTCGGACCGGCGAAATCCGCGGTCGGCGGCGAAGTCGTCGAGGTCAACGAGGCGCTCGTCGAGGATCCCGCGATCGCGAATGGCGATCCCTACGATGCCGGATGGATGGTGATCATCCAGGCCGAGGACTGGGACGGGGTCAAGGCAGGGCTCGTGGCGGGCGGCGACGTCGCCGCACCTTACGAAGCGAAAATGGAAGCCGACGGCTTCGACGGTTGCGCGTGAGCGCCGTGTGGCTGCGCAATCCGTCTCCGCCATCGCAACCCGATAATCTGAAGAGGCCAGTGACTTGGAAGTAGCGGAATTACAAGACAAGGCGGTCGACGCGGCGAATCTGCTCAAATCGATGTCGAACGAGTCTCGTTTGCTGATCCTGTGCAACCTGGCAGAGGGCGAGAAATCGGTCGGCGAACTGCAGAATCTCGTCGATCTGAGCCAGTCGGCGCTGTCCCAGCATCTCGCCGTGCTCCGTCGTGACGATCTCGTGACGACGCGGCGCAGTGCGCAGTCGATTTTCTATAGCCTTGCAAGTGAACCGGCCAAGGCAATCATGGCGACCCTGTATGCTTATTTTTGTGCGACAGAGGAAGCGTGAGTATTATTAGTACTTGTAAAATATAATAAAAATAATAAGTTAATTAGTTATTCTAAAGTAAAATCTACTTTAGTCCGCAGGAATATCCGCCGCAACCAGCCTGCGAAACCCAGCCCGCGGATCATTCCCGCTACCGACCGCTACCACACCATTTTCGAACAATTGCTCGCCGCCACCTGCATCTTCCTTTGTGCTCGTTCATTGCAATCTTCTTTTCAATAATAAAGATTAAGTATTCGTTATTAATATCTGATTTATATATGATTATATAATCGTATACGTTTTGAACATTCGCCTTGTTGGTCAGCCGTCGCGGTGAAGCCAGGACGTCGGGTAGCGTGGTTGGGCGCAAGCTGTTGTCGCGCGATTCAAGCGCGGCCCGTCCCGGGGCGCCCACCTGGTCCCGGATCGGGCCACCGTCGTTGGGCTCATCGGATCGTCGATTGTCTGGCAGGTCTCGCGCCGGTGCTGTGTCGCGAATCGTGGTGACGAACAAGGGATCGCGTGCGCCGTTGGCAGTCGGGGAAAAAAATACTACTTGCGCCGGACGGTCGTCCTCTAATACACTTCCCATCCATACGCTTCCGTATGGTGCTTTTGCCGAATGAGCTTCGGCTGGAGCTACGAAGCGCGGCGGCTGACAGTCAGTTGCCCTTGCTCAGTCGTCCGCGAGGCGGCTAATCAGCAATTTAAAACGGCGTTCGGCGAGTTCGTCACGCAACGCCGGATTGATTTCGAGGGAGGTTGTGTACTCGCCGACTTGGTAAAAATACAAAGCACGGGCTCTCAATGAGGACTCGGCGTCGTCGAAACCGGCAGCTTTGAACAGGGTTTGCAGGTAATCGATACGCCGCTGGTCAATTTCGGCAACCGCTTCGGCGGCAGATTGTTCGGAACGCGCAAACTCGCGCATCGCCACGTCGTGTCTCGCGTCATCCGTATGGTGGGTGAAGTTGATCACGGCCCTGATCAGGCCGGTGGGATCGTCGAGGCGCTGGTCGTCGAGGTCTTCGAGAAACGCGATTTGCTCCTGGCGCCACCAGTCGACCATTCCCTGCAGCAATTCGTCACGATTTTTGAAGTGCCAGTAAAAGCTGCCTTTGGTGACATCGAGTTCGCGCGCGAGGATTTCGACTTTGACCTGGCCGATCCCGTGGGAAAACAGCACGTCGAGTGCCTTTTCCAACCAGACCCGGCGGTCGAAATGCTTTTTTTCAGAGTCGGACATGGATTACCTGATTCGATTTTTCGTTGGAGCCGTGGCGGGAGGCTCATCGGCCCGCGGGCCGGATTGTAACGAGGGAAACGCCATACGGGTAAGTATGGTGCATTTTTGGAATATAACGAGCCACCGTTCGCTGAGTGACGGTTAGACACTTGAGGAGACTACATTGGACCTGGACAACCTGACTGACGAGGTGCAGGCGCGGTATCGCACCCTGGTAGACGGCAACAGCGACCCGAATGAATGGGCCTACGCGTGGCGGTCGGAATATAACCGGGGCGGCTTCAAGGCGGTCGACCTGCTGAACCGTGAAGTTATCCACAAAGGCAAATGTGTCGGTTGCGCGGCGTGCGTGACGATTTGTCCCGTTGATGTATTCGATTACATCGACGAGCAGCCGAAAGACACGCGTGCAGACGCCTGCGTGTACTGCGAATTGTGTGTCGACGTGTGCCCGGTGTTGCGTCCGACGGATCAGGATCTGCCCGAGCAAATCGGTTTGAAGCACCCGATCAAGGATGAGGGTTTCGGTCCGTACAACTACGGCTGCTTCGCCCGCGTGACGGACAAGGCGCCTAAGGTCAATGGTCAGGACGGCGGCGTGTGTACGGCTTTGCTGATCCAGATGATGCGCGACGGCGACATCGAGGGCGCCGTCGTCGGCACCGAGGTTGCGGACAACCCGCAAATGGGCACGGCGAATCTCGCCACGAACGAAGACGAACTGATCGCGGCTGCGCGCTCGCGGTACACCTACCAGCCGAACACGGTCGCCCTCGTCGAGGCGATGAAGCAGGAGATCAAGCCGCTCGCCGTGGTCGGGGTGCCGTGCCAGGTCGATGGTGTGCGCCAGCAACAGTTCAGCAGCATTCGGCTCGACGTCGCCAAGTGGTACCAGGAAAACATCAAGCTCGTCATTGGTCTGTACTGCTCGGAGAGCTTTACAGAGGAGGGCATCGATTCCCTCGCTGAAGAACTCGAAGTACCAAAGAGCGACATCAAGAACATCAATATCAAGGGCAAGGTCATCATTCAGATTGCCGATGGCAGAGTTGAACAAAAATCCCTGAAGGCCTTCGGCAAATACGCGCGACCCGCGTGTCTCTACTGCATGGATTATTCCGCGGATAACGCGGACATCGGCATGGGCGGCATCGGTCCCGACGGGCATACGTTCACTGTGATCCGTACCGAGGCCGGCCACGAAGCGTGGCAAAAACTACTGAAAACCGGGTGGGTCGAAACGATTCCGCTCGAAGACCAGCCCAAGGCGGTCAAGTTGCTCGCGCGGCTGTCCAAATTCAAACGCAATCGTCCGTTACCGGCCTTGATGCCGACGCTCGACGAGCGCATCGAGATCGGTAACCTCGATCCGAAGAACTTCTACAAGGACTACGTTGCACCCGGCAGCGAGACCGAAGAGTCGGAGGCATCGTCATGAGTGCGGACAATACGCAACCGGATCTCGACGATCTGAACGTTATCGTATCCGGGCAGGGTGGCGACGGCTCGTTGACGGTCGTGAACCTGCTCGCCTCGGTACTGCGCCAGAACGGGATGAGCGTCTACACGGAACGCGACGTGTTGTCGCGGATCAAGGGCGGCATTACCGCTGCAACGCTGCGCGCCTTTACCGGGGAGCGTTTCACCATTGGCAATCACATCGATCTGCTCGTTGCGTTCGATATTGCCGCGGTCGCGAAAAATCTTCGGCAACTGAACGAGAACAGCATCGTTTTGTACGATAATTCCGGCGGACCGTTGCCCGACGGCGTGCTGCCGAAGGAAGTCCGCGCGTTCGGAGCGCCGCTCAGCCGCCAGGCCGTAAAAACGTTCCGCCGCGATATCTACAAAAACAGTATCAGTTTCGGCCTCATCGGCCGCATCCTCGGGTTGCCCGACGACACCATGCGGGTGTCGTTCGAAAATCGCTTCAAGCGGATGGGGCAGCAGATCATGCAGTACAACCTCGACGCGCTCGAGGTCGGACTCGGACTTGCCGACGAACTCGGTTTCGTCGAACACCAGGGTCTGTACCGCATTCAGGAACTCGAGAAGAAACCGCACATGCTGATCACGGGGAACGAAGCGATGGCCTTCGGTTTCCTCGTTGCCGGCGGGCGGTTTTTCGCGGGATACCCAATTACCCCGTCGACTGACGTGATGGAATGGCTAATCAAATGGGAACCGCAGGTCGGCGGCATCGTACGCCAGGCAGAAGATGAACTCTCCGCTATCAATATGGCCATCGGCGCCGCGCTGACGGGTACCCGGACGATGGTTGCGACCTGCGGACCCGGGCTGTCGCTGATGCAGGAAGGCCTTGGGCAACTCGGCATGGGTGAAATACCGCTCGTCGTTGTCGATGCGCAACGTGGCGGGCCGAGCACCGGTTTGCCGACGAAGCCGGAGCAGAGCGACCTGAACCTGCTTGTATTTGGCGGCCACGGCGACTTCCCCCGCGCGGTACTGGCACCCGGAACGCCGGAAGATTGTTTTTACCTCACGGTTGATGCGTGCAATCTCGCGCAACGCTACCAGGTGCCGGTATTCATCGCGTCTGATCAGGCGCTGAGCCAGAACACGGCCACGATCGATCCGATCGATCTCAGCCAGGTCACTGTCGACCAGGGCAAGCGTCTCGGTGCCGAGGATCTGGCGAAGCTCGAAACCTACAAGCGTTACGAGTTCACGGAAGACGGTGTATCGCCGTACACGATCCCGGGGACACCGGACGGCATGTCACTGGTCACCGGCAACGAACACGATGAATTCGGTCTCGTCTCGACGGACCCGGTGAATCGCCAGCGCATGATGGACAAGCGCCAGCAGAAAATGACTTCAATGCTGCCGGAGCTGCCGCGAGCCGGACGTTTCGGCGACCAGGATTCGAAAATCGGCATCATCGGGATCGGCATGTGCTTCGGGGTAATCCTCGAGGCGATCGATACGCTGGCCGATCGCGGTATCGATACCCAGTACTTCCAGCCGCGAACACTGTGGCCGATGCTTGATGAAACCATTGATTTCATCAACGGCAGCGATGTGGTTTATGTCGTCGATTTGAATTCCGGCGCGCAATTGGCGGGTCTGTTGATTCGTGAAGGCGCCGATGCGGCGCGTATCGAAAACATTCTGCATTACGACGGAACCCCTATCCGTTCGGATGCGGTCGTCGAGTTCGTGGTGAACGATCTCGAACAGCGCGAACAGGTAGGAGAAGTAGCATGACGGCAACATTCAAACCGGCCCGGCCAATCTGGTGTGCGGGTTGCGGCGACTTCGGGGTGCAGCAGGCGCTTGAAAACAGCATGCAGGCGCTCGGCATTGAACCGCACGATGCGTTGATCATTGCCGGCATCGGTTGCTCGGGTTCGTTGCAGAATAACGTCCGCTGCTACGGCTACCATGCGCTGCATGGCCGCGTATTACCGACCGCGACGGGCGCAAAACTCGCGAATGCGAACCTCGCGGTGATCGGGGTGGGCGGCGATGGAGATGGTTATGCGATTGGCGGCGGGCACCTCATGCACACGCTGAAACGCAACCCGAGCCTGACCTACATCGTGATGAATAACGGCACGTACGGGCTGACGAAAGGGCAGGCGTCGCCGACGAGCCCGACCGGCTACGGCGAGAACATCGAGGAAAATCTCGACCCCATGATGATGGGGCTGAGTATTCCCGGTTCGACGTTTCTCGCCCGGGGTTACACCGGGCAACCGGCGCAATTGCTGGAATTAACCACGGCGGCGCTGGAACACGCGAAAAAAGGGCGGGGCTTTGCCTATCTCGAGGTATTGTCGCCGTGCGTGACCTACAACGACACTTACCGGGCATGGCGTACCGACGTGTATGACCTCGAGCAGGATGACGGGTATGACCCGGCGAACCGCGGCGCCGCTTTCGTGCGCATGCTCGAGCTCCGCGAGCAGGGGCGTTTGCCGATTGGCTTAATCTACAAAGGTGAACGTCCGGCGCTCGAAACCCTCGCCGCGAACGCTGATTTTCCCGCGCCCGCGCTGCAGGACATCGATCCCGCGAAATTCACAGAAAAGTACGAGCAGGCGCTGCAGTCTTTTATGTAGACGATTCCTCCCACACAAAAATAATATTGCACCACGCCGGCGCTGATTCAGCGCCGGCAGACTCGAAGGGACCCGGATGGTCCCTTTTTTTTTGCCTGGGTATTCGGGCGATCGAAGCCCGCTACGGTGATAATTCACGCGCCTTGTCAAAAGGGCGCGGGTACGGAGGGCGGGCGGATTCGCGGCCGTCATCCGGCGTCGCGCCGGCGCCGGCCGCGACACAGGATCAGGCGACATTTGCCAGAAACGCCACGAGATCTGCGTTGAATGAACTGGGCTTTTCGAGCTGGCAGAAATGTCCGACGTCCTTGTACATCTTGATTTCCGCGTTCGGAATGTTGTCGGCGAGAAACTGATTTTGCGCGGGGGTTGTCGCTCCGTCTTCTTCGCCCGCGATAATCATGGTCGGTTGCGTGATGTCTTTAAGCCGGTCCGAGATGTTCCAGTTAAAAACGCCGCCCGGGTCTGCCATGCTGGCCCAGAACACACCTTCCGTGAAATTCGTCTCGGTCCGGAAACAACCTTCCATGAAGGCCTGGATTTCGGGTCGGTCGGCTTTTGATTTTGCCGATACGGCGGAGTCGAGCAGCGCGCTGAACACGCCCTTCCAGTCCTGCTGCATCGCTTCGGCCACTTCCGGCGGCGTATCGGCGCCAATATTCGTGCCGCTGCTCAGGATCAAATTCCCGATCACGCGGTTCGGGGCATCGAGGCTGACCTGCATCGCGGTCATGCCGCCAATGGAATTACCGACGAGCACGGCGCGATCGATGCCGGCGTCGTCGAGAACGGCAACAACGTCGGCAGCCATTTCATCGAGGCCGTAACCCGCTTCGGGCTTGTCGGATTGTCCGTGTCCGCGGTGGTCGACGAGTATGCAGCGATGCTTGCTCGCAAAGATCGGCAGCTGGCCGGCCCAGATATAGCGGTTCGTACTCCACGGGTGTAAGAAAACGATGGCGGGATCGCCTTCGCCGAAACTTTCGTAATAGACCTGGACGCCGTCGCGATTGATATGGGGCATGTTCAGTTCCTCCTGTCGTGCGATGTCCCCGTGACGCAGTCTGATTGTTGCGTCGCAGTATCAGATCACGGGTATCGCGATTTCTTATTGTCCGACGCGATCCGGACGGGTTGGCATCGCGGCTGCGTCGGTGCGAATAGGTTACCAGCCACACTGTAATGCCGAAGTGTGCGATGCTCAATACGCTGCCGTTTGCGCGGCTGAACGCAGCGACGGGAACAAACGGGCGATTAAGAGTATTTGCGCCGGATATCTGCGCGGATATGCTAGCGGCATGACGTCCCCGGCGGTTTAAAAACGGGTGATGGTCGAACCGATGGAGACGAGGAGAGACTGATGAAGGTATTGATGCTTCGGTTGGGTTACTGGGCAATGGCAGCCGTGCTGTGTTTCGCAGGCCATGCGTTTGCGGCCGGTGATCACGGCACGCCGCAGGACGATCCGATATGGAACTGGTCACCGGAAAAGATCAAAAAGCACGTCAGTACGGTTCGCGCCGGGCGCGACTTGACTCCGAAAAGCTGGCCGGACGGCGCGCGGGTCGCCGTGACATTTTCGTTCGACGTCGACACGGAACCGGTCTGGATCGGCTTTCAGGAACAATCGAGCCCTTCGTACATGTCGCGCGGCGAGTTTGGCGCACGCCGCGGTCATGTTCGCGTGATGGAGTTGCTCAGGAAGCACGATATTCCGGCGACGTTTTTCATTCCCGCGATGACGATGGAATTGCATCCGGAGGTCGTTGCCGGGCTCAAGGACAACCCGAAATACGAAATCGGATTCCACTCCTACGTGCATGAGAACCCGTTGCGCCTCGACGAAACCGATGAGCGCCGAATCTACAAGTTCGCGATGGAGATATTCGAGAAGCATGTCGGCCGGCGCCCGGTCGGGTTTCGCTCGGCGGCATGGGATCTGACCGAGTCGACGATCAAAATCGTGCAGGAAATGGGCTTTCTCTACGAGAGTTCGATGATGGCGGACGAAAGCCCCTACCTGCTCATGTCCGAAGGGCAGGAAACCGGGCTCGTTGAACTGCCCGTCGAATGGATCCTCGACGACTGGCCGCTGTTTCAGATCAGCTGGCCGACGAAGCATGTCGCGATGCGCAATGCCGAAGACGTGTTGTCGATCTGGAAAGACGAATTTGATGTCGCTTACGAAGAAGGGACGATGTACCTGCTGACGATGCACCCGCAGGTCATCGGACATCGCTACCGCATGAAAATGCTCGACGAACTCATCACCTACATGAAGAGCAAGGGCGATGTGTGGTTCGCGACCCACGAAGCCATCGCGCGGCACGTCAAAGCGCAGGCCGGTCTGTAACCAACCCCTGGCGGAGGAGAACTGTCATGGTCATGGAAGTACTTGAGAACCCGGTGACTGGCGAGACGATGAAAGTGATCGAGTCAAACGACGACAAGTTTGTGATCGAATACGCGCTCAAACCGTACGGGGAGATCCCGCTCGAGCATTTCCATCCGGGGGTTGAGCAGGAAATCGCGGTGACGACGGGTGAGATGCACGTTACCGTCAACGGCGAGCACAAGGTGATCAAAGCTGGCGAAGCGTACGCGGCGCCGCCAAGCGCACTGCACTTTCAGTGGAACCCGCACGACGTCGAGGTGGTGGCGACGGAAACGTACCGTCCCGCCGGACGCAACCACGATTTTTTCCGCACCTTGTTCGGCCTCGCGCGCGACGGCCACACGGACGCGCACGGGATGCCGTCGTTGCTGGTGCGCGCGGCGATATTCAGCGAATTCAACGACACGATTCGACCCGCTGCCGCTGGCGTACGTTTCGTAATCGCGTTGCTGGCGCCGCTGAGCCGGCTATTCGGTTACGGTCGCCTCATCGCCCGTTACCGCGAGACCGGCTGAACCTCTGGGACAAATCGCCGCAGGATACCCTCAGGGTGTCGCCGTGGTGCTGCGTATCATGTGCATGAACGACGCGACGAGGTCGCGTTTGAGGATATCGAGCTCGCCCGACCACGGCTTCTCGTGTCCCGCGAATACGGTCAAGCCCTCCATGGAGGCGCACATCAGCAGCGCTAATCGTTCGACCTCGGACTCGCTCAAAGCCGGATTGATTTGCGGGAGCAGGGCAAGCAGTGGCGCACGCGCGCCCTGGTAGAGCCGGTCGGTCATCGCGGCGACGTGCGGATCGTGATTCGATAGCGCCCAGAGTTCCGGGAAAAATATCGTCGTGTCCCGGCTGAGCAGGTCGTCTATCCAGTATTCGAGTACGGCGATGAGCTGATTTCCCGGCGATTCCCCGGCGGCGTGGCGGCGGCGATCGAATTCCGCGATATAAGCTTCGAAGATCCTCTCGAGCAGCGCGTTCAGCAAATCATCCTTGCGCGGGAAGTGATAGTTGAGATTGCCGAGCGAGATGCCTGTCGCGGTCGCGACTTTACGCATCGTAAAGCGGCTGTAGCCCTGTTCCATGAAAACCGTTCGGGCTGCGTCGAGGATCGCGTCACGGCGAATATCGCCCCGGGGGGATGAATTATCCACGCGTTCGGCCTCGCAGCTGCCCGGAAGCGCGCCGGGAGAGTGCATTTGACGTGCTCGTTCGGGTTTTCTGTTGCATTAATGCGACATAAAAAACAGTCAATTCAAGCAGGAATCAAGCCTGCCGCTGTAAAAGTTGGCATTCATGCCACGCTCGGGAGTATACTCCGCACAACACGTTTAGGACATTCGACCTAACGACAATTCAGCTGCGGCGGAAGGCTCCGTCAGCGCAACCAGCAGCGCACCGTGAGGCAGGAATCGACACCACCCGGTGCGCCACGATGAGGAAGACATTTATGAAACCATCCCGATTAACTGCATGCGCCGCGGCACTCGTAAGCCTTGGCCTGGTCTCGTCACCGTCGGCTCAGGTGATGGAAGAAGTCATCGTGACCGCGCAGAAGCGCGAACAGGAAATGCAGGACGTCGGTATTTCGGTTACCGCATTCTCTGGCGAACAGATCGACGCCCTCGGTTACCAGAATGCCCAGCAGGTTGCGGCAATGGCACCCGGGGTGAGCACGGTTCAGCCAAACGGCGAAGCGAACTATGCGCTCGGAATTCGTGGTGCGGTTAACTCGGATTTCACGGCGAACCAGGAAAGCCCTATTTCCATTTACGTCGACGAGGTTTACATCAGCCAGATGTCCGGCGCGGGATTCATGCTGTTCGACCTCGAACGGGTCGAGATCCTGCGCGGACCGCAGGGGACATTGTTCGGCCGTAACGCGACCGGCGGTCTTGCGCACTTCATTACACGTAAACCGCAGCAGGAGCGCGACGCCTACGCTCAGGTGACAATTGGCGAATATGACCAGTACAAAACGCAGAGCGCAATCGGCGGCGGTATTACCGACAATATTTCCGCGCGGTTCTCGATGGCCACGCACCACAACGACGGCTACGTCGATAACCGGGTGAAAGGCAGCGATCTCAATAATGCAAACGACTACGCCGCGCGCTTTCAGGTTCTGTACGAACCGAACGAACTCGGCGAATTCCTGTTCAATGCGCGGTATTCGCTGCAGCAGATCCGCACAGGGTTCTTCGAAAACAAAAGCTCGCGGCCGTTCGGGCCGGGTGGTACGGGTGTCCTGACCCCGGGCGCGGGCAACTTCAACGGCTACGAGGACTCTGATAACGACAATTTCGAAGGCGACTACGATAAGCTCGGACACAACGACCTCGAGACCTACGGGTTTTCGGGCACGTTCAAGTACGAATTTGCGATGTTCGACTTCGTCAGTATTACGGACTACCAGGCGGTGAAGCGCGACTACATCGAGGATAGTGATGCGAGCCCGTTTAACGACCTTAATTTTTACCTGAGCACGGACGCCGTGCAGTGGTCACAGGAAGCCCGGATTAGCGGAGAAACCGATCAGCTGACCTGGGTAGCCGGTTTCTATTATCTCGATATCGAACTGAGCGACGCGAATGGCGCGGAACTTGCGCTATCCGGTCTTGGCGTTAACGATTTCGATGCGTTCGGCAATGCTAATGGACTGGATTCCCCCTACACGACGGAAAAAGACTCGTGGTCGATTTTCGGTCAGGTTGAATACGCATTCACTGATCGGATCACCGGTATCGCCGGATTGCGATGGATCGACGAGGAGGTCTCGCAGAGCTATCAGAACAATTACGTGACGTTTAATGATCAGGACGGCTCGAAGAATCGTAACGGCAACCCGAATGTCCTCGCGCAACTGGTTCCCGGCGGTACGTACCGCGGTACCTACGACGCCGGATTGTGGGCAGCCCGGGTCGAGGCGGATTTCCAATACAACGATGACTGGCTGTTGTTTGCCAGCTGGAACCGCGGCGTCAAGGGCGGCGGATTCAATGGCCCGTTCGACTCTTCCGTCATCCCCGGTGGAATCAGTACCGATACGATGAAGTTCAACGAAGAAGAAGTTAACGCCTTTGAATTCGGCTTCAAGTCGACGCTGTTCGACGGCCGCGCACGCCTCAACGTTTCCGGTTACTACAACGATTACGATGACACCTACCAGGCATTCACGATTGTTGGTCTCGCGACCTTCATCGAGAGCGCGGAAGCCGACGCCATCGGGATGGAAGCGGAGTTCATTGCTACGCCGATGAAAGGGCTCGACTTCATAGCCGGGGTCGGCTACGTCGACATGGACGTGGAACTCGCGAGCGGCTTTAACACGACCGCGGTCCAGACTCCGGAACTCAACATCAACGGTCTGCTCCGGTACGCCCATGCGGCTTACGGCGGTGAAATCGCCGTTCAGGCCGATTTTGTCTACAACTCGAAAATGTATTTTGCGATGACGAAAGCGTCTTCGATCAAGGAAGGCGGTTATGTGGTCGGCAACATGCGTACGAGTTATACGACGGGTGACGGCCAGTGGGAAGCGGCGCTGTTTGTCAACAATGTCGCCGATGAAGATTACCTCGTCGCCGGATTTGACCTGTCAGGTGACTTTGGCTGGACGGAGAATTACTACGGCCGGCCGCGCTGGATAGGCGGGAGCATCCGCTACAACTGGGACTAACTGTCCTGAATGACACGACGCCGAAAGCGGCGCCCGGGTGGCGCCGCTTTTTTTTGTCCGCAAAGAAGAGATTCAATCAGGCGGCGCAATAACCTGGTCGATAGCGCCGAATATCGACTGACCGGCTTCATCGAACATTTCAATGCGAACGCGATCGCCGAATTTCATGAACGGGGTTCGGGGTTCACCATGTTCGATCGTCTCGAGCATGCGCTGTTCGGCGAGGCACGCTGAACCCGCCGATCGGTCGTAGTTCGAAATTGTCCCGGAACCGATGATCGTGCCCGCGCCCAGGCGCCGGGTCCGGGTCGCGTGCTCGATCAACTGGTGAAAATTGAACGTCATGTCGACCCCGCACAGCGGTTCGCCGTAGCGTTGTCCGTTCAGGTGAACACTGAGTGGTCTGTGCACGGTGCCGTCGCGCCAGGCGTCACCGAGCTCGTCGGGGGTGATCGCGACCGGCGAAAACGCGGTTGACGGTTTGCCCTGGTAGAAACCAAACCCTTTCGCGAGTTCGCCCGGTATCAGGTGGCGTAGGGACACGTCGTTCACGAGCATTAACAACTTCACGTGCGCTGCCGCGTTCGTTGCCGACGTGCCCATCGGGACGTCGTCGGTAATGACGGCAGTTTCGCCTTCGAAGTCGATGCCGTATTCCTCCGCTGGCACGACCACGGCATCGGTCGGACCGACGAAATCGTCCGAACCGCCCTGGTAGACCAGCGGTTCGTGCCAGAAAGACTCCGGTAGTTCGACACCCCGGGCCTTGCGCACGAGTTCGACGTGATTGACGTAGGCACTGCCATCGACCCAGTGATAGGCGCGTGGCAACGGCGCCGCGCACTGAGCCGGATCGAAAGGAAAGCCTGCATCGGGTTTTCCGTCGTTCAGCGCCTCATAAATGCGTTCCAGCTCGGGGCCCGCGATGTTCCAGTTATCGAGTGCCGCCTGCAGCGTCGGTGCAACGTCCTGTGCACTGACGGCTTTGTCCAGATTGCGGTTGACGACGATCAACGCGCCGTCGCGCGAAGTCGTTTTAAGGCTCGCCAGTTTCAAGTGATCCCCCGTTGCATCCAAGTTCTCTGTGCCAGATAAAGAAACTATACTCTTTCCCCTATGAACGCAGATACAACAAAACAGCGCGACTACCTCGCCGGCTTTGGTAACGAACACGGTAGCGAAGCGTTGGCCGGTGCATTACCGCAGGGCCAGTTCTCGCCGCAGAAACTGCGCTACGGTCTTTATGCCGAGAAACTCAGCAGCACGGCGTTCACCGCGCCGCGGGCGCAGAACCGGCGCACCTGGTTCTACCGTATCCGGCCATCAGTCGTTCACGGCCGTTATTACGAGATCGAACATCCCGGCATCGCGTCGGCACCGCTGGGCGATGCGCTGACGCCGCCCGTACAGTTGCGCTGGGATCCTTATCCGGTCCCCGTTGCGCGGACCGATTTTTTCGACGGCTTGTTGACGATTGCTGTTAACGGTTCGCTCGCGGGCCAATCAGGCATGGCGGTACATCTGTATCTCGCGAATGCGTCGATGGAAACGCGTTACTGCGTGAACGCCGACGGAGAATTGCTCATCGTACCGCAACAGGGCCGGTTAACCGCACACACGGAATGCGGGATCCTCGACATCGGCCCCGGAGAAATCTGCGTGATCCCCCGGGGGATGAAATTTCGCATCGAATTACCGGATGGCGACAGCCGCGGTTACGTGTGCGAGAACTACGGTTCGCCGTTCGCGTTGCCGGAACGCGGGCCCGTGGGTTCGGACGGATATGCCAACGATCGGGACTTCCTCTCACCCGTGGCGGCGTATGAAGATACGAGCGGCGAGTTCGAGCTCGTGTGCAAGTTCATGGGGCGCACCTATGCGGCGCCGCTCGCGCACTCGCCCCTCGATGTCGTCGCCTGGGTCGGTACCTCGGTGCCCTATAAGTACGATCTGAACCGCTTTATGGCGATCAACACGGTGAGCTTCGATCATCCGGATCCGTCAATTTTCACCGTGATGAGTTCGCCGTCTGATTCCCCCGGAGTCGCGAACGTCGATTTCGTGATCTTTCCCCCACGCTGGATGGTCGCCGAGGGTACGTTTCGCCCGCCGTGGTTCCACCGTAACTTCATGAGTGAATTCATGGGACTGATCTACGGTCAGTACGATGCGAAAAAAGCCGGCTTCGAACCGGGCGGCATGAGTCTGCACAACTGCATGGTGCCGCACGGACCGGAAGCAGCGGTATTCGAGGGAGCGAGCAACGCGGAACTCGCGCCGGTCAAACAGGAAAACACGATGGCGTTTATGTTTGAATCGCGCTATGTGATTCAGCCAACTGCCGCGGCGCTCGAATCCCCGCACCTGCAGACCGACTACGCGGACTGCTGGAATGGTCTCGAGCGGAATTTCACGCAATAGACCACGGTCGCGAGGTCGTGCCCGCGCGGGCGCGCGTTTTTCAGGTGCGCATCGGTAACGACACAAATCCACGGAAACGGGCACGCTCGGCGCGCGCCGGTGGCCCGTCCAGTTGCAGGTCCGGAAAGCGCTGTAGCAGGCGGCCAATTGCAATTTTTGCTTCGAGCCGCGCGATGGCCATGCCCGCGCAGGCGTGGATGCCGCCGCCAAAAGCGAGGTGCGGGTTAGGCGAGCGCTGAACGTCGAGACTGTCCGGTAAATCGAACACGGCCGGGTCGCGGTTCGCGGCGCCAAGCGAGAGTGTCAGGGTCGTCCCTGACGGCAGCGTGACCCCATCGAATTCCGTTGCCTTCGTCGTAATCCGGTTACCGAGCTGGACCGGCGCTTCGAAACGCAAAAATTCTTCGACCGCAGCGTCAATCAGTGCCGGGTCGATCCGCAGTTGTTCCAGCGTGTCGGGGTGGTGGAGCAGGGCGTGTACGCCGTTTCCGATCAGGTTCGTCGTGGTTTCGTGCCCTGCATTCAGCAAGAAGATGCACTGATGATAGATCTGGTGATCGGACAGGCGAAACTCATCCGATTCCCATTTTATCAGCCGGGTAATGATGTCGTCGCCGCTGAGGTCCGCACGTCGACGGTCTATCAAGGTACTGAGGAAGTCGATGAATTCCGTGACCGCCCGGTTGCCGTCGTCGAGTGCGTCGTCGTCGAGCCCGAATTCGAGCGCGCCCAGTATCGCCGTCGACCACGCACGCAGCGGGCCGCGATCGTCGCGGTCGATATTGAGCAGGTTGCCGATGACTTCGATCGGAATCACGCTGGCAAAGTCATCCATCATGTCGAACGATTCGGCCGCCCCGATATCGTCCAGCAGGCCATCGACCAGGGTAATGAGCGACGGCTCCATCGCCGCGACGACGCGCGGCGCCAGTGCGTCACCGATCGCCTTGCGCACGCGGGTGTGCAACGGCGGATCACTGAAAACGAGACTCGTGGTGTGATGCTCGTATAACGGGCTGTCGCCGAACAACGGCCTGAATTGTTCCTCCTTGGCGGAGCTGAACGTTTTCGGATCCCGGTAGACCCGGTTCAGATCCGCGTGTCGGGTCAGAAAGATCGTGTTATCCGGGCAGCGGTGAACCGGTGAGTACTCTCTCAATGCATGCAGCGTCGGGTAGGGGTCGTCATAGAACGCCGCATCAAATCGACGGGGATCAAAGGTGTCGACAAGCTGGCGAGCGGACGAAGGCGGTGTCGTAGTCATGGATCTGCCGGAACGCGTGTGGTGACAGTTTATCACCGCGTGGAACCTCGGTGAGCATTGCAGAAGAGGTGGCCGGGCGAAGTCCGGGGACGATGGGTAAGGAACGTCCTGACTTATGGGGGAGCATAGTTGGACTCCACCCGGCCGTTTTGCGATGTTTTAATTCACGGTATAGCCGCGGGCGACGAGGCATGCCCCCATTGCGCGGTTGTAGTCGCCCGGTGATGACCCCACGGCGCGGGCCGGAGGGCGCTTCTTAGCCTCGTTTGCGAGACCGACCACACCGCCGACCGCGGCGCCGATTAGCGCGCCGGTGCCGGGATCTCCCGCAATGGCGCCACCCATGGCGCCGAGCGCCGCGCCGCCGAGCGCGCCGCGGACCGGGCCAGCGGGAACCGGTCCGTTCGGTTCTGTCGGGGAAGCGGGGGCCGATGCTGTTGCAATGCCCGCCTCACTTGCGGCCCAGTGGTGGCATTCGTAGCGGTCCTGCGCCTGCTGCGCCGTCGTTTGTCCTGCGGCGGGGTAGGCGAAGATTTTCACAGCAGACGCGGTCGTTGCGGGCGGCGCAGGGGGAGCCGGCTTATTGGCCGGTAGCGCGGCGGCGACCGGTACGACGGGATAAAAATAGACCCCGGCAGTATGCGCTCGCACCCACTGGTGTCGGGCGATGTGGTCGCGATGGTTTGCGACCGCACTCTGCGGCACGATGATCGCAGTCGTTACCAACGTCATGACGGCGTAGCGAAAAATCGACTTGGAGATGTACAGGCGCATGAGTTTTCCCCGTGGTGTCCAATCTTGCTGACATAGCCTAATGACCCTGCGCGCAACAGTGGGTCTACAATGCGTAAATGACTGTAACGGGATCGCGCTACGGACGATTGCCGCGATTGCGAATGGACTTCAACACTGACAGGAGAGAAAGCCATGCAGGCGAATTGCTGGGACGACGCAACGGAGTACGACTATCCATCGCTGGTCGACGGATTGAATCGGTTTCTGCGATTGAAAACGATGCCGATCGGCATGAAGCGATATCGCACCGTGGCCGAAATGGAGGAGATACCGCGATTACGTCGTCCGGACCCGGCCGAGAAGCTCGCGACCGATCAGGTCGTCGGGCAGAGTCGCTGGCTCGGTTGGACGATTGGTATCACGATGGACAACCTGATGGGCGCGCAGTGTGGCGCCGTCGTGGGCCTGCATCCGCCGACAACGGAATGGCTCAGTGGCGAACATCTCACCGGGGTGTGGTATGGCACGCTTGAGGACAGTGGCGCCCATCAGCAGGCGATGAGTTGTGCGTCGTACGGCGACTACGAATGCCTCGTCGTCTCACCGTTGACCTCGGGTCGCCTCGGTAATCCCGATATCTGCCTTGTCTACGCGACCCCCGGACAGATGATCACGCTGATCAACGGTCTGCAATATCGTGATTACAAGAAATACAGTTTTACCTGCGTCGGCGAAAGCGCATGTGCGGATTCATGGGGCAATGCGCTGAAGACCGGCGAGCCGTCCGTGTCGATTCCATGCTATGCGGAGCGCAAATTCGGTGGGGTGCTCGACGAGGAAATGCTGATTGCGGTGCCGCCGAGCTTTCTGCCGCAGATCGTCGAGGGGCTCAAGGCGCTGAACGCGAACGGATTGCGCTATCCGATCCCGAACCACGGTATACAGAAGTCGCCATTGGACAGTATTGCCGCGAGTTACGGCCCCGGACGCGTGTGACGCAAAGGATCGCAGGTTAGCGGCTCAACGCGCGGGATCGTCAATCGGCAGTTTCGGTTCGCTTGAAATTCCCGACCGGTGCGGCGAACGCGTCGGAGATGAGCCTGTCGATGTTGTCGCCAGTGAGTGATTCGAGGAACGTAACGAGATCGGTTTGCTCCTTCGCGTTGAGCGACAACGGTTTGAGCTGCGGGTCGAGTAGCTCGTTAGGAATGCCGCCACGGACATAGAACGAGACAACGTCTTCGAGCGACGTTAACGAACCATCGTGCATGTACGGGCCGGTCAACGCGATGTTACGCAAACCGGGCGTGCGGTACTTCCAGCGATCGGCGGGATCCTGGGAGATTTCGTAATGACCCAGATCGGCCGGCGGTTTCTCGGAGGATTCCGTGACGGCGTTCGGGTCGACATCGATGGTGATCCCGGGCGCGAGCAACACGCGCTGCGGCTCCGTGACCGGCGGACGCATCGAGCGTTCGAAACCGATACCCGTGTTGTGCAACATCTGGTCGGTGAACAACGCGTAATCGTCGGCGATTACGTGGCACGACGTGCAACCGCCTTTGCCGGTAAACACCTCGAATCCGCGCCGCGCGCTTGCGGACATCGCATCTGTCTCGCCACCAAAGTGCCAACGGTCGAACGCACTGTTCCCGGAAACGATCGTGCGCTCGTAACTCGCGAGCGCCATACCCACCGTTGCAATGCCGGCCGGGCTACCGTCGAAAGCCTGTTCAAACAAGTCGTCGTAGTCCGTCAGGTTGCGGATTTTGTTGACCACGGCGCTCACCGACGGATTGGCCATCTCGTTCACCGCCAGCAACGGTTGCCAGACCTGGTGTTCGAGCCGATCGTCGCGCGCGTCGTGGAACAGTTTTTTCATATACCCGACGTTGTAGATTGTCGGGCTGTTGCGGCGTACGGTCCGGCCCTCGAGTCCCACCGCAGTAGCGAGTTCGTTGTGGGCGAATCCCTGTTCGGGAACATGACACATCGCACACGAAATCGTCTGATTCAGCGATAATCGCCGATCGAAAAATAATTTTCGGCCGAGCGACACCTTCGCCGGGGTCAGCGGGTTGTCTGCCGGCGCTACGACCGGGGGCAGCCCGAGCGGGGCCGGATTGGTCATGCTGATCAAATCCTGGGCCTCACCGAGGCGGCTCGGGAGGTGGTCCGAGTGCGTTTCGTAGTGAGCGGTCCCGTACCCGCGTTTGTCATCGCCGGCACCGTGCAGCGTGTTGCCGTCGAGAGCGACGGTCATCGCCCGGGGGACAGGAGACTGCGCCAGTACCGTCTTGACGTCATTGATGATCGTATCGGCGTGCAGGAACGAGACGCTGTAGATGTTACGGATTTGTCGCTGCTCATCGATCAGGTAAACACGCAGAATATGCGAGTACCTGCCGACCGCAACGCCGTCTTCGCCGTATTCCTCGGCGACCGTCTGGTTGTAGCCCTCGAGTATCGGCGCAAGTGTGTCCTTCGTGTCACACGTAAGGAAGCGCCAGTCTGTGCCGTCGGGGCGAAATTGGTCACCGTAGGCGGCCATGACCTGCGGGGTATCGTTCGCCGGGTCGAAACTCAGCGAGACAAAACGAACGCGACCGTTCAGCGCCGGGTCGCGGTCGATCCGTTTTGCCACCTGCCCCATGACGTAGGTCGCGAGGGGGCAGCCGTTCACGTCGTCGCACGTGGTGTAGACGAAACTCATGATCACGGGCTTGTCGCCAAGCAGGCTCGACAGATCGACTGGTTTGCCGTCGCTGCCGAGGACATTGCCGCCGCCGGCGTGGCCAAGCACGGGGAGTTCGTAGGAACCGGCGGGAGGCGCGTCGAAGGTCAGGTCGGAATACCCCGGCGCAAGGATAACCGGGGGTTCTTTCTCGTCGTGCTGACCCCCATGGGCGAGAACACCCATGGGGACCGTAAGGCTACCGACCAGCAGCGCCAATCGGCAGATGAGATGGCTTGTCAGTCGGTGTATTCCCGCTGCCGCCATTAATGGGTCGCGATCATGGTATCCGTCGGCTGCACGGGTCTGTTGCCGTACAGCGCATGGGAACCAAATCGCATCTGGTGCGGATGGCCGAGTTTCTTCGCGCCGAAGTCGATGGTGAATTTATGCACGAGTTTTCCGTCTACCCAGTCGTAGGCCTTGAAGTAATCGAGATCCTTGCCATCGGTGCTGGTTTTCTTGTCCCAGTTGCCGAGCAGCGACGAGGTGTAGTACAGCCGTGAACCATCCCAGCTTTGCGACACCATGTTGACCTGGGCACCGATATCTTCGACCAGCGTCTGCTTGGGAGCGTGTGGATCGGAGATGTCGAACAGGCGGGTCTTGCCATCGTTCCACGTGTTGACCCACAGGAGTTGGTCGTCCGCACTGATCGAGATATCGACCGGCAGCGGAATTTTGCTTGCGTCGCCAATGTCGGCGACTTCTTTCGACTGCCATTCACCCTGGTCATCTTCGTAGATGAGCCAGATTTTCGAGGTCAGCGCCGTCGTGGTGAAGCAGTAGTCATTCTGCGAGCCCCAAGCGCAGCGCACTTCGAGCGGCGCGCCGGGGACGTCGAGGACTTTTTTCGGTTTGCGCGTGTGCAGGTTCCACACGACGACGGTGTTGCCGAAGCGTTTCATGGCTTCCGGGTCGCCCATCATTTTGCCGAGGTCCATCATGTAGTTGTTCCAGCCGGTGAACGAGGAGGTGACCATGACGTTTCTGCGCGGTAACGCCCTCACGTCGTAGCCGTAACCGTCGGCGAACTTGCCGCCTTTCTTCGCGCCGTTGAGGTTTTCATCCGTGGGCATCCAGTACGTCGCGACAAACTCTCCGGCGTTCGTGTACTCGGCCATCGCCGTGCGTCCGCCATGGTCCTTGTCGTTCGACAGGCCGGTGACGAGCATGCGACCGGGCAGTGCGTAGGTCGTATGCGGACCGACCACGCCGCCGGTCTTCGCGGTGAAGTCTTCGATCGTTTTATGCAGCGTTGGCTTTGCCGGATTCGTGTGCACATCGAAGATGAAGATTTTGTTCGTGTCGAGGCCGCCGGCCCAGAGGTAATGCCGGTCGTCGGTCAACCCCGAGTGGTGGGCTTCGTTACGGCCACCGACGGACAGGCTCTCGATAATCTGACCGTACTTCGGCGAGTTCGGATTCACATCGACGGTGACGAGCTTGTCGGACCCGTCGCCCACACCCTTCACGCCAAGTGTCCAGATGTACACGTAATCTTCCTGGCCGACGATTTTGGCCATGTACGGCGACATGCAGGTTTCATCTGCTGCGGCCGCGAACGGAAGCAAACCGACGCTCACAACCAGGAGCTGCCGGACCGACCGGGACAGAAAGTTTCGAAGCAAGGATTTTCCGTACATAGCAATCTCACCCTCAGGAATTGCGCGCCGGTCTGGCGCGATGATCGGGACTCTAGCACAGCCGAAGCAGTGCCTTCACAAGTGGCCGCGTGGTGGGTCCGAACCGATTGGGATCCGGGCCCGGGGCGGCCGTTGATATTATTTGGTAATAAGCTTATAACCGGGATGAAGGAACATCAAGAAGCCCGGGTTTCGGCGCTGGACGGCTGCCGCCGGCCGGGTTTATGGTGAGCCGATTGTCCAGTGTTACCGCGAATCCGGCATCCGGCCGGCTGAGAGGAATTTGCTATGTGGAAATATCTCCGTTTCGGCTACTTTCATTGGATCTGGTTCATCGTAGCCATAGGCGGACTGCTCGCCGGCGGCGCCTGGATGTGGCTTGGTGTCGCCTATGTCTTCATTGTCGGGGTGGGCGGAGAGATCCTGAGCCGCGACCTCGTTGACGATTCCACCCCGGAATACGGTTTTCCGATTATCCATGACTTGATCCTCTACTCGACCGCGATCGGACTCGTGGCGAGTTTGTTTGTCATGACATGGTGCGCGGCTGGCAGCGACCTGTTCGGGCTCGGCGCGTTCGCCAACGAACTGATCGCAAAAGCCGGCTACAGTTACGATGTGCTCGCGGCGCGCGGGACGAACGTCTGGTACGACTACCTTGGCGCCGGTCTCTCCGTTGGCGCACTGCTCGGCGTGACCGGTATCGCGTGTTCTCATGAACTGACACACCGGACCGCGAACCCATTCGACTTGTGGGTTGGCCGCTGGGTCTTCGCCTTGATGTTTGGCACGAATTTCGCGACCGAGCACGTGTACGGTCATCACAAGGAACTCGGGCACCCGGAAGTCGACGCGGTATCGCCGAGACGCGGGGTCGGTTTCTATCATTTTCTGACAGTCGGTCAGTGGCGTCAGTGGAGCGGCGGGTTCGGTGTCGAATCGAAGCGGCTGCGCGCGCTCGGCAAGCCGTCAATGTCGTTGCTGCACAACCGGGTGTTGCACGCGTATATGCGCGGGGCACTCGTCGGCATTCTGATCTTCGCCGGCGCAGGCTGGCTCGGACTCGCATGCTGGCTCGTCGTGCTTGCCTTCGCGAAGTACATCCTCGAAGGACTCAACTTTTTCTCCCATTACGGCATGGTCAGGGCGCCGGGCGAGCAAGTCGCGATTCGACATACGTTTTCAAGCTATAACCCGCTCAGCAATCATTTCCTGTTTAACCTCGGCCGCCATGGCTCGCATCACACCTACGATCGGGAGTACTACTATTTGCCGTTCGAGCGCTCGCCGACTTCCCGCTACGGTTACCTCACGATGACGGTCATATCGTGGTTGCCGCCGGTGTTCTGGAAAGTGATGGTCCCGACGCTGAAGGACTGGGAGCAAAACTGGGCGACGCCGGAAGAACGCCAGCTCGCCGAGGCGCAGAATCGCGCCAGCGGTGTATCCGACCTGACGGCGCCGCCGGGAATGGAGTCCGGATCGGCAACGCCGGCCTGAGTTCGTGACCGGGGCTGGCAGCAACATCGGACCCGTCCACCGTCCGATTTCCGGCTCGTAATGCGCCGGTGGGGATCCTCGATTTTCTGAAGAAGAAACCCGCTCGAGCCACGGTCGAACCGGGCGGGCACTCGATTACCGTCGCGCCAGGGCAGAAACTCCTCAACGCAGCGCTCGACGCCGGGCTCGACTGGCCGCACGATTGCCGGGTCGGCAGTTGTGGCTCATGTCGCTGCCGGCTCCGTTCCGGCGCAATTAAACCGCTCAGCGATTTCGTCTACACGCTCGACGCGGCCGACATCGAAGGCGGCATGATCCTGGCCTGCCAGAGCCTGCTCAAATCCGATGTCGTGGTTGAGGTCGAATTGGGCGGCCGCGCCGTGGCCATCGAGCGGCATGAGGCGACCGTCCAGCGCGTGACGCCGCTCACGCACGATATCGTGGAAGTCGTTGTTGCTACCGCGCAGCCGTGCTTTCGTCAGGCGCAGGCCGGTCAATATGCCGAGTTGACGGTCGATTCGATCGCACTACCGCGCAGTTACTCGTTTGCGCGCCCGCCGCAGCTCGAGGCAGCGACGGAAGTGTCGTTTTTCATCCGCCACGTCCCCGGCGGCGAATTCACCGACTGGCTGTTTACCGAACAACGGACTGGTACCGCGCTCGAACTATCCGGCCCCTACGGGAATTTCTACCAACGCGACGGCGACGGACCGATGATCTGCGTGGCCGGTGGCAGTGGTCTTGCGCCGATCAAGGCGCTCATCGAAGATGGCGCGGCAACCTGTAAGGCGCGCGATTTGACCGTGTATTTTGGCGCACGGTCGCAGGCCGACTTGTACGCGATGGACGACATAGCGCGTCTCGGTCGGCAATGGGGCGGGCAATTCGCACTGGTCCCGGTATTATCGGAAGAACCCGAAGACTCCGGTTGGACCGGCGCACGCGGGTTCGTCACGGAAGCATTGGCCGATTGCGCTGCCGATGCGAGCCGTGCCGAGGCGTATCTGTGTGGACCGCCACCGATGGTCGACGCGGCACTGCCGGTGCTGAGCACACTGGGCGTGCCTGCGGATGCGGTCTTCTACGACAAATTCGAAGACGCGAGCACGCAACCGCGTGTTCCGGCCTGATAATATCGGTCGCGAATAGCGGCAGGAGATTTGAGATATTGGATCGATGGCAAGTCAACCTGCGCGAAAACGGGTGCCGACCGTCGCTGACCGGGGACCTGTCGGTCGACATCGTCGATGGTGAGGTCTGCACCGATCCGTTGCCGGACATCACCGTGTTTTCGCCGCCCGATATCATTCGAGACTGACATGACGGCCGGCACAACCGGAGCAAGCTGATGATAGTGACACGCGACGTTTCCGTTCCCGACGGACACTCCCTGCACCATGCAGTGTGTCCGCACGACTGCCCCGATACGTGCTCGATGCTGGTGACGCGCAACGATGCAACCGGCAAGGCAGTGGCTGTGCAGGGCGATCCGACGCACCCGATCACGCGCGGATACTTGTGCAACAAGGTCAACCACTACCTCGACCTCGTCTACAACGACAACCGGGTGTTGTACCCGCACAGACGCGTCGGGCCGAAAGGACCCGGTGCGAAGTTTGAGCGGATCAGCTGGGACGAGGCGTTGGCGAGCGTCACCGGAAATTTCCGCAACACCATCGAGACCTATGGCTCGGAGGCGATACAACCATTTAATTACTCCGGCACTCTCGGCTATCTCGGCTACTGGACGCTGGATAACCGGTTCTGGAACAAGATGGAGGCGGGACGGCTTGAAATGTCGATTTGCGTCCATGCCGCGATGTGGGCGTGCCTGCATACCTACGGTCAGGCGAACGGACCCGCCATCGACCGGGCTGCCCCCGATGCCGACGTCATTATTTTGTGGGGCGTGAATTCCGTCAGCACCGGAGTCCACTCCGTGCCGTTCGTGCGCGAGGCGCAGGAGCGCGGTTGCCAGATCATTGCCATCGATCCGCGGCAGACACGAACGACGATGATGGCAGACTGGCACCTGCAACCGCGCCCGGGTACAGACGGTGCGCTGGCGCTTGGTCTCATGAAGCTGATCGTCGACCGCGGACAGCACGACGAGGCGTTTCTGCGTGACCATACCCACGGCTGGCGTGATCTCATCGACACGAAGTTACCGGATTACCCACTCGAAAAGGTCAGTGAGATTACCGGTCTCGCGGCCGCCGATATCGAACGGCTTGCGGATGTCTACGGATCGACAAGGAAATCCTACATTCGTGCCGGCCATGGCCTGAACCGCCATCAGAACTCGGGCCAGATGTGCCGAACGATATTGATCCTGCCGTGCATAACCGGCGCGTGGCGCGAAGCGTGCGGTGGTGTTGGTTTCGGGCGCATCGAGGAAAACTGGGGCCCGTTTTTCAACGATCGACTGCAGCGTCCGGATCTCGGCGATCGCGAGAGCAAGCGGATTGTGAACATGGTTCAGATCGGTCGCGCGCTGACCGACCACATCGGTGTCGATGAAGAACCACTTGACCCCCCGATCAAGCATTTGTTCGTCTACAACTCCGATCCCGCAAACTGTGCGCCGAACTCGAATAACGTGCGTCGCGGATTAATGCGCGATGACCTGTTCGTCACGGTTCACGATACGTTCTGGACAGACACGTGTACCTACGCCGACATCGTGTTGCCGGCCGACACGCAACTCGAACGTACGGACTTTCACGGTTCCTATGGTTTTTATCATTACGCCCTGAACGAGCCCGTGATCGAACCGCTCGGTGAAAGCATGAGCAATACCGATCTGTTTCGGCGTCTCGCGGCGGAGATGGGCTATATCGAGCCCGGCGAAAAGGCGTTCACGGAAACGAATGCCGAGATCATTCGCGACATCATGCTCGACGGGGATCACAATCCGCTGGTGGACGGTATTACGTTCGAACAGCTACAGGAAAATGGCTGGGCGCTTGCGAATTATGACTCGCCACGGCGGCAATATCTTGATATCGGCTGGCCGATCGCGGACGGACGCATTCAGATCTGGTCGGACGCGTTACGCGAACTCGGTCAGGACCCGTTACCGACCTATGTGCCCGAAATAGAGGGCCAGGAAGACTGGGATCGGCGCAAACAGTTCCCGCTGCAGGTTCTCAGCAACGCGGCCCATTATTTTATCGGCGACTCGTTTCAGTCTGTCGAACGCCTGCAGGCCATGCAATCGCGCCCGACGCTCGAATTGAATCCCGCGGACGCCAATGCCCGCGGTATTGCCGATGGCGACCTGTGCCGACTCTACAATGACCGGGGCGAAACGTTCGCCTGGGCCGTGATTATTGACGGGCTGATTGCCGGGACCTGTTCGACGCAGAAACAATACAAGGGCAGTAACACGCCGGGCGGCGTGAATGTCAACGCGCTGAATTCGGAAATGCTCTCGGATTTCGGTTTCGCGCCAACGTTTTATTCCTGCCTCGCCGAGGTCGAAAAAGTCGACCCGGCCAACGCGCCGTAAGTCGACGATCAGGACCGACATGCCCGTACCTGATCAGCGGATCCGGACACCCCGGGTCAAACACCTCGACGCGGAAATCACTCGGCTGACAAGGTTGTCCGACGACACACTGGCGCTCGGAGTGACGGCGCTGCCGGCACAGCAACCGTTATACGCGCAAGCCGGCCAGTTCTGTACGCTCAAAGTCCCCGGCGTGCCACGCCCACGGCCGTATTCCCTGGCCCGTGCGCCGTCAGCGGAGCGTGACGGCGAATATTCTTTTCTCGTGCGTCTCATACCCGGAGGAGAGCTGTCGGGCTGGTTGAGTGACGGCGATCCGCTTGGCGCCCGGGTCGAACTCGGTGGGCCGCTCGGTCGGTTCGGGCTCGATGAGTCGCGCGGTCCCATGGTCTGTATTGCCGGCGGCAGCGGCATGAGCGCGATGTTTGCGTTAATCGAGGAGGCGGCGCTTACGCGCACGCCTCGAGACTGCCATTTTTATTACGGCGCAAGAACACGACGGGACCTGTATCTCGACGAAGAAATTGCGGCGTTGCAATCGAAGTGGCATCGCGACTATCAGTTCACGTTCACCCAGGTGTTATCGGAAGAGCCCGCCGGCAGTGACTGGCGCGGCGCGCGCGGGTGGGTCGGCGAGGCGGCGGTTCATGGACTGCGCGATCTCGACTGGAACGCAGCGTCGGTTTTTCTTTGCGGTCCGCCGGCGATGATCGATGCAGCCACGCCGGCGGTCATCAAAGCCGGTGCCGATCCCGTCCGCTGCTATTTCGATCGGTTCGATGATGCACAGACCCCGGCACCGAGCATCGACAACAGACGTTGCGTACTGTGCGACGAATGCCTGCTGGTGAAGCCGCTGGCTAATTGCATCGTTGAAACATCCGGACTCGATTTGAACGCGGCCGGGGTGGCGGTTGCATTCGAGCCGCTTGCCGCGACACGAACGTCGGGGCTTTATTACAACGCCCTAGTGGTGGATCCCGACGAGTGCATACGCTGCGGCGCCTGCATCGAGGCTTGCCCCCATGGCGCCATTCAGCGTGGCGATGCCGCTCCGGTCGTCACACTACGCCAGTGCTAAGCGTCACGATCGCGACAGCATCCTGGCATTTTACCCGGTCAGGCCCGGGTTCCCGACGGTGATCTGATTCCCGCCGCCTCGTGCCCGCCAATTCAGCCTTCATTCGAGCGGCGCCCGCGGTTTTCGTATTCCTGTGGTCGACGGGCTTCGTCGGCGCCCGGTTCGGACTGCCGTATGCCGACCCGCTGACGTTTACGTCCGTGCGGTTTGCGATCGTTATTGTCTTGCTTGCGATCGTGGTGGCCGTGCAGGGCCGATCCCTGCCGCGCGATCCGGCGATGTGGGGCCATCTCGCTGTTTCGGGAATCCTGATCCACGCGTGTTATATCGGCGGTGTGTACCTCGCGATCGACGTCGGGGTAGATATCAGTATCGCTGCGCTGATCGCCGGTGCCCAGCCGTTACTGACGGCGTTTGTCGCCGTTGCCGTTCTCGGAGAAACACTGCGGCGCTGGCAATGGGTCGGATTTGCGCTCGGTTTTGCCGGACTCGCGCTCGTCGTGACGAAATCGTTCGAGGTAGGCACGTTGCCCGCGACCGGTCTCGCGGGCTGTCTTTTCGCACTGGCCGGTATCACCCTCGGCACGCTGTATCAGAAGCGCTTTGTGATCGGTGTCGATCTGATGGCCGGTTCCGTGATTCAGTTCTGCGCCGCATTAATTCCCTGCGTGCTCTGGGCGCTCGTGTTTGAAAGCGGTCACATGGAATGGAATTTTACGGTGGTCGCGACCCTGACGTGGTTGTGCGTCGTCATGTCGATCGGGGCGATTACGATCCTGTTATACCTGATCAGGAATGGCGCGGCCGCCCGTGTATCGAGTTTGTTCTACCTCGTGCCGCCGGTGACGGCATTACAGGGCTATGTGCTGTTCGGTGAAACGTTAACGATGCTTCAAATTGGTGGCATCGCGCTCGCTGCGGCGGGGGTCGCTCTCATCAACATGACCGACGACTCCGCATCCGCAACGCAACAGCGTTAGTGATTGTCGTCCCCTTGCTGCGCGCGTCGTAACGAGCCAGCGAAGCTCAACAGGAACTGCAGGCTTTGCTGGGATTCCGGTTTCGACAGCATCGACAACGTCGACAGCATGCCGCCATTGGCCGGGTTGGCGGCGGTTTCTTCGGCCGCGCTGTTCAGCGACTCGAGTACGTTCTCGACGACTGCTGTCATTTCATCGCTGCCCAGCGTATTCGCGGCGTGCTCGACGAACGCGAACAGGCGATCGACGATGCTGTCGGTGACTGCCGAGCGCATGGCATGAATGAGTAAAACAGTTTGAAACAACGTGTCGATAGCGCCGGCACGATGGAGTTCGCCGAGTTTATCGATCACGTCGTGAACGGCCGCGCGCGTGTCTTCTTCGTTAAGCCGATCGACGACCTCGAGTGCGGAGCCTGCGGTCGTCGCGAGACGTTCGACCATCGTGTCGGTCAGCGCTTCGCGCATGCCCTGCAGCAGACGCTGCATTTCGTCGCTTGTATTGTCGCCGTCGGCGCCGGCTGTCATTGGAGTTGCCATGATTCAATCCTCCTACAGCAGGCCACGTGCGGAGAGCCAGTAAAGCCGGTTATAGGCAAGTTTGAACCAGTGCAGCATTTGCCCCGGCGGTCCCGGGTTCGGCGGGGTCGTATAGTTAAACCACACGTAGGTACCTTCCTTCAATCCGGTTTCGATGAAGCAGAACACCTTGCCGTCGTATTTCCGCGCCATGCAACCCTCGTTCACGAGTGAAACGAGGTTGTCGATGATCGTGTCGGCTTCGAAATGCGCGGTGGAACCGGCTTTCGAAATCGGCAGGTTCGTCGTGTCGCCGCAGACGAACACATCGGTCGTCCCTTCATGCAACAGGGATTCGCGGTCCGTCGGCACCCAGCCACCGGCGCCGAGGTCCGAGTCCGTAATGACTTCCGCGCCGTTATGCGGTGGAATCGTGATGAGCAGATCGTAATCGACTTCACTTTCTTCTTCCGAGTAAATGATTTTCTTCTCGGGATCGATCGATTTAGCGTTGAAAAACGTTTCGGACTTGATCCCGAGTTTCTCGAATTGCCCGGCCGTCCAGTGACCGACCGGTTCCAGCGAATGCAGGCGCCCGATGGGGTAGGTGTACATGATTTCCGATTTGTCGCCGAGTCCGCGTTCGGCGAGAAAATCATGCAGCATGAACGTCGTTTCGAGCGGCGCCATCGGGCATTTGTGCGGCGCGTTGACGTTGATGACGATTTTGCCGCCATCGAATGCCTCGAGCGCTTCGCGCATCTTGCGCGCGCCAGGCAGGTCGTAGAGCCAGTGCGCGCCCTCAACCATGCCGGGTACGGTGTCGGGCCGCAGACGCGACCCGGTCGCAATGACGAGATAATCCGCTTCATAGGTCTTGCCGGAGTCCGTGGTCACGGTTTTCGACTGTGCATCGATTTTCGTCGCCGGATCGATCTGGAAATTCACCCGGCGGTCGAGGACGCTCGTTTGATCGCGGAATAATTCTTTTTCGCGGATGCGTCCGAACGGTACGTAGAGCAGGCCGGGTTGATACATGTGACGCTCATCGTTGCCGAGCATCGTGATGTTCACTTCGTTGGCCCGGAGTTCCTTGCCGAGTTGACGGCATAGTCCGTTCGCAACGATGGTTCCGGCCAATCCGCCGCCGACGATGAGTATCTTCTTAGCCATTGTTCGTCCCCCCGAAGGTTGCGCGAGCGTACGCTTGCGCCACTGTGTTATTTCATTTTTTTGACAACGATGTGCCAGACCTCGCCTTCCTGATCGATTCCGACCGTTTCGTGCTTCACTTTATCGACCCACGCCGGGATGTCCATCGCGGATCCTTCATCGGTCGACAGGACTTCTATTTCATCGCCGATTTCGACGAGCTTCAGTCCGGCGATTAATTCCATCAACGGTCCGGGGCAGAATGCGCCTTTTGCGTCGATGAGCGTTCGGTTTCCCATACTGTAGTCCCTGTGTCGCGATTAAAATATAACGAGTTGGCCGGATTCCGCATCGGCGAGGAACTTCGTCAAACCGCTGGGTCCGTCAAACAGGTCTTCGACGAGATCGTCCATGCCGATTTCAGCCACGTCGAGCGCCATCGAGCAGGCATAAATTTTCATGTCGCCGAGCATTTTGCCCTGCCCGAACAGTTCGAGTGCGTCCGGTGCCTTGCGGGTGATCATCATGTCCGAAAATTCGCCGCCCTGGTATCGCCCGTCGCTGTTATCGCGCCGGAATACGGCGACTGCATTCATGCTGACGAAGACTTCGACGGGCCGTTCCGACACCGCCGCGACGGCGGCGGCCATCGCCGCCATTTGAATTTTCTCGTGCTCACCCGAGCACAGAATCATAAAGAGGCCTGGGCTGCTCATGGAATTCGCTGCTCCTCGCATGCTCCGGCCGCTGATCGACCGTGGGTCGTCTGGATGTTACTGGCGCGATCCGATCTCGTCTTTAATAGATCTGATTGTTCTAAGCTTATTCGATCGTGCTGGCCATAGGATATGCCGAACAATCGGTCGTTTCCACCCGGGCCTGAACGTCCATTGCATTCATTGGTTTCGGCTGTCGGCAAATCGGGTTAGCGCGCTCGCAGCGATGGGTGTCGGGCGAATACCAGGCACACCCCTTCCGGGTTTTTCCCGCAATGCCGTTCATCGTTTCGAATCGTTTGCTGTGAGTCGCTGGCGATATTCCCCCGGCGTCGTGTTGAACCAGCGCCGAAACGAACGTCCGAAACTCGCGGGATCGCGAAACCCGAGTGCATTACCGACTTCGTAAATCGGCAATGACGGATCGGAGAGCAGGGTACTCGCCCGGTCTTTGCGTATGTCATCGATAATGATCTGGTATTTCGTTGCGGCGGCGCGCAACCGACGCATCAGCGTACGCGGTGAGACGTGTAAATCGTTTGCTATCGTTGCGAGGGTCGGCAGCGATCCGTCCCCGTCGATATCGATGTAAGCGAGTATCGCTTCGCGCACAAGCTCGGGGGCCGGGCGCTCCTGGGGAGCAGCCATCTCCTCGCACCGCCGTAGCGCGGCGTTCCAGTTGTTCGCGTCGAAACCGGGATTTCTGATCGCGCGCCATTCGGCGGGAATAACAAATGCGTTGTGCGGCGCATCGAACTGCACCGAACACTGAAACCATGTCGCATACGTCTCCGCATGCGCCGTGTGTGCGTAACGTAAATCAAGCCGCGCCCGGTCGTTCATGCGCCGATGCAGACGGGCGACATATTCGTGCAGCACCAGCAGGGGTATCTCGATGACGATGTGACGGATCGGCCCGAATTCGAGTAACTCGGTCAGTTCGCAATAGAAATGATCGCCGTCAAAGCGTCCCTCCCAGCGATGGTAGGGCACCCGCGCCGGCATGTACCGTACGAAGGCATCGAGGCCGTCACCGAGCGTTGGTGCATTGACGGCGGCCATGGTCACCGGGCCGTGATAGTGCTCGGCCATGCCCTTTGCCCAGTCGAGATACCAGTCCGGTGTTTCGGCGATGGCGAGCGCATTATCGAGACAGGCGAGTACGGTGCCGACGGGGATTTCTTCGTCGTACTCGGCCAGCCCTTCCGCGGGCAGTGGCGTCCCTGCAGTTAGCGCAGCGTGATTATCGAATGCCTGCGCCATGTACTTGACGTAGGTATTCGGCATGAGTCGCTGCAATATGTCCTGATCCGGCATACTGCGATTTCACATTTTTCCCATGGCTATTCCGCTTTTAAAATCAGCGTATTAGCCGGGAGCGTCCGGAAAACATTAAAGGAAATCCACATGCAGCTTTCTCAATTAGGAGAAATTGAGCCCGTCCTGTATGTGAATGTAATCTGACCACATCTTGAGCGAAATAGAAATGTTAAGTCGAAGTTAAGCGAGACCGACGGCGAGGGCACGTCGTCGACCGGGTCGCATGCGGGGTCACCTGCCACACGCGAAGCTATCGACTGTATTACGGAACTCTGTGGGTGTCCGGCGCGCGCATGCCGTCGGTCGCAGCAACTCAGTGTCCCGCAAGCACGGCGTCCTACAGAGCGTGCAGACGGGCAGGATAGAATATAGCCGACCTCAGCCTGGTCGCGACGCAGTGCTTTAGTGACACATTTTAGGCTCCGGAAACTCGCCCCGTGCCGCAATACAGAAGTATGCAGAATTAGTGACCGAAAGTCGGGTCCGTTATTGCAGGTTGGATCCGTGGTGTCGAACTGATCCGGCAGAGACGGGTTTCCTCGCTGGCGCGTGATTCGCTCACGTATGTCTCTAGCGAAAGAATTTTCTTATTATCAAGGGTTCATTTACCGCAATTATCAAACTTATGAGAACCTTTCTTATCCTGGTGCTGATAGCATTAAATCTATCCCCTGAAGCACGAACCCAGGAACGGATCATAGTCACTTCCGTGGCAAATGATGGGGCAGGCTCCCTACGGGAAGCAATCTTAAAGGCGAACAAAGCCGAAACACGCACGTTTATTATATTTTCGGATGCGATAGGTCACGAAGTCACGCTCACAAGCGATCTGCCTGATATTGAAAACGCGATGGAGATCCGCGGACAACGCAATTCCTCTCCACAAACTGCTCTGCATTTCACGGCCTCCGACTATATTACCAACGGACTTAACGTTTCGGCGGATGATGTCACCATTTCTGGTCTGCATATCTATGGGTACCGCGATTCTGGAATCGTCATCGACGAAGCCGACAACGTAAGAGTGCTGGACAGTATTGTCGGTGGTGACAACTATTCCGGTTCCCTTCAGTTGGGAAATGGAATAACGATTCGACGAAGTGCCAATGCGTTGATCGCGGGAAACGAAATTTCCGGTAATAGAGGAAACGGGATTGCCGTAACAGGGACAGCTGCACTCCCTGACAATGTTGCTGCGTCTGATTTCTTCCTTCGTTCGAAGGAGGACGTAATAGCTTCTTATGATATACGTGAGAAGATAATTGCAACCGTTCCCATGGGAAACCACACGTTCATCAAGAATGCGATCGGTGTAATTTTCGATGAGGGGTGGAAGTCTGGCAATAAAGGCGGAGGTATTTCAATTGACCATTCAAGCGGCAACCAGATTGGGGGGGGCTGGGAAGATGGCAACCTCGTATCCAATAACGGAATCTATGGCATCAAGATTAGCGGACAGTACTCAGAGGGGAATGTCATTCAAGGCAATCGAATTGGAACCGATCGGCACGGGGTAACAGCACGGCCTAATCGTCGGGCTGGCATCTTAATATTTAATTCAGGTCGAAATCTTATAGGTGGTGAACTCGGTTCTACCGGTAATCTCATTTCAGGCAACGGCCGCCATGGTATCAACATAGACGGTTCGGCGACTCGACCCGCGTTAACGTCAGCGTTAGGGGGATGCGGGTTCAGTCGCGAGAACGAGGTCTCGGGCAATTTGATAGGCACCGATCTGCTTGGAGAAGAACCGCTGCCAAACGGCAAACACGGCGTATTGATTTTTGTTGCTGGAAACAATCAGGTCGGTGGCGACGCGGGACATCAGAGAAATATTATTTCGGCGAATAAAGAAAATGGCGTCTTGATCATAGGGGCGAACCTGAAATCGCTCGACTGGCGAGATTACGTTCGCATTCCGGACAGTAGGGAAGAGTTAAAAACGAATATCCGGTGCGTTGGCCCGCAACACTCAACTGCAGTCGCAAAGAACCGAATCATCGGAAATACAATCGGCTTGAGTAAATCGCTGAGCGGGTTTCTTCCGAACGGAAAAAATGCGGTCACGATAAGACATGCCCATGACAACGAGATTGTAAAAAATGAGATTGCACCGTCCTCAAGATCGATTTCGATCGCCGGTCGCACAGCCGTAAATAATGTGATTTCGCTGAATTCAGAACGTGAGCGATAGCTCGTCGAACTGAAACCTCGGCGACTTCGCAAGCCCCGTAGTTTAGGCCAACGGTTCAGCTAGCGGCTGAACTAAATCGGGTACTGTTCAGTTGGTGATTCAGACCGTGGTTCTCAAGGTAGCGAAGTGCCCCTGCCCCGAAAAGGCAAGGCGGTCTCGCCGAAGGAAGAAAAGGATCGTCGGGAGTTCCTATGCGAACTCATCTCGTCTTGAGGCATCTTCGGCGCTCTTAACTAACTGCTCCTAATGACGTCTCTCTGGCAATGTCACAATATGTCCATAAATATGGCACCGATCACGCTGTTCCGCCACCTCCGCAGGGCCTATCGTCTCGATCATTAACAATCACAACGACTCTGAGGCCAGGAATATGAATGCGGAAGTGAAATTGGATCCCCCGCCAGGTGCAGCGACCGACGTTCGGCGCAAGCCCCGGGTCGCGATTATCGGCGCCGGCATGTCGGGCATGCTCTCGGCGATTAAATTACGCGAGCGGGGTATCGAGGATATCGTGATCCTCGAAAAGGCGGATCGGATTGGCGGTACGTGGCGGGATAACACCTACCCTGGATTGTCGTGCGATGTGCCCGCGCATATGTATACCTACACGTTTGAGCCAAATCCGGAATGGAGTCACCGCTATGCGCGCGGCCCGGAGATCTACAAATATTTCGACCACTGCGCGAACAAGTACGGACTGAAAGAATTGATCCACTTCAACGCCGAGGTCGTGAGTGCGCGTTACGAAAGCGGGCAGTGGTTTCTGAAAACCGGTAACGATGAACTGCATATCGCGGACATCGTGATCGGGGCGACGGGGGTGTTGCATCACCCGAGTTACCCGGACATTGAAGGACTGGAGGCGTTTTCCGGTGATATGTTTCATACCGCCCGTTGGGATCACGATGTCGACCTGACCGGGAAGCGGGTGGGTATCATCGGAACGGGTTCGACCGCGACGCAGATAGTCCCGCAAATCGTGGACAAGGTTGGGAAACTCGATCTGTTCCAGCGGACGCCCCAGTGGATTTATCCGTTGCCCGACAAGACCTATTCGGAGAAAGACAAAAAGCGCCTGCGAGGAAACGGCAAGCTGGCGCGCAAGATTCGCGATCGTTACAGCAAGATGTTTGAAATGACGTTCGCGAAAGCAGTAACCGGCAACCGGTTCCTGCTCTGGTTCATCGGCTGGGTGTGCAAACAGCACCTCGAGCGCAAGGTAAAGGATCCGGTGCTGCGTGAGAAAATGCGCCCGGGTTACCAGGCCGCATGCAAACGCCTGATTTTCGCGACGGGTTTCTACGAAGCCATACAGAAACCGAACGCCGAAGTGATTACTGACGGAATCGAGCGAATCGAGGCGAACGGCATTCGCACGGCGGATGGGCAGTTGCACGAACTCGACGTGCTCGTGCTGGCCACGGGCTTCCATGCACACAGTTTCATGCGGCCAATGGAAATGATCGGGAAGGACGGAGTCAGTATTGATGAGGCCTGGGCGGAGGGTGCCTATGCATTCAAATCCGTCGCGCTGCCCGGATTTCCGAACTTCTTCATGATGACCGGCCCGAACAGCCCGATTGGCAATTACTCGCTGATTACGATCAACGAGTTGCAGTTAAATTACGTGATGCAGTTAATCGATCAATGGAGCTCGGGCAACGCGGACGAAATCGTACCCCGAACCGACGTGACGAAAAGCTATAACGAGGCGCTGCAGAATTCGATGAGTGACACCGTCTGGGTCACCGGCTGCAAGAGCTGGTATTTCAACGAATTCGGCAAACTCGCCATGTGGCCCTGGTCGTTCAATCACTTTATTGACGTGATGAAGGAACCGGTTCTGGCCGAGTACGAGTTGAACAAGGTCGAGGCCCCGGCGGAGTCCGAAGCCGCCTGAGCCGGCGGCGCCAGCGCTTGGACTGAGGCCGGCTTTCGCCGGCCTTTTTTTACCGATCCCCTTTTCCGCACGTCAACGATCGTTTCCGGCGCCCTGAATGGTACGGCCGGTGCCTTATAACTCGTTATTTTCATTACCTATTAGCGGGGTTTCGGGTGCGCCTGGCCGCTCCGCCCCAGCCTAAAGAATCCCCCGTTTCTGCCGTTACGCATCGGGTAACACGTATCGAATAAACGTGGTCCGGCAACCAGTCACGAGGAAATGAGCATGGCAACAGGCAAACGACAGAGCGGTTTTACATTGGTGGAAATGATCGGCGTACTCGCCGTCATCGCAATTCTCGGTTCGGTCGCGGCGCCGAAGATTTTTGCTGCAATTGAGGATGCGAAAGTATCCGCGTATGTGCAGCAGATTAATACGCTCACCACGGCTGTCGCGAAGTACCATACCGATACGGGCCTGTGGCCACGTCACGTCCCGACCCATGCCCAGGACCGCAATCACCAGCTCATGGTGAACAGTCTTGACGGTACCAACCCGATCCCCGGTTGGCAGGGACCTTACCTTGACAAGGAAATGACGAACTACATTTCAAAAGCCGGCTTTCAGGATCTGTTTCTTGCTAACAATAACGATGCAAACTGGGCTTGCGATTTGGACGGGGACGGCGCAGTAGACGGACAGTTCGTGATATATCGTAGCGATGGCATTACCGACAAAGTTGGCGAGAAAATCAGTAACATCGTAGATGGCGACGGCGGCATAACGACCGGCGACGCCGACTGGCGCAAGGCCGGAAAAGTCCGGCGTTATCGCGGGAATCACACGTCGATACTCGAGGTCTGCCTCGCCAGCATCTAACCGCAGGACCGGACCCAGCCTCCGATGGCCGCGGCGCCAGAAGCGATAGCGACCCAGCCCGCCGCGCCACCCGCGCGCCAGAAACCGCTGGGTGCCCGGCTCGTCGAGGCGGGTTACATCAATGATGCACAGCTCGATCTCGCGCTGCGCGAAAAAGACCGCAGCGGCGACTACCTCGGCGAGGTACTCGTCAAGCTCGGTTTTATCAGCGAAGACGTCCTCACGGAAAGTCTCGCGGTCGAAACGCAGACGCAGGTTGTCGATGTTCTGAACGCGGTCATCGACGACGAGGTACTCCAGCGCGTTCCCTACGATCTCGCGAAACGGCATAGCCTGCTGCCTCTCGGAACAGAGGGCGGCCTGCTCACCGTGGCGATGGCGGATCCGTTCGACGTCGTTGCGATCGATGCGATAGAGACCCACACCGGCCACCAGCTCGAAGTTACGAGCGCGCCCGAAACGGACATCGCGGACGCGCTCGAGCGTCATTACGCCGAGACGAGTTCGATTGAGGACACGGTCGAAGCGCTGATGCGCGACGGGGCGATTCCGGTCGACGGGGACGAGGCCGCGGAATCGCCGATGCTGCGCCTCGCCGACCAGATCATTGCGCAGGCGATCAAGCTCCGCGCCACCGACATTCATATCGAGCCCGAAGAGCGCATTGTACGGATCCGCATGCGGGTCGACGGCGTACTGCGCCAGGAGCTGTTAATCCCGACCCGCTTGCGGTCAGGCCTCTCGGCGCGGTTCAAACTGATGGCCGAGCTCAATGTGACAGAAAAACGGGTGCCGCAGGACGGCCGCATCCGGTTTCTTTACGGTCGTCGGGACGTCGATCTTCGTGTGTCGACCCTGCCGACGAATCACGGCGAAAGCATCGTGATGCGGGTGCTGGAATCATCGGATTCACGACCCGGTTTCAACGACCTCGGCTTATCCGAAAAAGTGCAGAACGATCTGCAGGAAGTGATCGACCGGCCCTATGGCATGGTGCTCGTTACGGGCCCGACCGGCAGCGGCAAAACGACGACGTTGTATACCGCGCTGAGCCAGGTTGACGCTTTGCGCCGCAGTATTTTTACGCTGGAAGATCCGATTGAATATGCGATTCCGCTGGTGCGTCAGACCCAGGTAAAAACCGATATCGGCATGACCTTCGCCGCGGGCCTGCGGGCCTTGTTGCGGCAGGATCCGGACGTCATTCTGGTCGGGGAAATGCGCGATACCGAGACTGCGCAACTTGCCGTACGGGCGGCACTGACCGGCCATCTCGTGTTCTCGACTTTACACACGAACGATGCCGTCGGGGTGATCCCGCGGCTCGTCGACATGGGTGTTGAACGCTACCTTATTCCGGCAGCGCTGACGGCGGTGCTGGGTCAGCGGTTGCTGCGTAGCCTGTGCCCGGCCTGCCGGATCCCGGATCCGTCGGCAGATCGCTGGCGAGAACGCTATCCCGAGCAATTGGGCAGCGCCGAAACACTGTGGATGGCTGCGGGTTGCGAGGCGTGCATGCATTCCGGCTACACCGGGCGCCAGGCAATTTTTGAAGGATTGATCGTCGACGACGACTTCCACGATCCGATCCTTGACGGCTCCAGCCCGGCGCACCTCGAAGAACTCGCCATCGGCAAGGGCATGGTGTCGATGTTCATGGACGGCTTGCATAAGGCTGGCCTGGGCATGACCAGCGTCGAGGAAGTATTGAGGGTCGTGCGGTGAGGTCGGTACGGTCAACACCGTCGCTGCTCGACGACACACCGGCGGGGGGCGCTTAAGTCATGGCAGCGTTCCAGTACCGTGCGGTCGACCGGAGTGGTACAAGCGTCAGCGGCACGATGATCGCCGAGGATATGATCCAGCTCGACCGGCTGTTGATGGACATCGGTTACTGGCTCATCGACGCAAATCCCCTGGAGAAGGAACGCAAGGCAAAGATCAGTTCCGTGCGGGTCAGCCGCCGCGAACTGATCGAACTGTGCAGCGCGATGACCGCCATGCTCGAAGCGGGGATCACGATCATCGATGCGCTCAATACGATGGCGCGCGAGACGGAAAACGAAGGCTTTCGGCGCGTGCTCGAAGACATCACCATGAACATCGAGGCGGGTTCGACCCTGACCGACGCCATGACCCGGCATGGGCGGGTGTTTCCCGAACAACTGACCAATATCGTCAAGGCCGGCGAATACAGCGGCAACCTGGGGACGTCGTTCCGTGAAGTCATGATTCATCTCGAATGGGTGGACCGGCTCGTCGCGGATTTGAAGCAGGTCAGCATTTATCCGGCGATGGTACTCGTCACCGTGAGCCTGTTCGTGCTGTTGCTGTTCGGGTTCGTCGTACCGACGTTCGCCGAACTGCTGACCGAAATCGGCATGACCCTGCCGCTGGTCACCCGGGTCGTGATCAGCGCCGGCGATTTCGTGAAAACTTACTGGTGGGGATTCCTCGGTTTGCCGGTTGCGGCATGGGCTTCGTATCGCACGCTTCGACTTCGCTCCGCGCGGTTTGCCCTCGCTGCCGACCGTTTCAAGCTCGACTTGCCCGTCGTCGGCGATATTCTGCGGATGATCAGCCTCTCGCGTCTGACTCACAACATGGCGATGCTGATGCGTTCCGGGGTGCCGATGTTGCAGGCGCTGCAGCTATGCCGGGATCTCGTCGGTAATCTCGTGGTGCAGCAGGCCGTGCGCGAGGCTGAAATTGCTGTGAACGAGGGCCAACCGGTGAGCACGGCGTTTCGGCGATTCAACATATTCGGGCCGATGTTGATGCGCATGATCGTTGTCGGTGAGGAAACCGGGACGATGGAGCAGTCGATGGATCACCTTTCGGCTCGTTTCGACGACGAAATTCCGCGCCGCATCAAACGCCTGATGAGCCTGATGGAACCCGTGATCATTCTCGCCCTCATCGCTCTCGTGGGCACCGTTGCGCTGGCTATCTTCCTGCCGTTCATGGACCTGCTGGGCGGGATTATGTAGTCGCGACCTTTCCCGTTTGCCCGGGCACGCTCAAGACCGAACCTGAAAATACCGACATCCTGCCATGCGAGACGCATCGAGAAGAAACCGTGGATTTACCCTGATCGAAGTGATCGGCGTCATGTCGATCGTGGCGATTATGGCCTCGGTCATAGCGCCGAGCGTGCTCGATGATATCCGCCGTGCGCGAGCGGACAAGGAGTCGGGCAATCTCGCCGGGATGGCGCGGGAACTCGAACGGTATATCGACGATAACAAGCGCATTCCCACCCGGGCGCTCGCTGACTGGACCGGGTCGATCGCGAGCGTCAGTACGCTGCGGCGCGATAAGGTGGAGCGCAACGAGCGCGAATTCCGGCGCGGCTATTATGTCGATCCCCGGTTTTTTTCCACGACGGACACGGCTTTTCCCGGTTACAGCCAGGGCACCGGGCTTAATTCAGCGCCCGTTTCTCCCCGGATCATGCTCGTTTCAGTGCTAACGGGGAATGCCCCTGCGGCGCCAACTACCGCTACTGCGTTCAATGCGATCTGGGACCAGACCGGCGCAGCCTCACTCGTCGAGGGTCCGGATGTAAAAGTCGAGCGGCTGAACCTGCGCGCAGCGTTTCAGCGTGTCGTGCTGACGAATGAAAACACGAATCAACCCGGTTATCAGCTCGAAACCGGCACCCGGGCCTCTGTTCCGGCAGCGGGAGCGGGCGGCGACGGCGTGCTGACCCGCTACGTGATCCGCAATACCCGGGTCACGCTGTATACCGATCCCTATCCCGGCGGCACCGTCGACGAAGTGTTTCTTGTTGAACAGGACAAGGACTACGCGTTCGAACTGGTCGGCAGCAACTGGGTCTGGCAGCGACCGTGAGTTCCCGACACTTCACGATCAGCTGGATTTACGAAGAGTTTCACGTCTGTCTGATTAGCCGCGGCGAAGTCGCGGCACATTGGATATCCCCTGAGCCGGTTCCTGACCTGGCCGCTTTCAGCGCCGCGCTGATCAAGGCGAGCGCCTCGCTTGGCATGAACCGGGGCGGGGATATCGCGATCGCCTATGAATCGGATGATCACGCCCACGTATTTCTCGATCTGCCGCCCATGCCGCGGCGCGACCTCGAGCGTTATCTCGAACGCCGGGTCGAACAGGAAAAAGGGTTCGATGAACCGGCCGTCTGGAGTTATCGCGACGTCGAGCACGATCGCGAGGGGGCGGGTGTATTACTGCACGTGATGCCCAAACGGGTCCTCGACGCCGTACTGCGCATCTGTCAGGAAAACCACGTCGTGCCGATGCGGATGGTGCCGCTGACCGACATCATGGTGCACAACCTGCCAGAAACCGGGGTCGGTTCCGAAGAGGTCATTCTCATCGTGGCGCTGTTTGAATCCCGCGTCGAATGTGTCGTTGCCACCGCGAAGGGTGAGGCGTTGTTTGTGCGCGAGTTGAAGTATCACTGGCGTGACGAGCAACTGGAACGGCTACGCGTCGATATCGAACGGACCAGCTTATATATCAAGCAGCGGCAAAAAACGATCACCCGCGCGCTCGTCATGGGGCCCGAGGCTGCCACCGCTATCGAGGCATTCGCAGGGCACGTCCCGTTTCCTATCGACGCGCCAACGCCGTCGACCGATCCGTTGTTCTGGTCGAAGGAAGTTCACAAACTGCCGAACAACACGACCAGCAATTTCATTCCGCGGATCGTTCAGCGTGCGATTCACGCGAAACGTGCTCTGCGTAGTGCGAGCTGGTTTGCGTACGCGGCGGTGGCAACCGCCATTGTCGTCACCGCATGGATCGAATACCTGATTTGGGAACAGGTGTCGGTCGATCCGGAGCTGTATTCACGACTCGAAGTGCTCCGTGAATCCCGCGACGAACTGCATGAACGCACAGCAGTATTCGAATTGCTGGAGCAGCGACTCGATCGTCTCACGCCGAAACACGCACCGCTCCCGGCCTGGTTTTTGTCACGGCTCGACGAATTTATTCCGGAAGATGCGATCCTGAGTGTGGCGCGACTCGGCCGCGACGCCGGCACCTGGGACTTCGAACTCGAAGGCGCAACGACGCCGACGCTTGCCGCATCGGCAAACACCGTCGCCCGTATTGAATCCGCACTTGAACAGGGCCCATGGCGCGCCGAAGTCTCCGAGAGCTGGCGCGGTGAATGGATCGAGCTGCTGCGCAACGGCCGTGCTGCCGAAACCGGGCGCATGGGGTTTCGGCTGAGCGGGGTGCTGGGCGAGTGAGCGAGCACGACGCCGATCGCCGGGAGCGCCCGCGGCCGGTACCGATTGCCCCGGCGCTGCGGCTTAAACTCGACGTCCTGGTGCAGCCGTTGACGGCCGGGCTCCAGCAACCCTATCGCGGGCTGGTGCTGTTGGGGTTGTTGATCGTGGTCAGCATCGGATGGGTGTTCTGGTGTATTGAAGTGCGCATGGTTCCGGTGCACAGCCATGTCGACCGGGTTCACGAAGAGGTCGAATTGCGCGAGGAAATCGATCACCTTGGCCGCCTACTCAATACGGATGCCCAGGTTGTGCTTGAGCAACAAGTCACCGAGGCCACCGCCCGAATCACCCCGAACTACCGCGCGCTGGCCGATTGGCTGCATACCTGGGCCGAACACGCGCGTGCGGCGGGATTGCGTTTTCACTACACGTTCGACGGTGATGCGACCAGTGGCGATCTGTCCGGCACGATGCGGGTTCCCGTCGCCATTGAGATAAAGATTAACGTGCAATCCGCCGCTAACGATGGGTATTACCGCCTGTTGCGGTACCTCCACGTGATCGAGACCGATCCGTGGTTAAAGGAACTCCGGGCGGGCGAAATGGAGGCGGAAAACGGGCAGGTAAGGATTATGCGACTGCGTTATGACGTCTGGATGATCGAGGATCCGGATGATTTTCGCGACCATGCCCAACCCGGTTCGGGCGATGACCCGATGGACAATGTAATGGATATGGCGAAGGTGCAATGAGCCTGCTCGAAAACAAGGCGGTCGTCGCCCTGCTCGGAATCGGAGCGGTAGGCGCCTGCGCCTACAACCTCGCGCCGTTGTTCGATGATGGTGCCGTGGACCTTGCGCTCGATGTGCCACCCGTTGGCCTGATCGGCGAAGTGGCGACGCAATCAGCGGCGCCGGGCCCGTCCGTGCGACATGAACCCGCGTCTGGGGTGGCTACTGCATCCGACGCGACGCAGCGGTTCGACAACATCGGGTTCAAGCTGACTCCGTCACGCGATCCTTTTTCGTTTGCGGCTCCAACCGAAATGGCGGAACTCCCGTCCGTCGACAGCGTTGAGGAAATTTCCGACGAACCCGTGGTCGTGGACCCGGATCCGACCGTCGCCGCCGTGGTAGTCGCACGTGATTTTCGGGTCGCGGTCGTCAATGGGGAAATCGTGGGCCGGGGATCCGCGCTCGCATCGGGACATCGTCTCGAAACCATCCGTCCTGCCGGCGTCGAGATCAGCGGCAACGACGGGGCGCCAAAACTGATTTCCGTTTCCCGGGAGCCGTGATGCGCCAGTTTATCTATTGCCTGATCGTCGCCTCACTGTCCGGTTGTGCGCTGCATCCGCTGATCGATCCATCAGTCGATCGAGAGGTGGAAATAACGGGACTGTCAGAGCAGTACGCGCCTACGCAGCCAGGACGTCCTCCGCAGATTCCGTTGTCCAACCGGGTCGCGTATCCGGATGACGGCGACCCGAGTCCCGATGCGGCGGCCGCCCGGTTATACAGTTTCGTCGCGCAGAACCTGCCAATACAGCAGGCGTTGCAGATATTCCGCGAAGCCTACGGTCTCAACATCGTCGTCGACAACGACGTTCAGGGCATCATTACCGCTGAATTCCACGACCTGCCGTTTGACCAGGCCATGGAGGCAATGCTCGACAGTCTCGGGCTTTACTGGGAGCGTGACCACGCATTGATCCGCGTCCGTTCGTGGCAGACGAAATCATACGTCATCGATTACATCCGGCTCGTTCGCAGTGGCTCAGGCAGTTCTCTCGCCCAAATCAGCTCCGGTAACGGGGACGGTGGCGGCGGTGAGGGCGGCGGTAGCGGCGGCCCTGAGAACGGGGCAATCACGATACAGCAGAACGACACCGTCGAATTCTGGGCCGAACTCGAAGAGCAACTTGCAACATTGATCTCCGGCGAAGGCCGGATCGTGGTTAATCGCATGTCGGGAACGGTGCAGGTGTCCGATCGCAATCCGTTCGTCAGCGAAGTCGGACGCTACATTGCAGATATCAACCGCGCGATACACCGGCAGGTCGATATCGATGTCCGAATAGTCGAAGTCGGACTCACCGACGATTACAGTCTTGGCGTCGACTGGACCCGCATAGCAGGACTCGGCGACGGTACGGATTTCAACCTGTCGACGAGTGGTATTGTGTCGCAACCCGCCGGCGGGTTTACCGCGAAGCTGCCGTCACTCGCCCTTGATGTGTTCAGTGTTTCCGGGAACACGCTTGATTTTTCTGCCGTAATTGACGCGCTGCGTGAGCAAGGCACCGTCAAAGTCGTGTCGCAACCCCAGATCCGCGCGCTCAATAACCAGTCGGCCATGATTAAGGTCGGCACCGACCGCACATTTTTTCGCCGCGAACTCAGCGTCGATACAACCTCGGCGGGAACAAATACGCTGGCCGAAGACATTCCCCAGGTGGTGACGGAAGGCATCGTCCTCGCGCTGACCCCGCAGATTTCGACGAACGGGTGGATCATGCTCGACGTCTCCCCGGTTATCACCCGCGTGTCGAGCGTGTCGCAGGTGTTCGATCCGGCCGGTCAGGTGCGCTCCAGCGCGCCCAATCTCGATATTCGCCAGGCGTCTTCCCTCGTGCGCATGCGCAGCGGTGAGACCATTGTCATCGGCGGCCTGATCCAGGACCAGGAGAGCGATACGGAGCGCTCGATCCCGGGGATCGGGCAGATACCGGGACTCGGTGACTTGTTCAAAGGCACCTATCAGGCACGGGGCAAAAAGGAACTCGTCATGTTCCTGACGGCGCGGCTGGTCAAACCCCCTGAGGTAGCGAGCGCACACCCATGAACAGGCAGTATCCGTTCGGACTTATCGCGACCATCACGGTCGTGTTGATCGCGCCGCTACCGTCAGGCGCCGCGGACCTCGTCGACTCACAGGCCATCGAATCGTTCGAAACCGTTGAATCGACCGTCGCCGATGAAGTGAACGATACGACCGTCGTCGATGTTGAAATACCCGGTCCATCCGCGAGGAGTGATTCCCGCGAGCCGGTAATGAATAATTTGCCCACGGTGGGTTATGTGCCGGGTCACGATCCGGGTGCGACCCGTTTTGATCTGATCGCGGTCGGGCCGCCGCCGGGTGACGAAAAATATCTCGATGCCATGGCCGCGGAGAAAGACGGGCGTTCGGAAGAAGCGCTGAAACTGATCGCCGAGACGCTCGAGTTCGACCCGGAGCATCCGCGCGCGAAGTTGGCCGAAGGTCGTCTGCTGGTAAAAACGGGCCAGTACGAACGTGCCGTTGCGGTTCTGTCGGCGATCACCGAGGCGCGGACCGATGACTGGCGTCCCTGGTTCTGGCTGGGCAGCGCGAAACTGCTGCGCGGTAATCTGTACGGTGCTGAATCAGCACTCGACGAAGCGCTGGGGCGCGACGGCAGTGTTGCCGAGATTTGGGTGCAGCGTGCGCTCGTCGCCCAGGAGCAACAGGACTGGCGCACAGCCCTGCAATTGCTGTCGGTGGCGGCCGAACTGGCGCCGGAACATCCGATGGTGATGTTGAACATCGGCATTACGAGCGAGGCACTCGGCAATATCAAAAGCGCGCGCGCAGCCTATCGAAAATTTCTTACCGGCGGCAACCGCGTATCCAATCTCGTGCGCTTCACGGTGATTAATCATCTCAGCGACGCGCAGGTTTCCGGTCCGGCCGCAGCGCCACCGCCGGCGCCCGAACCGCTGTCGGAAACAACGGTCGCCGACGGCGGTTGATCGAAGCCGGTCTCAACCGGCGACGATAGCCTGAAGCCCGTGCGGGCTCAGAATTTCGATCCAGTAACCGTCAGGGTCCTTGATAAACGCGAGGCCCTTCATCTTGCCGTCGTCCGGGCGTTTCACAAATTCGATGTTGTGTTGCTCGAAACGCTCGCAGGCCGCGTAGACGTCCGGTACTGAAATTCCGATGTGACCGAAACCCTGTGGCTCCGCGTTACCATCGTGATAACCCGCGAAAGCCGGATCCTTTTCCGTCCCCCAGTTGTGGGTAATTTCGACGAGCGCCGGGCGCCCGAATAACCAGCGTGCGCGTTCCGCCTTGTCTTCGGGGATCGATTCGCCGGCATCGAGATAACCCATGAAATACAGGGAGAACTCCATCGAATCGAAGTCGAAACGATCGAGCAGAGTCATGCCGAGGATGTCCCGATAGAACGCGACCGATACCGCCGGGTCGCGAACCCGCAGCATCGTTTGATTCATCACATATCCCGCGGTAGCGGCCTGGTTGGTCATCGGTCTTTATCCTCTCTAATCGACAAATAGCAGGCGGCAAGTATCCCATTTTTGCGCGCCGCGTGCGTCCCGCGCATGGGCCGCCTAGAATGCGGCGCAAGCCGTCACCGGTTTATTGCACGGGGAGTTAATATGAGCGAGCAGCAGGTCGACGTCGCGTTAATTAACGGGAACGTCATTACCGTCGACGAATCGTTTTCCGTTGTCGAGGCGGTCGGTATCAGGGATGGGCGGGTTTGCGCTCTCGGCCCGACCCGTGACGTCATCGCTGCGTGCGGCGATGTGCGCGTGATCGATCTCGCCGGGAAAACGGTGACCCCGGGTTTTGTCGACACGCACGGACATATTGCGCTGTTCGGGCTCGACGAACTGAAAGTCCAGCTCACAGGTGCAACTACCCGGGAATCGATCATCGAACGGATCGCCTCGGCAGCGGCGGACGCCCGACCGGGCGAATGGTTGATCACGACGCCAATTGGCACACCGCCGTATTTTCTCGACTTCGAAGGGATACGCCGGGCAGGGGATCTACCGGACGCCGCGGCACTCGAACGTGCGGCGCCCGAGAATCCGGTCTACATCACGGCACCGACGAACCGTGTCCCGAACTCCGCGATACTGAACTTTCGGGCACTCGCGCTGGCGGGGATCGAGGCAACGACCGAGACGAATGCTCCGATAGACATTGTCCTCGACAAAATCGGGAATATGACGGGTGAACTGCGCGGGGCAATGCAGCCGTTGTACAACCCGTACCCGTTCTATCAACGCATCGAGTCCGTCATCCCCGCGCACGATTATGCGGACGTTCGGGAAGGCATCCGTCGCCTGGCGCCGAAGTTTGCGGCCGGCGGCACGACGTCGTTACTCGAAGCCCACCTGACCCATCCGCGCGAACTGCGTGCTTACGGGGAACTGATCGAAAGCGGTGACCTTCCGCTGCGCGTATTTTTCACGTTTGAAATCGACGGCAATGCATCCGTTGCCGAAATCGAATGCCAGCTTGATGCATTGCAGTTTGCTGCCGGTAACGGTTTTGGCACCGCCCGATTGCGGGTCAACGGTATCAGCGCCGGTCTCGACGGACCGTACTGGCATGGCGCGGCCTGCCACGACCAGCCTTACCCCGGACCGTTCGGAGACGTAGTGCAACCGTCAACGTTGATGGACCCGGACACCTATGCGCAAGTGGTCGATCTCGCAGTTGCACGGGGATTTCGCCTGCACACCGAATGCGCCGGGCGCGGCTCGATTACGGTCGCACTTGCGGCGCTTGCAGCCGCCAACGAGCGTGAATCGATACGCGACCGCCGCTTCGTGATCGAACATTGCGAATTTCCGACCCCCGCACAGATAGCAACGTGCGCAAAACTCGGATTGATTCCGACCACGAGTACGAACTTCATTTGGGGCAAAGGCGAGGAAGTGTATCGCGAGCGGCTGGGCGCCGAACTTGCCGAGGAAGCCATACCATTGCGCTCCTGGATCGATGCCGGGGTGCCCGTGTGCCAGAGTACGGATTGGGGACCGCGCGGGGCGATGTTCACGCTGTGGCAATCACTGACCCGGCAGGCCGGACTCGGCGGCCGTGTCATTGGCGAGCGGCAGCACATCACCCGCGAAGAAGCGCTGCGTCTGTTCACAATCAACGGCGCTTACGCGCTCGGCATGGAACGCGATATCGGATCGCTCGAGGTGGGTAAGCGGGCGGACATCGCTGTTTTGTCTTCTGACCCGCTGCAATGCCCTGTCGATGCAATCCGCGACATCGAGGTGTTGGTGACGATGCGCGACGGTGAGGTGATACACGCGGCGCGAGGCTCGTTGCCGCTGTAACCGCGGATAGGCAAAACCAATGTGTTTTCGTACCACCGTGCCGGATTGGGCCTTGACCTTAAAGTGACGTTTAAGGTTTAAGCTGTGGTCACCGGGCCTGCGCGGCCCCGAGCGAATGGTCTTAACCCGATGTCCGAAAAAACCGATGCTACCGCCAGCCACTGTTGTGGCGGCCATGATGCAACGCGATCGCCAACGGAGGGCGCGGTGGCGCTCGCCGGCCAGTACACGTGTCCGATGCATCCCGATGTCGTGACCGAAGCGCCGGCCGACTGCCCGCTATGCGGCATGGCACTCGAGCCAATGACGGTAAACCGGGACGCGTTGACCGATGATACGGAACTCCGCGACATGTCGCGCCGCTTCTGGACGAGTCTGCCGCTGAGCGCTGCCGTATTCGTCATGGCCATGGGTGAGCTGATTCCCGGTTTCGCCATCAGGCAATGGCTGGGGGCCGGCTTGCACGGCTGGTTACAGGCGTTGCTGAGCGTACCGGTACTGTTCTGGTGCGGCAGTATCGTACTCGGTCGCGGTTGGGCGTCGATAAAGAATCGTGCACCGAACATGTGGACGCTGATCGCGATCGGGACACTCGCGGCGTTCGGTTTTTCCCTGACCGTACTGATAGCGCCCGAACTGTTTCCGGCAGCGATGCAGGGCGCACACGGCCCGCCGTTATATTTCGAGGCGGCGGTCGTGATTACCTCGCTCGTCCTGCTCGGGCAGGTACTCGAATTGCGCGCGCGCGGCCAGACCTCGCTCGCGCTACTCGGTTTGCTCGATCTTGCGCCGGCCGATGCGCGCGTGGTGCACGACGACGGCCGCGAGGAAGCGATAGCACTTGACGCGGTCGTGCGCGGTCAGAGCCTTCGGATCCGGCCGGGCGAGAAGGTGCCGGTGGACGGCGAAGTGATCGAGGGGTACTCGAGCATCGATGAATCGATGCTGACCGGCGAGCCGGCACCGCAGGAAAAACAGGTCGGGGATGCCGTCGCCGGCGGGACGGTCAACCAGAGTGGTTCGCTGATTATCCGGGCCGATCACGTGGGCAGCGACACGTTACTCGCGCGGATTATCGGTATGGTTGCGAGCGCCCAGCGATCGCGAGCACCGATCCAGCGGCTCGCGGACGTCATCGCCGGCTGGTTCGTGCCGATCGTGATCGCTGCCGCTGTGATCGCGTTTGCGTTGTGGATGGTGTTCGGCCCTGAGCCGCGCTTGTCCTACGCGATGGTGGCTGCGATCTCGGTGCTGATTATTGCCTGTCCGTGCGCGCTCGGCCTCGCCACCCCGATGTCGGTCATGGTGGGGGTTGGTCGTGGCGCGCGCGACGGCGTACTGATCAGGGATGCGGAAGTGCTCGAAACGTTCGCCTCGGTCGACACGCTGGTTTGCGACAAAACCGGCACACTGACAGCGGGCCGTCCGGTACTCGAGAGCGTCGATTCGCTCGGCAACATATCCGAGGATGAACTGCTCGGGCTCGCCGCATCGATCGAGGTTGCCAGCGAACATCCACTTGCCGGTGCGTTCGATGAAGCGGCCAGGGAGCGCTCTGTGGTTTTGCAATCCGTTGAACGGTTTGATGCGGTGTCAGGGCAGGGCGTACACGGCCGCGTGGGCGGACGCGAAATCGCGCTCGGTAATGAAGCGCTTCTCGAAACCTGTGATATCGCCCTCGCGGACGATCGGAGCCGGGCGGAACAACTGCGTGCCGGCGGTGCGACAGTCGTTTGGATCGCTGTGGACGGCGGCCTCGCCGGGCTGTGCGCGATCAGTGATCCGATCAAGCCAACGACGCCATCCGCGCTGGCCGCGTTGCGCGGATCAGGCATCGACGTCGTGATGGCGACGGGCGATAACGCCGCGACGGCTGCAGCGGTTGCGCGCGATCTGGGTGTCGAACGCGTGCACGCGGATTTGTTGCCGGGAGACAAGCTTGCGCTGGTGCGCGAATTGCAATCCGCGGGCCGGATCGTTGCCATGGCCGGCGACGGTATCAACGACGCTCCGGCGCTCGCACAGGCGAACGTCGGCATCGCGATGGGAACCGGTACCGATATCGCGATGGAAAGCGCGGCGGTCACGCTCGTCAGTGGCGATCTCGGTGGGGTCGTCAAGGCGTTTCGTCTGTCTCGCCTGACGATGCGCAATATCCGCCAGAACCTGTTCTTTGCGTTTGCCTACAACACGCTTGGGGTGCCCATCGCTGCCGGCGCGCTATACCCCTGGCTGGGTTTCCTGTTGTCGCCGATGATCGCGGCGGCAGCGATGAGCCTCAGTTCCGTATCGGTCATTGGTAACGCCCTGCGCTTACGCCGCGTCGACATTTCCCGCGATCGCTGAAGGCGAGGCGCGCTAACGTGTGCGGGCCCCGTCGAGGCTGGCGCTGATGGAATGGCGCAGCCATTCATTCGCGGGGTCGCGGTGGAACCGCTCGTGCCAATACAACTTTACTTTGAACGACGGCAGATTGATCGCGGGTTCGACGATCCGCACCCGGTGCCCACTCCCGAGCGACTCGGCGACCCCGACCGGCACCGTGGCGATGAAGTTGGAGCGTTCGACGAGGAGCGCTGCGACGAGAAAATTATGCGTGACCACACGAACCCGCTCCGGTGGGCATAACTCGAGCAGTTGTTTTTCGATTTGTTCGTGGACGTGCCCGAGACCTTGTGCAGACACGATAATGTGCTGAGCGCGTTCGTAATCCGCTTTGGTCAGTTTGCGACCGATCGTCGGGTGGTCTTTGCGCACGAGGCAGGCGTACTGCTCGGCGTATAGCGGACGTTCGTGGATACCGGCGTACAGTTTCGGATAGGCACCGAACGCGATGTCGGCCTCGCCGGACTCGAGTTGGCTGATCAGCGAACCGAGGCCGAGGGGTAACGCCTCGAGCGTGATTTGCGGGGCGGCAGTCTCAAGTAATGGCACGATACGGGGCAACAGCATCATATGCCCGACCTCGGAGGCCGCGATGCGAAACGTCCGGCGCGAGACAGCCGGGTCGAAGCTATGCCGCCGGGTCAGCTGCGCATGATAGAGGTTGAGTAATTCATCGACCACGGGCGCAACTTCGAGCGCGCACGGGGTTGGTTCCATCGCGCGTTGCGTGCGCACGAACAAGGGATCATCGAAGTGCGTGCGTAAACGGGCGAGGCTGCGGCTTATCGAGGGTTGCGACAGGCCGAGCACGCTCGCGACCCGGGTGACCTGGCGTTCCCGCATGAGTGCCTGGAAGACCTGCAGCAGACTGAAATCGAGTGTCGTATTATTCATAATGTGAATATAATTTATGCGATTATCATGCTTGTAAAGCATAGTTCAAAAGGCCAGACTCCACACCACATTCACGCGCATGACACATTCGCTCGCACAGGAGAATTGAGATGACTGCAGATGTCCCCGCCACAGCACTGAAAGGACACCACCACATTACGATTGGGGTAGGCAAACCTCAGGAAGATTTCGATTTTCATACGAAGGTGCTGGGCCTTAAATGTGTCAAACGGACGCTGTTCTACGACGGCGCGATGCCGATCTATCACTTCTACTACGGCAACGACATGGGCGAGGAAAGTACCTTGCTCACGACATTTCCGGTCGCACACACCGGGGTCAAGGCGAAGCAGGGCGTGGGGCAGGTCAGTTATGTCAGCCTGTCGGTTCCGGAATCCGCGCTACCGTACTGGAAGGAGCGCCTTCAGGCGCACGATCTCGAGGTCACGGAAACGGAGCGTTTTGGTGAGAAGCATCTTGATTTCCGTTCCCCTCATGACATCCGCCTGTCGATGGTCGGCATCGCCGATGACGCGCGGGCACCGCGTACGGGCGGACCGGTACCGCCCGAGAATATGATCCGCGGGACCCACGCCTATGGGGTGAAAACACGCGACATGGATTTCATGGACGAATTCATGGAAGTCGCGTGGGGGTGTCGCAAAGAGGCTGACGATAAAAATCTCGTTCGCTATGCAATGGGCGACGGCGGCAGCGGTACGTACACCGACTTCGAAATCGAGCCTGCAGAGAAGAGCGGCAGCTGGATCGTCGGCGAAGGTGCAATTCACCATGTTGCCTACAACTGCCCCAGCCGCGAAGCTCAGGACAAGATAAAATTTTTCGTCGAAGGCATGGGCTACACGGACTTTTCCGATGTGAAGGATCGTGGTTACTTCGATTCAATTTACGTGCGCACGCCGTCCGGCGCGTTGTTCGAGGCCGCCGTATCGCACGACCCGGCGTTTTTGTGCAACGAACCGTACGAAACGCTGGGTACGAAAGTGATGATGTCGCCGCAGATCGAAGCGAATCAGGAAGAAGTGATGAAAATCATCGGCGTGGTCGAAGGCTGAGTCGACGGGGTTGCGACACCCGGCCGTAGCGCCGGGTATTGCAAAACTGTTTCCGCGGCGCTCGCGGGGGGACCGTGAGACTTACTGCGATTCGGAGCCGGACGCGGCCAGGATTTCCTCACACACGGCAAAAATATCCGTATCGGCGCCGCACCCGAGTGCTGTCCGCGTGTCCTCGACGTCCACTGCGAACGCAATCGCGTCGTGACTGTCTTTCCCTTCGACGACGTGATCGTTCCAGTCGAGACCGTGTCTCGAGAACAATTCGGCAACAAAATCGCGGGCATAGCGCACTTCGCCGGTTGCGAAGATGAGCCGCTCTGGCGATTCGAGATCGAGCAGCGATCGAAACCACCCCATGTATTCGCGGGCCGATCCCCAGTCGCAATAAAAATCGAGCGTACGTACGGATTGTCGATATGTCCGATCACGCAGTGCGCCGGCAAGAATGCCGACGAGTATCGGGATGAAATAATCCGTGCCGCGACGCGTCGACTCGTGGTTGAAAAGATAGGCTACCGCGCCGAACACGCCATGCTCACGGGTGTAATGCGCGAGCAGATCGTCTGCGGCGATCTTCGTGATCGAATACAGACAATCGCCATGTTTCGGCGTCGATCGTGAAACGGTGTCGCACAGCGGATTGCCGAAAACCTTCGAAGAACTCGCGTACGCGACCCGCAAATCGCGATTGTGTACCCGTCCGTATTCGAGCACGACATGCAAAGAGCGGAGATTCACATTAAGGGCATCGCCCCAAACTGCTTCGTAGGGAAAACCTGAAGCGCCGTGGATCGCGGCGAGGTGGTAAACCTGCGTCGGTCCGAACTGTTCCAGCGCGCATCCGAGTTCGTCCGCGTCGCGCAGGTCCGTGTTCGTGTAGCGATATTGTGTTGTCGGCTCATTGTGCCGCGGTTCAGCCTGGCGGCCGAGGCCAAGTACCGCATCGCCCCGTGCCAGCAATTGTTCGACGAGCAGGCTGCCGTCCTGGCCGTTCGCTCCGAGTACGACGCTGCGTTGCGGCGAATTCAGCGCCACAACAGATTCTGCAGATCCTGCCCCATGCTGCCACCATCCTTGGCGGCCTGCGCGATCACGTCGTCGATGTTGTCTTTGCTGACGATTTCCAGCTCGGGCAGGGGGAAGATAAACGTCGTTCCATTCATCACCGTCTCGCGTTCACGTTGAAGAAATTCCCGTTTGAAGTGCCACGGCAGCACGAGGTAGTAATCCGGCTTGCGCGCCCGGGATTTTTCCTCGGAAATGATCGGAATGTCCGTGCCGAGCGTGAACGCGCCATCCTTGTCAGGATTCCGATCTGCGGCAGCCTCGGCAACGAGGCAATCGATGCCATACCATTGCAACAGGACGTTCCCTTTCGTCGATGCCCCGTAGATGTGGATGGTTTCCCTGCGGCGCCGGATATCGTAGAGCAGCGTGCGCGTGTCATCGCGCAGCCGGTCGATGTTCCCGCGGAATTCCCCGTACGGCGCCTCGGTATCGAGCGCCATGTCGAATTCGCGCATGCGCAGGCGTTTGAGGAAGGCGTCGTCGGATTTGCTGCCCCTGCCCGCGTTGCTCGCGTGGGTGACGTAGCACCGAATCGATCCACCATTGATATCGTTGATCTCGGCCTTGAACGCGCGCAGCCCTGCGGCCGCGAAAATATATTCGAGTGCGGCGAGGCTGTAATACTCCAGATGTTCGTGACAGATCGTGTCGAACGAGTTCTGCACTAGCATCAGCGGAAGGTAGGACATCTCCAGTACCCACACGCCTTTGTCCGCAAGTATCTGCTTGATACTTTTTGCAAATCCGACCGGGTCGTCGAGGTCGTAGTACATTGCGATTGACGTGATCACGTCGAACTTCGTGCTGCCGATAATCTGGTTCGCGCGTTCCGACGGGAATACCGTGTTGACCAGCGTCACGTTCAGCTCAGCCGGCATGTCGAGCGCAATGTCGGAAGGATCGACGCCGTAACGGTTCGTCGTATCGGGATAGTTCGCGAGTAGTGTGCCGTCGTTACAGCCGATATCGAGCACCGTCAGCGACCCGTCGTCGTCGAATGTCGCGAGCGCCGAATCGACAATACCGGCGAGGTGATCGCGCATCGTCTGGTTTGTGCCGGAGCGATACCAGTAATTGCTGTAGAGCACATCGGGCGGAAACGTGTGTGCCAACTGGACGAGTCCGCAGGCGTCGCCGCCGGCAGTGACGTCGCATCGGACCAGGCGGGTCGGCAGTTTGCGCCGCGGCGGTTCCATCGTGCCTTCCTTCACGAAGGCACCCTGCAAACATTGTTCGCCCAGGTCGACAACATCAACCAGGTGCGGCGAACCGCAAACCCGACAACAATTGATATATCTTGGATGCACGATGGTTTCCTTAGCTTAGATTATGGTCCTGCTCTCGCCGGCAGGGCCGTCGAAATCCGGCATACGGGCGGTGAGCGCGCGGTGCGCCGCCAGGCGAGGCAGGGGGTGATGATTAATAGTCCTGATAGGATTTCTCTTCGACGATAGCGGACCCGACGAGAACGTTGATTTCTCGTTTCAGCGCGGCGCGCCGGTCATTCGTCTGATAGACGCTTCTTGCGAGCGAAACGAAGCTCGCCCCGAAATCCTTGTTGCGTTCATGTTCGCGGATATCGTCTTCCAGGTTCCAGATTTCGACATTAACGTCTTTCAAGGCGCTGCACAGCGCCTCCAGAGCGGGGGATTCGGGAACATCTGACCGGTAAATCGTGCGCAAGGTGTCTAATTCCCTCCGCACGTTCGACAGTTTGTCGGGGTCGTCGATTCTGTCCGCCTTGATTTCGAGGATGCCGATCTTGTCGGCGAGTTCCCCGACGGATATGTCGGCCTTGATCGCCGCCGCGGCCGGTTGGTCTTTTGTCCGTTGTGTCATAATTCCTGCCACGGGTCACATTCCCCGGAGCCAGTCCTCGCTGTATAGCGGCCCCAGATCGCGAAGACGGGCTTCACGACCATCCTCGATGCAAATAACCGGCATGTCCTCGATCAGTTTCAGGCGCTGTGCGCCGGCAGTATGCGACAACGCTCCGTCGCGGTCGCGCGAATCGCGGTGCCGGGAGGGGTACGCCGTGATGTTCGACAGTTTTGGTTCGAGTACGCTGAAGTGCTCCTCGAGTACGAAAAACGCGTTGATGCCGTTCGAACACGTGCCAACGAACCGGTAGCCTTTTTCTTCGGCGGCGTGACGGACGGCTCCGATCGATGCGCCGAAATACAGCCCGGAGTAATGTGCGTCGAAACGGCGAAATCCGGAATCGTAGGGGACCGTAACCGGGACCGTATCGCCGAGTATCGGGTTGTATTCAACGACGAGGATCGATGGGCGAGCCGCTTCGATCGCCTTGAGGATCCAGTAATCATTTCCGTCGATATCGATACTGAGCAGGCCAATATCGCCGCCGCAACCGTTCGCACTCAGGAGGTCGTTGATGTTCTCGCGGGTGATGAAGGCCGTGACGGCTTGCAGATCGTGTTTCCAGTAAAGCGGGCCGGAGCGCACGGAACGCATGTGAGATTCGCTGCCGTCCATGATCAGTCCGCGCCAGTTACGGTTTTCGATCAGGAACCGGGTGTTCGCCTCGGTATAGTTCTCGACTCCGAATTCGACAAACGTCGTCTCGGCACATGTGATGTTCTGGATCAGCCATTCGAGGATCCCGTCTTCGCCCCATTGCGAATAGACCCGGAATTCTGCGTCGCTGAGGTCGTTCAACATTGTTTTGTCACGCAGCATCCAGCAACTCTGGCGTCCCAGCAGCATCAATTGCCGGTCATTAACGTCGGCCGCGCCGAGCAGGCGCCGGGGCAGATTGCCGATGATTCGCGCGGCGCGTTTGATTTTATGCAGCAACGATTTCATCCCTGTGGGGGTTCCGCATCGTGACGGTGACGCCGACAAGGTCACGCCGGAAGCAGGCCGCCGTGTCCGCCCGACGAAGTTGTCGTTCGGACACACGAACCACTGCCCCGCGCCATGAGGGGTGGGCGGTAGCGTCTTCGCGGAAACGGTTCCGCGGCTTGATCGTGTAATGCGCCGACATGTCGTGTGAATGTTGAATCGCGCCTGTCGCCTTGTCATCTGTAACCGCACAATCGGATCAGCCTCCGATCAACCGGTCTGTTGTCTCGATTCTACCCGCCCCCGGGCGGCGGTCTGTACCCGTCGGTCATCGGGGCGCGCCCGGGCACGACCGGGAGAGCTGATTGTACCCGTCTGCCCGCTCAGGGCGTCTTTCTCCCGTCATCGTTCGCCATTGTCTGCAGTGGGTCCCGCGGCGACCAATGTGCGATCGCGGCGTCGCAGCCATGCTGTGCCCTGCTCAAATCCCGTTTTCGCTCTTGATTGTCGCGAGCGGCCATTTTCCGCTTCCGGTGCTTGTTCGCGCGATGCGTCATTGCATCCTTCTTATCGTCAAATACGTGCCGTATCTTCAGGGCAATTGTCCCGGCCGGCGGTCCCGGTGCGGGTGTACCGCCGGCCGCGGGAATTCAGCCTTCCCGCCGTTTCGGCGAGCCCCAGCCAGGGTTCCGGCTGACCCGGTGGGCGTTCGGCCCCGCGGCGCTGTTATACCAGCCGGGGTCGCTGAAATCGCCTTGCCGGAGGTCGTCGCGGACTTTGATGATGGTGAACATACCGCCCATCTCCAGATTTCCGAACGGGCCCCGACCCATCATCATCGGCAGGGTGTTGTCGGGGCCCGGGTGGTGACCCATTTCAGCGTGTGCCTGGTGTTCTGCCATCCCGCTTTGGCCCATGGCCACGTAACCCGGAAGCACTTCGCGGATTTGGTCCGCGAGTGAACCCTGATCGACCCCGACCGGACTGGCGACGTCGTGTCCCATGGCATTCATCGTGTGGTGGGCCATATGACAATGGAAAATCCAGTCGCCGGGTACCGCGGTAAATTCAATGTCGCGCGTCTGGCCGACCCCGATAATCTCCGTCGATTCCGTTCGCCAGGCCGATTGGGGCCAGCGCCCGCCGTCCGATCCGGTCACCGCGAACTGCACCCCGTGCATATGGATCGGGTGATTCCACATCGATAAATTCCCGACGCGCACCCGTACTCGTTCACCGCTGCGGGCGACCAGCGGGTCGATGGCCGGAAAGACCTTGCTATTCATCGTCCACAGATCGAAATCGACCATCACCGACGGGTTCGGGCGAAACGTTCCCGGGTGCAGCGACCAGTTATGCAGTAACAAACAGTAATCGCGATCGATCGTGCGTGGTTCGCCGTCGCGCGGGTGAATAACGAACATGCCCATCATGCCGAGCGCCATCTGCACCATTTCATCGGCGTGCGGGTGATACATATGCGTCCCGTGCTGTTTCAGGTCGAATTCATACGCGTAGGTTTCGCCCGGCTGGATCGATGGTTGCGACAATCCGCCGACACCGTCCATACCGCTCGGCAGCAACAAGCCGTGCCAGTGGATTGTCGTATGCTCCGGCAGCCGGTTGGTGACATATATCCGCACGCGGTCGCCTTCGTTTGCCTCAATCGTGGGGCCCGGGGTCGTGCCGTTGTAACCCCAGCACGTTGCGACGGATCCCGGCGCGAACTCGTGCTCGATTTCCTCGGCGACCAGGTGGAACTCTTTCACGCCGTTGTTCAGCGTGTAGGGCAGTGTCCAGCCGTTCAGCGTTCGCACGGGCGCGGTGGGCGAAGTCGCGGGTTGTAAGTTTTTCGACGGCGCGGTTGCTGGTACCGCTTCGGTCCGGGGCGCATTCCAGGCCGCGGCGTTAGCGATGGCGCCGAGACCCGCGAGCTTGAGTAACTTTCGTCGCAGATTCATTGCCGGTCTCCGGGCTCACCGCGCTCGCGTGTCAGCGCGCCGTCCGATGCGGGCTTGATCTTCCGCTGCGGTGCGGTCAGCGTCTGCGTTTCGAGGACCGGTTGAATGCCCGACGGTTCGCTCGGCAACGCCGTGCCGACTTCTCGCGTCAGCGAAACCCGCGCGAGCCAATAGTCCCTCAGCGCGTCGATGTATCCCGCATACGCGTCGTATTCCGCCGCTTTCGCGATGAGTGACTCAAACGGGCTGACGATCATGAAGTTCTGCATTTCCTGCGTCCGTCGCACAATGTTTCTTCGCGCCGGAATAAACTCCTCCCGATAAATATCGACTCTTTCGCGTGCCGCACCGACGCGGTTATGGGCGAGGTCGATGGCGTGTTCCAGAGCCAGGATCAGGGTGTCGAGCATCGCGCGTCGTTGCTCGAGACTGGCTTCGGCGCGCGCAACCCGGCCCTGGCCCTGGTTGAACAGCGGTAGTTCTGCCGCGAGAGCCGGTCCAATCAACTGCGAGTCGTCGATATCACGCTCGAACTCGACCCCGGTTTCGATCTCGCCGAGGTAGCGATAACGCCTTGTGACCGACAGCGCGTACTCGTGAACGCCGACCGCGCGGGTTGCGGCCTTGAGGTCGAGGCGTTGTTCCTTCGCTATGGCGTGCAGCGACGAAAGATCGTCTTCCCGGGGTACTGGCAATGGCAGACCGCCGGGAAGTTGCAGCAGGCGCTCGCCGGAGATCCCGAGCACTTGCTTCATTTGTATCAGGGCACCCTCGGCGTCCGCGGCCGCCACCGAGGCGTCCAGATCCGCTTCGCTGACTGCCGCCTCGGCGCGGTTCAGTTCGAGCTGGTTGATATTGCCGGCGGCAAAGTATTGTTGCGCGAGCGCTGCCGACAGCCGCATTGCCTGCGCGGCCAGGGTGACCAGTTCCGCTCGCTGCTTCGCGGCTACGGCGGACACGTGTGCGGCAACAACATCCTGCGCGAAATCAAACAGCTCGGCCGCGACTTCATAGCGAATCAACTCAGCTTGCTGAGCGGCCATTTCGCGCCTTGACGACAGCAACACGACGTCGGTCACGCTCTGGATCAACGCGGCGGTGATGCGCAGCACCGTACTGCTCGCGTCGCTGTTCAGGGCGCCAAGTGACACTGTCGGGTTAGACAGGCGACTGGCATCGTAGACGTCGGCCGCCGCAATGCCGAGACGCGCATAAGCGGCGCGCAACCGGGGATTGTTCACCAGCGCGATTTGTACGGCGCCTGAGGGTTCGAGTGGCCGGGCGAGTAGTGCGCTGATTCGTGTGTCGAGCGCCGCAGGGTCGTCGGTTGCGGTGGATGGCATTGCGGTTCGTGAGGCAAGCATCCCTTCGACTTCGTCGATCCGGGGATCGGGCAGCGTCGTCGCGCAACCCGCCGCAACAACGGCAGCGGCCAACGTGATCAATTCCAGGGTCTTCATCGATTCACTCCATTCGTTTCAATCCGCGGGCGAGGTGCCTCCGCGACAGAATTCAAACCTGGAGTGATATGGGCGGGCGCAGCACGGGCGGGATGACCTGCGGTAAAAATCGACGGGCGCTGCGACCGTTGTATTCGTTGTGGCGGGAATCGAAGGCTAAACGGAGAACAGTGTCGCCGGGTTGCCACGCGCTCTGGATGGCGCAGCCGTTGCCGCAATCCGGGCCGCACGCGCATCCGTGTGTCGCCGGTTCGTCGCTACCGTCTACCGGCATGTCGGTCAATTGGGGGGCGTCATGGTTGTGCGTCCCACCGCCTGCTAGCGGCGGCGCAGTCTCCGCGACGGTCGGATGATCCGCGCAATGCAGGTCCGCGCGCACGATCGCGGCACCGTGCAGCAGCAGTGCGGTGCTGAGCAAGCAGCAGAGTAATTTGCGCGACACGATCACGTCTGCCAGTGTCCGCCAAACACCGGTAGGTGGCAAGCGCAGGGAAGGTTCTCAGGACGTGTGCGAACTCAGGCCGGAAACAGGAAGCGTTCCCGGCTTTATTCGCACTGGCCGCCGTAATACTATCGATATGATCTCACCGCCCGAAACGCTATTGCCGGAGGACCCATGACCCGACTCTTTTCGCATCGCCATCGCCCCGTCTCTAAGGGTGCATTCCCGTTGGAAAGCCTGGCCCGGCGACCTGATGTCCCGGCTAACGTTCCGCGTGGATTGACCGCACCGTTCTCGGTCGACGCGCCGGAAGCGCCGCTGTCCCTGCGGAACTCGATGCAGGAGTACTTCAATATCATGGACCGGATGCGCGTCGGCCCGACGGCGCCGGCCGTGTCGCCGATTCCGGAGGATCTAATCGAACGCAGCGAGCATTTGAAAGCGGCGTGCTACTACATGGATGCAAGCATGGCGGGTGTTTGTGCCCTGCCGTCGGCCGCGATCCTCGATACGCCTGTTGTCAACGCCGCACTCGCCGCAGCCGCGGAGCGGGAATACGCTGCCGGGTCCGCCGCTAACGTCATGGCCGAAACGAGTGTGCGCGAGGGCCGCGAGGCGTGGGCCCGTGCAGCGGAAGCAGAACAACAATTCGATCATGGTTTCGCGCTCGTCATCCTGTGCGAATACACGCGCGAACCCGATGCGAGCGAACCGGGTGGCGAGTGGCTCGTGGGCACGCAGGCGCAACGCGCCGCGTTGAGAGGCGCGGAGGTCGGCGCGTTGATGGTGAATTACCTGCGCTTTCTCGGTTTTGAATCGCGTCTCCACACCGCGACCGCGAGCGATGTCGATCTGAACCGCCTCGCGGTCGAATGCGGGCTTGCGGAGTATGTCGGCAGCAATGGCACGGGTCGATGCGTCAACCCGTTTGTCCCGGCAGGCTTCGGCCTTGCGGTGGTCACGACCACAATGGCGCTGGCAGCGGATCAACCGCTCGCGGCCGGGGTTGGTACGAAATCGCCCGGTTTCAAATGGTGGCTTGGATTCGGCGGTACCCGGTCCGGGCGCGCGGGCGCGCTGTACCAGGATCGTCCGTTTCATCTCGGTCCGTATCCGATGGAAACGGTTAAACGCGTCGCGGAACCGACGACGATCATCGACGGCCCGAACATCCCGCGGGCGCCGAAGCGGCACGACATGTTTATCCGCGCCGCGATGGGCGACCTGGGCGCGAAGGCGCAAAAGGAACTCGACGGCTTTCGTATGATCACGAAGTCGCCGTTCGGCCACGCCATGGTGCCGGTCCTCGGCGGGATGGTGCCGCTGCAGTACGGCGAAGAGTCCGGAACCGTCACACCCGGTACCGAAGACGCGGAGAAAAACGCCGCTGCCGTGAAAGCAGCACTGTATTACCTCGGCGCCGACATGGTCGGCATTTGCGAGATTCCCGATTACGCGTGGTATTCGCACGATATCGACGGAACGGAGATCAAGCCTTATCACAAGTACGCCATTTGCGTTCTCATCGATCAAGGTTATGAAACGATGGAGGGCGCGAGCGGTGACGACTGGATATCGGGCGCGCAAAGCATGCGTGCTTACCTGCGCGCACAGCTGACCGGCGGAGTCGTCGCAGACCACATCAGAGGACTCGGCTATTCGGCGCGCGGGCACAGCGTGATGGATCAGGACGTACTGCATATTCCGCTGATACTGAATTCGGGGCTCGGCGAATTGTCGCGGATCGGCGAGCTCGTATTGAATCCGTTCGTCGGACCCCGCTTCAAATCGGGCATCATCACGACGAATATGCCGTTGGCAGTCGATCAACCGATCGATTTCGGTCTCCAGGACTTCTGTACGAAGTGCAACAAGTGCGCACGCGAATGCCCCGTGACGGCCATTCCGTTCGGGGACAAGATCATGTTCAACGGTTACGAAATGTGGAAGCCGGATGTCGAGAAGTGCGCGCGCTACCGGATTACGAACTCGGCCGGGTCGATGTGCGGTCGTTGTATGAAAACCTGCCCCTACAACCTCGAAGGGATACTCGCGGAGCGGCCGTTCCACTGGGCCGCGATGCATCTTCCGTTCGCACGGGAATGGATCGCGAAACTCGACGACAAGGTGGGTAACGGCCGCATCAACCCGGTGAAGAAGTGGTGGTGGGATCTGGATTCCGACGATGACGGCAACGTGGTTACGGCGAAAAAATCGAATGCGCGCGAGCTGGTTTTTCGTCCCCCGCTAAAACCCGAAGATCAGAAGCTCGGTTGTTATCCCCCGGATATCGCACCACCACCGGTGACGGCGGAACCCGTCGCGCCGGATCGCAAGGAGGCACTGATCCGCTACCGCGCCGCGCAAAAACCCGGCGAGTATCGCAAGGCATGAATCGGGACGCGCCGGGATTAACGATTAATGCGCCGCGGGAGCGGCGAGGCAATGGCAACAGAGCGAACGCAACCAATGAGTGAACCCCGTGATCGCATTGTCGCCGGGTGGTTGCTCTCCTGTTGCGCACTGGTGTTCGCAATGGTCGTGCTCGGTGGTGTGACCCGCCTGACCGGTTCGGGCTTGTCGATGGTCGACTGGCGCCCGGTAACCGGCATACTACCGCCGCTGAGCGACGCCGAGTGGGCGGATACTTTTGCCGCCTACCAGCTCTCGCCCGAATTCCGGAAAATAAATCACGCGATGGACGTGAACGACTTCAAGGGTATTTTCTGGCTGGAATATCTGCACCGCGTGCTCGGGCGCCTGATCGGTCTCGCGTTTTTTGTCCCCATGCTGTTTTTCTTCTGGCGCGGCTACATCCATGCCGCGGCCTGGCCGAAGTACGTGGTTATGTTCGCGCTCGGCGGGCTGCAGGGGTTGCTCGGGTGGTACATGGTTAAAAGCGGTCTGATCGACAATCCTCACGTGAGCCAGTACCGCCTCGTCGCGCACCTGAGTGCCGCGTTTGCGATTTACGCCTACATGTTATGGATCGCACTCGGGTTGTTGTATGCGAGCGGCGATGGACCGTCACACCGCTGGCTGCCGCGCGGCATCGCGCTGACGATACTGATTGCGGTTACGATTATTTCGGGTGGCTTTGTCGCGGGTCTGAATGCCGGTCATGCCTACAATACGTTCCCGCTCATGGGCGGTGAGTGGGTACCGCCGGGAATGCTGGCGTTCGATCCGGCGTGGCGGAATTTTTTCGATAACGTGGTGACGGTCCAGTTCGATCATCGGGTGCTGGCCGTGACCACGTTCTGCCTCGTCACCTGGTTCTGGTTTCGATCCCGGCGCGTCGGGTTGTCGCGGCGGGCGCGGAATGCAACGCACGCATTGTTCGCCGCGGCGACAGTCCAGGTCACGCTTGGGATTTCAACCCTGGTGCTTCACGTCCCGGTGGCGCTCGCAGCGGCTCACCAGGCGATTGCGCTCGCTCTCCTGACGTGCGCACTGTTGGTATGCCATGCCCTCAGCGGCACTGGTCACGTTTCCCGCCAACCGTGAATGCCCCCGCGTCGTCGCGGACGCCAGGCTAACGCCGGCGGGACGACATCACCGGCCCGGTGCCGGGGCAGTCTGATCCGGGGAATTGCTTCCGGCGATTGATGTTCATCCGATAACAAACCGACCGTCATTGGGGCCCGCTTTTTACGATATGATTAAGTTATCGCAAGATCGCGGGTGAAACCGAGTATGGCCACGCCAGAATCCCACCTCAAAGCCGGCACGGAGATGCGGTCGCGGCTCCGCTTCATGCCCGATTCCGGCCAAATCTGGCTCGACGAGCAGCGCATGATCATGGTCCATGCAGGCGCCATGGGTGAACTGCGCAGCGAACTGATCGAGACACTGGGGTACGACCGCGCCCGCGGGGTGCTCACCCGTATGGGCTACGCGTCCGGGACGCGCGACGCGGCATTCGTACGGCGATTGTTTCCGAACGCGAGCGACAAGGATGTCTACGTAATGGGCGCGCAGCTGCATAACCTCGAAGGCATCGTTAACGTCCGCCCGGTCCGGTTTGATATGAACGTCGCCCGGGGCGTCTGTGAGGGCGAGTTCATCTGGGAAAATTCCTATGAAGCCGAGGTGCACCGGGCGCATTTCGGTGTCGATACGACCCCCGCCTGCTGGATGCAGATTGGTTACGCAGCCGGGTATACCTCGGAGCTGTTCGGCAGCTTTGTGCTGTATCGGGAGGTTGAATGCGGTGCGATGGGCGATCGGCATTGCCGCATCGTTGGCCGGCCGCTCGCTGAATGGGAAGACGCCGAGCAGGACCTGAAATATTTTCAGCCGGAAAGCCTCGCCGATCGATTGATGGAACTGCAGACGCAAGTGGAACTGTTACGCGCCGCGCAACAGGACAATGACGGGGCCGGCGAACTCATCGGCGAAAGCGAAAGTTTCAAAGCGGCCTTTGCCATGATCGAGAAGGTCGCGGCGAGCCAGGTGACGGTTATGTTGCTGGGCGAAACCGGCGTCGGCAAAGAGATGTTTGCGCACCGGATCCATGAACTCAGCACCCGCGCCAATGGCGCGTTCGTCGCGGTCAATTGCGCAGCGATACCGGAAGATTTAATTGAATCCGAACTGTTCGGGGTGGAGAAGGGTGGTTTTACGGGCGCCAGCCGCTCGCGTCCAGGCCGGTTCGAACGCGCTCACGGGGGGTCCCTGTTTCTCGACGAGGTCAGCGAGCTGTCGCCCGTCGCGCAGGCGAAACTGCTGCGGGTATTACAGGAGGGCGAAATTGAACGCATCGGCGATACGGCGATCCGTCGGGTCGACGTACGCGTCATCGTTGCGACCAACATCGATCTCGAGGTCGCGGTTGCAGAAGGCCGGTTCCGCGCCGACCTGTTCTATCGGCTGAACCCCTATCCCGTGTCGATTCCGCCGCTGCGAGAGCGGCTCCACGATATCCCCTTGCTCGTACAGCATTTCATCGACAAATATTCCGTTGCGCACGGCAAACAGGTCGCTTCCGCCACGAGCGAAGCAATGTCGGCGCTGCTCGATTACGTCTGGCCGGGTAACATTCGCGAGCTCAAGAACATCATCGAACGCGGGATCATATTGACCGGCAATGGTGAGGCCATCGAACCGGCCAGTCTGTTGCCGCGAAACCCGGTGCCCAGCACGGCACCGGCCGGCGTCGCCGACCCGGGTGCTTCACGCATCGATAATCTGCTTGAATCCGTTATCCATGACGGGCTGAGCTTTGAGGACGTTGAAAGTCGCCTGTTGCGGCTCGCGGTCGAACGGGCAAACGGGAACCTGAGCGCGGCCGCCCGGGCGCTCGGTATGACCCGTGCACAACTGGCCTACCGTCTGAAGCGCACGCGCGATAGCGAAGCATGAGGTCGGAGCTGACTGGTGCGGGTGAATACTGGCCCGAAAGTTATGCACCGGGTGAGAATTTGATGAAATGATTAAATCAAGGTCATCCGAATGTTACGAATTGAACAAATTAACGCACCGCAACAGCGTACCAGAAAATAATTAAATACCTGTAAATCAAAATGATACGGAAAGCTGGCACAGATGCTGCACTAACTGGCACCGTTGCAACGGCGGATTCAGCATGGGGACGATAACGAAACTCGATTTCGCGGACACGATATCGACCCGCTACATTCGGGTGACCAACGAGGACCACCGCGGATTCATCGAATTTCAATTTTCGATTGGCGATCCGAGCCTGTACCTCGAAATGACCCTGCCGCCGGATGCTTTTGAAGAATTTTGTCGCGAGCACGCGGTGCGCAGACTGACCGAAGCCGAAGGTGCGGCGGTTGATGCGAGCGAACGACGCTGGCGTTTTGGGGACGATGCGGAGGAAAACACTTAATGTCGATTGAAATCAAAACGACGTCGGTCGAACCGATACGTAAGACGTTCGACCACATTGCGGCGAAAATCGGACCGGACAAGGCGGCAACGCGCTATCAGGAGGCGGTGTGGGGGTTGCAACCCCAGGTGAATCTGCACTACCGGCCGACGTGGCAGCCCGAGAAACTGCTCTACGATCCGTCCCGCACCGCGGTGGTGATGGAGGATTTCGATGATCTCATCGATCCGCGCCAGTATTACTACGGTACCTGGACCATCCAGCGCGGCAAACAACAGGATTCGCAGGAAAAGAATTTCAATTTCGTGGAATCGCGCGGACTGCTTGGCAGCCTTGACCCGGCCTTCCGGGGCAAAATCGCGCAACTCGTGGTGCCGCTGCGGCACGTTGCCTGGGGCGCGAACACGAATAACAGCTACACCGCGGCCTATGGATTCGGCGCGCCGATGACGTCAGCGGCGGCGTTGCAAATGATGGACAACCTCGGGGTTGCGCAATACATCACACGAATTGGCCTGATTCTCGCGGAAAACGACTCCGGTGCGCTGGATGTTGCGAAGGCGCTGTGGATGGAGGACGAGCGCTGGCAGCCGATGCGCGCGCTCGTCGAAGAGGCGATGGTGACGAAAGACTGGTTCGAATTACACGTCCTGCAGAATTTTCTGATCGACGGAGCCGTCTACCCCCTCGTGTTTGACAAGTTCGATGCCGACGTTGCACGTGCCGGCGGCGCCGCGTTTTCGATGATGAACGAATTCACCGACGAATGGTTCGCAGAATCATCACGCTGGGTCGATGCGGTCATCAAGCGCGCGGCGCAGGAATCCGACGCCAACAAGTCGGCCATCTCGGGCTGGATCGCAAAGTGGGTGCCGCGGGTGCAGGGGGCGGTGAAACCGCTCGCCGATTTCGCCTTTGACGGTAACGGAACGCCGGCACTCGACGAGGTGATGGACCGACTCATGGCCCGCGCGACGAAAGCCGGGCTGGACGTATAGGAGCGCAATCATGGCAGATAACGTATTTATCGCATTTCAGAACAATTCCGAGGCACAGCCGATCATCGAAGCGATCCTCGAGGACAACCCGTCCGCGGTGGCGAACGAATCGCCAGGTATGGTCAAAATCGACTGCCCCGGGCGACTCGTCGTGCGACGCGAAACGGTCGAGGAAAAGGTCGGACGCGATTTCGATCTGCAGGAAATGCATATCAACCTCGTTTCGCTGGGCGGCAACGTCGACGAAGACGATGACGAATTCGTGATTGCGTGGAATACGTAAACGCGCGACCTGAACAATCCCGGCAAACAGAACAACCAGTAGTTGTCGAAGAGGAAAACCGATGGCCAAACCAAAGCGGATAGGACTGAAAGAAAAGTACAGCCTCATGACGAGGGGTCTTGACTGGGAAACGACGTACCAGCCGATGGACGAAGTCTTCCCCTACGATAACTACGAAGGGATCAAGATCGTCGACTGGGACAAGTGGGAAGACCCGTTCCGGCTGACGATGGATTCCTACTGGAAGTACCAGAGCGAGAAAGAGCGCAAGCTCTACGCCATCCTCGATGCATTCCAGCAGAACAATGGCCAGCTCAATATTACCGACGCCCGCTACATGAGTGCGGTCAAGTTATGGATCCAGGGGATCACACCGCTCGAGTACGCGGCGCACAGGGGATTCGCGCATGCCGGTCGATCTTTTCGCGGCGCCGGCGCGCGGGTCGCGTGCCAGATGCAATCCATCGACGAACTGCGCCACGCGCAAACCCAACTGCACGCTTTCAGTCACTACAATAAATTTTTCAACGGCATGCATGGATTTGCGCACATGCGCGACCGTGCCTGGTACCTGTCGATTCCGAAGAGCTTCTTTGAGGACGCCATGAGTGCCGGTCCGTTCGAGTTCGTGACTTCGATCTCGTTCGCGTTCGAATACGTACTGACAAACCTGTTATTCATGCCCTTTGTTTCCGGTGCCGCCTACAACGGTGATATGGCCACGACGACGTTCGGTTTTTCCGCGCAATCGGATGAGTCCCGGCACATGACCCTCGGACTCGAAGTCGTAAAATTTATGCTCGAACAGCACGAGGACAACGTTCCTATCGTGCAGGCCTGGCTCGACAAGTGGTTCTGGCGCGGTTATCGCCTGCTGGGGCTCGTCGGTACGATGATGGATTACATGCTGCCGAAAAAGGTGATGTCGTGGAAGGAAGCGTGGGAGATTTACTGGGAAGAAAACGGGATCGCCCTGTTTCATGATCTGAGCCGCTACGGCATTGAGTTGCCCCGGCATCATGAAGTTGCGAGCAAGGAAAAGAACCGCATCACCCATGAGCTGTGGTCGACGCTATATCAATACGGCAATGCCCTCGGTCTGCACACCTGGGTTCCGGAAGACGAAGAGCTGGACTGGATGTCTGAAAAGTACGGTACCGAGTTCGATACGATGTACCGTCCCCGCCTCGAGTTTTTCCGCGAACGCGAACAGGCCGGCGAACGCTATTTCAACAACCGTCTGCCGATGGTGTGTCAGGTGTGCCAGATTCCGGTGTTCTTCACCGAGCCTGACGATCCGCAAACGCAGTGCGTCCGCATCGTCGAATGGGCCGATACGAAGCATCATTGCTGTTCTGACGGTTGTGCGGATATTTTTCGGCGCGAGCCCGAGAAATACGTGCAGTCGCTGATACCGCCACAGCAGATTTACCGCGGTGAATGCGGCGGCGCGACGAACATATTCGAGTACGCGGCCTGGCTGCATCTCGAAAAGGACGTCGATACGGGCGAATTCAACGGGTCGCCCGATCATCGTAACTGGGAAGCGTGGGCGGCAGAGCAACCAACCCCGCAGTCCAACTCCGACGAAGCTGCCTGAGGAGATCCGACATGACGGTAAAACACCTGGGTGACAGCTACGAATACAAATCGGAAAACCGCGAGGAGGGTTACGGCGGCGACATCAATTTCTACATTCAGTGGGAACAGCACCTGATGTACGCGTGTCCCTCGGCGTATCGTGCGCCGGTGGACCTGATCCTGCGGGATTTCATGGAACAAATGTTCAAACCTGATTACCAGGCCCACCCGGATGCGGACAAGCTCGACATCGACACGCTGGAGTGGCAGCTCGATCAGCAAGCGTGGCAGCCGGACCTGGACAAGAGCCTGAAGGACAATGGCGTTGGCCATATGAGCTATCTGCAGGTTCGTTCGCCGGGTCTCGAAGGTATGCACGGTTGCGGTAACTAGGCGGCAGATCGTGGGTTACCAGGTCACCATCGAACCGCTCGGGGAGACGATCGAAGTCGAAGACGGCCAGTCGATCCTCGACGCGGCCTTGCGCGCCGGCATCTGGCTCCCGTATGCGTGTAATCACGGTTTGTGCGGGACCTGCAAGGTCGATGTGCTCGAGGGTGTGGTCGAGCACAATAACGCCTCTCCGTTCGCACTGATGGATGTCGAGCGCGACGAGAACAAGACACTCGCGTGTTGCGCGACGCTCGAATCGGACATCGTGATCGAAGCCGAAGTTGATGAAGACGAGGATGCGCAACAAATCGCGGTCGAAGACCGGGTTGGGGTCGTATCCCGTATAGAATCGCTGACCCCGACGATCAAGGGCATCTGGCTCGACGTCGATGGCGACGGCGTCGAGTTTCAGGCTGGTCAGTACATCAATCTCAATGTGGCCGGTCTCGAACACCCGCGGGCTTTCTCGATTGCCAGTTCGCCGTCCGAACGAAATTCTATCGAATTGAATATTCGCCGCGTCGAAGGCGGCGCGGCGACAACTTACCTTCACGACGATCTGAAGATCGGCGATGAAGTGTCGTTTACCGCACCGCTTGGCCGGTTTTTCGTACGCAAGTCTGCACCTGAGCCGGTGCTTTTCCTCGCCGGCGGCTCAGGCTTGTCGAGCCCGAAGTCGATGGTGACCGATTTGCTGGAAAACGGGGATCCCCGGGACATTACGCTACTGTACGGCGCACGCTCACGTGACGAGTTGTACTACTACGATTTGTTCTCGGGGCTCGCCGAAGAACACGCAAATTTTACCTACCTGGCCGCACTGTCGGACGCGGACGATGCCAGTGGCTGGGATGGCGCGACCGGTTTTGTCCACGAGCTTGCGGAACAGCATTTCGACAAACGTTTTGACGGGCACAAGGCCTACCTGTGTGGGCCTCCGCTGATGATCGATGCGTGTATTACGGCGCTGATGCAGGGACGCCTTTTTGAAGAACATATCTTTATGGAATCGTTCCTGACGGCCGCGGACGGTGCGGAACCGGCCCGTCGCAGTGCGTTGTTCAAAAATTTCTGACCGTTCATGGACGCGGGGCAATACGAGATCACGATTGCCGACAGTGGCGACCAGTTTACCTGCCGCGACGGCCAGAACGTTCTGCTCGCGATGGAGCGCCTCGGCCGACAAGGGATCCCGGTCGGTTGCCGGGGTGGGGGATGCGGTATCTGTCGGGTCCAGGTGCTCGGAACGGGCAATTACCGAACATTGAAGATGAGTCGCGCACAAGTGAGCGAAGCAGACGAGGCCGAAGGCATTTGCCTCGCCTGCAAACTACTCCCCGAGGGTGATTTGACCATTCGCCCTCTGGGTCTGTTGCGCAAGCAATTGAATCAATGAAATCGACTGGCCACAATAAGGGCCGGCGACCAATCAGCTGAGCGGAGGAAACGAATATGTCATTTCATGGCGTAATGCGGCCAGGGCACACCTGCATACGGGTACTCGAAATGGAGCCGGCAGTGACCCACTATGTTGACCATCTCGGGATGATCAAAACCGGTGAAGACGACCAGGGGCGTGTATACCTGAAAGCCTGGGACGAGCACGACTGTTTTTCAATCGTGTTGCGCGAAGCCGATGAACCCGGCATGGACTTCATGGGTTTCAAGGTTCACTCCACCGCCGATCTCGATCAGCTCGAAGTCGCTATCCGTGAATACGGGTGCGAGGTCGAGCGCATTCCCGCCGGTGAGCTGACGGGTTGCGGCCATCGCATCCGCTTCGCCATTCCGAGTGGACACCCCATCGAGCTTTACGCGGAGAAAGACTACGTTGGCAACGGCCTCGGCCGGCTGAACCCGGATCCTTGGCCCGAAGGTCTGAAAGGCATGCAGGTCAATCGCTACGACCACTGCCTGCTGTACGGGCCGAATATTCCCGATGTCGTCGATTTCTTCGTCAATGTACTTGGGTTCGCGCTGACCGAAAAAGTGATTGATCCGGATAACAATATGATCGGCGCGTTCCTGTCGTGTTCGAACAAGGCGCACGACATTGCCTTTATTCACTATCCGGAACCTTCGAAATTCCACCATGCGTCGTTTCTGCTGAATTCCTGGGAGGAAATTCTGAACGCCGCGGACATCATGGGAATGAAGGGGATATCGATCGACATCGGACCGACCCGCCATGGTATTACGCGGGGTCGCACGATCTATTTCTTCGACCCGTCCGGAAACCGTAACGAGGTATTCTGCGGTGATTACATGTGGTATCCGGATCGCGAACCGATCACGTGGACGGCCGAGGAACTCGGCAAGGCGATTTTCTTCCACGATCGCAAGCTGAACGAGAACTTCCTGACCGTCGTGACATAACAACCCCGGCGCCGGATACGACGAACAGCGTACCGAGGCCCCGCCCGATAGTCTGTCGGGCGGCATGACGCTGACCGGGTCGCGGGGAGCTATACAACGCGCCGCGACCGCCTCTAGTGATCGTGGGGGCGGCTGACGCCCGCCGGTAACCGAATGTCCTCGATTAACCGCCGGACGCTATCCGGCGGGGGCGGTGTCCAGGCCGCAACGCTCCAGGCGACCGCGAGGTTCAGTGCGGCGCCCACGGCACCGATACCTTCCGGCGAAATGCCGAACCACCAATGGGCCGCGTTGTTCAGTTCGGGTGCGTAGAATTTGAAATATCCGATGTAGGTGAATGTGAACACGAGGCCGGTGATCATGCCGGCAACCGCACCTTCGAGATTCATCCGCCGTGAAAATATGCCGAGCAGGATCGGCGGGAACAGCGAAGCCGCGGCCAGACCGAATGCAAACGCGACGACCTGGGCGACGAAACCGGGCGGGTTGATCCCGAGATAGCCGGCGATGCCGATCGCCGTCGCCGCCGCAAGCCGGGCATAGCGCAGTTCTTCCCGGTCCGTGATCCCGCGGGCGAAGGTCTTCTTGAGCAGATCATGTGAGACCGCCGCGGAGATCACGAGCAGCAGACCGGCCGCGGTCGACAGCGCCGCGGCGAGGCTGCCGGCAGCGACGAGCGCAATAACCCAGGGTGGGAGGTTTGCGATTTCCGGATTCGCGAGCACCATGATGTCGCGGTCGACATACACTTCGTTCGTCGAATCCGACAACGTGTTCGTGACAATCCGCTCGCCGGCCGGCCCGCGGTTATCGCCATCGAACGTCGGCGCGCCTTTGAACGCCGCGCCCGGACCGTATTGAATGCGGCCATCACCGTTTTTGTCGCGCCAGCCGATCAGGCCGACGTTTTCCCAATTCGTGAACCATTCAGCGACGGTGGCGTAGGGTTGGTTGTTGATCGTGTCGATGAAATTGAGCCGCGCGAACGCACCGACGGCGGGGGCGGTGGTATACAGCAATGCGATGAAAAACAACGCGTAGCCCGCGGACTTGCGTGCATCGGAAACCTTCGGAACGGTGAAGAACCGGACGATCACGTGCGGCAGGCCCGCCGTGCCCAGCATCAGGGCGAGCGTAATGGCAAAGATATCGACCATCGACTTTCCGCGCTCGGTATACGGCCGGAAGCCGAGTTCAACGAGGGTCGCGTCGAGTTTGTGCAATACCGCGACACCCGATCCGTCGCTGACCACAGAGCCGAGGCCGATTTGCGGCACCGCAACGCCGGTCACCAGCAGCGAAATAAATATCGCCGGGACGAGATAGGCAAAAATCAGCACGCAGTACTGGGCTACCTGGGTGTAGGTGATCCCCTTCATGCCGCCGAGCACCGCGTACATGAATACGACAGCCATACCGACCACGACTCCCCAGGTGATTGGAATATCGAGAAACTGGGAAAAGACAATGCCGACTCCGCGCATTTGCCCGGCCACATAGGTGAACGAGACGACGATGAGTGCGACGACGGCGACGACCCGTGCAACGTTTGAATAATATCGGGTGCCGATGAAATCAGGGACCGTGAATTCGCCGAATTTGCGCAGATAAGGCGCGAGTAACATCGCGAGTATCACATAACCACCGGTCCAGCCCATCAGGTAGACCGATCCGTCGTAGCCGAGGAACGAAATGATGCCGGCCATGGAAATAAATGACGCTGCGCTCATCCAGTCGGCCGCTGTCGCCATTCCGTTCGCGATCGGATGAACGCCGCCGCCGGCGACGTAAAAGTCGTTCGTCGACCCGGCGCGCGACCAGACAGCGATGCCAATATAAAGAGCAAAGCTGGCGGCGACGAACAAATACGTCAGCGTTTGTGTATCCATCAATCCGACCCCGCGTCGTCGTCGCTGACGCCGAAGCGCTGGTCGATCCGGTGCATCCAGAGTACGTAAATGAAGATCAGTACGACGAAGACGAAGATCGAACCCTGCTGTGCCCACCAGAAGCCCAGTTTGAAGCCAAAGAATTCGATTTGATTGAGTGCTTCGACGAGCAAAATGCCGAATCCGAATGACACCGTGAACCAGATCCCGAGCAGAATGCCGATCACGGTCAGGTTGGCTCGCCAGTACGCCTGCGCGTTGTCATTCCGATTGCCGGTGGGTGGCGCGGTGGGTTCCTGGTCCGTCATAGTGTCAAAGTCATGTTGATGCTTGCCGAGGGCCGTCGCGACCGACGGCATTGTGCCATACCCGCCTGCCGGGCTGCGGGCATCGTTGGAGGGTCAGAAGATTGTAACGATCGACCTCTCGATCACGGTCCGGGAAGGGGGTATTGCAGTTGCGCGACCATGTCCGCGGTTGAATGCTGCGTCTCGCCCGCGACTTCGAGTTCCGCGAAGCGATGCAGCGCCGCTTCATGCGTGACCATCGCTTCCGCGAGTTCGCGATAGACCGAAGGCGCTGTTTGCGCAATAGCGGTGTAACGCTCGACGTAAGGCACCAGTAAATCGCGCAATAAGGTCATCGCTTCATGCCAGGATTTGCCTTCGAACCCGGCGGCCATCTCCAGACCAGCGGCGCGCGATTCATCGAGTTCCCGAATGTCCATCCCGAGCGCGACCATGGCCGGTCGCAGACGCGCTTTTGTTTCGGTCTCAAGTTGCAGTATCAGGCCAATTTTGTATTGCTGCTCGGGGTCCGGATACAGCTCCAGCATCCGGCTGGAGAATGATTCACCGATGATTTCGCCCTGATATTGGCTCATCAGGTCGTCTTTAAACGTGTCAGTCATGTCTGTTCCGCCGTACGCTGCTGAAAATTTAATGTCGCCAGAGGCGGTCATTTTAAACAGAACGTGGCTCATTGCGTAGTTTGCCAACCGTGTCTCAAGTCGGCGGGATCTGTGAGTCGTACGCGGCACGGTCGGTCAAAAACATGACGTATTACCCATTTTGCGGGTCGGAGATTGTAGATTTTTGTTACGGGCCGGCGCTATTCTCGGCCTCGCTCGATTAAAAAGCGGCGTGTCCATGGAGGACGGCAATGACCAGGATGGTAGTGTTCAGTGCATCGGATGACCCCCGGATTCCGGATTTCCAGGCGGTGAGGTCGGTGGCCCGGGTTGACGAATCCGGGTCCGTGCACGGTACAAAGCTGCGCATCCGCGACCTGCCCAAGACGTTATCCACCGTCTTGCGCGCCACCGCCGGGATCGGCGGCTCAGCACGATGAGCGAGTTCCGAAGAAATGAACTGACCGCTGCGATTGACGGGCTGCGCGGCGCGTTTTTCGCCGTCGTCGCGATCAGCGCGTTTATCAATCTTCTGATGCTGACCGCGCCGCTGTACATGTTGCAGGTGTTTGACCGGGTTCTCACGAGTCAGAGTGTGGATACCTTAATCCTGTTGTCGATTATCGCGGTCTGCGCGTTGTTCGCGCTAGCGCTGCTCGAAGCTGTTCGCACCGCGGCGCTCGGTCGGCTCAGTGCCTGGTTCGATGAACGGCTCGGCAAGGTCACACTCAAGGCGAGCATCGCCGAACGTCTTGCCGGACGCCACGGACCGAACGCGCAGGGGTTACGCGATTTGTCGACCGTACGGTCGTTTCTCAGCGGTCCGTCGATGTTTCCGTTGATGGATGCCCCGTGGACACCGTTGTTCCTCGGATTCATATTTCTGTTGCACCCGGCGCTCGGCTGGGTCGCGCTTGCCGGCGCGGTGATATTGCTGGCGCTGGCGCTGACGAACGAACTGGCGACGCGCGGCGTTTTGCGCCGCGCCGGCGCCGCCCAGATCGATGCTCAGGAACAGGCCGAGGCGGCGGTGCGTAACGCCGATGTGATCGAAGCGATGGGCATGTTCGAGCAGGCGGCGCGCCGTTGGGGTGAACAACAGGCGTCAGCCCAGCAGTTACAGGCACGCGCGGGCGGTATCAGCGGCGCGATCAGTGCAACCTCGAAATTTACCCGGCTGACATTGCAGACGGCCATGCTTGGTCTCGGCGCCTGGCTCGTCATTAACAACCAGCTGTCGCCAGGTGGCATGGTTGCCGGCACGATATTGCTTGGACGAGCGCTGGCGCCCGTTGATCAGGCGCTCGGGTCATGGAAGGCATTTGTCGCCGCTCGTGGCGCCTACGAGCGACTTTCCGAGCGACTGGCGGATCAAATCGAAGAGCAAACCACGATGACGTTGCCGAAGCCGATGGGTATCGTCACCTGCGAGGGCGTGACGTACCGACACGGCGAGGGCGGCGAACCGACCGTTAGCAACGTTAGCTTCGAACTGCAGCCTGGCCAGGTGCTCGGCATTACCGGGCCCTCGGCCGCGGGCAAAACGACGTTGGCGAGATTGCTGATTGGCAATTTGGCGCCGCGCCTCGGACACGTTCGCATCGACGGAATGGACGTGGCCGAATGGGACGCGGGCGACCGGGGTCAGCACATCGGTTACTTACCGCAGGACATCGAGTTATTCCGCGGCACGGTGCGGGAGAATATTGCGCGTCTGTTGTCGAGTGATGCCGATTCGGTGATCGCTGCCGCGGAGCTTGCGGGCGTGCACGACATGGTGTTGCGCCTGCCACAGGGTTACGAAACCCAGATCGGCGAGGGCGGCGCCGCGTTGTCGGCCGGTCAGCGGCAGCGGATCGGCCTTGCGCGTGCGCTGTATGGTGACCCGAGCGTGGTTGTCCTCGATGAACCGAATTCGAATCTCGATCACGCAGGACTCGAAGCACTGATCCGGTGTTTCGGCGCATTGAAGGCGGCCCGGGTCAGCGTCATCGTCATTGCGCATCAACCGAATGTGATCCGGCATGTGGATGCGCTGCTCGTGCTCAATAACGGCCAGATCCAGATCAGCGGGCCGCGCGAGGCGGTGCTCGAGAAAATTACGCGCGCGGTCGAGGATCCTGACCGCGTTGTGCGACCGATCGCCGCGAGGGCCGGATAAGACGATGGAATCGAAATCCACCGCCTATGAGTCGATCCGCCCGCCTTTGGTCGCCGGTATCGTCGTGATAGTGGTGTTCTTCGGCGGATTCGGCAGTTGGGCTGCCGTTGCGCCATTGCAGAGCGCCGCGGTGGCGCCCGGGGTCCTCAACGTCGAAAGTCGGCGCAAGACCATTCAGCATCTCGAGGGCGGCATCGTCGCCGACATCCTGGTCGCGGAGGGCGACAGCGTGACTGCCGGACAGCCGCTGATCCGGCTCGATCCGATTCAGGCCCGCTCGCTGCTGACCCAGCTCCGGATCCGCTTTCAAACCTTGCGGGCGCAGGAAGCTCGCTTGACCGCCGAACGCGACGGTCACGACAAAGTCGATTTCGACTATGACCGTGACAACGCGGAAATCGCCAGCGCGGTGGCCGGCGAGATCCGGATTTTCGAGGCCCGCCTGAAAGCGATGCAAAGCGAGCAGGCCATACTGAACAATCGCATTGCGCAGTTTCGCGAGGAAATGACGGGTCTCGACGGACAGATCCGTGCGCAGACTGTTCAGCTCGGGTTGATCGACCAGGAACTGAAGGCCCAGGAAAAAATGTTCGAGCGCAAACTCGTCAGTATGCAGCGTGTCATCGAATTGAAACGCGAGCGCTCTGAAATCGTCGGCGACCGCAACCAGCAGCAGGCCGCGATCGCGCGCATCAAGCAGAGTATCGCCGAAGAGAAGCTGAAAATTCTCGATATCAGGACGTCGCAGTCGAACGAGGTCGTCTCTCAGCTGCGTGAGGTGGAAACGTCGTTGTCGGACGTGATCGAACGCTTACGTGCGGCCGAAGACGTGGTCGAGCGCACAACATTGCTGGCGCCGCTTGACGGCGTCATCGTGAACCTTCAAATCCATACCGTCGGCGGGGTGGTCGGACCGGGCGACGAACTCATGGACATCGTCCCGGCGCGAGAGGCGCTGGTGGTCGATGCGCGGGTCAATCCGTCGGACATCGATTCAGTCAGTCCGGGGCAGTCAGCGCAAGTGGTTCTGACCGCGTTTAGCAGCCGCACGGTAAAACCGCTCGACGGGACCGTGCAATCCGTGTCCGCCGATCGGTTGACCGACGCCCGTACGGATGAGCCGTACTACCTGGCTCGGGTCAGTCTGACCCCGGCGGAGCTCGCCGAACGCGCCGATCTCGAGTTGTCGGCCGGCATGCAGGCCGACGTGATGATCATCACCGGCGAACAGACCGCGATTGAATACATTTTTGCCCCGGTGGAGCGCAGCTTCTACCGGGCGATGCGCGAACAATAAGCGACCGACAGATAGCCAGACGATGACTGATCTGTACGCAAGCAAACTGAACACGACAGGGAGTCGAACAGGTCAACCGTGCCGGGGCGCTGCCCCGGTGTACCGGGAGGCGATCGATTCGACGATGTCGGACTGCGACCAAGGGGTAACGATTAAACGCGAGCATACGCGGGCTACCGCAGTATCAAGGAATGACTTCAGGAGAACAGGACGTGGCGGATTTAACAAACAACGACGGCTCAGGCAACAACGATGTCATTGACGGGACGACCGACGACGAACTGATACAAGGCTTCGACGGTCACGATGAACTGCGTGGCGGCTACGGCGACGATCAGCTGTACGGCGGCGCCGGTAACGACACGCTGATAGGCGGTCGAGGCTCCGATCTGCTAGACGGTGGCGACGGTGACGATTTGCTGATCAGCCGCTCGGATTCAGGCGAACAGCGGATTGGTCAGCTGGTGCTCGGCAATCCGACGCGCCCGGATCCGGATAACGAGGTGAACTACGACCGCCTGAAGCTGAAGGGTTGGGAGGGTCAACCACTGGTCGGTGACGATGTAATGACCGGTGGCGGTGGCCGCGACACGTTCCTGATCTCACCCCAGATCAACGCGACCCTCGGGATCATCGAGGAGCACGTGCGCGACGACGGTACGATCAAATGGTCCTCGGTAGCGCACGAGAACGATGAGCTCCACGACCACTGGGTCGATTCATCGGGTATCGACATCATCACGGATTACAACGCGCAAGATGACCATATCGCGATCATCGGTCACACCGCGAACATCGAGGTCGAACATGTCGACGTCGATGGCGACGGTGACGACGAATCGGTGATCACGATTTACTCGAACCAGGCCAACGGCGGTGCTCATACCCAGGATCTGCTCGGCCAGGCGATCGTGTTCGGCGACAAGGTCAATGCGGAAGATATCGTAACGGACGCGGGTGTGACCTACGGCGTGGTCGAGAACTATGCGGATGTCGATGAGGCGATCAACCCGACGGGCGAGCTGAAGACGAGTGGTCCGAACGGTGAGGTAATTGGTTACGACACGCGGGATGCAAACGGTAACGAGGGCCTGGTGACGGGTAATCCGTTTGCGCATTCGGACAATCCGTACCTGGATTCGGTGACGTATGCGGCACCGAGTGAAGCGGGTCCGAACTACGACAGCCGTGCGTTCTTCGACCAGCAGGGTTTTGATGAAGTCGCGGGTGATACGTACAACGGTGATGACACGGACAACGTGCTGACCGGAGAGCCGGCGGCGGCACCGGCAACGGGGTTGCCAGGTGCACTCGCGTACTGGACGTTCGCGAACGGTGTCGACGGTGGTTTCGCAAATGAACGCAGCGGTGGGCCGGAAGCACTGGCGTACCGGTTGTACGAGAACCAGGCGCTGCTGCAGACGGCGATGCCGTTAACCGAGGACCAGAACGGCAACCCGGACAGTGCGCTGGTGTTCAACGGCGAAGATACATTCGGGTTTATCGGCCACGACCCTTCCGTGGAAATGACCCAGGGTACGGTGTCGGTGTGGATCCGGCCTGATCACTTTTCCGATTGGGGCGGCAAACAGATTGTATTGTCGAAGGACCAGTCGGGTGCCGGTGACGGCGGCCACTTCCGGTTGGGTCATGACGACGACGGTCGGATCTTCCTGCGTTTCGCCGACGGTGATGGCGGCAGTAACAAGTCATGGACGTCCTCGCAGTCCTACCTGACGGAAGGTCAGTGGAGTCACCTCGCGGTGTCGTTCACGGCGGACGGGATCACGGTGTATGTGGACGGTAACGCGGTGCCGGATTATGCGTGGTACCGGCAGGAAGGAAACCTCGACTCGCCGGCACAAGCAACGGAAGCGTACCTGCTGGAGAACCGGGAGCCCTGGATCCTCGGCGCGAATACGTCGCACACGAAGGAAAACGAGACGGCAGCGGCGTTCGCGACGGATGACGAGCATCTGTGTGATGCGTTCGAAGGTGCGATGGCGGACTTCGGTGTCTGGGGTGGTTTCGAACCCGACTCGGCGCTTGATGCGGGCCAGGTCTGGCAGCTCTACAGCGAAGGTCCGGGTGACGCACTGACGGCACCATCGGGGATCGAGGCGATCATTGCGGCAGATGATGTCCTGAACGGCTTCGGCGGCAACGATCAGCTCGACGGTGCGGGTGGTGACGACGAAGTCAACGGCGGCGCGGGTAACGACTCGCTCGAAGGCGGGTACGGCGACGACATCCTCGACGGCGGGACCGGCAACGATGTGCTTGAAGGCGGTCGCGGTTCGGATCTGCTGCTCGGTGGTGACGGCGACGACACGCTGGTGAGTCGTTCGGACTCGGGTGAGCAACGGATCGGTCAGCTCGTGATCGGCGAGCCGACCCGTGAAGACCCGGACGGCGAGGTCAACGCAGACGCGCATAAGTTATACGGCTGGGAAGACCAGCCGCTGATCGGCGACGACATCATGGTCGGCGGCGCGGGTGCGGACACGTTTCTGTTCAACCCGCAGATCAACGCGAAACGGGACATCATTCTCAAGCACGTCAATGACGACCGGACGATCGACTGGGCCGCGGTCGCGGGCGAGAACAACGAATTACACGATCACTGGGTGGACTCGTTCGGGATCGACGTGATTGCGGACTACCGTGCGGACGAAGACGAGATCGTGATCGTGGGTCACACGGCGACCCCTGAAGTTGAGCACAAGTTGATCGACACGGACGGTGACGGCGAGGTTGACGAGGCGATCTCGGTGATCACGGTGTATTCGAACCAGGGTGGTGGCGGGGGTGCGCATACCGAGGATCTGATTGGTCAGATCGTGGTTCACGGTGATCTGGTCGATGAAGACGCGATCGTGCGGGTATCGAACAAGACGCACGGGATTGTGGAGACGGTCGACGAGATCCAGGAAGCGCTGGCGCCGACGGGAGAGACGAAGACGAGTGTGTCGTCGGACGGGACGACGTTTGCCGGCTACGACTCGCGCGACGACGAAGGGAACCTCGGCGAGGTCATCGAGAATCCCGAGTTGTACGTCAACAACCCGAATGCCAACAGTGACCTGTTCGAATACGCCGGGAATCTGGCGGACGACGTTCCGGTTGCCGTGGCGGTCATCGATGCTCTGTCGCACCCCGAACTCGACAACATGGTCTTCAGCGGCAACCCTGAATCGGGAGCCGGCGGTGCGTACGTCAGTATCGCGCACGAGAATCGTGCCGCAAACGTGGCGCAGACGACGGGCACGATTGCTTTCAGCTTTGTCGCCGACAACCCGAACGGCGGCAAGCAGGCGCTGTTCTCGAAAGACGCCTATGGCTACCAGGATGGGGGTCATCTGACGGCCTGGATCGACGAACACGGTTGCGTCGATGTCCGTTACCAATCGACGTCGAAGAGCCTGTATTTCAAGGCTGACAGCGTGGAACATCTCGAAGCCGGCGTCGAATATCACCTTGCGTTTACGTTTGCCGGCAACGAGGCGTCGCTGTACCTGAACGGTGAACTCCAGGAAACGAAAGATCTGTCCGATTATCCCGGGTTTCTCCTCGGCATGAGCGGGAACGCGGAGAGCCTCGTTTTTGGCGCCAACGCCTGGGGCCGGACCCCCGGTACGGTAGATAAACTCGATCACTTCTTCGATGGGTCGATCGATGATGTCGTGGTCGCCGATCGGGCACTGAACCCGGTCGAAATATTCAAGCTCGTCGCGGCGGAGGGTGATTTTGCGGCGGTCGGTCTCGACAGCACTCATGCATTGAATACGCCACCCGATGAGATTCAAATCCCGCCGGCCGATGCTGTCGGCGACGTCGCGCCTACGGTCATCAGTGATTTCACGCCGACCGTCGGTACGGATTTCGACGAGACGATCGACGGTATCGGTGATAACGAACTGATCCTGGGCCTTGACGGCGACGACATCATCAACGGCAACGGCGGTCATGATGAATTACGCGGTGGCTATGGTGACGATCAGCTGTACGGCGGCGCCGGTAACGACACGCTGATAGGCGGTCGAGGCTCCGATCTGCTAGACGGTGGCGACGGTGACGATTTGCTGATCAGCCGCTCGGATTCAGGCGAACAGCGGATTGGTCAGCTGGTGCTCGGCAATCCGACGCGCCCGGATCCGGATAACGAGGTGAACTACGACCGCCTGAAGCTGAAGGGTTGGGAGGGTCAACCACTGGTCGGTGACGATGTAATGACCGGTGGCGGTGGCCGCGACACGTTCCTGATCTCACCCCAGATCAACGCGACCCTCGGGATCATCGAGGAGCACGTGCGCGACGACGGTACGATCAAATGGTCCTCGGTAGCGCACGAGAACGATGAGCTCCACGACCACTGGGTCGATTCATCGGGTATCGACATCATCACGGATTACAACGCGCAAGATGACCATATCGCGATCATCGGTCACACCGCGAACATCGAGGTCGAACATGTCGACGTCGATGGCGACGGTGACGACGAATCGGTGATCACGATTTACTCGAACCAGGCCAACGGCGGTGCTCATACCCAGGATCTGCTCGGCCAGGCGATCGTGTTCGGCGACAAGGTCAATGCGGAAGATATCGTAACGGACGCGGGTGTGACCTACGGCGTGGTCGAGAACTATGCGGATGTCGATGAGGCGATCAACCCGACGGGCGAGCTGAAGACGAGTGGTCCGAACGGTGAGGTAATTGGTTACGACACGCGGGATGCAAACGGTAACGAGGGCCTGGTGACGGGTAATCCGTTTGCGCATTCGGACAATCCGTACCTGGATTCGGTGACGTATGCGGCACCGAGTGAAGCGGGTCCGAACTACGACAGCCGTGCGTTCTTCGACCAGCAGGGTTTTGATGAAGTCGCGGGTGATACGTACAACGGTGATGACACGGACAACGTGCTGACCGGAGAGCCGGCGGCGGCACCGGCAACGGGGTTGCCAGGTGCACTCGCGTACTGGACGTTCGCGAACGGTGTCGACGGTGGTTTCGCAAATGAACGCAGCGGTGGGCCGGAAGCACTGGCGTACCGGTTGTACGAGAACCAGGCGCTGCTGCAGACGGCGATGCCGTTAACCGAGGACCAGAACGGCAACCCGGACAGTGCGCTGGTGTTCAACGGCGAAGATACATTCGGGTTTATCGGCCACGACCCTTCCGTGGAAATGACCCAGGGTACGGTGTCGGTGTGGATCCGGCCTGATCACTTTTCCGATTGGGGCGGCAAACAGATTGTATTGTCGAAGGACCAGTCGGGTGCCGGTGACGGCGGCCACTTCCGGTTGGGTCATGACGACGACGGTCGGATCTTCCTGCGTTTTGCGGAAGGTGACGGGGGCAGTAACAAGGCTTGGACGTCCTCGCAGTCCTACCTGACGGAAGGTCAGTGGAGTCACCTCGCGGTGTCGTTCACCGCGGACGGGATCACGGTGTATGTGGACGGTAACGCGGTGCCGGATTATGCGTGGTACCGGCAGGAAGGGAACCTCGACTCGCCGGCACAAGCAACGGAAGCGTACCTGCTGGAGAACCGGGAGCCCTGGATCCTCGGCGCTAATACATCGCACACGGAGGAAAACGACACGGCAGCGGGGTTCGCGACCGATGACGAGCATCTGTGTGATGCGTTTGAAGGTGCGATGGCAGACTTTGGTGTCTGGGGTGGGTTTGAACCCGACTCGGCGCTTGATGCGGGCCAGGTATGGCAGCTCTACACCGAGGGTCCGGGTGACGCACTGACGGCGCCATCGGGGATCGAGGCGATCGTTGCGGCAGACGACGTCCTGAATGGTTACGGCGGCAACGATCAACTCGACGGAGCGGGCGGTGACGACGAAATCAACGGCGGTGCGGGTAACGACTCGCTCGAAGGTGGTTACGGCGACGACATCCTCGACGGTGGAACCGGCAACGATGTCCTCGAAGGCGGGCGCGGTTCGGATCTGCTGCTCGGTGGTGACGGCGACGACACGCTGGTGAGTCGTTCGGATTCGGGCGAGCAACGGATCGGTCAGCTCGTGATCGGCGAGCCGACCCGCGAAGATCCGGATGGCGAGGTGAACGAGGCGGCGCAGAAATTATACGGTTGGGAAGACCAGCCACTGGTCGGCGACGACATCATGGTCGGCGGCGCCGGCGCGGACACGTTTCTGTTCAATCCGCAGATCAACGCGAAAAGGGACATCATCCTCGAGCACGTCAATGACGACCGCACGATCGACTGGGCCGCGGTCGCGGGCGAGAACAACGAGTTACATGACCACTGGGTGGACTCGTTCGGGATCGACGTGATTGCGGACTACCGTGCTGACGAAGACGAGATCGTGATCGTGGGTCACACGGCGACCCCGGAAGTCGAGCACAAGTTCATCGACACGGACGGTGACGGTGAGGTTGACGAGGCGATCTCGGTGATCACGGTGTATTCGAACCAGGGTGGTGGCGGGGGCGCGCATACCGAGGACTTGATTGGTCAGATCGTGGTTCACGGTGATTTGGTCGATGAAGACGCGATCGTGCGGGTATCGAACAAGACGCACGGGATTGTGGACACCGTCGACGAGATCCAGGAAGCGCTGGCGCCGACGGGTGAGACGAAGACGAGTGTGTTGTCGGACGGGACGCCGTTTACCGGCTACGACTCGCGCGACGACGAAGGGAACCTCGGTGAAATCATCGAGAACCCCGAGTTGTACGTCAACAACCCGAATGCCAACAGTGACCTGTTCGAATACGCCGGGAATGTTCCGGAGGGCATCGGACCCGCGCACGCGGTCATCGACGAATTGTCGCATCCCGCCCTCGATCAGATGACCGTAACCGGCAACGAAGCCGATGGCGAGGGTGGGCCCGGTGTACCTGGCGCCTATTTCAACATCGCCCACGAGGGTCGCGCCGCAGCGATGGCGCAGACTGCCGGAACGATCGCATTCAGCTTCGTCGCCGACAATCCGAGCGGCGGCAAGCAGGCGCTGTTCTCGAAGGATGCGAGCGGCTACGTCGATGGCGGGCATCTGACGGCCTGGATCGACGAACATGGTTGCGTCGATCTGCGTTATCAGTCCACCGAGAAAAGCATCTACATGAAAGCAGACGGGATCGAGCATCTGCAGACCGGTGTCGAGTACCATTTCGCTTTCAGCTTTGACGGCTCGAGCGCGTCGCTGTACCTGAATGGTGAGTTGCAGGCGACAAAGGATCTGAGCGAGTACCCGGAATTCGCCACCGGTATGTCCGGCAACACGGAGAGCCTGGTGTTTGGCGCCGCGACCTGGTGGCGGACGAGCGGAGAGGTCGACAACCTTTCCTATTACTTCGACGGTTCGTTCGACGATGTTCTCGTCCTCGATCGCCCCTTGTACGGGGCTGAAGCCTACCAGTTGGCTGCAGGCATTCTTGACTACGAACCCACGGATGTGGCGGATCCGCCGATCGGCGAGGACCCGAGCGTCCCACCCGTTGGTGAAGACCCGAACGATCCGCCGGTTGGCGAAGATCCGGACGACCCACCGGTTGGCGAAGATCCGAACGACCCGCCGGTTGGCGAAGACCCGAATGACCCGCCGGTTGGCGAAGACCCGAACGACCCACCGGTTGGTGAAGATCCGAACGACCCACCGGTTGGTGAAGATCCGAACGACCCACCGGTTGGGGAGGTTCCGAACGATCCGCCAGTTGGTGAGGATCCGAACGATCCGCCAGTTGGTGAAGATCCGAACGATCCGCCAGTCGGTGAGGATCCGAACGATCCGCCGAACGGAGAGAATCCCGACATTCCGGGCGTCGAATTGCCAGGAACTCCCGGAAACGATGTTCTCATGGGGACGGAACGTAGCGATCGCGCAAACGGTGGTCGTGGAAATGATGTCATCTTCGGGTTGGGCGGCAACGACATTCTTGCCGGCGGCATGGGTGCCGACAGTATTTTCGGGGGAGATGGCTCCGACACGATCGGCGGCGCCGGAGGCGACGATTTTATTAACGGTGGCAATGGCGTCGACTTCATTGATGGAGGAAACGGCAACGATAAGATTCTCGGCGGGCTCGGTAACGACGCGATCGATGGTGGCTTCGGGGCTGACAGCATGTTCGGCGGCGACGGGGCTGACAGCATGGATGGCGGTGGCGGTGCCGATTTGATTCACGGCGGGAATGGTGCGGATAACATCGACGGCAGAAACGGTAACGATAAAATTCTCGGCGGACTTGGTAATGACGTGATAGAAGGCGGGTCTGGTGCAGACAGCATATTCGGTGGTGATGGACACGACATGATAGGCGCCGGCGCGGGGGGCGATATCATTTTCGGCGGTGCTGGGCACGACAGGATCGACGGCGGCAGTGGAAACGATGTGATCGCTGGCGGTATCGGCAACGATCAACTGTCGGGCGGCTACGGGAACGATAAGATTCTTGGCGGGCTCGGTAACGACGCGATTGATGGTGGTTTCGGCGTTGACACCATGTTCGGCGGCGAAGGGGACGACACTATCGACGGCGGTGGTGGCGCCGACTTGATTCATGGCGGCACGGGTGCCGACAGCATCGATGGCGGAAATGGCAACGATACGATACTCGGTGGGCTCGGTGATGATGTTATAGAAGGCGGATCCGGTGCAGACAAGGTTTTCGGCGGTGGCGGACACGACGCAATAGACGGCGGAGCCGGCGGAGACAGCATTTTCGGTGGGGGCGGAGATGACAGGATAGACGGCGGTAGTGGAAACGATGCCATCGCCGGGGGAATGGGCAACGACGAGCTGTCGGGCGGAAACGGGAGAGACGTGATAAGGGGCAATGACGGCGATGACGAGATTAGCGGTGGCGCCGGAAATGATGACCTGACCGGCGGTCGCGGCAAGGATGCTTTCGTGTTCGAAACCCCCACCGAAGGTTCGCTCGGCCTCGATGTCATACGCGATTTCAGATCAGGCCAGGACAAGCTGATGGTCTCGGGCGATTTGACGTTGCTGTTCGACGAGAAAACCGACTTCACGAAAATTTCTATACAGGATGGCGACGGGACGATGGTCGGACGCGTGCATGTCTACGGCGATGCGCTCGACCAGGACCAGGATGTCATGGAGATATCGGGGGCGAGTGACGATCTGTTTGCCTGATCCGCGATGCGGTTGTCATCACGGGCCCGGTGCGCGGGGCAGTCGGAACGATAACTCGTCCGGACGTCGCTCGCCCGGGATGAGTGGGGTAAGGTCCGCGCAGTAAATTCCTCACCGCGAGTTGGCGTCCCCTCCGAGTCGGTTATCATCAGGTCGATGAGCGACTTCGAACCTTAATTGATGGCGGCCGGTGGCTTGCTGGTCGACGCTGTCGTGTACCTTGGCGCGGCGGTCATCGCTGTCCCGATCTCCCAACGTTTGGGGCTCGGTTCGGTCGTAGGCTATCTGGTGGCCGGTGTTGCAGTCGGACCGTTCGGCCTGCACCTGATCGATGATTCTGAAACGATTCTGCATTTCTCGGAATTCGGCGTCGTCCTGTTGCTATTTCTCATCGGGCTCGAGCTGAAGCCCTCGCGCCTGTGGGAAATGCGTCACGCGATATTCGGCGTCGGGGCATTGCAGGTCGTCGCCAGTGCCGGTGCCATCGCGGCCGTGGCGAGCTTGTTTATTGGCGACATAACCAGCATCTTCATCGTTTCTAGCGCACTCGCGCTATCGTCGACTGCCATCGCAATGCAGCTACTGAGCGAGAAAGGACTCGTTCACAGCAGTGCCGGCAAGGCAGCGTTCGGCGTTCTGCTGTTTCAGGACCTCGCGGTGATCCCGTTGCTCGCCTTGCTCCCGTTACTCGCAGCGGATGCGACGACGGGCAGTGGCAGTGCTCTCGCAGGATTCGTACAGGTCGCGGGAGTTATCGCTTTGATTCTCGTTGGCGGTCGATACCTGGCGCGTCATGCGTTTCGGATCATTGCCCGTACCGGCTTGCGCGAGATATTTACCGCGTTCGCGCTGTTGCTCGTAATCGGTATTGCGTTGCTGATGGTCAGCGTCGGCTTGTCGATGGCACTCGGCGCATTTCTCGCCGGGGTTGTCCTCGCCGATTCGGAATACCGCCAGCAACTTGAAACAGAGATCGAGCCGTTCAAAGGGCTCCTCATGGGGCTGTTCTTCATCGCAGTCGGAATGTCGACGGACCTCGCTATGCTGTCGCGGCAGTGGCAACTGATAGTGGCGCTTGTCGCAACTGTGCTCGTTATCAAGTTCGGGGTTTTGCTGATTATTGGCCGCGTTTTTCGTCTTGGTGGAAATCAAAGCTTGCTGTTTGCCGCCCTCGTATCACAGGTGGGTGAGTTCGCCTTTGTCATATTCGGTCTCGCCGATCGACTGTCGTTAATCCAGCCTGAGATCACGGGTCCACTGATAGTCGTGGTCAGCCTCTCGATGGTTCTCACCCCGCTGATCATTCTGGCTGCCGAACGAGCGATAAAAAGCCGGCTTACCGTCGAAATTCCAGAATCTGATGTGTCGGCTTCCGACAATCCCGTGATCATTGTCGGGGTCGGCCGTATGGGGCAGGTGATATCGAGGATGTTGATTGCAAATCGGATTCGCGCGACGGTGATAGACAACGATCCGGACCAGGTCGAGATGTCGCGGAGTTATGCGCACGAGGCATACTATGGCGACGCGCGCCGTCTCGATTTGCTGCAGACGGCGGGCATTGAAAAGGCACGGTTGCTGGTCATCGCGTGCGACGACCCGGAAGCCACGCTCGCCATTGTCGATACGGTCAGGTCGCACTTTCCAGACGTGCCGATTGTCGCGCGCGCACGCAACCGAACCCACGCCTATGAACTCTTTGAACGCGGTATTCGGGAGGTCGAACGTGAAACGTTTTTCTCTTCGCTCGCGCTCACCGAACGCGTTCTGAAACAGTTCGGCTATTCGGATGAGGATGCCTACGATGCGGTCGCGTTTTTTCGTCGCCACGATGAGGATATGCTGGTCCGACTGTTCGACATGCGCGGCGAGCCGGATCGGCTTCGCGAAAGCGTGATCCAGGGACGCCGCGATTTCGATCAGCTCATGCAGGAAGAATTCCATGGGCGCGGTACAGGCAAATCAAACTAGGCGCCGCCGCGGTGCGCAAACCACTCACATGTGCAGGGGAGGACTCACATGAAACGGATCAAGCGGGGAAAAGTTCAACGTTACGCGTTCGACAAGCGAGATAAACCGTGTCTGAAGGTCAAAGCCCGCGAAGTTTTTCAGGTGGAAACCGACGATGCGCTGTCGGGCATGGTTGCCGACGACAGCGACAAACCAAAGGTCGAAGGATTCGCCAGCCGGCATTTCAAGAATCTGGCAAAAGCGACGCCGGGCCTGTTCAACCCGGTCGTCGGGCCGATTTATGTCGAAGGCTGTGCTGCAGGTGACGTGCTTGCGGTGCATATCGACTGGGTCGACCCGTGGCGGTACGGGTTTTCCGGGGTGCTGCCGCGTATGGGGCCGCTGGGGGATTCATTACGCTACAAGCAATGCGCCGACGGTTATGTTCACGTGATTGAACACATTCCCGGTCCGAGCGGGCATACCCGCGATGGGACGGCGAAGTATTCAGAATCACTGAGTTGGCCGCTCGAACCGTTTATCGGCACGCTCGCAACAGCACCCGAGCGCGAAGTCCTGACATCCGTGCTGGGTCAGGGCCCATTTGGCGGTAACATCGACTGCCGCGACGTTTGTGCCGGTCATACGATTTATCTCAACGCTTACAATGACGGTGGGCTGCTCTATATCGGGGACGTTCATGGCGGGCAGGGCGATACGGAGTTCACCGGCATCGCTGATGAAACTCGCGCGACGGTGCAATTGTCGTGCACGGTGATCAAGAACAAACGGCTGCCGTGTGTACGCATCGACAAGCCGGACAGTGTCGTTGCCGTCGGCATTAACCTCCCGATGGAGCACGCAGTTTATGATGCAACCGCTAATTTGATGGAATGGCTCGAAGAGGATTACGGCGTGCCGCCGCGTGATTTATACGTGCGGATGTCCTGCGATCCGGCATTTCGTATACGAACCTACCAGCTCGTTCGGATCGCGACGCTGCAACATGTGGCGGGTGCGGAGTACCCAAAGAACCGCCTGTTCAACGCAGTAAAACCGAAGCGGCGCGCCGCGACCCGAAAGAAACCAGCAAGAGCGAAGCGGGGGGTATAGCCCGGGCGCGCCGGTGTCCGATCGCCGCGTGGTCGTAACGCAGCGAAGCGGGTGCGGGATTAGCTTGCGATTGCTCGCAGTAGCGGGCCTTCTATGTGCTCCAGGATCAGGTAGAGTCCGGCACCCGCAACCATGGCGCCGGCGAGGCGTGGCTGGATGGCGCCGATCTCGGAGGCTTTCCAGACGGACGCGCACATCCAGCCCGCTCCGAGCGCGATCATGTATTGAATGACGCCGAGTCCGATGAGGTAACCAGCGAGTACGGGCAAGCCGAAGCCTGCTTCCTGCGCGGCCAGCGTCGCACCGAATGCGGCGCCGTGAAACAGACCGAATCCGGCGAACGCGCAGAGCCCGGCGGTCTGCCCGATGTGCCGGCCGCTGAGTACGAGAGTACCGAGGACGAGCAGCGATAAGGCGACCATTAACTCGCTGGCAGGCAGCGTCGTCCATAGCGAACTAATGAGGCAGCCGCCGAGCATCGCGGCTAGGTAGAACAATGGCGCGAGCACTCGACGCGCCATCAGTACTGAAGCAATCCCGACCAGGAAAACGAAAAACAAGTGATCGAAACCAAGCAACGGGTGACCGATTCCCGACAGTATTCCGTGGGTGAATGTCTCCATCGGCATTCCGCCGAGGGGATGGTGGGCAAACGCCGGCGCGGCAAACGTCGCGGCAGGTCCCGCTAGCCAGTATTTTCGCATTCAATCACTCCCGATTCTGGGTGGTGTTTCGTTGTGGTCCACCGGGTTGAGGGCTTCAAGGGCAGAACACAGTATAACCATGAGGTGCGGAAACGTGGACTCGTATTTACCTACAGAGGTGATCCGCGTTGCTTCGCCTGACGCTTTTCCTGATCAGCCCCGCCAGGCCGGCACCGAGTAACCAGATGGCCGACGGTATCGGCACCACGCTGGTCGTGCTGATTGCGCCAACCGCCGTTATGTCTGCGCCGTGCGTGCCCGCACTCGTTCCCGGATCGTAGTCTTCATCGACTAACTGTACTGCATCGAATCGCAGTTCGCCCGCAGAGAACCCGGGAAAGAACGCATCGATGTCGACGCCGTCGGTAGATCCCCCGGCGCTGCCGACTTGGTAGAAGCCATTGACACCCTCGGTGCCGGTAAATCCCGGGAGCGCAAGCGTTTCCGCCGTCGGTCGAACGGCAACAGAGGTACCTTCGGTGTCTGCCCCTATCTCAAAAATCCAGAGGTCCTCGGATGAGTCCCCACTGTTCGTCAAAACATTATCGGTGAAGCCGAGCTCGAGTAGGCCTCCTAATCCAATCGACGTGAAGGCGGAGTCAGGCGGACCCAGTGCATCCAGCGGATTAAAATGCGATGTAGGGCATGTCCCGCCACCACCTCCGCCGTTGTATGCACAGTCGTAAAGAACCACCTGATCGGCGAAACTCGAAACGCCGTTAGGAAATTCGACGCCGCCGAACATTTCCGCATCCGCTTTCGGAACGACAAGCGAAGCAAAGAATATAACGGAACTCAGCAACCAGGTTCTGTTAAGCGTCGCTTGATGGTTGGTCGCGCCTTCTATTTGCCTGGTCATGTTTTCTTCCTCCGTACCCTTTACATGATTGTTTTCGTTGCCGGGGTATTCTCCATTTCCGCGCACCTTTTTCGCAAGGCGGAGATTCAGAAATACAGTGGCACAGTAACGGCATTCGCGGGAAAGCGACAAGCACGAGGCGCCTGCGCTTATTGCACCGCCGCATGGGTTGCAGTCCATCGCTTGGCGACGGCCGGTCAGCCAGGAAAAGGAAACGAGCGCGAACGGCAGAGAGAGGACGTTGCCCGCAAGCGCAAGACCTGATCAAACTCCGCTGCACCGCGAACCAGTAGATTGTCATGGCGGGTGCTAGGTCGTCTGGCCGCCCCTGAATGTTCAACTTGCGAACAAATGTGCTGAACGCTTCAATTCGAAAGATTGGTTTTTGTCCGTCTCCCATGCTCAGAAGTTCTGACAGGAGCAGATTAGGCTACGGATGCAATATTGGTGGTAGTCATCGACGAGTCCCTGGTGCAGGATCTAGATGTCATTAACAATACTAGAGGGAGAGGCAAATGTTTTCGCACGTTATGGTCGGGACTAACGATATGGACCGCTCGAAGAAATTCTATGACGCATTAGCCGCGTCAGTAGGGGCCAACGCGGGCATGATCGACGACAATGGCAGACTCATTTACATGCACAACGACGGTATCTTTATCGTGACGCCACCCATCGATGAAAAGCCCGCAACGCACGCAAACGGCGGTACGATTGGCATTGCATGTAGTTCGAAAGAACAGGTCGACGCCTGGCACGACGCGGGTGCGGCAAACGGTGGCACGAGTATCGAAGACCCGCCGGGCGTTCGCGAAGGTGGATTCGGTCCGTTGTATCTGGCCTATCTGCGCGATCCGGATGGCAACAAGTTATGCGGCCTGTTTCGAATGGGTTAATCGGCCGGCCGATCAGGTCGCCAGGCACATACGAAAACTAGGTGCCGGTTCTACGGGACGCGACTTCA